>Ga0207700_10000003_pt1 | contig 500797 bp, 524 predicted proteins | sample LARL82metaG_FD_184348 | JGI IMG/M metagenome (GOLD analysis project Ga0207700, IMG submission 184348) | Corn, switchgrass and miscanthus rhizosphere microbial communities from Kellogg Biological Station, Michigan, USA - LAR L8-2 metaG... | ecosystem: Host-associated > Plants > Roots >...
ATGTTCGCGAAGCGGCGAGATGCAATCTGTCTCTTGCCCGCCATAGGCGGGCTCTATCTCAGGGAGCTGCCCCGCTAGGGGCGCGACAAATTCGACCGGGGAGTGACCGGCCCCCTGTACCGCAACGCTTGGTCCCTAAGCCTTAGCCTCGCTCGTATGGCTGACGAGCGGATTTCATTGAGTGAGGCGTCGCGGCGGTCGGGGGTGCCGACTCGGACGCTGAAACGGTGGGCCGAGGAGAAGATCGTGCCGGTGCGGCGGGGGCGGTGGACGGCTGCGGCGGCGGCGCAGGCGCGGGTGGTGGCACGGATGCGCGAGCGGGGCTACTCGCTGGAGGACCTGAAGAACGCCGGTCGCGAGGGGCGGCTCGCCTTCGGCTTCACCGAAGAGCTCTTCTCCGAATCGGAGAGCGAGCACACGGTCGAGGGGGTGGCGGCGGAAACCGGCCTCGAGCCGGAGCTGATCGAACGGATCCTCGTCATCCTCGGCACCCCGACCGAACGCCGCCGCGAGCTGACCAAAGAGGACGCCGCGGCGCTGCGCCACTGTGCTCGCGTTCTCGCCGCCGGCTTCCCGCTCGTCGCCTTCCTGCAGCTTGTGCGCGTCTATGCGCAGTCGATGCGGCGGATCGCCGACGCCGAGGTGCGGCTCTTTCACCTCTACGTGCACGAACCGCTGATCCGCGACGCGGTGCCGGAGTTGGAAATGGCGGAGGAGATGGGGGAGCTGGCCGCTGACATCCTGCCGTTGGCGACGCCGCTGACCGAGTACCTGCACCAGCGCTACCTGCGCTACTTCGTCGAGCAGGACGTGGTCGGCCACATGGAGAGCGACTCGACCGTGGACACCGCCGAAATGCAGCTCGGCCACGTCCGGGTCACCCTCTGCTTCATCGACCTCACCGGCTTCACCCGCTACACCGAGGAGGAGGGGGACATCGAGGCGCTCGACGTGATCGAGCGGTTCGTCGCCACGGTCGAAGAGACGCTGCCGCGCGAAGCGACGATCGTGAAGACGATCGGCGACGAGGTGATGATCGTCTCCCCCGACGCCGCCGCGCTGACCGAATGGGCGGTCACCTTCCTTGCCCGCTTCCCGCAGCGCCCGCAGCCGCGGGTCGGTATCCACTGTGGCGACGCCGTCTACCGCGACGGCGACTACTTCGGCAGCCAGGTCAACCTCGCCCACCGGATCGTCAACCGGGCGCTGGCGGGGGAGGTGCTGGTCACCGACACGGTCGCCGACACGATCGCGGGGAACGGGCGGCTGCAGATGGAGGGGATCGGCCAGGTCAGCCTCAAGGGGTTCCCGGTTCCCACCGACCTCTTCGTCGTCCGCGCCGCATGATCGGGGAGGAGCTGCTGCAGCGGGTCGAAGCGGGCGGGCTGATCGCGCCGCCGGCGCCGCTGGTGGCGATGCTCTCGGGCGGGCGGGACTCGGTCTGCATGCTCGACCTCGCGGTGCGGGCGCGGGGAGCGGAGGCGGTGACCGCGCTCCATGTCAACTACGGGCTGCGCGAGGAGGCCGATGCGGACGAGCGCCACTGCCGCGAGCTGTGCGGGCGGCTGGGAGTGGCGCTGGAGGTGGAGCGGCCGCGGCGGTCCGAGGGGGCGGGCAACCTCCAGGCCTGGGCGCGCGAGGCGCGCTACGCGGCGGCGGCGCGGCTGGCGGAGGCTCGGGAGGTGGAGGGGGCGACAGAGGCAAAAATCGTCACCGGCCACACCGCCGACGACCAGGTCGAGACGATCCTCTACCGGCTCACCTCCTCGCCAAGTCGGCGGGCGCTGCTGGGGATGCGGCCCGCCGACGGCCGCTTGGTGCGGCCGCTGCTCGGCACCGCCCGCGAGGAGACGACCGCCTACTGCGAGGAGCGGGGACTGGCCTGGCGCGACGACTCGACCAACGAGGAGGCCGGCTACAAGCGCAACCTCCTGCGCCGCGACGTGATCCCGGAGCTGGCGAAGATCCACCCGGCGGCGCGGGAGAACGTGCTGCGCACGGCGGCGCTGCTGCGCGAGGAGGCCGAGCTGCTCGACTCACTCGTCGACGCCGAGCTGGCCGGCGTCGACGGGGCCGTGCCGGGGACGATCGCCCACCCACGTTTCGCCGCCCTGCACCCGGCCCTCCGCCGCCTCGTCCTCCAGCGTCTCGCCGACGAGGCCGCCGGCCGTCCCGTCGCCGGCGCCGCTCGCTTCGCCGACCAGGTCGCCGGCCTGCGCCCCAGCGGCGCCCAGCTCGACCTCGGCAGCGGCGTCCGCGCCGTCACCGCCCGCGGCATCCTCCGCGCCGAAGCCCCCTGACCGCCGACGGGCCGAAAACCGTCCTATATAGACCGGAATCGTCCCGTCGGCGTGGGGTGCATATATCTAGACTGCGCGCGGTGAGCGACCCGGCGATCGGCGAGACCCTCGTCGCCAGAGACGACCTGCAGCGGCGCATCGCCGAACTGGGGGCGGAGATCAGCCGCGACTACGCGGGGCGGGAGCTGATGCTGGTCGGCGTGCTGAAGGGCGCCGTCCTCTTCCTCGCCGACCTGATGCGCCACATTGACGTCCCCTGCGAGATCGACTTCATGGCGGTCTCCAGCTACGGCTCCCAGACCGACTCCTCCGGCGTCGTCCGCATCCTCAAGGACCTCGACGCGCCGATCGAGGGCCGCGACGTGCTGATCGTTGAGGACATCATCGACTCCGGCCTCACCCTGCAATACCTGATGCGCAACCTCAACGCCCGCAATCCCGCCTCGCTGCAGGCCTGCGCGCTGCTGACCAAGCCGGAGCGGCTACGCGTCGACCTCTCGCCGCGCTACGTCGGTTTCGAGATCCCCAACCGTTTCGCGATCGGCTACGGCCTCGACCACGCCCAGAAGTACCGAAACCTGGATTTCGTCGCCGCCCTCGCCGACTAGACTGCCGAAACCGCCCTGGTACGCTGATTTCTGACCGTGAGGCGGTTTTTCAAAAGCGCGGCATTTCCGATCCTGCTTGTCGTCATCCTGGCGTTCGTCGCCCAGCGGGTGATCAGCAGCGGCGGCGGCACCGAAGCCCCGCCCTACAACGAACTCGTCCAGCCCACGACCGGCCTGATCGCCAAAGGCGAAATCGAAGAAGTCAACGTCAACACCAAGGACAACACGCTCGACGTCAAGAAGAAGGGCGGCGAAAGCTTTTCCACCGGCTATCCGCCCAACACCGAGCAGACCTTGCTCAATGAGCTGGAGAAGGCCGAAGTCACCACCAAGGTCCACGGCTCCGGCAGTTCCAGCTGGCTCTCGCTGCTGACGCTGATCCTGCCCTTCGTCCTCTTCTTCGGCTTCTGGATCTTCCTGATGAACCAGATGCAGGGCGGCGGCTCGCGGGTGATGAACTTCGGCAAATCGAAAGCGAAGCGGATGTCGGTCGACGCGCCGAAAATCACCTTCCGCGACGTCGCCGGCGTTGACGAGGCGGTGCAGGAGCTCGAGGAGATCAAGGAATTCCTCGAGAACCCGAAGAAGTTCCAGGCGCTCGGCGCGCGCATTCCCAAGGGCGTCCTCTTATATGGACCGCCCGGGACCGGGAAGACGCTGCTCGCCCGCGCCGTCGCCGGCGAGGCCGGGGTGCCGTTCTTCTCGATCTCCGGTTCGGACTTCGTCGAGATGTTCGTCGGCGTCGGCGCCAGCCGCGTCCGTGACCTCTTCGAGCAGGCGAAACAGAACTCGCCCTGCATCATCTTCATGGACGAGATCGACGCCGTCGGCCGCCACCGCGGCGCCGGCATGGGCGGCGGTCACGACGAGCGCGAGCAGACGCTGAACCAGCTGCTGGTCGAGATGGACGGCTTCGAGATGAAGGACAACATCATCCTCATCGCCGCCACCAACCGGCCCGACATCCTCGACCCGGCGCTGCTGCGGCCGGGCCGCTTCGACCGCCAGGTCGTCGTCGACCGCCCCGACCGCAAGGGCCGCAAGAAGATCCTCGAGGTCCACACCCGCGGCAAGCCGCTGGGGCGCGAAATCGAGCTCGACACGCTGGCCGGGCAGACCCCCGGCTTCACCGGCGCCGACCTCGCCAACCTGATCAACGAGGCGGCGCTGCTGACCGCCCGCTCCGGCAACCGCGAGATCACGATGAAGGAGCTGGAGGAGGGGATCATGCGGGTGATCGCCGGTCCCGAGAAGAAGACCCGCGTGATGAGCGAGAAGGAGCGACTCGTCACCGCCTACCACGAGGTCGGCCACGCGATCGTCGGGCAGCTGCTGGAGCACACGGACCCGGTCCACAAGATCTCGATCATCAGCCGCGGCCAGGCGCTCGGCTACACGATCAGCCTGCCGACCGAGGACAAGTTCCTTACCACCCGCGCCGAGCTGACCGACACGATGGCGATGACGCTGGGCGGCCGCGGTGCCGAGGAGATCGTCTTCGGCGAGATCACCACCGGCGCCTCCAACGACCTCGAAAAGGTGACCGAGACGGCGAAGCAGATGGTGATGCGGTTCGGGATGTCCGAGCGCCTGGGCCCGCGCGTCTTCGGCCACGACCGCGGCCAGCCGTTCCTCGGCCGCGAGTTCAGCGCCGAGCCCGACTACTCCGACGAGATCGCGCGCGAGATCGACGACGAGATCCGGCGCATCGTCGAGAGCGCCCACCAGACCGCGAAGAGCCTGCTGAACGAACGCCGCGAGGAGCTGGAGCGGATCTCGAAGCTGCTGCTGGAGCGGGAGACGATCGACTCGAAGGAGTTCGTTGCCCTGCTCGAAGGCAAGCCGGCGGAGGAGGTCTTCACCGACGACGAGGAGCCCAGCAAGCCGGCCGAGTCAGCGGCCGAGCCGGAACGGGCCCAGCGCGAGGGCGCCCGGCCATCACCTCGTCCCCGGCCGGGCTTTGCCGGCGGCGACGCGTCTTAGCGGAGCTTCCATGGCGCAATTGATGGGGGTCGTCAACGTGACCCCGGACTCGTTCTCGGACGGGGGTCTGTACCTGGACCCGGAGGCGGCGATCGCTCACGGTCGCGAGCTGGCTGAGGCGGGCGCTGAGATCCTCGACGTCGGCGGCGAATCGACTCGGCCGGGGGCCGCAGAAGTCGGGGCGGAGGAGGAGCTGGCGCGGGTGGTGCCGGTGATCGAGGGGCTGCGGGGGGTTGCGACGCGGATCTCCGTCGACACCTCGAAGGCAGCTGTCGCCGCCGCGGCGCTCGATGCCGGGGCCGAGATCGTCAACGACGTCACCGCCTTGCGCGGCGATCCGGAGATGGCGCCGCTCTGCGCCGCGCGCGGCTGCGGCCTCGTCCTCATGCACATGCTCGGTAATCCGCGGACGATGCAGGACGACCCGCGCTACGACGACGTGGTCGCCGAGGTGAGGGGATTCCTCGCCGGGCGGCTGGAAGCAGCGGTGGCAGCGGGAGTCCCGGAAGAGGGGATCTGGCTCGATCCGGGGATCGGCTTCGGCAAGACCGGCGCCCACAACATGGAACTGCTGCGCCGGCTCGGCGAGCTGCGCGAGCTGGGGCGGCCGCTGGTCATTGGCACGTCACGCAAGAGCTTCATCGGCCGCATCGACGGCTCGCCGCCGGACGAGCGCCTCGGCGGGACGATCGCCTCCTCGGTGCTGGCCGCTGTCGAGGGCGCGGCGGTGCTGCGCGTCCACGACGTGGCCGAGGTGCGCCAGGCGCTGACCGTGGTCGCGGCCGTCCTCGGGTAGGTTGGAGCCCCATGGAGTCGCACGAAAACGGGATCGAGTCGAGCGCGGAAATCGAGATCCGCGGCCTCTCCATCTACACCCACCACGGCGTCTCGGAAGCCGAGCAGGAGGTCGGACAGCGGCTGGAGTTCGACATCTCCTTTGACGTGCCCGATTGCGACGCGATGCTGACCGACCGGCTCGAGGACACGGTCGACTACGCCCAGGTCTGCGACATCGTCGCCCTCGCCGCGACCGAGCGCAGCTACAAGACGCTGGAGCGCCTGGCGCAGGTGGTCGGGGAGCGGCTGATGGAGCGCTACGGCTGCGAGTCGGTCCGCGTCCGCGCCGCCAAGCCGGAGCCGCCGCTGCCGCTGGCGATCCAGGAGATCGCGGTCGAGGTGACCCAGGAGCGCGCGGTCGAAGAAGACGACGAGTCCGAGGACTAGCTCCTTTGGGCGAGCGGCGGACCGGCTACCTCGGCCTCGGCTCCAACGTCGGCGACGCCGCGGCTCACCTGCGCGCGGCGCTGGAGCTGCTCGAAGGGGAGGGCATCGAGATCGACGCCGTCTCCTCCGCCTACGTCACCGAGCCCGTCGGCGAGATCCTCGACCAGCCGGACTTCCTCAACGCCGCCGCCCGCATCCGCACCGACCTCGAGCCCGAAGCCCTCCTCGACGCCTGCAAGCGCGTAGAGGCCGCCCGCGGCCGCGCCTTCGACGCCCCCCGCCACAGTCCCAGGCCCCTCGACGTCGATCTCCTGCTCCTCGGTGACCTCGAGCTCAGCACCGACCGCCTCACCCTGCCCCACCGCGAGGTCACCACCCGCCGCTTCGTCCTCGTGCCGTTGCTGGAGCTGGATCCGGAGCTGATGCTGCCGGACGGCTCTCGCCTCGCCGACTGCCTGGCCGCTCTGCCGGAGGGCCAGCGGGTCGAGCGAAAGAGCGTCGTGCCTCGCTGTAAGACTTAGAGGCAGAGGAGGTAAGCGATGAGCAACAACGTGCATGTCGTCCCCAGCGACGGCGGCTGGGATGTCAAGGTCGAGGGTCGGAGCGGAGCACAGCATTTCGCAACCCAGCGGGAAGCGATTCAAGCGGGTCGGCGCTTGGCTCAAGGAAACCGCTCGGAGAACATCGTCCATGGGAGAGACGGACGCATCCGTGAGCGGGATAGCTACGGGAGGGATCCGTTTCCGCCTCGCGGATGAATGCGTCGACTCTCCCTGCTACCTTCATCTAGCTGGCTGAGAGCAGGTTCGCACTAGCGAGCTTCAGGCACGTCCCTTGGTCGGCACAACTTCAGGCGCCGCTCCGGCGGGGCCTTTTCAGTAAGCCGGATACCAAACTTCGTTCTGATGGATATGCGGAGCGATCCTCGTCTCCCAGAGGTTTTCGACGGCATCGGCGGATCGATCTGCTGGAACTATCCCTGCGCGAATCTTTCGGACCCGTGCCGCTATGTAGGTAGCGCAGTCGGCTAACTGGATTGCGCCGTTGCTATGGGATGGAACGAAATGAATGGTGTCAACGATTTGGTCGATCTGCTCGGGATTCCACCCCCAGGAAGTGCCGAGCTCCTGGTAGTTGGCGAGATCGCGGAGGGCGGCATCCTCGATCTCTTTGGCCTCGTCGGCCACGAGGAGGATCCGGCACCCACATTCGCGCGCCAATCTCTCGATCGACTCGATACTGAACATTAAGGCAATGTCATGGGGATGGTAGGGAGTTGCGTAACGGCGTTCCAAGCCTGCCTTCTCCACTCCTCGAATGACGATGTCAGCCTCCCCGATCTCTACCCCTCGAAGGACGTCGTCGAAGATTTCAATTCGAGCTTCGGGCAGCATTTCCGAAAAGGGTCCGCGACCGGCAAACAGATCGGCACCATGCGACTCGAACTTAGGCGCACTGCAGGTAGTGGGACATCGCTGGCGACCCACTTCGCGCACATGTTCGTGAACCATGGCGATTTTTGTCTCGTCGATGATCAGGCTGAGGATCAGATGAATAGGTTGGGCTGGCTCGTCGAGCTTCCGCCCGGTATTGCCGGCCTCATCCATATAGGCAAAGCGCATGCCTCCCCCCTATTTGTGATCCGTGCTCCGCCTTCCTGGCGGTGGCGGAGGAGCCTAAACGATGTAACTAGACGGCCGGGGATTGCCCCAATGGCGCCAGCCACTCGGCCGGCAGTACCGGCGGCGTGTGGCCTGGGTAATGCGGGACGAACCGCCTCGCCAGTTCGCTGACGGGGCGGTTCTCTATTTGGGGGCGGAGGTCGTCGAGGGTCATCGCCAGGCCGATGCTGGGGGCGATTTGGAAGTCGGCGGCGTTGGGTTGGTCGCCGCCCAGGACGCCGCTCCCGACCCAGGCGTCGACGCGGTCGAGGAGGGCGGGAAGGGCTTCGAGGGCTTTGCGGGCGTTCTCGTCGCTGGCTTCGTTGAAGCGGGCCGAGAGTGCCACGAGGGGGGCGCCGGTTTTCACCGCAAGGCCGATGGGCACGCCCAGCTTCGCCCCCTCCGAGTAGCCGACCATCGGGCTGCGGTCGTGCTTGAAGCCCCACCAGAGCAGTTGGCGGATCGGGTGCTGGAGCTCCTCGTCGCCGAAGCGCTCGGCCTCCTCGACGGCGGCGCGCTTGTCCGCGTCGGCAGGGAAGAGAGGCGGCTCCGGGCGCAGGCGCTCCAGCTCGCGCGCAATCTGCCGCGAGCCCTGGACCTTGTCGCCGTCGATCTTCAGCGCCGGCACGGTGACGCCGGGGAAGCCAACCGCCCGCAGCACGCCCTTGGAGACGACCGGCATCAGGTCGGTGCGCTTGTAGGCGATGCCCTTGTGCTCGAGCATCAGCTGCACCGCGATGCTCGGGTGCGAGGCCGGAATCACGTAGAGACGCGCCTCCATCGCAGCGGATCCTATGCATAAACAGCCTCGACTGGCTACCTGGCCAGTCCGGTCCGGTGATAATCCATCCCATGCTGCTGGCAGTGGACGTGGGCAACACGCAGACGCACCTGGGCGCCTTCGACGGCGAGCGCCTGGTCGAGCACTGGCGCTTCCAGACCCGCTCGGGGGCGACCGGGGACGAGCTGGCCGAGCGCATCGCCGGGCTCTTCTCGCTCAGCGGCCTGTCCTTCAAGGACGTTGACGCAACCAGCGTCTCCTCGGTGGTGCCGCCGCTCGGTGGCGAGTACGAGGATCTGGCGCGGCGCTACCTGGACGCCGATTGCCTGACGATCGGGCCCGGAGTCAAGACCGGGATGCCGATCCGGATCGAGAACCCGCTCGAGGTGGGCGCCGATCGTCTCGTCAACGCGATCGCCGCGTATGACCGCTTCCAGGGGGCCTGCATCGTCGTCGACTTCGGCACCGGCATCAACATCGATGTTGTTTCGGGCGAGGGCGAGTACCTCGGGGGCGCGATCGGCCCCGGCCTCGCGCCCTCGCTCAGCGCCCTGATCGAACGGGCCGCGCGGATCACCCGGATCGAACTCGAAGAGCCGCAGGAGGCGATCGGGCGCTCGACCCGCGCCGCAATCAACTCCGGCTTCATCTTCGGCTTCGCCGGCTTGATCGACGGCATCGTCGGGCGGATGGAAGACGAACTCTCCAACGCGCGGCTGCTCGCCACCGGCGGTTACGCCGCGACCGTCGTCCCCTTCACCGAGACGATCGACGAGGTCGACGACCTGCTGACCCTGAAGGGACTGCGGCTGATCCATGAGCGCAACCGGTGACAGCACGCCCCCCGGCCGCCCGGCCCTGACCGACCCCTTCGAGATCGGCGGGGTGCGGATCGCCAATCGTGTCCTGCTCGCGCCGCTGGCCGGGATCGGCAACTGGTTCGTCCGCATGCAGGCGAAACGCCACGGCGCCGGGCTCGCCGTCTCGGAGATGGTCTCCAGCTTCGCCCTCCACTACCGCAACGAGCGCACCCTGCGGGAGCTGCTGCGGATCCACCCCGACGAGCATCCGGTCTCGATCCAGCTCTTCGGCCACGACCCGGAGGTGATGCGCTCCGGCGCCGAGATCGCCGCCGAGGCCGGCGCCGACCTGATCGACCTCAACATGGGGTGCCCGGTGCCGAAGGTGCGCAGGACCGGCGCCGGCGCCCAGCTCCTGCGCGACCCTGAGCTCGCCCTCGCCCTCGCCCGCGGCGCCGCCGAGGGCAGCGGCCTGCCGGTGACGGTGAAGCTGCGCTCCGGGATCGAGGCCGGCGACCGCTCCGGCTTCGACCTCGCGATTCGCCTCGCCGAGGAGGCGGGCGTCGCCGCGATCGCCTTCCACCCGCGCGCCGCCACCAAAGGCCACAAGGGCAAGCCCGACTACGCCCTCACCCGCGAACTGGCCGAGCGGATTGAGGTGCCGGTGATCGTCTCCGGCGGCCTCGCCAGCGCCGAGGCTGCCCGCCACGCCTACGAGGAGTCCGGCGCCGCCGCAGTGATGATCGCCCGTGGCTCCTTTGGCAACCCCTGGGTCTTCGAAGAACTGACCGGTCGCCGCGTCGACCCCCCGCGCCGCGATGAGGTCGTCGCCGAGTGGCTCTGGGTCCTCGATCGCGCCGAGGAGCACATCGGCGACGAGCGCGCGGCCCGCTATTTGCGGAAATTCCATCCCTGGTACGTCGAGCGACTCGAAGCTCCGCCTGAGATCGCCGACGAGCTCCAGCGCAGCGCCGATCTGGCTCGGGCCCGGAAGCTGATCGCCGGACTTGCCCTGCCTGCCGGCGTCGCCTGAAAACGCGCCCGGTGCGCCCGTTTTGGCCAGCCAGCCACCCCGCTATAATCCCGCGACTCCGTGCCCGGTGTGCCCGTTGGGTGGCTCATCAGGCGCGTTTTTTTAGGTCATGGGAGACCGGCCAGGCTCCCTTTTCCAATCAGAAGCGAGGTCGTCAAGTGCGTCAGGCAGTCATCACGCCCGAGGGGCTGGAGAAACTAAAAGAGGAAATCGAGTTCCTCTCGACGACGAAACGGCGCGAGATCGCGGCCCGGATCAAAGAAGCGCGCGAATTCGGCGACATCTCCGAGAACGCCGAATACGACGATGCCAAGAACGAGCAGGCCCTGCTCGAGGCGCGCATCGCCCAGCTCGAAGAGAGACTTCGTCGCGCCACCGTGATCGACGAGAGCGCGGCCACCACCGACGAGGTCGGCTTCGGCTCCGTCGTCCACGTCAAAGACCAGAAGACCGGCGACTCGCAGAAATTCCAGATCGTCGGTTCGACCGAGGCGAACCCGCTCGAACACAAGCTCTCCAACGAGTCGCCGATCGGCAAAGCGCTGCTCGGGAAGAAGCGCAACGACATCGTCCAAATTGAGGTCCCGCGGGGGCCGAAGAAAAAACTCAAAATCACCAAAATCGAGAAAGCTCACTAAGAGCCTCTAAACGCTAGGCTCGCGCCGATGAGCGAGCCCGCCGAACAGCAGGAGCTTTCCGACGTCCTCAAGGATCGCCGCGAGAAGCTGGAGCGGATCCGGGGGGCGGGGATCGAGCCCTTCCCCCATGAGTTCTCCGGCCGTGAGGACATCGCCGAGGTGCGCGCCGCCCACCAAGGGCTGGAAGCTGGGATGGAAACCGAGTCGCGGCACCGCATCGCCGGGCGGATCGTCGCCCGTCGCGGCCACGGCAAGGCCTGCTTCCTCGACATCCGCGACGGCAGCGGCCAGGTCCAGCTGCACGCCCGCCAGGACCTGATCGGCGACGAGGCCTACGCGCTCCTGGTCGACCTCGACCTTGGCGACATCATCGGCGCCGAGGGGACGGCGATGGCGACCCGCCGCGGCGGCGAGCTCTCGCTGGCGATCGACCACTGGCGCCTCTTGGCCAAGAGCCTGCGGCCGCCGCCCGACAAATTCCACGGCCTCGAGGACACCGAGACCCGCTTCCGCCGTCGCGAGCTCGACCTGATCGCCAACGAGGAGACGCGCCGTGCCTTCCGCATCCGCGCCCGTACGATCAGCGAGATCCGCCGCTGGTTCGACGAGCACGGCTTCGTCGAGGTGGAGACGCCGGTGCTGCAGCCGCTCTACGGCGGCGCCCTGGCGCGGCCGTTCACGACCCACCACAACGCCCTCGACCGCGACTTCTACCTGCGGATCGCGACCGAGCTCTACCTGAAGAAACTCGTCGTCGGCGGCATCGACCGCGTCTACGAGCTCGGCAAGGACTTCCGCAACGAGGGCGTCTCCCACAAGCACAACCCCGAGTTCACGATGCTGGAGTGGTACGAGGCCTACGCCGACTACGAGAAGACCGCGCACGACCTGGAGATGGTCGTCGCCGAGGTCTGCGAGCGGGTGCTGGGAACCACGAAGGTCCAGCGCGGCGAGGACGAGATCGACTTCGCCCCGCCCTGGCGCCGGGTCACCCTGCGCGAGGCGATCCTCGAGCGCGCCGGCATCGACATCGCCGAGCACCCGACCCGGGAGGCGCTGGCGCAGGCGATGGGGACCGAGCCGGACCCGGCCGAGGGCTGGGGCAAGCTGGTCGACGGCCTGCTCTCGCGCGAGGTCGAGCCGGGGCTGATCCAGCCGACCTTCATCCTCGACTACCCGGTCGAGCTCTCGCCCTTCGCCAAGCGCCACCGTTCCGAGGAGGGTCTGGTCGAGCGCTGGGAGGCCTTTGCCGGCGGCGTCGAGATCGCCAACTCCTTCACCGAGCTCAACGACCCCGACGAGCAGCGGCGCCGCTTCGAAGAACAGGCCGCCGAGGTGGCGCGCGGCGACGAAGAGGCCCAGCCCTACGACGAGGCCTTCGTCGAGGCGCTCGAACAGGGGATGCCGCCGACCGGCGGCGTCGGCCTCGGCATCGACCGTTTGGTGATGATGATGACCGGCGCCCAGACCCTGCGCGAGGTCCTGCTTTTCCCGGCGATGCGCACCTGATCGGGCGCTCTTCCCCCACCAGGGACCGGGAACGAAGGAATTCCTGCGTGAAAAGTCGCTCTTAGCGTGATCAATGCCCCTGAAGCCGGGCTGCCGTCCCCGGTAGAGTTAAGGGGCAGATGGACGTCTCCCGATGAAGGGAACAAGGCGTCCAGCGGTACAAAACCCGGGTACCCGGGTTTTGAGAACCAGGAAGAGGTCTTCATTGTTCGAGCGATTCACTGAGAGGGCTCGCCAGGTCGTCGTCCTAGCGCAGGAGGAGGCCCGGACGCTCAAGCACAACTACATCGGCACCGAGCACATCCTGCTCGGGCTGCTGCGCGAGGAGGAGGGCCTGGCGGCTCGCGTCCTCGAGTCTCTCGACATCACCGTGGAACGGGTCCGCTCGCAGGTCGTTCGCATCGTCGGATCGGGCGAGGAGGTCACCTCCGGCCAGATCCCGTTCACGCCGCGCGCCAAGAAGGTGCTGGAGCTGGCGCTGCGCGAGGCGCTGTCCCTCGGCCACAACTACATCGGCACCGAGCACATCCTGCTCGGCCTGGTGCGGGAGAACGAGGGCGTCGCCGCCCGCATCCTGCTCGACTTCGACGCCGACTCCGACAAGATCCGCAACGAGGTGATCCGGATGCTCTCCGGCCCCGGCGGCCGCCGCCAGGGCGGCGGCGGAGGCGGCTCCGGCGAGGGCAAAAAGTCTTCGAAACTGCTCGACCAGTTCGGGCGCAACCTCACCCGGCTCGCCGAGGAGGGCAAGCTCGACCCGGTGATCGGTCGCGAGACCGAGATCGAGCGGATCATGCAGATCCTCTCCCGGCGGACCAAGAACAATCCGGTGCTGCTGGGCGAGCCGGGCGTCGGCAAGACCGCCGTCGTCGAGGGCCTGGCGGCGCGGATCAACAAAGGCGAGGTGCCGGAGCTGCTGAAGAACAAGCAGATCTACACCCTCGACCTGGCCGCGCTGGTCGCCGGCTCCAAGTACCGCGGCGAGTTCGAGGAGCGCCTGAAGAAGGTGATGAAAGAGATCACCCAGCGCGGCGACATCATCCTTTTCATCGACGAGCTCCACAACCTGGTCGGCGCCGGCGCCGCCGAGGGTGCGATCGACGCGGCCTCGATCCTGAAGCCGGCCCTGGCCCGCGGCGAGCTGCAGACGATCGGCGCGACCACGCTCGACGAGTACCGCAAGTACCTCGAGCGCGACAGCGCGCTGGAGCGGCGCTTCGCCCAGATCAAAGTCGACCAGCCCTCGCCCGAGGACACGGTGAAGATCCTCGAAGGGCTGCGCGAGCGCTACGAACAGCACCACCGGGTGACGATCCGCGACGACGCGCTCGAAGCCGCCGCCGAACTCGCCGACCGCTACATCTCCGACCGCTTCCTGCCTGACAAGGCGATCGACCTGATCGACGAGGCCGGCTCGCGGATGCGGATCAAGTCGATGAGCACGCCGCCGGTCTACCGCGACCTCGAGGAGGAAATCGAGACGACGCGCCGCGAAAAGGAGGCGGCGATCGAGGCCCAGGAGTTCGAAAAGGCCGCCAACCTGCGCGACACCGAGCGCCAGCTGACGACCCGCAAGCGCCAGCTCGAAGACGAGTGGGCGGAGGGCGAGAACGGCGAACGGCCGGAAGTGGGCGAGGAGGAGATCGCCGACATCGTCTCGATGTGGACCGGCATCCCAGTCTTCAAACTGACCGAGGCCGAGACCAAGAAGCTGATCCGCATGGAGGAAGAGCTGCACAAGCGCGTGATCGGCCAGGAGGTCGCGATCACCGCCGTCTCGAAGGCGATCCGCCGCAGCCGCGCCGGGATCAAGGACCCGAAGCGGCCGGCCGGGTCGTTCATCTTCCTCGGCCCCTCCGGGGTCGGCAAGACCGAGCTCGCCCGCACGCTTGCCGAGTTCCTCTTCGGCGACGAGGAGGCGATGGTCCGGATCGACATGTCCGAGTACATGGAGAAGCACGCGGTCAGCCGCCTGGTCGGCTCGCCGCCGGGCTACATCGGCTACGACGAGGGCGGCCAGCTGACCGAGGCCGTGCGCCGCAAGCCCTACAGCGTGCTCCTGCTCGACGAGATCGAGAAGGCGCACCCGGACGTCTTCAACATCCTCCTGCAGATCCTCGAGGACGGGCGCCTGACCGACGCCCAGGGTCGCACCGTGGACTTCCGCAACGCGATCGTGATCATGACCTCGAACATCGGCGCCTCGGAGATTTCGAAGAACACCTCGATCGGGTTCACCGTCTCCGACGAGACCGGAATGTCCTACGACGACATGAAGAACCGGATCATGTCCGACCTGAAAAAAGTCTTCCGGCCGGAGTTCCTCAACCGGATCGACGAGGTGATCGTCTTCCACAAGCTGGCGAAGGAGGAGGTCAAGGAGATCATCGACCTGATGATCAACCGCGTCCGCGTCCAGGTCGCCGAGCACGAACTGCAGCTGGAGCTGACCGACGAGGCGAAGGACCTGCTGGTCGACAAAGGCTGGGACCCGTCGATGGGCGCCCGCCCGCTGCGCCGGGCGATCCAGCGCTACATCGAGGACCCGCTGGCCGACGAAGTCCTGCGCCAGGGCGAGATGGTCCCCGGCTCGACGGTGATGGTCAACCGCGACCCCTCTGGGGACGAGGAGGACAAGCCACTCAGCCTGGAGATCATCGCCCCGAAGAAGCCGAAGCCGAAAGCGGTGGAAGAGCCGAAGCGCGAGAAGGTCGGCGTCGGCGCCAAGAAGGATGGCGGCGAGGAGGAGCACGGTCCCGAGGACCACGGCTCCGACGGCGCCGGCGACGAGTCCTGATCGCGAGGCTTCGCTGGTGAGGGAACCGGGGCGCGCCGCGATCGGCACCTGGAGCGGAGGGCGCTTCCTCCACTTCGGTGAGGCGATTGAGGAGGATCGGCTGGCGACATTGCTGCGGCCCGGCGGCGGGATCGAGACGGTGCTTACCGCCGACGCCTATGGGCAGGGCGAGGCCGACCGGGTGCTGGGGCGGGCGCTGGAGGGGGTGCCGCGGGATGAGTTCTGCCTGATCGGGGCGGTGGGGCACGACTTCTACGAGGGCGAGCGCGACGGGCCGAAAGGCTTCCCGCGCTTCACCGATCCGCGCCTGCGCGGCCCGGCGCAGTACGCCGACTACCTGCGGATGGCGACCGAGGAGAGCCTCGGCCGGATCGGCGCCTACTCCTTCGACCTGCTGCTCCTCCACAACCCCGACCGAATCGGCTACACGAGCGAGGTGGTCTGGGACGCGATGGCGGCGTTGCGCGAGAAGGGCCTGGCGGCGCGGATCGGCATCGCGCCGGGGCCTGCCAACGGCTTCACCCTCGACCTGATCTCTTGCCTCGAGCGCTTCGGCGACCGCATCGACTGGGCGATGATCATCCTCAACCCGCTCGAGCCCTGGCCCGGCGAGCTCTGCCTCGACGCGACTGCGAGGCACGAGGTCAAGGTGCTGACCCGGGTCGTCGATTACGGCGGCCTCTTTTGGGGCGACGTGCGGCCGGGGATGGAGCTGGCCAGGCACGACCACCGGGCATTCCGCCCGGAGGGCTGGATCGAGGCGGGCCTGGAGAAGCTGCAGCGCCTGCGTCCCTTCGCCGAGCGCGCCGAGCTGACCGCGATGCAGCTGGCCTGCCAATGGAACCTCAGCCACCCCGCCGTCGAGTCCGTCGCCCCGACCCTGATCCAGGAGATCGGTCCCGAGGTGCGCCCGATCGAGGACAAGCGCGCCGAGCTCGCCGCCCTCCCCAACGACCAGCGCCTCAGTCCCGAGGACATCACCGAGATCCGCGCGATCGGCGACAACACCGGCTGCATGGCCCTCAAGGGCGCCAACCCCGAGCACGAGGGCGAGGAACGCCCCGACCGCTGGTCCCTCACCGACGACCTGGCCGCCGTCGGCACCCGCTGGGGCATCGACCCTCAGCGCGACCTAGTCGCAAGCCATTGATTCGCGAGACCGTGAGAACCCGCGATATACACGGGTTTTCACGGTCTCGATGAATTAGCCCTCCGCCGACTCGGCCGCTCAAAACCCTTCGCTTGACAAAGCTCATTCCGACCTGTCCACTCGGATTGAGCCAGACCGCATTCCAGAGCCGTTTCTGCCATCCTCTTGGAGATGCCTTCGCTGTCCGGGGATGAGCTTCAAGAGTTATCGGAACGCCAAGATCCCCGACTCCTCAGAGCCCTCGATGTAGTCGCCCCCGGCGGTTCCCTGCGCGAGGGGATCGACAACATCGTCCACTCGCGGACCGGCGGCCTGCTGGTCGTCGGCGATCTCGACGACATCTCCCACCTGCTCTCGGGCGGGATCAAGCTCGACGTCGACTACACGCCGGCGATGCTCTACCAGGTGGCGAAGATGGACGGCGCGATCGTCCTCAACGGCGAGGCGACCAAGATCGCCTGGGCCAACGTCCAGCTGATGCCGGACCCGACGATTCTCAGCTCGGAGACCGGCACCCGCCACCGCACCGCCGAGCGCGTCTCCAAGCAGACCACCGCGCTGGTGGTTGCGATCTCGCAGCGGCGCGACGTCGTCTCGCTCTACGTCGAGGGCACCAAGTACATCCTCCAGGACATCCCGGCCGTGCTCGCCAAGGCGAACCAGGGCCTGGCCACGCTGGAGAAGTACCGCGAGCGGCTCGACCAGGTCTCGGCCCGGCTGACCCAGTTCGAGTTCGAGGGCGGCGGCGTCCTCCACGACGCGCTCTCGGTCCTGCAGCGGGCCGAGCTGGTGACGCGGATGGCGGTCGAGGTCGAGCGCTACATCGTCGAGCTCGGCACCGAGGGCCGGCTGATCGAGATGCAGCTGGAGGAGACGATGGTCGGCGTCGCCGCCGACAAGACCGCCTTGATCCGCGACTACTCGGTCGAGGATTCAGAGCAGAACCTGACCGCGGTTCTGCAGGCGCTGGGCCGGATGCCCCACCAGGACGTGCTCGACTTCGGTCGCCTCGCCGAGCTGCTCGGCTACGACCGCAAGGTCAACACCCTGGATTTCCCGGTCGCGCCGCGCGGATACCGGGTGTTGGGCCGGGTCCCGCGCATCCCCAAGCTTGTCGTCCAAAAGATCACCCAGGAGCTGGGCGGGCTGGACGAGGTCCTCAGGGCCTCCGACGAAGAGCTCGCCGCCGTCGACGGAGTCGGGCCCGCCCGGGCCAAAGACATCCGCGAGGGCCTGCGGCGGCTCCAAGAGGTTGATCTGGTCGACCGTTACTTGCAGAGCTGACGGCACTGGGCCGTCGTACAACGAAAGGAGTCACCGATTTCCGAGCTAGACGAGGCCACCGTAGAGGCCGTCTTCGAGGAGGACGTGGAATACGTCTGCGACTTCGAGGAGGGCGACAAGGTTGTCTACCCGCATCACGGCGCGGGCCTGGTGATGACCAAAGAGACGCGCGAGCTGATGGGGGAGGAACGCGAGTACCTCACGATCAAGATCCTCCACAACGACCTGACGGTGATGGTTCCCTGCGAAAACGCCGGCAAAGCGGGTCTGCGTCGCGTGATCGACGAGGAGGAAATTAAGAAGGTCACAAACGTCCTCACCGACGACGTCTCCGAGATGCCGAAGAACTGGAACCGGCGTTTCAAGTACAACCGCGAGAAGATCAAGACCGGAGACGTCTTCGAGCTCGCCGAGGTCGTCCGCAACCTCGCTATCCGCGAGATGGAAAAGGGCCTCTCCACCGGCGAGAAGCAGATGTACACCCGGGCGAAGAAGATCCTCGCCTCAGAGTTCATGTACGCGCTCGACAAGGATGAGGAGGGCGCGGAGCAATACCTCGACGGCCTCCTGGAGGAGCGCTTCGCCGCCACCGCGGCCTAGAGATCGCACCGCAGTAACTGCCGTCATCGCGGCCGCCGGCTCCGGGGAGCGACTCGGAGCCGGCGGTCCGAAGGCCTTCGTGCCCGTCGCGGGGAGGCCGATGATCGAGTGGTCGCTCGACGCCTTCCGGGCGTGCGATTCCGTGCGCTCGATCGTCGTCGCCGCCCCGCCGGGCCACATCGGCGATCTCGCCGGGCACGACCTCGCGGTCGTTCCCGGCGGCACCACCCGAGCGCAGTCGGTCTCCAACGCGCTGGAGGCGGTGGGAACCGGCTACGTCGCCGTCCACGACGCGGCCCGGCCGCTGCTGACGCCGGAGCTGGTCGAAGCCCTGATCGCCGACCTCGATGCCAACCCCGAGGCCGCCGGCGTGATCGCCGCCGCCCCCGTCACCGACACGATCAAGCGAAGTCGTGGTTCCTTAAGCACGCATACGGTGCGAAAGGAACCACAAGTCGTGGAGGGGACTGAGGATCGGGCGCGGTTGTGGCGGGCGCAGACGCCGCAGGTGTTCCGGACCGATGCGTTGCGGGAGGCGCTGGCGGCGGCGGCGCGGCCGGAGAAGGCGACGGACGAGGCGATACTGGTCGAGGCGGCCGGGGGGGCCGTCCTCATCCATCCCGTCGTTGAGCAGAACCTGAAGGTGACGACGCCGCTCGACTTGCGGGTCGCCGAGCTGCTGCTCGCCGAGCGCGGCTGACTCAGTCTCGCAGCAGCACGTATACCACCACGGCGGCAAAGCAGACCTGGGCGACTCCGAAGGCGGTGCCGAGGTTTTTCGCGCCGAGCAGCAGGGCGATCACGGTGCCGCCGGCGAAACCGAGCAGAAGCATCAAGAGGAGCTGACGACCCATTCGGCGCGAAGTCTATGCTCGCCCCATGCTGACCGACTACCACCTGCACCTGCGCCCCGACGAGGAGGGGAGCACATTCGAGCGCTTCTTCACGGCTGAGAACGTCGAGCGCTACCTCGCCGCCGCCGCGGCTGCCGGGATCGAGGAGCTCGGCGTCTCCGAGCACGTCTACCGCTTCCGCCAGGCGCTCGACCTCTGGCGCCATCCGCTCTGGGTCGAAAACGCCGTCGACGACCTCGACGCCTACTGCGAGTTCGTCCGCGGCACGCCGCTGCGGCTCGGCATCGAGTGCGATTACCTCCCCGGTGCCGAGGAGCGGATCGAGGCGCTGCTGAACGCCCGCGACTTCGACTACGTCGTCGGCTCGGTCCACTTCGTCGGCGAGGGCGACGCCGCCGTCGACCACGAGGGCTTCGACGTCTGGGAGGGCGACGGCGACGCCGACGAGATCTGGCGCCGCTACTTCGAGGCGCTCGCCGCCTGCGCCCGCTCCGGCCTCTTCGACATCCTCGCCCACCCGGACCTGGTCAAGGTCTGGGGCCGCGCCCGGCCGCTGCCGGACCGCGACCTGCGCGCTTTCTACGAGCCCGCGGTCGAGGCGATCGCCGAGAGCGGGATCGCCGTCGAGATCTCCACCGCCGGCCTGCGCAAGCCGGTCGGCGAGCTCTACCCCTCGCGCCGGTTCGCCGAGATGTGCGTCGAAGCCGGCGCCCCCTTCGCCCTCTCCTCCGACGCGCATCTACCGGAGCAGGTGGGGTACGGATACGAGAGGGCCCTGGAATTCCTCGACGAGATCGGAGTGGGGGAGATATGCGTCTTCGAGCAGCGCCAGCGCAGCCTCGCTCCGCTCGGGAGCCGCGTTCCCTGACCGTGGTCGGCCTCGGCTACGACAGCCACCGCTTCGGCCCCGGCCGCCGCCTCGTCCTCGGCGGTGTCGAGATCCCGCACGACCAGGGCCTCGAGGGCCACTCCGACGCCGACGTCCTCACCCACGCGATCATCGACGCGCTGCTCGGCGCCAACGGCGGCGGCGACATCGGCACGATGTTCCCCGACGACGATCCCGACTACAAGGACGCCGACTCGATCGACCTCCTGCACACCGTCGTCGGCACGATCGCCGGCCCGATCGTCAACATCGACGCGACGCTGATCTGCGAGCAACCCCGGCTCGGTCCCTACAAGGCGGAAATGGAGCGGACGCTCGCCGACGCCACCTCGGCCCGGGTCAGCGTCAAGGCGACCAGCAACGAGGGCATGGGCTGGATCGGCCGCGGCGAGGGCATCGCCTGCATCGCGGTGGCAAGCGTCGAGAGCGAATAGTCTTCCGCTGGGTATGGCGAACTCGCGTGTGAACCTGTCGGGCCTGCGCAGCTCGGTCTCCGACTCGATCTTCGAGGCGAAGGTGCTGCACGATGCCGGGATCCTGGCGCCGATGCGTCCTGACAAGGCGCTGAAGATCGGCGGCACCTTCCTGCGCTGGGGCGCCTCGCCGGCGACCGGCGTCACCACCGCGGCGATCCACCACCCGCACGAGATGGCGATCGTCGACGAACGCGGCGCCCTCAGCTGGGAGCGACTGCACCTTCGCTCCAACGCGCTCGCCCACTCGCTGGCGGCGATGGGGATCGGTCCCGGCGACGGAGTCGGGGTGATGTGCCGCAACCACCGCGGCTTCATCGAAGCCACGCTCGCCGCCGCCAAGCTCGGCGCCAGCGCGCTCTACCTGAACACGATGTTCGCCGGCCCGCAGCTGGCGGAGGTGACCAGGCGCGAGGGGCCGAAGGCGCTGATCTATGACGAGGAGTTCGGTGACCTTCTCTCCGGAGTAGATTCTTCGGTCCAGCGGATCGTCGCCTGGTGCGACGGCGAGGTCGACGGGACGACGCTCGACAGCCTGATCGAGGGCGGCGACGAGTCCAACCTCAAGCCACCGCCGGACAAACCCCGCTTCGTCATCCTCACCTCGGGCACCACCGGCACCCCCAAGGGCGCCCAGCGCTCCAGCCCCGACGGCCTTTTGGCGCTCGCCTCGCTGATCGACAAGATCCCCTTCCGCCGGGGGATGACGATGATGATCGCGGCACCGCTCTTCCACTCCTGGGGCTTCTTCCACTTCGTGATGAGCCTGCCGACCGCCTCGACGATGGTGCTGCGGCGCCGCTTCGATCCGGAGGCGACCCTGCAGGCTGTGGAAGAAAGCCGCGCCGACGTGCTGGCGGCCGTGCCGGTGATGGTCCAGCGCATCCTCACCCTGCCCGACGAGGTGCTGAGCAAGTACAGCCTGCCCTCGCTGAAGATCACCTCGCTCTCGGGCTCGGCGCTGCCGGGCGAGCTGGCGATCGAGTGGATGGACCGCTTCGGCGACAACGTCTACAACCTCTACGGCTCGACCGAGGTCGCTTACGCGACGGTGGCCACGCCGGAGGACCTGCGCGCCGCGCCCGGCACCGCCGGCAAACCGCCGCGCGGGACCAAGATCTGCCTCTACGACGAGAACGGCAAGGAGGTTCCGCAGGGCGAGGTCGGTCGCATCTTCGTCGGCAACGAAATGGCCTTCGAGGGCTACACCGGCGGCGGCGGCAAGGAGATCATCGACGGCCTCTACTCAAGCGGCGACGTCGGCCACATCGACGCCGCCGGGCGCTTGTTCATCGACGGCCGCGACGACGAGATGATCGTCTCCGGCGGCGAGAACGTCTTCCCCCGCGAGGTCGAGGACCTGCTCGCCGACCACGAGGCGGTCGAGGAGGTGGCGGTGATCGGGGTCGAGGACGAGCAGTTCGGCCAGCGGCTGAAGGCCTTCGTCGTCGTTCGTACCGGGATCGAGGTCTCAGCCGAAGACCTGACTGCGCACGTAAAGGCTCACCTTGCTTCCTACAAGGCCCCCCGCGAGGTCGAGTTCCTCGAGGAGCTGCCGCGCAATGCCACCGGCAAGGTGCTGAAGCGGGACTTGCGAGCCCGGGATAAACAGACGTCCGCTTAGTGCGGCTTTTCTGGTTTGGTGCGGGGGGCGTCGCCTCCGGTGCCCGTAGTAGTTTGCGCGGGAATGAGCGAGCCAGCTAGGCAGCTGCAGCAGGTTGGTGAGGCGACGCGGGCTATGCGTGGCGTGGCTGACCAGGCGCTGGAGTGGGTGCGGGTCAGCGAGCAGCGTGTCGCCGCGGCCGAAGAGCGGGCCGATGCGGTCCGGGACAGGGTCAAGGAGCGGGCGATGCTGACGCTGCGCAAGGTCTCCGCCGAGGCGCGCGAGCGGATCGCCGCCGAGCACAAGGCGCGGACCGAGGCCGACTCCCGCGCCGCCGCCGCCGAGGCCGCCCGCGACCGCGCCGAGAAGTCCTTCGAGGAGCTGCAGCAGCGCTCCCAGGCCGAACGCGAAGAGATCGTCGCCAAGACCACAACGGCCCGTTCCGAGGCCGAGCGGCTGGCGGCCGAGGCGAAGGCGGAGGCCGAGAGTGCGGTGGCCGAGGCCCGGGTCGAAGCCGAGAACGCGACGGAGACGGCGCGCGAGGAGGCTGCGGCGGAATTCGAGCGCAAGCTGCAGGAGGCCCGTGACGCGATCCAGGCCGAGGCCGATCGTCGCATCGCCGCCGCCGAGCAGCGCGCCGCCGACGCCGAAGCCGCCGCGGCCGAGGCGCACGAGCAGGCGGTGAAGCTGGAGACCGAAATCGAGCGCCGGGTGATGGAGGGGACCGAGGACGTGCGGCGCGAAGCCGAGGAGAGCGTCCGCCGGCTGCTCGAGAAGGTCGAGCACGAGGCCGAGGAGGCCGCCCGCCGCCGTGCCGAGGACCAGCTCCGGGTCGAGTCCGACCGCATTCGCATCCAGGCTCAGAAGCGCGAGGAGCGGGTGCGCGAAGCGACCGAGGACGAGATCAAGGCCAGCGTCGGCAAGGCGCGGCGCGAGGCGCAGGCCGCCGCCGACGAGGTTTCACCCTCGTGGCTCCGCGGTGAGTCCAAAGCATCAACCGCCGGCTACCGCACTTTTTGATCTAACCTCGCCTGCGCAATGCGCGAGGTGAGGATCAGGGACACCCTGACGGGGGAGCTGCGCAGCCTCGATTCCGAGGAGGTTGGGATCTACGCCTGCGGGCCGACGGTGTACAGCCGCATCCACATCGGCAACGCGCGGCCGTTCGTGGTGTTCTCGCTGTTCGCGCGTTTCCTGCGCTCGGAGGGCTACCGGCCGAAGCTGGTGGTCAACGTCACCGACATCAACGACAAGATCTACGTCGCCGCGCGGGAGGCGGGGAAGGGCTCGGCGGAGTTCGCCGCGGAGATGACCAGGGCCTACTTCGACGACACCGACCGGCTTGGGCTGGGCCGGCCTGACTCCGAGCCGCTCGCCAGCGAGACCGTCGCGGGGATCGTCTCGCTGATCGCCGAGCTGGTCGACTCCCGCCACGCCTACGAGTCCGGCGGCGACGTCTACTTCCGCGTCCGCAGCTTCGCCGACTACGGCAAGCTCTCAAACCGCCGCCCCGAGGACATGGACCAGGGCGAGGACGCGGGCTCGGCCTCGCTGAAGGAGGAGCGGCTCGACTTCGCCCTCTGGAAGGCGCACAAGCCCGACGAGGACACGCATTGGGACTCCCCGTGGGGATCGGGCCGCCCCGCCTGGCACATCGAGTGCTCGGTGATGGCCGAGCAGGAGCTGGGCGCCAACTTCGCCATCCACGGCGGCGGCTCCGACCTCGTCTTCCCCCACCACGAGAACGAGATCGCCCAGTCCGAGGGGGCGGGCCGGCCCTTTGCCCGGCTCTGGATGCACAACGGGATGATCGAGACGGACGCGGCGAAGATGTCGAAGTCCGAGGGGAACATCTTCCAGCTTTCGGAGGCGCTCGATCGATATGGCAGGGAGGCTGTCGTCGCCTATCTGATTTCTGGTCATTACCGACAGCCACTGGCGTTCGGGCCTGAGCAGATGCAGCAAGCCGTTGCCCAGGTAGAGAGATTGAGGAACTTCTTCCGAGAGCATTCTTCAAGCGGCGTAGGGGACTCGGGGGAGGTCCCGTCGGACAAACAGCGGGGAGGGTCCGCCGGGACCTCCCCCGAGTCCCGTCTCGACGCGTTCAAAGATGCGCTCGCCGACGACTTCAACACCCCCAGGGCCATGGCAGAGGCGTTTGAGCTGATCGGCGACGCCAACCGGGGCGATATAGACCGGGACGCTGCAGGCAAGGCCCTCTCCCAGATGCTCGAGCTCGTCGGCCTCAGCATCCTTACTCAGCCAGATAAGGGTGCTGAGGCCGACGGGCAGGCTACGAAGTTGATGGCGGAACGTGAGGAGGCTCGGGCCGCCAAGGACTTCCAGAAGGCGGACGCCCTTCGTGATCAGCTGGCGGAGATGGGGTGGACCGTGCGCGATTCGGCTGCGGGTCCCAGTCTCGTCCCGAAGACCTAAATGGCGAATCAGTTCATCTATGGGCGACGGCCCGTGGCCGAGGCGGAGCGGGGGAGGCGGCGGGTGCGTCGGGTCTGGCGGGCGCCCGACACCTCAGCGGAGGAGCTGGAGCGGCTTTGCGGGTCGCCTGACCACCAGGGGGTGGTGGCGGAGGTCGATCCCTATCCCTACGGCGACCCGGCGGCACTGCTGCGGCGGGAGGGGCTGCTGGTCGCGCTCGACCAGGTGCAGGACCCGCGCAACCTCGGCGCCGTCTGCCGCTCGGCCGAGTTCGCCGGTGCGGCCGGAGTTGTGATCCCCGAGCGCCGCTCGGCTGCGATCACCCCCGCCACCTGCAAGGCCTCCGCCGGCGCCGTCGAGCACATCGAGGTAGCCCACGTTCGCAACCTCGCCGACTGGCTGGCCGAAGCAAAGGAGGCAGGCTTCTGGATCTGGGGCGCCGACGCCGAGGCAACCCAATCCCCCTGGCAAACCGACCTGACTGGTCCCACGATCATCGTCCTCGGCGGCGAGGGCAAAGGCCTCCGCCCAAGAGTCGCGGCCTCCTGCGACGGCCTGATCGCCCTCCCCCAACGAGGCAAAGTCGACTCTCTGAATGTCTCGGCAGCTGCAACCGCTTTGCTTTTCGAGGCCGTCCGCCAGCGGTCCAGCTAAGACGCCCAGTCCCTGCATCTGCAACCTGATTTGCACTTCTCGCAATTCGGGGTTGACAGAACACTGCGAAGACGTAAACTACCGCGGCAATAAGGGTGAACCTCAGCTTGAGGCTCATCTGGTGAATACAGGGCGCCTCTGGGGAGGTAAGTGGCGCCACGACCCTTCAGCAAGGAGAAGGATCTGTGGCTCTATCTACGCCTACGCAGGAACTGCCGTTGCCGGTTGCGCAGGGCACCGCGCGTATCCCCAGCACTAACCCTCAAGCTGAGCTTGATGATCACTATCTAGTTGCCCTCGCCAAGGAGGGTCGGCCCGACGCCTACGACAGGATCGTGCGGCGCTACCGCGGCTTCGTCCGCCTCAAGGCCTCGTCCTACTTCCTTCTCGGCGGAGAGGCGGACGACCTCATCCAGGAGGGCCTGCTCGGTCTCTACAAGGCGATCCGCGACTACCGCACCGACCGCGAGTCGAGCTTCCGCAACTTCGCCGAGCTCTGCATCACCCGTCAGATCATCACCGCGGTCAAGACCGCGACCCGCAACAAGCACACCCCCCTCAACCAATACGTCTCCTTCAGCCAGACCCCGGCCGCGGCAGGCGATTCGGAAACGACCCTGGATGAGATTCTGCCCGGACCGAGCGTCCACGATCCCGTCAACCAGGTGATCGCAACCGAAGAGCTGGCAAGTCTCGTCTCCTGCCTCTCCGGGGTTTCGGGCGTCCTCTCGGACCTCGAGAGCCGCGTCCTCTCGCTTTATCTCGACGGCCACTCCTACGAGGTGATTGCCGAGCGGCTTGAGTGCGACACGAAGACGGTTGACAATGCCCTCCAGCGCGTCAAGCGCAAGGTTGGGGTGCATTTGGCATCTCGTGAGGTACCGGCCTAGGCAGCCGGCGGCAGGTCGGCCAAGACGTATTCGAGTAGTTCCTGCCCGTGGTCCGAGGCGACGGCAACGTCGTCGGCCTTGACTCGGACCCGGTGCAGGGACTGCATCCGCAGCACGTCCCCGTCGGTCCGCCGGTTGGGGAAGATCCCCGCGTAGGAGACACCCAGCCGCTCGAGGTGGTCGGCGACCAAGGCGGTCGCCGGCTGCTCCAGCGGTAGGTCGACGTAGACCGCGTCGAGGCAGGCGCGGTGAAAGAGATGGTGGCGCTCGGCGCTGAGCGCCTGCTCGAGGTCGGCGCCCGGTACGAGCACGGTGATCAGCGCCAGGTTGTGGTCGGCGTCGATCTCGACGTGGAGCTCGCTCCGCTCCTCCAACTCGGCGCCGGCGGGCGGCTCCGCCAGGCTGCCGCGCAGCTCGCACAGCGCCAGCGTCTGGCCGACGATCTCGCGGTGCCGCTCCGGCGCGAACACAGCGCGCTCATGGCCGTCGTTCAGCTTGTTGTAGAGGAGCGCGGCCGACTGGCGTCCCTGTCGGCCCGCCGCGGCGTGATTCGAAACGGAGGCCGGAATCCAACCCAGCAGGAAGCCGGTCTCGTGCGCGCCGAGCTCGATATTCGCCTTCTGGCTGTAGGGGTGGGCGGCGGTGGCCTCGCTGTACAACCCGGCCAGTCCCTGCTCCCGCGCCCAGTCCATCAGGAAGCGCTTGGTGCGGGTGAAGAGGTGCTGCCCGCGGGCGGTGGGAAGCGTCACCGCCTGCCCTGAATGGCCCACTGCGTCACCCGCCGCCGCCAGGCTCATCCCGAGATGGCAAAGTAGCTCACCTGCAGGGCTTTCTGCGATGCAGGAGACATAAGTCCCGGCCGCGATCCGAGTTCCGACCTCCTCTGGGTCGTAGACCCACCGAACGTCGTATGATTGGCCGTATGCGGATTCAATTGCGCCCGACAGCACTGCACCCTCATCGGGCTCCAGGAATCTGAACTCGACGTCCATTTCGGACATCATCGTCACCACGCCCGCCTAGCTCAAACCTGGGAGAGCACCGCACTTGTAATGCGGAGGTTGCCGGTTCGATTCCGGCGGCGGGCTTCTTCTTCCACCGCAACTTTCTGTTTGCTTCCCGTTTACAGCGGCAGCGCATGGCGCTTAAAGCCCAGTTAAACGAGAAGGAGGCAAGGAAGATGCGGCACCAGGAGGGGATGGATCAGGGATCAGGGAGGAGGACGCTCCGGCTGGTAACGGCGTTGACGGCTGCGGCGGCTGCCTGCGGGTTGCTCGCCGGCTCCGCCCAGGCGTCGGTGATCAGCATCGGCAGCGTCCTGCCGGAAGGTTTCACCTCGAAAGAATTCGGGCGGGTTCAGACTCTCTTCAACACCGCTCTGCCGGAGCCGGGGGCTAACCTCGTTTCGCCGGTCAGCGGCGCGATCATCCGCTGGCGTGTGCAGGGCGCCAAAGGTGGCCCCTTCTACCTGCGGGTGCTCCACCCCAATGGCAAAGGCGCCTTTGAAGCCGCCGGGAAAAGCCAAGGCGCGACGCCCGTCGACACCGGGCTGCAGACGTTCGAAACGAACCTGAAGATCCAGGCCGGTGACCTGATCGGCATCGATCCCACCAGAATCGAAGACGAAATCGGCGTCAAGGCCCAATCCGGTGCCAGTTACGCCGCGATCTTCCCCACTCCGTTCGACGGCTCGGTGGTGGCTCCCAGCGCGAGCTTCCCCGGCGAAGAGATCGAGCTCAGTGCCGAAATCCAGCCGCAACCGGAAATCACTCTCGTCTCCCCGCCCACCGGCACGATCGCCGGCGGCACCGTGGTGACGATCACCGGCACGAACCTCAACGGCACCACTTCGGTTCTCTTCGGGTCGACCCCGGCGGCCAGCTTCAAAGTCGACTCCGACACCGAAATCACCGCCACCACCCCGCGGGCAACCCGACCGGGCAAAGTCGACGTCAGCGCGACCACGCTGGCGGGGGCCAACGCCAACACTCGCTTCGACGATTACATCTACCGCGCGTGTGTGGTGCCGGTCGTCAAAGGCAAATCGCTGAAGGTGGCCAAACGCTTGCTGAAGCGCCGCAACTGCAAGCTCGGCCACGTCAAGAAAGTCGAAGCGTCGAAGCCGAAAGAGGTGGGCAAGGTCATCAAGCAGGCCCCGAAGCCGGGCAAGGTCCTGACCCCCGGGGCACGGGTCCGGATCAGCCTGGGCCAGTAGGGCTTCGCGGTCGGGGCCGCTCTCGGGCGGCCCCACCGATCCTCTGCGGGCGGTCGACACGGGGGCCGGTCGGGTGTAGGGTCGAGTTCGGGCAGGGCTCAAAGGAAGGAGTCCTAAATGGCCGCGGAAGTGAAGAACTTCGACTCTCCCGACGAGACCCGGGGGTTCGAAGGCAAGGGCCAGGCCAAAGTGGTGGAACTTGCGGGTCACCCCGTCGGTTACGGCACTTTCGAGCCGGGCTGGAAGTGGTCGGAGAACGTGAAGCCGATTGCGGGCACCGATTCGTGTCAGGTCGCCCACTTCGCTTACGTCCTCTCCGGCAGCATGCAGATTCACATGGATGACGGCCAGGAGATCGACATCAACCCTGGCGACGTCGTCGCGATCCCACCCGGTCACGATGCGGAGGTCACCGGGTCGGAGGCCTGCGTGATGGTCGACTTCGGCGAGATCGGCGATTACGCCAAACGCTGAGCGGGAGCCGCCGCGCGCGGCTCCCGCCTATCCCGGTGAGTCGCCGTCGAGGAGCCGGCTCTTCTCGGCGGCGAACTCCTCCTCCGTGAGAATGCCCTTCTCACGCAGCTCGCCGAGCTTTTCGAGGCGTTGCAAACGGGCGTCCTCCTCGCTGACCGGCATCGTCGCGGTGGGGGCCTCGGCGCCCGCGTGCTCTGGCGGGCGTCGGCGCACCTCCGGCAGGCGCAGTTTCGCCGCCTGCTCGCCGACCCGCTCGGGGATGTTGGCGTCGCGCACGGCGCTGACGACTTTGTCGCGGGTGCCGCCGAACACCTCGTCGTAGGTGGCTTCCGGGAATTCCTCCTCGGTCTGCTTTTGCAGCTCGTGGATGCCGAAGGCCGCCATGCCGGCGATGATCAAGGTGGTGAGGAAGGAGCGCAGGCCCTGGGTCGGGGCGCTGAGGAAGTAGATGCAGACGACGATCGCCAGCGCGGTGTAGACGAAGGCGGGGTGCAGGCGCAGGGTGGGGGCGAGGAAGCGACGCACGCCGCGGGCGCCGGTGGTGGGTGAGGCGAGCCAGCCGGCGGCGAGGAAAAGGACGCCGACGACGATCACGGTGGTGGCGATGCTGGTCATCAGCGAGGTGCCGATCGACCAGGCCGCTTCGCCCGCCGGCTTGATGCTGTCGTTCTGCACCAGTTGCCCGACGACGATGCCGCCGGCGACGTGACGGAAGACAACCACGGCGAAGCCGGCGGCAATCAGGCCGGCGCCGCTGAGCAGCACCGTCACCCAGCGCCCGTCGCGCGAGAGGTAGATCGCGGCGCCGAAGGCGGCGAAGGTGAGGATCGAGAGCAGCAGCGCCAGCCCTTTGACCGCGACCGCGATGTTCTGCGCCGTCTTCAGCTGGTCGGACTTGAGGATCTGGATCTGGCCGGCGTCGGGCGGCAGTTTTTCGGCCAGGCTTTCGCCGATCCCGACCTGGCTCGCGAGGTTGGTGAGGAGGCTGCCGAGGTTGAGGGTGACCTTGCCTTCTTCGGTCGAGACCGCTTCTTTCTTGTTTTCCAGCACGGCCAGCAGCTGTTCGTGCATGGTGCGGTTCGCGGTTTCCCAGAGTTCCTGGGCGGTGGACGTTTCCAGCACCTTTTCGGCGCCGTCGCCGGCGAACTGCCGCAGGCCGCCGGCCGCCGGCCCGGCCAGTTCCTTCACTTCGCCGGGCAGGATCTTTTCCAGTTCCTTGTGGACGTCGACGTTTTCGTAGAGCTGGTCGACCAGGTAGTTGCTGACGGCGGTGCGGATCGTCTGGTTCTGCAGCAGCTTGCCGCTGGTCGCCACCCAGTCGTCGGTGTTGAGCGCCTGGCGCTCGATCCAGATCGCGAAGACGCTGAGGAAGGCCAGCACCGAGCCGAGGACGATGAGAGCCCTGACCGCACGTTTTCGTCCGCGGCTCATGGGGGGATGGTATACGTGAGCAATGAAGCTAGAGGGCATTCACCACATCACCGCGATCACCGAGAACGCCCAGCGCAACGTCGATTTCTATGCCGGCGTTCTGGGTCTGCGGCTGGTCAAGAAAACCGTCAACCAGGACAACCCGACCGTCTATCACCTCTTCTTCGCCGACGAGCAGGGGGACGCGGGGTCTGACCTGACCTTCTTCGAGTATCCGGGCGCGCCGCTGGGCCGGGCTGGGGCGGGGATGGTGCACCGGATTGTCTGGCGGGTTGCTTCGACCGACGCGTTCGACTTCTGGGAGGAGCGGCTGCGCGCCAACGACGCCGAGTCGCGGCGCGAGGGTGAGAGCCTGATCTTCGCCGACCCGGAGGGGCTCGAACACGAGCTGGTGGTGGTGGACGTGCCCGACGCGCCGCTGATCGCCGACCATCCGGAGGTCCCCGCCGAGATGGCGCTCCAGGGCTTCCACGCGGTGCGGGCTTTCGCCGTTTCGCCGGGGCCGAGCAGCGGCTTGCTGGAGGCGCTTGAGTTCGAGCAGGTGGACGGCGGTTGGGAAGCGCGCGGCGAGCAGCGCGGCGGCCGCTACTTCTACGACGAGCCGCCCCCGGAGCGTGGGCTGCAGGGGGCGGGCAGCGTTCATCACGTCGCTTGGGCCTCGACTCCGGAGGAGCTCTTGGACTGGCGCGAGAAGGCCGTCGCCGGCGGCGCCCAGCCGACGCCGGAAATCGACCGCTTCTACTTCCGCTCGGTCTACTTTCGCGAGCCCAGTGGGGTGCTGTTCGAGATCGCGACGTTGGGGCCCGGCTTCACCGTCGACGAGCCGCTTGAGCACCTGGGGGAAAAGCTCTCGCTGCCGCCCGCCTTCGAGCACCTGCGCGACGAGGTCGAACCGAACCTGCGCCCGGTGGTCAACCCGCGCGTCCAAGCTCGGTGAGTAGGTCCACGGCGAGGACGCAGAGATGCGCAGCGCCAGGCGGGCCCCCAGTCGCACCTCGCCGTGGACCTACTCATCTAGGTTGACGGCCGACTTCACCTGGCGCGACGCAGGCCGCACCGTCGTTTTCCTGCGTGGGGGTGTCGGGGAGGCGGTCGAGGTGCTGCGCGAGCACGGCTTCGAGCGGTTCGAGCTGCTGAGCACGCAGCGGGCGCTGGGTGAGGTTGGGGAGCTGGCCGAGGCGGCGGGGCGGATTCACGAGGTCGCGATGGGCCCGGTCCCGGCCGCCGCAGCCGCGCTGATGGGCGCACTCGCACCCCCACCACAGGCAGAGGAGGGGGTGCGAGTGCGCCCCCTCGTGGCGTTTGGCGGCGGCCGGGTGATCGACGTGGCAAAGGCTGTCGCCGCGATCTCGGGGGCTGAGGTCGCGGCGATCCCGACGACGATGTCGGGAGCGGAGATGACCGCCATCCACCGTTTGCCGGAGGGGGCGGAGGAACGCGCCAAGGGGATGGTGCGGCCGAGGCTGGTCATCGCCGACCCTGCGGCGATGACCAGTGCACCGGAGGCGGAGCTGCGGGCAAGCTCGATGAACGCGCTGGCGCACGGTGCGGACACCCTCTATCTGCCCATGTCGAACCCGATGTCGGAGATGACCGCGCTCCGCGGAGCCGAGCTGATCGGCCGCACGCTCGACCAGGAACGGAAAGAGCGCGATACCTCCGACCTGGCCCTCGGTTCCATTCTCTGCGGCTACGCGATCGACTCCGCAGGGCTGGGGCTGCATCACGTGATCTGCCAGACGCTCGTGCGGATCTGCCGAACGCCACATGCGGAGACCAACGCGACGATCTTGCCGAACGCGGTGGGCTTCCTGGCGGAGCGGGTGCCGGAGCCGTATGAGCAACTTGCCGCTGCTCTCGGCACCGACTTCGCAGGCCTACCTACCCGCGTCGAAGAGCTGGGACGCCCTCGTCCACTCGGTGAGCTGGGCGGGGATGCGTCGAAGCTGGACGAGGCGGTCGAGGCGATGCTCCAGCGCCCCGAGCTCTCGCGTGTTCCAGGCTCGGTTTCTCGGGACGAGCTGGTCGCGCTGGTTCGGAGCGCCTGGTAGCCGGGCCGCTGCAACCTCCACCCGGCAAGTAGAGGTTGCAGCGGCCCGGCCCGGAGCGGTTCTTGCTCTTCTTTCCTATCTCCCAATTCCCAGCAGCACCCGAAGATCCGCAGAGACCGCCCTGGGTTCGTCGTCGAGTTGAGCCCAGGTGAGGCGGGTAACCGAGTAGCCGGCTACGCGGAGGATGCGGTCGCGAGCGCGGTCTTCGCGGAAGGCGGTGCGGGTGCGGTGTCCCTTCCAGCCGTCGAGCTCGACGATCTGGTTCGTGCCGGGCCAATGGCAGTCGACTTGGTAGCGCTTGCCGTTGAGGAAGATCCAGTCATTGAAGCGGGGAAGGGGCAGGCGGTGCTGGCGCAGGAAGGGCGCGAAGCGCTCCTCCAAGGGACTGTTCTTGCGGCCCGAGGGCGCATCCTTCAAGCGATCCAGCGCGAGGCGCACCTTCCGCACCCCGCGTTTGCCCGGATAGCGCTCGACCAGGTCCCCAAGCGAGAGCCGATCTCGCAATTCCCGATATTCCATCTCCCGCAAGAGGTTCTCCGCCACGTCCTCTGACGCAGTAGCGGCCAAGTCGAAGATCGTCCGCGGCACCGTGGTAACCGGAATGCCTTCGTGGATAGTCACCTCGTCAGCAGGTAAGGGCGAGTGGTGGCGTCTGACCCCTTTCCACGAGCGGCTCTTCTGTGGGGTGGTGACATCGATCACCGAGCGCGAGTTGGGCCTGATCATCCAAAGCGCCGCCGCGGACCAGTGGCTCAGAACCGCTTCGGGCCCTGCTGCGAGGGTCGCCGCCATCCATCGTCCCTCGCGCGGGACCAGCCTGTGCCCCACTGAGAAGACACCCGCATGCAACTGGTGGAGGCGCCCGGCGCGGAGCCTCCTGTCGATCCTGCTCTGCGTCAGCCCAAGCTCCTTGAGCTGCTGGCGCGATAGAACCCCATGCTGCCGCTCTGCCAACTCGGCGATCGCACCGTCACTTGCTCCGCTTGCCTTCGCTGATTCGCGAGCCCGCGTGGAGCGTCGGTATTCGACGCTTTTCGCGGTCTCGGCGGGCATGGGGCCACCCTGACCGGTCTGGGCACACGGGTGGTGCGCAGATCGCGCCAACTCTCATACGGGAGTGAGTCATAAGGGTCGCGAGTAACTCGGGAGGTACTGGCGTGTAGCGCTACGCGTGACTTCGGAGCGGCTCGCCTCCTACCACGCTTACACCCGCAAGCACAGCGTCAACTGGCCGATGTACTGCGTCGCCAGGGCGTTCCTCCTGCCGTTCTTCCTCGTCTACTTCCGGCTGGGGCGGCTGGGGCGTGAGTACGGGAAGGCGAAGGGCGGCGTGATCGTCGCCGCCAACCACCGCAGCTTCCTCGACCCCTTCGTTGTCGGCGCCACTTTGCCGTGGCGGCGGCCGATGAACTACATGGCCAAGGTCGAGCTCTTCGAGCGGCGTTGGCAGGGATGGGCGCTCTCCCGTCTCGGCGCCTTCCCGGTCCGCCGCGGCGAGTCCGACGAGGACTCGATGCTGACCGCGCGGATGATCGCCGAACGCGGCGGCGCTGTCTGCGTCTTCCCCGAGGGCACCCGCATCCGCCGCGGCACCCTCGCCAACCCCAAGCGCGGGGTCGGCCGCCTCGCGCTGCAGACCGGCGCGGTGGTGATCCCGACTGCCATCCTCGGCACCGAACACGTGCGCCGCGGCTGGCGCATCCGGCCGAAAAAGGTCAAGGTCCGGCTCGGCCCGGCGATGACCTTCCCCCGCGCCGAGGAGCCCTCGCCGGCGCTGGCGGAGACGGTGACGGCGCGGATCTGGCCCAACGTGCTCCTGCAGTGGGAAGACCTCGGCGGCCTGCCGCCGATGCGCCGCGCCGCGGTGATCGGCGCCGGCAGCTGGGGCACCGCGGTGGCGGTCCTGCTCGCCCGCGGCGGCCTCGAGGTCCAGCTCGGCGCGCGCACCGCGGAGCAGGTCGAGGAAATGATCGAGGACGGTGAGAACCGCCGCTACCTGCCGGGCGTGCCGCTGCCGGAGTCGATCGACGTCCGTCCTGCTTCCTCGATCGAGCTCGCCGGCCTTGACCTGATCTGCCTGGCGATCCCCTCCAAGCAGCTGCCCCAGGCGGTGGGGGCGATCGCCGACCGGGTCAGCTCGCGCAGCGCCGTGCTGATGCTGACCAAGGGGCTGATCGCGCCCGGTGGCCGGCTCCCCTCCGAATACGTCGGCGAGCGCGTGCGGGCGCGGGCGATCGCCTGCCTCGGCGGCCCGGCGCACGCGCGCGAGGCCGTCTCCGGCTCCGCCGCCCTTGTCCTCGGCTCGGCTGACGAGGAGCTGCGGGTGCAGATCGGCGAGGTCTTCGACCGCGTCGGCCTCGTCTGCGAGCGCTCTCGCGACGTCACCGGGGTGGAGATGGCGGGCGCCGCCAAGAACGCCGCCGCCCTCGCCGCCGCGGCCGCCGAGCCGCACGGGCTGAACGCGGCCGGGATCGCGGTGGCGGCGATCTGGCGCGAGTGCATCGCCCACGCTGTCGCCCGCGGCGCCGACATCGAGACCTTCGCCGGCCTAGCGGGGGTGGGGGACCTGACGGCGACGATGATGGCCCCGGCCGGCCGCAACCGCCGCGCTGGCGAGCTGCTCGGCACCGGCACCCCGGCCGAGGAGATCCCCGGCAAGATCGGCCAGGCCTCCGAGGGGCTCGACACGGTGCCGCTGCTGGCCGAGGCCGTCGCCGCCTCCGGGGTCGAGGCCGACGCCCTAGCCGGGCTGGCGGCGCTGATCCGCGGCGAGGTCGACGCCGACCAGTGGGTCGCCAACCTGCGTCACGTCGAGCACGAACGGCGGGCCGCCTGATGGCTCGCGGCGCCTCCCCCGAGCCTCTAGGCTTGGCCGGTGAGCGGCCCCGAGGAGAACGTCGAGCCGGCGAAGCTGGCTCCGGCGGCCAAGGCGGAGCTGGACCGAGCCTTCGAGGACTTCTACCGCTCGCACCTGCGCGACGTCTATTCCTACGCCTGTTACCGGGTGGGCAACCACCACGACGCCGAGGACCTCACCGAGCAGGCCTTCCTGCAGGCCTACCGCCACTTCGACCGCGCCCGGCGCGAGTCCGACGGGCGGCCGCTGCGGCCGTGGGTGATCCGGATCGCCCACAACCTCGCCTCCAACTACTACCGCGACCGCTCGCGGCGGCCGCAGACGCCGCTGGAGAACGCCGACCCGATCGCGGCGCGCCACGACACCGAGGCGATCGCCGAGGGCCGCGAGGAGCTGCGCGAGGTGATGCGGAACCTCGAGCACCTCTCCGAGGACCGGCGCGAGGCGCTGATCATGCGCTTCGCCCTCGGCATGGACAACCGCGAGATTGCGCGAGCGCTGGGCCGCTCCGACGGCGCCACCAAGGTGCTGATCCACCGCGCGATCAAGCAGCTGCAGGAGGAGATGGAAGATGAGAGATCCGAGTGAGACCCTGAGCGGGTCGACCTGGGACGTCGAGGCGCTGCTGACCGACGCGCTGCGTCCGATGGAGCCGCCGGAGCGGCTGTCCGGGCGGATCGAGGACACCTTCGCCGCGCTGGCACAAGCTGCCGCCGAGGAGCTCTCCGACTGGGCCGAGGAGCTCTCCGAGAGCGAGCTGCGGGCGCTGCGCGACCCGCGCAACTGGGTGCGCCCGGTGGTCGCCGTCGGCGCCGGCGGGGCCGCGACGGGAGCGCTGGTGTTGCTGGAGCTGCGCCGCCGCAGCCGCCAGAAGAGCCAGAGCGGCCTACGCGCGCTGGCGAGCGGTCTTCGCTCGCGCCTTTGAATCTTGTGGTTCCTTTCGCACCGTATTGGTGCGTAAGGAACCACGCGATCGCTTGGGCTGGGGGCGCGGCTTCTCCGCAGGCGTCCCCGCCGCGGCGGCTAGGCCGAGCAGGCCGAGGGTGAGGTGGAGCGCTTCGTTGCCGCCGGCGGCGGGGAGGAAGCCAAGGATGAGGTCGTTGCTGCCGATCGCCCAGCCCCAGATTGCCAATACGGTGAACAGGCAGCCCACCGCCAGCGCATACGAGCGCGAGGAGGCGCCGGCGACGAGCACGCCGACCGCGCCCACCGCGAGGTAGAGGAGGTTGAGCCAGGCGTTCGTCCGCAGCGCCCCGAGCGCCGGCTCGACGCTGCCGGCGCCGCCGAAGGAGGCGCTGTAGAAGAAGCCGAGGAGACCAAGGACGACGAGCAGCGCCCCCACCACGGCGGCGTAGAGGCGGGCGGGGCTGGCGGGCTCCATCGGCGCCGATTGTAGGCTCTCGCGCGATGGCTCAGACCTGTTACCGCCACCCCAACCGCGAGACCGGCGTCTCCTGTTCCAGCTGCGGGAGACCGATCTGCCCCGAGTGCATGACCCCGACCCCGGTCGGAATGCGCTGCCCCGAGTGCGCGCAGCAGCGCACCAAAGTGGTGCGGAACCCGACCGGGACGCCGGGCCAGTTCAGCGCCTTCCCGGTGACGATCGTCCTGATCGCGATCAACGTGATCGTGTACCTGATCGAGGTCACCGCCGGGAGTGGCGGTTTGGAGAACCCGAGTGGAAGGATCGTCATCGACTACGGCCTGTTTGGGCCGTTCGTCAACGAAGGCGAGTGGTACCGGCTGGTCACCTCAGGGTTCCTCCACGCGAACCTCTTCCCGCACCTCTTCTTCAACATGCTCCTCCTCTTCCTCCTAGGCCGGTTGCTGGAGCCGGCCCTGGGTTCGGTGCGCTTCCTCGGGATCTACTTCGCCTCCCTGCTTGCGGGCTCTTTTGGCGCTCTGATTCTGGACCCGAACACCCTCAGCCTCGGGGCATCCGGCGCGATCTTCGGCATCTTCGGCGCCGGCTTCGTGCTGGCGCGTCGCCGCGGGCTCGACGCATTGGCCGGTCAGATCGGCTTCCTCATCGTCCTCAACCTGGTCTTCACCCTCGCCGACCCTGAAATCAGCGTCGGCGCGCACCTCGGCGGGCTTGCCGGGGGCTTGATCTGCATCTTTGCCGTGGTTGAGGGCGAGCGTGGACGCCTGGGGCCGAACCGGCTCCCCGCCGAGCTGGCGGTGATGGGCGCCGTCGCGGTTATCTCCGTCCTCGGTGCCCTGGCGGTCGCTTAGCCGCCTGTCGCCGATCGTCCCGCCGGCGCCTGCAGGGCGGTGTAGGCGATGCTCCCGGGCGGGTAGGCGAGATCGGGGTGGATGAGGTGGCCGAGCAGCTCGACGCCGTCGATCAGGCGCGGAGCCGGGTCGGCGAACACGGTCCCGTCGACCGCGTAGTGGCGCATCGCACCGAGTTCGGCGATCCGCTCCCAGTGCTCCATCGCCAGCGCCCGCGCGTCGTCCAGCGTAACTTCTGGCATGACGATCACCACATCGGCGCCGAGGCTCGCCAGCTCGCCCCAGCTGACGTCGGGCGGGCTCAGGCCGGGGTCGCCGGCGACGTCCTCGCCGCCCGCGATCGAGATCATCTCCGGAACCCAGAAGCCGCCGACCCGCACCGGGTCGAGCCGTTGCAGGGCGATCACCCGTGGCGAACCGCTGCCGGCCACCGCCGCGCGCACCGCCGCCAGCCGCCCCTCGAGTTCGCCGCGCAGCTCGTGGGCTTGGTCCTCCGCCCCCGTTGCCTCGCCCGCACGCACGACCTCTTCGAGCATCTCGCTGAGCGTTGCGACTTGCATGGTTTGGTCAATATCGCATTTGGATCAAGCCTTGCTCAAAAGAGCCGCGGCCTGGACAGCTATATTCACGTCTGCCGCATGGCCGAGGACGTCCCAGCCCGAAGTACCGGGCCGCATAGCCGATGAGCGTCCTGCTGCTCGTCCTTTTGCTGCTGTTGATCGCGATCAACGGCTTCTTTGTCGCGGCTGAGTTCGCCCTGGTCCGCAGCCGACGCGGCAAGATCGAGCAGGCCGTGGAAGAAGGCGAAGCGGGGGCCGAGGCCGTGGTCGAGCAGCTCGACCGCATCGACGAATCGCTCTCCGCCTGCCAGATCGGGGTGACGATGGCCTCGATCGGCATCGGCTTCCTCGGCGAGCCCTCGCTGGCGAAGCTGCTGCAGCCGGTCTTCGGCAGCTTCTCGCCCGGGGTCGCGGCGGCGCTCTCGCTGGCGATCGCCTTCGCGCTCGTCACCTCCATCCACATCTCGATTGGCGAGCAAGTGCCGAAGATGCTGGCGATCGCCAACGCCGAGAAGACCGCGCGTCGGGTCTCGCGGCCGCTCAGCTGGTTCGCGATCGCCACCGCGCCGGTTACCAAGGGGCTGAGCTGGGTCTCCAACCGGGTGGTGCGGCTGTTCGGCGTCAACCCCAAGGACCTTGAGGAGCGCCACACCGCCGAGGACCTGAAGCAGATCATCGACAGCTCGCGGCTCGGGGGGACGCTTGACCCCGGCGAGGCGGGCATGCTCGGCGGCGTCTTCCATCTGCACGAGCAGGAGGCGCGGGAGGTGATGACGCCGATCCCGGCGGTCGTCACCGTCAACGCTTCGGAGACGGTCGAGGCGGCGCTGCGGCGCTGCGTCACCTCCGGTCACACGCGGCTGGTGGTGATCGAGGACGACAACCCCGACCGGGTGAAGGGGATCGTCCACAACAACAGCCTCGCTCGCCTCTACATGAGCGAGGGGGCCGACGCACCGCTCGACACCGTCGTCCGCGACGCCCTGATCGTCCCCGAGACGCGCCCCCTCGACGATCTCCTGCACGACCTGCAGGTGCAGCGGACCTCGCTCTCGGTCGTCGTCGACGAGTACGGGCGCACGGTCGGGATCGTCACCGTCGAGGACATCCTCGAGGAGGTGGTGGGGGAGATCGAGGACGAGACCGACCCCCGCGCCGCCGCCCTGCGCAAGCTCACCAACGGCGACTGGTTCGTGCGCGGCCACGTCTCGCTCGGCGACCTCGCCGACGCCGGCATCCACCTGCCGGTCGACACCGACGCCTACAACTCGGTCGGCGGCTATGTCTTCGGCGAGCTCGGGCGGCTGCCTAAGCGCGGCGACTCGATCCAGGCCGACGGCTACACGATCCGGGTCGAGGCGGTGCGCGAGAACCGGATCGAGGCGGTCCGGATCAGCGGCGGGCCCGAGGATTCCGTCCGCACCGCCGCCTAGCTTCTCCGGGCAACCCGCGATCCGCTCAAGCTGGAGGTACCCGCCATGTGGGTTGTACGCCTGACCGACAAGCAGCTGGAGGTCCTGAGGGCGTTGTTGCGCTCCGAGGAGCACCTCGGCCCGGCCCTCAGAGGCGCGATCGAGGCCCTCGACCTGGCCCGCTGGGACGACCTGCCCGAGGCGGAACTGCCCTGGGAAGAGGTAGAGCTCGTCGCCCGCCGTCAGGGGATCTCAGAGGCCGACGTGATCTGGGACATCAGCGGCAAGCACAAAAAAGCCGCCTAGGGACCAAACTCACTCGGTATAGGGGATGGGTATCCACCGACCTCCCTGGGTTACTCGCCACATCGTCTCCGGCTGCCGCAAAAGTCTTTGGGCGAGTAACAGGACGCCGGTCGGCCGGGGGGACACCCATCCCCTCAGCGACAGAGCTCCGCAGGACGGCTCAGGGTCAGGCGTTTGTCGGAGTTCAGTCGTACGAGTAGAAGCCGGCGCCGCTCTTTCGGCCCAGCTTCTCTTCCCCGACCTTCTCCACTATCAGTCCGGGGGGTTTGTGAGCCGGGTCTTCGGAGTCGGCGTAGAGGGCGTCGCCGATCGCCTCGGCTACGTCGAGGCCGACGAAGTCGAGCAGGGCGAGGGGGCCCATCGGGTGGCCGGCGCCGAGCTTCATGCAGGTGTCGACCTCGCCCGGCTCCATCCCGGTCCGCTCGACCATCCGCACCGCGTCGAAGAGGAAGGGGAAGAGGAGGCGGTTGACGACGAAGCCGGCCTGGTCGGGGACCTCGACCGCGGTCTTGCCGAGCGCGGCGCACCACGTCAGCGCCTTCTCGCGGGCGGCGGCGGCGCCGTCGGGGATGCAGACCTCGACCAGCGCCATCCGCGGCACCGGGTTGAAGACGTGGAAGCCGAACAGCTTCTCGGTGCCGGCGGCCTTGGCGATCTCGGCGATGCTGAGCGAGGAGGTGGTGGTCGCGAGGTCGGCGTCGGGGGCGGCTTCGGCGATCCGGCCCAGCAGCTCGCCCTTCGGCTCGACTTCCTCGACGATCGCCTCGACGACGACATCGCAGTCGGCGAGATCGTTCGGATCGGTGGTGACCCGCAGTCGCGAGGGCTCCGCGCCGTCGATCTTGGCGCAGGCGGCGACGACCTTCTCCTCGGCGCGCCAGGCGGAGGCCTCGCTGCGGGCGAGCAGGATCGTCTCGGCGGTCGTGGTCGAGACCGCGGCAAGGCCGGTGGCTATCGCCCCGCTGCCCGCGATCCCCGGACTTGAGTAACCCTGATTTGCGCTCATTGGCCGGGGCTTCTATCACGCCGCCGCGCCGCGATGACTTCCGGCTCGGGTGACGGCGCCTGTGGGGCGCTAGCGCGGGCGCCGGCCCTGGCTGACTGACCAGTCAATCGGCTACCCTCAAGAGAGGCTGCGCTGCGCGCGCCCCAGATCTTCAACAGAGCGAACTTCAACAGAGCGGAGGCTGGCGATGGACAACGGCAAGGGCAAGTTCGGCGGGCGAGAAGTCGTAATCGTCGAGGCGGTGCGGACCCCGATCGGTCGCGGCCATCCGGAGAAGGGCTACTACAAGGACCTCCATCCCTCCAACCTCCTCGCCCGCACCTACAAGGAGCTGATCGACCGCGCCGGGATCGACCCGAACGAGGTCGGCGACGTGGTCGCCGGCTGTGTCCAGCAGTTCGGCGAGCAGGGCCTGAACATCGGCCGTAACGCCTGGCTCGAGGCCGGCCTGCCGCAGGAGGTCCCCGCCACCACCGTCGACCGCCAGTGCGGCTCCGCCCAGCAGGCGGTCAACTTCGCCGCGGCGCTGGTCGCCTCTGGCGTCCACGACGTCGCGATCGGCGGCGGCGTCGAGCACATGGGCCACATCTCCTTCGCCGACTCCTACAAAGTGATGGAAGAGCACGGGCTGGCCTTCTCACCCGAGCTGATGGAGCGCTATGACCTGATCCCGCAGGGCCTCTCGGCGGAGATGATCGCCGACAAATGGGAGATCAGCCGCGCCGAGCTCGACGAAATCGGCGTCCGCTCCCAGCAGCTCGCCAAACAGGCGACCGAGGAGGGTCGCTTCGAGCGCGAGATCCTGCCGATGCAGGTCAACGGCGACACCTTTGTCACCGACCAGGGCCTGAGGGAGACCACCCTTGAGGGTCTCTCGCAGCTGAAGCCGGCCTTCAAGGAGGACGGGAAGATCACCGCCGGCAACTCCTCCCAGGTCTCCGACGGCGCCGCCGCGGTGCTGCTGACGACCCGTGAAAAGGCCGACGAGCTGGGATTGAAGCCGCGGGCGCGGATCTTCGACCAGACGACGGTCGGCGTCGACCCGGTGATCATGCTGACCGGCCCGATCCCCGCGACCCGGAAGCTGCTCGAGCGCAACGGGATGAAGATGGACGACATCGACCTGGTCGAGATCAACGAGGCCTTCGCCTCGGTCCTCGGCGCCTGGCGCCGTGAGCTCGAACCGGACATGGACCAGGTCAACGTCAACGGCGGCGCGATCGCCCTCGGCCATCCGCTCGGCTCGACCGGCGCCCGTCTGATCACCACCCTCCTGCACGAGATGGAGCGCTCCGACAAGGAGATGGGCTTGGTGACGATGTGCTGCGGCGGGGGCCTCGGCACCGGAACGCTGATCCAGCGCATTTAGATGGGACACCTTGTCACCCGACGGGATGGATAGCGTGCCGCGCCTATCCCGGTAATCGACATGCAGAGGAGATGCATGAGCAAGCGACTCGTCGCGCTGTTCGCTGCCCTTGCCGTGCTGGCGCTGATCGTCGCCGGTTGCGGCAGCAGCGGCGGCAGCACCGAAACCACCAGTTCGCTGACCAAGGCGGAATTCGTGAAGAAGGGCAACGCGATCTGCGCCAAAGGCAACGAAGAAATCGAAGAAGGCTTCGAAGAATTCAGAAAGGAACAGGGCTTCTCCAAAAAGAAGGAACCGTCCAAGGCCCAGCTGGAAGAAGCGGTTGAAACGGTCGTGATCCCGAAGATCCGCAAGGAGATCGAAAGCATCCGCGCCCTCGGGCCGCCTGACGAAGAAGCGGAAGCGGTCGTCGACGCCGCCGAAGAAGCACTGGAAAAGGGCGAAGAAAATCCCAGCCTGCTGACGCAGGAAGAAAGCAAGAGCCCATTCGCGAAGGTGAACAAGCTCTCGCGCGAATACGGCCTCACCAAGTGCGGGGAAGAAGAAGGCTGACCCGTCTTCACGAAGGATAAAAAGGGCGCCCGCGAGGCGCCCTTTTTATTTGGCACCCGCTGTCACCTGCGTTATGTTCTCCAGCGATTACTCAGATGTCTTTAGGGAAACAGGGAAATCTGGCGGGGGCGACCCTGATGCTGCCGGCAGCGATTCTGGTGCTGGCCGGCTGTGGCAGCAGCAGCGGCCCCGAAAGCACCCGTTCTCTGACCAAGGCGGAGTTCCTGAAGAAGGGCGACGCGATCTGCGCCAAAGGCGGCGAAGAAATCAACAGGGACAGCCTGCGTCAGGCCGGTCCTGAATTCGCCTTCTACAAGAGCTACTCGATGGGGATCGACTACGGCCTCGAGAAGTGCTGGCTGAGCTGATGAAGATGCGTCACCGAGGGAAATACCTGCTCACGCTCGGAATGCTCGTGCTTCTGGCTCTGGCCGGCTGCGGCGGCAGCAGCAAGGCCGAAGAAACCGTCGCCCGGCTGACCCAAAAGCAGTTTGCCCATAAGCTCGGCTGGGTCTGCCAGCACCACACCGATCACCAGGTGGTCGCGCGAGAAAAGTGGCAGAAAAAGGAAGGGCTCCCGTCGGCGGAAAACGCCTCCCGCGCCCAACTGGAAAAGGAACTCGTCGTGGTCATCCTCCCGATCGTCCGCGACAACATCCACGATATCCGCGCCAAGCTGCACCCGCCGGCGAACCAGGAAGCCACCCTCAAGGAATTTCTGAAGGCGCTCGAACACGGCATCGCGGTAAGCGAAAAGAACCCGAGCTGGGTCGCCACCGCCTCCTTCGAACCGTTCAAAGAAGCGCGGGCCCTGTCCGTAAAGCTGGGAACGCCCTTCTGCGGCCAGGCCTAGGGCAGAAGGTGCAGCTAGCCAGAAAATCGGCGGCGTGGGCGGCGACCGCCGCTCTCCTCCTCGCGCTCGCTGGCTGCGGCGGCGGCGAAAGCACCATTTCCTTGACGAAGGCGCAATTCCTGAAGGAGGGCAACGCGATCTGCGCCAAGGACAACGCGGAGATGACCGCGCGCATGAGCGCCTACTTGAACCGGCACGCCGGGCGGAGCCGCAGCGAAGCCATAGAAGAGCAAGCGGCGGTCGCGGTCATGCTGCCGACCAGGGAGAAGGAGCTCCACAGCCTCCGCACCCTAGGCGCTCCCAGCGGTCAGGAACACTACGTCGACAAGATGCTCGCCGCCTGGGAAGAAGGGATCGAAAAGGGCGAAGCAGATCCACGCTCCCTGCTGCTGGCCGGTCCTCCCTACGCCTTCTACAAGAGCTACGCGATGGGGAATCACTATGGCCTCGATAAGTGCTGGCTTGGCTAAGCGGGGCACGGCGGGAGCGGCATCGCTGTCTCTCCCGGCCCTGGCCCTGAGCGTTGTGCTCCTGCTCGCCGGCTGCGGAGGTGGCTCTGGTTCGAGCACGTCTACGCCGGTGCTGACCAAGCAGCAGTTCATCCGCCGGGCGCACGCGATTTGCTACCACCTCAGCAAGAAGCAGGTGAGGGAGACCGAAGCCTTCTACAAAGCCCATGGCTTGAATGCCGCGGCGCCCAGCCAGCGCGCGCAGGAAAGGAGCATCCTCGCGGTGGTGCTGCCGGTCGTCGAAGAGAAGGTCGAAGAACTCGGTGCCCTGCCGGTGCCGGAAGGAGACGAGTCAAAGGTGCGGGCGATCCTCTCGGCGATGGAACGGGGGGTCCACGAAACCGAAGCCCATCCCGAATGGCTGGCGGCGCCGTCGGCAGCGCATCCCAACCCGTTCGAAGAATCGGAGAACCTCGTTGCCGCCTACGGGGTCTGGCTATGCGCGCAGCCGTGACACAGCCCCTGGCCAGCCGGCCAGTCAACCTCTATATGCTGCGCCCACGATGGACCTGACGCTGTCGCCTTCGGAGGAGGAGTTCCGCGACGAGGTCCGGACCTGGCTGGAAGAGAACCATCCGGGGCCGGAGCCCGAGGCCGGGCTCGACGAGGTGATGAGCTTCCGTCGCGACTGGCAGCGCCAGCTGCACGAGGCCGGCTGGGCCGGGATCTCCTGGCCCAAGGAGTACGGCGGCCGTGGCGCGACGATGATCGAGCAGGCGATCTTCGCCGCCGAGGCGACGCGCCAGGAGGCGCCGGCGCCGGCCAACGTGCTCGGTCTGGCGATGGGCGGGCCGGTGGTGATCGCCCACGGCAGCGAGGAGCAAAAGGCCCGCTACCTGGAGCCGATCCTGACCGGCGAGGAGATCTGGTGCCAGGGCTTCTCCGAGCCCGAGTCCGGTTCCGACCTCGCCTCGCTGAAGACGCGCGCGGTCAAGGACGGCGACGAATGGGTGGTCACCGGCCAGAAGGTCTGGACCACCTTCGCCCAGTACGCGAAATGGTGCATGCTCGTCGCCCGCACCGACCCCGATGCCCCCAAGCACCAGGGCCTCACCTACTTCCTGATGGACATGGAACAGGAGGGGGTGCAGACGCGGCCGCTGGTGCAGATCACCGGCGAGGGCGAGTTCAACGAGGTCTTCTTCGAGGAGGCGCGGGTGCCCGACGCGAACGTCGTCGGCGGCGTCGGCAACGGCTGGGCGGTGGCGATCACGACGCTGATGAACGAGCGCGCCGGGCTCGCCTTCGGAGCGATCTCGGCGATCCAGAACAGCCTCGGCCGGCTCTCGAAGCTGGCGCGTGAGACACCGGCCAACGGCGGCACCGCGGCCGACGATCCCTACTTCCGCCAGCGCATCGCCCAGCTCTACATCGAGGTGGAGACGATGCGGCTGAACGCCTACCGCGGCTTGACCAAGACGATGCAGTCGGGCATCCCCGGGCCGGAGGGCTCGCTCGGCAAGTGGCAGTGGGCCGACATCAACCAGGACCTGACCGAGCTGGCGCTGGAGATCGAGGGCGCCTACTCGATCCTGGCGCGCGGCTCCGACCACGCGGTCGCCGGCGGCGCCTGGCAGTACAGCTTCCTCCGCTCCCGCGCCAACTCGATCGAGGGCGGGACCACCGACATCCTCAAGAACATCATCGCCGAGCGGGTGCTGGGCCTGCCGCGGCTGCGGTAGGCGACGGAGACGTTCCATGTACTTCGACCTCACCGACGAGCAGCAGGCGATCAAATCGACCGCCCACGACTTCCTCGCCTCGCGCTTCAAATCGGAGCGCATCCGCGCGATCGCCGCTGATAGCGGCTTCGACGAGAGCCTCTGGGGAGAGATGGCCGAGCTCGGTTGGGCCGGGCTGGCCCTGCCCGAGAAGTGGGGCGGCCAGGGCCTGGGGATCGTCGATCTGGCCGTGCTGTTCGAGGAGATGGGCTACGTCTGCGCCCCCTCGCCGCTGCTCTCGAACACGGTCGCCGGCCTGGCGATCGCCGCTGGCGGGAGCGACGGGCAGCGTGAGCGTTACCTGCGGCCGCTGGCCTCCGGCGAGCTGCGCGCCACGCCGGCGCTGACGGACGCCGGGGTCCCCGCCAAGCCGGGCACATTCGCAATGGCCGCCCAGGAGGACGGCGACGGAATCCTTCTCGACGGCGAAAAGACGCTGGTGATGGACGCGGCCAGCGCCGACCTCTTCCTCGTCGCCACCGCCGACGGCCGCCGCCACCTGGTCGAGAAGGACGCCGCCGGGGTCACCGTCGTCCCCGAGGAGTCGATCGACCTCACCCGCCGCCTTTCCTCGGTCCGCTTCGAGGGGGTGCGGGTGGCGCCGGAGGACACGCTGCCCGGCGGCGCCGACGACTACTTCCCGCCGGTCTTCCTCCGCGCCTGCGTCGCGATTGCGGCCGAGTCGACCGGCGTCGCCCAGCGGGCGCTTGACCTCTCGGTCGCCTACGCCAAAGACCGCCAGCAGTTCGGCCGCCCGATCGGCGCCTACCAGGCCGTCTCCCACCGCTGCGCGCAGATGCTCTTGGAGACCGAGAACTCGCGCTCGGCCGTCTACGGCGCCGCCTGGGCCGCCGATGCCGAGCCGGAGTCGCTGCCGCTGGCCGCCTCGATGGCGAAGGCGTACGCGAGCGACGCCGGCTGGCGGGTGCCGGACGCGGCGATCCAGGTCCACGGCGGGATCGGCTTCACCTGGGAGCACGACCTCCACTTCTTCCTCAAGCGTGGCCGCGCCAACGCCGCCACCTTCGGCGACGCCAGGTGGCACCGCGAGCGGGTCGCCGGGGCCGTGCTGGCTGGCGAGACCGCCCCGGCGACTGCCTGAGGCCGGGCCGAGCGACGGTGGGCGCCCTCGACCGCATCTCCGTCGCCGCGATCGGGACCTCGGTCGCCGACCTCGAAGCGGAGACGCTGCGGGCCGAGGCGGCGGGCGTCGAGTGCGTGTGGGCGCCGGAGCTGTTCCGCAGCGCCGTCACCCAGGCCGCCTACCTGGCGGCGAAGACCGAGCGGATCGGCGTCGCCACCGGCATCGTCTGGGCCTTCACCCGCAGCCCCTTCATCCACGCCGTCAGCGCCCTCGACGTCGACGAGATGTCCGGCGGTCGCTTCCGGCTCGGGATGGGCGCGGGGGTCAAACGGCTGAACGAGACCTGGCACAACGCCGACTACGGCCGCCCGGCGCCGCACCTGCGCGAGGCGATCGAGGCGACGCGGCTGATCATGCGCCAGGCCGGCGCCGGCGAGCCGATCCGCTACGAGGGCGCCTATTACGACATCGACATCAAGGGCTGGGTGCGGCCGCATCCGGCACCGCGCGAGGCGGTGCCGATCTACACCGCCGCGGTGCAGGCGGGGATGGCGCGCATGGCCGGCGACGTCGCCGACGGGCTGATCGGCCACCCGATCCAGAGCCTGCGCTGGATCGACGAGGTGGTGGTGCCGGCCTTCGAGGAGGGGCTGCGGCGGAGCGGCCGCGAGCGCGGGGCCTTCGATTACCTGCCGACCGTCTGCTGCGCGATCGACGACGACGAGGGGCGGGCGATCGAGATGGCCCGTCGCACGATCTCCTTCTACGCGACCGTCAAGACCTACATGCCGCTCTGGGAGATGCACGGCTTCGCTGACAACGCGCTCGTCGCCGGCGAGGCCTTCCGCCGCGGCGACCTCGCCGCCGTCCCGGCGGCGATCAGCGACGAGATGGTCGAGGCCTACTGCGCCGCCGGCCCCCTCGACAAGGTCCGCGCCCGCGTCGGGGCCACCGCCGAGCGCGCCGACGGCCTCTTCCTCACCCCACCCACCTACTTCATCTCCCCCGAGGAGCTGGGGGAGTACCAGAACCGCATCGTCGACGCCTTCGGCCCCGGCGCGTGAGCGCCGAGACCGCGAACGAGGCCGATAATCGGCCCTTTTCGCGGTCTCGCGAGCTAGAAGTGCTGGAGCGGGTGCGCGCGATCCCGGAGGGGTTCGTGCGGACCTACGGGGACGTGTCCCCGGGGGCGCCGCGGTTCGCCGGTGCCGTCCTCTTCCACGCCGGCGATCCCGACCTGCCGTGGTGGCGCGTCGTCCGCGCCGACGGCTCACTCGCCAAGGGCGACCGCCAACGCGCCCTGCTCCGCGCCGAAGGGGTCCCCTTCCGCGGAGCTCGCGTCGACATGTCCGTCGCTCGCCTGGTTCCTTAGTCGCCTCAGAGGCGACAAAGGAACCACAACCCGGCTTCAGCCCCGCTCCATCTCCCCTTGGACGTCGGCCTCGGTGATGCGGTTGCTGGGGCCGTAGGCTTTCCAGCCCTGGACGAGGAGGCCGATGGCGACGCCGAGGATGACCCACTTGGGCCAGTAGGCGCCGCCTCCGCCCATCGCCCAGATGATCGTGGTGATGGCGATCGCGAGGAGCCCGCTGCCGACCAGGCCCTTGAAGTCCTGCTTCATCTTCAGGCGCTGGATCGCCAGCTCCCGCGCCTGCTCCGGCTTGTCGACCCCGGTCTCGACCGTGTGCCGTTCAACCATGCGCCGATCCTAGTCCCGAAGCCCTCGCCCGCCAAACCCGTGGTTCCTTTCGCACGACATACGTGCGAAAGGAACCACGAGTCGGTTAGGGGCAGATGACGATCAGGTGGAAGTCGGCGTCCTCGTTTTTGCCTTCTTTGTCGCGGGTGTGGACTTCGATCGCGTTGGGGTTGGCCGGTGAGGTGTTGGTCTGGGCGTAGCCGGACTGCGGCGTCGAGGTGCCGGCGTTGTTGCGGGCCGCCACGTCGGCGCAGTCGGAGACGTTGAAGGGAAAGGTGACGGTCACCGCCCCGCCCGCCTCGGTGGCCGTGATGTTGGGGCCGCTGGCGCGGGCCAGCGCCGCGTTGCCGGGGTTGGCCGGGTTGTGGACGACCGTCCAGAAGGTGTGCGTCGCCACCTTCGCGAAGGGCACCGTGCCGAGCTTGTCGGTGTTGATCTGGAACCCGGTCAGGGTCTTCTTCTTCAGCTTGCCGCCGCCGATCGTCTGCTTCTCGATCGCATTGCCGTTGATCCTTCCCGCCGCGTAGGCGGTGCCGGCCAAGGCGACGATCAGGGCGATCACCGCCACCACCATCGCCGGCGACGGTCGCCACTGCCTCTGCCTGCTCATGCGAACTCCTTCCAGCTCGTTTCGCTCTCCCCAAAATCAAGTAACCCGCGGCAGCGCGGGTCGGTGCGGTCCGGCCGGGTGCCGGGTTGGGCGCTACGCAGGCAGCGCGGCGACGAAGCGCTCGAAGGCGCCCATGTCGGTCACGGCGGGGCCGTGGCCGGGGAGGATCAGAGACGGGTTGAGCTCGGCCAGCTTGCGGATCGAGCGGCGGTTCTCGGCCGGGTCGGGCGTGAGGTCCTGTGGCGGCTCGGATAGGCGGGCCCGCAGGGTCACGTAGGTGATGTTGCGGATCACGTCACCGCAGATCGCCACCTTGTCGGAGTCGCGGAAGAAGATCACCTCGCCCGGGGCGTGTCCGGGGGCGTGGACGACGCGAAGACCGGCGACCTCGTCCCCCTCGCGTAGGACGCGGTCGACCTTGTGTGGCGGGCCCTCCCAGAGTCGGGCGAAGACCTTGGCCATCGGCTTGGCGGTGGCGGAAACCGGTCGCCTTCCCTCCATCGCGTCGACGTCGTCCGCGTGGCAGGCAAGCGGAATGCCGCGGGCCTCGCAGACCGCCTTGGCGCAGCCCTGATGGTCGGGGTGGACGTGGGTCAGGGCCAGCAGCGAGATCTCCCGTCCATCGAGCTCGGCGAAGATGCGGCGCTGGTCCCAACGGCGGCCGGCGTCGATCAGGACATCCTCGGCGAGGTAGACGTTGATCAGCGGACGAGGGGCTTCCTTCAGCCGCCAGACCCCCGGAGCCAGGTACCTCAATGCGAGATCCCGAGCCCCTCGCGGGGCTCACCGCTGTGCTGAGAGAGCTCTTCGAGGCGGGTGATCTGGCGCTCGCCTTCCAGCCGCGCCGGGTGATCGGCGGGCAGCGGCTCGATCAACCGGCGGATGCGGTTGCGCACCTGCAGGGAGAAGTGGGGGGTGACGGGACCGGCCAGCGCGCGGATGTCCTCCGCGGTGACTTCCGGCGCCCGGCCCAGCAGCTGCGGGTTCTCCGATTCGCTCATTCGCCGCCGATCTTCGCAAGTTCGGCCAGCTCGTTCACTTCCGCCTGCTGGGCGACGCCGATCGCGTCCTGGTCGCCGATCACCCAGACGTGGTTGTAGAAGGCGCGGGTGGGGTCGGTGGTGTAGCCGGGCTTGACGTCAAGGAGGTAGTTACGGACGGCGGCCGGCAGCGCCCCGGCGCCGTCGGTGAGCAGCAGCGGCCCCCAGGTGCCCGAGGCCGAAAGCGGCGCCGCCGCGGCCGCGGCGGCGGGGGAGTCGCTGCGGGCGAGGACGAAGCCGTGCCCGGGATCGTTGACGTTCCAGCCGAAGTCGCCTGCCCGGTAGCGGGCGAGGGCGAGGGCGTTGGCGACCGGATCGGGGCCGGAGACGCGCTTCACCCGCTTCGAGATCTTTTCGATTTCCTGGAGCACGCCGGAGGAGATCGCCGAACCGGGGCCGAGCACGAAGACCGGCACCTGCGGGTGCTTCTTCAGCACCGCGGCGGTCGGCGCCGGCAGTTTCTTTGCTTCCGCGTAGAGGACCGGGTCGCCGGAGCGGGCGGCCCAGGCGGCGGCGGGCATCGAGAAGTCCGGCTGCGAGCTGGAGGCGATGACGATGTGGGCGGGGGGACCGCTGAAGAGCTCGTCGCGCAGGGTGGCGATCTGGGCGGCGGTGCTGGCCGGATCGCCGGAGTCGATCGGCACCCCCTTGCCCGGCCGGTTGGGGACGGCCACCTGGCCGACCACGAAGAGGGAGATGCCCTGGGTGCCCTTGCTGCCCTGCGGGTCGAGCGCGTCCAGCGCCTCTTCGCTCACCGCCGGCAGTTCGTCGGGGGTGGAGAAGAGAATCGGGGCGCGAACTGGGGGCGCCATCAGGACCGAGGCGGCGATCGCGCCGGCCCAGTCTTCTTTGCCCACTAAGGTGACGGCGGCGGGGCGCTGTTTGTCGCTAGTCGAGGGGAAGACGGCGAGGGCGACCCCGGCCGCGTTCGTCGCCAGGTCGGCGCCGCCGATACGGGTCGTGTTGTTGGTGGCGAAGCTGGGATAGCCGAGTTCTTCCGCCGTCTGCGAGGTGGAGCCCCCGCTGGCGTCGCCGGTCGCGGCCGGTGCCGGCGCGGGGGCCGCCGAGGTGTCCGTCTGATTACTGCCGCCGCTGCTGCCGACGATCGCGGCGACGATGAAGGCGAGCGCCAGAACAACCAGCCCTGCCAGGACCTTCGGCGTTGCCGACTTCGGTTCGCGGGGGCGCTTCGGCTTCGAGGTTGCCTTGGGCGGCGCCTTCTTTGGTTCGCTCCCCGGCTCTGGCGCTCCCGGTCTTGGCTCCGCCTCGAGTTCCTGCGTATCAGGCTCCGGTTGCGCCTGCGGTTTCTCTGCCGCCTTCGCCGCCTCTTTCGTCTCCTCCGCCGCAGGCGGCTCTTTCTCCCCCTCGTCGGGGGCGGGAACGTCCGCGTTGATCGGCCGCTTGGGGAGCACGGGTTCCCGGAAACGTACCGAGCGTTTCGTCAAAGAACAGGTACAGTGCGGTTAACTGGCTGACTGACCAGTCAATCAGCCCCCGGCCCAGGCGCAGAGAGGAAAGAGATGGAGTTCGCACTCACCGAGGAGCAGCAGGAGTTCAAAGATCGCGTCCGCAAGTTCTCCCGCGAGGTGATCCGGCCCGTCGCTCGCAAGCACGACGAAGAGGAGAGCACCCCCTGGGAGGTGATCAAGGAGGCGCGCAAGCAGGGCTTCGGCGGCCTGGAGGCGATCCAGCGCAACGCCGAAGACGCGCAGGGCCAGCTGCAGGTGATCTCGGCCGAAGAGTTCCACTGGGGCTGCGCCGGCATCGCCCTGGCGATCAGCGGCTCCGGCCTCGCCGCCGCCGGCATCGCCTCCTCGGGCACGCACGAGCAGATCGCCCGCTGGGTGCCGGAGTGCTTCGGCGCCGGCGAAGAAGTGAAACTCGGCGCCTACGCGGTCACCGAGCCGCAGGCCGGCTCCGACGTCAAGAGCCTGAAGACGACCGCCAGGCGCGACGGCGACGAGTGGGTCCTCAACGGCACCAAGGTCTTCATCACCAACGGCGGCATCGCCGACGTCCACGTCGTCGTCGCCACCGTCGACCCGGCCCTCGGCACCCGCGGTCAGGCCTCTTTCGTCGTCGGCAAAGGCACCCCCGGCCTCAGCCAGGGCAAGAAGGAGACCAAGCTCGGCATCCGCGCCTCCCACACCGCCGAGATCGTGCTCGAGGACTGCCGCATCCCGGCCGAGAACCTGCTCGGCGGCGAGGAGAAGCTGGAGAAGAAGCTGCAGCGCGGCCGCGAAGGGAAGAAATCCCGCGGTGCCGACGCGCTGGCGACCTTCGAGATCACCCGGCCGCTGGTCGGCGCCTCGGCGCTGGGGATCGCGCAGGCCTCCTACGAGTGGACGCTCGAGTACCTCGACGGCCAGAGAGAAGGCGGGGTGCCGCTGCTGAGCGCGCAGCGGATCCAGCAGACGCTGGCCGACGTCGCGACCGAGATCGAAGCCGCGCGCCTGCTCGTCCAGCGCGCCGCCTGGATGGGCCGCAACGGCGTGCCGATGCGCGGCGGCCAGGGCTCGATGTCGAAGCTGAAGGCCGGCGACGTGACGATGTGGGCGACGACGACGCTGATGGACCTGGTCGGCCCCTACTCGCAGAGCACCGAGTGCCCCCTGGAGAAGTGGTTCCGCGACGCCAAGATCTACCAGCTGTTCGAGGGCACGGCCGAGATCCAGAGGATGGTCATCTCCCGCATGCAGGCCCGCGAATACGCCGAGCGCCTCGGCTACGCCGCCGAAGTGGCGGAACAGGCGACGAAGGAACCGGTCCCCGCCTGACCCTCGACGCCGACGGGACGATTTCGGTCTATATAGGACCGTTTTCGGCCCGTCGGCGGGCTTATCCTCGGGGGATGCACGGGCCTGGACACGGTCACAACCATAGTCATGCTCTCGATGCGCGGCGGGAGGACAGCCGGCGGCGGATGTGGTGGGCGCTGGCGATCAACGTCGGCCTCGTCGTGGTCGAGGTCGTCGGTGGGATCCTCACCGGCTCGCTGGCGGTGCTGGCCGACGCCGGCCACCTCGTCTCCGACGTCGGCTCGATCGTCCTGGCGCTGATCGCGGCGCGGCTGGCGACGCTGCCGGCGGCCGGCAGGCGCACCTTCGGCTACCAGCGCTCGGAGGTGCTGGCGGCGCTGGTCAACGGCCTGCTCCTGGTCGGCGTCAGCATCGCGATCGGCATCGCCGCTTTCGGCCGCTTCTCCGACCCGCCCAGCATCGACGGTTGGGGCGTGCTCGCCCTCGGCGCCGTCGGCCTCGCCGGCAACCTCGCCGCCACCCTGGTGCTCGCCGGCGGCCAGCGGGAGGACATCAACCTCGAGGGTGTCCTCCGCCACTCCGCCGCCGACGCCGTCGGCTCGCTCGGCGTCCTCATCGCCGGCGCCTTCGTCCTCCTCGGCGGCTCGCCCGTCGTCGACCCGATAGTCGGCCTGCTGATCGCCCTGCTCGTCCTCGCCTCCTCCTGGCGCCTGATCAAGGAACCGGTCGACGTGCTGATGGAGGCGGCGCCCGCCGGCTTCGACGTCGACGCGGTCGGCACCGCGATCTGCCGTGAGGAGGGGGTGCGCTCGGTCCACGACCTCCATGTCTGGACCGTCACCGCCGGCTTCGGCGCCATCGCCGCCCACGTCGTCGTCGCCTCCGGAACCGATCGCGACTTGATCCGCCGGCGCCTCGAGCTGACTCTGCGAGAGAGCTTCGGCATCGAGCACACGACCCTGCAAATGGAGGAGGCAGCGGACCAGGGGCTGCTGCATGTCGAGAACGCTCCGCAAGGCTGATTGCAGGCACTTCTTAAGCAGCTGAGCTGAGATCAGGGCTTAGTTAGCCTCGTCGCGATGGTCCTCAATCGTTCCGTTGTGTCGGCGCTTTGTGCTGCCGCCGCAGCGCTCCTCGCTTTGCTCTTGATCCCTGCGGCTGCCCCTGCCGAAGATCTGCAGTCGGAACTGGAAGCCAAGCAGTCGCAGTTGCAGAAGGTCGAACACCGCAAGGGGGTTCTGACCACGACGATCTCCCATTACGGGGACAAGATCGATCGCCTCACCGCCGCGGTCGCCGGCATCCGCACCCGCGAGGCCGCGGTGCGCGAACGCCTCGCCGCCAAGCAGGCCGAGCTCGACAAGGCGGTGGCGGTGCTCGACACCGCCCGCGAGCGGCTGGCCCGCGTCCGCGCCCATCTCAAGCGCGCCCTCGTCGCCCTGCGCCAGCGGCTGGTGGCGATGTACGAGGCGGGGAGTCCGGACTTGGTCAGCGTCCTCCTCGGCTCCAACGGGCTTGAAGACCTCGCCGCCCGCACCGAATACCTCGACCGTCTGCACGGGATGGATGAGGCCGTGGTCGGTCGGGTCCGCGATCTCCGCGACGAAGTGCAGGGCCTGGTGGCGCGGCTGCGCGACGCCAAGGACCGGATCGAATCCGCCCGCGACGCGATCGCCTCCGAAAAGGAGGCGCTGACGGCGGCCCGCACGGCGCTGCAGAGTCACGAGCGCGAACTGGTCGCCACCCGCGCCGACCGCGAAGCGGCGCTGCAGAAGGTCGGCGAACACGAGCAGGAGCTCGACGGCTCGGTAGCCGCGATCCAAGGCAAGATCGCCGCCCAGCTGGCGGCAACCGGCTCGGCGCCGCTGCCGGCGGGGCCGATCAAAGGCGGCAGCGGCGGCCTGATCTGGCCGGTCAACGGCCCGGTCGTCTCCGGCTTCGGCCCGCGCACGATCAACGGCAGCTACGAGTTCCATCCGGGGATCGACATCGCCGTGCCGGAAGGGACGCCGATCCACGCGGCCGCCGCCGGCACCGTCAGCCTGCAGCAGTCAGAGGCCGAAAGCGGCGGCTACGGCAACTACACCTGCATCGACCACGGCGGCGGGCTCTCCACCTGCTACGCCCACCAGTCTTCCTTCGCCATCTCCCTCGGCCAGTCGGTTTCCCAGGGGGAGGTCATCGGGTACACGGGCTGCACCGGCTACTGCCTCGGACCGCACCTGCATTTCGAGGTTCGTATAAACGGCTCCGTGACCGACCCGATGGGGTATCTCTGAGTAACAATTAGGGAGAAATGATCCGCCAGGCGCGCACCTATTTCGTGGGGGCGATGTCCGGGGCGACCTTGATCGCCATCGCCATCGCCGTCTTCGCCGTGCTCGTTTCGACCCAGGTCTTTGGCGACTGGCCGGTTGCGGGCCTGGTCGGCGGCGGCAACGACGCCGCGATCTCCAACGCGAAGGAGGCGGGCGCTGCGACTGGCGCGGCCGCGGGCGGCGCCGAAGGTGGAGCCGGCAAAGTAGCGGCCGCGGAAGGCGCCGCGACGGGCGGAAAAGGCGGCACCGGCGGTAAGGGCAACAAGCAAGGCTCGGCTCCCGTGGCTCAGGCGCCCAGCGGCAATGGCGGGGGCGGTGGGGGAGGAGAAGCCGGCGGCGGCGGTGAAGGAGCCGGCGGCGGCGGCTCCAGCCCGGCGCCGACGGGCGGCGGCCCTGGCTCTGGCACCGCCTCGGACAGCGGCGGCTCTGGCGGCAGCGGTGGAGGAGGAAGCGGCGGTGGAGGCTCGCCTTCCTCTGAAGTGGCTGGCACGGTCAATGGAGTGGTCAACGGGGTCGACGAAGCCACCGGGGGAGCGGTCGGTGAAACCGGCGTCACCGAATCCACCGAAGAAGTCGTCAACGGTGTCGTCGGCTCGGAATCGCCGGTCGGCAAAGTCGTCGACGAATCTGCGGGCGCGGTCGAAGGCATCGTCGGCGGCAAATAGTCGCGGTTCCCGAGCTTTCCGCCTGCTCAGGGACTTGAAATCCCTCTAATCGTCACAATGCCCCTCCGATGGGCGAGCACGAACAGCTGGGGTCGGTGGCGAGCGGCGATCCGGTCGAAGGATCGGCGGTCTTCCCTGCCGGCAGCCGCGTCAATGCCGAAGGCCACCTGGAGATCGCCGGCTGCGACGTGGTCGAGCTCGCCGAAGAGTTCGGCACCCCGGCCTACTTCTACGCCGAGGACGACATCCGCGCCCGCGCCCGCGCCTACCGCGAGGCCTTCGAGCAGCGCACCGGCGAGTTCGAGGTGCTGTTCGCCAGCAAGTCGCTGCCCTGCACCGCCGCCTACCGGCTCTTTGCCGAGGAGGGGCTGTCGGTCGACGTCGCCTCCGGCGGCGAGCTGCACATGGCGCTCAAGGCCGGCTTCGACCCCGAGCGCATCCACATGCACGGCAACAACAAGTCCGACGAGGAGATCCTCTTTGCCGCCCGCGCCGGCGTCCGCCACCTGATCCTCGACTCCTTCGATGAGATCGAGCGCTGCGAGCGGCTGCTCGACGAACCGCAGCGGGTGCTGATCCGCGTCACCCCCGGGATCAAGCCCTCGACCCACGACTACATCACCACCGGCCAGCTCGACTCCAAGTTCGGCTTCGGCCTGGAGGACGGGCTGGCGGCGCGGGCGAGCGAGCGCGTGCTCGCCTCCGAGAAGCTGGAGCTGGTCGGGCTGCACGCCCACATCGGCTCGCAGATCTTCGAGCTCGAGCCCTACAAGCTGGCGATCCGGGCGCTGGGCGAGCTGGCCGGCGAGTGGTGCCGGGTGGTCAACGTCGGCGGCGGCCTCGGCGTCGCCTACACCGCCGAGGACGAGCCGCCCTCGATCGACGCCTACGTCGACGTCAAGGTCCAGGGCGTCCACGACGTCTTCGGGCCCGACGTGCGGATCCTGGTCGAGCCGGGCCGCTCGCTGGTCGCCAACGGCGGCATCACCGCCTACCGCGTCGGCACCGTCAAGGAGATCCCTGGCGTCCGCACCTACGTCGCCGTCGACGGCGGCATGTCGGACAACCTGCGGCCGATGCTCTACGGCTCGCGCTACGAGGCGCTGATCGCCGACCGCGCCGCCGCCGCGCCGGAGACGCTGGTGACGGTGGCCGGCATGCACTGCGAGTCCGGCGACGTGATCGTCCGCGACGCGACGCTGGCCGCGCCGGCGGTAGGCGACGTGCTCGTCACCCCCGCCACCGGCGCCTATGGCTACGCGATGGCGAACAACTACAACGGCGTGCCTCGTCCCCCCGTCGTCTTCTGCCGCGAGGGCGAGGCGCGGGTCGTGGTCAGGCGCGAGACGTACGAAGACCTGACCGCGAGGGACGTCTGACGGCGATGTCCGCGGAGGCTTCCAAACCGGTCCGGATCGGGCTGCTGGGACGCGGCACCGTCGGCGCCTCCTTCGCGGCGCTGCTGGCGGAGCGGGCGGACGCGGTCGAGGCGGCGACCGGGCGGTGCCCGGAGCTCTCGGGAATCCTCACCCGCGACGAGGGAGACTTCGCCTCGATCCTCGCCGACTCGGACCTGATCGTCGAGCTGATCGGGGGGACCGACCCCGCCCGCGGCTACGTGCTCGACGCCCTGCGCGCCGGCAAGCCGGTCGTCACCGCCAACAAGCAGCTGCTCGCCCAGCACGGGGACGAGCTGTTCGCCGTCGCCCGCGAGGCCGGGGTGCAGCTGCGCTTCGAGGCGGCGGTGGCGGCGGTGATCCCGATCGTCCGCACGATCCAGGAGGGCTTCGGGGTGACCGAGATCTCGAAGGTGTTCGGGATCGTCAACGGCACCACCAACTTCATCCTCACCGAGATGGCGGCGACCGGGGCCGGCTACGGCGACGCGCTGGCGCGGGCGCAGGAGCTCGGTTACGCCGAGGCCGACCCGACCGACGACGTCGGCGGCGCCGACGCGGCGGCGAAGATGGCGATCCTCGCCCGCCTCGCCTTCCACACCCCGGTCACCCTCTCCGAGGTCACCTACGAGGGGATCGAGCGGATCCTCCCCGACGATCTCGCCTACGCGAAGGAGCTGGGCCTCTCGCTGAAGCTTCTTGGAGTCGCCGAACGGCGCGACGGCGGCATCAGCGTCCGCGTTTTCCCCTGCTTCCTCTATCCCGGCCACCCCCTGGCGCCGATCGAGGGGCCCTTCAACGCGGTGATGGTCGAGGCGCCGGCGATCAGCGAGGTGACGATGTCGGGACCGGGTGCGGGGGGCCTGCAGACTGCCTCGGCCGTGCTCGGCGACGTCGTCTCGATCCTCGCCGGCGACGCGCCGGTGCACGAGACGCGGGTCGAGCTGCCGATCGTCGAGGACGTCAGCTCCTCCTTCTACCTCTACCTGGAGGTGGCCGACCAGCCCGGGGTGCTGGCGCGGGTCGCGACTGTGCTCGGCGACCACGGGGTTTCGGTCAAGAGCGTGGTCCAGCGCGGGATCGGCGACGAGGCGCGGCTGGTGATGGTGATCCACGAGTGCCTCGAGTCACGCTTCGCTGCCGCGGTCGAGGCGCTGGGGGAGCTGGACGAGCTGCGCGGGCCACCGCGCGCGATCCGGGTGATCGAGGAGGAGTACTGATGGACGGTCGGGGCTGATGGCGGCCGGGCTGATCGACCGCTACCGCGACCGGCTCTCGCTCGAGCCCGGCGATCCGGTGGTGACCCTGAACGAGGGCTCGACGCCGCTGATCGAGGCACCGCGGCTCTCGGAGCGGATCGGCGCCCGCGCCTATTTCAAATTCGAGGGGCTGAACCCGACCGGTTCCTTCAAGGACCGGGGGATGACCGTCGCCGTCTCCCGCGCCAAGGGGCGCGGGGCGGAGGCGGTCATCTGCGCCTCGACCGGCAACACCGCCGCCAGCGCCGCCGCCTACGCGGCGCGGGCGGGGCTGCGCGGGGCGGTGATCGTGCCCGAGGGCAAGATCGCGATCGGCAAGCTCGCCCAGGCGCTGATGCACGGGGCGCGGGTAATCGCCCTGCGCGGCAACTTCGACGACGCCCTGCGGATCGTCCGCGAGCTTTCGCAGAAGCACCCGATCGAGCTCGTCAACTCGGTCAACCCGCACCGGATCGAAGGCCAGAAGACGGCCGCCTTCGAGGTGGTCGAGGACCTGGGGGAAATGCCGGATGCGCTGGCGATCCCGGTCGGCAACGCGGGAAACGTCACCGCCTACTGGCGCGGATTCACCGAGTTGGTAGAGCGCTTCCATGGTAAGGAAGGGGTCACGACCGGCCCGGTCCTCTACGGCTTCCAGGCCGAGGGCGCGGCGCCGCTTGTGCGGGGCGAGCCGGTCGAGAACCCGGAGACGATCGCCTCGGCGATCCGGATCGGCAACCCGGCCCGCTGGGAGGAGGCGATGGCCGCCTTCACCGCCTCGCGTGGCCGCGTCGCCGCCGTCTCCGACGAGCAGATCGTCAACGCCTACCGCTGGCTCGCCGACAACGAAGGCGTCTTCTGCGAGCCCGCCAGCGCCGCCTCGGTCGCCGGCCTCCTCGCCCACGGCCTGCCGGTGGTCGACGGCGCGGAGCCGCCGGAGACGGTCGTCTGCGTCCTCACCGGCCATGGCCTCAAGGACCCCGACACCGCCCTCGGCAAAGCCCCCGCCGTGATCAACTGCGAGAACGACCTCAGCGCCGTCGAGCGGGCCGTGTTTGATTGAGACTGTGACCACGCGCCGGCGACTCGTCCGCGTTCCCGCTTCCTCGGCCAACCTCGGGCCTGGGTACGACGCGATGGCGGCGGCGATGGCGATGTACCTGGAGCTGGAGGTGGAGGAGGCGGGGGACTTCTCTTTCGACCCCGGCGGGCTGTCGGTCTCGACCGGGCGCGAGAACCTGATCGTGCGGGCGTTCGAGAGCCTGCGGCCGGCGGACGGGATCGCCTTCCGGCTTCGCAGCGAGATCCCGCTCTCGCGGGGGCTGGGGTCGAGCGCGTCGGCGATCGTCGCCGGTCTTGCCGCGGCCGACCACCTCTACGAGCTGGCGCTGACGAAAGAGGAGCTGCTGGCGCGGGCGACCGAGATCGAGGGGCATCCGGACAACGTCGCCGCGGCGATCTACGGCGGCTTCGTCGTCTGCAGTGCGGGCGCGGACGGGCCGACCGCGGCGCGCTTCGATCCGCCCGAGGGGCTGGAGGGGATCGTCGTGATCCCGCCCGACGCGGTCTCGACCCGGCGCGCCCGCGAGGCGATCCCGGCCGAGGTGCCGCTTGCCGACGCCGTCGCCAACGTCTCCGCCGCGGCGACGCTGGTGCTGGGCCTGCGCAGCGCCGACCTCGACCTGGTCGCCGCCGGCCTGCACGACCAGATCCACCAGGACCGCCGCCGCGACCTCTACCCGCGCTCGATGGAGATCGTCGACTCGGCGCGGGACCTGGGTGCCCTGGGGGCGACGATCTCCGGCGCCGGCCCAACCGTCCTCGTCTGGACCACCTGGCAGGACACCGGCAACGTCGCCGCCGCCCTGGAAGAGCGCTGCGCCGGCTGGGCCGAGGTGAAGCGGCTGCCCTTCAGCCCCCTCGGTGCCGACGTACCTGAGCTCTGATCGTCACGCGCGTCGGCTACTGCAGCGCTGGGGCCGACCGCCCCACAGGCAGCGGTTCCCGATCGCGGTAGTCGTCGAGGGTGACGACGATCGCCTCGGTCTCGGGCATCGGCGCGGCGGGGCGCCGACCGCGCAGCCGCTCGTGGCTGCAGATCACGTAGCACCACTCCATCAGGTGCAGCCTGGAGTCGGGGTCGATCTCCTCGATCGTTGCCCCGACGAGGTATTTACCGTCTGCCTCGCGGCAGGTCCTTATCTCGACCTTTGCCAGGACCTGATGACGTCCACCGTCAGCGCTGTCGAGCCCGAGCATGACCGAGGGCTGGCTGCCTACCGCCAGCGGAGTTCCGGCAACGAGGCCGAGGCCCGAGGCGGAGGCATCGACGAGGGTCGCCGAGGTGAGGTCGTCGCCGGTGTGGACGGTGGCCTCGGCGTCGCCCTCGAAGCGGTAGACGAGACGGCGCTGCCGCCGGCGACCGACCGCGAAGAGCGTCGCAAGCAGGCGCCGCAGCTCGATCAGCCCGAGCACGGGGACGACGACGACGGCTATCCCGGGCAGGTCCGGCAGCGGCCCGACCCCGACGAGGTCGAGCAGCCGCATCGCGGTCCCGGTCGCCAGCAGGGCGGTGCAGAGGAGGACGAGGTGGAGCTTGCGCACGGCGCCGATGCCGCCGCCGTCACGGCCCTGCTTCGGGGTCACCTTGAACTTCGTCTTCCCGGGTCGCACCGCGCAGCGCAGCGCCCGCGTGTAGGTCTCCATCGTCAGCAGCTCGTAGTGGGCGGTCTCCGGGATCCGCATGTAGCCGCGGGCCAGTGCCGCGCCGGCGCCGAGGTTGAGCGCCACCGAGGGCAGCCAGAGCGCCGCCAGGGCGAGGACGCTGATCTTCATCGGCAGATCGCCGGTCCAGAGGACCAGGCCCAGCGTCAGTAGGAGCAGCAGCCGCATCGGCGGCGCCAAGTAGGCCAGCAGGCTGGCGAGGAAGGAGAGCCGCTGCAGGGGGGAGAGGGATTTCGCCCGCAGTGGCGACTCCGGCAGGGTGAAGACGGCGAGGTTTCCGCGGGCCCAGCGGTCGCGCTGCAGCAGGTAGCCGTCGAGGTCGTGCGGCGCAAGACCCTGGACCAGGACCTCGTCGTGGTAGCGCGTGCGCCAGCCGTGGCGCAGGAGCCGGATCGTCGTGTGGAAGTCCTCGGCGATCGTCTCGGTGGCGACGCCGCCGATGTCGAGCAGGGCGTGGCGGTTGATGAGCGCCGCCGAGCCGCACCAGTAGGCGGCGCCATGGCGGTCCTTCCCCGGAGAGACGACCCGGTAGAAGAGCGACTGCTCGTGGCGGCCTACGACGTAGTGCTGGACGGAGTCGTGGTTGGAAAAGTCGTGCGGGGTCTGGACGATTGCCATCCGCTCGTCGTCGAAGTAGCCGACCAGGGCGTCGAGCGCGTCCGGCATCGGCACGTGGTCGGCGTCGAGGACGAAGACGAGGTCGCCATCGGTGCGCGGCAGCGCCGCGTTCAGGTTCCCCGCCTTCGCATCCGAGTTGTCGGGCCGGGTCAGGTAGCGGGCCCCGGCCAGCTCGGCCAACTCCTCCATCTCCGGCCGCCGCCCGTCGTCGAGCAGGTAGGTCGTGTGTGGGTAGGTCAGCGCGCGGCAGCCCGCCAGCGTCGCCATCACCACCTCGACCGGCTCGTCGTAGGTGCAGACGTAGACGTCGATCTTGCGCCCTGGGGTCGTCTCGGGACGAACCGCGGGCGGCCGCGACCAGGAGAACCAGGTGAGCACCGAGAGCGCGTAGAGCCCGTAGACCTCGGTCACCAGCAGCATCGCGAAGGCGACCGGGTTCGCGCCTTCCCCGCTCCAGCCGATCCGCCAGGTGAGGTAGCCGAGCCCCCAGATCAGGGCCAGCAGCGCCAGCGCGCGCAGCAGCCTGGGGCGGTGGTCGAAGAATCGCCCGATTTTGGTCTGCTCGCTACTCGCCACACGGGTTTGTCGGCAGCGCCGATGCCCGGCTCAAGCCCTGCACGTCGCGACGCCCACCGCCGGTCCGGGGAAGGGTCCCGCTGGGCCTAATCCAGCAGCCCCACCTGGCGCAGGATCGAGACGCTGTCGGAGTAGACGTCCTTGCGCTTGACGAGGCCGTCCTCGAAGGGGATCACGTCGAGGCCGTCCCACTCGACGCGCTTGCCGGTCGGCTCGGCGACGAGGTCGCCGCGGCGCATCGTGTTGGCGTGGGTGGCGGCCGCCGTCCATTCCTGTACGACCAGTCCGTCACGTACGTAGAGCCGCTGGGTCGTGAACTCGATGTCGGGCCAGGTCGCGAAGATCGAACCGATGTGGGCGCGGGCCTCCTCTCCTTCGGCCGACTCGCCCGCAGTGTGGTTCTCGAAGACCATGTCCGAGGCGTGCATCGCCATGATCGCGTCAAGGTCATGGGCGTTCCACGCTGCGTTGTAGCGGTCGATCGCCTCGCGCAGCGCCTGTTTGGAGTCCTTGCCTGGATCGGTCATCGCGGTTAGGGTCGAACCTAATGGCTGCCAACTACGCGATCAAGCACCGGGACGAATTTGAGTCAATGGAGGGGTCGGGGGACTCGACCTGGCTGCTGGCCCGGAAAGCTTGCGGCACCGGCGCCTTCGGCTACAACCTGGTCGAGATCGGGCCGGGCGGGCAGATCCCCGAACACGACGAGGCTCAGAGCGGGCAGGTCGAGCTCTACGTGATCCTCGAGGGCGAGGCGGTGATGCGGCTTGACGGCGAGGATCACCCGGCGCCTGCAGGGACTTTCGCCTCGATCGAGCCGGCCGCGACCCGCACCATCCTCAACCGCTCTGACGGCAAGGTGACGGCGTTGCTGATCGGGGTCGAGCCCGAGGGCGGCTACGAGCCGATGTCCTGGGCTTGACGCCCCCTCGGTCGTCGGCCTCACCCCTCCTGCCGCCTTGACCCCGGCCCTATACTTTTCGGACTCGTCAACCCCGTCGCGCGCCCGCTCGAAGAAGGCACGGAACCCGGGAGGTAAAAATTGAAGAGCCAGTCCGATCACGGCGCTCGGGTCGAGCGCTATTCCCCAGAGCGCCCTTACCGGCCCCTCGTCTCGCCACCCAGCGTCGAGGACAAGGACGCGTGCGCGATCTACGCCTCCGTCCGCAAGGACGCGACGCCGAGCCATGAACCGATCGAACTGGCGATCCCCGCCCTGCAGAAGATGCTCCACCGCGCCGGCAACGTCGACGGCGAGGGGGACGGCTGCGGCCTCCTGGTCGACATCCCGCGCAAGATCTGGGCCGAGGAGGTCCGCCGCGACGGCCACGACCCGTCGCTGGCGACCGACGACGCCTTCGCCGTAGCCCACGTCTTCATCGAGCGCTCCCAGGACGTCGAGCGGATCAAGCACGATGCCCGCGAGCTGCTCGCCGCGGGCGGCTTCCGCGTCCTCGCCGAGCGCAGCGGCGTCGTCAACTCGCCCGCCCTCGGCCCGACCGCGCGCGAGGAGGAGCCGGTCTTCTGGCAGGTCGCCGGCCTCGTCCCCGACGCCGAGACCCGCGATGCCGTCCCCTTCGACCTGATGATCGCGCTGGAGAAAGAGCTCGACGTCCACGTCCCCTCCTTCTCCGCCACCACCTGCGTCTACAAGGTGATGGGCGCGCCGAAGGTGCTCGGCGCGTACTACCCGGACCTGCTCGACCCGCGCTTCGAGACGATCGGCTGCTTCGGCCACAACCGCTACTCGACCAACACCTGGCCCTCCTTCAAGCGAGTGCAGCCGTTCTCGCTGCTCGGCCACAACGGCGAGATCAACACGATCCAGCAGCTGCGCCAGGAGGCGAAGATGCTGGCGGTCCCGATCCAGCCCGACTCCTCGGACTCGCAGGACCTCAACCGCACCGTCGACACCCTGGTCAGCCGCGAGGGCTTCACCCTCGCCGAGGCGATGGAGATGGTGGTGCCGCCGATCGTCCACGAGATCCGCCGCCTCCCCGAGGACCTGCACAGCTTCTACCTCTACCTGCATCAGGCGATGGGCCCCTTCGCCCAGGGCCCGGTGGCGCTGATCGCCCGCCACGCCGACGAGTGCGTCTTCTCCGCCGATGCGATGGGCCTGCGCCCGCTCTGGCAGGTGGAGACCGAGGACGACTTCGTCTTCAGCTCCGAGCCGGGAGTGGTCTCGGTCGGCAAGATGGTCTCCGAGCCGAAGCCGCTCGCCCCGGGCGAGAAGGCGCTGGTGCTGATCGACCGCGCCGAGCGGGCCTCGTCCCTGCACCCGCACGACGAGATGCTGCGGATCGTCCGCGACAGCTGGCTGAAGCGCAACGGCGCCGAGGCGGTCGCCGGCTACGACCGCGCCCTGGAGACCGGCGGCCCGCTCGAGGGCAAGGACGTCCCGGGCTACTCGGACGCCGGGCCGGAGGAGCCGGTCAAGGTGACCGACCGCGTGCTCGCCGGCTTCGGCTGGCAGCGCGACGACGTCAAACTCGTCCAGCAGATGGCCTCGAACGGGGCCGAGCCGGTCGGCTCGCTCGGCTACGACGGTCCGCTGGCGGCGCTCTCGCCCGAGCGGCAGAACCTCGCCGACTACTTCAAGGAGACGGTCGCCGTCGTCACCAACCCGGCGATCGACCGCGAACGCGAGATGGAGCACTTCTCGACCCGCGCCCTGTTCGGGCGGCGGCCCTCGCTCGACAACGCCGGCGAGGACACCGGCACCGTCGAAACCGGCTTCCCGGTGATCCTCGGCGGCCACCACGAACTGGCGCCGCTGACCGCAGAGCCCTACCGCCGGATCGCCCGCGAGCACGACACCTACCTGCTCGAGGACCTGTGGGAGGAGTTCGGCGGTGGCCGCGCCGGCGCGGTCGACATCTCCCTGCTGGAGTCGGAGACGACCCGCGGCGCGATCGAGCGGATCCGGCAGGAGGCGGTGAAGAAGGTCCGCAACGGCTGCGAGCTGCTGGTCCTCACCGACCGCACCGTCTACGACGCCGAGCGGCGCTACCTCGACCCGCACCTGGCGACCTCGGCGATCGACCAGGCGCTGAAGCAGTTCAAAGTCGAACCGGGCGAAGAGAACCTGCGGCGGCGCTGCGGCATCGTCCTGCGCTCGGCGGCGATCCGCAACGTCCACGACGTGATGCTCGCGCTCGGGCTCGGCGCCAACGGCGTCTGCCCGTACACGATGGTCGAGGTGATCTGCGTCGAGGACTACGAGTCCGACGTCTCCAACCTCTGCGCGGCGCTGCGCAAAGGGATCGAGAAAGTGATCTCGACGATCGGCATCCACGAGGTGCGCGGCTACGCGCGCCAGTTCAGCTCGATCGGGATCAAGCCGGAGCTGGCGGAGATCTTCGGCACCGAGTTCTACGCGGCCTCGGAGAAGGCCGGGACCGGCTTCGCCGACCTCGACGAGGACACCGACGCCCGCGCCCACGCGCTGCGCGGCGACGACGCGGCGGCGAAACCGGCGAAGACGTTCCGCTTCTACCCGAAGGTCTACAAGGCGGCGATCGCGACCGCCAACGGGACCGGCAGCTACGAGGAGTACTCGGAGAAAGTCCGCGAGCTGGAGAAGCAGAACCCGATCTCGATGCGCCACATCATGGGCTTGAAGGGCGACCGCCCGGCGGTCGACCCGGCCGACGTGGACGCGGGCATCGGCCACCACGACTACCCGATCGTGATCTCCTCGATGAGCTTCGGCTCGCAGTCGGAGCCGGCCTTCCGCGCCTACGCCGACGCGGCGAAGGCGACCAACATCCTCTGCGTCAATGGCGAGGGCGGCGAGATCCGCGACATGTACGGGCGCTACCGCAAGTGGCGCGGGCAGCAGGTCGCCTCGGGGCGCTTCGGCGTCTCGGCCGAGATGCTGAACAGCTCCTACGTCGCCGAGATCAAGATCGGCCAGGGCGCCAAGCCCGGCGAGGGCGGCCACCTGCCCGGCAAGAAGGTCTCGGAGAAGGTCGCCGCCGCGCGTAACGCCTCGCCCGGCACCGACCTGATCTCGCCCTCGAACAACCACGACCTCTACTCGATCGAGGACCTGGCCGAGCTGATCGACGAGCTGAAGACCGTCAACCCGGACGTGCGGGTCTCGGTCAAGGTGCCGGTGGTGCCGAACATCGGCACGATCGGGCTCGGGATCGCCAAGGCCGGCGCCGACATCATCACCCTCTCCGGTTTCGAGGGGGGGACCGGTGCGGCGCGCCAGCACGCGCTGCGCCACGTCGGCCTGCCGAGCGACATCGGCACCCGGGCGGTGCACCGGGCGCTGATGGAGGCTGGGCTGCGCAACCGGGTCGAGATCTGGGCCGACGGCGGCTACCGGACCGGCTGGGACATCGTCAAGCTGCACTGCCTCGGCGCCAACCGGGTCGGCTTCGGCACCCTGGCGATGGTCAGCCTCGGCTGCACGATCTGCCGCGGCTGCCAGCTCGACACCTGCCACGTCGGCATCGCCACCCAGATCGAGACGACCGAGGAAGCGGAGGCCCACGGGCTGAAGAAGTTCACCCCGCAGGAGGTCGACAGCGCCGCCGAGAGCTGTGCCCGCTTCTTCTCCTCGATGGGCGAGGAGGTCAAGCAGGTGGTCGCCTCGCTCGGCTACGAACGGGCCCAGGACCTGGTCGGCCGCTACGACCTGCTGGAGCAGGTGTCCTTCAAGGACAAGATCGACCTGGCGCCGCTGATCACGCCGCTGGAGGAGCACCTCGACCTCGAACCACTCGACCTGCCGGTCGCCGAGGAGACCGAGGCGCGGGCCGAAGCCGGCCTCGTCGTGGCCCGGCCGATCCGGATGGAGGCGAAGCAGGCCTCCAGCGAGATCGCCGCGCTGGCGCCGGAAGTCTGCTCCGGGCGGACCGTGCGCAGCGAGTTCCCGCGGGCCACCGACGCCAACGACCGCGTGCTCGGGACCGAGCTGGCGGGAGCGATCGCCCGCTCGCGGATCTTCGAAGACGGCCCGGAGCCCAGCGACGAGGTGCTGGCCAGCCTGGAGTTCAACGGCGGCTCGGTCGCCGGCCAGGGCTTCGGCGCCTTCAACGCCTACGGCGTGGCACTGCGCGTCGAGGGCGGCGCCCAGGACGGCGTTGGCAAGACGATGCTGGGCGGGACGATCTCGATCCTCAAGGGCAAGGGCGCCCGCGGGCGGCGGCTGAACGGCTCGGTCGGCAAGTCCTTCGCTTACGGTGCCCAGCGCGGCAAGCTCTACGTCCAGGGGAGCGCCGATTCGCGCTTCTGCATCCGCCTCTCCGGCGCCGACGTGGTGCTGGGCGGCGAGCCCGAGGACTCGATCGACGACAGCCGCGGCTGCCTCGTCGACCGCGCCAATGCCAAGGGCTTCGCCTTCGAGTACATGACCAGCGGCCGCGCCGTCGTCCTCGGCGACATCGGCCCCTGGGCCTGCGCCGGCATGACCGGCGGCCGCGTCTACGTCCGCCACAACGCCTTCGGCATCGACCGCGCCGCGATCGAACGCCGCCTGGGCAAGGGCGCCAAAGTCGAACTCAAGGACCTCGACGCCGAGGGCCTCCTCGACCTGGACGATCTCCTCACCGGCTACGCCGAGGAGCTGAAGGCAACCGACCAAGGCGAGGAGGCAGTCCGCATCCTCGACCTGGCCGCCGACGCCACCAGCAACTTCCTGATGATCGTCCCCCTCAAGGTTCAGGCCGACCCGAGCATCTCGACGGAGTGATCTGGCGCGCGTCTGGCGGCGGCGGACGCTGCTAAACGCTCTTCCCCTCCAAGCGGTCCGCGATCGCCCGCACCTCCTGGAGCAGCCCGTCGAGCATGCGCTCGGTGTCGGAGTGGATGCGGTATTCGGTTAGGCGGCGGTCGGCGTTTAGGCCGTCTAGGCGTTGTTCGAGGGTGTCGGTGCGGTCTTCCAGGCGGCGGATGGAGCGGTCGGTGCGTTTTTGGGACTTGCGGATGCGGGTTTTGACGTAGCGGCGGATGTCCTCCTGCATCGTGTCGAGCTCGCGGCGGAGGTCGGAGTTGAGGGGGGCATTTTGTTCGTCGAGCATCTGCTCGACGCCGCGGCGAACGCGTTCGATCTCCTCGTGGAGCTGGGCCCGGGCGCGGTCGGCCGCCGCCGAGAGCGAGGGCTCGTCGTCGGGGCGGCCCGGCGGGCGCGAAGGATCGTCTGGGCTGGGGGCGGTCACCGGGCTCAAAGCCTAGGGGTGGGGGTGGCGGAAACCCGCTCGCGAAACCGCGAAACTGCGTCGTATAGGCGCATTCCTACGGTTTCGGTGACTCGCTGATTAGGCGTGCAGCAGGTACAGCCGGTAGCGGCCGATGGTCAGCTCGTCGCCGTCTTCCAGCTCGGCTACGTCGGCTTGGCGGCCGTTGATGAGGAGGCCGTTGAGGCTGCGGTCGTCGAGCACGCGCGGTCGCTCTCCTGCTTCGCTGCAGAGCATCGCATGGCGCCTCGACACGCTGGGGTCGTCGAGGCAGATCTCCGCCGTAGTGCAGCGGCCGACCTTGGTCCAGCCCTCCTTCAAGGCGAAGGTTCGGACCTGGCCGCGCTCGCGCAGCGCCAGGTGGTAGCCCGGCTCGGTCAGTTGCTCGCGCACCCCGTCCAGCCAGCCCGGCGGCTCGCGTTTGGCGGTGATGGCGAATTCGACGGTGGGGGAGCCATGCTCCTGTAGCGAGGCGAAAATCGAGTCGCGGCGGAATCTCGTCGCTCCGCAGTAGGAGCAGCTCGGCAGCTCGTCGGTCTCGTGGAGGGCGACCTGCAGGCCGCAGACGAGGCAGAAGTAAGTGCCCTCGCCGGGCATGCCGCCGGTGGCGAACGATTCGCCGGCCGGACTGGTGCCGGCATTGTTGAAAATAGAAATCAACTCCTTCCTGGTCGCCATCGATACTAACGCGACCCTTGGTGGTAATCACTCCAATTTCCTTGTGCATTCGCCTGGCGACGGGCTCTTCATCCAGGGCAGCCGGCCTCTCCCGCTTGCGCCTCTAGAATCCCCGCCGCCGATGGGCCCCGTCAGCGCCGAAATCGAGATCGACATCCCCCGCGAGCAGGTCTTCGCGGCGCTGGCCGACCTCTCGCTGCGGCCCTCCTTTACCGATCACTTCCTCACTCAATTCCGACTCACCCGCATCGACCCCGTCGGAGTCGGCGCGGGCGCGCGCTTCTGCGCCCTCGGACCGCTGCGCAAGGTCTGGATGGACACCGCGATCGTCACCCTGGAGCCGCCCTTCCGCATCATCGAGGAAGGCCGCGGCGGCCGCACCAACCGCATCCCCACCCACACCGTCTGGGAGCTGAAGGAGGCGCCGGGCAACCTCACCGCCGTGCGCGTCTCCCACTGGACCGAGCCGCCGCACTTCGACCGCGCCCTCGAGCTGCTCAGCGCCACCTCGGTCTCGCAGGCCCGCGGTTGGCGCCAGGCCCTGCGCCGCTTCCGCGACAAACTCGAGTCCGACCAGCCCGCTGCCGGGCGCATCGCCGTCGCCGGCGGCAACCGGTACGCGACTGGCATCCCGTGATGGGTCGGCGCGGCGGCGAGGCGCGCCCGCCAAGCCGGTATATAGACTCTCGCCGCCGATGCTCCCGAATCGCCGCGCACTGCTGACGCTCCTGGCCGCCCTGGTCTTCGCCGCGCTCGCCGTGGGCGTCTCCGCTTGTGGCTACTCGAGCAATTCCAAGAGCGTCGTCGAGGGCGAGACCCTGAAGCTGGGCGAACTCAAGTACATCGTTACCTTCTCGCGCTACCTCAACCCCAGCGACACCGAGGACGCGGCCTACCTGGCCGGCCAGCCGGAAGCGCCCAAAGACACCAACTACTTCGGCGTCTTCTTCGAAGTCCAGAACGAAAGCGACGAACCGCAGACGCTGCCCGCGACGGTGACGATCACCGACGCGGAAGACAACGAATACAAGGCGCTGAAAAGCGAAAGCATCTACGCGCTCCCCTTCGAAGGCGAAGTCGAAGCCGAAGAACAGATCCCGGTCCTGAACTCGCCCGCCCAGCAGGGTCCGATCGAGGGTTCGGTGGCGATTTTCCTCCTGCCCGAAGAAGTCTCGTCCAACCGCCCGTTGATCCTTCACATCGAAGGCAGCGAAGGCGAAAAGGGCGAAGTAACGCTCGACCTCTAGCCGAGGCCGGCGGATAGGACTTCCGCCGCGATCGGCGCCGCGACTTCGCCGCCCGCCGCTTCGGCTTCGATCAGCAGCACCCCGACCGCCAGCTTCGCCTTTTCGGCGGGGGCGAAGGCGGCGAACCAGGCGTCCTTGATCTGGACCGGGTTTTCTTTCCCCTCTTCGCCCGGCCGCGGGCCGAGCTCGGCGGTGCCGGTCTTGCCGGCGACCTGGGCCTGGGGGATGGCGCCAGCGGTCCCGGTCCCTTCGGTGACGACGCCGATCATCAGTTCGGTCAGCTCGCCAGCGACCTTCGGCGACATCACCCGCACCGGTTCGGCGTCCGGGCCGAGCTTCTTGTTGCGGACGATCGGCGTCGGCATGCGGACGCCGTCGTTGCCGACCGTCTGCGCCACGCTCGCCATCTCCAGCGGCGTCGCCAGCACTTCGCCCTGGCCGATCGCCGAGACCCCGAGGTCGATTTCTTCGCCGATTTCGGTCGGGATCGTCGCTTCCCCCGGTTCGACTTCGCGGATGATCTGCGGCGCGTACAGCGAGGGCGGCGAGTTGAAGCCGAAGCGTTCGGCGGTTTCGACCAGCTTGTCGTTGCCGACCGCCGGCCCCAGTGGCGCGAAGACCGCGTTGCAGGACTCGGCGAAGGCCTGACGGAAGGTGCCGCCGCAGTACTCGCCGTTGGCGTTGTTGAGGAAGCGTCCGCCGACGTTGACCCCGTTGGTGATTTCGAATTCGTCGTTGAGGCTGACCTTGCCCGCCTCCAGGGCGGCGACGGTGGTGACGATCTTGAAGGTCGACCCGGGGGGCTGAGGGGCGGAGAAGGCCTGGCCCGCCAGCGCCCGCACTTCACCGGTCTGGGCGTCGAGCACGGCGACGCCGCCGGCGCGCCCGGCCAGGGCCGAGACCGACACTTCCTGCAGGTTGGGGTCGATCGTCGTCTTCACCGGCGCCCCCGGTTGCGGCTTCGCCTTCGCCAGCGTCCGCACCGAGGAGCCGTCGGCGGAGACCGCCAGCAGCGAGCCACCCGGCTTGCCGGCGAGCCGCGTGTTAAAAGCGCGCTCGAGGCCGCTGATCCCGACCGGCGTCGTCGGCGGGAAGCCGTGGCGGGCGAGCGCTTCGAATTCTTCTTCGGAGGCTTCGCCGACTTCGCCGGTGACATCGATCGCGGCGCTGCCGATCGGGTGTTCGCGTTCTTCGGCCGGGCCTTCGGCCAGCGGCGTCCCGTCGCGGGCGAGGATCGGCGCCCGTTCGGCCAGTTCGACGTTGGCGGCCAGTTCCTCGCCAGGCTTCAGACCCGGGAAGACGAGGTTTCTGCCCCATTCGACGCCGCCGTCGGCGAAGGGCAGGTCGAGCTCCGCTTCGACATCGCCGAAGGCGACCGTTTCGATCTTCATCTCGACCGGGACGACCTTGTCGCCGTCTCTCGATTCGGGATCGCCGACCGAGCCCCGGTCAATTTCCCGCGTCGTCGCCACCTGCTGGGCTTCGCGGTAGGCGGCTTCGAATTCCTTGCGCGGCACCTGCGCCCGCGAGGCTTTGTTCAGCTCCGCGTACATCGCCTTGAAGTCCCGTGCCGCCCAGGCGTCGGCGAAGCGCTTTGCCGCGTCCGTCTCGGGCGAGCTCGAAGAGCCGGTGGAGACGCCGACGACGAAGGCGATCAGCGCCACCACGGCCAACGGCAGGGCACGGCGGAGAAGACGGCGCCTGCGCTCGGCGTCGGATGGCAACTGATTCACTGGCGGAAAGGTAAAGGAGCCTCTCCCGGCATGCTTCTATTCAAGTGTGACTGTGTTGGACTGGGCCATCCTCGCCTTCACCTTCGCCCTGGCCCTTTGGGGGTACCGGCAGGGCTTGATCGTCGGCGCCTTCACCCTGGTCGGCTTCGCCGTCGGCGCCTTCGTCGGCAGCCGGATCGGGCCGCTGCTGCTGAACAAGGGGGCCGACTCGCCCTACGCGCCGCTCTGTGGGGCGCTGGGGGCGCTGCTGGCCGGAGCGTTGGCGGCGGTGGCGCTGGAGAGCTTCGCGCTGGGGCTGCGGGAGCGCCTCCTCCGCCGTCCCCTCCTGCGCACCGCCGACGGGGCCGGCGGCGCGGCGCTGATCGCCTCGGTGGCGCTCGGCCTGGCCTGGGTCTTCGGCGCCGTGCTCCTGCACGCCCCCTCGACGGCGCGTCTGCGCGCCGATATCCAGCAGTCGTTGATCCTGCGCAGTCTCAACGACGTGCTGCCGCCCACCGGGCCGCTGCTGAACGCGCTCGACCGCGTCGATCCGGCGCCGACGGTGCTGGGGCCGGCCGCGCCGGTCGCCCCGCCCAGCGACAAGATCGCCTCCGACCCCGATGTGCTTCGCGCCGGTGAATCCGTCGTCCGCGTCCTCAGCACCGCCTGCGGGCTCGGGATCGAGGGCTCGGGCTGGGCGGTGGAGCCGGAAATCGTCGTCACCAACGCCCATGTCATCGCCGGCGCCGACGACACCACCGTCACCACCCAGGATGGGGCCCAGCTCGATGCCACCCCGATCTACTACGAACCGCGCCTCGACCTGGCGCTGCTGCGGGTGGGGGCGGCGCTGCCGACGCTGCCGATCAGCTCGCAGCGGCACGAGGGTGAGGATGCCGCCGTCCTTGGCTACCCCGAAAACGGGCCGTACTCGCTCGCGCCGGCACGGATCGGCGAAACCCGGGCGACGATCAGCCAGGACTCCTACGGCAACGGCCCGGTCGAACGGACGATCACGGCGCTGAGCGGCGATGTGCGCAGCGGCAACTCGGGCGGGCCGCTGGTCGACCCCGACGGCGACGTCGTCGGCACCGTCTTCGCAGCGACGACGAGCGGGTCGCAGGGCGGCTTCGCGATCCCGGCCGAGCAGGTGCGCGAAGCGCTGCGGCACACCGCCGATGAAGTCGGGACGGGCCCTTGCACGGCTTGAGTGGCCACCGGATCTAAGGCCCGTCACTTACGGTCAGTAAGCTCGGAGAGATGGAACCGGGAAGCTCGACCCAGGTCCAGGAGGAGACCGCCGCGGCGGCCGTTTGCCCGCATTTTCATCGGGCGATCGAGCTGATCGGCAAGCGCTGGACGGGCGCGATCCTCTGCGCCCTGACCGAGCGCTCGATGCGCTACGCCGAGCTCGGCAAGGCGGTTCCGGGTCTCTCCGACCGGCTGCTCTCCCAGCGCCTGCGCGAGCTGGAGGACGAGGGGCTGGTCGAGCGGGAGGTCGAATCGGGGACGCCGGTGCGCGTCACCTACTCGCTGACCCGAGCCGGGATGGAGCTCGACCCCGCCCTGCGTGAGCTGAAGGCCTGGGCTCGCCGGTGGAAGAAAGCCGGCTGAGCTGCCTCGCTGCCACGAACCTCGGCGCACCTTTCGACCAGCAAATACACTCCTGGTTTCTAAGTAATCGGCGCAAATGCGTCTGGAGCGAGGAGGATTACACATGAAGTACGTCAAAGTACTCGGCCTCGCCGCGGTTGCGGCCATGACCCTGATGGCGTTCCTGGGGACTGGCACCGCCGCGGCGACGACACTCTGTCAAACAGCAATTAACGCAAAAGAAGAATGTGACGCCGGATGGACCTGGCCGGAAAAGACCACGATAGGAGCGGCGCTTAAGTTGGGGACCAAGACGGAATTCCGCACCACAAACAATCTGCTCGGGGACGAATGCCTCGCATCGGAAATCGAAAGCGGAACCACTAACGAAACCGGGGCGTCCGTCAACGCGAGTGTCAACCTGCTGCGATTCGGCGGCTGCACCAGTAAAACCGCGGTCCTCAAACAAACCGGCACCCTGGCAGTCACGCACACCGCCGGCACCAACAACGGTGCCGTATCGGGAACCGGCCTCGAAATCACAGTGACCATATTTGGCGAAAGCTGCGTTTACGGGCTCGGCACCGGGACGGCCCTCGGGTCGCTGGAAGGTGGCGCTCCGGCACATATAACCGTCAACGCGGTTGTCAAGCTGCAGGCGGGTAGCGGTGTGAACTGCCCGACCACCACCAGGTGGACGGCGACATACATCCTGATTTTCCCTGAAGAAACAGTAGACATAACGAAATAGACCTAGCGAGTTAGATCTGAGCACTCTCGTGTTGGGGATCAGCAAAGGGTGATGTTTGTGCAAGAGCCGTCCTATTACGGGGCGGCTGTTGCGTTCAGTAAGCTCGCAGAGATGGAGTCGGGACGCTCGATCAAGGCCCAGGGGGGAATCCCCGCGTTGGGCGGGACGAACTTCCCCGGGCCGTTCGCCGTCGGCCGTTACGCCCGCAAGCTGCAGGAGGAGATGCGCAAGCGGGCGCGGGTGCAGCTGATCGGCGAGGTGACCGGGGTCGGCCGCAGCAAGGTGCAGGCCTATTTCGAGCTGCGCGACGGCGAGGGGGCGGTGCCCTGCGCGATCTGGCTCAACGACCTGGAGAAGGCGGGGCTGACGGATGGTGCTCTGCGCGACGGCGCCGAAGTGGTGATCTCCGGCGGGCCGGACTACTACCCCGGCGGCGGCCAGGCCTCGCCGAGCTTCTGCTTCCGGGCGACGCACGTGCGACTGGCCGGCGAGGGGGACCTGATCGCGCGGCTGGAGGCGCTGCGCAAGCAGCTGAGGGCCGAGGGGCTGTTCGAGCTGCAGAAGCAGCTGGTGCGGCCGCTGCTTCCGAAGGCGATCGGCGTGGTGACGGCGGAAACGGGCGCGGCGCGGCGCGACCTGGTGGCCGGGCTGCGGCGGCGCGGCTGGGGCGGCTCGGTGATCTGGGGCTTCGCGCCGGTGCAGGACCGCCATGCGGCGCCGGCGATCGGGCGGGCGCTGCAGGACCTGGCGGCGCGGCCCGAGGTGGAGGCGATCGTGGTGACGCGCGGCGGCGGCAGCCTCGCCGACCTCTGGGCCTTCTGCGACGAGACGCTCTGTCGCACGGTGGCGATGCTGCGGGTGCCGGTGATCAGCGCCGTCGGCCACGAGCGCGACAAGACGCTGATCGACGACGCCGCCGCGGTCGCCTGCTCGACCCCGACCCACGCGGCCGAGGCGGCGGTGCCGCTCGACTGCCTCGCCGCGCGGGAGAGCCTGGAGCGCTGCGCGGTGGCGCTGCGGCGGGCGGGGGAGGGGGCGATCGGGACGCGGTCGCGCCACCTCGGCGCCCTGGCGCGCGGCCCGGCGCGGGCGCTGCAGCGCGAGCGCAGCGGCCTCAACCAGAAGATCCGCGAGATCCGCGCCGCCTCCGAACGCGGCCTGGCCGAGCGCGGCACCTTCCAGCGGCGGATCGCGGCGGTGGTGCTGGAGCGGGCGCGCCGGCGAGCGGTCGGCGCCGAGATGGACGGCCGCCGGGCGGCCCTGCACCGGGCGGCGGTGGCGCTGCGGGCGCACGAACCCGAGCGCACGCTGGAGCGCGGGTACGCCCTGGTCGAGGGCGAGGCGGGCGAGCCGCTGACGAGCGCCGCCGAGGCCGGCGCCGCGGAGCGCATTAGCCTTCGCTTTGCCGATGGACGAGTCCGAGCAAAACCTGAGCGCCCCGACCAGGCCTGACTCCTATGAGGACGCGGTCGGGCGGCTGGAGGAGATCATCGACCGCCTCGACTCCGGTCAGGCCGGCCTGCGCGAGACCCTGGAGCTCTGCAAGGAGGGCCGCGACCTGGTCAGCTACTGCGCCGCCGAGCTGGACGAGGTCGGCGAGGGCCTCAAGGAGCTGCGGCTAGACGACCTCGCCGCCCGCCTCGACAGCTCCGGGACCGGAGCAGAGTCCCCGTAGAGCGGGGCAGCCGCGGCAGAGGGCCCAGTCGCGTTCGTCCGGCGAGGCGACGGGAAACTCGCCGGCGCTGATCCGAGCGATCGTCTGCTCCAGCGCCGTCCGGGCCGCAGCCATCTCCGCGGGGCCAAGCGTGGTGATGGCCGGCTCGTCCGGCCGCTCCAAGAAGACATAGGCGACCGCAACCTCATCGACGCCCAGCGCCTCAGCAACCGCCAGCGCGTAGATCGAACGCTGCACTTCGTAGTGCGCAGCACGCTCAGCGGGGTCTGCGCCGTTGAGACGGTCGGTCTTGTAATCGACAACCAGCGACGGCGCCCCATCCCTCTCGACGAGAAGATCAATCGACCCGCGCAGCACCGTTCCTCCGACACCAAGCAGGAGCGGCACCTCAGCCCGAGTCCGCGTCGCTTCGGCGGCGATCTGAGCGCGCAGCGGCGCCCCGAGCCAAGCGCGCACAGGGTCAAGCAGACTGTCGGAAGGGGGTCGGGAGTCACTCTCCGGACACTCAACAGCGAGCCATTGGCGAGCTGTGTCCGGAGAGTGACTGCCGACCCCCACTCCCGCCGCAGCCGCATGCCGTAGGGCCAGCGCCTCGCTTGGCTCCGCCCACCCGTTCGCGTGACCCCACTCAAGCAGCGCATGCACCGCGGCACCGCGCGCCGTGCGTTCTTCGGGCTGGGAGAGCGTCGTCTCGTCGCTGGGCGCGCCCTGGTCGATCGGCGCCAGGCCCAGCACCCGCTCCATGTAGAAGCGGTAGGGGCATTCCTTATAGGCGGAGATGACGGTGTAGGAGAGGGGGCGGCTGGGGACGATCGGGGGGCGGCGCTCGACCAGGGGTGGCGGGCCTTCGCCCAGGGGACGCTCGGCGGCGGCCTCGCGGTGGGCCGCGCGCAGCTCGGCGGCGCGCTCGGGGGAGGGGAGGTTGACGCGGACGGCGATCTCCGAGGAGGTGAAGTCGGCCTCCAGGCCCGGCCGTGGCGCGGGCGGCGCCACCGGCACGGTCGAGTTGACATCACGCGGCACGCCGAGGGCGTCGACCAGGCGCTCGATCACCGGTGTCCCCGGCTTCGCCCCGTTCCCCGCTTCCGGCTTGACGACGCCGCTGAGGATCAGGTGACGGCGGGCGCGGGTGGCGGCGACGTGGAAGAGGCGCAGGCCCTCTTCGGAGTCGCGCTGCTTCGCCTCCTCGCAGAGGGGGCCGTAGTCGTAGAGGTTGATCGAGGCGGCGCCGAGGCGGCGCAACTGCAGGCCCACCCGCGACTGCTCCTCGCGGCCGACGACCAGCAGCGGCGCCCGCGAGCCGGCGAGCAGGCTGCGCGCCAGGTCGGGCACGGCGACGACGCCGAACTCCAGCCCCTTGGCGTTGTGGACGGTCATGATCCGCACCCCGTCGTGGCCCTCGGCGGCGGTCGCGGCCGTCGCCTCGGCGCTCTCGGCGCGGGCGGCGAGGAAATCGAGGAAGCCGCGCAGGTCGCGCCCCTCGCGCGCCTCGAACTCGGCCGCCAGCCGCCCCAGCTTGCGGACGTTGGCGAAGCGCGCCTCGCCGGTCGGGCGGCTCAGCACCGCCAGGTCGTACCCGGTCTCGGTCACCGCCGCCTCGATCAGCGCCGGCAGCGAGAGCCGCGGCCCGCGCTGGCGCAGCGAGCCGATCCGCGCGACGAAGGTCCTCAGCAGCTCCCGCTCGTCCTCCGGAATCGCGTCGAGGCGCTCAGGCTCGACCAGCTCCACCTCCCGAATCGTGTGGTTCCTTTGTCGTGTGTGGCCGGACAAAGGAACCACACGATCGGCGCCGGCAGCCTGCTCCACCGCCGGCCAGACGTGGCGCCGCTTGCCAGCCGCGGCGCGCAGCAGCCAGAGCGTGTCCGGGGCGGTGCCGCAGGCGGGGGAGGCGAGGGCGCCGAAGAGGGCGTGGTCGTCGAGCGGGTTGGCGATCACCGCCAGCAGCGCGCAGACGTCGGCCACCTGCTGCTGGGACCAGTAGCCGCGGCCGCCGACCACGTAGGGCCGCAGGCCGGCGCGTTCGAGCGAGTCCTCGTAGGCGTCGAGATGGGTGAAGGCGCGCAGCAGTACCACCATCTCGCCGCGCGGCACCCCGGCCTCGGCCAGCTCGTGCAGGCGCTCGGCGACGAAGCGGGCCTCGGCGAGGCAGTTGAAGGGGGTGGCACCGTCGATCGCCGGTTCGAGGTCGATCCCCTCCTCGTCCCACCCGTCGCGCCCGGTCAACAGCATCTCGACGGCGGGACCGCCGGGCCGACGGGCCGATTTCGGTCTATATAGGACCGTTTCAGGCCCGTCGGCGTTGTCCAGCGCCGCGCCTACTCGCAGCGGCTGGTATCTCTCGCCCAGAAGCGCTTCGCCGAAGAGGTTGACGGCGCCGATCAGCTCCGGGCGCGAGCGGAAGTTGCCGCTGAGGCGCATCAGCTCGGCGTCGGAGCGGCGGTCGATCTCCTCGCGCTGGCGGCGGAAGACGTCGAGGTCGGCGTGGCGGAAGCCGTAGATCGACTGCAGCTCGTCGCCGACCACGACCAGCTCCGTCTTCGGCCCGCGCAGCGCCTCGATCAGCCGCAGCTGCAGGCGGTTGGTGTCCTGGAACTCGTCGACCAGGATCTGGCCGAAGCGGGCGCGGTAGTGGCCGCCGATCTCCTCCCGCTCCAGCAGCCGCGCGGCGAGGATCTGCAGGTCCTCGAAGTCGATCCCGGCGCGCCGCTCCTTCGCCGCCTCGAAGCGAGCGCCGTACAGCTCCAGCAGCTCGGCGAGGTGGCGGTAGGCGCGGCCGCCCTCGCCCGCCTCGGCGACGCGGGCGATCGCGGCGTCGATCGCCTCTTTGTAGGAGGTGAGGGCCTTTGCCTTGCTGGTGGTGGCGAGGGCGCGCAGCTCGTCGACCGTCGGCGGCTCGCCCGGCGCCGAGAGGCGCGCCAGCGCCCGCTCCAACAGCTCGCGTTTGCCGTTGCCCTCCTTCAGCTCGGCCAGGCACTCGCTCGCGGCCTCGGCGACGCGCCGCAGCGCCGCCTCCGGGTCCGCCTGGGGCGGCTCGGGCAACCTCGGCCTGGGAATGCCGCGGCTGCGCAGCTCGTCGTGGACGGCGGCGATCGTCCCCCGCAGCGATTCGACGTCGAAGGCGGCGACGGTCTCCTCCTTCGCCGCGTCGCCGTCGGCGAGGAACTCGACCAAGGCGTCGTCGAAGGCCTCGCGCGCGGCCCGCGCCGCCTCCGGCGCGTCGAGCACGCGGAAGCCCGGGTCGACCCCGGCGGCGACCGGATGCGCCGCCAGCACCCGGTTGCAGAAGCCGTGGATCGTCGTCACCCAGGCACCGCCGATCCCGGCCAGCACCGTCGCCGCCCGCTCCGAACCCGCCTCGGCCCGCCGCGCCAGCTCTGCCCGGATCCGCTGCCGCAGCTCCGCCGCCGCCTTGTCGGTGAAGGTAAAGGCGAGGACCGCGTCGGGGGCGAGGCCGGCGTCGCAGACGAGCCTGCAGTAACGGTCGACCATCACCCCGGTCTTGCCGGTCCCGGCGCCCGCTTCCAGCAGCACGTCGCCCCCGCGGGCGGCGATCGCGGCGGCCTGCTCGGGGGTTGGCCGGCGACTCGGTGCCACAGCCTCAGCGCTCACCGTTCTCGTCTTCCCGGTCTTCCTCGAACCGTGGCGAGCGGTCGCGGCGGCAGATCGGCGCGAAGGTGCACCAGGCGGGGCAGACGTCGTGGCCGCGCAGGCCCGGCCGCGGGCCGGGGTCACGGCGGATGTCGCCGCTGCGCATGCGGGCGACGATCGCGCCCGCGCGTCGGCGCGAGTCCTCCAGCAGTTCCTCCAGCGCCTCGGGCTCGACCACGTCTTTGGGATAGAGGCCGTAGCCGGCGAGCTCCTCGGCGACCGCCGCCGAGACGACCCCGCGCGGCCGCCGCGAGGAGGTGCCGCGCAGCGGGTGGTAGAGGGCGCCGACCGGCTGCGCTCCCCAGTGCTCCGCGACCGCCAGCAGGTAGAGCGGCAGCTGCAGCTTCGCCCGCTCCTCGAACTTCTCGCGCGGGGTGACCTGGCCGGCGAGCTTGTAGTCGATGACGACGGCGCGGCCGTCGCGCGAGCGGTCGACCCGGTCGACCGCCCCGTGCAGGCCCCAGCCGCCGAGGTCCAAGACCGGCCGTTCGGCGTCGGGGTCCTCGCCGAAGCGCGCCTCCAGCAGCCAGGGCTCGAAGCCGCCGGTCTCGCGCTCGGCCTCCTCGGCGAGGAAGCGCTCCAGCAGGCGCTCGACCCGGCGGGCGATCGCCCGCTCGGCCGGGTGGGTGCCGAGTTCGCGCTCGGCGGCGAGCTCCGCCACCAGCTCGCGGCCGCGCGCGGTCCAGGCGGCGAGCGAGCCGGGGCGCGGCAGCGGGTCGCCGCCGGGGCGCTCGCGGTAGAGGCGGTCGAGGGCCGCGTGCATCAGCCCGCCCTGGACGATCGGGTCGGGGAGCGGTTCGAGCAGCTGCGGGTCGAGCTCGTGGCCGGCGAACCAGCGGTAGGAGCATTCGTCGAAGCCCTCCAGGGTGGTGCCGCCGTAGGCGGGGACGGCGGCGAGCGACTCCAGCGCCGCCGGGTTGGTCAGAGGTCCGGGGGCGCGGGAGGCGGCCTCGGCGCGGTGGGCGGCGGCGACGCGCGCGGTGAGGCAAGCCGCGAGCTCGCCCTCGACTCCGGCCTGCGCCAGCAGCGCCGGCGCCTCGGAGGCCGCGTCGTGGGGGGTGGGCGCGTCGGCAGCGCGGTCCTGCACGGTTGGTGATTTGTGGCCCCTATTGGGACCCAAAGTCACCATAAGCGCCCGCGCCAGCTCGTTCTCCGACGGCGCATCGGCCAGGGGCGCCACCACCTGGGCGAGGTCCCGCGTCACCGTGATCTCCTCCTCGACCGGGTCCGGCGCGGCGCCGTCGGGGGCGGGGGCGAGCAGTGCCCGCACCTCGTCGAGCAGCGGCGAGCGCGCTGCCGCGGCGCCGTCCTCGTCGCTGTCGCGGTAGGAGAGGACGAGCGTCTTGCGGGGGAGGGCGAGACAGGCATGGAAGAGGTAGCGCTCCTCGGCTTCGGCGTCGCGGCGGGGGTCGAGGCCGAGCGTTTCCCGCTGCGAGTCGGCGAGGAAGGGGTCGGCGCCGCGGTCGCGGCGGGGGAACTCGCCGTCCTGCAAGGAGCCGACGACGACGTGGTCGAAGCGGGCGGCGCGCAGGCGATAGGGGCTGGCGACCCGCACCCGGCCCTCGACCGGCCCAGACCAGACGCGGAAGTCGAGCTCGGCGATGACGCCGGCCAGCTCCTGCGGCTGTGGCGACAGCTCGCCGAGCTCGGCCAGCTCGGCGAGGGCGGAGGCGATCGCCGCGGCGGCGCGGAGCTCGAGCCCGTCGTGCCTGCCCAGCGGCGGCCCCTCCTCGGTGTCGCGCAGCGGCCGCGAGGCCATCCGTGCCGCCAGCGCGCCGACCTCGGCCGCCAGCTCGGCCGGCGAGCGCCCGGCTGCCTCGCGCAGCCCCAGCAGGTCGCGCGGCGGCTCGCCTTCCTCGCCCTGCCAGAGCAGCAGCGCCGTCTCCGCGTCGCGCACCCGACGCCGCCGCAGCCGGCGCTCGAACCAGTCGACCCGGCGGAGGGAGAAGCCCGACGGCCCGCGCAGGTAGCGCAGCAGGTCGGCGGCGCGGCGGGCGCCGAACTCGGCCTCCAGCAGGGCGACGAGGGCGCCGCCGACGCTCGTCCCCGCCACCGGCACCTCGGCCTCCAGCGCGACGGCGATGCCGTTCGCCTCCAGTGCCGCCGCGATCTCCGGGCCGCGGCGGGCGGGATCGCGCAGGGCGACGGCGATCTCGGCCGGATCGGCCCCGCCGTGGACCAGGCGCGAGACGTGGGCGGCAATCGCTTCCGCCTCGACCCGCGTCCCGGCCGAGCGCAGCAGGGTGAGGCTGCCGTCCGGCGCCACTCGCTGCGGCCGAGGGGCGCCGTAGGAGCGGGTGAGGTGGAAGAGGAGGGCGCTGTCGGTGTTGGCGGGATCGGGCTCGGTCCGCATGTCGTCGTCCGCGCCGATCCGTTCGCGCAGCCGCCCCAGCAGCCGGCCGCGGGCGGCCAGCGCCGCGTTCCCCTCCTCGTAAGGGAGGGCGACCGTCACCTGCGTGCGCTCGGCCAGCGCCGCGACCAGCTCGAACTGGTTCTCGGTCAGGTCGTCGAAGCCGTAGAGGAGGACCGGCCGCTCCCCCCACAGCGCCGGGTCGCGACGCAACTGCGCGATCGCCTCGCGGGCGATGCCGTGGGCGTCGCCGCGGCCGCTGCGCTGCCGCACCTCCTCGTAGCCGGCGAAGAGGGTGGCGAGGTCGCTGAGGTAGGCGGAGCCCTCCAGCGTCGCCGCGCTCGCCTCGACCGCCTCCGGCGCGACCCCGGCCGCCTGCAGCTCGTCGAAGAGACGCTCCAGCGCCGCTGCGAAGCGCGGCCGGCCGGCGGAGCGCCGCAGCGGCCCCAGCCGATCACGCCGCGCCGCGATCGCCACCGCCACCGCGCGCAGCCGCTGCGCCGCCGAGAGCTCGGCCCCGGGCGGGGCGCCGGCGGCGGTGGCGACGGTGCGAAAGAGGGCGCCTAAGGTCATCGCCGCCCCGCCCAGCACCGCGCCAACACCTCCACCTGCGGTGGACAGCTCGCGCTCGAAGGCGAAGACGTCGTCGATCGTCGGCACGACGAGGATCGGGTCCCGCTCCAGAGCGGCGAGGAAGTCGCGGCGGACGACCCCGGCGCGGCCGGAGTTGGGCGGCCCGTAGATCAGTTTCAGCGGCACCTCTCCCAGCCTACGAACGGGTCCGGCGCAGAGCGGGACCTACTCCGCAAACTGGGGGATAACGGCAACTTTTTAGCGTCAGCCACCGCCTCTAAATTGCTCCGCAGCGAATGTCCCTCTGCTTTGTAGACCCAGCCGACGCAATTAGAGCCATCGCCGACTCGATCGGCCGCGAGGCCCGTCGCCAGCTCCTCGGGGAGGCGGTGCGGGCCTGGGTCGACGAGATCCCGGACTCCGAGCTCGAGATCCACTACGCGAAGGCGATCGCCGAGCTCGACGAGCACGACCTCTCGATGCTCGCCGCCTGGCACGGTTCCTTGGAGGTCGGCCAGCCGGTCCCCAACCGCGACTTCCTGATGGGCGCCTTCAGCTCCCTCGGCGAGAACCGTCGCGAGGCCCTCAAGCTCGCTGCCGGTTTCCGTGGCGAGGAGGCGGTCGACTCCGGAGTCACCGAGGAGGATGCCCTCGAGCTCGTCCTCGGCCTCCTCGGCCCACCCCGCCTGATGGAGCTCGCGACCGAGGCCCTCGAGCTCTACGTCTGGGACCGAGCAGGCAGCGACAACTAGCGCGCCTGACGTCCGCGCAGGCGACAATAGGGAGTAACTGCCTTAGACGTACCTAGATCTTTTGTCTAGTTTTTCGTCTAGTTTTTTATCTAGTGAAACTCTAGATTTCTGTCCAATACAGATGTTATTATTGGACATCCTGTCAACGGGGTTGGGAGCCGTACCGGGGAATGGACGCGCGCAGGCAGGTACGAGAACGGGAGCGACCGGAACCCTCGGTCCTCTGGCAGACGCTCGGCGTCGCCTTCGTCGGCTTCGCCCTTGCAACCGGGCTCGCCGCGCTGAGCATCTCCGGAAGGTCGCCGGTTCGCCCGGTCGATCTTTGGATCGCCGCAGCCGGTCTCGTCCTCGCCGCGGTTCTCTGCTTCGCCGCGCACCGTGACGTGAATCGGGGTAGGAGGAGCAGGTGGATCGAACTGGAAGAGCTGCCGCCAACGGAGGGGAAGTAGCGGGATGGGCCGCCGCGGAGGCTAACCTCGCCTCCTTGGACGTCCCCCCGCACGCGATCGTCATCTTCGGCGCCACCGGCGACCTGGCGCGGCGGAAGCTGCTGCCCGGATTGCTGCGGCTGTTCCAGGCGGGGTTGATGCCGGAGTTCCGGATCATCGGGGTCTCGATGGAGGAGATCGGCGATGCCGAGTTCCGGGGGATCGCCGAACGGGCCTGCCGCGAGTTCGCCCGCCACGCCTTCGGCGGCGAGGAGTGGCACGAGTTCTCCAGCCGACTCCGCTACGTGCCGCACTCGCAGGCGCCGGAGAAGCTGGCCGAGGCGGCGAAGGAGGCCGAAGCGGAACTGGGGCCGGAGATGCATCTCCTGCACTACCTGAGCGTGCCGCCCGCCGCCGCCCCGGACGTGATCCAGACGCTGAAGCGCTGCGGCCTCTCGGCGCGCTCGCGCGTGATCATGGAGAAGCCGTTCGGGACCGACCTGGCCAGCGCCCGCAAGCTCAACCGGATGGTCCACGAAGTCCTCGACGAGGACCAGGTCTTCCGCATCGACCACTTCCTCGGCAAAGAGGCGGCGCAGAACATCCTCGCCCTGCGCTTCGCCAACGGCCTCTTCGAGCCGATCTGGAACCGCAACCACATCGACCACATCCAGATCGACGTGCCGGAGACGATCGGGGTCGGCTCCCGCATCGCCTTCTACGAGAAGACGGGCGCCTTCCGCGACATGGTCGTCACGCACTTGATGCAGATCCTCGCTTTTGTCGCGATGGAGCCGCCGACGGCGCTGGCCCCGGAGCCGATCACCGACGAGAAGAACAAGGTCTTCCGCAGCCTGCAGCCGCTCGACCCGAAGCAGGTGGTGCGCGGCCAGTACGAGGGCTACCGTGACGAGCCTGGGGCGGACCCCAACTCCAGCACCGAGACCTTCGTCGCCCTGCGCTGCGAAGTTGACAACTGGCGCTGGAGCGGCGTGCCCTTCTACCTGCGCACCGGCAAGCGGATGGGGGAAAGCGGGCGGATCATCTCGATCGCCTTCCGCGAGCCGCCGCACGCGATGTTCCCCGAGCACTCGCGGGTCGGCCGCTACGGTCCCGACCACCTCACCTTCGACCTCGACGAGTCCTCGCGCGTCTCGCTCTCCTTCTACGGAAAGCGGCCGGGAATGGGGATGGTGCTGGAGAAGGCGAGCATGCAGTTCTCGCTCGAGGAAACCGGCTACGCCGGCGAGGCGGTGGAGGCCTACGAGCGGCTGATCCGCGACGCGATGGTCGGCGACCGCACCCTCTTCAACACCGCCAGAGGGATCGAGCGGCTGTGGGAGGTCTCCGAACCGCTGCTGCAGGATCCGCCGCCGGTGAAACCGTACCCGCAGGGCTCGTGGGGGCCGACCGAGATCGGCGCCCTGGCCGCGCCCCACAGCTGGCGATTGCCGTTCGCCCGCCGCTGGCGCGAAGCCCCGGTGCGGATCGCCGGCGACGGCGGCGAGCCGGCCGGCCGCCAGCGTGCCTAACGCAGCGCCGCCCGGATCGCCTCGATCGCCTGCTCGTTGTCGTGAAAGTGGACCGCCTGCATGCCGACCGCCTCGGCCCCCTCGCAGTTGGTGCTGAGGTCGTCGAGGAAGAGGCAGGCCTCGGGCGCCATCCCGATCCGCTCCAGCGTCAGCTCGTAGATCCGCGCTTCCGGCTTGCGGCAGCCGACGAAGGCGGAATCGACGATCGTCTCGAAGATCTCGTCGACCGGCAGCATCGAGCGCCAGAGCGCCTCCCACTCGCGCACGTTGTTGGTCAGCATCGCCATCGTCAGCCCGCTCGCCTTCAGCTCGCGCATCAGCGCGATCATCTCCTCGTTCGGGTCGAGCGCGTCGAAGAACATGTGGCGGAAGCGGTGCAGGTGGGGGCGGTGGCCGAGGATCTCCTCCAGCCCGTCGCTCAGCCGCTCAAGGAACTCGTCCTCGCTGATCTCGCCGCGCTCGAGCTTGAAGAGCGGTATCTCCTCGCCCTCGTCGAGTCCGTGATGCATCGCCAGGCCGAGGCTTTCGGCGGAGATCCCGACGTCGTCCTGGATCGCCGCAAACGAGTTCAGCAGTGGGGTGGTGAGGACGCCTCCGAAGTCGGAGACGATCGCCTTGATCTCAGCCATCGGCGTTGCGGGCGACCTCGTAGGTGCCGAGGCCCTCGCGGCCCTCGACGGCCCAGCGAAAGAAGGCGATCTCGGAGTCGAGCCCTTGACGGCGCACGCGGACAGAGTTGATCAGCGTGCCGGCGCCGCGCACCGGGCGCATGTCCTCGACGTCGGGCCAGAGCTCGAGGCTGGCGCGGCGCTGCACCCCGTCCTCGCCGTACTCGGTCGAAAGCAGCGCTTCCTCGAACTGGACCGGGGCGCCGTCCGGGTCGCAGAGCACCGCTGCGACCTCCTCTTCGCCGTGGCCCTCGGCTCCGTCGGGAAGGGTGGAGATGAGAGCTAGCAGGCCGCCATCGGCGAAGACGATCCCGATCGATCGGCGCACGATCCTGCCCTGCTCGTTCATCTCGGGCAGCCTAATGATTCCCCAGGGGTGTGGTTGAGCTTTGGCCTGTTATAGAGGTCAAAGCTCAACCACACCCTCGCTTGGAGGCTAGATTGCCGGGCCCATGTTCAGCATTCGCGACGCCGATCCGTCCTGCGACGCCGCCGCCTGCGCGGCCATCTACGCTCCCCACGTCGAGGGCAGCGCCGTCTCCTTCGAGGAACTGGCGCCCGACGCGGCTGAGATGGCAGCGCGGATCGGGCGCTATGGAGCCAGCCACGCCTGGCTTGTCGCCGAGCGGGAGGGACAGGTGGTCGGCTACGCCTACGCAACCAAGTACAACGAGCGCCCGGCCTACCGCTGGAGCACCAGCGTCTCCGTCTATGTCGCCGAGGGCGAGCGCGGCCGCGGCGTTGGCCGCACCCTCTACACAGCCCTCTTCGAGTGCCTGCGCGAGCGGGGCTTCCGCATGGCCTGCGCCGGCATCACCCTCCCCAACGCGGCCAGCGTCGCCCTGCACGAGCGCCTCGGCTTCGAGCGGGTAGGCGTCAACCGCCACATCGGCTGGAAGCACGGCGCCTGGCGCGACGTCGGCTGGTGGCAGCTGGAGCTGACCCCCGCCGGCGCCAGCCCGCCCCCCGAGCCGCTCCCACCAGGCTGAGCCGGGCGCCCGGCTACCATGGGGCCATGTCCGACGACCAGATCACCACGTCCGAGCAGTCCGAAGTCCCCACCGAGGACGATGTCCTCGAGGTTCTCGAGGAAGTGATCGACCCCGAGCTGGGGCTCGACTTCGTCTCGCTCGGTCTCGTCTACGACGTCAACATCGAGGGCTCCGAGGTCTACGTCACCTTCACCCTGACGACCCCCGCCTGCCCGATCGGGCCCCAGGTCTCCGAGCAGATGCGCGAGTTCGTCGGCGACCTCCCAGGCGTCACCGCCGTTCACCCGAAGATGGTCTTCGACCCCCCCTGGAGCCCCGAGATGATGACCGAGGACGCCAAGTTCGCCCTCGGGTTCTGAGCCCTGGACGTTTCCTCTAGAAGTCTTGCTTTATTAAAACCCGCGTGTTAAGAAGAGCCCCGATGGGGAAGCGGGCGAGCATTTGGGCGAGGATTGGGGCGGTCGGCATCGTGGCGGCCTTTGCCGCATTCGCCTACCTCGTCGCGCCCGCGGACGCGGGAGCCGCGGTCCTTTGTGAAGCCAACCAGGAAAGTTGCGAAAACACGAAGGTGCACCCACCGGAACTCGTCGCTCGCAGCACCAACCCGATCTTCAATTTCGGCGGGCTGGGAACGGTCAAATGCGAATCGATCAAGATCGAAGCGAGCGGGAACGCAACGGAAGAGAAGGTCAACAACTTCTGGGTCACCAAATGCGGAGAAGGCTGCACGATCAGCCCCCAGAACCTTCCCTACAAAGTGGAACTGGCGTCCACCTCAGGCGGCAATGAAACGGTCACCTTGAAAAACAGCGGCAAAGGCACGCCGTCGTTCTCGGCGCAGTGCGGAGAAGTCAAATGCGTCTACAACGCCGAAGGGATGCAAGCCACCTTCACCGGCGGCGAACCGGCGACCATGCAAATGAACCAGTCGCTGACCCCTGAAACCGAATCGTTCTTCTGCACCAAATCGACCCTGGAAGGGACCTTCGAAGTCACCCGGCCGAGTCCGAGCGCCTTCGTCTCCTCATCGCTAGCGCCGTTGAACGCCGGTGAAGGGATGATCTGCAAAGTAAAAGAACTTGTATGCGCTAGCAAAAACGCTTATGGGATCGAATTCTCGGGATCGAATGACGAACGCGAAACCATGTTGAAATTCGGGAGCGGAGAAGCTCAGAGATGCGGGTCGACCACCTTCACCACCTATGCGGCCAAAGTGTCCGGTCTAAATTTCGTCGGCCGCTGTTCCGGAAGTTGCGAAATACGCACGGAACAGTTTCTCCCCTACAACATGAATCTTCGCGTTTCGGGCCGCGGGAACGGAAGGATCTCGTTCGGCCGAGGAGGTAAAAGGCCGTTCGCGTTCAAGACGGAAGGATGCTTGGGAGGGGTCTGCGAATACGCCGCTTCCGAACAAACGGAAGTGCCCTTCGTCGGGGGAGGCGAACTGGTCGGCACGCAGCGGATCCAGATCCGCTTCCAAGAAATGCCCCTGAACCGGACCTCAGGAGGGGAAGGCTGCCCTGAAACCGCCTATTTCAGCGCCTACTACCGGGCGCCGACCGCCGAAACCCTCTTATACACCGAGTATGCGAAAGCACCTAACAAAACCGTGCTCTGCAAAGCGAATGAAAACCCCTGCAAAGAAACGTCGATCGTCTCGAAATTCAACGGCAAACTGAAAGAAGGAACGACCGCCACTTTCAAAACGGGCAACGAAATCGTCGAAGAGACCTGCAAAGGCGGAGAAATGGGCACGGGGGAAATGTCCTCCAAAGAAGGGCAGGTCACCGCCTCGGGAACGGTCGAAACCTTCAAATTCTCCGAATGCTCGTCTCCGGGAGGCGGCTGCACCATGGCTACCAGCGGTGGCTTCACCCTGTCGACCGAAGCGCTGGGAACCGGCAACGGCACGGTCTGGACCGAAGGCGGCAGCGGCTCCACGGTGACGCTTACCTGCTTCTCGAACGTCTGCAAATACGGGCCGCCCATCGCTGAAACCCTGCTCGTAGGAGGGGAACCCGGAGACCTGAAACTGAGTGCTCTCCTGCCCCTCACTTCGGGGAGCACCTTCGTATGCAGGACGTCGCTCACGCTCGCGGACGAGTACCAAACGACCCAGTCGCCCCTTTTCGTCTCCCGACGTTGAGGGATCTTCAGAGGCGCAGCCGGAACAACAAATGCGGCAGGCCGGCGTGGATGCACTCGCCGTCTTGCTCGAAGCCGGCCTTGTGAGCGACGCGTTGAGAGGCGACGTTGTGGGGGAGCGTGAGGGCTATAACTTGATCGAAACCGAGCTCGCGGGCCCACTCGGTGGCGGCTGTGGCGGCCTCGGTGGCGAGGCCGTTGCCGTGGAGGTGGGGTTCGATGCTCCAGGGCAGCTCGACTTCGGCGAGGCCTTCGACCGAAGTCCAGGCGAGGCCGCCGCGGCCGGCGAACTCGCCCGTGTCGCGGTCGATCAAGATCCAGGGGCCGAAGCCGTGGTCGGCCCAGTGGGTGCAGTCGCCGATGATCAGCTCGTCGATCACCTGGACGTCGAAGGGCGGCAGGGGAGAGGGGCGCAGCCAGCGCTCCACCTCGGGCTGGGTGAAGTGGGCGTGGTAGGTCGCCCGGTCCTCGGGGGTCGGCTTGCGCGCCAGGAGCCGCTTGGTCTGCTGCTCCTCGCCCCGCATCAGTCCTTGTCGGTCCGCGGGAGCCGAGGCTCGTGGTGACCGTTGCCCGGCACCTCTTCTGCGGTGGCGTCGAAGTCGTAGTCGCGGCTAGGGGGAGGCTCGCCGCGCGGCCCGAACGGCCCGCCAGCCTGTCCGAACGTTCCCGGCCCGCCCCCGACGCCGACCACCGTGAAGCGCCCGAGCGTGTAGCGCCGCAGCAGCCGCCGGGTCAGCGCCCGCGTCGGCGGCAGCAGGAAGAAGACACCGAAGACGTCGGTGATGAAGCCCGGCGTCAGCAGCAGGGTGCCGCCGATCACGATCAGGACCCCGTCGGCCACCTCCTTGCCGGGGAAGCGCCGCGCCGCCAGCGCCTGGTTGAACCGCCGCCAGGCCCCGCGCCCCTGGTGTTTCAGCAGTAGCGAGCCGCCGATCGCGTCGGCCAGCAGCAGGATCAGGGTCGGCACGACGCCGATCAGCTCGCCGACCTGGATGATCACGTAGAGCTCGGCGATCGGGACGACGATGAAGAGGACGATCAACAGCAGGGGCATGGTTGAAGCGTAAAGAGGACGAGTCGCCGGCCGGGGGCGCTTTCCTCTCGCTGTCCGGGAGTAAGTCGCCCCTATGCCGCCTTGACGGCCGCACCGGCGGCGGCCTCGAGCTCGGCCAGCGACTCGTTGATCCCGTCGCTGACGACCTCGACGTCCTCCATGCAGTCGTAGTCGGCCAGCAGCCCGAAGCCGACCTTGCCGTGGTAGCTCATGATCGCCACCGCCAGGCAGTGGTTCTGCGGCAGGAAGGCGACCGGGAAGACCTCCTCCAGTTCGCGCCCGAGCACGTAGAGCGGCATCTGCGGCCCCGGCACGTTGGTGACGATCAGGTTGAAGAGGCGGGTCGAGAAGTTGATCCGCGAGGCCTGCGCCAGCAGGGTCGGCGGTGCGAAGTCGTTGAGACGGGAGATAACTTCGGCGCCGAGTGCCTGTTTGGAGCGCTTCAGCCCCGCCATCGCGTCGCTGATCGCCCGCAGCCGCCGCACCGGGTCCTCGATGTAGACCGGCAGCGGCCCGCGCATCAGCGCAATCCGGTTGCCGAGGTCGCCGCGCTCGTCCGCCGTGCGGATCGAGACCGGCACCAGCGCCCGCAGCTCGAGGCCCTCGGTCCGGACCTGGCGGCCGTGCAGCCAGGTGCGCAGCGCCCCGGTCACCACCGCCAGCACGACGTCGTTGACGGTGCCGCCGAAGGTGTCCTTGATGTGTTTGAAGGTCGCGAGGTCCGAGCGCGCCCAGACATAGCGACGGTGCGACCCGATCTCTTCGTTCAGCGGCACGTCGGGGGCGGGGTCGGTGAAGGCGCTGACGATCTCGCCCACGCCCTCAAGCGCCTCGACCGCTTTGCGGGCGGTGGTCTCGGGGTTGCGAACAGCGCCGACCGCCCGCTCGGCCAGCTCGACCGGGGCGGCGAGCGCGTCGGCGATCCCCCGGGCGACCAGCTCGGTCGTGCCCGGTTCGGGCTGCGGCACCCACTCGTCCTCGAGCTCCATCGGCTTCGCCTCGCGCTCGAGGTCGAAGAGCACGGTGCCGATGTCGACGCCGCTGACCCCGTCGACCATCGCGTGGTGGGTCTTGGTCAGGATCGCGAAGCGGTTGCTTTCCAGGTTCTGCGCCAGCCACATCTCCCAGAGCGGCTTCGAGCGGTCGAGCTGCTGGGAGAAGATGCGCCCGGCCAGTTTCTTCAGCTGCTCCTCGCCGCCCGGCTCGGGCAGCGCGGTATGGCGGATGTGGTAGGTGAGGTTGAAGTTGACGTCGTCGGCCCAGAGCGGCCGGCCCGCCTCCAGCGGCGGCACCACCAGCTTCTGGCGGAAGCGCGGCACCAGCGGCAGGCGGCTGCGCACGTGCTCGACCAGGTCGACGTAGCGCGGCGGCGGCCCCTCGAAGATCAGGATCCCGCCCACGTGCATGTGGCTGTTCGAGCTCTCGTTCGTCAGGAACGAGGCATCGACGGCGGTGAGGCGGTCGAGATGTCGGCCCTCAGTTGCCATTAAGCAAGGCTAGCTTCGCCGCAAAATCTGGGCTTTCTCGCAAGGTGCGCCGCAAGACACCTCCCCCGCTACCCTGAAGGCATGCCTGCCACCCTCACCGGCCCGAAACGGGTGCTTCTGGCTGCGCCGCGCGGCTACTGCGCCGGCGTCGACCGTGCCGTGCAGACGGTCGAGCGCGCGCTCGAGCTCTACGGCGCGCCGGTCTACGTGCGCAAGGAGATCGTCCACAACAAGCACGTGGTCGAGGAGCTTGCCGAGCGCGGGGCGATCTTCGTCGAGCAGGAGACCGAGGTCCCGGAGGGAGCGATGGTCGTCTTCTCCGCCCACGGGGTGGCGCCAAGCGTGCACGAGAACGCCGCCGACCGCCGGCTGCGGACGATCGACGCGACCTGCCCGCTGGTGACCAAGGTCCACGTCTCGGCTCGCCGCTTCGCTGCCGAGGGCTACACGATCATCATGATCGGCCACGAGGGCCACGAGGAGGTGGAAGGAACGACGGGCGAGGCGCCCGACAGCATCGTCCTGATCGAAACCGCCGACGAAGTCGAGACGCTCGAGGTCCCGGACCCGCAGAAAGTAGCCTTCATCACCCAGACCACCCTCTCCGTCGACGAGACGGCCGAGGTGATCGCCGCCCTGCGGGCCAAGTTCCCCGGCATCGTCAGCAGCAAGTCCGACGACATCTGTTACGCGACCACCAACCGCCAGATCGCCGTCAAGCAACTGGCCCGGGAGTGCGACCTGGTGCTGGTGATCGGCTCGACCAACTCCTCCAACTCCAACCGCCTGGTCGAGGTGGCGCGCGAACACGGCGCCGCCTCGCACCTGATCGACAACCACACCCAGGTGCAGGAGGACTGGCTCGACGGCGTCGAGACCGTCGGCATCACCTCCGGCGCCTCCGCCCCCGAGGAGCTCGTCGAGCGCCTCGTCTCCTTCTTCCGCGACCGGGGCGCCGACGACGTCTCCGAGCTCCGCACCGTCCACGAGGACGTCCGCTTCATGCTCCCCCGTGAGATCCGCGACGAGCTCGCGGCTCGGGCCTAGGGTACGCCCGGGGCGAAGCTGAGGGACCAGACCTTGACGCCCCGGGGGGGGCGGAGGACGAGGTTGTGGGCCTCGTGGCCGGGGTGCTCGGCGAGGGTGCGGAGGCCGGGCGCCGGACCGGCGGCGACGGTGTGCCACTCGCCGTCGATCTCCACTTGCAGCTCGCCCGCGCCCTCGACGGTCGCGTAGGCGCCGCCCGCCTGGTAGTCGAGCGCCAGGTCCTCGCCGTCCTCGCCGGCCACCCAGGGCCGCTCCCAGGAGCCGCCGGGGAAGAGCTCGGGGGTGGGGGGGATGACACGGGCACCGGGGCCGTCGCTCGGCCGCAGCGGCGCCATCGGCTCGGGCAGCTCCTGCAGCGCGTCCATCTCCCGCAGCTCGGCCTGGATCGCTTCCTCGGTCGCCCGGTATTCGCCCTCGCCGAAGTGGACCCAGGAGAGCGCGCCGCCGAGGCTCCAGAGGAAGAGGCTGGGCCAGCCCTCGCAGCCATAGGCAGCCCAGAGATCGTGCTCGGCGTCGATCGCGACCGGGAGCTCGACCCCCAGCTCGGCCAGGCCGGCCGCCACCTGCTCGGGTTCGGCCGCGAAGGGGAAGCGCGGCGCCTGGACGGCGATCACGCTCAGCCCCGCCGCGCGGTAGCGCCGGTGCCACTCGGCCAGGTAGGGGAGGGTGCGGACGCTGTTCAGCTGCGCGTATTCGACGAAGTGGACGAGTGCCGGCCCGCCGGCGGTCAGCGCCGGCATCGACTCCGGTTCGGCGCCGATCCAGGCGAGGCCGGTCGGCAGATCGGGGGCGGCGATGTTGTCGCGTCCGGGTCGCATCGGGGAGCGGACGTTATCCTGGCCGCCGTGACCGAGTTCGGCACCTTCCTGCTGCCGGTGCTGCCGCTGCTGGGGCTGCTGGCGATGCTGCTGCTCGGTCGCTACCCCGGCTGCGAGGCGATCGTCCGCCTCTCGGAGCGGATCGCGGCCCGTCGCGGCGCCCGGTCCAAGGCCTCCGTGCGGAGCGCATTGCCGAAGCCGCCCCGCGCCCACGCCCCCGGCGGCGGCCTCCTGATCGCCCTCGGCCACGCCCAGCGCCCGCCGCCGCTTGCCGTGCAGTTCTAACGGCAATTTCGAGCGAAGGAGCGATAAATGGACAAGAGAACTGCGCTGCTTGGCGCTGCCCTGGTGGTGGTGGCCGTGGTCCTGCTGATCGTCCTCAGCAGGGGTGGCAGCGACGAAAGCAGCACCACCGACGCCGGCAAAGTGCCGACGATCGTCGTCAACAAGGAAGGGCACCCGGTCGGAGGGATCCAGGAACTCGTCTACCGCAAGGGCGACCAGATCCACTTCAAGGTCAAAGTCCCCTTTGAAGAAGAGGTCCACCTGCACGGCTACGACGTGATGAAGGAGGTCCCGAAGGGCGGCGGCACCGTCACCTACGACCTCCCGGCCGAAATCGAAGGCGTCTTCGAGGCCGAGCTCGAGGGCCGCAAAGAACAGATCATCGAACTCAAGGTCGAACCTTGAGCTGGCTCCCCTTCGCCCACGCGCTGGCGTCCAGGCAGGACCTTCCGGTCCCTGCCTGGCTGTTCGCGTGGGCGGCCTCGATCGTCCTCATCGCCTCCTTCTTCGCCCTTTCCGCCGGCTGGCGCGAGCCGAAGTTCGAGGACGAGCACCGGCGCCCGTTTGGCGAGCGGCTCTCGGGTGCGCTGCTCGGCCTCCCGGCGCAGATCCTCTACGGGGCGATCGGCGTCTTCCTGCTCGGTTTCGCGATCTACGCGGGCCTGAAGGGGACCGAAGCCCCCGACCGCAACTTCGCCCTGACCTTCTTCTACGTGACCGCCTGGCTCGGCTTTCCCTTCTTCTCGGCGATCTTCGGCGACATCTTCCGTCCCTTCAATCCGTGGCGGGCGATCGGTCGCGCTGTCGGCGGCGCCTTCAAGGCGATCGCCGGCGAGCGGCCGGCCCACCTTCGCTACCCCGAATGGCTCGGCCGCTGGCCGGCGGCGATCGGCCTGCTCGCCGTCGTCTGGCTCGAGGTCATCTACGGCGGCGGCGCGGGCATCGCCGTCGGCCTCGCGCCCGAACCCGTCGCCGAAGCCGCCCTCCTCTACACCGTCTACACGCTGGCGATGATGGCCCTCTTCGGGGTCGAGGAGTGGTGCGCACGCGGCGAGATCTTCTCGGTCTACTTCGGGACGTTCAGCCGGCTGGGGATCTTCGGCGCCCGCGACGGCCAGCTCTACCGGCGTCGCCCCTTCGTCGCGGCCACGACTTGGGCGAGCATTCCCGGCTCCGCCGCCGTGGTGATCGCCTCGATCGCCAGCACCAGCTTCGACGGTGCCCAGGACGGCGCTTACAAGGATCTCATCAAGAGCGTGATCGAATGGTTCGCCGAAGCCGGCACCACCCTCCTCACCGCGGTCCGGGCCACCGACACGATCTTCATGCTGCTGACCTTTGCCGGCGTCGGCCTCGTCTACATGGTGGGCGTGCGGGGGATGCGGACGGTGCCCGGCGCGCCCCCTTTCAAGAAGCTGCGAATCGGCTTCGCCCACACGCTGATCCCGATCGCCCTCGCCTACCTCGTCGCCCACTACTTCAGCCTCTTCGTCTTCCAGGAGCAGGCGCAGTTCACCTACCTGCTCTCCGACCCGCTCGGGACCGGCCATACCGACCTCTTCGGCACTGCCAACGCGGTCGTCAACTACAACTTCTTGAGCGCCAACGCGATCTGGTACGTCCAGGTCGCCGCGCTCGTGATCGGCCACGTCTGCGGCCTGATGCTGGCCCACGACCGCGCCCTCGTCTACTGGCCCGACTACAAGAAGGCGACCGCCTCGCAGTACTGGATGCTGGCGGTGATGGTCGCCTTCACCTGCTTCGGCCTCTACCTGCTCTCGGTTGCCAACAAGTGAGTCTCCCGCTGGTCATCACTCGCTAGAGGATCTCGGCGAGGCGCGTCTCGAGCGCCTCGGAGATGCTGTCCCGGACTGGGCCCTCGGCGAGGCGTTCGACCAGGGACTCGAGGAAGCCTTCGATGATCAGGGACTTGGCGTCGGCGGCGTCGAGGCCGCGGGAGGTGAGGTAGAAGAGCTGGTCCTTGTCGACCTGGGCGACCGCGGCGGCGTGGGTGCAGCGGACGTCGTCGGCGAGGATCTCCAGGCCGGGGATCGCGTCGGCGTGGGCCTCGGGCGAGAGCAGCAGGTTGCGGCTCTCCTGGAAGGCGTCGGTCTGCTGGGCGCCGGGGTCGACCTTGATCATCCCCCGCCAGACCGCCGTCGCGCCAGCGCCCAGCACCCCGCGGAAGGCGAGGTCGGAGTTGGTGTTCGGCGCGGCGTGCTCCTGGGTGGTGTCGTAGTCGAGGTGCTGCCCCGCGCCGCCGGCATAGCCGCCGGTCACCCGCGCCTCGGAGCCCGGCCCGGCGAGCTTGGTCTCCATCCGCACCTTGCCGCGGCCCGAGCCGAAGCCGAGCGCGGCCCAGTCGAGGCGGCCGTCGCGCTCGACCTGGGCGCGCTGGGTGGCGAAGATCCACGCCCGCTCGGAGATGTCCTGGGTGTTGACGTAGCGCAGGGTCGCGCCCTGGCCGACGCTCAGCTCGACCACCGAGTTCAGTACCGCGTCGACGTCGTCGGCGGGGGAGGACCAGTGCTCCCAGACCTCCGCCTCGGCACTCTCCTCGAGCACGACCAGCGTCCGCCAGTTGACCGCGACACCGGCCGTGTCGACCGGGACCTCGATCTGGATCGGCTCGCTCAGCGTCACGCCCTTCGGCACGTGGACGAGCACGCCGTCCTGCCAGCCCGCCTCGTTGCGGGCGACGAACGGGTCCTCGACCGGCACCAGCGAGCCCAGGCGCTCGCGCAGCAACTCGTCGTGGCTAGCCAGCGCCTCGGCGAGAGAGACGACGGTCGCCCCCTCCGCCCCGGAGACGACCGGCTCGGCGCTCGCCTCCGCGTAGGCCCCGAGGTCGAGCCCGGACAAATCGGTGAATTCCCACCCCTTCGCCTTCTGGTCGGGGAGGGGCAGCTCCTGCGCGAGAGAGGCGCCCCGCCGGCGCCTCTCTTCGAGCCAAGCGGGTGCGGTCGCCAGCTCAGCCAATGGAGCCCTCCATCTGCAGCTCGATGAGTCGATTCAGCTCGACCGCGTACTCCATCGGCAGCTCCTTCGTCACCGGCTCGATGAAGCCGTTGACGATCATCTTCGAGGCCTCCTCCTCGTCGAGCCCGCGGCTCTGCAGGTAGAAGAGCTGCTCGTCGCCGATTTTGGAGACGGTCGCCTCGTGGCCGATGTCGGCGTCGTTCTCGTCGATGCGGATCGTCGGGTAGGTGTCCGAGCGCGAGTCCTCGTCGAGGAGCAGCGCGTCGCAGACCACCTTCGAGCGCGATTCCTTCGCCCCGTCGGCGACCTCGAGCAGGCCGCGGTAGGTCGCCCGGCCGCCGTCTTTGGAGATCGACTTGGAGAAGATCGAGGACGACGTCTTCGGCGCCCCGTGGATGATCTTGCCGCCGGCGTCCTGGTGCTGGCCGTTGCCGGCGAAGGCGATCGAGAGGATCTCGCCGTGGGCTTCCTGGCCCAGCAGGTAGATCGAGGGGTACTTCATCGTCAGTTTCGAGCCGAGGTTGCAGTCGACCCACTCCATCGTCGCCCGCTCCTGCGCGACGGCGCGCTTGGTGACGAGGTTGTAGACGTTCTGCGACCAGTTCTGCACGGTCGTGTAACGGACCCGCGAGCCCGGCTTGCAGATGATCTCCACCACCGCCGAGTGCAGCGAGTCGGTCGAGTAGACCGGCGCCGTGCAGCCCTCGATGTAGTGGACGTCGGCGCCGTCCTCGCAGATGATCAGCGTCCGCTCGAACTGGCCCATGTTCTCGGTGTTGATCCGGAAGTAGGCCTGCAGCGGCATCTCCACCTTGACCCCGGCCGGCACGTAGACGAAGGAGCCGCCCGACCAGACGGCGCTGTTCAGCGCCGCCAGTTTGTTGTCGTTGGGCGGGATCACCGTCGCCCAGTGCTCGCGCACGAGGTCCTCGTGTTCGCGCAGGGCGCTGTCCATGTCGGTGAAGATCACGCCTTGTTCCTCGAGCTTCTCGTTCACCTGGTGGTAGACGACCTCGGACTCGTACTGGGCCCCGACCCCGGCGAGGAATTTGCGCTCCGCCTCGGGGATGCCGAGCCGGTCGAAGGTGTTTTTGATGTCGTCGGGCACCTCGCTCCAGTCGCGGCTGTTCTTGTCTGAAGCGCGGACGAAGTAGTGGATGTCTTCGAAGTCGATCTGGTCGAGGTTGCCGCCCCATTTCGGGGTCGGGCGGCTTTCGAAGTGCTCCAGCGCCTTCAGCCGGAAGTCCCGCATCCACTGCGGCTCGTCCTTGTAGTCGGAGATCGTTTCGACGACCTCGCGGCTGAGCCCCTTCGGGGCTTTGTAGGCGTAGCCCGTCTCAGGGTCGTTGAAGCCGAACTTCTCCTTGTAGTCGGCGTTGATGCCGGCCAGTTCGCGTTTCTCGGCGATTACCTCGGGCGTTGCCATGTCAGTCGACCTCCAGAGTGATGGTGTCGTCCTCGATCGCTATCGGGAACGTTTGCACCGGCTGAAAAGCTGGGAGCGTCTTCGGCCTGCCGGTGCTGAGGTCGAAGAGGGAGCCGTGGCGCGGGCACTCGACCGTGCAGGCGGCCGCGTCGAACTCGCCCTCGGCCAGCGGCCCGTTGTCGTGGGAGCAGCGGTCCTCGATCGCGTACAGCGTCCCCTCGCAGTTGAAGACGCCGATCTTCCTGCCGTCGTGCTCGACCAGGCGCATCTCGCCCGGCGGCAGCTCGGCTGCCGGGCAGACGGAGATCTTGGTTCCTGCGGTGTCGGTCAAGGGGGTCGCTTTCTCCCGCGAGACGGTGGCTCGTGCGGGTTGAAACTTAATCCTACTTCTACAGTCGGATTTTAGCGGGACGAGGTGCCGGCCTCGCGGGCCTTGAGGCAGGTTCTTAACGGAAGAGCGATGACTTTGCGCCGCTGGCGTGGTCTTATGAACGTGATGACCACCTCAAGGAGGAACGACGATGAGCGAAAGAAATAGTTACGCGCCCGGCACCCCCTGCTGGGTCGACCTGGCGACGCCGGACATCGAGGCGGCTGCCCGGTTTTACGGCGACCTGCTGGGCTGGGACGTGCCCGAGCAGCCCAACTCGGCTGAAATGGGCGGCTACCGGCGGGCGATGAAGAACGGCAAAGACGTGGCCGGGATGATGCCGCTGATGCAGGAGGGCCAGCCGCCGGCCTGGAGCACCTACGTCGCGGTCACGGACGCCGACGCGACCGCGAAGGCCGTCGCCGACGCGGGCGGAACGGTGGTCGCCGAGCCGATGGACGTGATGGACCTCGGCCGGATGGCGGTCTTCACCGACCCGACCGGTGCCTTCTTCGGGGTCTGGCAGGCCGGTACCTTCGCCGGTGCGGCGCTGGTCAACGAGTACGGCTGCTTCGGCTGGAACGAGCTCGGCACCCGTGAGGTCGACTCGGCAAAGGGCTTCTACGGCCAGGTCTTCGGCTGGACCACCGAAGAGCGGCCGATGGAGGGGATGGGCGGCAGCTACTACATCTGGAAACAGGGCGAGAACGCGATGGGCGGGATGATGGACATCAGCGGCGCCCTGCCCGACGAGATCCCGCCCCACTGGCTCGTCTACTTCAACGTCGAGGACTGCGACGCGGCGGTCGAGCAGGTGCAGAACGCCGGCGGCGGCCTCAACGCCGGTCCGATGGACGTCGAGGTCGGCCGCTTCGCCGTCGTCAGCGACCCCTGGGGAGCGGTCTTCGCAGCGATGCAGCCGACCGAGGAGCTGCTGGCGGAAGCGCCCTAGAGCTGACCGAGGTCGGCGACCGCTTCGGAGGGGTCGCCGGCCTCGCCCTCGTCCTCCCAGTCGGCGGGCTTGCCGAGGGAGGCGCTCTTGATCACCTTGAGGCCGAGCATCGCGCACTTCATGCGGGTCGCCGAGATGTCGATCCCGAGCAGCTCGAGGACGAAGTCTTTCGGCAGCCTCAACAGTTCCTCCCGCGTCTTGCCGACCAGCTCGTCGGTCAGCAGGGAGGTGGCGGCGGTGGAGATCGCGCATCCCTTGCCCTCGAAAGCTACCTCGGCGACCCGTTCGTCCTCGTCGAGGCGGATCGTCACGTGCTGCTCGTCGCCGCAGAACGGGTTGGTGTCCTCGAATTCAAGGTCCGGGCTCTCCAGGTGGCCGAAGTTGTGCGGCCGCTTGTAGTGCTCGAGGATCTGGTCGCGGTAGAGCTCGTCCATCAGAGACCGAACACCTTACGCGCGTCTTCGAGGCCGTCGACGAGGCGGTCGATCTCCTCGGGGGTGGTGTAGACGCCGAAGCTGGCGCGGGCGGTGGCGGCGATGGCGAAGCGGTCCATCAGCGGCTGGGCACAGTGATGGCCGGCGCGGACGGCGACGCCGTGGCGGTCGAGGATCTCGGAGACGTCGTGGGCATGGATGCCCTCGATCTCAAAGGAGACCGGGCCGAGGCGGCCGGCGCCGCGGGGCGGGCCGAACACGCGCAGGCCCGGCACCTCGGCCAGCCGCTCCAGCGCGTAGTCGGCGATCGCTTCCTCGTGCGCGCGCACCGCCTCCATCCCCAGCATGTCGAGCCAGCGCAGGGCGGAGGCCATCCCGATCGCCTGGGCGATCGCCGGCGTCCCCGCCTCGAAGCGGGCGGGCGGGTCGGCGTAGGTCGTGCCCTCCTTGGTGACCTTGCGGATCATCGAGCCGCCGCCGAGGAAGGGCGGCATCTCCCGCAGCACCTCCAGCTTGGTCCAGAGCGCGCCAATGCCGGTCGGCGCGTAGAGCTTATGGCCGGTCAGCGCATAGAAGTCGACACCCAGCGCCGCCATGTCAAGCGGCATCTTCGGAGCGCCCTGGGCGCCGTCGACCAGCACCTTCGCCCCGGCGGCGTGGGCCAGCCGGGCGATCTCGGCGACCGGGTTCTCGGTCCCCAGCACGTTCGACACATGCGTCACCGCAACCAGCTTTGCCCCGCGCTCCAGCAGCGCCGCGAAGGCGTCCATATCGAGCAGCCCGTCGTCGTCGACCGGCGCCCAGTCGATCTCCGCCCCGACCCGGTCGGCCAGCTGCTGCCAGGGGACGATGTTGGAGTGGTGCTCCATCTCGGTGAGTAGCACCCGGTCGCCGGCGCCAACGTTGGCGTCGCCCCAGGCCCGCGCGACGAGGTTGATCGCCTCGGTCGCGTTGCGGACGAAGACCACCTCGCGGCGGTCGGCGGCGCCGAGGTGGTCGGCGACCGTCGCCCGCGCCCCCTCGTAGGCTTCCGTCGCCTCGGCCGAGAGCGTGTGCGAGCCGCGGTGGACGTTGGAATGGTGGCGGCGCTCGTAGCGGTCGACCGCCTGGATCGAGGCCAGCACCCGCTGGGCGCTGGCGCCGCTGTCGAGGTAGGCGATCGGCCGGCCGTGGACCTCGCGCTCCAGCGCCGGGAAGGCGGCGCGGACCTTCTCGATCGGGAACGCGACCGCGGCGGGGCCTTTCGCGCTCACCGTCTCCATGACAAGGAGGTCAGGCGGCGGCGCCTGCCTCTACCTCCTCTTTGATCCAGCCGTAGCCCTTCTCCTCCAGCGTCTCGACCAGCTCCGGGCCGCCCTCCTTGACGATCCGCCCCTGGTACATCACGTGCACCTGGTCGGGCTTGACCATGTGGAGGATGCGCTGGTAGTGGGTGATGATCAGCACGCCCATGTCGGGGCCGGCGAACTTGTTGACGCCCTCGGCGACCGTGCGCAAGGCGTCGATATCGAGGCCCGAGTCGGTCTCGTCGAGGATCGCCAGCTCCGGCCGCAGCAGCGCCAGCTGCAGGAGCTCCATCCGCTTCTTCTCGCCGCCGGAGAAGCCGTCGTTGAGGTAGCGGCTGGAGAAGTCTTTGGGGATGTTCGCCAGCTCCATCGCCTCCTGGGCGACGCGGGCGAAGTCTTTGATCTTGATCTGCTCCTCGCCGCGGGCCTCGCGGTGAGCGTTGATGATCATCCGCAGGTACTTGCTGACCGAGACGCCGGGGATCGCGACCGGGTACTGGAAGGCCATGAAGAGGCCGGCCTGCGAGCGCTCCTCGGGGTCGGCCTCGGTGATGTCCTCGCCCTTGAAGGTGATCGTGCCCTCGGTCACCTCGAGCGCCGGGTGCCCCATGATCGCGTTCGCCAGGGTCGACTTGCCGGAGCCGTTCGGGCCCATCAGCGCGTGGACCTTCCCCTCCTCGACGTCGAGGTCGAGGCCGCGGAGGATCTCCTTGTCCTCGGCCTTCACGTGCAGGTTGCGTATCTCCAGCTCAGCCAATTTCGCTCCGTTCGTGGTTGTTGAAGTTCGTCAGGCGGCGCTGCCGAGGGCGGCGGCGCGCTTCGGTGCGCTGTGGGACGAGAACTCGACCAGCTCGGCGAGGGTGGTGCCGGCCAGCGCCTTGTTGACCCCGCCCTGCACGCGCATCCACAGCAGCTTCGTCGAGCAGGCCTGGTCGCCGTCCGACTCGTGCGAGCAGAGGACTTTGCCTTCGGGGGTGTCGTGGAAGCACTCCATCGGCGCGATCTGCCCTTCCAGCGCCTCGACCACCGCGTCCATCGTGATCTCCGCCGCCGGTTTCGCCAGGCGGTAGCCGCCGTGGGCGCCGCGGGTGGAGGTGACGAGGCCGGCCTTGCGCAATTTCGCCACCAGGTGCTCCAGATAGGAGAGCGGCAGCCGCTCGGCTTCGGCGACGGCGCCCAGCGAGACCGGCTGCGAGCCGGGCTGGCGCCCCAGCTCGACCATCAACCGCACTCCGTACTCCGCTTTCGTCGAGAACAGCATCGACATAAATCCTACTAAAGCGGTCGGTTATGGCTCGATCAAGCCGCGGCGGATCGCGTAGCGGACCAGCTCGACCCGGTCGCGCATGCCGAGCTTGCGCATCGCGTTGGCGCGGTGGTTCTCGACCGTCTTCTCGGAGAGGTGAAGCACCTCGGCGATCTGCTTCGTCGTGTGCGCCTCGGCGACGAGCTTGACGATCTCCTCCTCGCGCGGGGTCAGCTCCTCCTCGCCGCTGGAGCCGCGTTCGAGCACGTCCTTGATCAGCGTTCGCTGCGCCTCGGGCGTGAGGAACGGCTCGCCGCGCTCGACCGCCCGGATCGCCGCCAGCAGGTCGGTGTCCGCCTGCGCCTTCAGCACGTAGCCGGAGGCGCCCGCCTTCAGCGCCTCGAACAGGTAGCGCTCGTCGTCGTGCATCGAGAGGATCAGCACCGAGGTCTCTGGCGCCTGCTTCTTGATCTCCCGCGTCGCCTGCAGTCCGGTCAGCTTCGGCATTTTCACGTCGAGGATCGCCAGGTCCGGCCGCTCTCGCACCGCCAGGTCCCGCGCCTCGGCCCCGTCCGCCGCCTCGCCCACCACCTCAAGGTCCGCCTGCCGCTCCAACAGCAGCCGGATCCCCGACCGCACAATCCCATGGTCGTCCGCAATCAGCACACGCACGCCCCTAGTCTCGCCGATGGGCCGGAAACCGTCCTATATAGACCGAAATCGGCCCGTCGGCGTCAGGCGGGGACGGTGAGGCGGACGGTGGTACCGGCGCCCGGGCGGGACTCGATGGTGAGGTCGCCGCCGACGAGGAGGGCGCGCTCGCGCATGCCGGCGATGCCGAGGCCGCCCTCGGCCTGGTCGAAGGCGAAGCCGCGGCCGTCGTCGGCGACGTCGAGGACGACGCCGCCGGTTTCCGTGCGTGTGAGCTGGACCCGGACGCGGTCGGCGCCGCTGTGGCGGGCGGCGTTGGAGAGCGCCTCCTGGGCGACGCGGTAGACGACCAGCTGGGCGTCGTCGCCGAGGTCGGAGAAGTCGCCGGTGACGTCGAGGCGGGCGTCAACCTCGCCGCGGCCCAACTGCTCGACCTGGCCGCCGATCGCCGCCGCCAGGCCGAGGTCGTCGAGCGCGGTCGGCCGCAACTGGCGGGCGAGGGAGAGCAGCTCGGTCATCGCCTGGTTGGCCAGCGCCTTGGTCTCGGCGATTTCGCCCTCCAGCTCCGGCGGCGCCGCCTCGCGCGCCGCCTCCAGCCGCAGCAGCAGCCCGGTCAGCGACTGGTTCACCTCGTCGTGGAGGTCGCGGGCGACCCGCGCCCGCTCCTCCTCCTGGGCGCGCAGGGCGGCCGACCCGGCCCGCCGCCGCTCGGCTTCCAGCCGTCGCATCATCCGCAGGAAGGCGAGCTCGATCCGCTCCACCTCCTCGGTCTCGGCGACGCCGTCGATCGAGGCGGGGAGGAGCGGGCGGGGACTGGAGAGGTCGACCTTCTCCATTGCCTCGACCAGGTCCTCCAGCGGCCGCAGCCGCCGCCGCTCTCGCAGCAGCGCAATCGCAAGCGCTACGACCACCAGCGCGAGTCCGATCACCGTGAGAGTCATTGGCCCAAGCCTAGAAGCCGGGGACGGGTGCCCTGCTCCGGACACATCTCGCTTATGGCTCGATGTTGAGTGTCCTGAGCAGGGCACCCGTCCCCGGCTATAGGGGCTCGCCCCGGCTCATTCAGGGGTTGGCACCTATGGTCGGATCGCGCCGCCGGGCTCATACTTCAGGAGTAACTCGAAACCGAGGAGTCACTCACGCGATGACCACCACCAAGCAATCCACCTGGGGCGCGACGCTGCGGACCACCATCCTGATGGCCGCGCTGGGCGGCCTGCTCGTTGCGATCGGCGCGGCGATCGGCGGCCCGAGCACGGCGCTGCTCTTCCTCTTCTTCGCCCTCGCGATCAACTTCTTCTCCTACTTCTTCAGCGACAAAATGGCGCTGGCGATGGCCGGCGCCAAGCCGATCGAGGAGTCCGAAGCGCCGCGGCTCTACCAGATCGTCCGCGAACTGACGACCCGCGCGGACCTGCCGATGCCGCGGCTCTACATGATCCCCCAGGACCAGCCGAACGCCTTCGCCACGGGCCGCAACCCGAAACATTCGGCGGTGGCGGTGACCCGCGGGATCACCAAACTCCTCTCCGAGGACGAGCTGCGCGGCGTCCTCTCCCATGAGCTCGCGCACGTCCAGCACCGCGACATCCTGATCCAGTCGGTCGCCTCGGCGATCGGCGCCGCGATCACCTACATCGCCTACATGTTCATGTGGTTCGGCGGAGAGGACGAAGGGCCGCTCGGCCTGCTCGCCGGCCTGGCGATGGTCCTGCTGGCCCCGATCGCGGCGACGATCATCCAGCTCTCGATCTCGCGCCAGCGCGAGTTCGCAGCCGACGCCGGCGGCGCCGAAATCTGCGGCAATCCCGAGTCGCTGGCGAGCGCGCTGCTGCGGCTCGAGCAGGGGGCGGAAGCGATGCCGATGCAGGTCAACCAGGCGGCCGAGCCCCTCTACATCGTCCGCCCCTTCAAGGGCAAGGGCATCGCCGGCCTCTTCTCCACCCATCCTCCGATCGAGGAGCGGGTCCGCCGTCTGCGCCAGATGCGCCCCAGCCTCTAAAAGCCTCTGGGAACACCTTCTCTCCCTGGTGTTCCTCAGAGAGATCGCGCCTCCGGGTTCCATTTCCCGGGGGCGCTATCATTTTGAAGTAAAAGCTGATCGGATTTAGGGGATTTAGGAAATGGCCATCGACACCGAGCGCGTCCAGACGATCGAGGAGATCGAACCCTTCGAGGCGGCGGAGGAGATCAACGGCGGCGACGTCGTCCTGATCGATACCCGCGAGCCGCACGAGTACCAGGAGGCGCACCTCGAGGGCGGCAAGCTGGTGCCGCCGGGCCTGCTCGCCGACGAAATCGGGACCGCGGCGCCGGACAAATCGGCCCGCACCATCGTCTACTGCCGCAGCGGCAACCGCTCCGCCACCGCCGCCGCGCAGATGCAGCAACTCGGCTACGAAAACGTCGCCTCGATGACCGGCGGCATCGTGCAGTGGCAGGAACAGGGCTTGCCGGTAGTCGCCGCCCACGGGATGACGCCCGAGCAACGCGAGCGCTACTCGCGCCACACCCTGCTGCCCGAGGTCGGGGTCGACGGCCAGGTGAAGCTGCTGAACGCGAAGGTGCTGCTGCTCGGCGCCGGCGGCCTTGGCGCCCCGGCCGCGCTCTACCTCGCCGCCGCCGGAGTCGGCACGCTCGGCCTTGTCGACGACGACGTGGTCGACGCATCCAACCTGCAGCGCCAGGTGATCCACAACACCGAACGGATCGGGATGCCTAAGACCACCTCGGCGCGGATCTTCATCGAAGGGCTCAACCCCGACGTCAACGTCGTCGAGCACAACGGCCGGCTTGACGCCTCGAACATCCTCAAGGTGATCGAGGACTACGACATCGTTGTCGACGGCGCCGACAACTTCCCGACCCGCTACCTGCTGAACGACGCCTCGGTGCGGCTGCGCAAGCCGGTCGTCTCCGCCTCGATCCTCGGCTTCGACGGGCAGATCTCGACCTTCGTCCCCTACGAGGGCCCCTGCTACCGCTGCCTCTACCCGACCCCGCCGCCGGCCGAGCTGGCGCCGAGCTGCTCCGCCAACGGGGTGCTCGGGGTGATGGCCGGGACGATGGGCACGCTGCAGGCCAACGAGGTGATCAAGCTGGTGCTCGGCAAGGGCGAGCCGCTGGTCGGCCGCCTGCTCCTCTACGAGGCGCTCGGCACGAGGTTCACCGAGCTGAAGGTCCGCCGCGACCCCGAGTGCCCGATCTGCGGCGAGAACGCCGAGGAGATCCCGGAGTCGGAGATGGGCAAGTTCCCGGACTACGATGCCTTCTGCGCAGGTGCGGGTGGCGATCGCCAAAGCGCCGCTACGCCGTAGGCGTCGGCTCGACTAGGATCACCGCTCTCATGGCGACCGTTCGCATCCCCCCAGTGCTGCGCCCGAAGACGGATGGGCAGGCCGAGGTCGAGGCCGAGGGTGGCAACGTCGGCGAGGTCCTGCGCTCGCTGACCGGCGAGCACCCCGGCACCGAGGAGCAGCTCTTCGGCGAGGATGGCGAGCTCAACCGCTACGTCAACGTCTACCTCAACGACGAGGACGTGCGCGTGCTCCAGGGCCTGGAGACCGCCGTGAAAGACGGCGACACCGTGGTGATCCTGCCGGCGATGGCCGGCGGCGCCGCCGCTTAGCTGGCCGCTACGGCCCTGGTGTCCTCTGGCTCCTCAATCTGCTCGGGCTTTAGATCTTCGGGGTTGTCGCCGCTGAGATCGTCGTCGCCGAGAAGTTCGACCGTACGGCCGTCCTCCGGCATCCGCACTACCAGGAGGTCCGATGCGGCCATCGCCAGCTCGCCGTCGATTTCGGCCGTCATCTGAACGGCGAATGCCGCTGCTCCGGGCGACGGAGCCTCGACTCGGATGCTGAAGGAGTCCGACTCCCCTTCACCGAGATCGAATTCGTCGGGCTCGATCTCGAAGCTCCAGCCCGGCGGCGGGGCGTCGGGGAGGAACTCGGCCAGAAACTCGTGCAGGGAGGCAAAGCTTTCGTCGGTGTTCTCGTCCGTGGCGCAAACGTCATCCGCCAGTTCGCGAAGGAATGGGAGCAGATTAGCCTCGCCGGAATCCCATGGAGTCAGTAGGGAGAGCTCGACGTGGGGGTCGACAGCCAAGGTCAGGTCGAAATCGGCTTTCAGCTCGGCCTCCGAGACTCCCACCCCGAGCGACCGGACCGAGCCGAGCCGGGAGACGTGCAGCTCCTCCGAGTTGTTCCTCTCGGCGTCTTCGAAGAACATGCGCCACTTGACTCGTCGCCCGGGAGTGCGCAGAACCAAGGGGCCTGCCTCGCCTCGTCCCTCGCCGCCGGGGGTTATCGGCAGCGGGTTCCCGACCTGCTCGGTGATCGGCAAGTCCTTCTTTTCCCGGTGCTTTCGCATCAGCGCTCCAAACCGACGACGGACGACGAACTCCGCTGGAAGGGCGTCGTAGTTTTCGCCGCTGAGGAAAACTTCTGTCCCGGCTCGGATAGATCCCCCTTGGAGCACGGCCCCTTTGCTGTTTTTCCAGTTCAGGTAAGGCATCAAACCGATCCTAAGCCGGATCCACGCCCGGAATCAAAGACACCGCGGTTTTAGCGGCCCAGCACCAGGCCCAAGAACTGACGCGTGCGCTCCTCGCGCGGGCTCTCCAGTACCTCGGCCGGCTTGCCCTGCTCGACGATCACGCCGCCGTCCATGAAGACAACCTGGTCGCCGACCTCCCTGGCGAAACCCATCTCGTGAGTGACTACGAGCATCGTCATCCCTTCCGAGGCGAGCTCGCGCATCGTGTCGAGCACCTCTTTGACCAGCTCGGGATCTAGGGCGCTGGTCACCTCGTCGAACAGCATCACGTGCGGTTCCATCGCCAGTGCCCGAGCGATCGCGACCCGCTGCTGCTGGCCGCCGGAGAGGCGTTCGGGATATTGGGCCATGCGGTCGCCGAGGCCGACGCGTTCGAGCAGCGCCGTCGCTTTCTCACCTGCCTCCTGCTTCGATTTGCCGAGCACCTTTTCCGGCGCCATCGTCACGTTCTCCAGCGCCGTCTTGTGGGGGAAGAGGTTGAACTGCTGGAAGACCATGCCGACTCGCTGGCGGACGAAGTCGACGTTCCAGCTCTGCTCGCCGGTGCCCGATCCCGGCCCCTTGCAGATGTCCTGGCCCTCGAGGAAGATCTCGCCCTCCTCGGGTGGCTCGAGCAGGTTGACGCAGCGCAGCAGGGTGCTCTTGCCGGAGCCGCTGGGCCCGAGGATGCAGACGACTTCGCCGCGCTGCACGTCGAGATCGACGCCTTTGAGGACATGGAGCTGGCCGAAGCGCTTGTGGACCCCTTGCAGGCGCAGCATGGGCTCGGCCATCGGTCAGGCCACCTCGATGTGGGAACCGCGGGTGATCTTCAGCTGGCTGCGGGCGATCAGTTTGTCGACGACTCGAGCGAGCGGCAGGATGATGATCAAGAAGAAGATCGCGGTCAGCGTCATCGCCGAGCTGTTCAGCCTTTCGGAGAGGACTTCGCGGCTGACCAGCACGGCCTCGCTGAAGGAGATGACGCTGACCAGCGTGGTGTCCTTCAGCAGCGAGATCAATTCATTCAGCATCGGCGCCGGAATCTTCGTGACCGCTTGTGGGACGATCACGTGCCGCATCGCCTGGAGATGGCTCATGCCAAGCGACCTCGCGGCCTCCATCTGACCGCGGGGGACGGCTTCTATGCCCGCCCGGTACACCTCGGCGGAGAACGCTCCGTAGACGATCACCAGGGCGGCGATGCCGTACCAAAAGGGGTCGGGGCGCCCGAACCACTCTGGGATCCGTATGTCTTTGGGAAGGAAGGTGAGGAACGGAAGGCCGCCCGAGATCATCAAGATGATGATCAGAATGGGCACGGCGCGGAAGACGTCGATGTAGGCGATCGTCACGAAGCGGACCGGCAGCAGTTTTCGGCCCGGTGACTGCCTGAGGAGAGCGAGCACGAGCCCCCAGATCAGGGCGAGGACAGCGGCGATGGCGAAGAGCAGCAGGTTCTGGAGGAAATGGACGAAGACTTCGCCGAAGTGTTCCCCCATCACGTTGAAGTTGAAGTACTGGTTGAAGAACTGACTCATCGCCGTCTCCTGTTGCGGCTCTCGGGACAAAAAGGGGCGCCGTCGCCGGCGCCCCCTTGCTCAAATCGAATTGCTTGGCTTTACCTCCGTCGTGCTCAGCCCTGGAACTGCTTCGGCGGTTCGTGGTGGAACCACTTTTCGAAGATCTTCGTGTAGGTGCCGTCGGAGATCACTTCTTCGAGGCCCTGGTTGATTTCTTCGAGGAGTTCGGTGTTGCCCTTGGCCACGGCGAATCCGTACTTTTCTTCGGTCGGGACGTTTTCGGCGATTTCGATCCCGCCTTCTTCTTCGATCGCGTGCTGCGCGACCGGCGCGTCGATGATCACCGCTTCGACCGTCCCGGCCTTGAGCGCGTTGATCGCGTCGGGGCCTTCGGGGTAAGGCCGCAATTCGCCGGCATTGGCTTTTTCCTTGCCGAGTGCGAGGCCCGTCGTCCCCTGCTGGGCTGCGACCGTTTTGCCTTCGAGATCGGCGAGACCGGTGATTTCGCTTCCTTCTTTGACCACGATGGCCTGTTCGGAGAGGTAATAGGGGTCCGAGAAGGCGACTTCTTTTTCGCGTTCGGGCGTGATCGTCGCCGCCGAGGCCACCACGTCGAACTTGCCCTGGCCGACGTCGCGGAAGATCGTTTCGAACGAGGTGTCCTGGAATTCGACTTCGCGGCCGATCTTTTCGCCGATCGCTTCCATCAGTTCGACGTCGAAGCCGGTGTAGTTGCCCGGTTTCCCCTGCTCGAATGGGGGATAGGGGATGTCGGAGCCGACGGTGAGCGTTTCGCCGCCACCGCCTTCGCCCCCGCTGGTGCTGCTGCCGCCTCCGCAGCCTGCCGCGACGATCGCGGTCAGCGCGAGGAGCAGAACCGCGAAGAGAGAGGTCAATCGGGTCTTACTCAATTCAATCCTCCATTCCCAAGATGCCGGACGGGACGAACATACATCCTGCCGTCTCCATTTCCCATCGCAGGGCTTTTCCAATCGAGTCTTTGAGCATTGCCGTAGCGTCGCTACACTTTCTGAAGTAAAGGGGCGGCCATGCTTCGAGACGAGCTACTCAACAGACCCTGCGGGGGACGCTTCGGCAACATCGTCGAATCGATCGGCAACACGCCGCTGGTGGAGCTGCCGCGGCTCTCGCCGAAGCCGGACGTCCGCATCTACGCCAAGCTCGAGGGCCACAACCCGACCGGCTCGGTCAAGGACCGCGTCGCCAAATCGATGATCGAGACGGCTGAGGCGGAGGGGGCGATCGAGCCCGGCCACACGATCCTCGAACCGACCTCCGGCAACACCGGCATCGCGCTGGCGATGATCTGCCGCCGCAGGGGCTACCCGCTGAAGGTGGTGATGCCCGACAACGTCACCGAGGAGCGGACCCAGCTGCTGCGCATGTATGGGGCGGAGATCGTCTACTCGGAGGGCGCGAAAGGCTCCAACGGAGCGGTCGAGGTGGCGCTGGAGATGGCCGAGGACCCCGCCTTCTACATGCCCTACCAGTACGGGAACGAAGCCAATCCGCTCGCCCACTACAACGGCACCGCGGTCGAGATCCTCGAAGAGCTCGACGAGGTCACCGCCTTCGTCGGCGGCCTCGGCACCGGCGGCACCTTGATGGGCAACGGCCGCCGCCTCAAGGAGGCGAACCCGGAGACGCTGATCGTCGCCGCCGAGCCGAAACAAGGAGAGCTGGTTCAGGGCCTGCGCTCGCTCGACGACGGCTTCATCCCGCCGATCATCGACCTCTCGCTGCTGGACCGCAAGATCATGGTCTCCAACCGCGACGCGATCGTCTGGACCAAGAAACTGCTTGAGGAGGAGGGCGTCTTTGCCGGCGTCTCCGCCGGCGCGATCGCCTACATCGCCAACCGCATCGCCGGCGAGCTCGACTCCGGCAACGTCGTCTTCCTGATCCCCGACGACGGCTGGAAGTACCTCTCCTCCGGCGTCTACACCAAACCGATCGAGGAGATCGAGAACCTCGATTCGACGGTTTGGTGGTAGCGAGGAAGCAGCAGCTTCCGCAACTTGTCGTCTCCCGGCTGTTTGAGTGCCCGAAAGGGCTTTGGTAAATCAGACGGGGAGGGCAAAGGTGAGGGCGAAGTTTGCGGTTGCGGTGCTTGGGATCTGCGGGGTGCTGAGCGCGTTTTTCGGCGCGCCGGCAATGGGCTCCCCAGGAGCGCTCGACAGGTCCTTCGGCAACAGGGGCGTGGTGGTGCTGTCACGCGAACTCATCAGCCTGCGGAAAACGTGGGGGAAGGCGATGGTGGTGGGCCCTGAAGACGAAATCTTCGTCCTTCAAGAAGCAACGGACTGCAGTGTGTATCCCTGCCAGGCCGAACTGATCCTCCAGCGATTCCTTCCCAATGGTCAACGCGACGCGAGCTTCGGTCTCGACGGGATGGTTGCCGTTCCCATCTCCCTCGGCGAACCAACTGCCCTCGCGGTCTCGCCGCAAGGCGAACCCGTGGTCGCTGCGACTTCCGGCGGCGACATCAGCCTCTTCCGCTTCACCGCGGGTGGTAGCCCCGACCTGGGCTTCGGCGGAAATGGGGCAGTGACCCGCGACTATGGCGGGGAAGAGTCGAACCCGCGAATCGCCGTCGCCCGCAACGGCGACGTCATCCTGGCCGCCGACTCCTCTTCTTCCTCCTCTGGCGACAGCATCATCGTTGCCCGTTACCTCCCGAACGGCGAGCTGAGCCCCGGCTTCGGCGCCGGTACCGGCGAGGCAGGTGGCTCCGGTTGGCTGATGATTGCGACTGATCTCGTTCCCGGCGGTCTTGGTCTCTCCGGTTCCGGCCAGATCGCCCTGGGGGCGACGCGGTGCTGCTCGCCTGGGCGACAGACTGCGGTGTACGAGAGCCGACGCCGCCCGAACGGCCGGCTTCTGGCGGGTCTCACCGCCGCGATGCCGTGGAAGCGCGTGAAGGTCGGTGGGGGCGCCACCGTGACTTCGGTGATCGCCCTCCCCAACGGCAAGGTCTATCTGGTCGGAGCGGCAGCCGGCGCCGCCTTCGGGGCGAAGCTGCGCGCTGACGGAAGGCTCGAACGACGCTTCGGCCGCGGCGGGATCATCCGCATCAAGGCGATCGACGCCCGCTCCAATCGGCCGGCGCTGGTCGACGATGCCGGCCGCCTCGTCATCGCGGGTGAGAAGGAGGCGGAAGGGGGTGGGTTCGGCGGTGAACTTCTCGTTGCCCGCCGCCTGCCGCGCGGCGGCAGAGACCGCAGCTTTGGCAACAGGTCGGTTGTCGATCTCTCCTCCCTCGGTCTTGACCGTCTCCTTCGTACGCCGCTCTCGATTGGAATCCAGTCCACCGGCCGGATCGTCGTCTTCGGAGAGTCAGTCGAAGAATGCGTGCGGACGTGCCCCGGGCCGACCACCGCGCTGACGCGCCTGTTCGGCGGCTCGGCCAAGCGGGCGCACCATCGCCGGCATCGCTAGGCCGCGGGTGACCGGCTCTGGAAGCACGGGGCGGCGCGGGGACCTGGTCCTTTTGGGCCTCTGCGTCGCGCTGGCGCTGGCGCTGCCGGCGACGGCAGCCGCGCGGGTGCCACCGGGGTTCTTCGGCACCTCTCCGCAGACGACGCTCGGGACGCAGGACTTCCAGCGGATGGGTTCCCTCGGGCTGACGGTGCGAGTCCCGGTCTACTGGTTCGAAGTGGAGCCTGAACGGGGGCGCTACGAATTCGACCAGCTCGACACGACGATCGCCGCGGCCGCCGCGGCCGGCGTGAGGGTCCTGCCGTTCGTCTACGGCTCTCCGTCCTGGGTTTCGGACCAAGCCGCGGTGCCACCGCTGAGTGGCGGCGCGTCCCGGGCCTGGCGGGACATCCTCGCTCATCTCGTCCGCCGCTACGGGCCCCGCGGCAGCTTCTGGGAAGGCCGCCCCGTTCGCCGGCCGGTTCGCAGATGGCAGATCTGGAACGAGCCGAACTTCCCGATCTTCTGGAGACCGCGGCCCTCGCCGGCGGGGTACGTCCGCCTGCTTCGCACCTCGGCGCAGACCATCAGGCGCCTTGACCCCGCCGCTCGCATCGTCGCTGCCGGCGTGGCGCCGGTCGAGGACGGGATGTACCCGTGGACTTTTCTCCGGCGGATGTACCAGGTCCCGGGGGCGACGCGGGCCTTCGATATCGCCGCGCTGCACCCGTACGCGACCTCCCTTCGTTCGCTCGAATACGAGCTCCGGCACGTACGCCAAGCAATGGCTCGCGGCGGCGACGGCTCGAAGCCGCTGCTGATCACTGAGTTCGGCGTCGCCTCCGATGGCGCTCGCCCGAATCCCTTCGACAAGGGGGCGCAGGGGCAGGCTCGCTTCCTCGAATCCGCTTACCGGCTGCTGTTGTCCAAGCGCCAACGCTGGCGCCTGGCCGGCGCCTATTGGTTCACCTGGGAGGACGTCTCCACCTCGGACCCGTACTGCATCTTCTGTCAGTACGCGGGGCTGTTCGACGCCAAGGGAGACCCGAAGCCGGCTTGGTGGTCGCTGAGGCGCACCATCGCAAGGGCCGGAGCCGTCCGCTAGCCTCGCCGCGTGAAGATTTCGCAGCAATTGATCGACGAGATGGTCGCGCACGCGCGCGAGGACCTGCCGAACGAGTGCTGCGGGATGGTCGGCGGCCGGGATGGGGAGGCGACGAGCGTGGTCCGGGTCGAGAACGCCGCCGCCAGCCCGTTGCGCTACGAGATGGACCCGCAGGGCCAGTTCGATGCGCTGAAACAGATCGAAGGGGCGGGGGAAGAGCTGCTCGGGATCTACCACTCCCACACCCGCAGTGCCGCCTATCCCTCGCAGACCGATGTGAACCAGGCGGTCGCCTGGCCCGAACAGGTCTATGTGATCGTCTCGCTGGAGAACGAAGAGGCGCCGGACGTGAAGGCCTACGACCTGGCGGACCTGAAGATCGCCGATGTCGACCTCGACGTCGCATAGGAGCCGGGGCACGCACCAGCGAGGAGCCCACGGCGGTGGGGGCGATTTCCAGGGCGGCGACGAGGGTGGCGGCGGCGGTGGCGGCGGAGGCGACGACCTCGTCAAGGTCGCCTTCGCACGAACCCAGGCCGAGGGGGAGATGCTGCAGGGGCTGCTCTCGGAGGCGGGGATTCCGAGTGTGCTCAACCGCGCGCAGGGCTTCTACTCGGTCAGTTACGTGCCGGGGCCGGTCGACGTGATGGTCGTCGCCCACCTGGCGCAGCGGGCGCGCGAGGTCCTGGCGGAAACGATGCTCGAGGACGAAGCCGACGAGGTCCGCGAGCTGGAAGAACAGCGCCGCCTCGCCCGCGGCGAAACCGGCGTCGTCTCGCCCGGCAAGCTCGCCTTCTGGATCATCGCAATCCTGATCGCCGCCTTCATCCTCCTCTGGCTGCTCTACCAGGCAACTTGAGCTCAGCGAAACCGCGTCAGTGCCCCTCTATGGGGCCTTTTCGCGGTTTCACGCCTATCTGACCGCAGCAGGCCCGCGGACCATCTCGCGCAGGTAGTCGCGCCAGGCCCCCTCGATGTCGCGAAAACGGGCATCGAAGGCGTCTTCGAGCGTGACCGCGGGGCCGCCGGGGAAGAGGCGGTCGACCAGGCGCTCGCAGGCCTCGGGGCCGCGCTCGTTCTCGAGCAGGTCGAAGATCGTGCCGCCGAGGATGACCGCGTCGCGGCGCGAGGGCGGGAAGGAGGGCCGGGAGCTCTCGCGCAGGCGGCGGATCGTCGCCGCGCGGTAGAGGCCGACCTGGCGGGCGAAGTACTGGGCGCCGCCTTCGACCAGCCAGGCCCAGCGCAGGTAGCGGCCGAAGCGGCGCGGCGTCCAGGAGGGGGGGAGGTCGGTGTTGTTTTGGGCGATCACCAGTTGTGCGTAGAGGCGCTCGGCGGTGCCGCGCAGGGCTTCGCAGGAGTCGTCGCCGGCGGCGCGGCGTTCCATGTGGGGGTCGTTGAGGACGTGCAGCTCGGTTGACATCGGCCAGCCGGCGAGGTAGCGGCGCCCGGCCGGGGCCGCCGACCAGCGCGCGGCGGGGAGGAAGGGGTGGGCCGCCGTCAGCCACAGCGGGTTGGTGTGGACGACGACCGTCACCTCCTCCGGGATCCGCTCGAAGCGGTCTTCGAGCCGCAGCCGCAGGTCCTCGAGCCGGTCCAGCGTGCGCTCGGCGTAAGCGGAGTCGTCGGAGTCGTGGCGCGCGGTGAAGCTCAGGCTCTCAGTTTCAACCCACGACATCTCTAAGGCCACCTTACCGGCGCATCTCGGCGTCCTCGGTCGCTCGCGTGCAGAGCACGCCACGCTCCCTGGGTCCTTGATCTGCTTGGTAAGGCGACCTTAGACAAGCGCGGGCTCGGCAGCCCCGCACCTATCCATGATCTCCGACCGTGCGCGGTCGAACTCTTCCTCGGCCATCACCGGGGTGCCCTCGAAGGGCAGTTCGCGGTCGATCTCGACCCAGGAGTGGCAGCCGTGGTACTCGTCGCGGACGCGGACCGTGACCGGGCGCGGAATCCGGTGGACCCGTAGCAGCAGCACGTGCAGCGGGTGGCGGCGCTTCCACGCGAGGCGCTTTTCGGCGTAATCCGGAGTCCAGATGTAGTACGGCGAGAGCGAGTCGAGGGTCCGGCGGTCGTTGATCGTGACGTGATCGACGACTTCCGCCCAAGCGCGGAGCCGGACGCGTTCGGGCTGGGGGATTCCCCCGTCCTGCAGCAGCGCTTTCGGCGGCGGCTCCTCGTCGGGCCAGACGCCCTCCTCCAGAGCCCGTTTCAGCTCCGGGTGGTGCGACTCGCGGACGAGGTTGTTCCGCTGATGGTCGAAGGTCGGATAGAGGAAGAAGCGCTCGTGCTCGAGCTCGAAGTGCTTGTTCTCCTCGCGGATGCCGCCCTTACGCAGGGTCAGCAGCTGCTCGCCCTCCGCGAGGGCGCGGACCGTTACAGCCCATTCCTTGAGAGCGATCGGCATTGAAGTAGTCGTGCAAAAGTTTCGTGTTTCGGATAGATAGGGCTGGGGGCTGCCTTGGGAGTACCCGCAGGGCTTTCCTAGGCTCGCTGCGCCCGCCCGGAGGCGCGCATTCTAGACGAGTGCTGGGAAATCTCAACTAAAAACTGCCAAATTTGCGATATGTCACTTAACGGGCGCCGCCGCCGCCCGGAGTTTCGACCCGCAAGCGGTCGCCGGGGCGCAGCTCGCCGGCTGCCTTGGCGGGCAGTGGAGCGCCATTTAGGAGGTTGAGGCCGGGGGCGCCGTCGTCTCCGCCGCGGCCATGCGGAGGGTGCCGGCGCCGCTCGCTGATCAGGGTGAAGCGCATCGGCGCCAGCGCTTCCAGCTCGCGGACGATCCCGTCGCCGCCGCGGTGGGCCCCCTCGCCGCCGCTGCCGCGCCGCAGCGAGAGCTCGCGCACCCGCAGCGGGAATTCGCTCTCCAGCGCCTCGGTCGGGGTGTTGAGCGTGTTCGACATCGCCACGTGGATGGCGCTGGGGCCGTCGGCATCGGGGCAGGCGCCCTGGCCGCCGCCGATCGTCTCGTAGTAGGTGAACTCGTCGCCCGCGAGCGTCAGGTTGTTCATCGTCCCTTGCCCCTGGGCGGGAGCGGGGCTGCCCTGGGCGAGGGCGGCGATGACGAGATCGGCGACGCGGCTGGAGGTCTCGACGTTGCCGGCGGCGACCGCGGCCGGGGGGCGGGCGTTGAGGATCGTCCCCGGCGGCGCCACCACCTCGATCGGGCGGTGAGCGCCGGCGGAGGGCGGCGCGTCGGGGTCGGTGAGGACGCGGACGGCGAAGAAGGCGGCCGATTTGGTCACCGAGAGGGGGCAGTTGAGGTTGCCCTCGACCTGGGGCTCGCTGTCGCTGAAGTCGAGCCGCAGCGAATCGCCGGCGATCGTCGCCTCCAGGCGGAGATATAGGTCGCGCTCGGCGCCGTCCCAGTCGGCCTCGAGCACGTCCTCCGCGCGGTAGCTGCCGTCCGGGAGCTCGGCGAGGGCGGCGCGGGTGCGGCGCTCGGTGTAGGCGAGGATCTCGGCCATCCCGGCCCGCAGCGCCGCGGTCCCGAGCCGCTCGCGCAGCTCGGTGAGGCGCAGCTCGCCGACCCGGTTGGCGGCCTGCTGGGCGCGCAGGTCGGCGAGGCGCTGGCGCGGGTTGCGCATCTGGTCGGCGAGCCGCTCCAGCCTCGCGGCGCCGGCAACGGTCGGCGGGATCACCACGCCCTCTTCCGCCAGCGTCTTCGAGAAGGCGGGCATGCTGCCGGGGGTTGGGCCGCCGACGTCGGCGTGATGAGCGCGGCTGGCGGCGAAGCCGAGCAATTCTTCGCCGGCGAAGACGGGCGAGATCAGGGTGATGTCGGGCAGGTGGGTACCGCCGCGGTAGGGGTCGTTGAGGATCCAGCTCTGCCCGGGCTGCTGCCCCTCGTCCAGCACTGCCGCCACCGCGTCGGGCATCGAGCCGAGGTGGACGGGGATGTGCTCGGCCTGCATCACCAGCTCGCCGGCGGCGTCGAAGAGGGCGGTCGAGCAGTCGTGCCGCTCCTTGATGTTGGCCGAGTAGGCGGAGCGGATCAGCGTCGCCCCCATCTCGTCGCAGGCCGCCCGCAGCCCCCCGACCAGCACCTGCAGCGCGATCGGGTCCAGCCCGCTCATCGTCCCTCCCCCCGACTTGTGGTTCCAAACGCACCTATGCGGTGCGTTTGGAACCACGCGATGATGGAGCCGTGGTTGTCGACGCTGGTGCTCCAGCCGGGCGGGAGGACGAGGGTGGCCTCCGGGAGCTCGAAGACGACTGGGCCTTCGGCCTCGAAGCCGGCGGCGGGCTCGCCGCGGAGGACGGGGGTCTCGATCCACTCGCCATCGACGTGGACGCGGCGGGTGCTGCGCTGCAGATCGTCGTCCGCGGCTGCTACCGGTCGCGGCGCCGGGCCGGGGACGACCAGCGCCAGGTCGATATCGACGAGGACGACCTCGCCCTCGGGGTCGCGGTGGCCGTAGCGCTCCTCGTGGGCGCGCTCGAACGCCTCGACCAGCTCGGCCGGGTCAGGCTCGACCGGTCCCGGCACCGGCAGCTCGAAGGCCTGGCCGGCGTAGCGCATCTGGAAGACCACCCGTGCCTCCGCCTCGTCGCCGAAGCCGGCGCCGGTCTCCGCGACCATCGCCGCCACCTCGGCGGCGATCCGCTCGGCCCCGAGCTCCGCTCTGCTCAGCATCACCGTCCGCGCCGTGTCGCGGCGGCACTCGGAGGCGCAGAGGCCGAGGGCGGAGAGGACGCCGCCGGCGCGGGGGCAGAGGATCGTCTCGATTCCCAGCTCGCGAGCGATTGCGGCGGCGTGCATCGGGCCGGCGCCGCCGAAGGGGAGCAGGGCGAAGCCGCGGGGGTCGACGCCGCGCTCGACCGTCACCACCCGCAGCGCCCGCACCATCTCCTGGTTGGCGACGCGGACGATCCCGGCGGCGGTCTCCAGGGTGCCGAGGCCGAGGCTGCGGCCGAGCTCGGCGACCGCGCGCTCGGCGGCCTCGGCGTCGAGGGCGACGCCGCCCGCCAGCTCGGAGTCGCCGGCGAGGTGGCCGAGCAGGAGATTGGCGTCGGTGACCGTCGGCTCGCTGCCGCCGCGGCCGTAGCAGGCGGGGCCGGGATCGGCGCCGGCAGAGTGGGGGCCGACCCGCAGGGCGCCGCCGCTGTCGCGCCAGCCGATCGAGCCGCCGCCGGCGCCGACCGTGTGGACGTCGACCATCGGCAGCTGGATCGGGCGGCCGTCGATCTCGCGGCCGTCGCTGCGGCGCACCTCGCCGGCTTCGACCACGCACACGTCGCAGGAGGTGCCGCCCATGTCGAAGCCGAGCGCGTTGCCGTCGCCGCTGAGCTCGGCCAGCAGGCCGGCGCCGACGGCGCCGCCGGCCGGCCCGGAGAGGACGCTCCAGGCGCCGGCGCGGGCCGCCTCCTCGGCGGGGGCGACGCCGCCGGAGGAGCGCATCACCAGCGGCTGCGGCAGGCCGGCGGCACCGGCGGCCTCGCCGAGGCGGCCGAGGTAGCGGCCGAGCAGCGGGCTCAAGTAGGCGTCGATCACGGTGGTCGAGCAGCGCTCGTACTCGCGGAAGCGGGGCAGGACCTCGTGCGAGGCGGAGACGTGGACGCCGGGCAGGCGCTCGCGCAGCCGCGCCGCGATCCGCTCCTCGTGAGCGGAGTCGAGGTAGGAGAAGAGGAGGCACACGGCGACCGACTCGGCCCCGCTGGCCTCGATCGCCGCCGCCAGCCGCTCCGGCTCATCTTCCTCCATCGCTTCGACGACGCCTGCCGGGCCGATCCGCTCGGTCGCCTCGAAGCGCAACTCCGGCTCCACCAGCGGCGTCGGCTTCGGCGTGCAGAGCCGGTAGAGCTCGGGCCGGTCCTGACGGGCGATCTCGAGCAGGTCGGCGAAGCCGCGGGTGGCGATCAGCGCCGTTCGCGCCCCCCGTTCCTCGAGCAGCGCGTTGGTCCCGACCGTCATCCCGTGGGCGAAGACGGCAACGTCCTCGGCGCTCGCCCCGGCCCGCGCCAGCACCGCCTCCACCGCCCGCATCACCCCCGCCGACTCCTCCCGCGACGTGGTCGGCACCTTGGCGGTGTGGATCGCGCCGCCGTCAAGCAGCACGGCGTCGGTGAAAGTTCCGCCGACGTCGACTCCTAGCAGCATCAGTGCCAATTCTCGTCGCGGACGCTGCCATCGGGTGCAACTACGACGTGGATGCCGTCGAGCGCGTGGTCCATGTCGGGGCAGTCGCGGCGCAGGTGGCCGCCGCGGGACTCGCGGCGGTCGAGGGCGCTGGCGGCGAGGGCGCGGGCCAGCGGGTAGGGGCTGGAGATCAGCCGCGCCAGGTCGTCGGGGTTGCGCATCGGGCCGGCGTAGCGCCAGACTTCCTCGCGGACCTCGTCGCTGGGCGGGTCGAAGCGCCACGCGGGCGGCTCGGGCCGGCTCGCGTCCGCTTCCTCGCCGAGCGCCGCCGCGGCCGCTCGCCCGCCGAAGACGAAGCACTCGCTCAGCGAGTTGGAGGCGAGCCGGTTGGCGCCGTGCAGGCCGGTGCAGGAGACCTCGCCGACGGCGTAGAGGCCCGGCAGCGAGGAGCGGCCGTCGACGTCCACCGCGATCCCGCCCATCGTGTAGTGGGCGGCGGGGGAGACCGGCACCGGCTTGGCGCGCGGGTCGAGGCCGGCTTTCGCCAGCGAGGCGAAGACGTTGGGGAAGCGTGCCGGGTCTATCTCTCGCAGGTCGAGGTCGACGGACGGCGTGCCGTCGATCCGCATCTGGTCGAGGATCGCCGCCGTCACCGCGTCGCGCGGCGCGAGCTCGTCGGTGAAGCGCTCGTCCCCGGCGCCGAGCAGCTTCGCTCCCTCGCCGCGGATCGCCTCGGTGATCAGGCGGCCGTCGTGCGGCGTCCCCGGCAGCGCCAGCGCGGTCGGGTGGAACTGGCAGAACTCGAGGTCGGCGAGGTCGGCGCCGGCGAGGGAGGCGAGCACCATCCCCGCCCCGATCGCCCCGCGCGGATTGGTCGTCCGCCGCCACAGCGCCGCAGCGCCGCCGGTGGCGACGATCGTCGCCGCGGCCGCCACCGGGCCGTCGTCTGTGATCACTCCGTGACAGCGCTCGCCGTCGCTCCACAGCGCCACCACCGAGGTCCGCTCCATCACCTCGATCCGCTCCTGCGCCGCCACCATCGCCGCCAGCTTCGAGGTGATCTCGTGGCCGGTGGCGCTGCCGCCGGCGTGGACGATGCGGCGGTGGGTGTGGCCGCCCTCAAGGCCGAGTGCCAGCCGCCCCTCGTGGTCGAGGTCGAAGACGACGCCGCGGGCGATCAGGTCGCGGACGACTCCCGGCGCCTCCTCGACCAGCGCCCGCACTGCCGCGGTGCGGCAGAGGCCGCGGCCGGCGGCGATCGTGTCGGCGGCGTGGAGGTCGGGCGAGTCGTCGGGCTCGAGCGCCGCCGCCAGCCCGCCCTGGGCCCAGAAGCTGGCGCTCTCGCTCAGGGGGGTGCGGGAGACGAGGCAGACCCGGGCGCCGAGCTCGGCCGCCCGCAGCGCGCTCCAGAGGCCGGCGGCGCCGCCGCCGACCACGGCGACGTCGAACTCGCCGCCCACGGCTATCGCCCCTCAGCCTCCCGGCGCAGCGCGTCGAGCTGCTCCTGCAGCCAGGCCGCAGCGCTCTCGCGGGCGCGGGCCAGCTCGTCGGCGACCGTCTCCTCGGCGACCTTGGCGCGCTGCTCGGCCGCTTCCACGCGCTGCTCGGCTGCCTCGACCTGGGCTTCGATCTCACCCAGCCGCTGCTCGGCCTCGGCCAGCGCCTTCTCCTTCTCCTCGCGCTCGCGCTCGAGGTCGGCCTCCAGCGCCCTGATCTCCTCGGCGGCGCGGCGCTCGGCTTCGGCGGCCAGCGTCGCTGCCTCCTCCAGCCGCTGCTCGGCCTCGCGGACCTGGCTCTCGAGGCTGTCGCCTCCCGGACCGGTTTCAGCGTTCATCGGGCCTCAATCTATTACGCACGCCCCCAGATGCCGATCAGTCAGCCGCTCAGCACCGCCCGGTAGGCCTCGATCACCCGCTCCGCCATCCGCGCGGCGGAGAGGGTGTGGGCGCGGGCGGCGCCGGCGACGCGGGGGTCGGGAGCCTCCAGGTGGCGGCGCGCGGCCGGCGCCCAGGTGGCGAGGTCGAAGGGGGCGCAGAGGCAGCCGTCGATGCCACGGAGTGCGTAGGGGGCGATGCCGACCGGGGTGGAGAGGACCGGCACGTCGCAGGCCAGCGCCTCGACCGCTGCCATCCCGAAGCCCTCGTAGTCGGAGGTGACGAGGACGGCGTCGGCGGCGTTGAGCCAGAGCGGCATCTGCTCGGGCTCGATCGAGCCGCCGCTGTGCAGCTCGGCCCCGCAGGCGGTGGCCAGCTCGGCGGCGCGGTCGCCCCGCTTCTCCGGCCGCGCCGGGTTGGCGGGGAAGAAGAGGAAGCGGGCGCCGGGGTCGAGGCCGAGCGCGCGCCGGGCCTCCTGGCGCGGGCGCCGCTCGAAGCGGCCGAGGTCCGGGCCGCAGGGAAGCACCGCCGCGCCGGGAACGGCGGGCAGGCCGGGCCGCCCGTCCTCGGACGCGAACAGCGCCCGCGAGACGCCGGCGACGAGGTCGGCGCGCCAGGCGAGCCGGCGCGAGAGGTGGCCGACGAGGTGGTGGCGAACGTCGGTGCCGTGGAAGGTGACGACCAGCGGTCGCGCCCCCGCCAGCCGCGCCACCCATCCCGCCAGCCCGTAGTGGGCGTGGACGAGGTCGAAGCGCTGCCGCCGCAGCAGCGCCCGCAGGCGCCGGATGGCGGGGAGGTACTCGCCGCGGCCGGGCCGGAACTCGAAGAGGGCGACCTCGATCCCGCGTTTGCGGGTCTCGTCGACCTGGTCCCGCACCCAGCGCCCCCGCTGCGGGGCCGCGGCGTCGGGCATGAAGTTGGTGACGACGAGAACTCGCACCGGCGTCAGGGTATCCGCGCCGGGGGAGCGATTAGGGCACGATCCAGGGAGGAATCCCGCAACCGACGCCAAGGACCGCCGATGTCATCCACCACCACCGCGCCGCCGATCCGTCCCTCCGACTACCTCGCCTTCGACGCCCTCCTCTCCGACGAGGAGCGCGACATCCGGGACACCGTCCGTGCCTTCGTCCGCGACAAGGTGGTGCCGAACGTGGGGGAGTGGTTCGAGCAGGCGACCGTCCCGCTCGACGAGCTGGCGCCGCAACTGGGCAAGCTCGGCGTGCTCGGCATGCACCTGCAGGGCTACGGCTGCGCCGGGGCCAGCGCCACCGCCTACGGGCTCGCCTGCATGGAGCTGGAGGCGGGCGACAGCGGCATCCGCAGCCTCGTCTCGGTCCAGGGGTCGCTGGCGATGTACGCGATCTGGCGCTGGGGCTCGGAGGAGCAGAAACAAGCGTGGTTGCCTCGTATGGCTTCGGGCGAGGTGATCGGCTGCTTCGGCCTGACCGAGCCAGACGCCGGCTCGGACCCGGGCTCGATGCGGACGCGGGCGCGGCGCGACGGCTCCGACTGGGTCCTGCACGGACAGAAGATGTGGATCACCAACGGCTCGGTCGCCGATGTGGCGGTGGTCTGGGCGCAGACCGACGAGGGCGTGCGCGGCTTCCTCGTCCCGCGCGGGACCAAGGGCTTCACCACCCAGGACATCCACAAGAAGCTCTCGCTGCGGGCCTCGATCACCTCCGAGCTGCTGCTCGACGACGTGCGGTTGCCGGCCGAGGCGGTCCTGCCCGAGGTGAGCTCGCTGAAAGGCCCGCTCTCCTGCCTCAACGAGGCTCGCTACGGGATCGTCTGGGGGGCGGCCGGGGCGGCGCGCGCCTGCTACGAAGCGGCGTTGGAGTACGCGACCGAGCGGGTCCAGTTCGACCGCCCGATCGCCTCCTTCCAGATCCAGCAGCAGAAACTGGCGCAGATGGTGCTGGAGGTGAACCGGTCGACCCTGCTGGCGATGCACCTGGGGCGCATGAAGGACGCCGGCACGCTGCGGCCCGAGCACGTCAGCCTCGGCAAGCTCGGCAACGTCAACGCGGCGCTGGAGGTGGCGCGGACCGCCCGCCAGGTACTCGGCGCCAACGGCGTGACGCTGGAGTACCCGGTGATCCGGCACATGAACAACCTCGAGTCGGTGGTGACCTACGAGGGGACCGCCGACGTGCACGCGCTGGTGATTGGCGGAGTTGTCACCGGGATCAACGCCTTCCGGTGAGTGGTACGGGCCTAGTCCTCGACCCCATCGATTTCCGCTGCCGGTCCGGTCGGCGTGGACCAATTCCACTGCCCCTTGACCTTCTTGATCATGTCGCCGAGGTCTTTGTCGGTTTCTTTTGACGGATAGACCAGCAGGTCTACAAGGCTGCCAAGCACCGTGCCTGCGTGAAAGACGCGAAGAGTGTCTCCTGCGCGAGTGTCCTGAAGGCTAGGAAAGCAGCGGACGCCCTGCTCTAGGAGCGTTCTTTCCAATTCCTCCGCGAGCTGCGACTTGATGCGAGTCGTTTCCTCCCCCGATACTGCCCGAAGTTGCTGGGTCACTTCTGAGCGACTGATGGTGAGGAAGCCACGACCGTTCAGCTCTCTCCTGAGATTGCGGGCTACGGACTGAAGATGATTTCGATTTGGCATGTATGTCTCCTAAATAATTCATATATAAATAAACTAATAAGTTAAGAAGATAGCAGATGCGGCATTGGATTACCTGAGAAGTCACCGAATCGGCTCAGTTTTTTTGGCCAATTGGCACATCCGTGTCTTGTTCCGTGCGCCCGGACCTCTGAGCATCCGCCTCCCAGACCAAACAAAGGGAGGCAACGATGCTTTATTCGCTCATTGGCTATCTGCACGCCGCGGTGAGTTGGCGGGTGCGGGCGATCCGGCGGCTGGCCGGCGAGACGGGACAGGGGACGGTCGAGTATGTGGGCCTGATCCTGCTGGTCTCGCTGCTGATGGTCGGAATGGTGGCGGCGATGAAGGGGTTCAACGGCAAGCAGGGCACCGAGCTCGCCGACGTGATCGTCAACAAGATCAAGGAGGCCGTCGACAAGGTCACCTTCAAATAGATCGCGAGGTCGGCTAGGCGGGTTTGTCCGGTACAGGGCGACAAACCCGCCTTGCCCCGCGGGCCGCGCAACGCGCCCGCATGAGAAACTCGCGCGATGCCAGCTTCTCGCAGTTACGACAGGGCGCCGGCCGACGTCCGGCCGGTGACGATCGATCCGGGGTTCGTGGGGAGCGCGGACGGGTCGGCGCTGATCTCGATCGGGCGGACGCGGGTGATCTGCACCGCCTCGGTGCAGGAGCAGGTGCCGCGGTGGATGGTGGGCAAGGGGAAAGGATGGGTCACGGCCGAGTACGCGATGCTGCCCGCCTCGACCGGCGACCGCAAGCAGCGCGACATCGCCAAGGGCAGACAGGACGGGCGCGGGGTGGAGATCCAGCGCCTGATCGGCCGCTCGCTGCGGGTGGTCGTCGACTTCAAGGCGATGGGCGAACGAAGCGTCTACGTCGACTGCGACGTGCTCGAAGCCGACGGCGGCACCCGCTGCGCGGCGATCACCGGTGGCTACGTCGCCCTGCGCCAGGCCTTCCAGAAGCTGGTTGACAAGAAAGCGCTGGACGCGCTGCCGCTGACCGGCTCGGTGGCGGCGGTCAGCGTCGGCCTCGTCAACGGCCGCGCCCTCTGCGACCTCGACTACGGCGAGGACTCCAACGCCGAAGTCGACGCCAATGTGGTGATGACCGGCGAGGGCGGTCTGGTCGAGGTGCAGGCGACGGCAGAGCGGACGCCGCTCTCGAGAGCCTCCCTCGACGAGCTGCTCGGGCTCGCCGAGAAGGGCATCGGCCGCCTGCGGGAGGTGCAGGAGCGGGCCGCTTCGTGAAGCGTCGCGAAGCGACGGCGAAACAGGAGTTCATCCTCGCGACCGGCAACCCGCACAAGCTGCGGGAGATGTCCGAGGCGCTGTCGGGGGTGGAGTTGAAGCCACTGCCCGCGGGGGTCGAGCTGCCGCCGGAGACCGGCGACAGCTTCGAGGCCAACGCGCTGATCAAGGCGCGCGCCGTCCACGCCGCCACCGGCGAGGTGACGATCGCCGACGACTCCGGGATCGAAGCCGCCGACCTCGGCGGTGCCCCCGGCATCTACTCCGCCCGCTACGCCGGCGAAGGCGCCGGCGACGAGGAGAACCTGGCGAAACTGCTGCGCGAAGTCGACGCCGCCGGGGGCGATCGCCGCGCCGCCTACGTCTGCGTGATCGCCCTGATCGACGAGGACGGCCACGAGTACTGCTTCGAGGCGAGCTGTGAGGGAACGCTGCTGCGCGAGGGCCGCGGCACGGGCGGCTTCGGCTACGACCCGGCCTTTGTCCCCGACGAGACCGGCCACCGCGACCAGCGCACGTTCTCGGAGCTGACCGCGGCCGAGAAGCACGCGATCAGCCACCGCGGCAAGGCGGCGCGGATGCTCGCCCGCCACCTCGGCCTCGAGCCCGAGGGCCAGATGCCAGAGTCCCTGCCATGAACACGAAAAGCGGGGCGGCCGCGCTCTCGATCGCCTCCAACTCGATCCTGATCGCGCTGAAGCTGGCCGCCGGGGCGATCACCGGCTCGATCGCGATCGTCGCCGAGGCGATCCACTCGCTGATCGACCTGGTCGCCTCGGTGATCGCCTTCGTCTCGGTCCGCAAAGCCGACGTGCCGGCCGACGAGGAGCACCCCTATGGCCACGAGAAGGTCGAAAACCTGGCGGCGACGATCGAGGGGATCCTGATCCTCGTCGGCGCGGCGCTGATCGTCTACGAGGCGACCCGCCGCCTCGCCGCCGGCTCCTCGGTCGAAAGCATCGGCGTCGGCATCGCCGTGATGGGCTTCTCGGTCCTCGCCAACCTCGCCGTCTCCACGGTCCTCTCCCGCCAGGCCCGCGCCCACGACTCGGCGGCGCTCGAAGGCGACGCCGCCCACCTGCGCACCGATGCCCTCGCCTCGATCGGCGTCCTCGTCGGCCTCGCCCTGGTCAAGATCACCGGCGCCGCCGCCTTTGACTCGATCACCGCGCTTCTCGTCGCCGCGGCGATCGTCTGGGCCGGCCTGACGATCATCCGCCGCTCCTCCGGCGTCCTCGTCGACGAAGCGCTGCCGAGCACCGAGATGGACCGGATCGAGGCGGCGATCGCCGCGGCCCGCACCCCCGAGGTTGCCGGCTACCACAAGCTCCGCGCCCGCCGCGCCGGCCGCCGCCGCTACATCGACTTCCACGTCCAGTACCGCGCCGGCACCACCCTCGAGCGCGCCCACGAGCTCGCCCACGAGATGCGCGACTCGATCGAGGCCGCGATCCCCCAGGCCGAGGTCCTGATCCACGTCGAGCCCGAGACCTCCTACCGCGACCGCGAAGACGGCCCCTACCGCTCGGGGTGACTAGGGAGGCGGCAGTAGATTGACGCCGGCGGCGAGGCCGATCGCGACGAGGGTGATCGCGTAACCGGTGTAGCCGCTGAAGGCGAAGAGGACGGCGGCGATCGCGCAGACGACGACGACGGTGATCCAGGAGGCTCGGGCGAGGGTCACGGTCGGTATTTTCACGCAGATGATGGACGCCGCCGCAGCTGCCGCTCCGAATCGGGACTCCGCGGAGGCGGCGCTGGCCTACCTGGCGGAGATGTCGCCGGATTTGCGCGGGGCGGCGATCATCGGCCTCGAGGGCGAGGTGCTGGCTGCCAGTGCGGGGGAACGGGGGCGCTGGCATGAGGACGCCGCCGCGCTCTTCGCCGCTGCCGACGCCGCCGAGGGCGTGCCGGTCGAACAGATCCACATCGCCACCGAGCAGGGCGAGGTCTTCGCGGTCCGCAACGAGGGGCTGGCGGCGGTCGCGGTCACCGACCGCTTCGCGCTCGCCTCGCTGCTCCTCTTCGACCTGCGCTCGATGCTGCGCGAGCTGGCGCGGGGGGCGAACTGATGCCCGCGAAGCCGCACCGGGTGCTGCTCGACCGCGTCTCGGCTTACGCCGACGAGGCAGCGGCCTTCATGCGCCGCCGCCGCGTCGCGCGGCGGCCGTTCGCGCGCCTCTACTACCCCAACGGGCGCAGCGCCGACCACGCCCAGGACACGCAGAGCGGCGCCGAGCTCTTCGTCGCCGCGGGGCGCTTGATCGAGGTCGCGGGGAAGAGGCCGAAGGGATGAGCGAGCTGCTCGACCCGGGGGTCGCCGAGCGCGTCCTCTCCCACGCACTGGCCAATGGCGGTCGCTTCGCCGAGGTCTTCGCCGAACGCCGCCGCGGCCAGTCGCTGGCGATCGACGAGCGGCGGATCGAGTCGGTCCAGTCCGGCGCCGAGGAGGGCGCAGGAGTGCGCGTGGTCGAAGGCAACACGAGCTATTTCGCCCACGTCGATGGGCTCGATCCGGCCGACCTCGAGCGGGCCGCGGACGAAGCCGCGGCGGCGCTGAAGGGCGCCCGCGCCGAGCCGCGCCCGCTGCAGGCGCGCGCGTCGACGCCGCTGCCGATCGAGCGCCGCCCCGAAGAGGTCCCGGCCGAGCGCAAGGCCGCGCTGCTGCGCGAGCTCGACGAGCGGGCGCGCGCCAAGGGCGCCGAGGTCGCCCAATTCGTCGCCTCCTATGCCGAGGCCCGCCGCGAGGTCGCCCTCGCCAACTCCGACGGCCTCTTCAGCGGGGACGATCGCACCCGCGTCCGCATCGGCGCCCAGGCGGTCGCCCGTCGCGACGAGGCAGTCGAGACCGGGGCCGAGACGCTCGGCGGCCACCGCGGCTTCGAGCTGCTCGAAGACGACCCGGGCCAGATCGCCGAGCAGGCGGCGGCGAAGGCGCTGACCCTGCTCGACGCCGTCCCCGCCCCCTCGGGTTCGATGCCTGTCGTCGTCGGCGGCGGCTTCGGCGGCGTCCTCTTCCACGAGATGACCGGCCACGGCCTCGAGGCCGACCACATCGAGAAGAACGCCAGCGTCTACACCGGCAAGCTCGGTGAGCGCGTTGCCGAGCCGCTGCTGAACGCCTACGACGACGGCCGCCTGCCGGGCGAGTGGGGGAGCGACGCGATCGACGACGAGGGCCAGCCGACTCAGAAGACGCAGGTGATCGAGGACGGTCGCCTCACCTCCTACCTCTACGACCGCCTCACCGCCGAGCGCGCGGGCGTCGCCTCGACCGGCAACGGCCGCCGCGAGAGCTTCCGCCACCTGCCGATCCCGCGCATGACCAACACCTACATCGCCCCCGGCGACGCCACCCCGGAAGGGATGATCGCCGAGGTCGAGCAGGGCTTTTACGCGGTCTCCTTCGGCGGTGGCCAGGTCGACCCCGCGACCGGCGACTTCGTCTTCGGCGTCTCCGAGGGCTACCTGATCGAGGGTGGCAAGGTGACCCGGCCCTGCCGCGGCGCCACCCTGATCGGCAACTGCCTCGACGCCCTCGCCGCGATCGACGCCGTCGGCGGCGACTTTTTCATGAAGAGCGGGATCTGCGGCAAGGGTGGCCAGAAAGCGCCGGTCGGAACCGGCCAGGGCCACGTCCGCCTGCGGGCGCTGACGGTGGGGGGGACCGCCCGATGAGCGAGCTGAGCGCAGCCGCCCGCCGCGCCGTCGAGGCCGCGACCGTGGCCGGCGCCGGCGAGGCCGAGGCCTACGTCTCTCGCGACAGCGGCCGCGAAGTCCGCGTCCACGGCGGCGAGGTCGAGAGCCTGACCGCGGCGACGCAGAGCGGCGTCGGCGTGCGGGCCTGGATCGGCCACCGGGTCGGCTACGCCTACGGCACCGACTTCTCCGACGCTGGGGTGCGGGCGATCGCCGCCCAGGCGGCCGAAGCGGCCGCGGTCGCCGACGAGGACGAGTTCGCCGCGCCGCCGCAGCCGGCCTTCTTCGAGGCGCTGCCGGGGCTGAGCGACCCTTCGATCGGCGAGTGGGAGGCCGGTCGGGTGGCGGAGCTGGCGCTGACGGTCGAGCGCACCGCGCTGGAGGCCGACGAGCGCCTGGTCGGGGTCGAGGCCGCCGTCTACGCCGACTCCGACGAGCGGATCGCGATCGCCTCCTCGACCGGCGTCGCCGGCGAGTACGAGGCATCCAGCTGCTACGCCTACCTGCAGGCGCTGGCCGAGGGCGGGGGCGCCCGCGAGACGGGGCTTGGCTTCGGCCTCGCCCGCGGCCCCCGCGGGCTCGACCCGGTCGCGATCGGTCGCGAGGGCGCCGAGCGGGCGCTGCAGATGATTGGCGCTGAGAAGCCCGAGTCCCGCTCCTGCCCGGTTGTCTTCGACGAGACCGTCGCCGCCAGCTTCGCCGGCCTGATCGGCGGCGGCCTCGGGGCCAAGGCCGTGCAGCGCGGCCGCTCGCCCTTCGCCGGCCGCATCGGCGAAGAGGTGGCGAGCTCCGCCTTCGCCCTCCACGACGACGGCCGCGACCCCGACGGCCCCGCCTCTGCGCCTTTCGACGCCGAGGGCGTGCCCCGCCGCCGCACCGCCCTGATCGAAGACGGCCGCCTGCGCTCCTACCTCTTTGACACCTACAGCGCCAACCGCGAGGGCACGCAGTCGACCGGCTCGGCTGCGCGCGCCGGCTATCGCTCCCTGCCATCTGTTGCGACTTCGAACCTGGTGATCGCTCCCGGAGCACTCTCATTCGAGCAGCTGCTGGCCGAGGCGGGCGAGGGCGTCTACGTCAACGACGTCGCCGGACTGCACTCCGGTGTCAACCCGGTCACCGGCGTGTTCTCGGTCGGCGCCTCGGGTCGGATGATCCGCGGTGGCGCGCTCGCCGAGCCGGTGCGCGAGTTCACGGTCGCCGGCGAGCTGGTGGCGATGTTGGGCGCCGTCAGCGCCGCCGGCGTGACGCCCCGTTGGGTCCCCTTCGGGGGCTCGGTCAGTACCCCGCCGCTGCTGATCGCGGAGATGGCGATCAGCGGCTCGTGACGTTCCGCCCTAGAGCGCGATTTCCTTACGCCGTAGGCGCTGTTAGATTCCGCGCCGTCTTCAAACCCCGAGGAGGAATTTCGACGTGACCAAGGCTGAGTTTCTGGACCAACTTGCAGGCGACGATCGACTTGGCAGCAAAAAAGCCGCCAGCGACGCCGTTGACGCCGTGCTGGACGCGATCACCGACACCCTGAGCAAGGGCGACGAGGTCAGCTTCACCGGCTTCGGCAAATTCCACGTCGCCGAGCGTGGCCCTCGCCAGGGCGTCAACCCACGCACCGGCGAGCGCATCACGATCCCGGGCGGCAAGGTTCCGCGCTTCTCGGCCGGCTCGGCCCTGAAGACCAAGGTCAAGGGCTGAGCAGCCGCTGACCCCTTTCGCTGATCGGCTCGTGGCGCTCGTCGGAGAGCGCCGCAGCCAGATCTGCCTCGGCCTCGACCCCGACCCCGCCAAGCTGGCTGGGTTGGGGGCGCAGGCGACTGATCCCGAGGCGCCAGCCGCCGAGCTGGCCGCCGCAGCAGTCGCCGACCATTGCCGCGTACTGATCGACCGGGCCGGCCCTGCCTGTGTGGCGGTGAAGCCGCAGCTCGCCTGTTTCGAGCGGCTGGGGGCGCCTGGCTGGGCCGCGCTGGAAGCGGTTTGCGCCGCTGCCCGGGAGGCAGGCCTGCTGATCGTCGCCGACGGCAAGCGCGGGGACGTGCCGGTCACCGCTGCCGCCTACGCGCAGGCGCTGGTGGGGGAGACGCCGACCCCCTGGGGGCCGGTGACGGGTCTCGGCGCCGATGCCTTCACCGCCAACCCGCTGCTCGGTCGCGACGCGCTCGAGCCCCTGGTCGCCGCCGCCGAGGCGGCGGGGGCGGGGATGTTCGCCCTCGTCCGCACCAGCAACACGGGCGCCGCCGACCTGCAGGACCTGCCCGCGCCGGAGGCGCCGCTGCACGAGCGCCTGGCCGGGATCGTCGACGAGCTGTCGGGGCGCCTGCTCGGCAGCTCGGGCCTGAGCGGGATGGGGGCCGTGGTCGGCGCCACCGAGCCGCGCCACTTCGCCCGCATGCGCGAGCTGATGCCGCGCTCGATCTTCCTCATCCCCGGCGTCGGCGCCCAGGGGGGGAAGCCGGAGCTGCTCGGCGCCGCCTTCTCGGCCGGCCGTGCCGCCGGCCTGGTTGCCGCCTCACGCGGGATCGCCGCCGATCCGGACCCCGCTGCGGCCGCCGAGCGTCTGCGCAGCGCCGTTTGGGAGATATCGACCGCCTAAGAGTGCCCGACGGGATTACGATCAGCCGCATCGAACCGGTCCATCCCAGTCCAATGGAACAACGCACCAGCTCCACCGCCCGGATTTTCGCCGCCGTCGCCCTCGTGGTCGCGGCCCTGGTCGTTGTGGTCGTGATCGCCTCGGCGCTGAACGGGAGCTCCTCAAACGGACACCACAAGTCGGGCCACCACGCCCATAAGGAAGCCACTCATCCTCGTACGCAGGCGAAGACCTACACGGTCGAAACCGGCGACACGCTGACCGCGATCGCCCACAAGACCGGGGTCCCGGTGGCCGAAATAATGGCCCTGAACCCGGAAATCGACCCGCAGATCCTGATCGCCGGCCAGACGCTGAAGCTCAAGTGACCGCCCGGCGCCACGGCGCCGCGCTGCTGCTCACGCTCCTGGGCTGCCTGCTTCTGCCTGCCCTTGCCGAGGCAGGCCACGCCTCGCCGCAGAAGCGCAACCCGCCGCCGCATCTCGAATCGCGCTCCTGGGGGCTGATCGACGCCCGCAGCGGCGACGTCCTCACCTCGCATGCGCTGAACAAAGCGCTGCCGATCGCCAGCACGACCAAGCTGATGACCGCCTACGTGGCGATGAAAGATCTGCCGCTGGACAAGATCGTCCGCGCCCAGCCGTATGAGCCCGAATACGGCGAGTCGCTGATGGGGCTGCGCGTGGGGCAGCGGATCAGCGTCCGCGACCTCCTCTACGGCCTCGTCCTGCGCAGCGGCAACGACGCCGCCCACACCCTGGCGATCGACGCCGCCGGCTCGGAAAAGCGCTTCGTCGCCCAGATGAACCGCTACGCGGCCGCGCTCGGACTCTCCCACACCCACTACGCCAACCCGGTCGGCCTCGACGAGAAGGGCAACTACTCCTCGGCCGCCGACCTGATGACGCTGACCCAGCAGCTGCTGCGCGAGCCCGCCTTCGCCAAGGTCGCCAACTCCCGCAGCGCCGTCCTGCGCAGTGTCCGCCCACGGCGGCGGATCGAGTCGATCAACGAGCTGCTCGAAATGGCGCCCTGGGTGACCGGGGTGAAGACCGGCCACACCTTTGGCGCCCTCTACGTGCTGGTCGGCTCCGGCCAGCGCCGCGGGGTCAGCCTGATCTCGGTCGTGATCGGCGCCTGGACCGACGAAGAACGCTTCGACGGCAACTTCGAACTGCTCGAATGGGGCTTCTCCCAGTACCGGCACAAGCGACCGATTCGCGCCGGGCAGGACCTCGCCAATCCGGAAATTCGCTACTCGGACGGGAATTTGCCGCTACGAGCGGAAAAAGCCTTGGCGGTGGGGGTCCGGCGCGGCCAGCACCTCGAAGTCGAGGTGCACGCTCCCAAGCAGGTGGAAGGCCTACTGCGACGCGGCAAAACGCTGGGCCACGCGACCGTTTTCGTTGCCGGACGCAAAGCCGGGACCGTCGCCCTCCGTGCCAGCCGCTCAGTGCCTGAAGCAAGCGCTTTCGACCGCGCCCGCAGCTTTGTTGATGACAACTTGATCCCTATCGCGGCACTGGCGTTCGTGATACTCATGGCCGGGGTATTCCTCTGGCGGCAAGGCGCTCGCCGGAAGCGAGCAAGGAGCGAGATCGGGTGAGGGAAAAGTGATCCTGACGGTGACCCTGAACGCGGCGATCGACCGCACCGTCGCCGTGCCGAACTTCCGTCTCGGCCGCCGCCACCGCGCGGTCGAGAGCCGCACCGTCGCCGGCGGCAAGGGCATCAACGTCGCTCGCGCCCTCACCCTGCTGGGGCGGCCCGTGATCGCTTCGGGCTTCGTCGGCGGCCCTACTGGGACCCGGGTGCTGGAACAGCTGAAGGACGAATCGGTGCTGACCGACTTCATCGAGATTGCCGCCGAGACCCGGATCAACTTGGCGGTGATCGACCCCACCTCGGGCGAGCAGACCGAGATCAACGAGCGCGGTCCTGCGGTCAGCCCCGAGGAGGTGAAGCGGCTGTTCGACCGGATCGGCTACCTGGCTGGCGGCGCCAAGCTCTGCGTCCTCGCCGGCTCGGTCCCGCCCGGGGCCGGCGATGACCTCTACGCGCGCCTGGTCGCCGACCTCGGCCGGCGCGGCACCCCGGTCGTCCTCGACGCCGAGGGCGAGGCGATGCTGGAGGGCGTGCGCGCCGGCGCCTCGATGGTCACCCCCAACGAGCGCGAGGCCGAGGAGCTGGTCGGGCAGGAGTTCGCCGACAGGGCCGACCTCTCCCAGGGACTGCTGGAGCTGGTCCGGCTGGGGGCGAGCGAGGCGGCGATCACCCGCCCCGACGGCTGCGTAGCCGCAGTCGGCGAGAACGCCTCGCGCCGCCTGCTGGAGGTCCATACCGAGTCGCTCGACCCCGTCTCCACGGTCGGCTCGGGCGACGCCTTCCTCGCCGGCTACGTCGCCGCCCGCTACGACGGCCGCTCGCCCGAGGACTGCCTCGCCTACGGCGTCGCCTGCGGGGCGGAGTCGACCCAGCACTTCGGCGCCGGCACCGTCGACCGCAACCAGGTGGAGAGGCTGCTGGGCGAGGTCTCCGTCCACGACTTGGAGGTCCCCGCCGAAGTGTAGGCTGACTGTTTCACCGCTAGCAGCAGCCTTGGAGGACTAACTTGGAAATCGAAATCGGCCGCGGCAAGAAGGGTCGTCGCGCTTACGGATTCGACGACATCGCGATCGTTCCTTCCCGCCGGACGCGGGACCCCGACGACATCGACATCAGCTGGACGCTCGGTCCGTACCGCTTCGAACTGCCGCTCGTCGCCTCGGCGATGGACGGGGTGGTCAGCCCCGAGACGGCGGTGCTCGTCAACGAGCTGGGCGGCCTCGGGGTGCTCAACCTGGAGGGGATCTGGTCCCGTTTCGAGAACGCCGAGGAGAAGCTGGAGGCGATCGCCGCCGCGCCCAAGCACGAAGCGACGCGGCTGATGCAGCAGATCTACACCGAGCCGGTGAAGCCGGAGCTGATCGCCAGGCGGGTGGAGGAGATCAAGGCCCGCGGCGCTGTCGTCTGCGGCTCGCTGACGCCGCAGAAAGTGCGCGAGCACTACGAGGTGGCGGTCGAGGCCGGCCTCGACATCCTCGTCATCCAGGGCACGGTGATCTCGGCCGAACACGTCTCGACCACGGTCGAGCCGCTCAACTTGAAGGAGTTCATCGCCGAGGTGCCGGTGCCGACCGTGGTCGGCGGCTGCGCCTCCTACTCGACCGGGCTGCACCTGATGCGGACCGGGGCGGTCGGCGTCCTCGTCGGCGTCGGGCCGGGCGCGGCCTGCACCACCCGCGGCGTGCTCGGGATCGGGGTGCCGCAGGCGACGGCGATCGCCGACGTCGCGGCCGCCCGCGCCCAGCACATGCTGGAGACCGGGGAGTACGTGAACGTGATCGCCGACGGCGGCATGCGCACCGGCGGCGACGTCTCCAAGGCGATCGCCTGCGGCGCCGACTCGGTGATGATCGGCTCGCCGCTGGCGCGGGCCAAGGAGGCCCCCGGGCGCGGCTTCCACTGGGGGATGGCGACCTTCCATCCCTCGCTGCCGCGCGGCACCCGCGTCTCGACCAAGCAGGACGGGACGCTGGAGGAGATCCTCCTCGGTCCGGCCAAGGAGAACGACGGCACCTTCAACCTGATGGGAGCGCTTAAAACCTCGATGGCCACCTGCGGCTACGAGGACATCCGCTCCTTCCAGCGAGCCGAGGTGATGGTGGCTCCCGCTCTGATGAGCGAGGGCAAGAAGCTCCAGAACGAGCAATCCGTTGGGATGGGCTCAAATGGCCGTGCGGCTGTGTCCACGGGAGTAGCCGTCTCGGATGACTGAGCAGTCCGCCGCGGCTGTCCGCGAGCAACCGCTCGCGGACGACGGGCGGGCTGTGGAGGAGGTGCTGGTCCTCGACTTCGGGGGCCAGTACTCGCAGCTGATCGCCCGCCGGATCCGCGAATCCGGAGTGTTTGCCGAGTTGCTGCCGGCGAGCACTCCCGTGGAGAAGATCCGGGAGCGGAAGCCGAAGGGGCTGGTGCTCTCCGGTGGTCCCGCTTCGGTGTACGAGCCGGGGGCGCCGGCGTTCCCGACGCAGCTGCTCGATCTCGAGATTCCGATGCTGGGCATCTGTTACGGGATGCAGGCGATGGTCTTGGCGCTTGGGGGACGGGTCGAGTCGGCCGAGACGGGCGAGTTCGGGCGCACCGACCTGGTCCTGCGCGACGGGGGCGGTCGTCTGCTCGGCGGCCTGCCGGAGGAGCAGAGCTGCTGGATGAGCCACCGCGACGCCGTCTTCGAGCCGCCGGATGGCTTCACCGCCCTCGCCTCCAGCCCGAGCTCGCCGGTGGCCGCCTGCGAGCTCCCCGACCGCGGTCTCTACGGAATCCAGTTCCACCCCGAGGTCGTCCACACCCCCTACGGGACCGAGATCCTCACCCGCTTCCTGCGCGACGTCGCCGGCTGTGTCGAGCAGTGGTCGCCGCAGTCGGTGATCGCCGAGCAGGTGGAGAAGATCCGCGCCCAGGTCGGAGAGGGGAGGGTGATCTGCGGCCTCTCCGGCGGCGTCGATTCCTCGGTCGCCGCCCTGCTCGTCCACAAGGCGGTTGGCGACAACCTCACCTGCGTCTTCGTCGACCACGGCCTGATGCGGCTGAACGAGGCCGAGCAGGTGGTCGAGGCCTTCAGCCAGTTCGGCATCCCGCTCGTCCACGTCGACGCCGAAGAGCGCTTTCTTGCCAAGCTCGCCGGGGTCGAGGACCCCGAGACCAAGCGCAAGATCATCGGCGCCGAGTTCATCCGCGTCTTCGAGGAGGAGGCGGTGAAGTTGGAGGACGCCGGCTACCTGGTCCAAGGGACGCTCTACTCGGACGTGATCGAGTCCGGCGGCTCCGACCACGCGGCGACGATCAAGTCCCACCACAACGTCGGCGGCCTGCCCGAGGACCTCGAATTCGAGCTGGTCGAGCCGCTGCGGATGCTGTTCAAGGACGAGGTGCGGGCGGTCGGCGCCGAGCTGGGGCTGCCGGAGCGGATGGTCTGGCGCCAGCCCTTCCCGGGGCCGGGACTGGCGATCCGCATCGTCGGCGGTGAGGTCAACAAAGAGCGGCTCGACATCCTCCGCGCCGCCGACGCGATCCTGCAGGAGGAGATCCGCGCGGCCGAGCTCTATCGCCAGCTCTGGCAGTCGTTTTGCGTGCTCCCGGTCGTCCGCTCGGTCGGGGTGCAGGGGGACGGGCGCACCTACGCCTACCCGATTGTGATCCGCGCCGTCACCTCCGACGACGCGATGACCGCTGACTGGGCGCGGCTTCCCTACGACCTGCTGGAGCGGGTCTCCAACCGGATCATCAACGAGATCCGCGACGTCAACCGCGTCGCGCTCGACATCTCCTCCAAGCCGCCGGCGACGATCGAGTGGGAGTAGGGGCTCCGCCCCCTAGGTTTCCACCGAGCCCGCCGTCTCGAAGGCAGCCATCCCGGCCACGGTCGAGATCGCGTTGCGGCCCCCGTTATCGGCGAGGCGATCCTGGCTGCGCAGGTGAGCGGAAAGGATCAGGTTGGTCGCCTCTTCGAGGATCGCCACCACCTCTTTCCAGCCTTCCTCGTCGAGCAGCAGCGGCATCCAGCGGAAGACGGTGTCGTCACGACCCTCGAGGGTGCCGGCTTCGAGCGCCGCAACGGCCTTGTTGAGGAAGGTCTGCAGAGTCGCCGCCGAGACGCCGCCGCGGACGGATTTGGGAACTTTGCGCCAGGTGGGAGCGCCCACGAACGCCCCCGGGGTCGCCTTGTAGAAATGCTCGGTCGCGCCACGGCGCTGCACCGTGTCGATGAGGTCGAGGCAGCCGCAGCGATCGAGCGCCCGGGTGTGGTAGGCGACGTCGCTGAGCTGTTCGTCCAGGGCTTCGGCGAGCAGGTTCGGACTCGCCACCTGTTCGGTGAGGATCTCGAGGATCTGGATGCGAAGAGGATGAGCCAGCGCTTTTACGAGCCGCTGGTCAATCGCTTCTGGTCGATGGTCGCTCATGGCTGGCTCTCCTTGGAATGGCGGAGAAAACGCGGTCTCCCCGCTTGAGTGGATACGCAAGTGTTCGTCACACTCAATACGTATAAACCATTCAGTCGTATCAATCCAGAACAGTTGAGTTCGCCAAAAGGTGCGGAGTTGCCTGGAAAACGCTGGAAAATTAAATCCCAGCGGCTCGGGTGACCGCGAAGATCAGGGCGAACCCCGCCGCGGTCAGGGCCACCCTTGCCCACGAGGCATGGGCATGGGCCTCCGGCAGCAGGTCGGCGGCGCCGATGTAGAGGAAGATGCCGCAGTAGACGCAGAGGGCGTAGCCGAGGGTGTGGTCGGGGACTGCGGCCAATGAACCGACCACCGCACCGAGCAGCGGCGCCAGGGCGTCGATCGTCAGCCAGCGAGTTGCCATCTGCCGGTTGCCGGAGCGGCGCAGCACGTAACTGACCGTGTTCAGGCCATCGGCGAAGTCGTGGCTGATTACGGCGAGGAAGACGAGCAGCCCGGTGGTGGAATCGACACCGAAGGCGAAGCCGATGCCGAGCCCGTCGAGGAAGCTGTGGATCGAGAGGCCGGCCGCCCCGAGGATGCCGACCCGCTCGCCGGCCAGCGCCGCCACCGCCTCGTCGCGATCGTGGAGGACGAGCAGCCGCTCGACCAGGAAGAAGCCGAGGAAGCCCGCCGCCACCAGGGCGGTGGAGAGGTTGGCGTCTTCGACGCCCTTTATCCCCTCGGGGAGGACGTCGAGCAGCGCCACCGCAACGACGACGCCGCCGGTCAGCGCCAGCAGGGTCGGCAGCCGGTCGGAGAAGCTCAGCCCGATCCGGCCGCCGATCAGGGTGGCGAGGACGGTCAGCCCCGCCAGCGGGATCGCGACGGCCGGCACTAGCTCTCCTCGCGGCAGTCCGGACAGCGGCCGCGCAGGAGCACGTCGTGGGCCGTGATCTCGAACTCAGCCCGCTCGCCGATCCCCTCGATCGCCCGCTCCAGCGCCGGGTCGGAGAACGGCATCAGTCTCCCGCAGCGCTCGCAGACCATGTGGTGGTGATGCCCGCCGGGATCGTTGCGCTCGAAGGCGACCCCCTCGCCGCCGACGTCGACCCGGTGCACCAGATGCAGCTGCTCCAGCTGCTCGAGCGTCCGATACACCGTCGCCCGCCCCACCGATGGCAGCCGCCGATCGATCTCCAAAGCGGTGAGAGCGCAATCCTCCCGCTCCAGCAGCTCGATCACCCGCCGCCGCGCCGCCCCCGACCGAAAGCCAGCCTCGTTGAGGCGCCCTTTAGCTCGCTCGGCCCAGGTCACAGAGGAGAGTCTACATGAAAATGAGACTCATTCTCGCCTTAGGAATACTGGTCCCACTTTTCGAGATACGGAAGCGGGTCGATCGGTTCGCCGCCTTCGTACCAGCCGGGTGGGGTCCACATCTCGAAGTGGAGGTGGCAGCCTTCGGCGTCGCCGGTGTCGCCGACGATGCCGATCGGCTGGCCGGTGCGGACCGTTTCGCCGGTGTGGAGGGGGGAGGGTTCGGCCAGGTGGGCGTACACGAAGTCGAAGCCGGTGCCGCGGCCGTCGATGACGATGTAGTTGCCGGCGGCGCTCTGGTAGCCGGCGTACTGGACTTGGCCGCCGCGGGCGGCGACGAGCGGGGTGCCGCAGGCGGCCGTCACGTCCTGGCCCTGGTGCGTGTGGCCAGCCCGGGGGGCGCCGAAGCGCCCGGCGCCGAGGTTGAATTCGTGCTTGCCGAGGACCGGGAAGGCGTAGCCGTAGAAGGAAAAGCCGAGGCTGAGGCTGGTCGAGGCGGTCGCCTTGCGAGCCGCCGGAGAGCTTTCCCCCTGCGGGCTGATGTGGAAGCTGTAGCGGCCGTTGCGGGCGGGGCGGCCTTCGTTCGTGGTCCCGTCCCAGCGGACTTTGTTGGCGACTTCGGGGGCGACGTTTTCGCGGTAGAAGGTCTTGACGACTTCGCCGGCCGCGTTGAGGACTTCAATCTGCAGGTCGTTTTCCGGCTGGGTGCTGCCGATCGTGTAGGTGAGCCGCGGGTAGCGGTAGCCGAAGTAGAAGGACTTGGGGGGGCTGGTTTCGGCCGCGATCAGGGTCAGGACGCCGGCGCTGGGGGAGCTTGCCGGGGAACCGGAAGGGCTGCCTTTGGCGGTCGGAGCGGAGCCCGGTCCCGCCGCGCCGCCGGTATCGGCCGCTGCCACGCCCGCGCAGCAGGCCAGCAGCGCCACGACCATCGCTATGCCGATCTTGCCCACCGGACCAAGCCGGACGAACCCTAGGTTGCTCACCGCTAGCCCTCTCTTTCGATCGCCTGCGGAGTTAGCTGACGGGCTCGCGCTGAAAGAGTCGCGCTGCGGACGGTTTTCGCCCGATTCGCCCCTGAGACCTGCAAAGGCCTCCTCGGTTCCTCCGCTCCCGGGCAGTGGCCTGCACGGGATTCGGCAGTTGTCGCGCGGCAGCCTATACCGGGATGCGGCTATCATCCCCCGGCCGCGTGGTGAATCCGCGCGGTTTTTGCGCGATGAAGACCTTTGTAGCTACTCCAGCCAACCGCCAGCGCGACTGGTACGTCGTCGACGCCGAGGGCAAGACCCTGGGCCGTCTCGCGACGCAGATCGCCGACACCCTGCGGGGCAAGCGCAAGCCGGAGTACACGCCCCACATCGACACCGGCGACTTCGTCGTCGTCGTCAACGCGGAGAAAATTCGCGTCACCGGCGACAAGCTCGCCCAGAAGACCTACTGGCGCCACAGCGGCTACCCGGGTGGGATCAAGTCCCGCACGCTCGGCGAGATGCTCGAGCGCAAGCCCGAGGAAGTGATCCGCAAGGCCGTGAAGGGGATGCTGCCCCGCAACCGCCTCGCCCGCCAGCAGCTGACCAAGCTGAAGGTGTACGCCGGGCCCGACCACCCGCACGCGGCGCAGCAGCCGAAACCGATGGAGACTGACTGATGGACGACGAGACGCGTAACGACGAAAACCTCGAGGGACAGGAGTCTGGGGCCGCGGATCCTGTCTCCGATGGTGATTCTCCGGCAGAGCCGGAGAATTCACCATCGTCGCCACCCGCGGCAGAGGCCGCTGAGCCCGAGGCTCAGGCCGCGTCGGCCGAGGGTGAGTCGTCCGAGCAGGACGACGCGGCTGAGGAGCCCTCCGAGGAGGCTGCTGAGGAGCCCGTAGCGGAGGAGGTGACTGCTCCGGAGCCGGATCAGGAGATCGAGAAGCCTGAGCCCAAGCGGGAGGAGAAGAAGAAAGACGTCATTCCCGGCGCCGACCTCGAGCCGATTCTGGTTGAGCCGGAGGCGCCGCAGCTGAGCGCCGAGGAGCAGGCGCGGCTGGAAGCCGAAGAAGAAGAGAAAGCGCGCCGCGAAGCCGAACTGCAGGCCGAAGAAGAAGCCGAAGCCGCTGGCGCGACCCGCGCGCCGGCGAAGATGGACAAAGGCTCCCGCTTCCTCGCCACCGGCAAGCGCAAGAGCTCGATCGCCCGCGTCACCCTCTTCCCCGGCGACGGCAGGATCGAAATCAACAAGCGCAGCCTCGAGGAGTTCTTCCCCCGGCCCCTGCACCAGACGATGGTCAAGCAGCCGCTGCTGGTCTCCGGCTACGAGGGCAACGTCGACCTCCGCATCCGCGTCCACGGCGGCGGCATCAGCGGCCAGGCCGGCGCGATCCGCCACGGCGTCGCCCGCGCCCTGACCGAGGTCGACTCCGAGCTGCGCGGCGACCTCAAGCGGCGCGGCTTCCTCACTCGCGACGCCCGCGTCAAGGAGCGCCGCAAGGCCGGCCTCAAGAAGGCCCGCAAGCGGCCTCAGTTCAGCAAGCGCTGATTTGGACGGGGTGAAGACCGCGCGCAAGCTCTTCGGCACCGATGGGGTCCGGGGAGAGGCTGGGACCTTCCTCACTGCCGAGCTGGCGACCGCCCTCGGCCGGGCGACGACCGCCTCGCTGGAGGCGGAGCGGCCGCAGGTCCTGATCGTCCGCGACACCCGCGAGTCCGGCCCGATGCTGGAGGCGGCCCTTGCCGCCGGGATCGCCGCGGCGGGCGGCGACGCGCTGCTCGCCGGCGTCCTCCCGACTCCTGCCGCCGCGATTCTGGTCAAGCGCCTCGGCCTCGACCTCGCCGCCGTCGTCTCCGCCTCCCACAATCCCTTCGCCGACAACGGGATCAAGTTCTTCGACAACCGCGGCCTCAAGCTCCCCGACGAGGTCGAGGCCCGGATCGAGCAGCTGATCGACGAGGCGCCCGCGGCCGAGCAGCCGGGCCGCGTCACCGAGCTGAACGGTGGCCTCGAGGACTACCTGCGGGCGCTGCAGTCGGCCTTCCCGCTCGACCTCTCCGGCCGCCGCGTCGTCCTCGACTGCGCCAACGGCGCCACCCACCGCGCCGCCCCGGCGATCTTCGAGCGCCTCGGTGCCGAGGTGGAGACGCTCGGGGCCGAGCCCGACGGCCGCAACATCAACGCCGGCTGCGGCTCCACCCACATCGAGCCGCTGGCCGAGCGGGTCGCCGCCTCGGAGGCCGAGATCGGCTTCGCCTTCGACGGCGACGGCGACCGGATGCTCGCCGTCGACAGCTCCGGCCGCGTCCACGACGGCGACGAGCTGATCGCCCTTGCCGCCCGCGGGATGAAGCAGCGCGGCGAGCTCGACGGTGGCGTCGTCGTCACCGTGATGAGCAACTTCGGCTTCCACCGGGCGATGGAGGAGGCTGGGATCGAGGTCGCCGTCACCCAGGTCGGCGACCGCTACGTGATCGAGGAGATGCGGCGGCGGGGCTGGAAGCTCGGTGGCGAGCAGTCCGGTCACCTCATCGCCTCCGACGTCGCCACCACCGGCGATGGCATCGCCGCCGCGCTGATGACGATGCGCGAGCTCGGCGGCGCCCGGCTCGAGGACGCGGTGCCGATGGAGAAGCTGCCGCAGGTGCTGGTCAACGTCAAGGTCGCCGATCGCGAGGCGATCCAGGGCGCCGCCGCGGTCTGGGAGGCGGTCGAGCGCGAGGGCGCCGCCCTCGGAGGGCGCGGCCGCGTCCTCCTGCGCCCGTCCGGCACCGAGCCGCTGGTGCGGGTGATGGTCGAGGCCCCCGGCGCCGAGGAGGCCGACGCGGTCGCCGAGCGCCTGGCGGGCATCGTCCGCCAAGAGCTGGCCTAGCCCCGGCTCGGCGCCCCCGGCCACTACCCTTACTCGCCTTCGTGTGCGGCATCGTCGGATACGTGGGCGCCAGGCCCTGCGAGGAGCTGCTGCTCTCGGGCCTGGAAAAGCTCGAATACCGAGGCTATGACTCGGCCGGTCTCTCCGTGCTCGCCGACGGGCAGGTGGAGAGCGTGCACGCGGTCGGCAACCTCGCCAACCTGCGGGCCGCCGTCGCCGAGCGCGCCGACAACGGCGCCGGGCCGCTGCCGCCGGCCGAGACCGGCATCGCCCACACCCGCTGGGCCACCCACGGTCGCGTCACCGAGGCCAACGCCCACCCGCACGACGACAGCTCCGGTCGCGTCCACATCGTCCTCAACGGGATCGTCGAGAACCACACCGAGCTGCGCCGGCGCCTGCAGGAGGCGGGGGAGACCTTCACCTCGGAGACCGACGCCGAGGTCGTCGCCCACCTGATCGCCGGCCATTACGAGGGCGACCTTGCCGCCGCCGTGCGGGCCGCCTTCGCCGAGCTGCGCGGCCACTACGCCTTCGTCGCCATGCACGCCGACGAGCCGCAGCGCCTGGTCGGCGCCCGCAAGGAGTGCCCCCTGGTCGCCGGCCTCGGCGAGGGGGAGACCTTCCTCGCCTCCGCGATCCCCGCCTTCCTCGCCGACACCCGCACCGCGATGCCGATCGAAAACGGCGAGATCGTCGAGGTGGAAGCCGGCTCGGTGCGGATCACCGATGCCGAGGGCAACCCGGTCGAGCGCGGCACCGAAGAGGTGACCTGGGACGCCGACGCCGCCGAGAAAGGCGGCTACGAGACCTTCATGCTGAAGGAGATCCACGAACAGGCCGACGCCGTCGCCGAGACGATCACCGATCGCCTGCCCGGCGACGAGGGAGTGGATCTCCACGACGTCGAGCTCTCGGACGAGTTGCTGCGCGGAGTGCGGCGAATCGTGATCGTCGCCTGCGGCACCTCCTACAACGCCGGCCTCGTCGGCCGCTACGCGATCGAGGAGTGGGCGCGGGTGCCGGTGGAGATGGACATCGCCTCCGAGTACCGCTACCGCAACCCCGTCGTCGGGCCCGAGGACCTGGTGATCGGGATGACCCAGTCGGGGGAGACGGCGGACACGCTGGCGGCGATGCGCCTGGCCCGCGAGGCGGGCGCCACCGTGCTGGCGATCACCAACATCATGGGCAGCCAGGCGACCCGCGACGCCGACGCCGTGCTCTACATCCGCGCCGGGATGGAGATCAGCGTCGCCGCGACCAAGACCTTTGTCGCCCAGGTGGCGGCGATGTACCTACTGGGGCTGCGGCTGGCCGAGTTGCGGGGGACGCTGCCGGCGGAGCGGCTGGCCGAGCTGGTCGCGGAGATGAAGGGCCTGCCCTCGAAGATGGAAGAGACGCTGGCGGCGGCCGAGGAGCCGGCCGGCAAGATCGCCGCCGCCCACAGCGCGCAGGACTTCTTCCTCTACCTCGGGCGCCACATCGGCTTGCCGGTCTGCCTCGAGGGGGCGCTGAAGCTGAAGGAGATCAGCTACATCCCGACCGACGCCTACGCCGCCGGGGAGATGAAGCACGGCCCGATCGCCCTGCTCGACGAGTCGACGCCGGTGATCTGCGTCGCCACCGAGAGCCCGATCCTGGAGAAGGTCCTCTCCAACGTCGAGGAGGTCCGCGCCCGCGGCGCCCAGACGATCGGGATCGCGACCGTCGGCGATTCGCGGGTGGCCGAGGTGGCCGACGAGACGATCGAGGTCGCCGCCAGCGACTGGATCCTGCAGCCGATCCTGGCGATCCTGCCGCTGCAGCTGCTCGCCTACGACATCGCCCGCAACCGCGGCCTCAACGTCGACCAGCCGCGTAATCTGGCCAAGACGGTGACGGTCGAGTGAAGCTGTGCATTTGGGACGCTAGGATGCCCGGCTTCGTGAAGCGTCGCCTCGTCCTGCCAGTCCTTCTCGCTGCTCTTTTCGTCGCCGGCTGCGGCGGCGGGGGCTCGAGCAGCAGCGCCGATCTCGCCACGGTGGCGCCGGCGAAAACCCCGTTCTACGTCGAATTCACGATCCGCCCGGAAGGCGAAGCGAAGGCGAACATCGAGGCGCTGGCGAAGAGGATCGCCGGGATCGACGACCTCGGCGGCCTGATCGTTTCCCAGATCGAAGAATCGGCCCTCGCCGAAGGGGAAAAAGTCGACTTCGAAAAGGAAGTTCAGCCCTGGCTCGGCGAAAAGGCTGCCTTTATCTACCCCGAATACAGCGAAGGGGAATTCCAGGGCTTTGCTCTCGCCGTGGAAACCACCGATCCCGGGGCGGCTGAAGAATTCATCGAAAAGCAGACCGAAAACGCCAAGGAACAGGTTGAAAGCGGCTCGTTCGAAGGGGTCGACTTCAAAGTCGAGGAAGACGGGACTACGGTTGGCATCGTCGGCGAACTGGTCGTAATCGCCCAGGAAGAATCGATCTTCAAGGAAGTCGTCACCGCCTCCAACGGGGAATCGTTGGCCGACGAAGACGCCTACACGAGCGCCGTTGCCGACGTGCCGGACGGCAGCGCCGCCGATGCCTACTTCGACATCGGCGGGGTCCTCCGCGCATCAGAAGCTGACGGCGAAGTCAACCAGAGCGCGAAGCTCTTCTTCGAAAACGCCGGGCTCAACCTCCGGGCATCCACCCTGGTCGCCAGCCTGATTCCCGGCTCCGACAACCTGGAGATGGACGTCAGCACCAACGCCGGCGGCAACAACGCCCCTTCTGGCGATGCTTCCGGGTTGCTCGGCTCGCTGCCGAAGAGCTCGGTCGCCGCTTTCGCCTCGGCTGACTTCGGCAAGCGCTTCGAGGGAGGGATCGATGAGCTCGACGAAAACGGGTTCCCGGGCCAGGTTCCGCCACACGAGCTGAAGAAGGCGCTGAAGGAAGAGGGGATCGACATCGAATCGATCACCTCCTCGATCGGCGACGCCGGCCTCTTCCTCACCGGCAACAGCCGCAGCAGCCTCGGCGGCGCGGCGGTCGTCACGACCGAAGACGCGACGCAGGCGAAGAACACCGTCTCCAACATCGGCCTCTTGCTGCGGTCCAGCGGCATCCCTGGCATCGCCGCGATCAACGGCGAAGCGAGCGGCTTCTCGGTCCGCAGCCCGGAACTGGGACGCAACCCGCTGGTCGTGATCGCCAAGGGCAGCCGGATCGCAATCGGCTACGGCCGGGTGCCGGCGCTGGCGGCGTTGCAGGAAAACGGTGAAACCCTCTCCGAATCGCCCGCCTACAAGGAAGCGGTAAGCGCCCTCGGCAGCACCCCGATCAGCGGCTTCGTCGACGGCCCCGCCGCCCTCCGCCTCGCCTCGGCGCTCGTCCCGCCCGGCGAAGAAAGCTTCCGTGAAGCGAAGAAGTATCTGACGAAGATCGATTACATCGCGATCGGGTCCGAATCCTCTGGGGATCTCGCCACCCTCAAGCTGATCGCCGGCGTCGGTAAGTAACGGCTTAGGGACGAAGCGCTGCGGTAGGGAGGGGTGGTGTCCCTCTCGCTCCCTGGGTTGCTCGCCTGAAGCGCCACCAGCTGACCGCGAACGTCGCCGGTGCGAGCAACAGGACGCCGGTCGCGAGAGGGACACCACCCCTCCCAGCAACAGAGCTCCGGCAGACGCTGAGCAGTTCCATGGTTCCTTAGGCACGGAATAGGTGCGTAAGGAACCACGAAAGCGCCAGATCCAGCTCAACGCCAAAGTCGTGGTTCCTTTCGCACCCTATAGGTGCGAAAGGAACCACGGGATGACTGGATCCAGCTCAGGCTCGAACCCGCGGTTCCTTTCGGTCGCTGAGGGTCCGAAAAGAACCACAGGACTGAAAGGCTCTCCCAAGAAGCGAGCTCCGATAGATGACGCGCTATTGCGTGGTTCCTTTGTCAAGCCACAGACGACAAAAGAACCGCGGGATCATCAGATAGCGCTCAAACTCAAAGTCGTGGTGCCTTTGTCGTCTATACAGCGACAAAGGCACCGCGCGATGAGCTGCGGTCCTGATTGTGCGTGTTGGGAGGGGACGCCTTACCGATGATGCTTCGTCCCTGGCACGTAGGCTTGCCTCGATGGAGTCCTGGCTGAAGCCACTTTATGACGCCGAGGGGATGCGGGGGGTCGATCGGTGGGCTATCGAGGGGCGGGGGGTTCCTTCGCTGGAGCTGATGGAGGCTGCGGGCCGGGCTGTGGCCGGGGCGGTGGCGGGGCTGGCGCCGGAGGGGCCGGTGCGGGTGGTTTGCGGCAAGGGGAACAACGGGGGCGACGGGTTCGTGGCGGCGCGGCTGCTGCGGGAGATGGGGTTCGAGGTCGAGGCGCTGCTGCTGTGGCCGGGGGAGGAGCTATGGGGGGACGCGGCGGTGAACTTCGAGCGCTGTGGAGGTGACTTGGTGGAAGGCGATCCGGTGGAGCGGTTGGCGGGCTCGGGCGCGGTTGTGGATGCGATCTTCGGCACCGGCTTCGAAGGAGCGCCGCGCGAACCGGCTGCGGCGGCAATCGCCGCGATCAACGGCTGCGGCGCGCCGATCGTCGCCTGCGATATCGCCTCCGGCGTCGACGCCTCGACGGGCGAGGTCGCCGGCGAGGCGGTCGAGGCTGACGTCACCATCACTTTCCATGCCGCCAAGCTGGGGCAGCGGGTCGCGCCCGGTAAGTGGCACACCGGCGAGCTGCGGGTGGCGCCGATCGGCATTCCGGCGGGCGCGCCGGGCGAGGCCGTCGCCGGCGGGATCGACCCTGCCGTCCTCGCGCTGGTGCCGCACCGCGGGCCGCAGTCGACCAAGTTCAGCTCCGGCCAGGTGGCGATCGCCGGTGGCTCGCGCGGGCTCACCGGGGCGGTGCGGATGGCGTCGCTGGCGGCGATCCGGGCCGGCGCCGGCTACGCGACCGTCGCGGTGCCCGCCGATCTCGAGCTCGTCTTCGAGATCGCCCAGCCCGAGGTGATGTCGGTCGGCTGCCCGGGCGGCGACGGCTGCCTGGTGCCGGCCTCGGAAAAGGTGGTGCTGCGGACCTTCGAGCGCGCCGCCGCCGGCGTGCTCGGCCCGGGCCTCGGCCGCGACCCCGGCTCCTTCGAGCTGGCGCGCGAGGTCGCCGGCAAGGTCGAGTGCCCGCTGGTGATCGACGCCGACGGGCTGAACGCCTTCGCCGGCCGACTCGATGCACTGGCCAGGCGCCAGGCGCCCACCATTCTCACCCCGCACGCCGGCGAGCTCGGCCGCCTGCTCGAGCGCGACTCCTCCGAGGTCGACGCCCACCGCCTCGCCGCCGCCCGCGAGGCGGCGCGGGCGGCCGACGCCGTGCTCGTCCTCAAGGGCGACGACACGATCGTCACCGACGGTGAGCGCGTCGCCGTCAACACGATCTCCGCTCCTGCCCTCGCCACCGCCGGCAGCGGCGACGTCCTCTCCGGCGTGACTGCGGCCCTGCTCGCCCGCGGCCTTGAGCCCTTCACCGCCGCCTGCGCCGCTGTCATCGCCCACTCCCGCGCCGGTCTCGACGCGGCCGGGCGGGTGGGAGCGGCGGAGTCGGTGATCGCCGGCGACGTGATCGACTCGGTCCCGGCGGGGATACGTCCCGACGGCCCGGTCGAATAACCTCGCGCCCATGAAGACGGCTGCAGAGATCATGGACCGCGACGTTCCCAGCCTCAAGGCCGAGGACGATGCCCGCACCGCGATCGACACCCTCGCCAAGACCGACCTCGGGGCGCTCCCGGTGGTCGACGAGGAGAACAAGGTGGTCGGCATCGTCAGCGAGTCCGACCTCATTCTCAGCGAGGAGGAGTCGGACCTCCACCTGCCCCATTACCTCAACATCATGGGTGGAATCGTCTTCATCGGCTCGATGAAGGGCTTCGAGGGGCGCCTCGAAAAGGCCTTCGCGACCAAGGTCTCGGAGCTGATGACCGCGGACCCGATTGTCGCCCACGACTACGAGTCCGCCGACCGGGTGGCGAAGAAAATCGCCGACAAACATCACAACCATCTCCCCGTGGTGGACGCCGACGGGTACCTCGCCGGCATGGTCACCAGGGCCGATGCGCTCGCCGCCCTGGTCGACGGCGACTGAGATGCCGGGTCACACGGCCACCTGCGCCTGGCTGACGCACGCGGCACTTCGCATCTCTGCGTCCTCGGGCTTGCCTTTGGCACCACCAAAGGCTGCGCCCTGCGTCCTTGATCTGCTCGACCGCGCGCGCCCCCAGTCGCAGGTCGCCGTGCAACCCGGCATCTGACCATGGAGCGGGCGGTCGCCCGGATCGATTACGACGCCGTGCGTGCCAACTGCGCGCGGCTGAAGGCCGAGCTGGGGGAGGCGGAGCTGTGCGCGGTCGTCAAGGCCGACGGCTACGGCCACGGTGCCGACGGTTGCGCCGCGGCGGCACTTGAGGGCGGCGCGACCCGGCTGGCGGTGGCGACCGCGAGCGAGGCCGAAGGGATCGGTCGCCGGCTTCAGCATGTGCCGTTGTTGACGATGGGAACCTTGACGGTCGAAGAGGTCGACACTGTTATCTCGACTGGCTCGGAGCTTGCGGTTTGGCGCGAGGACTTCCGGCGGCTCGTCGCCGAAAGGTCACGTGCCCATGGCCACCCCGCCGGCGTCCACGTCAAGTTCGACAGCGGCATGGGGCGCCTTGGCAATCCGGACCCGCGCGAGGTCCTGGAGCTGGTCCGCGCCTGCGCCGAGGACCCTGACCTCGAGCTGGCCGGGATCTGGACCCACTTCGCCACCGCCGACGAACTCGACTCCGCCTACTTCGACCAGCAGCTCGACCGCTTCGAGGAAGTGGCCGCGGCAGTCAAGGCCGATCATCCCGGGGTGCTCGCGCACGCCGCCAACAGCGCTGCCGTCCTCCGCGACCGCCGCGCCCACTACGACATGGCCCGCTGCGGGGTGGCGATCTACGGTCTCGACCCGTTCCAGCGCGATCCCGCCGAGCAAGGCCTGGCGCCGGCGCTGAGCCTGCGCTCGCACGTCGCCGACGTCAAGCGCTTCCCGGCCGGGGCCAGCGCCGGCTACGGGCGCAAGTGGAAGGCGCCGGTCGACACCTGGGTCGGCGTCGTCCCGCTCGGCTATGGCGACGGCGTCCGCCGCGCCCTCACCAACAACGCCGACGTGCTGGTCGGCGGCGAGCGCCGCCCCCTGGTCGGGACCGTCTCGATGGACAACATCACGATCGACCTCGGGCCGGAGACGGACGTGCGGCCCGGCGACGAGGCGATCCTGATCGGCCGGCAGGGCGAGGAGCGGATCCTCGCCGAGGAGGTCGCCGCGCGGCTGGGGACGATCAACTACGAGGTCACCTGTGCGATCTCGGCGCGGGTGCCGCGGCGGCCGGCATGAGCATCGAGAGACTCGACGCCGCCCCGATCGTCGCGGCGACCCGGCGCGGCATGCAGGGCGGCGACCCCGCCTGGATCGTCGGTGGCGCGGTGCGCGACGCCGTCCTCGGCCGCGAGGTCACCGATCTCGACCTCGCCGTCGCCGGCGATCCCCGCACCGCGGCAAAGGCGATCGCAATGGAGATCGGCGAGCACGCCTTCGAGCTCTCGGCCGAGTTCGGCACCTGGCGCGTCGTCTCCCCCTCGCGGAGCTGGCAGATCGATGTCACCGCCCTGCGCGGCGATGGGATCGAGGCAGACCTTGCCGATCGTGATTTCACGATCGGCGCCGTCGCCGTCCCCCTTGCCGGCGGCGAGCCCATCGACCCCTATGCCGGTCTCGTCGACTTTGCCGACAAGCGCCTGCGCGCCGTCTCCGAGAGGAGCTTCAGCGACGATCCGCTGCGGTTGCTGCGGGCGCCGCGTCTGGCGGCTGAGCTGGCGCTGGAGATCGAGCCCCGCACCGTCGCCCTCGCCCGTGCTGCCGCCTCCCGCGCTGCCGATCCGGCCGGCGAGCGCCAGCTGGCGGAGCTGCGTCAGGTGCTCGGCGGCCCCGACCCGCTGCGCGGTCTGCGCCTGCTCGACGAGTTGGAGCTGACCGCGGTCGTGCTGCCGGAGCTGGACAGCCTGCGCGGGGTCGAGCAGGGCCCCAACCACCACCTCGACGTCCACGAGCACACGCTCGCCGTCCTCGAGCACACGCTCGAAGTTGAGGCCGACCTCGCGCGCTTCGCCGGCGAGCGGGCCGCGGAGGTGGCGGAGCTGCTCGACGAACCGCTCGCCGACGAGATGACCCGCCGCACGGCGCTGCGCTTCGGCGCTCTCTTCCACGACATCGGCAAGCCGGCCACCAGGGCCGAGAAAGACGGCTTCGTCGGCTTCCGCGGCCACGATCAGGTCGGTGCGGAGATGATCGGCGAGATCTGCTCCCGGCTTCGAGCAAGCAGGAACCTCACCCGGCAGCTGCAGGCGCTGGCCCTGCACCATCTGCGGCTCGGATTCATGATCGCGGAGATGCCGCTCTCGGCGCGCCGCGTCCACGCCTACCTGCGGGCGACCGAACCGGTCGCTGTTGACGTCACCCTGCTCACCGTCGCCGACCGCCTCTCGGCCCGCGGTTCCGGCCCGATCGCGGCCCCCGAGATGGTCGCCGCCCACCTCCAGCTGGCGCGCGAGATGATCGCCGCCGCCCTCGACTGGCGCCGCGAGGGGCCGCCGAAGCCGCTGCTGCGGGGGGACGAGCTGGCGGCCGAGCTGGGGATCGAGCCGGGGCCGGAGCTGGGCTCGGCGCTGGCCGAGCTGGAGGCGGCGCAGTATGCAGGCGAAGTGACGGACCGCGCCGGCGCGCTCGAACACCTGCGCCGTTAGATACGCTCCCCGCCGCATGGCCAAAGAGGAAAAGATCGAAATGGAGGGGGAGATCACCGAGGCTCTCCCCAACACGATGTTCCGGGTCAAACTGGACAACGGGCACGAGGTCCTCGGCCACATCTCCGGCAAGATGCGCCGTCACTACATCCGCATCCTCCCGGGCGACCGCGTCAAGATCGAGCTTTCGCCTTACGACCTAGATAGAGGTCGTATTACCTATCGCTACAAATAAGTCGCTGGCGGATCCGCCAACTCCGCGACCAGCGCCGACCAGGCGAAGTCCTTGGCGCCCATGCCCGTGCCATTGCGCGGGTCGTAGTACTCGCGCAGGCCTTCTCGCGCCACGGCGCCGATGACGCCGTCGGCTAGTCGCTGCGCCTCCGCCTCGTAGCCGAGGCGGCGCAGGCCGAGCCAAACCATCCAGGCAGAGTTGACCCAGGTCGGGCCGCGCCAGTAGCGGCGGATCGGGCCGCGGCTCTCCTCCGGTTCGTAGCTCGGCTCGTCGACGGCGACCGAGGGCGGCGCCACCGGCGTCCAGAACTCGGCGGCGTTCAGCAGGTGCTCCTCGACCAGCCGCCGCCCGATCTCCTCCGGCAGGTCGGGCAGCGCCAGCGGCGCCAGCGAGGCCCACGTCTTCACGCCGGGGCGGGCGCCACCCGGCTGGACCTCGTCGAGGAAGAGGCCGCGCCGCTCGTCCCAGAGCCGCTCGACCAGGGCCGGCGTCGCCGAGGGCCGCCCCGCGGCCTGCAGCGAGAGCGACCAGAACGTGTTGACGACGACCTCGCAGAGCACCGGCCCGCCGGCTTCGCGGATGCGCCGCGCGTCCCAGCCACAGCGGCGGTTGCGGCGGACGAGCAGCGGGAAGAGGATCCGCGCGTTTGCCCGCCGTCCCCAGACCGGGTCGAACTTGGGCGAGGCGTCGAGGCCGGATTCGTCGGGCTGGACGATCCAGAGCAGGCCGTCGCCCTCGAGATCGCGGTTTGTCGCCAGCCAGTCGAGGTGGGCGCCGATCCGCGGCTTCTCGCCCGGGTCGCCGACGGCGACCCGCCAGGCCCAGGCCAGCAGCGGCGGCTGGATCGTCTCCGTCTGCAGCGCCCGCCGCGAGGTGACGTTGTAAAAGAGTGAGCGCAGCGGCGAGACCGGGCTGCCCCAGAAGATCGTGTGGCCGAGGAAGCCGTCCGGCCGCTGGGCCGCGAGCAGGCTCTCCAGCTCCGCCCGCGCCTGCGCCGCATCGAAGCGCCGCCGGACGACCGCCGCGAAGCAGGAGTCCCAGTACCACTGCCATGGGTAGCGGCCGGGACTCGGCCGGGTGTACGCGAAAGGGACCCCGTCCCGCTCCCCCTCCACCCAGTTCCGCTCCAGCACGACCCGCGCCGCCTCCACCGCCGACGGGCCGATTTCTCGCCATATAGGCGTATTTTCGGCCCGTCGATCGGTCACGCGTTGGTGCGCCGCATCTCGCGCAGCGCCAAGGAGCCGAGCACCACCAGCAGGCCGGCCAGGGCAAGCAGGCCCGGCCAGGTATCCGCCCAGGTGACGCTGCCGACGAAGCCCTGCCGCGCCGCTTCGACCACGTGGGTGACCGGGTTGATTCGGGCCACCTTTTCCAGCCACGGCTGCAGCAGCGCCACCGGCGCGTAGGCGGGCGTGAGCAGGATCAGCGCCATCATCCCCGCCTGCATCAGCGGCGCCGCCGACTGGCTCTTGTAGTGGAGCGCCAGCATCGAGCCCCAGCAGGCGGCGACCGCCGCCATCGCCGCGACCATCAGGTAGCAGAGCACGAGGCCGTCGAGGCCCGGCCAGTTGGCGCCGAGGACGAAGGCGATCGCCAGCACGAAGGTCGCCGGGATCAGCGCCCGCGCGCTCGCCGCCAGCACGTTCCCGGCCAGCAACACCCAGCGCGGGGCGGGGGAGACGAGCAGGCGGTCGACCCAGCCCTGCTCGTAGTCGCGGGCGAGGTTGACCCCGGCGGCGGCGCCGGTGAAGCCGGCCCCCTGCAGCATGCTGACCGGGACGATGAAGCTCTCGTACGAGTTGACGTTGAAGCCGCGCAGGTGGATCAGCCCCCCGAAGACGCCGTTGAGCCCGAGGAAGAAGATCGTCGGCGCCAGCACCCCGGGGATCGCCGCCCCCGGCACCCGCACCAGCTCGTTCTTGGCGCGCACGATCAGGGCGCCGATCGTCGTCAGGTTGGTGCGCCAGGCCGGCGTCGCCGGCGCCCTGGCGGTGAGCGTTTCGGCAGCGGCCTCCATCAGCCCACCCGCAGCCGGTGTCGCAGGGCGCGGGCGCTGAGGATGAGGCCGAGGGCGACGATCCCGGCGATCGCCGCCACCGCCTCCAGCGTCTGGGTGGCGTCGATGCCGGCGACGATCGGCTCCCGCACCCCTTCGACGATGAAGCTCAAGGGGTTGTATTCGGCGATCGTCTTTGCCGGCTCGATCATCAGCCCCTGGGGAAAGAAGGCGGAGGAGAGGAAGAGGATGACGAGGACCAGCGGGAAGAGGCCCTGGACGACGCTGGCGCTGCCGGTGCGCAGCGCGATCGCGGCGCCGATGCCGCCGACGGCCAGCGCCGAGGCGGTGATCAGCGCCATCGCCAGCAGCGCGCCGGGGACGCCGCCCTCGATGTGGGCGCCGAAGATCAGGCCGATCGCGAGGAACCAGATCGAGGCGAAGAGCCCCAGCGCCGCCGTTCCGGCCAGCCGCCCGAGGACGATCGCAAAGCGCGGGATCGGGGCGGCGAAGAGGCGGTCGGTGAAGCCCATCTCGATGTCGACCGCGAAGGCGATGCCGCCGCTGTTGCCGGCCAGCATCATCGACTGCATCATCGAGCCGGCCAGCATGAACTGGAGGAAGCTCTGCACCGGCGGGAAGCCGGGCAGTTCGATCCCGGCGCCGGCGCCGCCGGTCTGGATCGCCAGCAGCAGGGTGGGGAAGACGACGATCGGCGAGATCAGCTGCGGGCGGCGGAAGGTCTGGCGGATCGAGCGCGCCCCCAGCGCCCGCACCACCCGCGCGCTGACGGCGAAGTTGCTCATGCGGGCGCCGGCTCCTCGTCCTCGCTTGGCTCGCCCTCCTCTTGCTCCTCCGGTTCGAGGTGGTAACCGGTCTTGGCGACGAAGACGTCGTCAAGCGTCGGCCGCACCAGCTCCAGCGACTCGACCCCGATCCCCGCTTCATCGAGGGCGCGGACGACACGGGGGATGTCGGCGGCGCCGTGCTCGACCTCGAGCAGCACCCGTTTCGCGTCTTTCGGCGGCAGCAGCCGGCCGAGCTCGCGGCAGACGCGCTCGGCCTCGGCGACCGAGCCGGCGCTGATCAAAAGCTCGACGTGCGGGTTGCCGACCTCGCCCTTGAGCGACTCCGGCGTTCCCTCGGCGACGATCAGGCCGCTGTCGATGATCCCGACGTTGTCGGCGAGCTGGTCGGCCTCCTCCAGGTACTGGGTGGTGAGGAAGACGGTGGTGCCGTCTTCGTTCAGCGCCCGCACCTCCTCCCAGATCGTCTTACGGCTGACGGGATCCAGACCGGTGGTCGGCTCGTCGAGGAAGAGGACGCGCGGTTCGTGGACCAGCGCCGCGGCGAGGTCGAGGCGGCGCTGCATGCCGCCGGAGTAGGTGCCGACGCGGCGGTCGGCGGCGCCGCTGAGGTCGACCCGCTCCAGCAGCTCGTCGGCGCGTTTGCGACCGGCGGCGGTCGGCAGCCCCTGCAGCGTCGCCTGCAGGCGGATCAGCTCGCGGCCGGTCATCAGCGGGTCGAGCGCCGCTTCCTGCAGGGCGACGCCGATCGAGCCCCGCACCTGGCGCGCATCGGCGACCACGTCGTAGCCGGCGACGCCGGCGCGGCCGCCGGTCGGCAGCAGCAGCGTCGTCAGCATCCGCACCGTCGTCGTCTTGCCGGCACCGTTGGGGCCGAGGAAGCCGTAGATCTCGCCCTCGTCGACCGTGAGGTCGATCCCCTGCACGGCGAAGACGTCGCCGAAGGCGCGCTGCAGTCCCTCGACAACGATTGCCGGCACGGCTAAGCCTCCAGCACGTCGGCGGCGAGCGGCGGCAGCGCGTCGACCCAGCGGCGGCCGTTGGCCCGCTCCAGCACCTCGGCGGCGTCGAGGAGCAGTTCGTCGCGCCCCCAGGCGCCCTGCAGCTGCAGGGCGATCGGCAGCCCCTGCGAGTTGCCGACCGGGACGCTGACGGCGGGGATGCCGGTGAGGTTGGCGAGAGCGCCGCCGCGGACGTTGGCCTGGTCAGCGGTGAGGGTGCCGGAGGGGAGCTCGACCAGCGGCGCCTCCAGCGGCGGCGCCACCGCCGGCACCGTCGGCCAGGCGATCACGTCGACGTCGGCGAAGACGGCGGCAAGACGCCGGCGCGCGATCGCCCGCAGCTGCGCGGACTTCACGGTCGCCGCCGCCGGCAGCAGGATCCGGTACTTGAGCAGGCCGCGCCCGAGCGGGCTCAGCTCGGGGTCGAGGTGGTTGAGGCGCTCGCGGGTGACGTTGTTGAGGCTCTCGCCGTTGGCGATCAGGACCGTGGCCAGGGTCGCCGCCGCCAGTTCCGGAAGCTCGATCTCGCGCACCTCGCCGCCGGTCTCGCGGCGCAGGTCCTCGACCGCCGCCTCGCAGGCCTCCCGTACCGCCGGCGCCACGTCCTCGGAGACCTCGTCGCGGATGACGCCGATCCGCAGCCCCTGGACCTCGCCCCCGCGCAGCTCCTCGCCGTAAAGGACGGAGGCGAGCAGGCGGCAGTCGGCGGCGTCGGCGCAGAGGGGGCCGGAGACGATCGTGCTCGAGACCTCGGCCATGTGGTGGCCCGCCATCGCCGAGCGGCCGAAGGTCGGCTTCAGCCCGGTGAGACCGCAGTAGGCGGCCGGGTAGCGGATCGAGCCGATCCCGTCCGCGCCGACCGCGCCGGCGACTAGCCGGGCGGCGACCGCGGAGGCCGGGCCGCTGGAGGAGCCGCCAGGACAGCGCTCGGTGCTCCAGGGGTTGCGCGCGGGACCGTAGACGGAGACGTTGCCGGTGCTGCTGGCGCCGAGCTCGTGCATGTTGCCGACGCCGACGATCACCGCCCCCGCGTCGCGCAGGGCGCGGTAGGGGCCGGACTCGCCCGGCGCCGAGTCGGCGAGCATGTCGGCGGCGCCGAAGCGCTGCGCGCGCCAGGGTAGCGGCCACTCGTCCTTGATCACGACCGGGACGCCGTGCAGCGGGCCTTGAGGTGCCGCCGCCAGCATCTCCCGCGAGCGCTCCGGAAAGGTCTCGACGACTGCGTTCAGCGTCGGGTTGCGCTCCTCGATCCGCCGCAGCGTCGCCTCCAGCAGCTCGCCCGCGTCGGTCTCGCCGGCGGCGATCGCCCGCGTCTGCTCCCGCAGCGAGAGGTCAAGCGCCTCGTTCATCGCTCCTCCGGCGCCCGCGAGAGGTCGGGGGTGGGCTCGACCGGGGCCTCGCTGTTGTCTAGATCGAGCAACTCGAGGATCGGCGGCCAGAACATCTCGTGGGCGGCGCGCATCACCGCCAGCTCGATCTCGTCCGCCTCGATCCCGTAGGCGGCGATCGCGATGCCGATGAAGTCGTTTGCGTTGCTTGATGCCTCCATCTGGCGCCGGACCCTACCGGGGCGACTTGACCGGGATCGTGCAAACGCTCCGGCAGCGCCGCATCCAGCCGAGGCGGACGGCAAGATTGGCGCCGCAACTGGGGTTTGTGGCCCGTGTTGGCAGAACGATGCGATTCGCAGCGACGAAAATCCCGAACCGGCGCGTCTGGGCGCTGATCGCGGCCGCCTGCCTGTTGGCGGCGCTGATCGCGATCGCGGCGCCGCGCCAAGCCGATTCGGCCCCGCTTCGGGTGGTGGTGCTGGGCCAGACTTCGGAAACGCCGCCGGCTTCGTGCCCCGGCAAGGTCGTGAACACCGTTGAGATCACCCCCTGCCGGGTGGAGGGACACGTGACCGGCTTCCAGTCGATCGCCGACGGCGTCGCCCGCCCCTACGAGGCGCCCTTCGAAGGAAAGATCGTCGCCTGGTCGATCACCCTCGCCAAGCCCTCGACCAAGGAAACGAAAACGACCACCGACGAGGTGGGCTTCTTCAACGAATTCCTCGGCTCGCCCTCGGAGGCCCGGATCGGGATCCTGAAGCCGGTCGAAGGCAGCAAGCCGCCGCAGTACAAGCTGGTCCGCCAGAGTCCGCTAGAGGTCCTCAACCCCTATTTCGGCAGCACCCCGATCTTCGCCCTCGACCACCCGCTGACCGTGCTCCAGGGCCAGGTCGTCGCCCTCACCGTCCCCACCTGGGCGCCGATGTTCGCCTTCAACGTCTCCGCCGAAAACACCTGGCGCGGCAGCCGCCTGCCCGAACACTGCTCCTCCAAGGAAGACATCCAGAGCGGTCACCCCCAGCAGGGCGTAGGCAAGACCAAGACCTACGGCTGCTACTACTCCAACGCGCGTTTGCTCTACACGGCCACCCTAGTCAAGAAGCCCTAACACGAAACGAACCGGCAATAACCCTCCTATAGGGGGCAAAACTGCCGTTTCCCAGCGGGTTCTAAAGCGCTTCCTGGCGCAGCCCGCAGTACGGGCAGTCGCTCACATCCAGCCCGATGAGCTGGTCGCAGCGGCGGCAGGCGCGGAGGTTCTCGGGCGAGCGGGGAAGGGATGAGACGGAAGGGGCGAGCGGGAGGGCCGCTGCTACCGGCTCCATCTCCTCGCCGGTCTCGCGGTCGACGTAGACCGAGCCCGGTTCGGCATGCGTGAGCGCCTCGCGGCCCGAGGCCGCTGCGCGCATGCGGTAGAGCTGCTTCTCGTTCATCGCCGGGAAGACTATTAGCTTGGGCGGGGGATGAAGGTCCTCGTCTTCCACGGATACATGCTGCGCGGCACCGGCAGCAACATCTACAACGCCAATCTGGCGCGGGCGCTGGCCCGACTCGGCCACGAGGTGCACCTGCTCTGCCAGGACCGCGAGGTGCGGATCGAAGGCGTGCGGATCCACAACCCCGACATCGGCAGCCTGCTGCCCGTCTACGTGCGGGACCCCTACCAGGGGTTCGAGGTCAAGACCTTCCCGGAGCTGAGCGAGGCCGAGCTCGATCGCTACCTCGACGCCAATATCGCCGCCGTGCGGCAGGTCGCCGAAGTAACCGGCGGCATCGACGCCGCCCTCGCCAACCACCTGGTGATGGGCCCGGCGATCCTCGCCCGAGCTGGAGTTGCCCCCTTCGCGGCCAAGATCCACGGCTCCGCGCTTGAGTACACGGTCAAGCCGCACCCCCGCTTCCTTCCCTACGCCCGCGAGGGGATGGAAGCCGCCAATAGGGTCCTGGTCGGCTCCGCCCACACGGCAGAGTCGCTCTGGGAGACCCTCGACCTCCCCGACCTGCCGAAGAAGACCCGGCTCGGCCCGCCCGGAGTCGACGTCGAGGAGTTCCACCCAACCGGGAAGCGCGAGCCGCTGGTCGCCTTCGTCGGCAAGTTCCTCGTCTCCAAGGGACTGGATCTGCTGCTCGCCGCCTGGCCGCTTGTTCATGACGCCCACCCCCAGATGCGCTTGGAGGTCGCCGGCTTCGGCGCCTACGAGGAGGGATTGCGGAGGTTGCGGGCGGCGCTGGAGCGGGGCGATCTCGATGACGCCCGCGAGGTCGCCCGCCTTGGCTGGGCGCTGGAGGGCGGGGAAGAGTGCCCGCTGCCGATCCTCTCGGCCTTCCTCGCTGATCCGCCAGCTCACTACGCCGACATGGCCCGAGCCGCCGCCGGCTCGGTCGAGTTCATGGGCCGCCTTGAGCACCACGAGGTCGCCTCCTTTCTGCCGCGGGCCGAGGCCCTGGTCATGCCCAGCACCTTCCCCGAGGCCTTCGGCATGGTCGCCGCCGAGGCCGCCGCCTGCGGAGCCTTGCCGGTCTCGGCCGGTCACTCCGGGATGCTCGAGGTCTCGCGACAGCTGAGCGTTGCCCTGCCCCGCGATGTCAGCGCTCTGACTTCTTTCCCCGCCGGGCCGGGGGCGGTCGAGGCGATCGCCGCCCGCATCAACGCCTGGCTCGCCCTCCCCGAGGCCGAGCGCGAAACCGCCCGTGGTGCCCTCATCGAGACCGTCGCACGGCTCTGGAGCTGGGAGGGCGTGGCCCGCGGCGTGCTTGCCGCAGCGGCCGGAAAGCTCGATGACCTGCCGCCTCCGACGGGCTAGTGCGGAGCGTCACCAGGACCGGCGAAAGCCTCCCGCCGCCGCTTCAATAGAATGCCCGCCGCCCCAATGTACGGCCGCCTGCCCATAGCCAAGATGATCGCCGCCATTTTCGTCCTCGGGACGGTTATCGCGGCGATCATGGTGAGCATTCATTGGGATGGTCAGCAGGCCTCCACCGCGGCGCCGAAGATCGATGACCTTCTGAAGGTGATGATCGTCATCTCCTCCTATGTCTTCGCGACGGTTCTGGTGATGCTCTTCTACGCCCTTTGGAAGTTCAAAGCCAAGCCGGGCGACGAATCCGATGGGGAGCCGATCCACGGCAACACCCGCCTCGAGATCGCCTGGACGCTTATCCCGACGATCATCGTCCTCTTCGGCGGCGGCTACAGCTGGAAGGTTCTCAACGAAATCGAAGAAAAGAAGCCGAGCGCGATGACGGTCGACGTCTTCTCCCAGCAATACGCCTGGAGCTTCGCCTATCCGGAAGATGGCTACAAATATGTCGAGGGCGAATTCCACGTCCCGGTCAACCGCCAGATCGTGTTCAAAATGCACGCCCAGGACGTGATCCACTCCTTCTGGGTGCCCGAGTGGCGGATCAAGAAAGACAACGTGCCCGGCATCACCACGACCGCGGTTGTCACCCCGGACAGGATCGGCACCTACCAGCTGATCTGCACCGAGCTTTGCGGCTTCGGCCACGCCACGATGCGGGCTAAAGTCGTCGTCGAGTCCCCTGCAAAATTCAAGAAATGGGAGGACTCGCTGGAACAGAAAACGCCGCCGGCGCTGATGCAGTCGGTGAAGGAGGCCACGCAGCCCACCCCGGTGAACCTCGGGGCCGGCGGGGCATAATGGGGGATATCTGATGGTTGCTGCGATCAAGAGACCAGGTTGGACCCGCGGGATCCTTGGGGCCATCGCCTTCGGCGCCTTCGGCTTCGGCCTCGTGGTGGCGCTGCGGGCGATCTCCGGGCTGCCGATCTACCAGACCGAACAGACCGGCTACCCCCACGTGGTCGTGCCGTTGATCTTGGCTCCGCTCGGGTTCCTGGCCGGGTTCGGCTGCTTCGACTACTGGCTTCGCTGGGCCGCCGGTATGCCGACGATCCCCGAGGACCACTCCCAGCACGGGGCGAAGAGCTGGAAGGACTACTTCCGCTTCAACACCGACCACAAGGTGATCGGCATCCAGTACATCTGCACCACCTTCTTCTTCTTCTTCGTGGGCGGCCTGATGGCGATGTTGATCCGGGCCGAGCTCGCCCAGCCAGGCACCCAGATCGTCGACGCGGCGACCTTCAACAGCCTTTTCTCGACCCACGCGGTGCTGATGATCTTCGTCTTCGTCATCCCGGTCTTCGCCGGGATCGCCAACTACGTGCTGCCGCTGATGATCGGGGCGCCGGACATGGCCTTCCCGCGCCTCAACGCGCTCAGCTTCTGGATGCTGCCGCTGGCGGGCCTGCTCTTCATCGGCAGCTTCCTCGCCCCGGGCGGCGCCTTCGACGCCGGTTGGACCGGTTACGCACCGCTCTCCACCGGCGCCCCGCTGGGCCAGTCCTTCTTCAACCTCGGCGTCCAGTTCGCCGGCGCCTCCTCGATCGCCACCGCGCTCAACTTCCTGGTCACGATCATCACCATGCGGGCGCCGGGCATGACCTTCTGGCGGATGCCGCTGCTGGTCTGGGCCAACCTCTCGACCTCGCTGCTGGTCGTCGCCGCGACCCCGTTCATCGCCGGCGTCCAGTTCATGGTCCTCCTCGACCGCCTCCTGCACACCAACTTCTTCAACTTCGCGGCCGGTGGCGACGTGATCAGCTACCAGCACATCTTCTGGTTCTACTCCCACCCGGCGGTCTACATCATGATGCTGCCCGGGTTCGGGATCATCTCCGAGGTCATCTCGACCCATGCCCGCAAGCCGATCTTCGGCTACCGGCTGATGGCCCTGGCGCTGATCGGGATCGTCGTCCTCAGCTACTCGGTCTGGGCCCACCACATGTTCGTCGCCGGCATGTTCTCCTGGCTGCGGGTGCCGATGATGATCACCACGCTGCTGATCGCGGTGCCGACCGGGATCAAGATCTTCTCCTGGCTGGGGACCCTCTACTTCGGCAAGGTCCACACCTATTCCACCGCGATGTTGTTTGCGCTCGCCTTCATCGTCACCTTCACGATCGGCGGCATCAGCGGCGTCATGCTCGGCATGGTGCCGATCGACATCCACGTCTCCGACACGTACTTCATCGTCGCCCACATCCACTTCGTCCTCTTCGGCGGCTCGGTCTTCACGATCTTCGCCGGCGTCTACCACTGGTTCCCGAAGATGACCGGCCGGATGTACGACGAGCGGCTCGGGCGCGTCCATTTCTGGGGCACCCTGATCGGCACCTGGGGCACCTTCCTGCCGATGCACTGGATCGGGATGGACGGAATGCCGCGTCGTGTCGCCGACTACGCCGCGCAGTTCGGCAACTGGAACCTCTTGATCAGCTGCTTCGCCTTCATGCTCGGCGCGACCCAGTTGGTCTTCCTCTACAACATGGTCACCAGCTGGCGCTACGGTCCGAAGGCCGAGGGCAACCCCTGGCGCGCCAACTCGATCGAGTGGCAGGTTTCCTCACCGCCGCCGATCTTCAACTTCGACGAGATTCCGCGGGTCGTCGGTGGTCCCTACGAGTACGGGGTCCCGGGCGCCAAACACGCGATCATGGCCGGCGAAGGGGCTGAGGTGCCGGCGGGCGAGCCGAGCGTGGTGGGTAGCTCGTGAACACTGCCGCGGCTGACGAGCCCAGGCCGCTGCTGGTTTTCCTCAACGAGGTGGCCGGTGGGCGCAAGCTGCTGGAGGCGGTGCGCGAGCGCCAGGAGCAGGTCTCCGGCGTGGTTGTCGCCGCGCCCCAGAACCAGCCTTCTGTCGGTCAGTTGATCGACTCGGCCGAGGTCCGCGAGGCCGCTCGCGCCCGGGTCGAGGTGACGATGGCGGTACTGAAGGAGTTCGGGATCGACTCGATCGGCGAGGTCCTGGACCCCGAGCCCTCGCTCGCGCTTGATGACGCCGTGCGTGCGCATCAGCCAAGCGAGGTGCTTCTCTCCGCCCTCGCCCAGACCCGTTTCGGTTTTCTCCGCCGCGACCTCGTCGAGTGGGCGCGCCACCGGGTCGAGCCAGAGGTGAAGCTGACCCACATCCCCGTCCGGATCGAAGAGGACGCGATCCGCTGGGACCTCAACCACACGCTCGTGGTGGCGACGAAGACCGTCTCGGCACCGGATCTGGTCAACCGGCTGAAAGAGCGGGCGAAAATCCGCCCGCATCGCTTCACGATCATCTCCCCGCGAGCGGAGGATGTGAGCGAGCCGCAGGTGGCCCACGATCTTGCTTCGACCCTGGCGGAGCTCTACCGCGCCGACATCGACGCCACCGGCCAGCCGATGAGCCCCGATCCCTTCTACGCCGTCAAGAACGCGATCGAGCACTACCGGATCGACGACATCCTGATCTCGACCTTCACCGGCGAGCGTTCGCAGTGGCTCGAGGACAACCTGATCGGCCGGGTCCGCGAAATCACCGAGAAGTCTGTCGAGCACATCGAGGTCGGCCGTCCTGCGGCAGCAGTGGCTGCCGCCGTCGCAGAGGGAGGAGCGGAGTAATGGAGAGCGCGACCGTCACCGTCGGTCACGGCCACGCCGATCACCACCACGGGCCGCCGGAGGCAAATCAGAGCTCGCGGATCGACCGCCAGACGCTCGGGATCCTCCTCTTCATCGTCTCCGAGGTGATGCTTTTCGGGGCATTCTTCGCCTCCTACTTCTTCCTCCGCGTTGTCGTCAACCCGGAAAGTTGGCCGCCGCACCCCTACACCCTGCCAGTCGCGGTAGCGGGAATGAACACGGCGATCCTGGTCTCCTCCAGCTTCACGGTCCACTATGCGCTGGAGTCGATCCGCCGCGGCAATCGGGCTGGGATGAAGCTCGGGCTGGTGGTCACCTGGTTGCTCGGCGCGACCTTCCTCTTCATCCAGATCAACGAGTACGTGCACCTGGGCTTCAGCGCCCGTGACTTCTCCTTTGGCTCGATCTTCTACAGCCTCACCGGCCTCCACGGGGCCCACGTCTTCGTCGGCCTCTGCCTGCTCTCGTTCGCGACGATCCGCGCCTTCCGCGGCCACTTCGGTCCCGCCGAGAAGGACCACCTCGGCGTTGAGGTGCCAGGGATCTACTGGCACTTCGTCGACATAATGTGGATCATCGTGTACGTCACGGTTTACGTCCTTTAGCGCGGACGCTGCAAACCGGCGCATCTCGGCGTCCTCGGTCGACTCGGATCGGGTCACGCACTAATGTGCGCTCCCCTCACCTCGCTCCCTGCGTCCACCGACCTGCTTGGTTTTCGCGCCCGTCCGTACTTCGGGGAAGAATCAAGGTTATGAAACTCGACGAGGCGGCTGTATTCAGATGGGTCGTGATCATCGGGATTGCGGCGGCGGTTGTGATCGTGGTGACGCTGTTGACGCGGCCGCTGGTGGGGGCGCTGTTGGGCTTGGCACTGGTGATTTGGGGCTGTGTCCACGCCTACCGATGGGCGCGACAGAAATGGCGCTGAGTTCAACGAGGTCGACAAGCAATTCGCGCGGATAGACAAACGGCTCGACCGTCTTGCAGATGGACTCGAATCGGTTCAGAAGGCAATCGTCTTTGGCGCCATCACGATGTCCTCCGCCTTCGTTGCCGGTCTCATCGCCTTGGTCGTGCAGGGTTAGTACGGCCGGCGAGCTCCAGCGCTGCCAGCGTCAGGGCGATCGGGACGGTGGAGGGGAGCTCGTCGACGGCGAAGAAGAGCAGGTCGAAGGCGACACAGAGGACTGCCGCAAGGAGAGCGCCTCGCAGCTGCAGGCGGCGGCTGGAGGAGGCGAGGAGGGCGCCGAGGGTGGCGGCGACGAAGAGGTCGCCGAAGCCCATTACCGCCGAGCCGAAGGAGGCGAGCTGGAGGCGGGGAAGGCCGCCACCGGGGGCGACGGTGTTGAGGACCGCGTTGGGGCCTTGAAGGAGATCTGAGGCCACCAGCCAGGCATCGATCGCGGCCATCACGTAAATCCCCAGCTTCAGCCAGGGCGCCGGGACCATGCAGGCGACGAGCCAGCCGAGACTGACGCAGGCGAGGGCGGAGAGGGCGAGGGCGGCTGCCTGACCTCCGAGGGCCCCCCTGGCGGCCCAGGCGAGGGCGAAGAGGGGTAAGACGCCGAGGGCTAGCTCCAAGCGGGCCCCGCGGATCAGCCAGGCGACGGCGGCGGCGGCCAGCGGCGGCACTGCTACCAGCGCCAGGTAGGTGAGGAAGCGGGCGCTGGCCGAGTCGATCGCGATCGCCGAGATGACAATGACGATCGAAAGCGGCAGCACCAGCGCCCACCAGCGGCTTCGCAGGCGGTCGAGCAGGTGCGTCGCGGGGGCTTTGGGCGCTGCGACGAGAGCCGCCTGGACGAGGCTGAGAAACCCGATCGAGAGCCAGAAGGGGAGCAAGCCTCAGACGGGCTCCGCGGCGGCCGCGGTTGGCTGCTCGGTCTCCTCAACGGCAGCCGGTGACGATTCTCCACGCGGATCGAGGCGCCCAGCGGTGGCAACGGTCCAAAGCATCGCCAGCCAGTTGCCGGTGGCGACGGCGATGTGGACCCAGACAAGCTCCGTGGGCAGTTCCAGATACCACTGGAGGCCGCCGATTGCCCCCTGCAGGGCGAGGAGGCCGATGACGAGCGTGAGCGGCTTCAGTGCCCGTCTGTCGCCCCCGGGGCGCCGCAAGAGGAACCAGACGCCAATCGTGGCGAGGCCGTAGACCGCGGCGATCACGGCATGGCGCTGGACCACCCATTCGAGGGTCCCTCTTCCCTCGAAGTGGAAGCGGTGAACCAGCTGACCGGCGTGGGCGCCGGCGTGGGGGCCGGAGGCGGTGGCGATCGTGCCGGCGAGGATCGTCAACTGGCCGAACGGGATCAACGCCCTGACCGCCCAGACTCCGAGCCGGTCCGGCGAGCGCCGTCGCTCCCATGGTTCGAAGCGCGAGCACCAGGCGAGAGCGAAGGCCGCATCGAGCAGCATCATCGAGAGGATGAAATGGAGCATCACCAGGCCCGGAGCGAGGTGGTACTTGACCACCAGGGCACCGAGGATCGCTTGGCAGATCACGCCGACCGGCAGCAAAGCCCCGAAGAGGGCAAGATGCCCGCGGAAGGGGCGCCGGAACCAGGCGAGCACGCTGGCCGCGATCACCGCGACGCCGACCAGCCCCGTGATCAGCCGATTTCCGTACTCGATGATTGCGTGCGATTCCAGCGGCGGGGTGGTGCCGCCGTAGCACTTAGGCCAATCGGGACAGCCGAGCCCTGAGTCGGTCAGGCGCACGCCGGCGCCGGTGAGGACGATCAGCGAGAGGGCCCCGAGAGCGACCAGCGTCACTTGCGCATAGCGCTCACGGGAGATTTCGAGGCGGCTTTTCAGGCGTTCCCGCATCTACTCCTAATCATCGCAGCGGCCCTCCGCGGGCCGCCGTTCTCAGCCTTTGGATTTGGCTTTGCCGCCGCCGGTGCTTTCGCTCAGGTACTTGACCAGGTCTTCGAGTTCTTTGGGCGAGAGCATCTGTTCGAAGGTCTGCGGCATCACGCCCGATGGATAGCCCTTGGCGATTTTCGCGTTCGGGTCGACGATCGATTCATGGATCATCGCTTCGGTCTGGCCCGGCAGGACTTCGTCGAGGTTCGGACCGGTCGTGCCTCCGGAGCCGGCGGCGGCGAGCGTGTGGCAGGTGCCACAGCCGTTGTTGGCGAAGACCTGGGCTCCGGAGCCGCCGGGCACCTGCGGAGGTTCGGCACCGGGGACGCCGGCCCATTCGCCGACATAGGCGGCTACGTCGTCGAGGTCCTGGCCGGTGACCACGTCGGGGGGCATCGAGACGGCAGGGTTGCCGTTGTTCGGGCGGGGGAACTCGACCTGCGCTTTGACCACGCCTTCGATCGTTTCGCTTTCCTCGCCGGCTTCCCGCGCGGAGGCGAAGGCATCATCCAGGTTCGGGCCCACCTGCGCCGTCGTGCCGGCCTGGGCGAGCGTATGGCAGACGCCGCACTTCTGTTTGAACAGTACGCGCCCACGGGCCGTGTCTGCGCTGGTCGTGCCGCAGCCCGAAGCAACCACCGCTAGGGCGAGCAGGGCCACGAGGGCGAGCAGCGGCGAAATGAGTTTGGAAAGGCGAGGCATGGGGTGAATTGCGAGCGAGAGTCTATATGTCGGGGCTGCCGCCAAGCGTCCCGCGTGACGCCCAGATTTAGCTACTCTTGAGACGATCCGCACTAACTCAAAACGACCCAGATCGGAGGCCGTAAATGCAGGTGAGGGATGGGATGTCGGAGATCACGCTGACCGTGGGCCCGTCCCACACGCTGCGCGAGGCGGCGCAGAAGATGGTCGAGAAAGGGACGGGGGCGGCGCTGGTTTTCGACGATGAGCTGCCCACCCCTTCAGTTGTCACCGAGCGCGATCTGCTGATCTCGGTCGCCCGCGGTCAGGACCCCGACTTGGAGAAGGTCGCCGACCACATGAGCGAGGGGGTCCTCACCGCTGCCCCCGATTGGAGCCTCGAGCGCGCCGCCGCCGAGATGTCACGCCGCGGCGTCCGTCACCTGGTCGTCTTTGAAGGTGCCGAGGCGATCGGCGTCCTCTCGATGAGGGACATAGTGCGCTGCTGGACGTCGGACGGAGCGACGTCCGAAATGACGCTGCCGAGGAGCTGAGGAGGCGCGTTAGGGCTGCGGGGGGCCGCTGATCGTTTCGACCGGCAGAGCCGCACCACGGGTCTCCTGGCGGCGGGGCAGGCGGTAGTAGTCGCGGATCGCGCCACGGATGAGGCTGCGGAGGGCGGCGAGGATGATGATTGCGCCGACGATCGAGTAGACGAAGGGCGAGAAGATGAAGCCGCCGGCGTAGGTGCCGGCGATCAGCGCCAAGGCGCCGAGGGCGAAGAAGGCCGGGGCCCACGAGGGGCGAGGGGTGGAGATCAGTTCACCGGGCTCGGGGACGTGTCGATGCTCAGCCACTTTCAGCTCCTAAGAGGCGATGTAGAGGAAGGCGGCGACGAAGCTGAGGGCGAAGATCGCGGCGGCGATGCCTCCGGCGACCAGGCCGGCCCGCATGCTCTGACGTGCGCTCTCACGGTCCATGAGGACGGAGTTTTATCAAGCCCGCCTGGCGAGTGCCGGACCAAGCGATACAAGGACGCAGGGAAGGGAAGTGTGCTTTGCACACGACCGACCGAGGACGCCGTAGCGCGCCGGCCCGGTGCCGCCAGGCTAGACGTTGGCCGCTATGGCCATTGAGAGGAAGAGCGCTGCCAGGTAGGCGAGGGAGTAGAGGTAGGTGCGGAGCGCCGAGCGGCGATCTCGGGTGCGGTAGAGGCGGGTGGAGAAGTAGATGAAGCCGGCACCGAGGAGCATCGAGGGGATGAGGTAGGCGACGCCGAGGCCACCGGCGCAGAAGGGGAGCTGGGTGACGGCGTAGAGGAGGACCGTGTAGAGGAGGATCTGGCGGCGCGTCTCCTCCTCGCCCCGGACGACCGGCAGCATCGGGACCCCGGCCTTGGCGTACTCGTCCTTCATCAGCAGCGAGAGGGCCCAGAAGTGGGGCGGCGTCCAGAAGAAGACGATCGCGAACATGTAGAAGGCCATGCCGCTGAGGCCGCCCGTCACCGCCGCCCAGGCGACCAGCGGCGGCACGGCGCCGGCGGCGCCGCCGATGACGATGTTCTGCGGCGTCGTCCGCTTCAGCCAGAGCGTGTAGACGCAGACGTAGCCGAAGAAGCCCGCGAGCGAGAGCGAGGCCGCCAGCGGGTTCACGGTCAGCGCCAGCAGCAGGAAGGAAGCGGCCTCGAGGCCGAGCCCGAAGGCGATCGCGGCGCCCGGGGAGACGCGGCCCGAAGCGACCGGGCGATCGGCCGTGCGCGCCATCGTCCGGTCGATGTCGCGGTCGACGGCGTGGTTGATCGCGCCGGCGCCACCGGCGGAGAGCGCCCCGCCGAGGCAGGTGAGGAGGACGAGGCCGGGCGCTGGATCGCCGGCGACGTACATCGTCGTGATCGTCGTGAACAGCAGCAGCGACTGGACCTTCGGCTTGGTCAGCGTCAGGTAGTCGCGGAGGACCCTGGGGACGGCCGGGCGCCGCGCGATCGTCGCAGTCTGGGCACCGCTCATGCCGGGTTCAGGCTACAGGCTGCGATTCGCGGGCCGCCTGCTCGCTGCGGCCGGTGCGGTGGGCGATCGCCTCGCGGATGTCACGCAGCGGCCGGGCGCTGCGGACGTCCGGAAGGACGTCGAAGTTGTGCGGCTCCGGCGGTGAGAGCGTGAACCACTCGAGCGTGTCGCCGCCCCAAGGGTCGTGCCCTGCGGCGGGCCCGTTGGCGCGACTGAAGATCGCATTGATCAGCGTCAGCAGGATGCCGACGAAGAGGATGAGGATGCCGATCGAGGCGATCACGTTGTAGACGGTGACGCCGGCGCCGGAGAAGTACTTGTAGGCGTCGATCACCTGGCCCTGCTCCGCGCCCGCCAGGAAGAGCGGCACGAAGCCGAGCAGGAGGCCGATGACGATGGTCCAGAAGGAGAAGCGCGCCAGGGTCTCGCCCATGGTCCGTCCGGTCATCTTCGGGAACCAGTAGTGGAGCCCGGCGAAGCCGCCGAAGACGGCGCCGCCGATCAGCGAGAAGTGGGTGGCAGCGGTGGCGTCGGTGGTGTTCTTCAGGTTCCAGGCGGCGGCGACCAGCGACTGCTCGAGCTCGGCGGCGAGGCCGATCGAGATCGCCGAGACGGCGCCGATCGCGAACAGCAGCGGTGCTCGCATCCGCAGCGTGCCGCCGACGAGGGTCGCGATCAGGTTGAAGATGACGAGGCCGAAGGGAACGAGCAGGGCCAGCGACATCACCATCGCGAAGTACATCCAGCCGATCCCGATCGGGGCGGTGAGCATGTTCTGCATCCAGGCCAGGGTCCCGATCACGGCGATCGCGCCCAGCGAGGCCATCGTCACCGGGCGGTTGAAGAGCGGTTTGCGCGAGAAGGTGGCGAAGACTTCGGCGATCACGCCGAAGGCGAAGATCAGGATCAGCATGTAGGTGCCGGTGTAGAAGATCCAGCTCAGGTGCTGCCAGAGCAGCGGCGCGCCGCCGGAGCCGTCGGCGAAGAAGGTCCCGTCGTAGTTGCGGTCGATCATCAGCATCGTCAGCGCCGCCAGCAGGACCGGGCCGATCACGACCAGCAGCCAGGAGCCGACCGTCGCCGACCAGGCGAAGACCGGCACCCGGCGCCAGGCCAGGCCAGGGGCGCGCATGGTCCGCAGCGTTGCCACCAGGTTGATCGCGAGGAAGACGAAGCCGAGCGTCGCCAGGCCGGTCGCCGTCGCCCAGGCGTCGACGCCGTTGTTGGAGAGGAAGGCCAGCTCGCTGAGCGGTGCCAGCGGGTTGACGCCGGCCTCGGTGGGGGTCCAGAGGAAGCCCGCGTAGAGGACGATTGCGCCGGCCACCCAGAGCGCTGCCCCGGTCTGACCGAGGCGTGGCAGGGCGGTGCCGCGGGCGCCGATCTGCAGCGGCGCCAGGTAGTAAAAGAGTCCGATTACCAGGGGAATCGCGAAGAAGAAGACCCCGGTCGCACCGTAGAGCGAAAGCATCCGGTTGAAGGCGACAGGGGAGAGGAAGGTGTTTTCCGGCACCAGCAGCTGCAGCCGCATCAGCACCAGCTCGACCAGGGCGATGAAGAGGAAGCCGAGGGCGCCGCAGACGAGGACCTGGCCAACCTCCTTGTGATCGGCGCTGGTGGCCAGCTCGATCCAGCGGGGACGGCGGCTGGGATAGCCGTCGACGACGAGCTCTGGGCGCGGGCTGGGACTCATGGCACTTCTCCGTGTTCGATCAGGCCGACCACCCGGTCCTGGGCTTCTTCGATATCGGCTTTCTGGCTTTTGATGAAGCTTTCGTATTCCTGCGGGGAGACGACTTCCACCTTGGCTCGCATCGCCGCGTAGGCCTGGCCGGAGAGAGTCGCCGAGTCGCCTTCGTAGCTGCCCGGGTCGGCGCTGAAGACGACGTGGTTGACCTTGCCGGGCACGGCATCGGCCTTGCGGGCGAGTTCTTCGACGTTCCACGTGTGGACGACGTCGGTCGAGACCAGTTCCAGTTCGACCGCGGTTTCGGCCGGGACGACCAGCTTGTAGTAGGAGAAGGCGCCGTTCGGGTAGTCGTAGCGCCACAGCCACTGCTGGCCGGTGGCCTTGATCTTCAGCGGTTCGGTTTTGGCCGAGGCGAGGCCGGCGCTGCCGGTGTGGGGCATCTGCTGCGCCTTATCCGTAAATACGATGCCGAGGACGAGGAGGACGGCGGCGAAGACGGTGAGGACGGCGCCGACCCGGAACTGCAGGCGGCGGCCGCTCAGCAACTGGCGCGGCTCGGTCCCACGCTCACCGCGATAGCGCCGCACCGCGGAGAAGAGCGCGACGTTGATCACGATCACGAGGATCGCGGCGGCGACGAAGCCAATCCAAAGCAGAGTGTGGATCTGGTCAGTGCCAGGCGAGTGCGGCGTCAAAGCGCGGCCATTCTATTCACGCGGTGCGGCGCCGCGGCTTCCGCTTGCGGACCGCCTCCCGCGCGGGCGGGGGTGTCTACCTATACTCGCCGCCCTGATGAGGCGCTCCCGGCCATCACCCGCGCTTCGCCTCGCGGTTCGGGCCGGCGGCGTGGCCGCGATCGGCGCTGCGGTTGCGGTTCCCTTCCTGCGCCGTCGCCTGCGGATCCCGGCCGAGGTCACGGTGGCGGCCTGCGCCGCGGGGCCGCTGGCGCTGGCGGTGCTGCAGCCGCGCTCGAAGCGGCGCGACGTCGCCCTCTTCGCCCTGCAGATGTGGGCCTTCACCGTCGCCCACGAGCTCCCCTACGACAACCCGGAGCGCCTGCGCGCACGACTCCGCACTCGCTACCCGATCCGGGTTGACAAGGCGATAGGCGGCGGTCGGCTCCCCAACGCGCGCCTACAGCGGGCGTTGGCGCGGCTGCCGCGGGTCGGTTCCATCGACCGCGTCCTCACCTGGGCCCACTGGCTCTGGTTCGTTGAGCCCTACCTGGCCCTGGTCCTGATCCTCGCCCGCCACAACGAGCGCTTCCCCCGCGCCGCCCGGCAGATGGCCGCCGTCTTCGACCTCGGCTGCGTCGTCTACTTCGCGGTTCCGACGGCGCCGCCGTGGTGGGCGTCAGAGAAGGGACTCACCGGCGAAGGGGTGCGGCGGATCATGGTCGAGGTGGGCGAACCGACCTGGGGGCGGGCCTGGGAGCGGATGTACGCGACGCTCGGCGGCAACCCCTGGGCGGCGATGCCGTCCCTCCATTTCGCCACCTCGCTGCAGGCCGCGCTTTCGCTTTCCGAAGCGGGAAAGGTGGAGGGAGCGCTCGGCTGGGGCTACGCCGGCACCCTCGGGTTCGCCCTCGTCTATCTCGGCGAGCACTACGTCACCGACCTCCTCGCCGGGGCGCTGCTTGTCGCCGCGGTGAGGAAGGGCGAGCCGCTCGCAGAACCCCTCGTACGCGGGGTAAACGGAGTTCTGCAGCAACTTGAGAGGATCGCGAGCGGGTAGTTTCTTAAGGGTGTCTCAGGAAGGCTCGGCGAACGACAATCGCTACGGCGAGCTGCCGATATTCACGCCGCGGCGACTGATCCAGACGGTCGTCCTCGTCCTGCTACTTCTCGGTGCGATCTACTTCCTTTTCCCGAAGCTGGTCGGGCTCGGCGATGCCCTCAGCCGCCTCGGCGACGCCGAGCCGGTCTGGATCGGCGTCGCGGTTGGCTTGAACGTCTTTGCCTATGCCACCTACATCGCCCTCTTCAAGGCGGTGGTCGGCGGCGACGCGCTGCGGCTGACCTGGCTGGAGACGTATGAGATCAACATGGCCGGGGTGGCGGCGACGCTGCTCTTCTCGGCCGGCGGCGCGGGTGGGATCGCCCTCACCTACTGGGCGCTGCGCAAGGCCGGGATGCAGCGGCGGGACGTGGGGCGCCGGATGGTTGCCTTCGTCTCGCTCCACTACCTCTTCTATCCGTTCGCCCTGATCCTCTTCGGCGTCCTCCTGCGGACCGGTGTCATGCACGGCGAAGCCTCGGTCGAGTTGACGATCATTCCGGCGGCGGTGGCGGGGCTGCTGCTGATCTTCGGGGCCCTCATCACGCTGATCCCCGCCGACCTGGAGGGGCGACTGGCCCGCTACGCGACCAGCGAGCGCTCGCGCCAGTGGCTGCGCACGGCCGGCAAGGTGCCGGCAACGTTGGGGGAAGGATTCCGCTTCGCACTCAGCCTCTTCGCCCATCCCTCCCGCGGCGGACTGGCGGTGATCGGCGCCGCCGGCTTCTGGGCGTTCAGCATCGGCGTCCTCTGGGCCTCCTTCCACGCCTTCGGCGTCCACGTCCCGCTCGCGGTCGTCGTCCAGGGCTACTTCCTCGGCATGGTCGCCAACCTCTTCCCGCTGGCGCCGGCAGGGGTGGGGGCGGTCGACGCCGGCATGATCGGTGCCTTCGTCCTCTTTGGATTTCCGTCGGAAACGGTCTTCCCGGCGATCCTGATCTTCCGCCTCGTCTCCTTCTGGATGCCGATCCCCCCGGGCGTCTTCGCCTTCTTCCAGCTGCGTAACACCGTGCACGACTGGGAAGAAGGGGGCCGCCCGATCGACCGCGGCGGCACGGCGGCCTCTGACCTCGAGCCGGCGATCGCCGATTGAGCTTCATGGCCTGGCGAGCTACTATAAAAAGTAAAGTAATGAGAGAACTAGACTAGGCGGCGAGAAGATGGCTGAGGGCAAGAAAGTCGAGAACGTGATCATCATCGGTGGGGGGCCGGCGGGATACACCGCGGCGCTCTACACCGCCCGGGCCAACCTCGAGCCGCTCGTCTTCGAGGGCTTCCAGTGGGGCGGCCAGCTGCAGAACACGACCGACGTCGAGAATTATCCCGGCTTCCCCGAGGGGATCATGGGCCCGGAGATGATGGGCAAGTTCCGCGAGCAGGCGGAGCGCTTCGGGGCCCGCTTCGTCACCGACGACGTCGACCGGGTCGAGCTCTCCGACGGCGACGTGCAGAAGGTCTTCCTCGGCGACGAGGAGCACCGGGCGAAGACGGTGATCCTGGCGATGGGTGCGGAGCCGAAACGGCTTGGCATTCCCGGCGAGATGGAGCTCGGCGGCCGCGGCGTCTCCACCTGCGGCGTCTGCGACGGGGCCTTCTTCAAAGACCAGAAGGTGATCGTGATCGGCGGCGGCGACTCGGCGATGGAGGACGCGATCTTCATCTCCAAGTTCGCCAGCGAGCTGACGGTCGTCAATCGCCGCGACGAGTTCCGGGCCTCGAAGATCATGTTCGACCGGGCGCGGGAGAAGGACAACATCGACCTCAAGACGCCCTTCGTGGCGGAGGAGTTCGTCGCCGGCGGGGACGGGAAACTGGAGCGGGTTCGCCTGCGCAACGCCGAGACCGGCGCCGAGGAGGAGATCGAGACCGACGGTGCCTTCGTCGCGATCGGCCACGTGCCGAAATCGGAGATTGTCCAGAGTCAGGTCGAGACCGACGAGGACGGCTACATCGTCACCGAGGCCGGCTCGACGCGGACCAACCTCGGCGGCGTCTTCGCCGTCGGCGACGTCGTCGACCACACCTACCGCCAGGCGGTCACCGCGGCCGGCACCGGCTGCATGGGCGCCCTCGACGCCGAGCGCTACCTGCGCGATTCCGAGCCTCCGGTCGAGGCTCACTGGTTCCCCGGCGGCGAGCCGGCGGAGCTCGCCCCGGGTGCGTAGCAGCGAGGATTAAGAAGCCGCCGAGCGCGGTATGTTCGGGGTACGGCTAACGAATGCACCCATATTGACTCCGTTAACTACCTCGAGCCCCAGGGCCAGGTCGTCGGCTGCGAAGAGTGCCTGGCGCTGGGGATGCAGTGGGTCCATCTGCGGATGTGCCATACCTGCGGCCACATCGGCTGCTGTGACAACTCGATCGGTCAACACGCCACCGCTCATCACCGGGACACCGGGCACCCGCTGATCCGCTCCGTCGAGCCGGGTGAGAACTGGAGTTGGTGCTACCCGGACGAGCTGATGATGCGCCTCGGTTCCAGCTGAGGGCCGCTAAGGCGTAACGATCGGGAAGGCCGGGTCGGGCTCTTCGAGCAGGCCCAGCAGTTCGCCCAGCTTCACCCCGTCGCCCTCGACCCGCAGGCGCCCGCTTTCAGCCAGCGCCGGCAGCTCGGCGGTGCCGGAGAGCATTTCGTTCAGCGCTTGGCGTTCGATCACCAGGGTTGCCTCCGGCGCTGTGCCCTCCTTCCAGCGACGATGGTTGAGGACGCCGTTCTCCACGCTCAGCAGGTGCCGCTCGTCGGGGTCGGTCACCTGCCAGGCGATCGTCAGGCGCTTGCCCCAGGCACGGGGGCCATCGAGTCGCACCTTCATCCCGTCGAGGATCTGAGCGACGGAGAGCTGGGCGAGGATGTCGGGCGCGCGGGTGTCGGTGGGGGTGCCGGACATGCCCCCGCGCAGCTCCTCGGCGCCGGCCAGGTAGAAGTTGCGCCAGGTCGCGTTCTCGGCGCCGTAGCCGAGCTGCTCCAGCGCTTCGGCCTGCAGCTCCCGCGCCGCCGGGTTCTCGGGCTCGGCGAAGACGACGTGGTTGACGACCTCCGCCACCCAGCGATAGTCGCCCTCCTGGAAGGAGCGACGGGCAAGCTCGAGCACCCGCTCGGCACCGCCCATGAACTCGACGTAGCGCCGCGCCGACTCGACCGGCGGGTGCTCCCAGAGGCGTGCCGGGTTGCCGTCGAACCAGCCCATGTAAAGCTGGTAGACCGCCTTCACGTTGTGGCTGAGCGAGCCGTAATAGCCGCGGCAGTGCCACTCCGAGGCCAGCTCCGGCGGCAGCTCCAGCTCCTCTGCGATCTCGCGTCCGGTCAGGCCCTTGTTGATCAGCCGCAGGGTCTGGTCGTGCAGGTAGCCGTAGAGGTCGCGCTGCTTCTTCAGGTAGTCGACGATCCGCTCACCGCCCCAGCGCGGCCAGTGGTGGCCGGCGAAGAGCACGTCGCTGTCGGCGCCGAAGAGCTCGATCGCCTCGTCGAGGTAGCGCGCCCAGACGTGGGGGTCGCGGACCAGGGCGCCGCGCAGGGTGAGGGTGTTGTGCATCGCGTGCATTGCGTTATCCGCGATGCAGAGGACGCGGCGGTCGGGGAAGTGGAAGTTCATCTCCGCCGGCGCCTCGGTGCCCGGGGTGAGGTGGAAGACCATCCGCACCCCGTCGACCGTCTCCTCCTGGCCGCTGGCGGCGATCTCGAGGTTGGGTGGGATCAGGGTCAGAGTGCCCAGCGAGGTGGTCTGGCCGATGCCGGAGCCGATCTGCCCGTCCGGGCCGCGCCGCAGCCGCGCCCCGTACATGTAGCCCGCCCGCCGGCCCATCGCGGTGCCGGCGTAGACGTTCTCGCTGACCGCGTGGTGGAGGAAGCCCTCGGGGGCGAGGACGGGGATGCAGCGCTCCGCCACCTCCTCGGCTGAGACGACGCCCTTGGCGCCGCCGAAGTGGTCGATGTGGCTGTGGGTGTAGATCAGTCCCGTGACCGGCCGCTCGCCGCGGTGCTCGCGGTAGAGGGCCAACGCGGCGGCGGCGCTCTCGGCCGAGACCAGCGGGTCGATGACGACGATCCCGCGCTCGCCCTCGACCACGTGCATGTTCGAGAGGTCGAAGCCGCGCAGCTGGTAGAAGCCCGGCGCCAGCTCGAAGAGGCCGGCGATGCGGCTGAGCCGGCTCTGGCGCCAGAGGCCGGGGTGGGCGGTGTCGGGGCACTCGCCCTCGAGGAAGTCGTAGGACTCCAGGTCCCAGACGATGTTCCCCTTCTCGCCCTCGACGGTCGCGGGTTCGAAGGCGGCGACGAGGCCGCGGGTGGCCTCGGCGAAGTCCTCGTCCTTATGCGGAGGGAGGGAAGCGGCAGCCTCGCGGTTGCGCAGGGCGGTGAGCTCGGTGGCCGGTTTCCGCGCTGCGTTCAACTTGTGACCTGTTCGGCTTCGGCGCGCAGCAGCGGGGCGGGGCGGTAGGCCTCGCCCCTCCTCGCTTCGAGCTCCTCGAGCACGTCCAGCGCCCGGCGTGGCCCGATCAGCTTGCTGATGCCGATCGACCCCTTCGGCCAGTTGAGCCCGAGCACGGTCGCCGTGTCCATGTCCTCGGGGGAGGCGATGTCCTCTTCCCGGGCGAAGGCGGCCTCGTTGGCGATCTGGGCGAAGAGGCGGGAGAGGACCTCTACAGCACTCGGGTCGACGCGGGAAAGCTTCTCGGGATCGAGCGTCGGCGCCAAGATCCCCAGCTCGGGGTCGAGCTCGCGCTCGTGGCCCTCGCCGTACTCGTAGTAGCCGCGCCCGCTCTTGCGCCCGAGCCGGCCTTCGGCGACCAGCTTCTCCTGGATCGGGTTCGGCCGCCAGCGCTCCAGCCCGCCGCTCTGGGCGAAGAAGGAGTGGGCGATTTCGAGGTTGACGTCAAGGCCGACCAGGTCGATCAGCTCGAACGGCCCCATCCGGAAGCCGCCCCCGAGGCGGACGATGCGGTCGATCGTCTCCACGTCGGCGACCTCGTCGCCGAGCATCCGCAGCGACTCCAGCGCGAACGGCCGGGCGAGGCGGTTGGCGACGAAGCCCGGCGTGTCCTTGGCCCGGATCGGCGTGCGTCCCATCCCCTCGGCGACTTCGGTGGCGGCCGCCAGCGCCCGCTCCGAGGAATGCTCGGCGGCGACCACCTCGACCAGCTTCATCAGCACCGGCGGATTGAAGAAGTGCATGCCGACCACCCGCTCCGGGTTCGGCACCCCCGTGGCGATCTCGGCGACGCGCAGCGAGGAGGTGTTGGTGGCAAACACGGCCTCCGACCCGAGGACCTCGGCCAGTTCGCGGAAGATCTCGCGCTTCAGCTCCAGGCGCTCGGGTGCCGCCTCGATCACCAAATCGCAGCCGGCGAGGTGCTCGGGGACCTGCCCGAAGTCGAGGAGCTCGAGCGCGTCTTCAGCTTCCTCCTCGGTCCACCGCCCGCGCGAGGTGCCTTTCGCCAGCGCCTCGCCGAGCCTCATCGCGGCGCCGTCGAGGATGTCGGTGTCGACGTCGTAGAGGACGGTCTCAAACCCGCCCAACACCCCTACCTGGGCGATCCCGGTCCCCATCGTGCCGGCGCCGACGACGCCGATGCGGGAGACGCTCATCGGCCTTTGAACTGGGGCTCGCGTTTTTCGAGGAAGGCGTTCATCCCCTCGACCCGGTCCTCGCTCGCCATCGCTTCGTCGAACAGCTTCCGCTCCACCGCCAGTCCCTCGGCGAGGCTGGTATCCGCCGCGGTCAGCACGGCCCGTTTGCCGAGCCGCACCGCCAGCGGCGCCCGCGCGGCGACGGTCCGCGCCAGCTCGATCGCCTCGCTCAGCCAGGCGCCCTCTCCGGCGACTTTGTTGACGAGGCCCCAGCGCTCCGCCGTCTGCGCGTCCCAGCGGCGCCCGGTCAGCACGTACTCCATCGCCCGCTGCTTGCCGATCGCGCGGGCGAGCCGTTGTGAGCCGCCCCCGCCGGGGACGATCCCGAGCGTGACCTCCGGCTGGCCGAAGCGGGTCCCCTCGTCGCAGACGATCATGTCGCAGGCGAGCGCCAGCTCGCAGCCGCCGCCGAAGGCGTAGCCGGAGACAGCGGCGATCGTGGGCGTCGCGAGCGCCGCCAGGCGCGCCCAGAACTCCATGCCCTTCGGGTCCGGCGGGGCGTCGAGCGGCCGCTCGGCCATCGCCCGGATGTCGGCGCCGGCGGCGAAGAACTCATCGGAGCCGGCGATGACGATGCAGCGCACCTCGGGGTCGGCGTCGAGCCGCTCCAGCGCCTCGGCCAGCTCCGCCCGCATCTCCGGCGAGAGCGCGTTGCGCGCCTGCGGCCGGTTCAGCCGCACCAGGCCGACGTGGGAGTCATCGACCGAGAGCTCGACCAGGCCGGCCAAGCTCAGCTCTCCTGCAGGGGCATCATCGCGTTGATGCCGGTCGCGGCGCGGCCGATGATCAGCTTCTGGATCTGCGAGGTACCCTCGTAGAGGGTGGTGACGCGGGCGTCGCGCAGGTAGCGCTCGACCGGGTAGTCGTCGACGTAGCCGGAGCCGCCATGGACCTGGATCGCCAGGTTGGCGCACTCGACCGCAGCCTCGGTCGCGTACAGCTTCGCCACCGAGGTCTCGGTCGCGTTTGGTTTCTTTTCGTCCTTCAGCAGGCCGGCGCGCAGGACCAGCATCCGGCCGGCGTCGCGCTTGAGGATCATCTCGGCGATCATCTCCTGGACCAGCTGGAAGCGGGCCAGCGGGACGCCGAACTGCTTGCGTTCCTTCGCGTAGGAGACCGAGCTCTGGACGCAGCCTTCGCAGATGCCGACGCAGCCGGCGGCGACGCTGTAGCGGCCGTTTTCGAGCGCGCTCATCGCCACCTTGAAGCCGTCGCCGACCTCGCCCAGCAGCGCGTCCTCGCCGACCTCGACTTCGTCGAGCGAGATTTCCGCGGTGTCGGAGGCGCGCAGGCCGAGCTTGCCGTGGATCTCCTGGGTGGTGAAGCCCTCGCTGTCGGTCGGGACGAGGAAGGCGGCGAGGCCGCGGTGTTTCTGCGCCGGGTCGGTCTGGGCGAAGATCAGCGCCACCTCGGAGTAGTTGCCGAGCGAGATCCACATCTTCTGGCCGCTGATCGACCAGCCGTTCTCGGTCTTGGTGGCACGGGTGCGGAGGTTGGCGGCGTCGGAGCCGGTGTCGGGCTCGGTCAGCCCGAAGCAGCCGAGCCCCTCGCCCGAGCAGAGCCGCGGCAGCCATTTCTGCTTCTGCTCCTCCGTGCCCCACTTCTCGATCGGGCCGGCGACCAGCGAGGTCACCACCGAGATCACGGTGCGGGCGGAGGAGTCGGCGCGGCCGATCTCCTCGGCGATCAGCCCGTAGCCGATGTAGTCGAGACCGCGGCCACCGTACTCTTCGGCCACCGGGGCGCCGAGGTAGCCGACCTCGCCCAGCTTCCGCGCCAGCTCGCGGTCGAAGCGGCCCTCGCGGTCGTTGTCGCGGACCTTCGGCAGGATCTCGCGCTCGGCGAATTCGCGCGCGGTCTCGCGGATCAGCTTGTGCTCGTCGCTCAGCTGGAAGTCCATTTAGCTCCGTCCCTCTCTCGTGTGTTGGCTAAAGCTCGTGCAGCTCTCTGCCCAGCGTCTCGGCGAAGGCCTGCTGGGCCTCGCGCGTGCGGGGGCCGGGGGCCGCGGGAAAGACGCGGCCGTCGACCGAGGAGACCGCCTGGATCTCGCGCGTGGTCGAGGCGAGGAAGGCCTCGCCGGCGCCTTGCAGGTCGTCGATCTGCCAGGTCCCCTCTGCCACCTGCAGAGCCTTGATCATGCGGTCGCGGGTGATCGACTCCAGCACCCCGTCGCTGAGCGCCGGCGTCCGCAGCTCGCCTTCGGCCGAGACCCAGAAGACCGAGGAGGTCGGCGGCTCCAGCACGGTGCCGTCGGGGCGGGTCAGCACCGCCTCGTCAGCGCCCTTGCCTTTGGCGATGCGGGTCGCCTGCATGTTGGCGGCGTAGGAGAGCGACTTGACCCCGTTGAGGATCACGCTCGGGCAGTAGGTGACGCTGGCGAGGCTGAGCGTCGCCGCGTGGGCGGGGATCGGCTCGGTCATGGCGAGCCGGCGGCCGCCGCGGGTGACGATCAGCCGCAGCTGGCCTTCGATCGGGCCGGCCGCGGCGAGCAGGGCGTCGATCTCCGCCTCCAGCGCACCGCGGTCGAAGTCGAGCTCGATCGCTCCGGCCGAGCGCTGCAGGCGGTCGAGGTGGTCGACCAGCGCGAACGGCTTGCCGCCGTAGAGGCGGATCACCTCGAAGGCGCCGTCGCCGCGGTAGAGGCCGTCGTCCTTGAGGCCGACCGTCGCTGCGGCGGTGGGGCCGATCATCCCGTCGACGCTGGCCAGCTCTTGGAAGCCGTCGCTCACGCGGGCGAGGCTACCTGTTTATTCCCTATGGCCTTGGGCCGCGTCAGCCGTGTTTGGTGTGGATCGCGCAGTGGCGGTGCTGCCGGACGCACTTCAACCGCGTCCATTCGATCTTGAAGTGGCTGTCCCAGCCAACCGCTTCCTGGCGTTCGACGTAGAAGGGGGAGACGGTCCCGGCATAGATATCGCGCCCCGAGACCCAGGCGATCTTGCAGCGGAAGCGGGTACGGGTTGCCTTTTTGCATCCGCCGGCGATCTGCGAGGCGTGTTCGAGCCGTTTGCCGAAGGCGTTGAGCAGGGTGAAGACAGCGAGCTCTTCGGCGCTTTCCCTGCTCATTGCCGGCAGCAAGGTGCTCGGGTCCACCACCGGGGGCGGCGCCCCGCTTTCGGTCGCCGCGATCCATTCGGAGACCCAGGTGGAGACGTAATCGACCCGCGTCAGTACGTTCGGCAGCCGGGTGCTGCAGGAAGGCCCGCCGGTGCTGGTGATCCCCAGCTCGACCGGCGTTCCGTCGGCGCGCTGGGCGATCGCCGGGCCGCCGCTGTCGCCGAAGCAGCCGCCGCTGGCGCGGTCGGCGGCGAGCAGGCAGACCTGGGCCTGCGGCGAGAAGGGAGCGTAGAACTTGCGCGTCTGTTGCCGGCAGGAAAAGGGCGTCTGGACCAGCATCGAGGTCGTCCGCAGGTTTGCCGGTTGTTCTTTGGCGTTGGCGCTGGTCAGCCCCCATCCCGCCAGACGCACTTCGGCGCCACCGCTGTAGAGGGCGGCGTCGGCGGGGCCGGCCATCGGCAGCGCCGGTGCGGTGGTCGGCCGGTCGAGGATCAGGATCGCGGCGTCGCCGTGCAGGACGCCGGGGTCGAAGCCGGGGAAGACGTGGTTGGCGACGACGTGGAAGACGTTTTCCGGCGCTGCTTTGGTCGGGTCGGCGATGCCCGTGGAAAGTGCGTACTCGCTGGGCGGGGTGATCGTTCCCTTCTCGACTTCCTCGACACAGTGGGCGGCGGTAAGGACCACCCGCGGCGCGACCACGGTGCCGGTGCAGGCGAAGCCGTGTTTGCCGTGGTGGGCTTCGATGTAGGAGAGCGAGGGGAATTCCTCGATCGTGGCGGCACGGCCGCCGACGATCGAGATGCCGGCGGTGGCTTCAGCCGAGGCGACGGCCGGGAGCGTCAGCGCGACGAGGAGCGCGCAGCCGAGCACGGCCGTTGGCAGGTACCGCCGGAGATCTCCCCAGAGCTTCACTGCTTACAGCCTATTGGTTTCGAGTGCTCAGACGGCTTCGAAGACGGTGGCGAGGCCTTGGCCGACGCCGACGCACAGCGTGGCAATGCCGAATTTGCCGCCGCGACGGCGCAGCTCGCGGACGAGAGTCGTAGTCAGACGGGCGCCGGAGCAGCCCAGCGGGTGGCCGAGGGCGATCGCGCCGCCGTTGACGTTGAGGCGCTCTGCGTCGATCCCGAGCTCGCGGGCGCTGGCGATCACCTGCGAGGCGAAGGCCTCGTTCAGCTCGATGAGATCGATCTGGTCGAGGGTGAGGCCGGCGTTCTCCAGCGCGCGCGGCACCGCTTTGACCGGGCCGATGCCCATCACCGCCGGGTCGACCCCGGCGACGCCGCTCGTGACCACCCGCGCCAGCGGCGATGCGCCGATCTCTTCGACTCCTTTCTCGGAGGCAAGCAAGAGGCAGGCGGCGCCGTCGTTGAGGGTCGAGGCGTTGCCGGCGGTGACGGTGCCGCCCTCACGGAAGACCGGTCGCAGCTTCGCCAGCTTCTCCAGCGAGGCATCCGGGCGCGGTCCCTCGTCTGCGGTCACGGTCACGGTCTCGCGCCCCTGCGACGCCTCGATCGGGACGATCTCCTCGGCCAGCTTGCCCGCCTCGGCGGCGCCGACGGCGCGCTGGTGGCTGCGCAGGGCGAAGGCGTCCTGGTCTTCGCGGGTGATCCCGAAGCGCTCGGCGACGTTCTCGCCGGTCTCGCCCATCGACTCGGTGGAAACCCCGAGCTCCGCCATCCGCGGGTTGATAATCCGCCAGCCGAGGGTCGTGTCGTGCATCGTCTGCGGGCCGCGGGGGAGACCGCGCTCGGGCTTCTCGACCACCCACGGCGCCCGGCTCATCGACTCGACTCCGCCGGCCAGGTAGACGTCGCCCTCGCCGGTCTTGATCGCGCGGGCGGCGCTGTTGACCGCCTCCAGGCCGGAGGCGCAGAGGCGGTTGACGGTGGCGCCGGGGACGCTCTGCGGCAGCCCGGCGAGCAGCGCCGCCATGCGGGCGACGTCGCGGTTGTCCTCGCCCGACTGGTTGGCGGCGCCGAAGTAGACATCGACGACTCTCTCGGGATCGACCCCGCTGCGCTCGACCACGGCGCCGATCACGTGCGCGGCCATGTCGTCGGGGCGGACGCCGGCGAGGGCGCCGCGGTAGGCGCCCATCGGGGTACGGAGGGCTTCGACTATGTAGGCCTCGGGCATGGGGATGAACCGTATCCTTGTCGGGTGCTTTTCGTTCTGGGAACGCTGGGGCTCGTGGCCTTCATGGTCGGCGTGCTGCTGATCGTCGGGCATTTCTATCCGGGCAGCTCCGCCAGCCTCGTCGACTGGGTGCCGACCCGCTCCCCCGAGGTCGAGGCGCAGAACGAGATCGACGACATCCGCCAGATGATGGAGGCGCAGAACGAAATGCGGCGGCGGCGCGGGGCGCCCGAGATGACCGAGGAGGAGCTGCACCGCGGGGTCGCCGAGGACGAGCAGATGCGGCTGCGCGGCCGGGGGCCGTTCGAGGCCTCGTAGGTCGGCGTGGCGCGGGCGCTGATCGTCGGCTGCGGCTGCCGCGGCCGGGCTCTCGGGAAGAGCTTGCTGGCGGAGGGCTGGGCCGTGCGCGGGACCAGCCGTCGCGAGGAGGGGATGGCGGCGATCGAGGCGGCCGGGATCGAAGCGGCGATCGCCGACCCGGACCGGCCGGGGACGATCCTGGAGTTGGTCAATGACGTGGCGGTGCTGGTGCTGCTGCTCGGTGGCGCTGTCGGCAGTGAGGAAGAGCTGGCGGCGATCCATGGGCCACGGCTGGAGCGGCTGATGGAACATCTGGTCGACACGCCGGTGCGGGGGGTGGTCTACGAGGGAACCGATGCCGGCGCGGAGATCGTGCGCAACGCCAGCCGAATCTGGCGCATTCCCGCCCGGTGTCCTTCGCCGAGTCTGTCTCAACCCGCGTATAAGGCGGGTGGAGACGGACTCGCGAATGAGGTGAAGGCCGTTCTGGCCGGCGAGCCTAAATAGCTAAACTCCGATTGGAATTCAGGTAATAGCGTGAAGAGCGTGAGAGGAGCGGTTCGATGGGCTTGCAACTTGGCGACGTAGCACCGGATTTCGAGGCCGACACCACCCAGGGCCGGATCAAATTCCACGACTGGATCGACGGCTCGTGGGCGGTGCTGTTCTCCCATCCGAAGGACTTCACCCCGGTCTGCACGACCGAGCTCGGCTACATGGCGCGGATCCAGCCGGAGTTCGAGAAGCGCGGCGTGAAGATCATCGGCCTCTCGGTCGATCCGATCGACAAACACGAGGACTGGGCGAACGACATCGAGGAGACCCAGGGCGCGCGACCCGAATACCCGCTGATCGGCGATCCCACCTTTGAGGTTTCGAAGGCCTACGGGATGTTGCCGGCCGACGTCTCCGGCGACCCCGGCGAGCGCACGCCGGCCGACAACCAGACCGTGCGCAACGTCTTCGTCATCGGTCCCGACAAGAAGATCAAACTGATCCTCGTCTACCCGATGACCACCGGGCGCAACTTCGACGAGGTGCTGCGGGTGGTCGACTCGCTGCAGCTGACCGCGAACAACAAAGTCTCGACGCCGGCCCAGTGGCAGCAGGGCGACGACGTGATCATCTCCGGCTCGGTCAAAGAGGACGAGGCGAAAGAACTCTGGCCCGAGGGCTGGGAGCAGCCCAAGCCCTACATCCGCATCGTCCCGGACCCGAGCAAAGAGAAAGCCGCCTAGCCGAGGCGCTCCAGCAGGTCGCTCAAGATCCGCGCGGTCGCGCCCCAGATCAGCTGCCCCTCCACCTCGTAGGTGGGGGTGTGGATGGGGACGCCGCGGCGGATCAGGCGGCGCATCTCGTAGCCCTCGCGCAGGAGCTCGAGCGAGAAGGTGAGGACGGTCTCGACCTCGGTCGGGTTGGGCTGAAGGTCGAGCTTCCGCGGGTGCGCGACGTAGCCGACGAAGGGGTGGACGAGGTAGTTGGTGACGAAGGTCCTGGTCGCCGGCAGCGCCTCGCCGACCTTGACCTGGGCGGGGTCGAGGCCGATCTCCTCCTCCGCCTCCCGCAGCGCGGTCGCCCGTAAGTCGGCGTCGCTCTCGTCGCGGCGGCCGCCCGGAAAGGAGATCTCGCCGGCGTGGCGGCGCAGGTCGGCGCGGCGCTCGGTGAAGATCAGCCCCGGCTCCTCCGGCCACCCGTAGAGAGGCAGGAGCACAGCGGCCTCTACCTCGCGGCCGATCAAATGATCACTTGCACCGTGCCGCCGTCTACGGACCAGGCGGCGCCGGAGACGTAGGAGGCGCGTTCGGAGCAGAGGAAGACGATCGTGCCGGCGATCTCCGCGGGCTGGGCGAGGCGGCCGATCGGGCGCTTGGACCCGGCCTCCGCCAGCGCTTCCTCGCGGCTGGTTGCGCCGGAGAGCTCGATCGACTGGTCGAGCAGGCCGCCCGGCTCCATCCACATCTCCGCTTCGACCGGGCCGGGGGCGACGGCGTTGACGAGGACGCCGCTCTTCGCGTAGCGGTCGGCGAACAGGCGCGAGAGCGAGAGCTCGGCGGCCTTCGCGACCGAGTACTCGGCCATCGCCGCCGAGGGGCGCTTGCCGGCGGTCGAGCAGACGTTGACGACGCGGCCCCAGCCGCGCTGCGCCATCGGCGGGACCGCCGCCCGCATCGCCCGCAGCGGCGCCATCACGTTGAGCTCGTACTGGGCGCGCCAGTCCTCGTCGGGGACGTCGTCGAGGTCGCGCCACTTCGCCGCGCCGGCGTTGTTGACGAGCACGTCGAGGGCGCCGAAGAGATCCTCGGCGGTGGTCAGCATCCGCTCGCCGGCGTCCTCGGCGGTGACGTCGAGGACGAGCTCCCCCGCCGCACCTCCGGCCGGCTCCGCCGCTCGCGCCGCCTCCTCGGTGACCGCCGCGAGCCGTTCCTCGCCGCGCGCGACCAGCAGCACCTTCGCCCCCTCGGCGCAGAGCTGCAGGGCGACCTCGCGGCCGATGCCGCTGCTGGCGCCGGTGACGACACAGGCTCGTCCGCTGAGGCCGAGGTCCATCAGGAGCGCTCGAGCCGCTCGACGACGTTGACGTGCGCCTCGCCGGCGAGGACCTTGTGGACGGGGCACTTGGTGGCGATCACCAGCAGTCGCCGTCGCTGCTCCTCGTCGAGCTCGCCGGACAGCTTCAGGCCGACGTCGAAGCCGACCGGGACGGGGCCCTCGTAGGCCATCTCCACGTCGACCTCGACTTCGCCGAGGTCCCAGCCTTTGCGCTGCGCGTACATCTCGACCGTGATCGCGATACAGCCGGCGAGGCTGGCGCCGAGCAGTTTGGTCGGCCGCGGCCCGCTGCCTTCGCCGCCCGCCTCCGGCGGCTCGTCGAGGCGCAGCGTGTGGCCGTCGACCTCGACGTCATGGGCGTAGCCCTCGACCCGGCGGGCGACGGTCCGCATGCTCACTCCCTGTCGCGCCCTTCGAAGAGGACGGGGTCGTCGATGTCGGCGTAGCGCGCCATCGCGAAAGCGAGGTCGGAGGCGCGGTTGACGAAGTGGATCACGGTCTCGCTCGCCAGCTCGCCGGCCTGGTTCAGTTCGGAGATGCGGCGCTCGGCGCGGCGGATCGTGGTGCGGGCGACGTCGAGCTGGGCGGAGAGTTGGTTGCCGCCGGGGAGGACGAACTTCGGCGGCAGGTCGACCTCGGCCATGTAGCGGTCGATCAGCCGCTCCAGCTCGCCGACCATCGCCTCGGTAGTACGGCTGATGCCGTCTTCGAGCCGCTCGGCCGCCTCCGGCGCGGTCGCCAGCTCGGCGCCGGCGATGAAGATGTCGTCCTGCAGGCGGAGGATGTCGCGGGCGAGCTCCTCGTGCTCGGGGCCGCAGAGGGCGCGGGCGACGCCGAGCTGCGAGCAGGCCTCGTCGAGGGTGCCGTAGGCGTCGGTGCGGCCGTGGTGCTTGGGGACGCGGCCGCCGTACCAGAGCGAGGTGGTCCCGTCGTCGCCCTTCTTGGTGTAGATCTTGACCACGTCAGCGCACCGGGTTGAAGGCGAAGCCGGTCATCACCTTGGGGTAGAAGAAGGTCGACTTCGGCGGCATCACGGCGTCGGTGTTGGCGATGTCCTTGACTTGCTCGACCGGCACCCCTCGCTGGATGAAGGCGACGTCGTCCTCGCCCTCGTCGACCATCGCCAAGGCCGCGTCGACGCTCTTCGCGTATTCGAGGCCGTTGCGCTCGTCGATGTCGTGGTCGCTCATCCCGGCAAGGCCCTTGAGGACCAGCGTCTCGAGGATCGCCGAGTCGAGGCGGCGGTAGGCCTCGGGCATGCCCCCGAGCCGGCGGTCGATCTCGGCGAGGTCCTTGAGGCGCAGCCGGAAAGCCTTCTTGTGGAAGGAGTCGTAGAGGCCGAAGACGCCGACGCCGTCCTCGCCGGCCGGGTCGATCTGCTCGCGCGACACCTCCTCGATCTCGAACAGCTCGCGCAGGCCGTTGCCGAGGCGCTGCTGGCGCTCCGGGTCGTCGGCGAAGCCGGAGAGGAGGCGGTGGGTGGGGAAGACGAGGAGTCCGGAGTCGTCGAGCCCGGTCAGCGACATCAGCGTGTAGTTGTGCGGGCCCTCGCCGCCGACCTCGTCGCGGAAGGTGCGGGCGGTCTCGTAGCGGTGGTGGCCGTCGGCGATCAGCAGCTGGGCGCCGGCAAGGCACTCGGTGACGGCGCTGTGAATCGCCGGGTCGTCGACCTTCCAGAGCCGGTTGACGGTGCCGCTTTCGTCCTCGGCTTCGCCCCAGGGCTGGTCCGGCAGCGCCGGCGCGACCAGCGGCCAGGCGTCCTCGGTCGAGAGCGAGAAGATCGGCGAGAGGTTGTAGCCGCTGGCGCGGGTCAGCTCGAGGCGGTCGAGCAGCGGCCCGGGGTGGGTGCGCTCGTGGGGGCGGACCGTGCCGCTCTCGTAGTCCTCGACCCTGACTCGGGCGAGGATGCCGTTGCGGCTGTAGCGGTTGCCGTCGGGGGCGACGTAGTCCTGGGTCAGCGCCCAGATCGAGGGTCGCTCGTCTTGGACCAAGGCGCCGTCGGCGCGCCACGCCCCGATCCGCGCCGCCGCCTCCGCGTAGGGATCGCCGCTCGGGTTGCTGTCCGGGTCGGCCGGGTCGAACGGTTTCGGCAGGTCGATCGCGACCGCGTTGTAGGGCGAGCGCTGCAGCAACTCCGCCCGCTGCGCCGCGTCGATCACGTCATAAGGAGGCGCCGCGACCGCGTCCAGCGAGCCGACCTTCCCGAGGTCGTAATGCAGCGCCTGGAACGGGAGCACCTCCGCCATCGCCCCAGAACCTACACTTGCCTCAGTCGGGGCGTGGCGCAGCCTGGTAGCGCGCCGCCTTTGGGTGGCGGAGGTCCCCGGTTCGAATCCGGGCGCCCCGACTTGCATGGACGAACCGATCCGGGTTGTTCCTTACGACCCACGATGGCCCGAGCGCTTTGAGCGGGAGCGGGCGTTGCTGGTTGAGGCGATCGGGCCTCGGGTCACGGGCGGTATCCATCACGTCGGCAGCACGGCGGTGCCGGGGCTTGACGCGAAGCCGACGATCGACATTCTCGTCGGGGTCGAGGATTTAGAGAGCGCTCGCGGCTGCTTCGGGCGGCTGGCTGCGCTCGGTTATCTCTATGCGCCCTATCGGCTGGAGGAGATGCACTGGTTCTGCAAGCCGAGCCCGAGCCGGCGCGAGTTCCACCTCCATCTCGTCCCCAATGGGGCGATCCGGTTCCGGGACGAGCTTGCCTTCCGCGGTCGCTTGCGCTGGACGGAGGGCTTGCGCACGAATACGCTGAGCTGAAGAAGTTACTGGCGACGCGTTTCCAAAACGACCGTGAGGGCTATACCGATGGCAAGAGCGACTTCGTCGCACGCGTTCTAGGACTCAACGGGTAAGGAGGCTGCAGATGGAGAGCTGGGACCTGAAGTCGGTGGATGTCGAACCGCATCAGCCGCGCATCCTCGCTTCGGCTGAGGATGCACGAACGATCGTCCTGAACCTGCCCAACGGCGAGGAACTGCAGGAACACGAGGTGCACGAGCGGGCGCGGATCTTCGTCGTGGATGGAGACGTGGACGTCACCGCCGCGGAGGGGGACTTCGCCTCCGCGCATGCAGGTCACCTCTTCGAATTCGCTCCCGGCGAGCGGCGGACGATCGTCGCCCGCTCCAACGCCCGCCTGCTGCTGGTTCTCTCTCCATGGCCCGGTGACGGCCACCCGGGCGCGATGACGCTGGAGGAGAAGGCGGAAGCGCGGGAGAGGGCTGCCGAGCACGCCCCGTAGACGGGCGCCCCGAGCTCTTCAAGAAACCAGAGTGTCAAGTTCCTCCCCCTTTGAGCCGAAAAAGGATGCAAATAAGGGATTTCATGGACGACGTAATGCAGAATCAGGGAGTGGGGCAGGCGGATGCGCCGCAGCGGCGACGGGTCGAGCGGGCAGTGTTCGAGACCGACAAGCAGCGCGTGACCGGAGATCTGACCCTGCCCCACGCCGGTTATCAGAGCCGCTTCTCGGACTCGCTCAACCGCGGGGACTTCGAATTCGTGCCACTGACCAACGTCGAGATCGTCTCGCTCGACGACGCGAGGGTCACACACGTGCCCTTCGTCGTCCTCTCCAAGCGCCACATCCGGATCGCCTACCCGGCCGACCGGGACTAGCCGGCCGACGCCTCAGCCGCGGCGAGCTCGGAAGCTGCCGCTCCTCGCGTAAGAGCCGAGGTCCAGCAGGAAGGCGAGGATGACGATGAACCACTCAAACCCGTGGACGCCGTTGGAGCTGCTCCACATCACCGCGTAGGCAAGCGTCGTCCACGGCAGCAGGAAGAAGCCGAGGAAGGGGACGAGCCAGCTGTCGAACGCCCGGCTGAGCAGGTTCGAGAAGAGGAAGATGACGAACAGCGCGAGCCGCGGCGAGAGGAGGGCGAGGAGAACGACCAGGCAACCCATGCGCAGACGCTACCCAGTTCATCGGCTTGTTATCTCTCTTCCGTAACGTTTCCGTAGGAGGAAAACGACATGAACAGACTTGGAAGGCTGATGACGACGATGCACCCGGAGAAGACGAAGATGGTCGCGCCGGAGGAGGCGCTGGCGGGGCGCAGCGAGCGGGTCTTCGAGGTGCCGAAGACGCACGCGGTGCTGGGCACGCCGCTGGAGCCGCCGTTCCCGCAGGGGATCGAGGTCGCCTACTTCGCGCTCGGCTGCTTTTGGGGGGCGGAGCGGCTGTTCTGGGAGCTGGACGGCGTCTACACGACGGCGGTCGGCTACATGAACGGGACCACGCCGAACCCGACCTACGAGGAGGTCTGCACGGCGAAGACGGGACATGCCGAGGCAGTGCTGGTCGCCTTCGACCCGGCGAAGATCTTCTACGCCGACCTGCTCAAGGTCTTCTTCGAGGAGCACGACCCGACCCAGGGCATGCGCCAGGGCAACGACGTCGGCACCCAGTACCGGTCCGGGATCTACTTTGCCAACGACGCCCAGAAGGCGACGGCGGAGATGGCGCGGGACGCCTACGACCAGGCGCTGCGCGGGGCCGGGCACGAGCCGGTGACGACGGAGGTCGAGCCCGCCGGGCCGTTCTACTACGCCGAGGACTACCACCAGCAGTACCTGCACAAGGTGCCGAACGGCTATTGCGGCCTCGCCGGGACCGGCGTCTCCTGCCGCATCCCGACCGCGGCGTCTTAGCTTCAGCGAAACCGTCTCCAGGGCCGCTATAGGTTCGCTGAGACGGTTTCGTTTTGCTTTAGCTGTCCCTGGGTGCGTGTTGCTAGGAGTCCGGGTGATCCTCTGAACGTTTTGCGCCTCTGGCCTGATACCCATCGCGGCCAGCTGGCGGCGATCCACCCAGCAGGCGAGTGAAGAGGATCACCCGGACTCCCTACCGGCAAGCGCGCCGAATAGCATCTCGGCCTTCGTGGCACCGTCTTTCGGCTCCTACATAGTCGGCTGCCTCGCCGTGATCGGCATTGTCGCGGCGGTCGGCCTCGGCGGCTACTGGCTGCGACGCTGGATCGTGCCCGAATTCAGCGGCGCGCTGGCGCGGCTGGCGGAGGGGACGATCGCGGTCGCGCTGCTGGTCGTCTCGCTGGAGATCCTCGGCACGCTCAGCCTCCTGCGGCTGGGCTGGACGATCGTCGGCTGCATCGGCATCGGGCTCGGCGCCGCAGCGCTCGGGCGCAGCAAAGCCGGCGGTCACGGCCGCGAGGTCGCGGCGCCGCGGGTGGAGACGGTGGCGCTGCTGATCGCGCTCGGCGTCGCCTCCTTCACCGTCGCCGAGTGGACCTTCCCTGCCCAGCAGAGCCTCGACTTCGGCATGTTCGGCGGCGACACCACCTGGTACCACATGCCCTTTGCGGCGGCGATGGCGCAGACGCACTCGACCCTGCACCTCCACTTCACCGACCCGCTGCGCCTCGCCGCCTGGTTCTACCCGCAGAGCAGCGAACTGATCCACGCCACCGGGATCGTCCTCTTCAAGAGCGACTGGCTCTCGCCGCTGATCAACCTCTTCTGGGTTGCGATTGCGCTACTGGCGGCGTTCTGCGTCGGCCGGCCCTACAAGGTCGGCCCGGCGACGCTGGTCGCGGCGGCGATCGTCCTCGACTCCGGGGTGATGATCGAAACCCAGCCGGGGGAGGGGCGCAACGACATCATGGGGCTGGCCTTCCTGCTCGCCTTCGCCGCCTTCCTGATCAACGGCCACCAGCGGCGGGCGCCGACGACCGGCGCGGTGCAGGACGCGCCCGAGAGCGGGGCGGCGCTGCTCGACAAGGGGCCGTTGGTGATGGCCGGGATCGCTGCCGGCCTTGCCGCCTCGGTCAAGACGACCTTCCTCGTCCCGGTGGTGGCGATCACGATCGGGGTGATCGTCTTCAGCGGCAGGGGGCGGCGCTGGACGACCGCCTGGGTGATGGGCTTGCCGCTGCTGATCGTCGGCGGCTACTGGTACCTGCGCGCGGTGATCAAGACCGGTGGCAACCCGATCCCGATCACCAAGTTCGGCCCGCTCAACCTGCCGACGCCGAACCAGATGCCGCTCGACCCGCGACCGCGGTTCGCCGTCGCTCACTACCTCTTCGAACCGACCATCTACCGGCGCTGGTTCTTCCCCGAGCTTGAGAACGCCTTCGGTCCGCTCTGGCCGCTGATCCTGATCGTCGCCGTCTGCGCCGTCGTCTACATCGCCTGGCGCTCGCGCAACAAGGTCCTGCGCGTGATCGCGGTGGCCTCGCTGCTGACCGCGATCGTCTACCTCTTCACGCCGCTGACGGCGGCCGGGCAGGAGGGCTCGCCGACGGGCTTCTTCACCAACACCCGCTACCTGACCCCGGGGCTGGTCCTGGCGATGGCGATGCTGCCGCTCGCGCGACCGCTGCGAGCGCCCGACCGGCGCGCCTGGCTGACGCTGCTGTTCCTGACCGCGGTCTACGCGATCACCGTGCTGACGACGCCGCGCTGGTTCACCACCTACATCGTCGGCACGATCTTCCTCACCTTGGCGCTGGTTTGGGCGCCGGCGGGGCTGTCGCTGGCGCGGACGCGACTGGGCACCAGCCGCGTGGTGATCGTGGGGGTGGCGGCGGCAGTTGTGTTACTGGCGGTGGTGCTCGGACGGGCGCAACAGGTTCAGTACGCCAACCAGCACTACGTCAACCCGCTGCCCTTCCTCGGCGAAGGCGGGCCGCGGCGGGCCTACACCTTCGCCCAGAAGCAGCACGACAAGCGGATCGGGATCATCGGTTCAAGCGAGATCATCTTCGGCCAGTACGGGTTCTACGGCAACGATGCCAGCAACACGGTCGAATACATCGGCGTGCACGGGCCGCACGGTTCCAACCGCCTGCCGACCACCTGTCCCACCCTGCGCCGCCTGATCAACGAAGGCAACTTCGACTACGTGATCATGAGCCAGTACACCGAGGACACCGGCCCGTACAACACCGGCGTCGAAAACCCGTACCAGTTCCCGATCTTCGCCTGGGTGAAGAACGACCCGGCGATGAAGCTGATCATCGAAGAGCCGGAAATTACGCCGGAGCCCGACTACGTGTTCAAGGTCGTAGGGAAGCTGAACCCGGCCGAATGCAAGCCGGAAAAACGGCCTGAAGGCGAAGGCGAACCGGTCGAAGACTAGGCGGCGGCGAGCGCGTGCTCGCGGATCAGCTCGGCGGAGCGCTCGGGCTGCTCCCACCAGAACATGTGGCCGACGTCCGTAAGTGCCTCGAAGCGGGGAGCGGGCAGCAGCGAGGCGATCAACTCGCCGTTAGGGCAGGGGAGGACGCCGTCGACGGTGCCGTGGACGATGAGGGTGGGGGTGGCGACCTCGCCAAGGCGGCCGCTGGTGTCGTGGCCGAAGATCGCCTGCACCTGCAGTTCGATCGTCCGCCGCGCCGCCGGCACCCGCGTCGCCATCTCATGGAAGGCGGCGTAGCGACCCTCGTCGGCGCGGAAGCCGGGGGAGAGGTTGACTTCGTAGCTGGCCCGGATCGCCGTGTCGCGATCGCCGGAGGCCATCCCCTCCATCAGCTTGCGCGCGTTTTCCTCCGGCATCAGCTGCGAGCCGGGGCCGCCGCAGTAGGTGCAGCCAAGGGTCAGCGAGCGCACCCGCTTCGGGTGGGCCAACGCAAGCTCCTGGGCGATCATCCCGCCCATCGAGGTCCCGACCACGTGCGCGCTCTCAAGTTCCAGCGCCTCCATCAGCCCCGCGGTGTCCGCGGCCATTTCGGCGATCGTGAAGGGCCCGTCGATCGGCGCCGAGAGCCCGATTCCCCGGTTGTCGAAGGCAACGACGTCGAACTCCCCCTCCAGCAGATCCCGGAACGGCTCCCCCCAGGAGACGTGCGTCCCGCTCATCCCCTGGATCAGCAGCAGCGGCTCCCCGCTCCCACCGCGCTCGTAGTGAAGCTCGACCCCTCCGACGTTGACGCCAGGCATCCACCGATCCTACGCGAGCCGCCGCCCCAGACCGCCCGCCCAGGGCCTAACCTTGCCTCTGAGCCCCCGTAGCTCAGCCCGGATAGAGCATCGGACTTCTAATCCGACGGTCGCTGGTTCGAATCCAGCCGGGGGTATCTGAATGAGCCGCGCAGAGGGCGGCGGGCGCTGGGCGCCCGTGGCATGTGAGGTCCGCCAGCCCTCCAGATCGGTCCCCGCTGGCGGATTTCTGCCGGTGAGCTGAGCGGCCCTACTGCGGTTGAGGCGTGGCTCCGCTCGACACCGCGTTGCCGTGGGAGTTGGCGCCATGTGAGCTTGAGACGCCGTTTCCTGAACCGGCCATTGCGTTCGGTGCGGCGAGCAACAGACCAGCCACCGCTAGTGCTGCCGCGAGCTTCTTCATCAGTTGCCTCCTTGGCGTTGGGTGTTGGAACTGCTTGCTTGACTGAGGTTCAACTCAGTGGGGCCCAGGGCAATTGGGTTGATCGTTGGGGCCCTGGCACGGGTTGCTGTTCGGCTGGAAATGGCCGGAGTTCCCAGCGGAATTCGGGCCGCCGAAGGCGTAGGCTGGACCGACGGCGAGCAGGGTGATCGCGCCGGCGAGAGCTGCTACGCGGCGGACATGGATCTTCATTGCGCATACCTCCTTGAGTGCACGCGGCACTCGGCCGGGGCTCCTTCTCGCATCTCACGGCGAACCACCCCTCCTCGCCGTGCACTCGATGCAACGTGAGGTGGGGACAAATGTCAGGCCCCTCTTTCCTCCTCCGCTCGGGTGCGTCCTGTCGGAACAAGATGGCCAGAGGTTTCGGAGCGGCGACCGGGGGCGACTTCGCCGGCCAGATCCTCATCCGGACGCCCGAAAACCTGATCCCTAAATTGGTCCCCAACTCCAGCGAACTCAGCCGAATCCCAGCCCGGGGCGCAAGCACCAGGTGACGATCCCAGTGGGAGCCTTCCGCACCGCCGGCTTTGCTCCCGGTGACACGTTGAAGGTCGAGGCCGAGGGTGCCGGCCGGGTGGTTCTGACGCGGATCGATGAGCTGGTTGACCCGCTACTCCGGATGCTTAGAGACCGGCGGCGATTTGCGCGAGCGCGTGGAAGGGCTGCGCGGGGAGTGGCAGTAGTCCTCGACTCTGATGTCGTCGTCGGTTTTCTCGACCGACAGGACCCCCTCCACGACGCCGCAGATGCGGCCGTTCGCGAGTCTGCGCGCGGGCGACGGCTGGTTGCGTCGGTCGTCACCTACGCCGAGGTTCTGACTGGCGCTCGCCTCGGACATCACAACGAATACGACGTCGCAGGATTCTTCCGTGGATTGCTTTTCGCCGTCTTGCCCGTCGACGTTGCTGTCGCCAACGCCGCAGCCGACCTCCGGTCTCGCTTCAAGTCGCTTCGAATGCCTGATGCGTTGATCCTTGTAACGGCAGAGACGAACCCAGATGTCGATCTGATCATCACCAGAGACCAACAACTGACCAAAGTCTCCGGGCTTAGCGTCGAGGTCCGGCTTCTGCGCTGAGGCAGGCCCGGCTGACGGTCCCCTAAATCGCGTCTAGAGGAGGAGCCGCTATCTCTCCAGGAGGAGCCGATCGTATCCCTTGAACACCCTCTCGGCTCCTGCAAATAATTGGCTGTCGATATGAGAAACGATTGCCTCTAGTCGCGCGACGGCATCGGCGTCATCCTGGCCAAGGATCTCTATCTCAAGAAACGTTCCAAGCTCATCCACTGCATCAACGAGCATGTGTGCGCCGGCGTGATCGTTCGATTCCCAGCGCTTCTTCTTCACCGTGATCAAATGCGTGAGGCCAAGCATTGACAGCAGTTCTTCGGCATTGGTTCCGCTATCGACCCGTAGCTCGATCTCGTCGCGATCCAACTCGTTCGATCGCCGCCTCTTTACAGTGAGGGTTGGATCAGAGCCATCGCTTTCATATCGAACCCGGGCGACGACGGTTCCCGGGTCGGGCTTCAAAATTACATCGCCTGACCTTGCGAAGACAAAATCGGTCTGTTCGACCGCGGGTGAAAACTGCCTTCCCTCTGCCTCCAGTGCACGGAGGACGGTATCCGGCCCGGTTTCGGGAATAAATAGCTTTGCCTCAAGCTCTCTCATTCACTTATGTTATATCTACCGTGATAGATTGCTCATCCAATGATTCTCCCTTTGAAGGACTGGAAGCCGAACGGCATTTTGGTCACTGTTCCCGGCGTTAGTAACGACGTCGTGGCAGAAGCCTTGGGGACCTCGGGCGAGCGCGTCGCCCTTGATCTCCACGTCGGCCGCACGTTCGAGCGCAACCACAAGTGGATCGAAATGCCCGAATGCCTGATCTTGCGGCCGAATGAGTGCATTCGAATACGGGTGCGCGAGCTGATCCAAACTCCAAGGGCCGTGTTTGGAGGAGTGTGCTCGCGCGCGTCGTTGACGGCAGAGGGACTGCTGGTTTCAAATATCAAGGTAGATCCCAACTTCGTTGGATATCTGGAGATCGCCGTATTTAATGCTGGGGATCACTCAATAAGCCTTATGAAGGGCAAAGCCTTCGCATCGGTGTGGTTCGGTGCCTTGACGAGCCCAATTCCCGACGGTGAGCCCCCGAGGGTTCCGACGCCGACCGACGGTCTTGTGTTCCGTAGTTGGCGAGAGCGTGCTAGGGCTCTGGCACCTTATTTCGCAACCGGGATTCTTAGTATTCTCGGCTCTATTGCTGCGGCCTTGCTGCTAAAGCCCTTTTAGTATCGAATGCTACAATTAATTTTATGAATTTTAGAGAAAACCGGGGAGTGGAGGCGCTTGAAGCGCTCTTGAACACTGACGACCGGTGTCGTGCGCTTCACTTTGGCCTTAGTCAGCTTTCTCCCGCTGAGCTTCAAAAGGTGCAGTTGGCCGCCCAATCGGCTGACGGCATGGTTCTCGATGGCTTCAACTTCGATCCGGATCGGCGACTCTGGTGTCCGCTCGCCGTTGGTCTTGGCGTTCCTGAGCTTTGCGAGCATGAAGGGCAAGGGCTTTCCAATCGCGCGGCCAAGGAAGTCATCCTGTCCGTTGGGCGATCAGTCCACGGAGACTTTTCCTTGAATCCGCTCAGCGGTGTTTCAGGATCTTTTTTTACGGATCATCGGCTAAGAGACGTGCGAGAGCTCATTGAGTTCATGATCGAGGTCGAGACGACCGACGGCATGGAAGCCCAGGCTGATCGAAACATCTAGCTCGACCACCGGCCCCCGGGGAAGTTAGGGTCTCCCGGTTGTGAGACGTCTTGCTCCGCTCATCTTGCTCGCTTCCCTCGCCGGTACTGCCGGTTGCGGCTCCTCCTCGGGGGGTTCGAGTTCTGTGACCGCTAAGGGCGGAGAAGGGGCGCTGACTAAGGTCGAGTTCATCGCCAAGGCTGATGCGATCTGCGAAGCCGCGAAGGCGAAGCAGGAACCTCTGCGGAGCGAACTTGAAGACGTGGCTCGGAAGGCGAGGGGCGAGGAACAGGACAGTGGGGGAATTTCGGATGGCACCCGTAAGGGGTTGGCGCAGACGCTGGGGCGGATCGTCGCGATGAGCAAAGCCAGCCAGTCGCAGATTCAGGCTCTCGGGCTTCCCAGGGAAGACGCAGGTCAGCTTGAAGCGATTTTCCAGAAGGTCGAATCGTCGTTTGAATCGAGTCTCGCCTACGGCGCGGCGCTGAAGCAGCACGAAGACGCGAAAGCTCAGGCGGTCGCCGAAAAGGCCAACACCGAAACGCACGAAACGGCGGTCCTGGCCAAGCAGTACGGCTTCAAGGTCTGCGGCGCTCAGCCCTAGAAGAGTTGGGGTTGTTGCCGTCGGTAGTCACGTACGCCGGGGTTCTCACCGGCGCACGCCTCGGGCATCACAACGAAGACGACGGGATGCTTCCGCGGATTGCTTTCCGCCGTCCTACCCGATCTGATCGTCACCGGGACAGGGGGGCCTTGGGCGGGGGTCAGGCGCGCTGGCGGGTCGATCATTCGTGGAGGGCTGGCGCGTAGGAGATACCGACGATCAGCGAATCGACGGTCTGCAGGCGCGCGACCGTTTGACCCCACGGCTCCTGGCGGGCTCCGTGGAGCAGTTCGAAGCCCTGATCCTGCAACTCCGCGGCGGCGGCCGCCACGGCGTCGGCGTTCGCGACCTCGAACTCGACCGACATCTGGGGGATCGGGCGCCCAGCCGGCCACTCGGGTAAGCCGAAGCAGGCCTCGGCGGCCTGCGAGAGGGGCCAGACAGCGAAGTGCTTGGCGCCCTCGATCTCCTCGCTGTGGAAATACTCACTGCCTTCCGCGGCCTGCAGCGGCAGGCCGAGAGCATCGACGTAGAGCCTGCGGCTCTCAGCCGGGTCAGCGGCTATGACGGCCACGCTGGCGACGAACTCTACGTTCATTGGGCGCTCCTCTCAGGGGGCAGGCACTCGGATTCGTATGGATGCAGTAATATTATGCAGCAAGTGAATGCAGCTATTGCATGCAGAGAAGGTGAAGACCATCAAGGCATTGACGATCAGGAACCTGCCACCCGCCCTGGCTGAGGCCCTGGACCGTGAGAAGCGCCGCCGGGGCAAGTCGCTCAACCAGACGGTCATCGACCTTCTCGGGCAGGGACTCGGTTCGGCGGGGATGCGTTCGAACGGACTGGGTCGCCTCGGCGGAGGCTGGAGCGAGGACGAGTTCCGCGATTTCGAGCGGGCGACCGCACAATTCGAGGCAGTCGACGAGGAGCTCTGGAGTTGAGCGCATACTGCCTGGACACCTCCGCTTACAGCAATTTCCAGCGGGGAAATGAGGAAGTGGCAGAGCTTTTGGATCGGGCCGAATTGGTGGGCGTGCCGACGGTTGCGCTCGGCGAGCTGCGCACCGGCTTCCTGCTCGGCGGCAGACAACGGCGCAATGAAGCCGAACTGGATGCTTTTCTCGACAATCCCGTGGTCCTGGTGCTGCCGGTGGACTCCGAGACCAGCCGTCACTACGCAGAGATAGTCGCTGAGCTGCGCAAGGCGGGAACGCCGCTTCCCACCAACGACATATGGATTGCCGCCACGGCGGCTCGCAACGGCACTGCGGTCTTGACCTGCGACGCTCATTTCGAGCACATCGCGCGCGTCGGGTCCGTCGTCGTCGGCCCCCTGACGCCAGCCGGGGCCGCTTCTTGTACAGATGGTCATCCGGACGGCGGTCGGATCTCTGACAATCGAGGAGACAAGGGGTTTCACCGGCGGTAGCTTGCCGCGCCATGCGATCTGGGAGTGGATGGCGAAAGGCTGGGATGGTGGCGGCGTTTGTCGGCTTGGCTCTCGCCGGCCTGGCGATGCCGTGTCTGGCGGGGGCCGAATCGCTCGTTTACGTCGACGGCGCCGGCCACGTCGTCATCTCGAAGCCGGATGGCTCGGGGGCGCATCAGGTGACGACGAGCGGGGGCTGGCTCTACCCGTCGGAGGCCGACAACGGGACGGTGGCGGCGCTGGCGCCGTCCGGGGCGGTCGCGGTGATGAGCCAGTACGGGGCGATCGCCAACGTGGTGCCGACCCCGGCCTCGGCGAGCGAAGGGTTCGACGCGACCTTCTTCCCGCGGATCTCGCCCGACGCCTCCAAGGTCGCCTACGCCAACCTCGACCCGAGCAACGGCGCCAGCGTCTACTGGAACTACGCGAATGCGACCTCGCTCTCGGGGCCGGGGCAGACGCTCGGCCAGGAGGACATGACGGCGCCGTCCTGGATCGGGTCCGGGAAGTTGCTGCTGAGCCACTTCGGCGCAACCATCACCGAAACCCAGGCGCAGCTCTACCTCTACACGGTCGGCGGCGGGGACAACACCGAGAGCGAATGGGGCTCCGATCCCGACGCGCCCTCGGCGATGGAAGGGGAATGGGAATCGACCGGGTTCGACGCGACGCTGAGCCGGCAGCAGAACGTGCTTGCGGTCGCGATCGACGACGGCGCCGACCAGGGCGGTAGCCCGCAGAACGCGATCATCGACTTCTTCACCGTCGCCGGAACGCCGCCGCAGATCCAGGGCCCCAGCGGCTGCCGCCTGAAACTGCTGCCGAACGGCAGCGACACGATCTCCGACCCCGGCGAGATCAGCCCCTCCTTCTCGCCCGACGGGACCAAGCTCGCCTACGCGACCGACGCCGGCACCTGGATCGCCAGCGTGCCGGCGAATCCCTCCAGCGGCATCTGCGGCGGCCTCTCGTCGAGCCTCGAGATCCCCGGCGCCATCTATCCCTACTGGAGCCCGGCGGAACTGCAGGCGCCGCCCCCCGGCGCCGGTGAAGAATCGCAGCCGCAGCCGCCGAAGCCGGCTCCGGTCGCACCGCCCGACACGGCGATCCGCAAGGTGAAGGTCATGCGAGGTGCGCGGGAGGCGAAGGTGACCTTCGGGGCCATCGGCGGCGCAGGGGCCGCCCACTTCACCTGCAAGCTCGACCGCGCGAAGCCGAAGCCGTGCCGTTCGCCGCTCGTCCTCAAACATCTGAAGCGAGGCCGTCACCTGCTTGAGGTCTGGGCGACCGACGCGCGCGGCGAGCGCGACCCGACGCCGGCGAAGCGCAGCTTCAAGCTCTAGCGCTGCCCTGATCCCTGGGGCATACGCTGGGGGCATGCAGCGCCGTGTTTCGATTCCGGGCTTAGGGGCCGAGCCGCCCTCTTGGGGCTGGGGCCTGCTTGCCACCGTGGGGGTGGTGGCGGGGGCGACGTTGCTGGTCTACCCGCTGAAGTCGGTGGCGCCGGCGGTGTCGTTGGGGGTCGTCTACATCCCGGGCGTGCTTTTGGTGGCGACGGTCTGGGGGTGGCAGCTGGGGCTGCTGACGGCGGTGGCAAGCGCGCTGGCCTTCAACTGGTTCCACATCCCGCCGACGGGGCGGTTCGACGTCGCCGCCAACCGGGATGCGGTGGCGTTGGTCACCTTCGTGATCGTCGCCATCGCCAGCAGCTCGCTGGCGGAGGTGGCGCGGGCGAGGGCGGCGGAGGCGGAGCGGCGGCGGGAGGAAGCCGACCGGGTGCTGGCGGAACTGCGCGAGCTCGCGGCGGAGCGGGACCGGATGGAAGCGGAGGCGATCGAGGCCGGCGCCCTGCGCCGTAGCGACGAGCTGAAGACGGCGCTGCTGCGTTCGGTCTCCCACGACCTGCGGACGCCGCTGACCTCGATCATCGCCGCCGGGACGGCGCTCGACTCGCCGACCCTGACCGAGCAGGAGCGCCACGAGCTGAGCGAGGCGGTGGTCGAGGAAGGCCAGCGCCTCTCGCGCCTGGTCGAGAATTTGCTCGACGTCTCCCGGCTCGAGTCCGGCTCGGCCGAGCCGCGGCGGGAGCCGGTCGACCTGGCTGGCGTGATCGAGGCGGCGCGGGAATCGCTCGGCGACGAGGGCGTCGCGGTCAGGCTCAGCGTCGACGCCGCGGCGCCGGAGCTGGTCGCCGACCCGGTGCAACTGGAGCGCGCCTTCGCCAACCTCCTCACCAACGGCGTTCGCCACGGGGCCGGGCGGCCGGTCCTCGTCCGCTCGCGCGAGACCGGCGGGCGTCTGGTCGTTCGCGTCGTCGACCAAGGTCCCGGCGTCCCCGAGGGCGAGCGCCAGCGGATCTTCGAGCCGTTCTATCGCCGCGAGGGCAGCCAGGGCGCCGGCCTCGGCCTGGCGATCGCCAAGGGCTTCGTCGAGGCAAACGGGGGCGAGATCGAGGTCGAGGCGGTGCCAGGCCAGGGCAGCACCTTCGTCGTCTCCTTCCCGCTGGCGAAGGGCGAGGCGTGAGATCCCAGGAAGAACAAGGGAGGGTTCTCCTATGAGCGAGCAGCGCCGCATCCTCGTCTGCGACGACGAGCCGCAGATCGTGCGGGCGCTGCGCGTCATCCTCCGCGACGCCGGCTTCGAGGCGGTGCCGGCGAGCTCCGGCGAGGAGGCGCTCGACCTCGCCGCCGTCCACCCGCCGCAGGCGGCGATCCTCGACCTGATGCTGCCCGACCTCGACGGGGTGGAGGTGACGCGGCGGATCCGCGAGTGGAGCGAGATGCCGATCGTCGTCCTCTCCGCCGTCGGCGAGGAGGACCGCAAGGTGGAGGCGCTGGTGGCGGGGGCCGACGACTACGTGACCAAGCCCTTCGGCCCGCGCGAGCTGGTGGCGCGGCTCGAGGCGGCCCTGCGGCGCGCCCGGCCGGAGGCGGATGAGCCGGCGATCGCGGTCGACGGGCTGGAGATCGACCTCGCCGCTCGGGTCGTGCGGCGCGAGGGCGAGGAGGTCCACCTGACGCCGACCGAGTTCGAGCTGCTGCGGGTGCTGGTCCGCAACCGCGGCCGGCTGATGACCCACCGCGCCCTGCTGGTCGAGGTCTGGGGGGTCGAGTACGAAGACGACCTGCAGGTGCTGCGCGCCCACATCGCCAACCTGCGCCGCAAGATCGAGCCGGAAGGAGAGCACCTCCTCATTCGCACCGACCCAGGCGTCGGCTACCGCTTCGCCGCCTAGGCCTTCACGAAATCTGTATACGGCGGCGCGCCTTCTTCATGCGGCCTTGACGACCCCCCGAGCACCATCGGGGAGATCTCGTCATGGCGCAACTGAAGGTTCGTGGACTGCGGAAAACCGTCGGCGTGCCCGGCCTGTTCGCGACCGCCTACGGCAACGTCGGCTCCTCGATCTACTACGCGCTCGGGCTGGTCGCCGCCCACGCGCTGGGGCTGACCCCGCTTGTCTTCCTCTTCGCCGGCGGCCTCTTCGCCCTCACCGCCAAGACCTACGCCGAGGGCGCGGCGATGTTCCCCGAGGCCGGTGGCTCCTCCTCCTTCGCCCGCCACGCCTTCAACGAGGTCGTCTCCTTCGTCGCCGGCTGGGGGCTCTCGCTCGACTACATCCTCACGATCGCGATCAGCGCTTTCTTCGTCCCCCACTACCTCGGGGCGTTCTTCCCGGCGCTGGGGCGGGAGCCGGGAGACGTGATCGGCGGCGTCGCCGTGATCGGGCTGCTGGCGCTGGTCAACATCCGCGGCCTCGGTGAGTCGGCGAACCTCAACATCGGTCTCGCCGTGCTCGACCTCTTTACCCAGCTGGCGCTGGTGGTGCTCGGGACCGTGCTCGTCCTCAAGCCGGGGCTGCTGGTCAGCCAGGTCCACCTCGGCGTCGCGCCCAGCTTCACCCAGCTGATCTTCGCGGTCTCGATCTCGATGCTCGCCTACACCGGGATCGAGACCGTCTCCAACATGGCCGAGGAGGCGCGCGACCCCGGCGAGCAGGTCCCGAAAGCGGTCAACCTGGTGCTGATCGCGGTGCTCGGCCTCTACGCGGGGATCTCGGTGATCGCGCTCTCGGCGCTGCCGGTGACCCAACACGGCGGCCATTACGCGACCGCGCTCGGCACCACCTACGCCGACGACCCGGTGCTCGGGATCGTCTCCGCCCTCGGCCTCCACGGCGCCCTCGCGACCGCCTCCAAGTACTACGTCGGCGCCCTGGCGGCGACGATCCTGATCATCGCCACCAATGCCGGGATGATCGGCATCTCCCGCCTCTCCTGGAGCCTGGCCGAGCACCGGCAGTTGCCGGGCACCTTCGCCAAGCTCCATCGCCGCTACCACACGCCCTGGTTCACGATCCTCTTCTTCTCGGCGCTGGCGGCGCTGCTGGTGCTGCCGGGCAACACCGAATTCCTCGGCAACCTCTACAGCTTCGGGGCGATGCTCTCGTTCACGATCGCCCACCTCTCGATCATCGCCCTGCGCCGCCGCCGGCCCGACGTCGAGCGGCCCTACCGGGCGCCCTGGAACGTGCGCTGGCGGGGGAGCGAGGTCCCGCTCACCGCGGTGATCGGGGCGGTCGGGACCGGCGCCGCCTTCGTCTCGGTGATCGTCCTGCACCCTGAGGCGCGGATCATCGGCACCGCCTGGCTTGCCGCCGGCCTCGGCGGCTACCTGCTCTACCGCCGCCGGCTCGGGATCGACCCGCGCGAGGTGCAGCAGGTCCGCCGCCACGATCGCCCCCTCGACTTCCTTGAGGTCTCCTACAAATCGGCGCTGGTGCCGATCTTCGGGACCAACGTCGATGGCGACGCGATGGCGCGGGCGGCGGCCGTGGTCGACCCCGATTGCGCGGTCGAGGCGCTTTACGTCCTCAAGATCCCTCAGGCGCACGAGCTGCCCGACACCGACTTCGACGCCCAGGAGTACGAAGCCCGCCGGTTACTCGAGATAGCCCGCCTCCAAGCGCGCGCCCGCGGGCTCAAAGTCCGGGTGAAGCTGATCCGCACCCGCAACCCCGGCCGGGCGATCGTGGAGGAGGCGCTTAAACGCAACTCTGACCTGATCTACGTCAGCACCGAGCACGCCCCCAGCGACGAGCGGCTGCTGGGACCGACGACGCGGTATCTGCTGGCGAAGCGACCCTGTCGCGTGATCGTCGAGGGCGGGAACGTGAGCGGGGTAAAGGCGGCGGATTCCCCGTTGCCGGCGGTCGTCCCCTGAGCAGGCGCCGATAGCCTCGGTTCATGCCCTGGGGACCACTTCACGCCGAGAGGCACCTCAGCCTCCGCTCGAACTGGCTGCGCGCGGCCGTTCTCGGCGCCAACGACGGCATCCTCTCGACCTCCAGCCTCGTGCTCGGCGTGGCGGCGGCGGGCGCCTCGCGCAGCGCGATCGTCACCGCCGGCATCGCCGGCCTCATGGCCGGCGCCGGCTCGATGGCGGCCGGCGAGTACGTCTCCGTCAGCTCCCAGCGCGACACCGAGGAGGCCGACCTCCGGCTCGAGCGGCATGAGCTCGCATCGGACCCCGAGGGCGAGCTGCGGGAGCTGACCGGCATCTACGAAGGCCGGGGGCTGAGGCCGGAGCTCGCCGCCGAGGTCGCGCGCGGCCTCACCGAGCACGACGCGCTCGAAGCGCATGCGCGCGACGAGCTCGGCCTGCCGGAGGACCGCCGCGCCCGGCCGCTGCAGGCGGCCGGCGCCTCTGCCCTCTCCTTCGCGGTCGGCGCGCTCCTGCCCCTGCTCGCGATCGGCGTCTTCGGCTCTTCGAGCCGGGTCGTAGCCTGCATCCTCGTGACCTTGCTGGCGCTGATCGGGCTCGGCGCCCTGGGCGCCAGGCTCGGCGGCGCGCCCGTCCCCCGAGCCGTCCTCCGCGTCGTCTTCTGGGGCGCGACCGCGATGGCCGTGACCGCGGCCGTCGGCGCCCTGGTCGGGACCGCCGTCTAGATGCGCGCCAGCCCGGCCAAGCCCGCGCTGGTCCTCGGCGCGCTCGGCGTCGTCTTCGGCGACATCGGCACCAGCCCGCTCTACACCGTCCAGGCGGTCTTCAACCCCTCCGACCCGCACCCGGTGGCGGCGACGCGGACCAGCATCTACGGCGTCATCTCGCTGATCTTCTGGGCGGTGACGATCGTCGTCACCTGCCAGTACGTGCTGCTGGTGATGCGCGCCGACAACGAAGGCGAGGGCGGGATCATGGCTCTGATCACGCTGATCCGCCGCGGCGGCGTGCCCGGCGGGCGGCGCACCAAGCTCGTGCTCGCCGCACTCGGCATCTTCGGCGCCTCGCTCTTCTTCGGCGACAGCATGATCACGCCGGCGATCTCGGTGCTCTCCGCGGTCGAAGGGCTGAAGGTGGTCGAACCGTCGCTCGAGCACCTGGTGGTGCCGATCACGGCGGCGATCATCGTCGTCCTCTTCGCCACCCAGCGCTACGGAACGGCGGCGGTCGGGCGGATGTTCGGGCCGGTGATGGTCGTCTGGTTCCTGGTGATCGGGGCCTGCGGGATCTCCGGCATCGCCGTCCATCCGGAAGTCCTCAAGGCACTCTCGCCGAGCTACGCGCTGGAGTTCCTGGTCGGGCACTTCGGCACCGCCTTCTTCTCACTCGCCGCTGTCGTCCTCGCGATCACCGGCGCCGAGGCGCTCTACGCCGACATGGGGCACTTCGGCCGGCGGCCGATCACGGCCGCCTGGCTGCTGCTCGTCTTCCCCGCCTGCATCCTCAACTACATGGGGCAGGGGGCGCTCCTGTTCGATCACACCGGTGCCAGCGCCAGCGGCTCCTTCTTCCTCCTGGTTCCGGAATGGGGTCGGGTGCCAATGATTTTCCTCGCCACGGCGGCGACCGTGATCGCATCCCAGGCGGTGATCACCGGGGCCTACTCAGTTGCCCACCAGGCGATGCAGCTCGGTTACCTGCCGCGCCTGCGGGTCGCCTACACCTCGGCCGAGACGATGGGGCAGATCTACGTGCCCTGGATCAACTGGCTGCTGCTGGCGGCGGTGCTGGCGCTGGTCTTCGCCTTCCAGACCTCGGCGGCGCTGGCCTTCGCCTACGGGATGGCGGTGACGGGGACGATCACGATCACCACCCTGCTCTTTTTCTACGTCGTCCGCCACCAGTGGGGGAAACCGCTGTGGCTGGTGGCGGCCGGGGCGTCGGCGTTCCTCACCGTCGACGTGCTGTTCCTCGCCGCCAACCTGACGAAGGTGCTGCACGGGGCCTGGTTCCCGCTGCTGATCGGGCTCGCCGTCTTCACGGTGCTGACCACCTGGCAGCGGGGGCGGGAACTGGTCATGGCGCGGCGCGAGCGTGAGGAAGGCTCGCTGCGCGGTTTCGTCGAGGAGCTGCACGAACGTGAGCCGCCGCTGCGCCGCGCGCCCGGCACCGCCGTCTTCCTCAACCGCAACCCGACGACGACGCCGCTGGCGATGCGGGCCAACGTCGAGCACAACCAGATCCTCCACGAGCACGTCGTCATCCTCACGATCGAGACCAAGCCGGTGCCCCACGTCGCCGTCGGCGACCGCCTGGCGATCGACGACCTCGGCTACGGCGACGACGGGATCAGCCATGTCTCCGCGAACTTCGGCTACATGGAGCGGCCCGACGTGCCGGTGGCGATCCGCCGCGCCGCCGAAGCCGGGCTCGAGTGCCCGCTCGAGATCGACGAGGCCTCCTACTTCCTCTCGACGATCGAGCTGCGCCCGGGCGACGCCCCCGGCATGACCCGCTGGCGCAAGCGCCTCTTCGTCGCCACCTCCCACATCACCGCCGACGCCGCCGAATACTTCGGCCTGCCCCGCGAGCAGACGCTGATCATGGGCTCGCTGATCGAGGTCTAGCCAGGCTGCGAGTCAGCCCGACTCTTCGCGCAGGTTGCGCTCGAAGCGGCGGCCGATCTCGTCGAGGCCGACTTCGAGGCCGCCGGCGACGCGGAGGAGGGTGCTGAACCTGGCGTCGGTGGTGCCGCGCTCTAGCTCGCCGATGCGGTTGAACTCGGTGCCGACCCGCTCGGCCAGGCCCTCCTGGGTCAGGCCGGCCTCGTGGCGCAGTTCTTCCAGGGCTTGTCCGAGGGCGGCATGGACGGGCGAGCGGGGTTTGGCTCTACGGCGGGGAGGCATGCGCCAGGCAGCCTTTCCACCAGCAAGCCACTTTGTTAGACGTTATTACGTCTAATGAGTCAAACCGGAGGTTAGGTACTCGACGGAGACCGGCGCTTGAATCCGGCCAGACTGGGAAAATGGTTCTTTATGGGCTGGCAGGGACCGGTGAGAAGCTGAGCGCGAAGGAGACGCTGCCCGCGGAGCCGGCGTCGGTGACGACGCTGCGTCATCGCGCCGCCACGTTCGCCAAGGAGCACGGGGCCGGGCCGGAAGTGGCCGCAGACGTGGCGCTCGCGGTCTCCGAGGCGGTGACCAACGCGGTCAAGTACGCCTACGAAGCGGAGGTCAAAGGGACGGTGGAGCTCTCAGCAAGCGCCCGCAGGCCCTGGCTGGAGATCTGCGTCCGCGACAGCGGCACCGGCTTCGGTCGGGGCTCAGCCGACGGCCTCGGCCTCGGCCTCTCGATCATCGCCCGCCTCTGTGCCGATATGAAGATCGTCCAGGAGGGCGACGGCACCGAGGTGCGGATGCGCTTCCCGCTGGCTTAGACCGTCTGACCGAACGTCGCTAATGCTTTGCCGCTCGACCTGAAAGGCGATAGAGGTGCATCGTCGCTCCCTGGCCTTGCTTTGCCTCGGCTAGAAAGAGCCTCGCTTGGGCGGGAGGCGCATCAGCGAAGGCGAGACCTCCATCACGTGGCTCCCCGATCCACTCACGCCCGTCCGGATGAACGAGTACGACGGGCTGGGCATTGACTACGGCTTCTGCGAGCACGTCGCCGAAGTGCGGCTCGTCGATACCGATGAAGCTCGCCCCGTCCGGGTAGCGCCGATCGCTGGAAACAGCGGCTTCGGTGAAGCGAAGATCGGCGAGTTTGCCGGCGGGTGATGATGCTTGGCGGCGGCTCAGGTTTCCCATGACCTTGCGATGCCTTTCCAGTTGGAAATCAAATAGCCGATCGCCTTCGGCATGACTTGTCTTACTGAGCCATCGGCGAATCGCTCTGCAGGCTGCTTTTCTCGGCCAGTGTAGCGGTGCAAATCGTGCTGGCCGTGGGCATTGTCAAGTAGATGGATGGTCTGCCAGACGCCCTCGGCGCGTAGCTGGAGCATCACCGCATAGTGCTGAACCGGCTTTCCCTCTCGTTCCACGAGAATGCGCGCATTCTCGGCCAGCGGTCGTATGAAGAACTCCATGCATAGGGATAAGTCCCGGCGGCGCCGAGTTCTCCCCCCCGGACGTCAAAACTCAGCGATTCTTCGGCTCGGGCATCTTGAAGCAACCCTGGGAAGTGGAGACGCTGATGCCTTTCTCGCCGGACTTGACCATCCTCGTAGCGCTGCGGTTCTGGATTTCGAGGATCTCGATGCGGGCTCGTTCATGAGCCTCGAGCGCTTCCTGCAGGCCCTCGTCGTCCAGCGACAGGAGAGTGCGGGTGAGGTGGAAATCTTTGTCCCCCCCGATCAGCTGCGCTCGGGCGGAGGCGACGAAGTCGTCGAGGATCTTTTGCATGAATTCGCAGACGAGGTCCTCGGCCATGATCGGGTCGAGTTGATCCCACTCGTCGGTGTCCACCAGATGACGCTCGGTGGCGCGGTAGAAGTGCTCAAGCGCGCCGCGCACCGGCCGCGTGCTGACCAGCTCCGCACATTCGAACTCGACCAGCTGTTTGGTGTGGTAGCTGACATTCGATAGCTCCTCGTCGAGCTCCCGCGCCATTTCAGCAGGGCTGGCGGTGCGCTCGGTGAGGATGCGCAAAACCGCCGCTCGCACGGGGTGGCCCATGGCTTTGATTCGGTTCTCGGTCGCTTTGCGTTGTTGGCTCTTGGTGGACATCGGCTCTTCCTTATCGGGGGGCTGATTACTGGGAGGGCTTGATCCTAACCAGTTATTGGACAGGTTGTTCAAAAAATCCCGTTTTTTCCTGAAACTGGTTTCATTGGTGGAACCAGTTCCACCATTCCCCCGGTCCCACCAATGCAAAGCCACAGCCGGGGAGGAGGTGAAGACGGATGGATCTCCGCACCGAGCGCGTAGTGCCCCTCGCGATGATCGGGAAGGGCAACTAAGCCACCCACTCGGGCCGGCTCTCGTCTGGGAGCCGGCCCTCTTTGTTCAGAGCCCGGGCGGGTGGCGGACGACGAAGCCGGCGGTGGAGGTGGTGGCGAGGTGCCAGCGCGGGCCGGTCCCGTTTTCGTCGCCGACCGTGTCCCAGCGCAGGCCGGCGATCTCGGCGAAGGTGTGGCCGGCGTTGGCGTAGACGGTGATCCACTTGCCGGGGCCCGGCGCGCCCCAACCCTCCAGCTCCGAGGAGGTGAGCGGGCGGGGGATGAGGCCGCCGCCGAAGAGGGCGAAGCTGACCGAGCCCGAGCAGTCGTAGCCACGCGAGTAGAAGGAGGCGTGGCCGCCGCCCCATATATAGGGGCGGCCGATGATCTGGTTGGCGGCGTTGATCACACCCCTGACCGCTTCCGGCGCGTCGGGCGGGGCGAGGGCGACGCCGGTGAGGAGGATCGCGGTCGAGCCGGAGCCGCCGCGGCTATGGGCGAAGATGTCGGCGCGGCTGAGCGAGGAGGCGTGGGGGACGGTGGTGCCGTTGCTGCCGGCCGAGGCGGCCGGCAGCTTGGTCGGATCGGCGGCGATTTCCGCTGCCGTCGGGGTGGGCGGCGGTGCGCTCTTGCGCGGCTGGGCCACGGCGCGGGCTTCGATCCGGTGCTGAGCATGGAGCAGGGCGAGGTTGTCGCTGACCGCGGTGACCGTCCGGTCGCCGCCGCTCATCCCCAGGCCCATATGGCCGATCGCCACCAGAACGGTCGCAAGTGCTGCCGTCGCTCCCATTGCCACTGCAAGACTACGCGCCGTGAAACTTCTGCTGATTCCGCTGGCGATCGTGGCCTTCGTGATCTTCCTGCTGATCCTGGGCGCGATCGGCCTCGCGGTCGCCTTTGCCGTGCTCTACGTGCTCGGGAAGTTCTGGCGCCTGATCTCCCGCGCCGGGCGGCCGCGCCGACGCCGCGCTTCGGCCTGATTTGGCACCCGGACGCCGTTTGCGATTCCCACCAGCGGGAAAACTTTCTTAAGAGGAAGGGAACCGCCCCTTAGGGAGCCACGCAAGCGAGGAGAGGTGGCAAGGATGGCTCAGGGCCAGCAGACCAAACGCAAAAGCGATCGCAAACGGTCGAAATCGAAATCTTCCGGCAACGGGGGGCGCAAACAGGTTCGGCAGCGCCAAGAGGGCAGCGGCCGCAACAAAAGCCCGACCCCGAAGAAACAGAAACAGAGCTCGAAACCGAGCTCGAACGGCGGGAAAAGCGAGTCGAAGGCCCGCAACCAGGGGTCCGACAAGACCGCGCCGGAGCGGATGTACGAGGACTACACGATCATCGATCCGGGCGAAATCAGCGACACCGACGAGCCCGACGTCATCGTCGACATCCCTGTCGTCAAAGTCGACGAAATCCATTTCGAGCTCGATGACCTCGAGGCGCGGGTCTCGCTGCACGCGGAGGTGCTGGACCTGGTCAAGCTCAGCGTCGGGGTCCACGTCGAGCTGGGCAAGGTCGAACTGAACATCAAGGGCGTGGAAGCGCAGGCGCTGCTGCGGGCGCGCCTCGACCACGTCACCGCGATCATCGACCGCGTCCTGACCACGCTGGACCGCAACCCCGAGGTGCTGCAGAGCATTGCCCACACCCTCGAACCGGTCGGCGAAGGCGCCGGCAAAGCGGTCGGCGAAGTCGGCGAAGGCGCGAACAAAGCGGTCGGGCAGATCGGCGAAGGCGCCGGCAGCGCGGTGGAAGACGTCGGCGAAGGCGCCGAGGGCGCGGTCAAAGACGTCGGCAAAGGTGCCGGCGGCGCGGTTGAAGACGTGGGCGGCGGTGCCGGCAAAGCGGTTGGCGAGGTCGGCGAAGGCGCGAACGAGGCCCTGGGTGATGTCGGCGAAGGCGCCGGTCAGGCCGTTGGCGGCCTCGGCCAGGGCGCCGGAGCGCTGGGCGGACTGGTAGGAGCCGGTGGTGGCGGAGGGGGCGCCGGTGCCGGCAACGGCGGCGGAGAAGGCAACGGCGGCGGCCAGGGAGCCTCCGGTGGTCAGATCGCCAAAGAGGTGGCGAAACTCGTCGCCAAGGAAATCGGCGCCGCCGCCAGCGACGAGGCGAAAGAGCTCGGCCTGGCCGCCGGCCAGAAGGCGATGGAGCTGGGCCAGCGCCGCCGCCAGCGGCGGGCGATGAAGCACAACGCAACCGAGGCGGCGCTGCGCAAGGCCGAGGAGGCCGGTGTCCACATCGACGAGGTCGAGGGCACCGGCGCCGAAGGCCGGGTGACCGTGCACGACGTCGAAAAGGCGGCGAGTCAGTGACCCGCGAGGACGACGACCGGCCGATACGCCTGCCCGACATCGACCTCTTCACCTCGGTGAAGGCGAAGGAGTTGACGTTCGGGCGGGTGCCCGAGAAGAAGGTCCGCTACGAGGGCGACCCCGACCACCACACCGAATCCGAGGTCGAGCGCGAGAACATCCCCGAGGACCCGGAGGAGGGGGTCACCTATCGCGACGTCAAGGTGAGCTGGTCGGTGTGGCAGCGGATCGTCCACCCGACGGACGAGGACGCCGACGGAAGCGATCCCGCAAGTTGAGACCGGCGACCGCGCGTCCCGTGCGCGCGGTCGCAGCCGCGTCCTCGGGGCCTGTCCGGCGTCAGTGCCTCGCGGTTAACCCCCGTAGGACGACCTCTATCGGCGAGCGGCTCTTGCCGTCCCCCGACTCTCGAGCGCGCTGCAGCTCGTTCGCGAGCTCCCCTACCTGCGCGCTGAAGTTCCCTACCTCTTTGGCTGCCTTGGCCAGGTCGCCGGAGTCGACCTTGATCCGCGGTTTGCGCATCAGGGCCGAGCCGAGCCGGCTCTTCTTGGCCTGCTTGGAGGACGCGAGGGCGAGGCCCCCGGCCGCTCCGGCGACCGCCGCCCCGCCGGCCACGAGCGGGAGCTTGGCTTTGCTGGCGACCTTGCCGAGCCCGCTGCTGGAACCGTTCGAGCGCGCCCCGTTCGAGCTCTGCGATTTCGACGCGACCGATTTCGGTTTCGCGGCTTTTTTGGCCGCTTTTGGTTTGGTCGTTTTCGATTTCGACGACGGTTTCGTTGCTTTCGTCGGCGAGCGTTTTTTCTGGGTTTTGGTCTGAGCCATTTCCTCTCTCCTCCGAGTTTCTAATGGCTCAGATACCCAATCCAATGCAGGCAAATCAGCAGCGGTGGATGGGCGCCGCGCTCTTCACGACTTCAAAGGCACTGCCGGGGATGCGCTTCAGCTGGTCCAGGTTCTGGTCGTCCCAGCGGCGGTCGCTGCTGCCGGAGAAGTACCAGTTGGAGCCGTTGTCGGCGACGATCAGCCCGTAGCGTTTCATCGCCACGGCGATCGTCTTCGCGGCGCCGCTGAAGTGGCCGAGGCCGTAGCCGGCCTTGAGGCGCAGGCGCAGACCCATCGGCGGCGCGCTCGCATCGGCAGTGTCGCCGGCGCAGTGGGAGGCGGGGTGGACCCAGGCGTTGCGGGTGCTGTCGAAGGTGACGCGGATCGCGTGGTCGAGATGGTCGGCAGCGACTTCGTCGTAGCGGACGAGGCCGGGGAAGATCGGCAACCCGGCGGCGTCGGCCGAGGTCCAGCCCTCGGGGCGGCGGGCGGCCGAGCGCAGGTCCCATTCGGTCCCCGAGTCGGCGTTCCAGTGCGGGTGTGGCTTGGCGACGTAGAAGGCGCGGTAGAGCTCGTACAGCTTGCAGGCGGAGCGGTCGACGACGAGCACGTGGCGGTCGCCGTTGCTGCCGTTGCCCCCCTCGACCGGCGCCCGCGGCGGGATCGGGAACGGCCCCGGGTCGCTCTCGTCGCCATAGGCGGTGTAGTGGATCGGCAGCTTGCGCTGTCCGGCACCGACGACCGCGTACGGGAACCCATAAGCGCGCGGCGAGCCGAAGTCCGGGTGCAGATGATCGCCTCCGTGCGAGTCGATGTAGGCGATGTAGGCGCTCGAGTGCGGGTCCCGCGGCGCCTTCGAAATGTCCTGGTTCCAGGCCGCCTCGCTCGGCAGCCCTGCCGCCCGTGGCGAGAGCGAGGCCGGCGGCTGTGGGAAGACGGGACAGGAGCCGAGGGCGGGGTAGGGGCCGACGGCGCTCGCTGATCCGGCAATGGTCCAGCCGGCAAGCGCCAGCACCGTCACAGGACCCGCGACAAGGCACCGCTTGCGTCTTTGTCCCCACCATGATGGGGAAAAAGTGGAGCGCGTCATTGCGGTTGGTTCGAGGGTCCTTCCCGCACCGCGAGACGCCCGATCTCCAGTTCCTCTACCTGCAGCTGTTTGATCGAAAGGCGGCCGATCGCGGCCTTGCCGATCGCGAGCCGTCCGACGCTGAGCCTCCCGATCGCGAAGCCGCCGACTGCGGCCGCTCCCACGGCGAGCGCGCCGATTGCGATGGCGCCGCGTGCCTCTGCGAACGCACTCTTCCGGACCATCCGCGCACCGTAGCGCGGTGAGCGGGAGGGATCGATGAGTTGGACGATGAGGCACCGGCCCGGACGCCTCGCCGCCGATGCGGTTGGTCGTCTCATCCGAGCGGGAACCGGATCTGGTCCGGTGAAAGCCGCTGGTACCCGGGCCGGTGCGGTGCGGATGGGATACCCGAGGAGGCGGCGCTGCTAACCGGGCTCGGCGGTGCCGTAGATCGCTCGCAGCCAGATATCGACGAGGACGTCGAGGACGCGGTCGTCTTCGAGGGAGGGGGATTCGGCGGCGAAGGTGGCGTATTGGACGCGCTCGTTCATCTGGACGAGGGCGATCGCTAGGTCGCGGGCGGGCTGGCCGGGTGGGGCGGCGCCGCGGCCGCGCTCGGCTTCGATCACGGCGGTGACGTCGGCGACCCAGCCCTCCATCACCTCGGACCAGAGCGCACGGGCTTCCTCGTTGGTGGTGCGCAGTTCGGCCGCCGCCAGCACCACCGCGCGGCGGGAGCGGAAGGCGGCGTAGAGATCCTCGAGGCCCTGGCGCAGGCCGGTGCGAGGGTCGCCCTGGGCCAGCGTCGCCAGCGCCTGCTCGCGGCTGCCGGCCGCGGCGGCGACAAGGCGGTCGATGATCGTCAGCACCACCGCGTCCTTGGAGGGGAAGTAGAAGTAGAAGGTGGGACGGGAGATTCCGGCGCCCTTGGCGAGGTCGTCGACCGAGAGCTCGCCCAGCGGCCGCTCCTCGAGCAGCCGCTCCGCCGTCTCCAGGATCGCCCGCTGGCGATCGTCGCCGCTGGCGCGGGTGGCGCGGCGGCCGCGGCCTTTGGCAGCTGCCGCGGGCAGCGTTTCGGCTTTGGGAGCGGTGGGCATGTGCTCCACGATACATGGCGTCGACAGATTCGACAAGTCGTTGACGTACTCGACACGGTGTTGATACGCTCCTTGCTGTGAGCCCGACCCAGGAGGTCCCCATGGAGCGCGAGCACGTCGACGTCCTCATCGTCGGCGCCGGCCTCTCCGGCGTCGGCGCCGCCGTCCACCTGCAGAGGAACTGCCCGGGGAAGAGCTACGCGATCCTCGAGGGGCGCGAGGCGATCGGCGGCACCTGGGACCTCTTCCGCTATCCCGGCATCCGCTCGGACTCCGACATGTACACGCTCGGCTACTCGTTCAAGCCCTGGACCGACGAAGATTCGATCGCCGCCGGCGAGAAGATCCGCAACTACATCCAGGAGACCGCGCGCGAATACCGGGTCGAGGACCGCATCCGCTTCGGCCATCGCGTCATCTCCGCCGAGTGGTCGAGCACCGACGCGCTGTGGACCGTGCGCGCCGAGCACGCGGGGGAGACGATCGAGTTGACCTGCGACTTCTTCTACGGCTGCACTGGCTACTACCGCTACGACGAAGGCTTCTCGCCCGAGTTCCCGGGCGCCGAGCGCTTCCAGGGGAAGATCGTCCATCCCCAGCACTGGCCCGAGGACCTCGACTACCGCGGCAAGCGCGTCGTCGTGATCGGCAGCGGCGCCACCGCGGTGACGCTGATCCCGGCGATGGCCGCCGAGACCGAGCAGATCACGATGCTGCAGCGCTCGCCGGGCTACGTCGTCACCCTGCCGGCCCAGGACCCGATCGCCAGGGCGCTGCGCCGGGTGCTGCCCGACAAGGCCCGCTACGCGGTCGTGCGCTGGAAGAACGTCCTCACCCAGATGGCCTTCTACCAGCTCTCACGCCGCCTGCCGCGCCTTGCCCGCAAGCTGATCCGCCGCGGGGTCGAGCGCCAGCTGCCGCCGGGCTACGACATCGACCGCGACTTCGAACCGCGCTACGACCCCTGGGACGAGCGCGTCTGCCTCGTCCCCGGCGGCGACCTCTTCCAGGCGCTGCGCTCGGGCCGCGCCGAGGTGGTCACCGACGCGATCGAGACCTTCACCGAGAAGGGGATCGAGCTGACCTCCGGGCGCGAGCTCGATGCCGACGTCATCGTCACCGCGACCGGCCTCAACCTGCTGGTGCTGGGCGGGATCGAGGTCTCCGTCGACGGCGAGCGGAAGCGCTTCTCCGACCTGGTCGGCTACAAGGGCGCGATGTTCGGCGGCGTCCCCAACCTGGCGATCGCGCTCGGCTACACCAACGCCTCCTTCACCCTCAAGTGCGACCTCGTCTCCCAGTACGTCTGCCGCCTGCTCAACCACATGGACGCGCGCGGCTACCGCGTCGCCACTCCGCGCGAGCCCGACCCCTCGCTGCCGCGCGAGCCCTTCATCGGCCTCAAGTCCGGCTACGTCCTGCGCGCGATCGACCAGCTGCCGAAGCAGGGCCGGTCCCAGCCCTGGCGCCTGCACCAGAACTACGCCCGCGACATCCGCCTCTTCAAGCACGGCCCGGTCGACGACGAGATCGACTTCTCACGCGGGCCGGGGGTAGCGGCGCGGTCTGAGCGCGGCCGCACCGGCGAGTTTGCCGCGGTCGCCTGAGGGTTGAATCACCGAGACCGCGAGAACCCCTATATACGCGGTCTGTCGCGGACTCGCTAGATTTGGGACCGGCGCGGTGGATGTAGCTCAGCTGGTAGAGCTCCTGGTTGTGGTCCAGGCGGTCGCCGGTTCGAATCCGGTCATCCACCCCTCTTATGTGGCAGAAATCGCGTCGTCCCCGGGCTCGCGTCCTGACTTTCGTTGCGGCAATGGGGGTCGTCCTTTGCTTAGCCGTGGCACTGGTAGTGAGTGTCAACCAGAGTGGGCCGGCCGCTGCCAGGGGGCAAGCGCCGGGGCGGAAAATTTATGTCGCTGACTCCGGCAACGACAGCATTACCGAGTACGCGGCGAGGGCCAAGGGAAACGTCTCGCCAACCAGGACTGTTCGTGGATCCAATACCGGTCTTAAGGGCCCCGAGGGTTTGGCTGTCGACTCTTCCGGCACTATCTACGTCGCCAATGCCGGCAACAACACCATCACCGAGTACGCGGCAAAAGCCAATGGAAACGCCTCGCCAACCAGGACTATCCGTGGATCCAAGACGGGTCTCAGCAGCCCTGACGGCTTGGCTGTCGATTCCTCCGGCACGGTTTACGTCGCCAACTTCGGCGGGGCCGGTGTCACGGAGTATGCGTCCCGGGCCAACGGTGACATCGCGCCTGTACGCACCATCAGCGGGGCTAAAACCACGCTCCGTAGTCCATGGGGGGTTGGTGTCAGCCCGTCGGGCACTCTCTATGTGACTAATCACAGCGGGGGCCAGATCGTGGAGTACGCGTCCCGGGCCAACGGTGATGTCGCGCCTGTGCGCACCATCAGCGGACGCCGTACCTTGCTCTATGAGGGCTGGGGGATCACCTTCGATGCTTCGGGAACGGCCTATATATCCAATGGCTCCTCGATCAACAATGCTGTTACCGAGTACTCGCCCGGAGCACACGGGAACGTGTCTCCCGACAACTCCATCCGTGGCCGTAAAACCGGAATATCAGCACCAAACGGCGAGGCCTTCGACAGTTCCGGGACGCTCTACGTCTGCAACAACGGCATCCCCAACAGCGTAACGGCATACGCCTCCGGCGCCACGGGCAACGCTTCGCCGCATCGCATCATCAGCGGAGTCAGTACGAGGCTGCACGGCTGCTCGGGCCTCGCCGTCCACTGACGATCTGGTCAATCGCGGCGGGGTGCTACAACAAACCGCATGCACAGTCCGCTTCGTTTTGCCGGAATGGCGGTCTGCGCGACCGTCGCACTGCTCCTTGCCGGCTGCGGTGGCGGCAGCGCGACGAGCACCGGCGGCAAGGCGGGTCCCGGCAGCGAAGCAAGCGAAGGCGGCGTGCGATTGTCGATCACGCCGGGCGGCGGCAAGACCGACACCAGGCCGGACCGGGGGATCACGGTCAGGGCCGCGGGTGGGAGGATCAGCCACGTGGTCGTCCGCACCGGGGGCGAGCGCGTCAGCGGCAGGCTGAACGCGGCGGGCACGGTCTGGCACAGCACTTGGGCGCTGGGTGTCTCGCAGCGCTACACGGTCACCACCACCGCGGTGGGGAGCTCCGGCGAACCGGTCACCCGCACGAGCCGGTTCCGAACGTTCACCCCCGCCAAGGCGTTCACGACCCAGATCATCGAGGGCTACAAGCTGACCTACGGCGTCGGGATGCCGATCATCCTCTACTTCAACCGGCCGGTCGCCAACCGCGCCGCGGTGGAGCGGGCGCTCGAGGTCAAGACCTCCAAGCCGGTGGTGGGCGCCTGGCACTGGGACAGCCGCTGCAACCTCGCCGCCGATTGCCTCTACTTCCGCCCCCGCCGCTACTGGCCGCCGCACACGCAGGTGAGCTTCACCGCGCACCTGAACGGGGTCGAAGCGGCCCCGGGCGTCTACGGGAACCACACGCTCACCCAGCGCTTCGAGATCGGATCGTCGGTCAAGGTGGTAGCCAATACCGCCGACCACCACATGAACGTCTACCGCGAAGGCAAGCTGTTCGCCCACTGGCCGATCAGCACCGGAAAACCAGGCGACGAAACGCCCGACGGCACCTACCTGACGATCGAAAAGGCAAACCCGGTCGACATGGTCGGCCCCGGCTACAACATCGAGGTGCCGTGGTCGGTGCGCTTCACCTGGAGCGGCGACTACCTGCACGACGCATACTGGTCAGTGGGCGAGCAGGGCTTCACCAACGTCAGCCACGGCTGCGTCAACATGTCGCCCGAAGACGCCGAAACCTTCTACGAAATGGCGGTGCCGGGCGATCCGGTGAAGATCACCGGCAGCCCCCGCGCCGGGACCTGGGACAACGGCTGGACGATGTGGTTCCTCTCCTGGAAGCGGTGGCTGCGAGGGAGCGCACTGCACATGGCGGTGCGGACGGGTCCGAGCGGCAGCAGGTTCGTCAGCCCATCCTCGCTCGGTCGCCACCATCACCTACGGTGATGCTTGCCTCCTGCTTTGCGGCAGTCGTTCTGGAGCAGTGCGCGGAAGTCATGGACCTTGCCGTTGTGGCCTGACATCTTCACGTCTGCGTAGTGGCGCTTTCGGCACAGGTTGGTGCTGTTGGCCAGCAACCCTCGGCTCCCGCCCTTCAGGGTCAGGACGAACTTGTCCAGGGGTGCGTCGGGAACAGCGTTGAAGCGCGTCCGGATGCCGCCGTGAGCGGAGTCGATAATGCCGTCGAGGGTGACGTCTACCTGCCCGTGCAGGGCAGCGACCAGGTCCGGCAGTTCGTGGCTTGAGGAGCGAAGAACCACCGGTCCTTCCAACGGGCTTGCGAGCAGGGGAGTTATCGCTTTGGCGTGGCCGTAGATCGAGGCGGCGGGGCACTTTTCTCCCGGTACCTGGCCTTCTGCGAATTGCACCCGGGTGCACACGGTGCCGATGTGAGCCTGTTCCAGGAGCTCCGCGTGGGGCATCGTGATCGCGGTGCGGGCTATGTTCGCTTCCCCGGCTTTGGCGGTGACCGTCGCCCGAAGGCGTGGGAAATCGTTCCGCCGGGTTCCGCCGGTCAGTTTGAGGGCGAGATGAGGCGAGAAGCGAAGGCCCCGGCAGCCGCCCACCTGGAAGCGGTTGGCAAGCCGAGCCGCGTGCCCAGAGGTTGAGGTCGTCGCGCCTTCCACGGACATCGCTTCGCAGTTGGTCGGGTTGAGGACGAACCTCGGGCGGTCCAGCCTCACCGCGATCGAGCGGACGTCCAGGGGAATGCCTTCGAGGATGGTCGGCAGTGGGTCGGATCGGGCCGTGATCCGAGCCGTTTCAGCATCGACATGGAGAGCGGTGCGCACGACGATCGCTCCCAGGTCGAAGGGGCCTGCCAGCGCGGGGGTGATGACCACCAGGCTGAGGGGGGCGCCTTTGTAGGGCCCGGCCAGGTAGGCACGTCCTTGGACGAAGAACGGGCTCGGGCCGGAGCCGACGCCGACATCGACTTGGCCGACTTCGGTATCCGAGGGGCAACTGGGGCTGGCCCGCTCGAGGACCCCCTCGCCTGGTTGGTCACGTTCCCGCGCTTGCCGGATGGCCGACTCGGCGCAGTAGGGGATCCCAGAGAGCTTTCCGAGCAGGCCCGGCGGGAGCTTGAACTCGAGCGTCGAGAGCCGCTGCGACCCGTCTGCCCGGGTGAGGCGCAGCACGAAGGGGCTGAAAGAACCGGCGATCGGGCTGAGCGTCCCCGCTTCGAAGCCCGGGGCGTCCGGGAGTTCAACTTCACTGCTCGCACAGGGCCCGCCGCCGGGGGAGTTGGTGATCGGGAAGGAGTCCGAGGGCGAGGCTGCGGCGCCGGCGGGCGCGCTCCATGGGGTCAGCGTGGTGCCGGTGACATAGGTTCCACACAGGAGCGGCGTGGTCAATACCCCCTGCGGCCCGCCGAAGAAGCGCAGCTTGAAGTCTTCGAAGGGCAGCTGCGGGTTTTCCTCGAAGGTGGCGGTGAGCTGACCGGTAACGGGATCGGCTTCGATCTTGCCGGCGAGCTTGACGACGACCCCGCTCGGCGGGTCGTCGACTGCGACATAGATCGCGAGCAGCGAATCGAACGGATTGTCGTGTGGGGTGGCGAGGTAGACCGCGCCCGGCAGCGGATGATCGAGGAGCGGCGTATCGACCTCGACACTCCCGATCTTCGCGGCCGGCGGACAGGAGGCGGGGGAGGGGCCGTGCAGTTCGATCTGGGCGGGCGAGCAGCCGGCAAGCCCGTTCGCGCTGGCGGGGTTCACCGACAGCCCGGCTGGGAGGCTCACCTTGGCGTCCTTCAGGTTTGCCTCCGCAAGCCCGTTCGCGTCCTGGTTCTGGGGCACGTGGAGGTCGACGGTCAGCCCCGTTGGGGAATCGGCGACGCGAGTTTCGGGCTGGAGGCGGATCGTGGGTTTGAAGTCGAGGCGGTCGCAGCCTTCCATGCCCGGCATCGCCGAGGGCGCCGAGACGAAGTTGCCGGGTTCCTGCCAGGAGTCGACGCTCAGCGTGGTGGTCAACGTTCCCGAGCAGGCCGTGGGCGTGGTGAGGAAGGGGAGGAGCGGCGTCGAAACCGAGCAGGGCACCGTCGTGAGCGGTTCCGATCCCGGGCATTCGCGTTCGCCGTCATGAGCTTCCGCTGCGGGTACGCCCCAGAGCGAGACGTTGACTTGCTTTACCGCTTCGTCCGCGGTGACGAACAGCGAGCTTCCGGTGATGCCGTAGTCCGATCCCGTGCGAATTCCCGCGTCGATCCGGACGGTGACGAAGTCGTTTAATCGACCGCCGAGCTGCGCGGCGATGCCATCTTGCGGAACGAGGTTGTAGATGGACGAGCTGTTCACTTCGCCGCTGGTGCTGGTGACGCTCAGCCTGCCCACCTGGGCCGTGCCCGGGCATCGGAAAAGCGCCAGCTTGTATGGCGGGCATTTCGAGGTTGCGGTCGGGTTTCCGACCAAGCCGGGAGGCAGTTCGACCCGTACGGTCCGCAAGTTGGCGCTGGCGCTTTCCGTATGCCGTTCGCTGAGGGGTGCCGTCGTCGTAAGCCCGAACCCCAGCTTCAGTTCATAGGGGTGGCCGCCCGCCTGCGTGAACGGTTCGCCCTGCGGGCCGACCGCTTCGATGGAAAAGGATTCGATACCGAAGGTCGAGAACGTCTGGTCTTCGCCAAGGGTCGTTCCGGCTGAATTCGCAGCGCGGAAGCGATAGTGGTAGGTCGTACCGATCTGCAGGTTGGAGAGCGTCGCACTCGCCGTGCTTGGTTCGAATCCCGCGCCGAGTTCTTCCGCGCACGGAACCGTTTTAGCTTCCCCGTACCCCGAGGCTTCGAAGGTCGCTTCGTCCACGTATTCGACCAGGCACGTCGTGGCGTTTCCGAACGGCGTGATCTGGGCCTCCACGGTTGCGCTCGTCGTTCGGGCGATGGCGACCTCGCCGCTGATCCCGGGAGGGCCGGAGGTGGTAAAGGTGCGGTCTTCTCCCTTGCCGGTCGCTTCGGAGTTGGTCGCCGTCAGGCGGTAGTGGTAGGTGGTGGCCGGGGTCAGGTTGGAGAGCGCGGCGGTGACATCGGTCGGTTCGGAGTACGGAGTGGGGGGAGCGCAGATAGCCGAGCTCCCGTATTCGGTGCTCGTCCCGTATTCAAATTCGCATTCCTGCACCGCGCTGCCGCCGGCCGAGATTTCCGGGTCGACATGACCGCTCAGGGTGGCGGTCGTTTCATCGACTTCGGTGGGGGGACCGGTGCTGACGCTGGGGAAGAAGAGGTCTCCGCTCCAGATCTGCCCTTCACCGCCGAACAGCGCGAAGGGCGTCGTCGTGTAGACCCGCCCGCTGCTCGCGCTCGCGTCGATGGAAAGCTGGCCTTCGCTCCCGAAGGTGTCCAGCAGGGTTCCGCTTTCGTCGAACTCTTCCACTTCCCCCGTCCTGCTCCCGAAGTAGACGTGGTCGGTCGCTTCGTCGACGCCGACGCTCGAGCTCGGGCCGGTCGTGATCGCCCCTACGAAGCTGCCGCTGGGGCTGAACTCGAGGCCTTCGCCACCGCCGTTGATGAGGCTTCCGTCGGCGTTCACCGCGTAGAGCGCGCCTGCGGAGTCGAAAGCGAGTGAGCCCGGTTCGGTGAGATGGGGGTCGGAGATCTCCCCAACGTATTCGCCGGCTTCGTTGAACTCGAAAACGGCTCCCGATTCGTCGCCGACCGCGAGGTCTCCGTTGACCGGGTTGACGGCTACCGCGAGTGGGGTGATGGCGCCGGTCGGGGTTTCACTGCCGGCCCCGCCGGCGCACTCGCTTGCGGAGGGGATCGCCGCGCCGGTGATCTGACAGAGGTAGGCACCGCTTTCGTCGAAGCGATCGATCACGCCGTGTGACAGGTCCGCGACGTAGACGTCTCCAGCGGTGGTCCCGGGGCCGTTGCTCACGGCGACGCCGTCGGCAAGCTGAGCTTCGAAGCCGGGGGAGCTGGTGAAGCCGAACGAGCCGGCCGGCGTTTCCGCGCCCTGCAGCTCGACGCCGGTCGGGGTTCCATCGGGTTCAAGCTGTCGCACCGTGCCCGGACCGAAGCCTTCTTCGAACTTGACTTCCCCGACGTAGACGTCGCCTGCACCGGGCCCCCCTGAGTTGTCGACGCCGATCCAGCTCAGCCCGGCGACGGGAAAGCTCCCCAGGTGTTCGTGGCCTATCCGGGCCGACGCCGGAGCCGCAGGCAGGAGGACCGCGACCAGGACCAGGAAGCAGAGCATCAGCGTTCTGCGGACGAGCATCCTCAGCGGCCTCTCTTTCCGTGGTGCTTCCCACCGCCCCTGTGCCTATGTCGGTGGTGGTGATGCCGATGCCGCCTGTGGCGGTGCACGTTTCCATTTCCGTTGGGCAGGACGGTGCCAGGAGTCGGGAAAGCAGGAGGGATGCCGATTTCGCGGCACGAGCCGGCTTCACATTCGGCGCTTGGGCCCGGCGGTTCGGCGAAGCCACCGCCGGCCCTCGCGTCGTAGTAGTCGTAGGTCGCATCGATGTCGCGTGGCAGCAGCGGTTCAGCCGTGGCGAAGAAGACATCGCTTCCGCTCGGGGTGGCGTCGAGGAAGCGCGCGTCGGATTCGCCGGTGCCGCTCGAAATCAGGTGCGGCTGCCCGCCCTCGTACTCGTAGACGTCTTCGCGGTGGTTGGTGTCACCGGGAACGAGAGCGTCGACCGTTTCGAAGAAGACCTGACCCTGATCCGAGACGTTGTGCTGCGGGTACAGGTTGCGCCAGTTGTTGTTCAGCGACTGCTGCGCCGGCCAGCGAATCGCCGCCCCTCCGACAGGCGGAGCGCCGCTTGGATTGCAGGAGGCGCAGCTGAGATGGTTGGCCTCCGCGTCGTAGAGGTAGATCTCGATGTCAGGTTCGCCCGTGTTCGCGTCGATGTTGTCGTAGGGCGTCAGCCCCCGGGTGGAGTTGAAGCCGACGAAGAGGCCGTTCGAGGAGACCCGCGCCGTCAGACTGGAGCCCGAACCGCCTTCGGCGCAGTTGCTGGCTGCGGTCCAGTCGCATTCGTCCGTGGAGGGGTCGAGCGTGGCGATGTAGGTGATCTGGCCGCCGTCGGTGACGTACAGGTTCGGCTGGCCTGCCGCCGCCGTCGCGCCTTCGCTGTTCGTCTGACCTTCGGTCAAGGAGGCAGTGGCAACGAAGTAGACGTGCGAGCCGTCTTCCGAGGCTCCGCTCACGCCGAGCACGGCCGCGGGTTCGGCCGCATCGACGGTGAGGTCGGTCAGCTGTTCGGATTCGACCTCGAATTCGTAGAGGTCAGGCTGTCCCGGTGAGGCGGTGGAGTCCGGAGTCAGCCGCTGATCGTCGGTGAAGAACACCCGCGAGCCGTCGGCGCTGGCGAGCATGAAGCGCGCGCCGCCGCTCGGATCCGGACCTTCGGATTCGTCGATCTGGATCGTTTGGGTGCCGCCTTCGCGGAGGTAGAGGGCTCCTTCGGCTTCGAAGAAGATCCGCGATCCGTCAGCGGACACGGCATGCCTGAACTGGGCGATGTTCGAGGGTTCGAAGGCGGCGTAGTTCTTCGTCGCCCCGGCGAGCGAGCCGTGGACCGGCTGGTCGCCGGGGAGGATGGTGACCAGGCGCACCTGGCCGTCCGACCATTCGTAGAGTTCGTTGCCGCCTCGGTATCCGATCGGCGCTTCGGGCGTCAGCTTCAGTTCCTCTTCGAAGACGACGTGACTGAGGTTGTCGGAGCCGGCCAGGAACGAGGCGGGGAGGTATTCCTGGTTGACTTCTTCTGGCAGGGGCAAGGCGACGCCTTCGGGGGTGACGTTCACCAGATGGTTGACGCCGAGGACGGTGTCGTGGACGAAGAGGTTGCGAAATGCTTCCGGCTCCCCCGCCACGAGCCGCGGTTCGTCATGTCCGCATTCCTCTTCTTCCTTGAATCCACGTGGGGGGCCCGCAAACAAGTCGAGGATTCCCCTCTTGAGGTCGGCCGACCAGCCCGAGATGCCGAGCAGCCAGGGGCACAGCAGATCGTTGGACACCGACAGCGGCGGCACCTGGTTCCCGCTCGTCCACCCCCCTTCGTTTCGCGTCGCGAGGAAGCTGACGCCGTAAGAATTCGAGCCGGGAAGCGGTAGCTCCGAGACCCACCCCATCCGTCCTCCGTCCGGCGAGGCCCGCGCCCCGGGGGTGGCCGGCAGCAGCGAGGACCGCAGCGGGTACCGTTCGGCGCCCAGCAGCACCGGCCGCGGTTCGCCCGAGTCCTTTGCAGGTGGAGTCACCAGCTCATACGCGCGGCAGTCGGGAAGGTCAACCGATTGTTCGGCCCGGCGTGCAGCATTCGGGCAGGAGTCCACCGTGGCGGACACCGAGGAGAGCCCCGGCCATGCCATCAGCACAACTACCGTGGTCGTCAAGGCCCCAAGCCTTCCCAACTTGAAAGCTCTGCGAATGATTCCTCTGATTCTCAATGCTCTCTCTGTGACGGATGCGGAGTGCGCCATGCGAGCCACATCCAAATATCTCTTGTCCTCCTATGCGGACAATTCGACTTCTTTTTCGGTGGTGATGGAATCGGTGCCTTCGATCCCTGAACATTCAGGCCCGAATACGGTGGCTCCGCTTCCTGACGTTTCCAGGATGTCTTTGGTGAACGTCGAGCCGACGAAGTAGCCTTCATATTTCTGTTTACCCCCGGTTTGGGCAAACACCAGGGGATAGCTTTTCGTCAGTTTGTTGGTCGGAGTTATCTTGCCGACGACCGACCCAGTCACTTTGAGCGTCTCCGTGAGGAAGCCAGCCGTGCATTTGAATTCAGCGAATACCGTGCCAGATTCCGGTTTGAGGTCGAGGCCGACTTCCGTAGCTGAATTCGGGTTGGTGAGGTAATTCGGTTCCGCCGTCAGCTTGTTGGTGGTGATGGTTCCGCAATTGAACGTGATGCCGCTTTCAACCGCGGTGGCTTCTGTGAATACGACCACGATGTTTTTCGCGGTTTTGGCCCCGGTGATTTCACCGCTGACGTGGTCGCTTCTGGCGTTGACGATCCGACCAGCTGTCGTTACCAGCTTTCCCGCGCCGCTCGTCGCGTTGAATTTGACCGGGAAGCCGCCGGGGGATTTGAATTCCGGCTTCGCGGCCGACGCCGACGCGGTCGCGACCGCGCTGAAGATGAGGACGGCGACAAAAGCCGTCCTCCCGGCCTTCAGGCTGCGCAACGGGTTCGTTCTCATCTCTCTGACCCTCATCGGAATGTCGGTGGCGACCCTAGGCTCCCGCTGAGGGGCCGGCATTGCAACAACGGATGCGCGACCTTTTCTGGTTGAGATTGCTCCGCTCCCCATGGCACAGATGGGGGGCGTGCCAAGCGCCCCCCATCACGTTGGGACTTTCTAGGCTGACAATTCGACTTCTTTTTCGGTGGTGATTGACTCGGTGCCTTCTATCGCCGACTGTTCGGGCCCGAATATGTGAGCTCCGGCTCCCGCCGTTTCCAAGATATCTTTGGTGAACGTCGCTCCGACGAAGTAACCTTCATACCGTTGTTTGCCCGCAGTTTGCGCAAACGTCAGGGCATAGGTTTTCGTCAGTTTGTTGGTCGGAGTTATCTTGCCGACAACCGACCCGGTCACCGTCAGCGTCTCGGAGAGAAAGCCAGCAGTACAAGTGAATTTGGCGAATTCGTTGCCGGCTTCCGGTTTGAGGTCGAGGCCGACTTCGCCGGCAACGGCTGGGTTGGTCAGGTAATTCGGTTCCGCCGTCAGTTTGTTGGTGGTGATGGTTCCGCAGTTGAACGTAATTCCGCTTTCGACTGCACTGCATTCTTTGAACACGACCACGATGGCTTTCGCGGTTTTGGCACCGGTTATTTCACCGCTGGCGGTGTCGCTTTTGCAGGTCACGGTCCGGTGGACCCCATCCACCCCCGCCGTTTCCAGCTTTCCAGCCCCGCTCGTCGCGGTGAATTTGACCGGGAAGCCGCCGGGGGATTTGAATTCCGGTTTCGCGGCGGACGCCGACGCGGTCGCGAGCGCGCTGAACATGAGTACGGCAACAAGGGCCGCTCCCCCGACCTTCAGGTTGCGCAAATATTTCCCTTTCATTCCTTGATCCTCCTCGGAGTGGATGTGGGGCGCGCTTGGCGTGCCCCACATCCAGTATCCCTTTGCCTTCTATGCAGACAATTCGACTTCTTTTTCGGTGGTGATGGAATCGGTGCCTTCGATCCCCGACTGTTCGGCTCCGAAGGTGCTTCCGGACGTTGAAAGGACGTCTTTGGTGAACGTCGACCCGACGAAGTAGCCTTCGTATTTCTGTTTCCCTTTGGTCTGGGCAAACACCAGGGAATAGCTTTTCGTCAGGGTGTTGGTTGGAGTTATCTTGCCGACAACCGACCCGGTCACTTTTAGGGTCACCGTGAAAATGCCAGCCGTGCATTTAAATTCGGCAAATTGCGTACCGGATTCCGGTTTGAGGTCGAGGCCGACTTCGGAGGCGGAATTCGGGTTGGTCAGATAATTCGGTTCCGCGGTCAGTTTGTTCGTGGTGATGGTTCCGCAGTTCGCCATGATGCTCCCTTCAACTGCGGTGCATTCTTTGAACACGACCACGATGTTTTTCGCGGTTTTGGCTCCGGTTATTTCACCGCTGGCGGTGTCGCTTTTGCAGGTCACGGTCCGGACGGTTCCCCCCGCCCCAACCGTTTCCAGTTTTCCCGCGCCGCTGGTTGCGTTGAATTTCACCGGGAACCCGCCGGGCGATTTGAATTCCGGTTTCGCGGCGGACGCCGACGCGGTCGCGAGCGCGCTGAACATGAGTACGGCAACAAGAGCCGCTCCCCCGACCTTCAGGTTGCGCAGATGTTTACTTCTCATTTCTTGACCCTCCTCGGAGTGTCGAGGCGGCGGTCACGCCCGAGTCCGATCCCAGTCGCGTCTGCCACCTTGGTTGTCTTACTGGATGCGGCATTACCTCAGTGCCGCGGCCCCAGACTCCCGCTAAGGGTTTGTCATTGCAACAACGGGAGTGCCACCTTTTCTGGTCGCCGTGCGGTTAGGCTGGAGGTTCTCCTGCCGGCCTTCAGGTCCGGCTCGGAGTGTTGGCCGGCGTCGGGGCGGCCGAGTCCGAAGGCAGTGCCTCAGACGTCTCGGCGCCGGTTGTTCAGGCCGCTTCTCGTTCGGCTCGCAACAGGTCGGCGGTTTCTCGCGCCCCGAGCGCGGGTGCGAGCACTAAATAGGACAGCACCTGGGTCGCCTCCCAAACTCGCTTGGCTTCGTCCCTGGCGCCGTAGTGGCGGAGGACCGCCCCCACCGCGCCGATCGACGCTTCGGCCTCGAGCTCGGTTAGCTGCTGCTCGAGCGGTGCGCTCCCGTGCAGGAACGAGCTGAGGTTGGCGGCCAGGGTGGCGCGCCAGTCGACGGCGTCCCGGCCCGCTGCGAAGACCTCGGACAAGGCGAATTTCGCCAGAGCGGGATCCTCGGCCAGTTCGCGGCAGATCGAGGCGATGGCGAGGCGAACTCCGGTTGGCCAATCCGGAGCGCTGAAATAGGCATGTCTGGCGTTGGCGAGCACGCGACCGGTGAGCAGCTCGAGTACCCCCAGGAAGCAGTCGTTGACGTTTTCGAAGTGGCTTTCGAGCCGCCGCCGCGAGAGCCCCGCCGCGGCCCCGATCCTGGGCATGGTCAGCGCCGCATAACCCTCCTCGGCCACCAGCCGGGCGGTGACGGAGAGGATCATCCTTCGCTCGTCCCCCAGGAGCCGGTTCGGAGGGTAGTTTGCTCCGCTCGCTTGGGGCGCCGTCCCCGCCGGCGCGAGGGACTCGGTTGCGGCGAAGACTTCGGCGGCAGCGGGGTCGCACAAAGAGGCGGCCCAGCGGACGAGCCCGTCGACTTCCTCCGGCAGCGAGGCCTCCCGGTCGGAGAGGAGACGTGCCAGCGCGACTTGAACGATGCCCTCGACGATCGCCGTGACGACCAGCGGCGGCATCTCGCGGCCGTCGTTCGCCGAGGCGAAGCTCCTGGCTAGGAGGGTCTCGAAGAGGCCGATGGTGTGCTCCATGCGGGCGAATGCGCTGGGGCAGGCGAAGGCCTCGATCAGCGCCAGCCGCGCCCCCTCGGGTGTCTCGGCCACTTCGCGGGCGAAGGCGAGGAGCCCTGCGCGGAGCTGTTCCTCCCACCCCTGCGAATCGCGCCGGGCGGCGAGTACTTCCCGCGCCGTGTGGCGGACCACCTGCTCATAGGTGGCGAGGAAGCAGTCCTCGCTGCTTCTGAAGTTCTCGTAGAAGGTCCGGCTGGAGACGCCGGCGGCACGGGCGATGCCGGTTGCGGTCAGAGCCCCGTAGCCATCCTCGCCGACCAGCCCGAGCGTGGCGGCGTAGATGCGCCTGCGTTGGTGCTCCGCAACCTCTTCCCCGGAGGAGCCAGGGTAGGGCTTCAGCTGCTTGTAGCGCGGTTGCCCGGGATCCTTCGCGGACCGGGAACGGGCGGCTTGTTGGGCTTTAGCAATCGCTGCACTCCTGAATAGCCTGGAGTACTGAACCGGTATGTAGAGGGTACTGATGTCGCCGTCTCGGGGTTGCTTTGGGAGTGGATCGGCGACCCCGACCCGGTGTACGGTGATCGCTGATGGAGACGATCGCCGACTGCGGCAGGAGCCTGGCCCGATGAGGATGCGGGCGGCGGTGCTGGAGGAGTTCGGCGCGCCGCTCGCGGTGCAGGAGGTCGAGCTGGCCGAGCCGCGGGCCGGGGAGGTGCTGGTGCGGCTGCACGCCTGCGGGGTCTGCCACACGGATCTGTACACCGCTTCCGGCGCCGATCCGTCCGGATATGCGCCGACCGTGCTCGGTCATGAGGGCGCCGGGGTCGTCGAGGGGGTCGGGCCGGACGTGGGCTCGCTCAAGCCGGGCGATCATGTCGTCACCCTCTTCTCGCCCCAATGCCGCGAGTGCGTCCACTGCCTCGACCCGCGCACCAACCTCTGCCTGGCGATCCGCGAGGAGCAGAACAAGGGGCACCTGCCCGACGGCACGACCCGGATCTCCCGCGACGGCGAGGACATCCGCCACTTCATGGGCTGCTCGACCTTCGCCGAGTACACGGTGATGCCGGAGATCGCGCTGGCGAAGGTGAGCCCGGAGGCCCCGTTCGAGCACGCCTGCCTCTTCGCCTGCGGGCTCTCGACCGGGCTCGGCGCCGCGATCAACACCGCTGCCGTGCGTCCCGGCGCCACCTGCGCCGTCTTCGGCGCCGGCATGGTCGGGCTCGGGGCGGTCGCCGGCTGCCGCCTGCAGGGGGCCGAGCGCATCGTCTGCGTCGACCTCTCGCCGCAGCGGCTGGAGCTGGCCCGCGGCCAGGGCGCGACCGACCTGATCGAAGGCGGGGAGGAGGCGGTCGAGCGGATCCTCGAGCTGACCGACGGCTTCGGCGCCGACTACACCTTCGAGGCGACCGGCAACGTCGTGGTGATGCGCCAGGCGGTCGAAGCGGCGCGGATGGGCTGGGGGCTCTGCACCGTCGCCGGGGTCGCCGGCCGGGGAGAGACCCTCGACGTCGTCCCGCGCCTGCTGATCACCGGTCGCCGCATCGCCGGCTCCTCGTTCGGCGGCGTCAAGGGCCGCGACCAGGTTCCGGCCCTCGTCGACCGCTATCTGGCCGGCGAGATCGACCTCGACCCGTTCGTCTCGCACCGGCTCAGCCTCGACGAAGTCAACCGAGGCTTCGAGCTGATGGAGGCCCAGGACGGGATCCGCAGCGTGATCGAGTTCTCTTAGCTACAAGTCGCAGCTCTGAAATCTTTTGTCTGATATGCTCTCCACCATGGAGGCACTGGCGATGGAGGAGGGACAGGTGGAGAACTGGAACGACGACAGACTCGACGAACTCAGCCGGCGCATGGATGCGGGCTTCGAGGCAGCCGCCACCAAGGTGGAACTGATCGCCACCAAAAACGAAATGAACCTGCGCTTCGACGAAGTCAACGCCAGGCTGGATCGCTTGGAAGCAATTTTCGTCGCTCGGTTCTCTCAAATCGAGGATCGCCTCGATCGCCAGAACCACACTCTGCTCGTGGGTGCCTTGGGCGTGATCGCCGCGCTGATCGCGAACGGGATCTTCGGTTGAGCTAACGCCGCTCCTCGCGGAACATCTTCAGGGCGTGGGCGCCGGCGGGGTGGGCGCGGAACTCGCGGACCTTTGCGGCCATGGACGACGGGAGCTCGTCGGGTTGGGGTAGAGGCACGCCGTACTCGGGCGGCATCAGCAGCGAGGCCGCCAGGGAGGCGAAGGTGAGGTCGGCGGCGCTGAAGCGCTGGCCGCAGAGGTAGGGGCGGCCGTCGCCGAGCCGCTCGGCGACGCTGTCGAAGACCGCGCGCACCTCCAGCTCGGATCGCTCGGCGCTGGCCGGGGTGATGTCGAGGTAGCGGTCGATGACGCGGGCGGCGAGCGGGTAGACCAGCGGCAGCCCCCGGCGCTGCCAGGCTGGCACGCCGGTGCAGCCGTAGGCGATCGCGAGGTCGCGTCGGCCGCGCAGGTTGAAGTACATCCACCGGCGCCCCTCGGGCCCGAGCACCTCGTCGAAGTCGCCCTGCAGCGCCCGGACCTCCGCCGCGGCGGCGGGGTCGTCGGGGAACAGGGCGCGATCGGGCTGCGCCCGCGCGCTGGCCTCCTCGACGATGTCCGCCGAATCGGCGAAGACCCGCTCGCCCCAGACGAGCACGGGCGCCGTTTTCCTCCCGCCGGCACGGGCGACGGGGATCCAGTGGACCACCTGCAGGTGCGCCCGTTCCCGGTAGGCGATGCCGGCCCGGTCCAGCGCCCAGCGAGCCTTCTCGCAGTAGTGGCTGATCGGGATCGTGATCAAGATCGGGGTCTCGCTCATCGCATTTCGGACAAAGAAGCTATTGCCTTGCGAGCGGTTGGGTTCTAAGGTGCTCTTAGGCACTCAGCGGATTGTCGGTAGGGGCGCTGTCTGCGGACCGCAATTCGATTAGAGGGAGAAGCAAGATGGAGACCAGTTCTGCCCCCGCCGGCGACAGGCGCCGGGTCGAGGAACGGCAGCCGACCGGCTGGACCGTGTTCGCCGGGACCGTGATGTTGATCCTCGGCTCGCTCGACGCCCTGTACGGCTTGGCGGCGATCCTCAACAACGAAGTGATTCTCGTCGGCGGCCATGGCGTGATCCTCGCCGACATCACCACCTGGGGATGGATTCACCTGATCCTCGGCTCGATCGTCGCGGCAACCGGGCTCGGCCTGTTCTTCGCAGCCTCGGCAGCGCGCTGGGCGGCCGTGTTCTTCGTCTCGGTCAACGCGGTGGCGCAGATCGTCTGGTTCCCCGCCGCCCCGCTGTGGGCGTTCCTGATGATCGTCCTCGACGTGACGATCATCTACCAGCTGACCGCCCGCTGGGAGGAATAGACGATGCCGCTCGCAAACATCAGCTTCGGCGATGCGCTCCTGCTGGTCCTCGAGGTCTTCCTCTTCGTCGCCTGGCTTTGGATCCTCTTCGCGATCATCTCCGACCTCTTCGGCGACCACGAAACCTCGGGCTGGGCGAAGGCCGCCTGGGTCTTCGTGCTGCTGATCCTGCCGTTCCTCGGGGCGCTGATCTACCTGATCGCCCGCGGCGACGGGATGCGCGAACGGTCGATCAAAGCCCAGCAGGAGGCCAAGGGCCAGCTCGACTCCTACATCCGCGAACAAGCCCAGAGCTCGCCGGCCGACGAGCTGCACAAGCTCAACGAGCTGAAGGAGAAGGGCGCGCTCTCGCCAGAGGAGTTCGAGCGGGCGAAGGCGAAGCTCCTGGCCTAGAGCCGAGGGGAAGGCACGAGGATGGCGCAGAGCCACGACCACACCAGGCGCCGGCACCGGGTGCTGGTCGCGGCGCTGCTCGTGCTCGGGACCCTCGTCGCCTTCCTTGCCACCTTCTCGATCTGGGTAAACCGCCAGGCGCTGAACACCGACAACTGGGTCAATACCAGCACCCGACTGCTGGAGAACAAGGCGATCGACGAACAGCTCGCGACCTTCATGGTCAGCCAGCTCTACGCGAACGTCGACGTCGAAGCTGAACTGGCGAAGGCCTTGCCGCCGCAGGCAAAAGTTCTGGCCGGACCCGCAGCGGGCGGGCTGCGCCAGCTCGCCCAGCGGGTCGCCGAAAGGGCGCTGGCGGCGCCGCGCTTCCAGGCGCTCTGGGCCGAGGCGAACCGCAGCGCCCACGAAGCCTTGCTGAAGATCCTCGACGGCGGCGGCTCCTTCGCCTCGACCGGCGAAGGGGAAGTGACGCTGCACCTCGGCACGCTGGTCAGCGAAGTGGGCAAGCAGGCCGGGCTGCCCGAAGCGCTGCTGGAAAAGGTCCCCCCCGAAGCGGGCGAACTCACGGTCCTCAAATCCGAACAGATATCCGCGGCGCAGAAGGTCGCGAAGCTGATCCGCCGCCTGCCGGTCGTCCTCTTTGTCCTTCTCATCCTCCTCTACGGTGGGGCGATCTTCCTGGCGGGCGACCGCCGCCGCGAGGCGCTGCGCTCGGTCGGCTTCGGCTTCGCGATAGCGGGCATCCTGGCGCTGCTCGTCCGCGCCATCGCCGGCAACGCGATCACCGGCGCGCTGGCCACCACCGCCGCGGTCGAACCCGCCGCCGAAGCGGCCTGGGAAATCGGCACCTCCCTCTTGGTGACGGTCGCCTGGTCGGCCATCGCGTTCGGTGTCCTCCTCGTCCTCGGCGCCTGGCTTGCCGGGCCGACCGCCCCGGCGCGGGCGCTTCGCCAGGAAGCCTCCCCTTACTTCCGCGAGCGCCGTGGCGCCGCCTATGGCGTCGCCGCCGCGATCTGGGTCGTGCTGATCGCCTGGGCGCCGATCGCCGCCTTCCGCAAGCCCCTCGGCATCCTCGTCTTCGCCGCCCTTTTCGCTCTCGGGACCGAGCTGCTGCGCCGGCAGACGCTCGCCGAGTTCCCGAACGAGCCGCTGCGGTCGTTCTCTGCGAGGTTCGGGACCCCACGACCCTTCGGACGTCGGCGTGAGGCGGCCGCGGAGGCGGACGATCCGCTGGCGCGGGTCGAGCGCTTGAACAGGTTGCGACAGGAAGGGGCGTTGACGGAGAGCGAGTTCGAGGAGGCGAAGGGAAAGGCTTTGGGGGGCCGGGCCTGAACCAGTCCTCCAGACTCCGGCCCCCGCTCCCTTGCGGCACTGCTCTCTCCGCAGTGCGCGGTCCAGCCCCCTGCGCCGCGCATTGCATCAACCCCAACGCCGCACGCACGAGCATCTAACTCCGCGCAGCAAGAGGCAAACGTTCAGGCGAAAGGGTTTCTATTCCGCGTATCTAGGCCGGAGCTGCGGCGTGGTTCGGGAGGGGAGCAGCAGCGCGGAGGAGCAGACCATCGTCAAGGCGGCGACTTGGAGGGCGATTCCCAGTGGGCTGGGGGAGAGGGGGTCGCCGAAGACGAGGATTCCGCCGAGGATCTGGGTTGCGTTGGCGATGATGCCCATCAGGCCGATGGTCTCGATCGCTCCGCCGCTTTGCAGGGCGGCGACCGCCGTGTATTGGGCGAGGGCGCCGCAGGCGATGGTCACGGCGATGAGCGAGGCGATCAGGGGCCAGCTGCCGGCGCCGCCGGTGAGGGCCTTGATCGCGATGCCGGCCAGCGCGAAGAGGAGGCCCGCGAGGACCGCCAGGAGAACCCCGCGGCGCTCGGTCAGGCGTTCGGAGCGATGCCCCAGCGCGATTCCCGCCGCCAGCAGGACGAGCCCGCCCTCGAAGCTGACGATTCCGGCGAGGGAGAAGCCGGAGTGAGCGCCGTGGAAGTGCGGCAGGGTCCCCGCGAGGAGCGCGAGCCCCATGCCGCCGAGGGCCAGGGCCAGCCACTGCCGCCGCTCGACCCGTTCGCCGAAGATGCGCTGCGAGAGCACCGCCAGAGTGACCGCGCCCCCGGCCAGCACCGCCTGGACGAGCGAGATCGGGGCCATCGAGAGAGCCGCGACGTGGACCAGCCAGGCCAGCGCCGCGAGGCTCCAGCCGGCGGCGAACCACGGTGAGGTGGCGAGGCCGCGCAGGCTGCCGAGCGGCCGGCTGATGCAGACCGGCTGCGCGTGTTGGCAGCCCCGGTGCTTGAGCAGCGAGGCCAGGTTCGTCATCAGTGCGGCGGCCGCGGCGAGGCCGATCCCGATCTCCATGTCGAGGGCCTTCTAGGCGCCGCTCGGGGCGCCGGCGTCGAGGGCGCTCGCGGCGGCCCGCTCCAGCCCGTTGCGCACGGCCGCGACCGCGGCGTTCGAGGTGCGGCAGGCGCGCGCGATGGTCCGGTTCGGCGCCTCCGGCACTCGGCCGATCTCGAACTCGATCAGAGCCTTGCGCCGCCGCCGGACGCAGTCCTCGCGCGTGCAGGAGGCGGGCGCCGAGTCCATTGCCGCCTCTCCGGCCCGCGCCCTGCTGCACGACAGGCAGTAGACCGCTCCGCCGACTCGGCTCCAGCTGTCCGGCAGCTTCGTCACCTCGCCGTCGATCCGCCCGACGGAGACGTCGCACCGGGCGCAGCTCCACCTGACGGCATCGCGGCTCATCGGCTCAGCCCGTGGTCGAGGCCGAGGCTGGTGGCGATTCGGCGCATCTCGCCGGCCTGCTCGGCGAGGACGAAGCTGATGCCGGTGCCAGTGCGCCCGGCCCGCCCCGTGCGACCGACCCGGTGCACGTAGGCCTCGCGGTCCTCGGGGACGTCGAAGTTGATCACGCGAGCGACGTCCGGGACGTCAATCCCCCGGGCGGCGACGTCGGTCGCGACCAGGGTCACGACGGCGCCGCTCTCGAAGCGCGCCAGCGCCCGCTCGCGCTGCCGCTGGGTCTTGTCGCCGTGCATCGCGACAGCCTCCACATCTTGGCTGCGCAGGCGTTTGACCAGCCGGTCCGCGCCCCGCTTGGTGCGGACGAAGACGAGCGAGCGGCCGCCGTCCTCACCGGCCAGGTGCTCGACCAGCCGCTCGAGCTTGGCCCCTTGAGAGCCGACCGCCACGAAGCGGTGCTCGATCTTGGCCTCCGCCCGCTCGGGCTCGGCGTGGGTATGGGAGCGAGCCTCGCGCGTGTAGGAGGTCGCGACCTGTCCCGCCGCCCCCTCCAGGGTCGCGGAGAAGAACAGGGTCTGGCGCTCGGCGGGGGTGCGGGCGACGATCCGGTCGACCGCGGGCCTGAACCCCATGTCGAGCATGCGATCGGCCTCGTCGAGGACGAGGACGCGGACCCGCTTCAGAGAGACCGCGCCCCGTCCGATCAGATCCTCGAGGCGACCCGGGGTGGCGACGAGAATGTCGGCGCGCCGCGCGGCGGCGATCTGAGGGCCCATCCCGACGCCGCCGTAGACCGCGGCGATCCGCAGGCCGCGGGCCTTGGCCAGCGCGGTGAGCTCGGCGACGATCTGGGTGGCCAGCTCGCGGGTGGGGGCCAGGACCAGGGCCTGCGGGTGCTTGTCCCCGGGTCGGATCAGGTCGACCAGGGGAACGCCGAAGGCGAGGGTCTTGCCCGACCCGGTGGGGGATTGGACGAGAAGGTCGCAGCCGGCGAGCGCATCGCGGATGACCATCTCTTGAACGGGGAACGGCTGGGTGATCGAGCGCGCCCGGAGGGCGTCGATCACCGGCTTGGAAGTGCCGAGATCGGCGAAGGAAGTGATGTTTGTGAACTCCTGTTTGAACGTCTTGGGGAGATCCTGCGGCCCCAAGGCGCCAAACCGGCACACGGAGGAAACGGAACCTCTCGGGCGGCGAATCGGCCAAACCCGACCGGTCCACGGTAGCAGTAGGTGCCCGCGCCGCGATGAATCGCCCTCGCTTGGGTGATCTACCGCTCGCAGCCGCGGATCGAGTTGCGGCCGGGGCCTCCGCGGCAGCGGTCGAAGCCGCGGCCGCCGTGGATGCGGTCATCGCCGCGCCCGCCCTTGATCACGTCGTTGCCCGCTTGCCCCTTCAGTACGTCGGGCCCGCCGCGGCCGAGTAGCCGATCGCCCCCGGGGCCGCCGAAGACGCGGTCCGCGGCCGAGCCGCTGGAGACGAAGTCCCTGCCCGCGCCGGCGCAGATCAGGTCACGGCCGGCGCCGGAGTTGATCCGGTCGGCTCCGCCTTTGGCGACGATCACGTCGCGGCCGCCGGTGCCGATAAGCACGTCGTTGCCGGGGGTGCCGGTGATCGTGGCGGGGACGCCGCGGCAGGTCGCCACCCTGGCGGCGCCGATGACGCGCGTCGTCGCGCTCGCCGAATTATTGGCTGGGACTTTGTCTTTCTGGTCCCCTTTGACCGAGGCGGTATTGGTGATCGTGCCCGCCTGGCGCGGAGTCACCGCGATCGTGATCGCCGGAGCTGCGCCGTAGTTGATGGTCGGCGCCGGCATCGAGCCCAGGGTGCAGGTGACCTTTCGTGCCTGCTGGGCGCAGCTGCCGAGGGTCGAGGTTGCCGAGACGAAGTCGACTCCCTTCGGCAGGGTGTCGGTGACGGTCACGCCGGTCGCCGCTTCGGGGCCCAGGTCTTCCACCTTGATCGTGTAGGTGAGCGTGGCGCCCACGTTGACCGGGTCGGGGCTGTCGGTCTTGGTGATCTTCAAGTTGGCGGAGCCCGTGGGAGCCGCTGCTCCGGCGACGGCGAAGCCCAGGACGACGACCGACACAAGCGTAAGGAGCCAGGCCGCCCTTCCTGCCCACCGCCCCGCCGAAGGACGAGAGTTCAGCGATCTCATCGGTTGTCTCCTTTCGCTCGATCTTCCGTTCGTCTCTCCCTTGAACGTGGACCAGGCTCAGGACTGGCAAGCCGTGCCTTTCTTCTCTAACGCTTCTTGCCCGCGAGCGTCAGGGGTAAACACCTGCCGGTTCAATCTCGTACAAGGGCGAGCTTCACCCGCTGGATCGCTGAAGCAGATCCTGGAAGGCGAAGCCGTCGCGCAGCACGACCTCGCCCAGCTCCACCTCGACTGGCGCATCGAAGATCGGGCCGGCGTGGACGAAGGTGTGGAACTCGCCGTTCTCGCCGCAGGGGTCGACGCCGGGCGGCAGGTCGGCCAGGAGGGAGTCGTCGAAGGGGCGGCCGACGAAGGAGGGGTCGAGCTGGGAAGGGTCGACGCAGACGAGGGTCGCCTCGAAGCCGGCGTCGACGAATTCGTGGGCGAGGGCGGTGGTGTCGCGGTCCCAGAGAGGGAAGAGGGCCGTGCGGTCGGCGCCGGTCAGCCGCTCTTCCCGGTAGGCGCGGATGTCGGCGAGGAAGAGGTCGGCGAAGGCGACCGTGCCCACTGCGTCGAGCGGGGGACGCTCGAACGCCTGCGCCATGCGCTGCTCGTAGACCTCGTTGACGCAGGCCGCCGGGATGTCGATCTCCACCAGCTCGATCCCCGTCGCCCGCGCCTGCGCCCGCAGCAGCTCGCGGCGGACGGCGTGCATGCTGACGCGGTCGTAGTCCTCGGTGAAGGTGGTCAGCAGCGCCGCCGGCTCGGTGCCCAGCTCCCCGCGCAGCGCCCACAGGGCCAGCGCCGAGTCCTTGCCGCCGCTCCAGGAGAGGGCGAGGGCGCCGTTACTCGCCATCATCGCCCCGAGGCCAGCTCGACCACGGCCCGCTGCGCCTCGGGCAGGGCGCGGGCCGCCGCCGGGCCGAGGACCCGGCGCCACAGCGGCGCCAGCGCTCCCTCGATGTAGATCGTGTTGACGAGCCGGCTGCCGCCGTTGTCGCCCGGGTCGATCAGGTCGGGGTGGCCCATCCGCGCCCCGGGAAGGCACACCGCAGCGGGCGCGGCATCCGCCTCGAGCTCGCTCGTCGTCTCCCATCGACTCATCCGGATTCCTTTCCTCGGCTTGCCATCGGTGCCATCGCGGCGAGGCAATCCTCCATGGTCAGGCACTCGCAGCGCATACCGGTCTCGAGGATCTGCTTCATCGCTCTCGCCTCGTCCAGCATCCGCTCCACCTCTGCGAGCTTGCGGGCGGCGAGCTCGCGCCAGAGCTGCGGCGGTGGCTCACTCGCGGAGATTCCGGCGAGGATGACCCGGACCTCCGCCAGAGAGAACCCGAGCTGTTTGGCGAGCACCAGGAGATCGAGCTGCCGCAGGTCGTCCGTGTCGTAGCGGCGCTTGCCGCCAACGCGCTGCGGCGCCGGCAGCAGGCCGGCCCTCTCCCAGTAGCGCAGGGTGGAGGCGGGGACGCCGGCCCGCCGGGCCGCGTCGCCGATCGAGAGCAGCTCAGGGGAGACGGCGGTCAAAGCTTGACTTGAACCCTACTTCAAGTGCTAGATCATCTCGACTAAATGGAAGGAGCTCACATGAACTGTTCACCGACGAAGTTCCTCTGGACCCGGTTCGTCGCCGGCCTCGGCTTCCTTGCACTCGCCGGCGGCCTCGCCACGCGTCAGGCGCCAGGAAGGGTGGCGCTGTGGCCTGTCGCGCTGGTACCGACCTGGTTCGGGATCTCCCACTTGGTCGCCGGGGTGATCGGGTACCGGGGCTGCCCGGAGCTGGGAGCGATCCCCAGCGTCATGCTCGGCAGGCCGGTGCCGACGGCGTGCGGCCCGTGGGAGCGGATCGACGCTCGCCTGCAACGGTGCTGCTAGCGGTTCGCCCTCGCCTCATGGGATCGGAGACTCTGCCGATACCTGAACGGTGAAGTCGATTGAGACTAATGTGCTGATCCGCATCTGTCAGCAGCGGTATCGCGGGTTCGCCGAGGCGGCGGAGGCGGTGCTGGATGCGCTGGCCGAGGTGGTCCCCGGCGTGGTGGTGCTGAGTCAGGTCGATCCCGACGCACAGGTCTGTCGCGTGATCGGCGTTCAGGGCGTCGGCGTGGACGGCCTGCAGCGAGGGACAGTTCTGCCCTTGAGCTCCAGGTCCGACGGCGACGCGACCGCCGCCGGGCCGGGGCCGTACGAGATAGACGGCGACCTCCTCGACTCGCTCGGCGTCGAAGGGCGCATCGGGATTCCGCTCGAGATGAGCGACGGCCAGATCGTCGGGGTTCTCTTTGCGCTGGATTCCCGTGCCGACGCATATCGCAGCAAGCACGTTGCGATGCTCGGTGTCGCCGGGAGGCTCCTGAGCTACGAATGGGAAAGCGTCGAGCGACGCGCGGAGCTGCGCCGCCTCCGCGCCCGCCTACCCGAGAGCGCCAACGTAGATTCCGAGACCGGTCTGCTGAATCGCGACGGCTTTCTCGGCCTGCTCGACCACGACTGGCGCCTGGCGGAGCGGGGAACCGTGGAGTCGGTGGTCGTCGCCGTTCGGGTCGAGGGCGACTCCCGCCGCGGCCCCGACGGCGACGCGGTGGACAAGCTCGCGCTGAAGATCGCGGCTGAGGTCCTGGCGGGGAACGTGCGCAGGACGGACCGTGCCGCTCGGGTCGGCGACAGCACGCTCGCGGTGTCGCTTGTCGGATGCGCGCCCGAGCAGGCACCCGTGTTCGTGGAGCGATTCCGGGCGGCGCTGGAGCGGGTGACCCGCAGCGGCTATCCGCGGATCGGGCTTTCGCACGGGATTCGGTCGCTGAGCGGCGTTTCTTCCGCCCAGGAAGCGCTCAGTTGCGCGGAGGCTGCGATCGGAGCGATCGAGCGGCCCGAGGAATCGCCCGACCCGTCCCCCCAGGCGGTGACCGAGTGAACGAGGTCGACGGCTCCGGCATTGCCACGGCAGTGGCGACCGGCGCCCCGGCGCCCGGAATCACCGCGCCCTCCGGGGTCGATCGCCGAGGTGTCTTCCTGACCGACGTCATCGTCGAACTCGGCTTTGCCGACCCGGAAACGGTTGAGGAGGCGCTGGAGGCATCCCGCCTCTCGGCGCAGCCCCTTGAGCGTTACCTGCTTGACAACGGAGTTGTCGACGAGGGCCGGCTTTCCCTCGCGCTGGCGGAGCGGCATGGTCTCGACCATGCCGATTTGAACTCGTTCCCGGTCGACCCCGAGGCGGTCAGGATGATCGACGGGCCGACCGCGGCCAGGTACACGGCCCTGCCGATCGCGTTCGCGCCCGATGGGACATTGATGGTCGCCTTCGAGGATCCGTTCGACACTTTGGGAATCAGCGATATCGAGGTGATGGCCAAGAGCGAGGTGCGTCCTGTCGTCGCTGCCGGCTCGCAGATCCGAGGGCTGGTCGGGCAGCTGTTCGGCGCGGAGCCCCAGTCGGCCCGCCGCCAGCCGGAGCCAAAGCCGGAGCTGGAGGCCAAGATCGAGTACAAGCCCAGGACGGAGCTGGCACCCCCGCCGCCGGATCCGCCGCCCGCACCCCCGCCGCCAGATCCGGAGCCGGCGGCGTCGACCCATGCCCCGGCCAGCGAGGATCAGGATGAGCTCTTGACCGCCCTGCTTGGACTGCAGGATCAGGCGCGCCAGGCCACCGTCCTGGCAGAGGCAAGAGAAGAGGAGCGCCGGCGGTGGGTTGCGCAGGAGCAGGAGTTGCGACGTGAGCTTTCTGCGGCAAGGGACGAGAAAGCCATGCTCGAGCAGAGGCTTGCGGAGGTCGCTGCCGCTGCGGAGACCGCGAGATCGGCCGCCGCGGAGATCGACCGCCTGCTTTCCAAGTAGGGATGACCATCTCTTAAGCGGGCTTGGCACGCCTGCTTTCCACCTGTATGGTCAGAAGACATTGATCATAGGGGCGGGGGAGGGAGACACACATGAAGTTCACTCGTATTGCACCAGTCCTCGCCGTGGTGGCGCTCTGCGCCGTCTTCGCCGGTTCTGCCTGGGCGACTAAGTACGTCGCGTTGGGAGACTCGTACTCCTCCGGGACCGGAACCCGGACGTTCTACGAACCGACCTGTCAGCGATCCGTGTACGCGTACCCGTACCTGCTGCACCAAGCCCATCCCGAATGGACCTTCGTCGACGCGGCCTGCGCCGGCGCGAAGACCGGGGACATCCTCAACACTCAGGCGAACAGCCTCACCTCTGACACCAACTGGGTCAGCTACACGATCGGCGGCAACGACGCCGGCTTCTCACACGTGATCACCGAATGTGCACTGCCCTCGTGGGCGTCGGACTGCAACGGGGCGATCAACGAAGCGCAGGCCTACATTCAGAACACGCTGCCGGGCCGGCTCGACCTGGTCAACAACAAGATCAAGGAAAAGTCGCCGAACGCGCAAGTCGTCGTGCTCGACTACCCGCGCCTCTTTAACGGCCAAAACTGCAACCTGTTCACCTTCTTCACCTCGAGCGAGGAGACGCGGCTGAATGAAACGGCCGACATGCTGAAGAACGTGATCAGCGCCGCGGCCACGCGGGCGGGCTCGAATTTCCACTTCGGAAACGTGATCCCGCCGTTCATCGGCCACGCGGTCTGCGACGGCGGCAGCGGCTCCTCGACCGAGTGGATCAACGGCCTCTCGGAACCGACGAGCGAAAGTTACCACCCGAAGGTCACAGGTCACGCGGACGGTTACTACCCTGTGGTCCACGCGATCACGGGCTGAGCGCTACCTTGGTTGAGACGGTGCCTGGCCACGACCCCGGCACCGTCTTGCCAGATGTCCGGTGCGGTGCTCTATGGAAGTGTTGGCTCGGGAGCAGTTCGCTCTGCGAGGTTGATGTCACCTCTAAAGCCTTCGTATCCCGTGATCGGGAAAGCCATCAAGTTTCTTCGCGAAGAGGCTGGCTGCCCGTCGGCGCTCGCGTGCCGGTCGATCTCCGCCAGCTCATCATCGGAGAGCGCATCAGGCGGCCGAAGTCGAGCTCGGCCGCTCCATCCGGCGGCCCGTAGTTGTTGGCAAGGTCGTGGTGGACGATGCCGAGGTCGAAGGCCCGCCGCGCGATCGCCCGCTGCACCTCGAACGGCCGCTCGTCGCCGAAGTTGTGCCAGTAGCCGAGCGAGAGGACCGGCAGGTCGAGCCCCGAGCGCCCGCAGCGCCGGTACTGCATCTTGCCCACGTAGCGGTCGGGGGCGGCGGCGTAGCTCACGCCTCGCTCCTACCCGCATTTCCCGCCGAGATCTACGCTGCGACCTTCACCGGCCCGGCGGGCGCTGCTTCGGCAGGCTCCAGCGGTTCGCCGGACGCCCGAGCGCCGGCCTTGATCGCGGCGGTCGATCCCAGCGCTCCTGCTGCCAAGGCGGCGAGCGCCCAGCCGGTTCCGGTCTCCTCGATCCCGAGCGCGGAATCGACCGACGGCTGTCCCGGGCCGCCGTCGACCAGCGCCAGCAGCGCGGCGATCAGGGCGAGGTTGAACTCGTAGCCGCCGTCGGCGTTCCAGAGGCCTTTCTGGAAGTGGACGGTGCGGATCGCGGTGATCATCGTCCCGATCAGGGCCGCCGCCGCCAGTGGGGTGAGGGCGCCGGCGGCGATCAGGGCGCCGCCGATCGTCTCGGACGCGCTGGCGAGGATCGCGTTGCGCCTGCCGGGGCGCAGTTCAAGCGAGTCCATCATCCCGGTCGCTTTCTCCAGCCCCGGGCCGCCAAACCAGCCGAACCACTTCTGGGCGCCGTAACCGATGAAGAGAATCCCGATCACAAGTCGGGCGAGGAGCCTGCCGAGCCTCATGAATCCCAGGTGCCCGTCGGCTCGTGGCTTCAAACAGAGGCGCTCAGCGATGCTGGGCAGCCTCGGGGGAGGCCTCCCAGAAGTCCTCGGCCTTCTCGCCGCCATCGCGGTCGTTGACGGGGGAGATCGCCCACATCTCCACCGGCTCGTTCCCCTCGTTCCGGTGCGAGCGCACCGTCTCCGGCGCCACCCCCACCGCCGTCCCCGGCCCCACCTGCTCGACCTCGTCCCCGAACCGCATCGTCAACGTCCCCTTGGTGACCAGATAAACCTCCTCGATCTCCCCATGCCGATGCCCCGGGGCACGCCGCTGTCCGCGTAGGCGTCTTCAGCTTCGTCGGCTTTGAGGATCGAGTAGTGGGACATGGTCACTGGCACCAGCTACCCGTTCCGTGGTTCCTTTTGCACGTATGTGGTGCGAAAGGAACCACGGAAGCCAGGTGGACCGAAAGCTATGAGCTGACCGCGGCGCCCGCACCCGCGGAGTCGACCACCTTCGCCGCCAGGTGCCCCGGGACTTCCTCGTAGCGCTCGAACTCCATGGTGTAATCGGCGCGGCCGGCGGAGATTGAGCGGAGGTCGGGGGCGTAGTCGAGGATCTCGGCCATCGGGACCTCGGCCTTGACCTCGGTGGTCTGGCCTTTGGCCTCCATGCCGAGGGGGCGACCGCGGCGGGAGTTGAGGTCGCCGATCACGTCGCCGACGACCTCGTCGGGGCAGTTGATGGTGAGCTTGACTATGGGCTCGAGGAGGACCGGGTCGGCCTCTTCCATCGCCTCTTTGAAGGCCATAGCGCCGGCCAGTTTGAAGGCCAGTTCCGAGGAGTCGGTGTCGTGGTGTTTGCCGTCGACGAGGCGGACGCGGACGTCCTTGACGGGGTAGCCGGCGACGGTGCCGTGCTGCATCGCTTCGACCACGCCCTTCTCGACGGCGGGTATGAAGCCGCCGGGGATCGACGCTCCCTTGATCTGGTTGACGAACTCAAGGCCGCCGCCGTCCTCGCCCGGCTCGATCTCGATCGCGCAGTCGGCGAACTGGCCTTTGCCGCCGGTCTGCTTCTTGTAGCGGGCGTGCGCCGAGGCCGGCTGGCGGATCGTCTCCTGGTAGGGCACCCGCGGCGGGTGCAGCTCGATCTCGGCCCCGAAGCGGCTCTTCATCCGCTCGACCAGCACTTCGACGTGGACCTGGGTCAGCCCGGCGATGATCTGCTCGCCCGTCTGCGGGTCGCGGTGGACGTCGAGGGTCGGGTCCTCCTCGCTCAGCCGCCGCACCGCCGTCGCCGCCTTGTCCTCGTCGCCCTTCGACTTCGGCTCGTACGAGAACGCCATCACCGGCGCCGGCAGGTCGAGCGGGCGGAAGGAGAGATCACGCTGCGCGTCGCAGAGGACGTCGCCGGCCCGGGTCTCCTTCAGCTTCGCGATCGCCCCGATGTCGCCGGCGCCGAGGTCCGGCACCGGCCGCAGATCTTTTCCCAGCGGTTGCCCGATCTGCCCGAGCCGCTCCTTCTGCTGGTGGGTGACGTTGACCGCGTGGGAGTCGGAGCGGACCGTGCCGCTGTAGACGCGGAAGAGGTTGATGCGGCCGGCGTAGGGATCGGCGGTCGTCTTGAACACGTAGGCGACCAGCGGCCCGTCCTCGTCGGGCGCGATCTCGATCGCCTCGCCGCTGCCGTCGAGTGCCGTAAGCGCCCCTCGCATCTTCGGCGAGGGCAGGTCCTCGACCAGCGCGTCGAGGAGCCGGTTCGTCCCCAGGTTCTTGCAGGCCACGCCGCAGGTGACGGGGAAGAGGTGCCCCTCGGTGACGCCCTGCTTCAGCGCGGTGACGATCTCCTCGTGGGCGATCTCCTCGCCGTCGAGGTAGCGCTCCATCAGCGCATCGGAGTTCTCCGCCACCTCGTCCATCAGCTTCTCGCGGTACTCCTCGGCCTGGGCGCGCAGCTCGTCGGGGACCGGCGCCCGCTCGGCGCTGCCGCGCTCGCTGCCCTCGGAGACCCACGCCTCCATGTCGATCAGGTCGATGACGCCGCGCACCTCCTGTTCGGAGCCGATCGGGACCTCGGTCGCCACCACGTGCGGGCCAAAGGCCGCCTTGAGCGAGTCCAGCGCGGCGAAGAAGTCGGCGCGCTCGCGGTCGAGCATGTTGACGAAGACGAGCCGCGCCAGCCCCTCGGCGTTGGCGCGCTGCCAGAGCCGTTCGGTCTGGACCTCGACCCCGGCGACGCCGTTGACCACGACCACCGCCGAGTCGGCCACCCGCAGCGCCGCCGCCGCGTCGGCGACGAAGCTCGGCTCGCCCGGCGTGTCGATCAGGTTGATCTCGCGGTCGGCGTAGGGGAAGCAGGAGACGCAGGCGTTGATCGAGAGCCCGCGGGCGCGCTCGTCATCTTCATGGTCGGAGACCGTCGAGCCGTCCTCGACCGTGCCGAGCCGGTTGACCGCCCCTGCCTCGAACAGCATCGCCTCATGCAGGCTGGTCTTGCCGCAGCCCCGGTGCCCGATCAGCGCGACGTTGCGAATCCGATCTGCAGCCTTGTGCGACATCAAACGAAGGTACACCCGTTGGCAAGGGGCGTCTACGACCTGAGCAGGTGCGACTCACAAAACAACCGAGTTCTCAGCTACTGTCGCTGCAAATGACGAGAAGGGAGAGGTCTGCCGTGGCTTCATTTCCGGCCTGGTCGAAGCGCGTGTCTGTGGTTACCAGCGTCCTTGCAGTTGCAGCCGCTCTTACCGTCGCGGTGGCGCCGTCCGCTGCCGCACCGGAAGCCGCCGCGTCGGCGGCGCCGCCCTGCAAGACCTCAGCCCTGGACATCTGGTTCGAAAACGAAATCGGCGGCGGCACCGCCGGCAGCGTCTTCTACCGGTTCCAGTTCACCAACCTCTCAGGCCACACTTGCACGCTCAAGGGCTATCCCAAGGTCTTGGCGGTCAACCTGAAAGGGCAGCGGATCGGCAGCCCTGCCTCTCACGAAACCACGGTTAAACCGCACCTGGTGAAACTGGCTCCGGAAAAAAGCGCTCCGGCCCTGATCCGGGTCGTCGACGCGGAAAACTTCCCGCCCTCCGCCTGTCATCCCGTGACCGCGGCCGGCTTCCGCGTCTCCCCGCCGGGGAACATAGCCTCGCGGCTCGTCCCGTTCCCGTTCCGGGCCTGTTCGAAGGTCGGCAACGGAAACCTGTCGGTAAGGGTGGTGGGGTCCAAATAGGCGCTGCAGACCACAACGCGGAAAAGGAAACCGCGGACGGCTCGTCGGCAGCGGTGTTCATCAACTATCGGAGAGCTGAAGCCGCCGGCTGGGCACGCGCTCTTTACGAGAAGCTGGCGACCAGGTTCGGTCGCGACAGGGTCTTCTTCGACCAGGAGAGCCTCAGGCCCGGCGAGAAATGGGCGGAGGGAATCCGCTCGGAGAGTGCCGGGGGCGCGGTGCTGATCGCGCTGATCGGTCCGCGATGGGCCGAGACCCTGAACGAACGCCTCGAGAGGAGAGAGGACGACTACGTCCGCTCCGAGATCGAGACGGCGTTGAAAGCCGAGGGGCAGCAAGTGATCCCGACCCTGATCGAAGGGGGGAGGCTGCCGAGCAAGGACGACCTCAATTACCTGCATTCGCTGCAGCGGCTGCTGAGCCGCCAGCAGGTCGAGTTGCATCCGTCCTCGAGTTGGGACGCCGACGTCGAGAAGCTGATCGAGCGGCTGAAGCAGCTGGGGGTTGCCGAGGCCACGGCATCCTCCCCAGCGCCGGCGACCAAACCGCCTGCATCGCCCCCGGCGCCGGCGCCGGGGGCGCCGCCCGAGTCCGCGCCGACGGCATCCGCGGGCGCCCCCGCGCCCCCCGCCGTCGCTGTCGAACCACAAGACAAGAGCAAAGACGCGCCCCCCAAGGCCGACCCACCGAGCCCGGCGCACTACGACGAGCTCGCCGAGCTGATGCTCGACGAAGCGTTCAGGGTCGTCCCGTTCCTCGGCCCGGCGGTGAACTCGTGCGACCGCGCCGAGCCATGGGGAGGAGACATCGCCGACTACCTTCCCGATTCCGACGAGCTGGCTCGCTACCTGGCGCAGAGGATCCGGATGGGGAACATCGGGACGAAAGAAGCTGCGCTGGGTCTGGCGCTCGCCTCCCAGAGCCTCTCGATCAAAAAGGGGGCCGACAGCCTCTACGGGGCCTTGGAAGATGCGCTCAGAGAAGAAGTCCTGCCGCCGCGCCGCTCGCCGGGCTCGGTCCACCGCTTCCTCGCGAACCTGCCCAAGACACTGCGCTCTCTGGGGGCGGCCGAGAGCTGCCAGCTGATCGTCACCGCCAACTACGACAATGCTCTCGAGCGGGCCTTCGAAGAGGCCGAAGAGGCCTACGACCTTGCCGTCTACCTGCCGAGCGAAGGAACGTTCCTCCACGCCCCCTTTGACGGCGAACCGAAGCAGGTGGAGGACGCCAGCCGCGACGACAGCTTTCCGATCGTCATCCCGCGGGGACGGCTGAAGCGAACGGTGATCATGAAGGTCCACGGCGCTATCGACCAGCCCGAGGGACAGGTCGACTCGCAGGGCTGCGTGATCACCGAGGACGACTACATCGGCTACATGAGCAAAGGCGGGATCGAGTCGATCGTGCCCACCCAGCTGCTCGCCAAGCTGCGCCGCAGCCGCTTCCTCTTCCTCGGCCACGAGATGCACGACTGGAACCTGCGCGTCTTCCTGCTCCGCGTGCTCGGCGAAGCCGGGCTGTCGAGGTACCCCTCTTGGGCGCTCCAGCGCGACGCGAGCGACCTCGACGAGCGCTTCTGGCAGAAGCTCGGGGCCGTCGAGCTCTTCGCGGTCCGCCTCGACGAATACGTGCAGGAGCTCGGCGAGGGCCTGGCCCGCGCCGCCTCCGCCCGCCAACCGCAGTCGTGAGCTCGGTGAAGGCGAAAGCCCGGGCCTCGGCGCCGCCCCTGGAGGAGCCCTACGTCGGGCTCACCTACTTCACCGAGGACTATGCCGATCGCTTCTTCGGCCGCGGGCGCGAGTCGACGGTGATCATCAGCAACCTCTGCGCGGCGCGTCTGACCCTGCTCTACGCGGAGAGCGGAGTCGGCAAGAGCTCGGTGCTGCGGGCCGGGGTCGTCGCCCATCTGCGCGAGTCCGCCGACCAGGAGTTTCGCGCCGGCAGCGGCGCCCAGCTGGTGCCGGTCGTCTTCAGCTCCTGGAGCGAGCGGCCGGTGGCGGCGCTGGTCGGGGCGATCGGCGAGGCGATCCGCCCCTACCTGGGTGAGCAGGAGGCGCCGGAGCTGCCCGAAGGGAACCTCGCCGCCGCGCTCGAAGCCGCGAGCGAGGCGCTCGACGGGACCATCCTGGTCATCCTCGACCAGTTCGAGGAGTACTTCCTCTATCCCGACGAGGAAACCGAGCAGGATCCGATTGCCGCCCAGATCGCCCGTTGCGTCAAGGACCCTCATCTGCGGGCGAACTTCCTGATCTCGATTCGCGAGGATTCCTACGCGCGGCTGGGGGACCTCTTCCGCGGCAAGGTGAAGGACGTCTACGGCAACTTCCTCCACCTCGACTTCCTCGATCGCGGCGGGGCGCGGGAAGCGATCGAGAAGCCGATCGAGCGGGTGAACGAGCTGCAGCCGGAATCCGAGCCGTTCACCGTCGAGCCGGCCCTTGTCGACGCAGTGCTGGATCAGGTGGGGCGCGACGAGGGGGACGAGCGAGTTGAGACCACCTTCCTGCAGCTGGTGATGCGGCGGCTGTGGGAGGAGGAGACCGCGGCGGGGTCCCACGTCCTGCGACTGCGCACGCTGGAGAGGCTCGGCGGCGCGCAGGCGGTCATCGGCAGCCACCTCGACCGGGCGATGGAAGGGGGCGCCGATGGCAGCGCCGGCCTGACCAGCGATCAGCGCCGGGTTGCCGCCACGATCTTCCGCTTCCTCGTCACCAGCGGCGGGACCAAGATCGCGCTCACGGCCGCTGACCTGGCGGAGCTCTCCAGCCTCTCCAGAGCGGAGATCGAGCCGGTGCTGCGGCATCTCTCCTCCCCGCAGCTGCACATCCTGCGCCCGGTCGTGTTTCAGGAGGAGGGCAGCGAGCCGCGCTTCGAGATCTTCCACGACGCCCTCGCCGAGCCGATCCGAAAATGGCGGCTCAGGGTCGAGGGGGAAAAGCTGGAGGAGGCGCAGCGCGCGGCTGCGGAGGCAGAGCAGCGGGCGGAGCTGGAGCGCCGGAACAAGCGCATCGCGCAGGTGCTGCTAGGGCTTGCGGTTGCCGCCCTGCTGATCGGGGCCGCCGTCTTCGCGATCAGCCAGAAGAACCTGGCGGACCAGCGGGAAGCCGACAACCAGTCGGTGCGGGCCGCCGAGCGGATCGGCGAACTCGCCAGCCGCTCCAACTTCAACCCCGCGTCCGCTGCACTCGCCAGCGTCGAGGCCTACCAGCTCGCGCCGACCTCCGAGGCCCGCGACGAGGCCCTCGGGCAGCTGCAGGTCAACCCCGGGTTGCCGATCCTCGTCTCCGGGCACACCGGCGGCGTGACGGGCGTCGCCTACTGGCCCGGTTCGAGTAATTTCGCCACCTGCGGCGCTGACGGAACCGTGCGGCTCTGGAACCCGGACGGCGAACAGCTCCACTCGCCGCTGTTGACCTCCCCCCACTTCTGCAACCGGATCGCCGTCAGCGCGCCGACCGCCGACGGGGCCCGATTCGTCGCCGCGAGCTACGAATCGGGCGCATTCCAGGTCTGGGAAGTCACCACCGCTGGGCTGGTGACCACCGACGGGCAGGTCCGGTCCCAGTGGCGCGAGTCCCTCCCCGGGTTCGGTGCAATCTGGGGGCTTGCCTTCAGTCCCCAGCAGCCGGACATGCTCGCCATGGGAGGCAACGGCGGCCGGCTGGCGCTGTTGGACCTGAAGGATCCAGAACATCCCCGCAGCGTTGTCAGGCACATCCCGGGCGAAGTCAACGACCTTGCCTTCGCGGCCGACGGTCGCAGCCTTTTCGTATCCACCGACCAGCTGACCGAGCAGCTCGGCATCTCGGCTGGCGGTTTCTCGCCCTCGCCCCCTCTTTGGACGGGGGGCGGCGCGTTCGCGCTGGCGACCGCTCCAAACGGAGGCTTCGCCCTCGCGCGCGGCGGCGAAATCGAACTGTGGAGCGCCGCTCACAGGCGCACGTTCCAGTTGCACGTTCCGGGCGTCGTGAACGCGCTGGCCTTTGCCCGTCAGGGGTCGGTGCTGGTGTCAGGGGGCACCGACTGGAACGTGACGACGTGGGACGTGGCAACGGGCCGTCCGTTCGGCCCGCCGCGGGCGACGAATCGAGCTGCTGTGAACGACTTGGACGTCAGTCCGGACGGCAACACGATCGCGGCCGCCAGCGAAGATCGGCTGGTGCGTCTCTGGCCTTTGGACCCGCCGCAGCCGCTTGCCACCACGATCGGGGGCCTGAGCCCAGGTGAAAGCGGACCCCGGATCCCCGAATTCATCGACCTCACCAGCGGCGGGGGTGACCGGGTTGCCGCAGCCGGCCCGTCCGGCACCACGATCTGGGCGTTGTGGGAACCCGGCCGATCGGTGCCGCGGCCGTTGGGACACGTCGAAGGAAGCAGCTACGCGGATGCATATAACGGCGACATCCTCGTCACCGGACGAGGGGACTCCTTTGTCGTCGAGGGCACCGGCGCCGCCTGCCGGGGGAAGGGCAGCGAACCGTGCCTGCTGAAGGCGCTGCAGCGGCCCATCTCGGAAGAGACCATCTACGGCCTGGCGCTGAAGCGGCAGGGGGATCAGCTGCTACTCGCCTCGGCAGACTACCGGGAAGGGGAAGGCGTCCTCGACCTCTGGGACCTCAGCGAAGTGGAAGCGGGGAAGATCGCCCATCTCTCCGCCCGTCATCTGCACCGGCCCGGCACCCGGATCGCCAACCTCGCCTTCAGTCCCGCGCGCTCGCTCGTCGGGGTCGCGACCAGCGACGGGAAACTGCGAGTCTGGGACGTCGGCAATCCGCGCAAACCGAAGGGATACACGATCCACCACGCCCACGGCAACGAAAACGAGCCGGTCGAAGCGATCGCCTTCTCTCCCGAAGGATCGTGGATCGCCACCGGCGGACAGGATCAGCAGATCGTCCTGTGGAAACTGACAGAAAGCTCCCTGTCCGTCGATCAGACCCCGGGGCCGCTGCTGCAGGGGCAGACGGTCCTCTCCTTGGCGTTCAGCCCCGACGGGTCGACGCTCGCCGCCGGCGACACCGGCGGAATCGTCTGCCTCTACGAAGTCGCCAACCGGCGCGCGATCGGCGCTCGTTCATGCCTCGCCGGGAACAGCACCAAGTCCCTCTCCGAAGGGGGTATGGAAGACGTCGAATTCGTCCGACTCGGCGATGGGAGGACCGCCTTGCTGACCGCCGGCAGCGGTCAGCCGATCATCGCCTGGAACTCGGTGCTCTGGAACCTGAGTGAAAGCGATCAGGTCGAGGAGGCGATAGAAAGAAGCGTCTGCTCGCTGACCAAGCGCAATATGACCTCCGCCGAGTGGAACTCGGTCTTCGCTTCCACCGAACTCGGCGGACGTCGCCAGGGAACCTGTCCGCAGTACGCACCCCACTGATGCACGCCAACCCCGACCTCTCCAGCTCACCGGCCTGGGCCCGGCTGCAGGACCAGCTCGCCTGGTACGACAAGAAGAGCCAGGTCAACCAGAGCCGGTTCAAGCTGCTGAAGATCTGCCAAATGGTCACCGCCGCTGCGATCCCGGTGGCGGCAGGGGTGTCGGCGCCGGCCTGGCTTGTCGGCGGAGCGGGCGCCTTCATCGTCGTGCTCGAGGGCCTGCAGCAGCTGGAGCAGTACCAGCAGAACTGGACCAGCTACCGCTCCACCTGCGAGCAGCTCAAGCACGAGCAGTTCCTCTTCCTCTCCCAGGCCGGACCCTACGCCGACGTCCCCGATCCCGAAGCCGTCCTGGCCGAGCGGGTGGAGAGCCTCGTCTCCCAGGAGCACGCCGCCTGGGTCGCCAACCGCGAGGACGCGAAGAAGAAAGGCGAAGGCTGAGAATCGAGGCCGTCACCTTCGATTTTTGGAACACGATCGCGCGGGTGCCGCCGGGGGCGATGACAGAGGCGCGGCGGCGGGCGATCGCGGCGGCCTGCGAGGAGTGCGCGGTGGAAGTCGAGGCGGAGCTGCTGGGGCGGAGCCTGGAGGCGGTGGGCCTCTACTGGGAGGAGGCGTGGGCGGCGGGCCGGCACCTGCATCCGCGTGAGGGGGCAGCGATGCTGGTGGGGGCGCTCGGGGTGGAGGAGGCCGCGGCAGAGCTGGTGGCCCAGGCGTTCCTCGAGGCGGGGCGGGGGGTGGCGCTGGAACTGGCGCCCGGGATTCGCCCCACCTTGGCTGCGCTCACGGAACGGGGGGTGGGGCTGGGGATCGTCTGCGATGTCGGCTTCACCAGCGGCGCCCTGCTGCGCGACCTGCTCGACCGCGAGGGGCTGCTCGCCCACTTCGACGGCTGGGCGTTCTCGGACGAGGTCGGTCACTACAAGCCTTCGCCGCAGATCTTCGAAGCGGCTCTTACCGCCCTCGGCGCCGTGCCAAGCGAGGCGATGCACGTCGGCGACCTGCGCCGCACCGACGTCGCCGGCGCCGCTGCCCTCGGGATGCGAACCGTGCGCTACCGGGGCATGCACGACGATGCCGCGCCTGGCGTGGAGGCCGATGTCGTCCTCGGCAGTCATGCTGAATTGCTCGATGCCCTCGACGCCGCTGATCGAGACTGAGCGCCTGCGCCTGCGGGCGGTGACGCCGGACGACCTCGGCGAACTCGTCCGGCTCCACGCTGACTCGCTCGTAGCCCGCTTCATGGGTTCCCCAACCCGGGAGTGGTTGGCCAACTGGCTGCGGTCGAGCGACGAGGAATGGGAGGAGCGCGGGCACGGGCGGCTGGCGATCGTCGAGCAGGAGAGCGGCAGGTTCCTCGGCCGCACCGGCCTCAAGTACTGGTCCCAGTTCGGGGAGACCGAGGCGGGCTGGGCGCTGCACGCCGAGGCCCGGGGCCGGGGCTACGCCACCGAGGCCGCGGGCGCCGTCCTCGACTGGGCCACCGGCCGGTTCGATGTCCCCTACTTCACGGCGATGGTCCGCCCCGACAACACCGCCTCGATTGCCGTCGCCGAGCGCATCGGCATGACCCCGCTCCGCCCCGACAAGCTCCTCGGCGACCCGGTCACGGTCTACGCGACCGAGCGGCGCCCGACTGCGAGCAGGTACTCCATCTCGTAGTGGGCGGCGCCGTCGCTGCCGCGGTTCCATTCGGCGCAGAAGTCGCTCAGCGCCTGGTCGAACTCCTCCGCGCGGCCGTCTTTCTCCGCGTTGCCGCGGGCGGCGATGGTCGGTCCGTAGCGCTGCTTGAAGTGCTCGCCGAAGTCGTCCGGATGGGCGAAGGCGGTCACTTCCAGGGCGCCGCGCTCCAGCTGCTCCCACTCGACCTGCTCGCCCATCAGGCCCTGCAGGTGGTCCTCGCCGCCCCACAGCGGCGGCGGCTGTGCCCCGGGCGGCGGTGCCGGCGCGAAGGGGCCCATCGTGCGGAAGAGGGCGCCGATCATCCCCTCCGGCGTCCAGCTCAGCAGGCCGATCTTCCCGCCCGGGCGGCAGACCCGCACGAGCTCGCCGGCGGCCGCCTCGTGGTGGGGGGCGAACATCACCCCGATCGAGGAGATGACGACATCGAAGCTCGCGTCCTCGAAGGGCAGCGCCTCGGCGTCGGCCTCGGCCCACTCCAGCTCCACTCCTGCGGCCTCGGCCCGGGCGCGGCCGGCCTCGAACAGCTCCGGCGTCAGGTCGCTGGCGACGACATCAGCGCCCCGCTTGGCGGCCTCGATCGCGGCGTTGCCGGTGCCGGCGGCGACGTCGAGGACGCGGTCGCCAGGGCCGATCTCGCAGGTGTCGACCAGGTGCGGCCCCAGCGGCAGAAGGAAGGTCTCGACCATCGAGGGATAGTCGCCCGAGGCCCACATTTTCCGGTGGCGGGCCTTGAGCTCGGTATCGGGCGATGGAGACTGGGGGTTGGCGTTCACGACTGGTTCTCCTTTGGTTCGAGTTATCGATCGATTTCTATACCGGCTTGTGCGCCTTCGCGCAGACGATTGAGGCAGGGAAGACCGCCTCGTCCTCATCGCCGAATTGCTCCGCCTCGGCGAGCGCCGCGCCGCGGACCTTCGCCCGCTCTTCCTCCGGCAGGGCGTTCAGCATCGTCGTCAGCGGGCCGCTGACCTCGAGGACCTCGTCCCACCAGGCCGCGAGCGAGTCGTAGCGCTGCTTGGCCTCGACCTCGGCGACCTCGACGCCCCCCAGCCCCGCCTGCTCAATGAGCCCTTTCAGGTGGTCGAGGTCGCAGAGGGAGAAAGGGCCGGGAGTGCCCGGCTGCGGCGGCGGCGCGTTCAGGTGGGATATCACCGCGCCGAGGATGATCGAGAGCCAGGGGTTCTTCTCCGAGGGCCCCCAGACCCCGAGCACCAGCCGACCGCCGGGGCGGAGCGCGCGCCCACTTTCCCGCAGCGCTTGCAGCGGGTCCGCCATCAGCATGTAGCCGAAGCGGCAGAGCACCGCGTCGAAAGGCTTTTCGTCACCGAGCTCGACGTGTTCGGCGTCGAGCACCCGGGTGCTGACGTTGCTCAGCCCGAGCCGCTCGACGCGCTCGGTGACCGCGCCGACCATCGCCTCCGAGAAGTCGGTGCAGAGGACCATGCCCTCCGGCCCCACCCAACCTGCGGCCTGCAGGCCGACCCGCCCGGCGCCGCAGGCGAGTTCCAGCACCCGCTCGCCTGGCTGCAGACCGGCCGCCTCCAGCATCCAAACCGTGGCAGCCCGCGAAGCCCCCGTCTCCTCCTCTTCAGCGGCCCGCGCCCAACTCGAAGCCGCCTCGCTCCACTGCTGCCGACTCGCCTCCCGGTACTCGCCGTCGCTCATGCGCAGAACCTAACGTCCCTGTCCCGAGGTGCAAGGGGTTCCTACTGGCTGATCAGCCAGTACATTTGAACCGTGGCAGAGCTGATCCTCTACGCGATCCCGGCCTTCGTGCTCCTGCTCGTCGTCGAGTTGCTCTCGTTCAAGTACGCGCGGGACGAGGAGCTGGTCGGCTACGAGGCGCGCGACACGCGGACCAGCCTGACGATGGGCGGCGGCAACGTCGCCATCAACGCGGTCTGGAAGCTGGTCGTGATCGCGGTCTACGCTGGGCTGTACGAGCTGACGCCGCTGCGGATGCCGGCGGATGAGTGGTGGACCTACGTCCTGCTCTTCTTCGCCGACGACCTCGCCTACTACTGGTTCCACCGCATCCACCACGAGGTGCGGGTCTTCTGGGCGAGCCACGTCGTCCACCACTCCTCTCAGCACTACAACCTCTCGACCGCGCTGCGGCAGACCTGGACGCCGATGACGGCGTTGCCGTTCTGGGCGCCGCTGGCGCTGGTCGGCTTCGCGCCGTGGATGGTCCTCACCCAGCAGGCGATCAGCCTCATCTACCAGTTCTGGATCCACACCGAGCGGGTGAAGAAGATGCCGGGCTGGTTCGAGTTCATCTTCAACACGCCCTCGCACCACCGCGTCCACCACGGCTCCAACGAGGTCTACCTCGACCGCAACTACGGCGGCATCCTGATCGTCTGGGACCGTCTCTTCGGCAGCTTCCAGGGCGAGACCGAGCGCCCCCGGTACGGCCTCACCAGGAACCTCCGCACCTTCCGCCCGACCCGCGTCGCCTTCCACGAGTTCGCCGCGATCTGGCAGGACGTGCGCAGGGCCACCAACTGGCGCCACCGCCTCGGCTACCTCTTCCGCGGTCCCGGCTGGTCACCGGACGGGAGCGGTGGAGGTACGCGGGGCTGAACCGTTCGCCGGCGGGGTAATTTCCCGTGGTCACCGGGTACCAGGCGGAGAAGCAAGGACCCTGGATGGAGGTGGAAGTCATGGCCAAGAACCACGGTTCCAGCGTCAAGAACGACAAGCAGTACGAGGGTCTCCGCAAGAAGGGGATGAGCAAGGAACGGGCGGCGAAGATCGCCAACTCCTCCGGCTCCTCGAAGCGGGGTGGCAAGAACTCCTCGTAGGGTCGCTCAGCGGCAGGACCGAACCCGATCATGTGGGTTCACCCGCATGTCGGGGTGAGCGCTGCCGCATAAGTTGCCGTTGACGGTCCGAACCAGTCATGCGCAGCAGTCGGATCTTCAGGAGCAATGACGGTGCGAAGCGCTTCGCACCGCCGTTGCTTCGCTTCGTGGTGGGCGCGTCGGCGCGGTGGAGCTATGAAGCTGTCCGGATCAGATCCGCGGCTTTCTCGGCGATCATGATCGTCGGCGCGTTGGTGTTGCCGCCGGGGATCAGCGGCATCACCGAGGCGTCGACGACGCGCAGGCGGTCGAGGCCGTGGACCTGGAGGGCGGGGGAGACGACGGCGTCGGGGCCGGCGCCCATGCGGCAGGTGCCGACCGGATGGTAGAGGAGCTCGGCACGGCGGCGGACGTCGGCGGCGAGCGCCTCGTCGGTGTCGACCTCGGCGCCGGGGAAGAGCTCGCGGCCGAGCGCCTCGGCGAACGGGCCGGCGGCGGCGATCTGGCGCGAGAGCCGCACCCCGGCGACCAGCGCCGCCACGTCTTCGTCGTCCGACAGCGAGTTGGTGAGGATGCGCGGCTTTGCCGCCGGGTCGGGGCTGCGCAGGCGCACCCAGCCGCGGGCCTTCGGTTTGACCAGCACCGGGCCCATGCTGATCGCGTGGCCGTCGTATTCCTCGAAACCGTTGTCGACGAAATAGGCGGGGGCGAAGTGGAACTGCAGGTCGGGCGCGGGGAGGCCGGGACGGCTGCGGACGAAGGCGAAGGCCTCGGCGACCGAGGAGGTGAGCGGGCCGGTGTGGCGCAGTAAGTATTCGAGCAGCGCCTTCGGCTTCTCCGCGTCGGCGAGCGAGCCGCCGCCCGGCACGTCCCAGACGCAGACCACGTAGGGATGGTCCTGCAGGTTCTCGCCGACCCCCGGCAGGTCGTGGACGACCGGTACGCCGACCGCCTGCAGCTGCGCGGCCGGGCCGACGCCGGAGAGCATCAGCAGCTGCGGCGAGCCGATCGCGCCGGCGGCGAGGACCACCTCGCGCTCTGCCCGCGCCACCCGCTCGCCGCCGCGGCGGCGCGAGTAGCGGACGCCGGTGGCGGTGCCGTTGGTGATCTCGACCCCCGACACCAGCGCCCCGGTCACCAGCTCCAGGTTCGGTCGCTTCAGGGCCGGGCGCAGGTAGGCGTCGGCGGCACTCCAGCGGCGGCCGTTTCGCTGGGTCACCTGCACCAGCGAGGCACCGTCCTGCTCGGGGCCGTTGTAGTCGTCGATGCGGGGGATGCCCGCCTCCTCGCAGGCGGCGAGGAAGCGCCCGGTCAGCGGCCGCGGCGAGCGCTCGTCCTCGACCCGCAGCGGCCCGCCGGTGGCGTGGTGCTCGGAGTCGCCGCGCTGGTTGTCCTCGGCCTTGAGGAAGTAGGGGCGGACCTCGTCCCAGCCCCAGCCCTCGGCCCCGGCGGCGGCCCAGCCGTCGTAGTCGAGCGGATTGCCGCGCACGTAGAGCATCGCGTTCATCGAGCTCGAGCCGCCGAGCCCCTTGCCGCGGGGGATGTACAGCGAGCGCCCGTCGCAGTGGGGCTCGGCCTCGGTCGCCAGGTCCCAGTCGAGCTTGGTCCGGAACTGCTTGGCGAAGGCGGCGGGGATCTTGATGTTCGGGTGCCGATCGCGCCGCCCCGCCTCGATCAGCAGCACCCGCGCTGCCGGGTCCTCGCTCAGCCGGTTCGCCAGCACGCACCCCGCCGACCCTGCTCCCACGATCACGTAGTCGTTGGTCAAGGCTCGACGACTCCCATCTGCAGCCTCACCTGGGTGCCCTCTTCGCCGGATCTGATCTGGACCAGGTCGCAGAGCTGGTTGGCGATCCAGAGGCCGCGGCCGCCGGGTCGGTCGATCGAGGGGCGTTCGCGGCCGACGAGGGGGTCGGTGATGCAGCCGGTGTCGCGGACGTCGCAGATGAGCTTGCCGTCCTCGTACCAGACGAGCAGGGTGCCCTCGCCGCCACCGTGTTGGATGCTGTTGGTGGCGACCTCGCAGGCAGCGAGGACGAGGTCTTCGGTGCGGCGGATGTCGAGGCCTGCAGTCCCGGCGCGCTTGGAGACAAGCTGGCGCACATGGCGCAGATCAGCCTTGCCGAAGTCCATCCCGAAGCAGGCGCCGTTCGCCGTCGGCAGCGCGCCGTCGAGCAGGCCGTCGGCGCTGATCTCGCCGTGGCTGTGCTTGGCGGTAGTGAGGATCTCGTTGCTGAGGGCGCCGGCGTCGTAGGGACACATCAACGTCCAGGCCGGGCCGGTGCCGAAGGCGAGGTTGAGCAGTCGCTCGTGGCGCTGGCACTCGTCGATCTCGGCCCTCGATCGGCCCGGCCAGATCGTCTCGCCGAGGCCCCGCACGTCCCCGCCGTCCTCTTGACCGTGCAGCAGCTCGCGCCAGGTGGAGATCAGCCGGCCCGGGTTGCGCCCGGTCTCCTCTATCGAGAGGAAGTGGAGCATGGGTGAGTCGGGGTCGATCTCTCGCTGCAGGAGGCCGCGCTTGGTCGCCGGCAGCCCGATCAGCACTGTCTCGCCGGCCTCGATCCCCGCTTCCACGAAGGGGACGGTTCCGGCGAGGAACTCGTCGTGATCGGCGTAGAAGAACGCCTCGTGGCGAAAGCCGACCTCTTGCTGCGGCGCCTCCGTCACAGCTTCAGATCGAGCAGCTCACAAAGTCGATCGACGACGGGCGGCGGGTTGTGGACCGCGCAGCCCCCGTGGGTGGCGAGGCGCTGGGTGTGGGCGGCGAGCCTGGCGAGGCCGTGATGGTCGATGAAGTCGAGCTCACCGAGGTCGAGCGAGACCTGCTCGCCGCCGTCGCAGGCCAGCTCGAGCAGGCGGTCGAAGTCCGGGGCGGAGAAAGTGTCGACTTCCCCCGCCAGGACCACGTTGCCGGAGTCGGAGAAGAGATGGAAGGGGACGGCAGGGTGCCCTTCGTTGGAGGCGGGGTGGACGGCGGCGAGGTCGCAGAGGAGCTGCTCCGGCAGCGCTCCGCGCCGGTAGCCGCAGAAGGCGGAGAGGGGGTGGGTCGCGATGTAGCGGTCGGCGATGCTCTCCCAGCGGAGGTGCGCCTCGCGGGCGTGGGGCCCGGCGACCAGATCGGTCGCCTGGGCGGCGACTCGCAAGCCGGTGTAGCCGTCGGCAACCGCAGCATCGGTGGCAGCGAGATAGACGGCGACCCGCACCTCCGGGTCGACCGGCTTGCCGCTCTCGTAGAGGTTGGTCAGCTCGAACAGCTGCAGTGCGCCCTTGTCGATCATCCCCCCGACGTCACCCAGCGGCGCCAGCAGTTCGCGCTGCTCTTCCACCGGTTCGCTGCCGACATAGACGATCCGCTGCTCGGCGCGGAGGCCGTCGGTCAGGTACTCGAGCGCCGCCTCGACGAATTCATGCTGCTGGTCGAAGATCCAGCAAGCATGGCCATCCATCCCCAGGCCGCTCCCGGAGTTGATCCACCCATGTGCCCTCACCGCGCGAGTATCTCACCGGCGCCCCCCGATTCCTAGGAGGCCTTTGCCTTCACGCCGGCACCCCCGTCCGCGCCGCGGCGCAGGCGCGCTCGGCCTCGTTAGCCTCCCGGCATGGTCGCGGTGCGGGCAGCGGTGCGGGGGCAGGTGCAGGGAGTTGGCTTCCGCGACGCGACGGTCCGCAAGGCGCTATCGCTCGGCGTGATGGGGTGGGTCCGCAACGGCGACGACGGCAGCGTCCTCGTCCACGCCGAGGGGTCGGAGGACGCGGTCGAGGGGTTGATGGCATTCCTGCGTGAGGGACCGCGGGGCGCCGTCGTCAGTGAGGTGGAGATCGAGAACGTCAAGCCCGAGGGCCACGAGCAGTTCGCGGTCCGCGGCGTCAGTGCCGGCGCCTTCGTCGTCCAGGAGCACCAGGCGACCGCCCACCACTACGACCTGCGGCTGGAGGTCGACGGGGCGATGCGCTCCTGGGCGGTGCCGAAGGGACCGTCGATGGACCCGGCGGCGAAGCGGCTGGCGATCGAGGTCGAGGACCACTCGCTCTCCTACAACGACTTCGAGGGTGAGGTCGACGGCGGCCGAGTGATCGTCTGGGATCGCGGCAGCTACGAGCAGGGCGGCCGCGTGCCCTGGCCGGAGGCGCTCGACCGCGGCCATGCCGTCTTCGTCCTCCACGGCGAGAAGCTGCGCGGCGGCTTCGCCCTGCAACGCACCGGCAGCGGCGCGAAGCCGCAGTGGCTGCTGATCAAGCGCAGGGACGAGCTCGCCCGCCCGGGCTCGGATGTCACGGCCGAAGCGCCGAACTCCGTACTCACCGGAAAACCGCTTCGAGAAGCTTAAGTAGGGGATGACAGAAGCCGATCACTAGACCGTGGACACGATGTCCAAGCGGTCGGTCGGATCGCGGAAGCTGGCTTTCGTCGCCTCGGGGGCCCTGCTCGGGCTCCTGGCTTTTTACGCCGTCGTCGTCCTCGGGGCCCTCGGCGACGCTTCCCTGGAAGACGCCGTCGGCCGCTGGGTCTACGACGCCGTCGTCCTCGGTGCCGCGCTGATCGTCCTCTGGCGAGCCGCCGCGATCGAGACGGAGCGGGGGGCCTGGCTGGCGCTCGGGGTCGGCCTGCTGCTCTGGGCGCTGGGCCAGACCTACTACTCGGTCTTCCTCTATTACGCCGACCCGGCGCCGTTCCCCTCGCCTTCGGACGTCCTCTTCCTCGCCTTCTACCCTGCCAGCTACGTGGCGCTGGTCCTGCTGCTGCGGGCGCGCGTCGCCCAGCTCGATCCGCTGGCCTGGGTCGATGGTCTGATCGGGGCGCTGGCGATCGCCGGCGTCGTCGCGGCGCTGATCTTCCCGCCCGTGCTGGAAGCCCTCGGCGGCAGCCCTTTCGGCGTCGCCGTCAGCCTCGCCTACCCGTGCTGTGACCTCGCCCTGCTCGGCCTCCTCAGCGGTGCCTTCGCCGCGTCGCGCTGGCGGGCCGAGCCGACCTGGCTGCTGATCGCCGCCGCCCTGCTCCTCTTCGCCGCCTCGGATGTCGTCTACCTCTCGGTGCTCGGGCAGTCGACCGAGGCGCTGAACCTCGCCAGCGTCGGCTGGCCGCTTGCCTTCCTACTGATGGCGGTCGCCTCCTGGCTGCCGATGGCGGCTCCGAGCGCGACCCCTGCCGAGCCGGGGCGACGCCGGATCGCCGTCCCCATCGCGATGGCGGTGACCGCCATCGCCCTGCTCGCGGTCGGCAGCTTCGTCTCGATCGGCGCAGTTGCGGTCGGCTTCGGCGTCGCCTGTCTCACGGCGGTGCTGGTCCGCCTCCTCATCACCTTCGACCAGAACACCCGCGTGCTCGCCGCAAGCCAGGACGAGGCGGCTACCGACCAGCTCACCGGCCTCGCCAACCGCCGCCGCCTGATGAGCGACCTGGAGCGGGTGGTCGCAGCGACGCCTCCCGAGTCGATGGTCCTGGCGCTGTTCGACCTCGACGGCTTCAAGGCCTATAACGACAGCTTCGGCCATCCCGCCGGCGACGATCTGCTGCGCCGGCTCGGCAGGCAGTTGGCCAAGGCGATGGAGCCGGTCGGCAGCGGCTACCGGCTTGGCGGCGACGAGTTCTGCATCCTCGCCTCGACCCGCTCGATGCCGGCGGCAGCGATCTGCGAAGCGGCCGAGCAGGCGCTCTCGGACCGCGGCAAGGGGTTTTCGATCGGCGCCAGCTGGGGGAAGGTCCTGATCCCGGCTGAGGTGGTGATCCCGACTTACGCGCTGCGGCTGGCCGACCGGCGGATGTACGCGAAAAAGGGCCGCCGCGCCGACTCCGCCCGCAGCCAGACCCGCAGCGTCCTGCTCAGCGTCCTGCGCGAGCGCGAGCCGGGCCTGGAGCAGCACCTCGACGGCGTCGCCCGTCTGGTCAAGGCCTTCGGCAAAGAGCTCGCGCTCGACGCCGAGGAGCTCGACGTCCTCGTCCGCGCCTCCGAGCTGCACGACATCGGCAAGATCGCGATCCCCGACGAGGTGCTCCACAAAGAGGGCGAGCTCTCGCCGGAGGAGTGGGCGCTGATGCGCAAGCACACCCTGATCGGCCAGCGCGTCCTCGACGCGGCGCCCGCCCTCGGCCAGGTGGCGGAACTGGTCCGCTCGACCCACGAGCGCTGGGACGGCACCGGTTACCCCGACGGCCGCGCCGGCAGCGCCATCCCCCTCGGCTCCCGCGTGATCCTCATCTGCGACGCCTACAACGCGATGGTCGAAGGCCGCCTTTACCGCCCCGCGGTCCCCGGCGAGCAGGCGATCGAGGAACTGCGCGCCGGCGCCGGCACCCAGTTCGACCCCGAGCTGGTCGAGATCTTCACCAAGCGCGTCGTCCCGGGGCTGGAGTCAGCGCAGCTCGCCTAAGCGTCGCCTCTGCCGCCCTCGGGCGTCGAAGTTCTCGGGGGCGAGCCAGGCTTGGAAGGCGGTGCGGAGGTGGGGCCAGTCGCCGTCGGTGATCGCGAACCAGGCGGTGTCGCGGTTGCGGCCCTTGATCACCATGTGCTGGCGGAAGGTGCCCTCGTAGGTGAAGCCGAAGCGCGCGGCGGCGCGGCGGGAGGCCTCGTTTTTCGCGTCGCACTTCCACTCGACCCGGCGGTAGCCGAGGTCGTCGAGGGCGTGGCGGAGCATCAGGTAGATCGCCTCGGTGGCGGCGACGGTGCGCTGCAGCTCGGGCGCGAAGAGGATGCCGCCGATCTCGATCACCCGGTGGTGCGGTTCGATCCGCATGTAGGCGGCGCGTCCCAGCGGACGCTGGTCGGCGAGGCGGACGATCGTGAAGAAGAGCGGATCGTCCGTCGCTTCGACCCACTCCATCACCTGCCTCATCTCCGCGGCGTCCTTATAAGGACCGTCGAACATGTAGCGCCAGAGGCTCTCCTCGGCCGCGGGCGAATGGGTCGCCGCGAAGAACGGCTCGGCATCGGCGCTGGCGTCGACCGGCCGCAACAGGACCCGCTCACCTCCGAGCGGCGCGCGGCTGGGCGACTCGACCGGCTTCCAGTCCAGACCTGGCTCCTGCATCAGATCAACCTCAGGGTCGCCGCGTCCGGTTCGCCGCCGAAATAGCGCTGAAGCACCTGCTCAAACACCTCGATCTCGTCGAGTCCGCGAAAAGCGTCGCTATCCGACGCTCTTCGCGGACTCGCGATTCGGACGGCCTGCGAGAAGAGCGTCATCGAGGAGCGGAGCTTGATGGCGTCGATCTCGCCCATGATCTCCCGCGCCGAGAGGCCTTCGTGCTGGAGCAGCGCCTGCGCGCACTCGACCAGCCGTGCCCCCAGCAGCGGGTGTTCCAAGTAGGCCCGCGCCTCCTCCAGCGAGGCGATCGCGTAGCGCCGCGACATCTCGCTCCGCCCGAGCCCGGCGATCTGCGGGAACACGAACCACATCCAGTGGCTCGTCTTGCGCCCCGCGCGCAGCTCCGCCAGCGCCCGCTCGTAGGTGTCGCCCTGGTCCTGGGCCTCGACAAAGCGCTGCAGCTCATGGTCCACGGCCCCAGCCTATGGATACGGTTCGCCCGTGGCGGCGAGCATCGACGAGCTGACGGTGGCGAATTCGCCGCAGGCCTGGCGGGATTGCGGCTTCCAGGTGGAGGGAGAGGAGTGCCTCGTCGGCGACGTTCGGATCCGCTTCGCTCCGGAGGAGAGGAGAGGGCTGGCCGGCTGGTCGCTGCGCGGGATCGAGTCGCACGATCTCGACGGGCTGCCGACCGCCCGCTCCGAGCGGCCGCCGCCGGACCCCGCGCCGCCGCATCCCAACGGCATCGCCGCCCTCGATCACGTGGTCGCGATCTCCTCCGACCTCGACCGCACGGTGGCGGCGCTCACCGCGGCTGGCCTCGACCTGCGCCGCGTGCGCGAGGAGCCGACCCCGGCCGGCGCTCCCCGCCAGGCCTTCTTTCGCCTCGGCGCGACGATCCTCGAGGTCGTCCAAGAGCCGCCGGAGGCGACCGAGCGCGCCGGCGCCGCCCGCCCCGCCTTCTTCTGGGGCCTCGCCTTCGTCGCTCCCGACCTGGAGCGGACCGTCGCCTCCCTCGGCGATCGCGTCAGCGAGATCCGCGCCGCCGTCCAGCCCGGCCGCCAGATCGCCACCCTCCGCCGCAGCGCCGGGCTCTCAGTGCCGGTGGCGCTGATGACGCCGCCGAGCCATACTGTCTAACCCATGGGGGAGTTCCGCTACGAGGGGCACCGGATCGGCTACGACGTCTATGGCGAGGGCGAGCGGCTGATCGTGCTGGTGCACGGGCTGCTGATGAACCGGCACATGTTCGACCGGCTGGCGCCGGAGCTGGCGGGGCGCGGGAACCGGGTGGTGACGGTCGACATGCTCGGGCACGGGCGCTCGGACCGGCCTGAGGACCTGCGGCTGTACTCGATGCCGCTCTTCGCCCGCCAGGTCGTCGCCCTGCTCGACCACCTCGAGGAGGACCAGGCGGTGGTCGGCGGCACCTCGCTCGGCGCCAACATCGCGCTGGAGCTGGCGACCCGCTACCCGGACCGCGCCCGCGCGCTCTTCATCGAGATGCCGGTGCTCGACAACGCGCTCTCGGCCGTCGCCGCGCTCTTCGCGCCGCTGCTGCTCGGCCTCAAGGTCGGCCGCCCGCTCTTCGAGGGGCTCTCGATCGCCACCTCGCTGATCCCGCGCACCAACTATCTGCTCGACATCGGCCTCGACTGGGTGCGGCAGCGGCCCGGTCCCTCGCAGGCGGTGCTGGAGGGGCTGCTGCTGGGGGAGACGGCGCCGCACCGCGAGGAGCGGCTGAAGATCGAGCACGAGACGCTGGTCGTCGGCCACCCGCACGATCCGCTCCACCCCTTCAGCGACTCCGGCATGCTGCTGGAAGAGCTGCCGAACGCGCACCTGGTCGAAGCGAACTCGATCCTCGAGTGGCGAATCAGCCCCGAGCGGCTGAACGCCGAGCTGACCGCCTTCCTCGAGGAGGTCTGGGCACCGAAGCTGCGCGCCGTCGCCGCCGGCTGAACTGCGCCGACGGGACGAAAACGGTCCCATATAGATCGTTTTCGTCCCGTCGGCACCTGTGCCCCTGTCAGAATCACTGGCCAGTGAGCCAAACCTTCGACGACAAGCGCCTCGAACGCGAGGCCGAGTTCCCGACGATCTCGGGGCACGAGGTCAAGCCGCTCTACACGGAGGCGGACCTGGAGGGCGACGTCGAGGAGAAGATCGGCGAGCCCGGTTCCTATCCCTTCACCCGCGGGCCGTACCCGTCGATGTACCGGGGGCGGCTGTGGACGATGCGCCAGTTCGCCGGCTTCGGCACCGTCGAGGAGACCAACGAGCGCTTCCACTACCTGCTCGACCACGGCCAGACCGGCCTCTCGACCGCCTTCGACATGCCCACGCTGATGGGCTACGACTCCGACCACGCGAAAAGCCTCGGCGAGGTGGGCCGCGAGGGCGTCGCCGTCGACACCCTCGCCGACATGGAGCGGCTCTTCGAGGGGATCCCGCTCGGCGGCGTCACCACCTCGATGACGATCAACGCCCCGGCCGCGATCCTGCTCGCCTTCTACGTTCTCGTCGGCGAGAAGCAGGGGGCGCCGGCGGACAAGCTCGGCGGCACGATCCAGACCGACATCCTCAAGGAGTACATCGCCCAGAAGGAGTGGTGCTTCCCGATCGAGCCGGCGATGCGCCTCGTCACCGACATGATCGAGTGGTGCACCGAGCAGATGCCGCGCTGGCACCCGGTCTCGATCTCCGGCTACCACATCCGCGAGGCCGGCTCGACCGCCCAGCAGGAGCTCGCCTTCACCCTCAAGGACGGCTTCACCTACGTCGAGCGGGCGATCGAGCGCGGCCTCGACGTCGACGACTTCGCGCCGCGGCTCTCCTTCTTCTTCAACTCCCACATCGACTTCTTCGAGGAGATCGCCAAGTACCGGGCGGCGCGGCGGATCTGGGCGCGGGAGCTGCGCGACACCTACGGCGCGACCAAGGAGGAGTCGATGCGGCTGCGCTTCCACACGCAGACCGCCGGCGTTAGCCTGACCGCGCAGCAGCCGCTCAACAACATCGTCCGCACCGCGACCGAGGCGCTCGCCGCCGTGCTCGGCGGCACCCAGTCGCTGCACACCAACTCCTACGACGAGGCGCTGGCGCTGCCGACCGAGGAGGCGGTGCGGGTGGCGCTGCGCACGCAGCAGATCCTCGCCACCGAGACCGGCGTCGCCAGCACCGCCGACCCGCTCGGCGGCTCCTGGTTCGTCGAGAAGCTGACCGACGAGATGGAGCGCGCGGCGTATGAGTACTTCGCCCGCATCGACGAGCTGGGGGGGATGGTGGAGGCGATCCGCCGCAACTTCCCCCAGCGCGAGATCGCCGAGGCCTCCTTCCGCTACCAGCAGGAGCTGAACGAACGGCGGCGCATCGTCGTCGGCGTCAACGACTTCACCCAGGACGACGAAGAGGAGACTCCGATCCTGCGGATCGACCCGGCGCTGGAACGCAAGCAGGTCGAGCGCCTGGCGGCGACCAAGGCGTCGCGCGACGGCGCCGCGGTCGAAGCGGCGCTCGCCGAGCTGAAGCAGGTCGCCGCTGGCGGGAGCAACCTGATGCCGCCGATCATCGAGGCAGCCCGCACGCAGGCCACCGAGGGCGAGATGATTGCGGCGATGCAAGAGGTCTTCGGCACCTACACCGAGTCCCCCGTCTTCTAGAGCGAACCCAGACCAAGGAGCACCAAGCGCATGAGCGTCGACACCGTCAGCCCCGCCTACGAGATCTCCCAGGAGGCGCTCGACCTGCGCGACACGGTCCGCCAGCTTGCCCAGGACAAGATCGCGCCGCGGGCCGGCGACATCGACCGCAAGAGCGAATACGCGTGGGACATCCGCGAGCTGCTCGCCTCCCACGACATCCTCGGCCTGCCCTTCGCCGCCGAGTACGGCGGCACCGGGACCGGGACGCTGGTCCTGCAGATGGCGGTCGAGGAGATCGCCAAGGCCTGCGCTTCCTCGGCGCTGATGCTGATGGTGCAGGAGCTGGGCACGCTGCCGATCCAGCTCTTCGGCAGCGAGGAGCAGAAACAGCGCTGGCTGCCGAAGTGCGCCAGCGGCGAATGGTCGCCGGCCTTCGCGCTCTCGGAGCCGGAGGCGGGGTCGGACCCGGCGGCGATGCGGACCAGCGCCGTCCGCGACGGCGACGAATGGGTGATCAACGGCCAGAAGAGCTGGATCACCAACTCAGGCGTAGCCGACTTCTACGTCGTCTTCGCCACCACCGACCGCGAGCACCGCCGCACCAGCGCCTTCGTCGTCGAGAGGGACCGGCCCGGCTTCGACCCTGGCAAGCTCGAGCACAAGCTCGGGATCAAGGGCTCGCCGACCGGCTCGCCGACCTTCACCGATGTCCGCGTCCCGCAGGAGAACCTGATCGGCGAGGAGGGCAGGGGCCTCTCCGTCGCCCTCGGCACGCTCGAGCGCACCCGCCTCGGCGCCGCCGCCCAGGCGGTCGGGATCGCCCAGGGCGCGACCGACTACGCCAACGCCTACGCGAAGGAGCGGATCGCCTTCGGCAAGCCGATCAACCACCTGCAGGCGATCCAGTTCAAGCTCGCCGACATGGAGACCGGCACGGCCGCCGCCCGCGAGCTCCTCTACAAGGCCTGTTCGATGGCCGACAGCGCCGACCGCCCCGCCGACCTCGGCAAGTGGACCTCGATGGCCAAGCTCTTCGCCTCTGACAACGCGATGAAAGTCACCGTCGAGGCGATCCAGGTCCTCGGCGGCTACGGCTACGTCAACGAGTATCCGGTCGAGCGGATGATGCGCGACGCCAAGATCACCCAGATCTACGAGGGCACCAACGAGATCCAGCGTGTGGTGATCGCCCGGGCTATGTCTTAGACCTGAACGCTTTTCGGTAAGGCGGACCCCCTCCAACACGCACTCAGCTACGGCTGAGCCCACGGCCCTCTTGCGGTTTCGCGGTGGAGCGTCTGCGGGAGCTCTGTTGTGGAGGGGACCGGTACTCCTCCGCAGGAATGTTCGGCGACATGCAATCTGTCTCTTGCGCGGCGAAGCCGCGCAGCAGGTTCTCCCCGAAGCGAAGCGGAGGGGAGGTCAATTCCGGAGGAGGTGTACCGGTCCCCTGTACCGCCGCGCTTGGTCCCTCAACCGCTAGAGCGGGCGGCGGAAGCGGCGGACGGTGACGATGGGGCCGTAGGGGTCCTCCTCGCGCTCGGCGCCGTCGGGCTGCCAGCCTTCGGCGCGGTAGAAGCGCTCGGCCTGCTCGTTGCCTTCGAGGACCCAGAGGGTGCCTTCGCCGAAGCCGCGTCGCCGCAGGTGCTTCCGGGCTTCGCGCATCAGCAGGCGGCCGACGCCGCTGTTCCAGCACGGCGGGTCTATATATAGGGCGAAGATCTCGCCGGCGTCGCGAGTATCCGTGTCGCGGGAGGGGCCGAAGGCGACGAAGCCGAGGACGTCGTCGCCCTCGACTGCGAGGAGCGTTTCCGGCGCACTTGCGTCCGCGGCGCCGAACGAATGCTTCGCGGCGCGATCCTCCGCCCGCAGGTTGTCGAGGTAGTCGTCGTCGATCAGCCCGCGGTAAGCCGCGAGCCAGGCGCGGACGTGGACTTCGGCGACGGCCATCTCCTCGCCCGGTTCGGCGCGGCGGACCCTCATTCCGGTGGGCGCAGGTGCTCGACCTCGAAGCCGAACTCGTCGCGGAGCCGCGCCGCGATCAGGGAGCGGTGGCAGGCCTCGGCCTCGCGCTCGACGCATATCAGCGCCGCCTGCTTCTGGCCGATCCACTTGACGATCGGCTCGAGGTCGACCTGGTCGAGGACCTCAGCCGTGTAGCGCTCGACGTAGACCGGGGCGAGGACGGAGCGATTGCGTTTGCCCACGCCGCGTTCCTCGTCCCAGCGGTACTGGGCTTCGCGCATCGCGGTGGTCGGCGCCAGCTGCTTCAGATGGGTGTAGTCGATGCCTGCCTCCGCCAGCGCTGCTTCCAGCCGATGTGCATTTGCCCACGCGTACTCGCTGCCGCGCACGCCCCGCCGCTGGCGCACATCGAGCAGCAGCTCGACGCCGGCGCCGGCGAGCGCCGCCAGGAAGCTCTCGCGGTCGAAGCCGTAGACGCCGATCGTTCTGAGGATGGGCACGTCCCCATTGTCGCGGCAGTAGCTTGCGGGCATGACCGAGCCGCGGTTCCTGATCGTCAATGCCGACGACCTCGGGCTGTCGGCGGCGGTCAACGAGGGGATCTTCGCGGCGCACGAGCACGGCGTCGTCACCAGCACCAGCCTGATGGTGGATCGACCCGCTGCGTTGGTTGCGGCCGAGGAGTTGACTGAGCATCCGGACCTCGCCGTTGGGCTTCATCTGGAGCCCAATGACTGCCGGGCGCAGTTGGAGCGCTTCCGCGAGTTGATCGGCCGCGACCCGACTCATCTCGACTCGCACAAACACGTCCATGAAGCCGAACCGATGAGCGCGGCGGCGGAAGAGATTGCGGCCGAGGTCGGGGTGCCGCTGCGCAACCGTAAAGTCCGCTACGAGGGCGGCTTCTATGGCCGCACGCCCGCGAGAGAGCCAGCGCCGGAGGCGATCTCGCCCGACCACCTGATCGAGCTGATCCGCGCGCTGCCGCCGGGCTGGACCGAGATCGGCTGCCACCCCGCCGCTGGCCCGGTCTCGATCTCCTCATACGACTCCGAGCGCCAGGTCGAGCTACAGACGCTCATTGATCCGCAGGTGAAAAACCTGCTCAATGTGAGTGATGTCCAACTGTGCTCGTTCGCACAGGTGTCCAACAATTAGTGGGCTAATTTCGCCGCATGATTCGTACCGCCCCACCCGCGCCCATCAAGACCGCGCTGCTCACGCTCGTGATCGCTGCCGCCGTGGCCCTTCTCGTTGCCCCGCACTGATCAGGAGCTGAGCACGATCCCGCAGTAGCCCGCGGCGATCTCGGCGGGGGAGAGGCGGCCGTGGGGACGGACCCACTGGGGGGTGTAGTTGACCATCCCGAGCAGGGCGAGGAGGGAGAGGCGGCGGTCGGCGAAGGTCATCGAGCCGTCGGCCTCGCCGCGGGCGAGGAGGTCGTCGAGGATCTTCTCGAAGGCCTTGCGCTGGGAGCGGACGCGGCGCCAGCGCTGTTGGCGCTCGATCGCCTGGCGCTCCTGGGTGAAGACGAGCATGTGGTGGCGGTGCGCGACCACGTGGGCGACCCAGGCCTCGACCAGGTCGCGCAGCTGCTCGACCGGCGGCGCCTCGCTGGCGACGATCTCTCGCGCCCGCGCCAGCAGCGGCTCCAGCAGCTCGTCGCAGATCGCGATCAGGAGGTCGTCCTTGCCCTCGATGTAGTGGTAGAGGCCGCCGGCGGCCAGCCCGGTCGCCGCGGTCAGCTCGCTCATCGAGGTGCCGTCGTAGCCGCGCTCGGCGAAGAGCTTGGCGGCGGTCGCGACCACCTCGCGGCGGCGCGCCTCGTAGCGGGCGCGCAGGGCGGGGCGAGTTGGGGGAGACGGTACCGGCATTGTCAGCAAGCGTCACCAAAAGTAGCGGAAAACCGAACGAATCTTCGAAATTAGAATGAAGATTCGGTAAACTAAGAGAATGGACTTCAACCTCGGCGACGAGCATCGCCTGATCCAGCGCACCGTCCGCGATTTCGCCGTCCAGGAGGTGGCGCCGGTCGCCGAGGAGCTCGACCGCGAGCACCGCTTCCCCTACGAGATCGTCGCCAAGCTGGCCGAGCTCAACCTGATGGGGATCCCCTTTCCGCAGGAGTACGGCGGCGGCGGGGGCGACTCGCTCGCCTACGCACTGGCGGTCGAGGAGCTGACCCGGGTCGACTCCTCCGTCGCGATCACCCTCTGCGCCCACACCTCGCTCGGTACCCAGCCCATCTACCTCTTCGGCGACGAGGCGCAGAAAGATGAGTGGCTGCCGCGGCTCTGCTCGGGCGAGATCCTCGGCGCCTTCGGCCTGACCGAGCCGGAGGCCGGCTCCGACGCCGGCAACGTCCGCACCAAGGCGCGGCTGGACGGCGGCGAATGGGTGATCGACGGCGCCAAGCAGTTCATCACCAACGCCGGGACTGAGATCTCCGGCGTCGTCTGCATCACCGCCCGCACCGGCGAGGACGAGATCTCCAACCTGATCGTCGCCAACGGCACCCCCGGCTACGAGCAGGGCGAGCCCTACCGCAAGATGGGCTGGAACGCCTCCGACACCCGCCCGCTCACCTTCACCGACTGCCGCGTCCCGGAGGCCAACCTGCTCGGCCCGCGCGGGATGGGCTTCCGCCAGTTCCTGCAGGTGCTCGACATCGGCCGCATCGGCGTCGCCGCGATGGGCGTCGGGCTTGCCCAGGGCGCGCTCGACGAGGCGCTCGCCTACGCCAAGGAGCGCCGGGCCTTCGGCCAGCCGATCTCCCGCTTCCAGACGACCCAGGCCAAGCTCGCCGACATGGCGACCGAGATCGAGGCGACCCGCTTGCTCGTCTACAAAGCCGCGCGGATGAAGGACCGCGGCGAGAACTTCAGCCTCACCGCCGCCCAGGCGAAGCTGAAGAGCGGCCGCCTCGCGGTGCGCTGCTGCGAGGAGGCGGTGCAGATCCATGGTGGCTACGGCTACATCGAGGAGTACCCGGTCTGCCGCTTCTACCGCGACGCCAAGGTCCTCACGATCGGCGAGGGCACCGACGAGGTGCAGCAGATGGTGATCGCGCGGGCGCTGGGGGCGTGATGGCGCTGTCGTCGAACCAGCCCGATGGAGGAGTGACGTGATCCCCGCCGCCGTCCGCATCCGCGAGGTCGGGCCGCGCGACGGTTTCCAGAACGAGCCGGAGACGATCGCCACCGCTGACAAGGTGCGGCTGGTCGAGCTGCTGGCCCGCACGGGGCTGCGGCGGCTGGAGGTGACGAGCTTCGTCCGCGCCGACGTGGTGCCGCAGCTGGCCGACGGGCGCGAGGTGCTGGAACGGGCCGAGATCCCCGAGGAGGTCTCGGTCTCGGTCCTGGTCCCGAACATGCGCGGCCTGGAAGCGGCGCTGGAGGTGCGCCACCGCATCGACGAGGTCAACGTCTTCCTTTCCGCCTCGGAGACCCACAACCGCCACAACGTCAACCGCTCGGTCGAGGAGTCATTGGCCGAGGTCGAAGCGGTGCTCGTCCGCGCCACCGAGGAGGGGCTGCGCTGTGAGGGCGTGATCAGCACCAGCTTCGGCTGCCCCTACGAGGGTTACGTGCCGGTCGAGCGCGTCTTCGAGATCGCCCGCCGCCTCGCCGGCGCGGGCGCGGTGGAGGTCGGCTTCGGCGACACCACCGGGATGGCCAACCCGCTCCAGGTCGGCGAGTTCTTCCGCCGCGCCGCCGCGGAGCTGCCCGAGGTCGAGCGCACCGCCCACTTCCACGACACCCGCGGCCAGGCGCTGGCCAACGTGCTGGCGGCGCTCGAGGTCGGGGTCGACTCCTTCGAGTCGAGCTTCGGCGAGCTCGGCGGCTGCCCGGTCCCGCCCGGCGCCACCGGCAACGTCGCCAGCGAGGACCTGGTCTCGATGCTGGGGGAGATGGGGATCGAGACCGGGATCGACCTCGGCAGGTTGCTCGCAGCGGCGCGGGCGGCGCAGGAAGTGCTCGGCCGCCCGCTCGGCTCGCACACTCTCGTCGCCGGCCCCGTGGAGTGGCACGCCGAGCACGACCCCTTCAAGGAGGACCCGCCGCGATGAGCGTGACCAAGGGAGCTGCCGAGGGCATGCGCGAGAAGCACCTCGAGCTGATCGCCGAGCTGGAGGCCGAGCTGGAGCGGGTGCGCGCCGGCGGCGGGCCGAAGGCGGTCGAGCGCCATCGCGGCCGCGGCAAGCTCACCGCCCGCGAACGGGTCGCGGGGCTCTGCGACCCCGGCACGCCGTTCCTCGAGCTCTCGCCGCTGGCCGCGCACGGGCTGTACGAGGACGCGGCGCCCGGCGCCGGGATCGTCACCGGCGTCGGCACCGTCAGTGGCCGCCGCTGCGTGGTCGTCGCCAACGACGCCACGGTCAAAGGCGGCACCTACTACCCGGTGACGGTGAAGAAGCACCTGCGGGCGCAGGAGGTGGCGCTGCAGAACCGGCTCCCCTGCATCTACCTGGTCGACTCCGGCGGCGCCTACCTGCCGCTGCAGGACGAGGTCTTCCCCGACCGCGAGCACTTCGGCCGCATCTTCTTCAACCAGGCGACGATGTCGGCACGGGAGATTCCGCAGATCGCAGCGGTGATGGGCTCCTGCACGGCCGGCGGCGCCTACGTGCCGGCGATGAGCGACGAGACCGTGATCGTCCGCCACCAGGGGACGATCTTCCTCGGCGGCCCGCCGCTGGTGAAGGCGGCGACCGGGGAGGAGGTGACGGCGGAGGAGCTCGGCGGCGGCGACGTCCACGCGCGCAAGTCCGGCGTCGCCGACCACCTCGCCGCCGACGACGCCGAGGCGCTGACGATCCTGCGCGAAATAGTCGCCACCCTGCCCCCCTCGCCGGCGCCGCCCTGGGAGCGGATCGAGCCGCGGCCGCCGGCCGGCGAGGCGGAGGAGATCCTCGACGTGGTCCCGGTCGGCTCGCGGGCGCCGTGGGACATCCGCGAGGTGCTGCGGCGGATCGTCGACGGCGGCGAGCTGCGCGAGTTCAAGGAGAAGTACGGCAAGACGCTGGTCTGCGCCTTCGCCCGCCTCGACGGCCACCCGGTCGGGCTCGTCGCCAACAACGGCATCCTCTTCTCCGAGAGCGCGCTGAAGGGCGCCCACTTCGTCGAGCTCTGCGACCACCGCCGCATCCCCCTCGTCTTCCTCCAGAACGTCAACGGCTTCATGGTCGGCTCCAAGTACGAGGCGGGCGGGATCGCCAAGGACGGGGCGAAGATGGTCGCCGCCGTCTCGACCGCGCGGGTGCCGAAGCTGACCGTGATCGTCGGCGGCTCCTTCGGGGCGGGCAACTACGGCATGTGCGGCCGCGCCTACTCGCCCCGCTTCCTCTTCATGTGGCCCAACGCCCGCATCTCCGTAATGGGCGGCGACATGGCGGCGGCGGTGATGAACGAGGTCGGCCAGCCCGAGATCGCCGCCGAGCTGCGCGACCAGTACGAGCGCCAGGGCCGCCCCTTCTACTCCACCGCCCGCCTCTGGGACGACGGCGTCATCGACCCCCGCGACACCCGCCAGGTCCTCAGCCAGGCCCTGGCCGCCTGCGCCAACGCCCCGCTGGAGGACCTGGCCGCGCCGGTCTATCGGATGTAGGTTTTCTGAGCTATGAAAGCGCTGATCCTGGCCGCGCTCGCCGCTCTGCTCTTGGTGAGCGGCTGCGGCGAAAGCGAAGAAGTGGGTCCTGGCCACATGAATCAGGGGCAGATGGAGCACCGCATGGAAGGCCACCGGGCGGCGATGCGGTCGCGACACCATGCGATGATGCGGCGGGCGCGAATGCGAGCCCGACTCCGCGCGATGATGGCCCGGCGCCACCACCGGCAGATGCGCCGCTACCGTGCCGCGATGCGCCATCTTCACGCCGAAGAAGCAGCCCGTCGGGCGGCCGAGACTGAAGAAGCCTCGACCGAAGAAGCGTCAAGCGAATGCGACCCGAACTACTCCGGCGCCTGCCTCGACCCCTACGCCTCCGACTACGACTGCGAAGGCGGCAGCGGCAACGGCCCCGACTACACCGGCGAAGTGACCGTCGTCGGCGTTGACCACTACGGTCTCGACGCCGACGGCGACGGAATCGGCTGCGAGAGCGAATAGCAGGGAGACCCTTTCCCCGGAGTGACAGGTTCTTCCGAATGACACTTGGCACCACCCAGCTCAGTCACTCGGAATTTGCACGAGTTTCCTGAGTTCCGGCTCTCGCTACGTCCCAGAATACTGGACAGCATGTCTTGACCTGTCGGGGATGGCACCCTTGACAAGCATTCATCCGTACCGGTAGAAGGCCTAGCGACGGTTCGCTTCTTTTGAGCGAACAAGAAAACTCCCGAGACGCATCTCGCAAAAGAAGGCGCCCCGGGAGCTCAATCAAAACCGAGCCAAAAGCTCGGCCAAGGAAGGAAGTATCTCATGTACAAGAAAATCATCACCGCCTGCATGGCTGTGGCAGCCCTCGCGGCCTTCGCCCTGCCGGCGAGTGCCTCGGCGGCTTCGCCTGCGCTGACAACCGCGGGGGGAGCGCTCTACACCGGCGCTGTCCAAGCCGTAAACATCGGCGTGACCAAGTTCATATCAGAGAACGGTGGCCCCACCATCGAATGCAGCAACGATCTCCTGACGGGCAGCGTTCTCACGAACGCGGGCGCCGGGGGAGCGATCGTGGGTGAAATCACCTCCGCCAGCTTCAAGGGCACCGAAGCAGAAGAACGCTGCAAGTCGAGCCTCGGATCGGTCACAATTGAGACGGGCAACCCGGACGGACCGGTGGAAAACGGCACGCCGTGGTGCATGAGGGCTGAACCGGGCGCGGCGATGGAACTCAAAATCCGCGGCGGCAAGTGCTCAGAACCTGCCCGGAAGATCACATTCATCATGGTGATCCACAGCTTGTTCACCATCACCTGCAAGTACGAACGGACCGCGGCGGTCAGCGGCACGTACAACACATCGCCCGAAGACGCGATGGGAGAAGTCGACGGGGTCAATCACCCGGAACTTTCCACATTCACGGGTGAGGCCGGGAATTCGGGCACCTGCCCCGCATCGGGGGTGCTCAGCATGAAGTTCGAACTACAGACGGGCACTGGAGGAACACTCACCATCTCGTAACGATCGCGCAAGCGCATCGAATCGGAGGACCAGGGCACCGAATGGTGCCCTGGTCATGCTGAGTGACGTATACAACAAGGAAAACCTGTCACCCGCAAAAGCTTGGATGCTTATTGATATACGTATAAGGTCCGCCTGGGGAATGGAATAGGCGTCAATAGTGGAGCGGGGAGGAAATGTGAGCAGGCTACATGGTGCTGCAGACCGCTTGGCGGGAAGCGTGGGGCTATGCGTCTTACTCTTCTTCTTAGCGCCATTTTCGCTGCTTTCGAGCGCCACAGCGGCTGGCTGTCCCAACGAAGCTTTTCGCAAAGGCGCGTCCGCCTTCCTCCCCGACTGCCGTGCTTATGAGATGGTCACCCCACTCGGCAGCGACGGGCGCCTGATCGCCCCGCCCTCGAGCAGCGGTTTCGTGAACTCGTGGGACCAGTTTCCGACCGAACTGGCCTCGCCCAGCGGCGACAGTATCGTGTACATGACCTGGGGCACCCCACTTGCAGAACCAGCTGATCCGACGGGGGCCTTCGATGTCTATCAGGCGAAGCGCTCAGCTCAGGGATGGGAGACGATCCGTCATTTGACCCCCTCCGGGAGCCAGTCGACCGCCACCTACCCAGGGGCAGTCGCTTCGGAAGGGGGTTATGAGTTCGTCGCCCCGCAGGGCGTCACGGAAGGTCTGCCCGCCGGCAGCCTGGCGCAGAAGGCAACTAGCAGCTATCTGAGCAAACCCGATGGCGCCTTCGAATTTACCGCCACGGGCAGTCTCGCGAACGAACCCTACGGCCAGGGCCGCTACATCAGCCCCGGTGGCACTCACATAATCTTCTCGACCGGCAAGGGCGAAGCACAGAGCATTCTGTGCGTGGGCGCGTTCTCCGAATGCAAGGTCAAGCAGCTCGAGCCCGATGCCCCGCCGGAAGGCACCGGGGCGGTCTACGATCGGGAAGCGGGCGGCTCCACGCACGTCGTTTCGTTGCTGCCCGGCGGTAAAACGCCTGCGGAAGGCGAACAGGCCTATTACCAGGGCGCCTCCAAGGAAGGCACCGTCGTTGCCTTCACGATCGGTGGTGTCCTTTACGTTCGTCTCAACAATCAAAAGACGGAGGAGGCCGCGGCAGGAGAACCAATTTACGCAGGTCTCTCCGAAGACGGCCAATTCATCTACTACGTCAAAGAAGGCAACATTCACCGCTTCGACACCACGAGCGAAGGTGACGTGCAGGTCAACTCCAGCGGAGACGCCGAACTCGTCAACGTCTCCGGCGACGGCTCCCATGCCTACTTCATTTCACCCTCCCAGCTCGACGGCGCGAAAGGAACCAAAGGTCAGCCAAACCTCTATGTCTGGAGTGGCGCTTCGGTTGAATACATCACTACCGTCGCCCCCAGCGACCTAGAACGGACCTCTGGGGCCGGGTTGGAAATCCCGGCGCTGACGCGGTGGACTAGCTATGCAGTGGCGCCCCAGTCACACGTCCAGAAAGGCCTCAAAGGTCCCGGCGCCGACTCCTCGCGCACCACGCCCAACGGTTCCGTCCTCGTCTTTGAGTCGAAGGCGAAGCTCACCGGCTACGAAAATGCCGGCCATACCGAGATATATCGGTACGACGACACCGATAAGAGCCTTGCCTGCGTCTCCTGTAATCCAAGCGGGGAACCGGCAACTTCCGATGCCCGCCTGCAGGAAGTTCAACAACTGGCCGAAGCGCCGATCGCGATCCACAACCTGAGTGACGACGGTCGTCGCGTCTTCTTCGAAACCGGGGAAGCTCTGGTCGAACGCGACACGGACGGGATCAACGACATTTACGAGTGGCACGAAGAAGAAGGGGGCACTTCGGTCGACCTGATTTCATCAGGCGAATCGGTGCAGTACCTCACCGAATTCGGCGAACCGCTCGCACTCCCTCACTTTCCCCTGCCGAACGTTCTCTTCTCGGTCACCCCGTCCGGCGATAACGTCGTCTTCCTCTCTCAGGATGCGCTGGTGCCCGCAGCGGGGGTCGGCGGCGTGCCCGCGGTATACGACGCGCGCGTGGACGGTGGCTTTGCCGAACCCGAAGCGGCGAAAGCCTGCGTCGAAGAAGAATGCCGCTTGCCGGCTTCGAGTCCGCCCCCCCTAGCTGGCCCGTTATCGGGGGTCGTTGCAGGCGCAGGCAACGTGACGCCCCATAAGCACCGGCGCAAGCGTCGCTGTAGTCGTGGCAAACACAAGAAGTCCCGACACTGCCAGAAGGCGAAGAAGGCAGCGACGCGCAGCCCGGCCTCGACGGAACAGGGGACCGCAGGCAGGTCAGGCGGCGCTTCGCCCGACAGCGCCGAAGTGAGACCCGTGGTGCCAGACCCGGTCCACAAGTACTCGCGCGCCATCTCATCCGGCGGCGAATTCGAAGAATTCGGGATCGAAGCAGTGGCCGCTGATGGGTCGACGAGCGCGGCGGGTATGCACCCCGACTTCACCACGCGCCTTGCGCTCGAATTTCCGACCAATGAAAAAGGCGAAGTCCAGCCAAGCGCACGGACCGAAGACGTCGCCGTCTCGCTGCCCCCGGGTCTCGTAGGCAACCTGAACGCGTTCCCGCGCTGCAGCACGGGCTCGATGATCGCCTTCGGCCACTGCCCGACCGACTCCCAGGTAGGGATCGCGAAAGTGCTGGTTCTGGGTTTTGGCGAAATGACGGAGCCCATCTACAACCTCGAAGTTCCCCACCCAGGGCGTGAAATCGCCCGCCTCGGTTTCACCGCCTTCGAGTACCCGGTCTACGTCGACGTGAAGGTGCGCACCGCCGGCGACTACGGGGTGACGGCGACGGTGGAAGACCCTCCGGCACTCGCGGTGCTGCACGTGGCAGAAACGATCCTCTGGGGCAATCCTCCGGACCCGAGCCACGATAAACTGCGGCTGACCGCAGCCGAAGCTCTGTTTGGATGCTCCACCGCATGCCTTGCCCCCGAAGGCAAGCGCTCCAGCGGTCTTCCACCGACCGCCTTCCTGTCCAACCCCTCGGCCTGCCAGTCCGGTGAAGTCAGCTTCGCTGTGACGAGCTACCAGCTGCCGGGGCAGGTGTTCAGCAAATCCGCACCGATGACGCCGATCACGAACTGCAGCGGTCTGCCCTTCGAACCGAGCTTCGAAGCCACGCCGACCAGCCACAAGGCGGAAGCGCCGACCGGTCTGAAAACGGCCCTGAAACTCCCGCAGTCCACCGATCCCGAAGTCCCTGCGACGGCGACGATGCGTGAAGCGCGCGTCACCCTGCCTGAAGGAATGGGGATCAACCCCTCCGCCGCCGACGGCCTCGCTGCCTGCTCGGAGGCGCAAGTCGGCTTCCACGAAGAAGTCGATGCAGCCTGTCCCGACGCCTCGAAGCTCGGGACGGCGACGATCGTCTCCCCGGATCTTTCCGAACCGATCGAAGGCGCGCTCTACCAGCGCACCCCCGAACCCGGGCACCAGTTCCGCCTCTGGCTTGTCTCCGATGCCCTCGGCCTCCACATCAAGCTCCCCGGCGAGATCAAGGCCGACCCGAACACCGGCCAGCTGACCGCGGTCTTCTCTAGCCTGCCCCAGGTCCCGGTCGAAGAGATCGACTTTGACGTTTGGGGCGGGCCGAGGGCGCCACTCGTGAACCCCGCCAGCTGCGGCACCTACTCGACCGCCTACGCCTTTACCCCGCACTCCGAAGATCCGCCGGTCTCCGGTCAGAGCCAGATGACGATCGACGAAGGCTGCAACCAGGGCTTTGCGCCCAAGTTGCATGCCGGCGCCACCAATCCTGTGGCCGGCGCCTTCTCTCCCTTCATCTTCGACCTCACTCGCGAAGAACGCGAACAAGGGTTGCGGGGCTTCGAACTCACCCTGCCCGAGGGTGAGCTCGCGAAGCTGAAGGGCGTGGCGCTCTGCCCCGACGCTCAGGCCGCAGCCGGAGCCTGCCCGGCCGATTCGAAGATTGGCTCGGTCACGGTGGCGGCCGGTGCCGGTCCCGATCCGCTCTGGCTGCCCCAGCCGGGCAAGTCCCCGAGCGCGATCTACCTCGCCGGTCCCTACGAAGGCGCCCCCTTCAGCATCGTCACGGCTGTTCCCGCGCAAGCTGGCCCATTCGACCTCGGCACGGTGGCGGTGCGCTCGGCGCTCGACGTGAATCCCGAAAGCGTCCGCGCCGTGGTCAAGGCCGACCCGCTGCCCCGCTTTGTCGAAGGGGTGCCGGTGATCTACCGCCGCCTGCACGCGGTGATCGCTCGCCCCGAATTCTCCTTGAACCCAACGGACTGCCGGGAACTGTCCCTCGGTGCGCGGGTCACCTCGATCAAGGGTGCAGTGGCCGAACCTACCGACCGCTTCCAGGTCGACGGCTGCAGGGCGCTCGGATTCAAGCCGAAGCTCTCCATGAAGCTTCGAGGCGGCACCGAACGCAGCCAGTTCCCCGCCCTTAACGCCACGCTCAAAGCCAGGCCGGGCGATGCCAATATCGGCCGCGTCTCGGTCAACCTGCCTGCTTCGGAGTTCCTGGCCCAGGAACATCTCGGCACGATCTGCACCCGCCCGCGCTTCGCCGCCCACAACTGTCCCAAGCGCTCGGTCTACGGCTATGCCAAGGCCTGGACGCCGCTTCTCAATAAGCCCCTGGAAGGGCCGGTCTACCTGCGTGCAAATGGCGGCGAACGTGAACTACCCGATTTGGTGGCGGCGCTCAGCGGAGAATTGGAAGTTGACCTCGTTGGCTACATCGACTCCCACAACCGCGGAATCCGCACCACCTTTGCCGCGGTTCCCGATGCCCCCGTCTCTCGCTTTGTTCTGAAGATGAAGGGCGGGGAGAAGGGCCTGCTCGAAAACTCATCCGATCTTTGCCGACACCAACATCAGGCCACGGTGGCAATGCGGGCGCAAAACGGACGGGCCCTGATTTTGCGGCCAGTGTTGGGGGTTCCGTGCGGAAAAGCCTCATCGAAGTGACGCCGTTTTGCCTTAGACCACGACGGTCCATTGCTGCTTTGCCCAGTAATGGGAGAGGCGCAGAACCTCCCGAGACGCATCTCGCAAAAAGAAGGCAAACGGGAAGTTCAATCAAACCTGAGTACAAGCTCGGCCAAGGAAGGAAGTAACTCTCATGCACAAGAAAATCATCACCGCCTGCATGGCTGTGGCTGCCCTCGCAGCCTTTGCCCTGCCGGCAAGTGCCTCGGCGGCTTCGCCTGTGCTGACAACCGCGACGGGCGAAGCATGGAAAGGTGCCTTCAGAGCCGTAAACATCGGCGCAACCAAGTTCACATCAGAGAAAGGTGGTACCACCATCGAATGCAGCAACGATGTCCTGACCGGCAACGTGATCACGAACGCCGGCCTTGGTGGAGCGATCGTGGGTGAAGTCACCTCCGCCAGCTTCAAGGGCACCGAAGCAGAAGAACGCTGCAAGTCGAGCCTCGGATCGGTCACAGTCGAGACCGGCAACCCGGAGGGACCGGTGGAAAACGGCACCCCCTGGTGCATGAGGGCTGAACCGGGTGCGGCGATGGAACTGAGGATTCGCGGCGGCAAGTGCTCGGAAGCAGCCCGGAAGATCACATTCATCATGGTGATCCACAGCCTGCTCACCATCACCTGCAAGTACGAACGAACCGCGTCGGTCAGCGGCACGTACAACACATCGCCCGAAGACGCGATGGGAGTAGTCGACGGGCTCAATCACCCTGAACAATCCACATTCACGGGTGAGGCCGGCAATTCGAGCTCCTGCCCCGAATCGGGGGTGCTCGACATGACGTTCGAACTCGAGACGGGCACTGGAGCAACACTCACTATCTCCTAGCGAACCGCATCAGAAGGACACAGCCAGGGCCGCGTCCAACGCGGCCCTGGTGTAAAAGCGACGAGGTGAAGGCGATCCCGGATGGCTGGGCTAATTCCGCTTACCTAAGATGGTCAGACCCCGTCGCCTTGAATTGGCCACTCTAATTTGCACAAGTTGTCACCCGCGTTTTTATGCACACTATCGTGGAGTTCCTATATGGTTTCACTAGGGTTTGTTCAGGGTCCATTCATTGGTGAAAGGCCCTAACTGGCGTTCCGAATAGGGAGGGTTGAATGATTTCTCGGATTCACGAGAGGCTCGGCACCGCTGGGCTGGTAGTGGCGATTGTGGCATTGGTTGCCGCGCTTGGAGGAACCGCATTCGCAATGGCGGGACTGAACTCCAAGCAGAAAAAAGAAGTCAAGGGGATTGCCAAGCAATTCGCCGGTAAACCGGGGCCTAAGGGCGCTACTGGGCCGCAGGGTCCTGCGGGGCAGCAGGGTCCAATTGGCGCCAATGGCAAAGACGGGGCTGCTGGTCCGACTGGTCCGAGCGGTTCGATGGGCGCCACGGGTCCGGCTGGTCCCACGGAAACTGCCCTTCCGTCCGGGAAAACTGAGATCGGCGTTTGGTCGTTTACTAATCACTCCACCGGCAGATCTTGGACGACCATCAGTTGGCCGCTCCACTTGGAAGGAGCGGGTAGCTTCGAAATGCAGTGGATCGGTGTAGGGGAATCGTCCACGGCGCAATGCCCAGGCAACTTCGAAAATCCAGCAGCGACCGCGGGCAGTATATGTGTCTATGCTCAAGAAGTCGAAAATACTGAAACGTCCTTTCCGGAATTTGCAACTGTTCCGCTGAGGGCGGGTCTGGTTCTGGAATTCAGTACCGCCGGTGGGAAAACGGAAAGCTGGGGACGGGGCAGTTGGGCAGTGACTGCGAAATAGCCGCAGTATTGGCCTAAATAAGTGACAGCGACCCGGGTTTCCGGGTCGCTGCTCTTTGTGATGACCGTCGCTCAGGCTGTGGAAGACTTGGCTCATGCCCTATCGTTTCAGCCAGGTCGACGTCTTCGGCAGCGGACCGTGCTCTGGTAATCCCGTGGCGGTAGTCCTTGACGCGGACGGTCTGGACGACGAGGAGATGCAGCGGTTTGCGCGCTGGACGAACCTCTCGGAGACGACCTTCATGCTGCCGTCGAGCGACCCTGGCGCCGATTACCGGGTGCGGATCTTTACGCCGGTGCTGGAGCTGCCGTTCGCCGGGCACCCGACGCTTGGTACCTGTCATGCCTGGCTCGAGGCTGGGGGAGAGCCGCGCGATCCGGGGGAGATCGTTCAGGAGTGCGGAGCGGGGCTGGTGCGGATTCGGCGCGGGGAGGAGGGGCTTGCTTTTGCGGCGCCGGCGCTGGTGCGATCTGGTCCCGCGTCTGCAGAGGACGCGGCCAAAGTGGCCGCTGTGCTTGACCTCGACCCGGCGGAGATGCTGGCGGTCGAGTGGGTCGATAACGGGCCAGGTTGGCTTGCTGTCCTGCTCGAGAGCGCCGAGCGGGTGTTGGAGCTGCGGCCGGGCGCGCTCGACTTCGATCTTGGCGTGGTCGGCTTTCACCCCGAGGGTGCGGAGGCGGCGATCGAGGTCCGTGCCTTCTTCCCGGTCAACGGCGTCGCGATGGAGGATCCGGTCACCGGCAGCCTCAACGCCTCGGTCGCCCAGTGGCTGCTTGGCAGCGGCCGGCTCGCCGCCCCCTACATAGCGACCCAGGGCGGTGCGATTGGCCGCGCGGGCCGCGTCCATGTCTCCCATGAGGGCGGCATGGTTTGGGTCGGCGGCCGCACCGAGACCGTTATCCGGGGCACGCTTGACATGTGACTAGAAGGGGCAAGTATCCCTTCTTAGGGGGTAAGAAATCGGCGCTGTAGAGCGCGAAAAATCTGTCCTGACGTAGCCCTACGTTCCCCGGCCGTAAAGCAAAGACCGGCCGGAGGCGCTGCGGACACAGACACCCCCGGCCTGAGCAAAGAAGGGACGTGACCCTCCAATGCCTGACCGAGACACTAGCCCGCCTCCCGACCAGGAGCGCGGCGACAAATCAACCCAGCGGGCGATCCTCAGCTTCCTATTGGCCGAGTGGCCCGCCCAGCACACGGCCTTTTCCCTGATATGGATGGGGAGATTCGGGGACGTCGATGCCTTGCGGGAGGCGCTGAGGTTCCTCCACATGGCCGAACTCGTCTTCGTGACCGAAGACGAAAAGGTCATCCCCACCCCAGCCGCTCGGCACTTCGACTGGCTGGAGCTTTCATGAGCATCAAAGAGCGTTTCGGCACCAACCTGCGCCGTGCCCGGCGAAAGGCGGGGCTGACGCAGGAAGAGGTAGCGCTGCTGGTTGAAATGGACCGGGGGAAGATCAGCAATTTCGAGACCGGGAAGGGGACGCCGCGCCTCGACACGCTTCTCAAACTCATGGGTGCCCTTGACTGCCGCGCCGACGAACTGGTCGAGGGATTGGCTTGGAGGCCGGACCCGATGGCCTACGGGCGCTGGGAGGTCGGCGATGCTTAAAAGCACCCGAAGGGGCGCGGTGCTGCCGACGCGCTCGGCGCTCTATGCCTACGAGCTACTGGATACGTAGATAGGTCTCAGTGGGGCGGCTCAAAGCAATGAGCCGTCCCACTCTCACTCGCCGCCCCTAATGTGGGGGAGCCAAGCGTCGTGAGCCGACCAAGTGATTACGTCGCTCACGCCGACCAGAAGGGTCCTCACATCATCGCCAGGCGACTCTTGACGGTCGTCTAGGAGCGAGTAGCGGTGGAAGCCATTGACCCCCGCTAGGTCACTGAACTTCGTGTAGACGCTGGCCACTTGATTCCAGTGGCCACCAACGGGCTCCAAGATCGTGTGGGTGTGCGGGACGTAGATCGTGGCGCGGTGGGAATGCCCCGACGACCCTTGAAGCTTGTGTTCACGTTCAACGGGAACTTTGGACTGCCGTAGGGTCTCGTCAACGAGTCGCACGAACTCGTTTTCCTCCGACTCTTTGCGGCGACTGGGCTTCTGACAGGCGATGCTCGCCGCGACCTGAGCCGATGCGCTTGCTACCCGCAGAACGTTTTCCCCCAACTCAGCGGGAGTGCATTGCGTTCCCAGGCGTCCCTCGAAGACCGCTACGCCGTTGGCGCGAGCTGCACCCCGTGCAATGTCGGAGACGATCCCGCGTTCGTAATCGGAGCGGAACTCCTGGTCGGCCAGTCCCTCCCCGTAGTCGGAGACCTCCATCTTGTCGCCCATCTCGCGCACCCAGACCACGACAGCATCACCATCGGGATACTCGAAGGGGGTAAGGCAGCCGATCCGCCCCGACCCGTCCGCTAGAACCTCGCAGGCAATGTCCTCCGCGACTGCGGCAAGGACCGTCTCTTTGACGCTCATAGGGGTTAAGTGATCAGACATCACGTTCTTTGCCGATCTCCAATTGCAGGCCGCTAGCCGGGTCGCTGTAGTCGGGCCGGAAGTCAATGCGGGCGCGTTCGCAGAAGACTTCGAGTATGCGCTCATGAGAGGCGTCAGACAGGTTCTCCAATGGCCATGCACAGTTGAGCCCAAGGCCCTGTCGCCAACGGTGCTCATGCTCCGGACAAAGGATGGTGCCGGGACAGTCGGCGGGACGCCCGGCCGGGTTGGAGTGACGCATCGGCTGCTTCACGTCGAGGCGATAGATCTCGGCGCGGTGAAACGAAAGCTTGAAGATCCAACGGCGCGGAAGGGTCGGGTTGACGTAGAAGAAGACCGTGCCCTGCTGGACCGCTTCAACCTCTACCGGCGCTTGCCAGATCACCTGCGTCGGGCTGCCGTTCTGCCAAGCGATAGGCGAGGCAGAAGGCACGACCTTCTGCGCTTCCATGAACGCGTCCACTTCCCCCTGCAACAGATCCACGGCTGCAAGTCTTCCAGTTCTAGGGCCGGTTGGCGCTACCCTGAGGGCATGGCTCCTATGTCTTCGCCGCGATGAGCGGGCGTAAGTCGAGCAAGCGCCCCGCGCCAGAGCGGGAGCAGCGAAGCCGCGAGGAAGTACTGAGCGACTTCCGCAAGATTGCTGGACCGCTGCGCGGTCGTAACCGCGACGAGAAACCAAAGCCCTCCCGCGCATAGCTGCCTAGACGGCCGCTCGGTCGATCAACGCCAGGAACATCGCCCTGTCGTCATCGCGGCGGTTGTAGCGCCACGTGAACTCGTTCAGGTAGCCCTGGAGCCATTTCTTGGAGACGGCGTGGTAGGTGCCGGCGAGTCCTCGCTTGAAGTTCCCGAAGAAGCCCTCAATCGTGTTGGTATGCACGTCGCCTTCGACGTAGATTTTCTCGGCGTGGCGGATGCGCCGATGGGCTTTGAAGTGCTGATCAAGCTTGCGGTAGCCGACCCACTCGTCCGTGAAGACCATCGAGGACGGCAGGACGAACTGCTCCACAATTGAGCGCACCGGCTTCTGCTCGCGGTTCTCCGCCAAGGTCGCTCGGATGCGACCTCCGCGCTCGACCATCCCGACGACCGTAGTCTTCGTTTCTTTCGCCCATCGCACCGCTTCGCGACGGTTCATATGGCCGAGACTGGCGCGGGGCTTGCCGCCGATCGCAGTCTCATCGACCTCCACTTCGCCGGACAGAGGTTCTCCGTCCAACTCGTCCATGAGCTGATTGCGGATTTTGTTCAGCATCCGCCAGGCGGTCTTGTAGGTGACGCCAATCTCGCGCTCTAGCTGTTTTGCGCTGATTCCGCAGCGGGTCTGCGAGACCAGAAACATCGCGTAGAACCAGAGCTGTAGCGACGTAGAGGACTTGTGAAAGATCGTGTCTGCGGTGGGGTGCATGTGGTACCCGCAGTAGTCGCAGTCCCAGGCCGGTCGACCACTCACGCGGTGGAAAGGGCGGTCCAGTTCGCACTTCGGGCAGAAGGCCTTCTTGCCCTCTTCATTTATCGCACAGCGGGTCCGCCAGAGCCACTGCAAACACGCCTCGTCGTCGGGGAACTCCCGCATGAACTCCATGACGGAGTAGCGGGAATCAGAGGACGCGGCGCGGACTGGATTCGTGCGTGAGACAGGCGGCATGTCCGCTATTCAAGCAGAATTCTTACCCCCTGTCAAGGGATACTTGCCCTAGAAGGTCACCGATACTCTCGCCATGGACGAGGTCTTCAAGGCGCTGGCGGATCCGACCCGCCGGGAGCTGCTCGACCGCCTCTTCGCGGAGGACGGGCAGACGCTCACCGCCTTGGAGGAGCAGCTGCCGATGTCCCGCTTCGGCGTGATGAAGCACTTGAAAGTGCTGGAGGGGGCAGGGCTGGTGACGACGAGGCGGCGCGGCCGCGAGAAGCTGCACTTCCTCAACCCCGTCCCGATCCGGCTCATCCACGACCGCTGGGTGGGCAAGTACGCGCAGCCCTGGGCCTCGGCGCTCAGCGAGCTGAAGCGAGACATCGAGAACAGCGAGAACGAGGAGGACCAACGATGAACGACGAGCAGCCCTACGCAGTGATCGGCGGGCGCGGCACGATGACCGTGTTCGAGATCTACATCAAGACGACGCCGGAGCGGCTCTGGGAGGCAATCACCAGCGAGGAGATGCGCGCCCGCTACAGCTTCGGGGTGGGGACGGTCTCCGACTGGACCGAGGGGTCCGAGTACAAGGCCGGCGTCCCCGGCGTGATCGACATCGCCAGCGGCGAGAACCTCGAGGTCGACCCGCCGCGACGCCTGGTGCAGAGCTTCACCGCGCTCTGGAGCGAGGACGTCAAGCGCGAAGGCACCTCGCGGGTGACGTGGGAGATCGATCCGGTCGGCACCTCTTGCCGCCTGCGCGTCACCCACGACCAGCTCGGCGAGGCGGCCAACAGCGAACTCTACGGCGGCTGGCCGATGGTCCTCTCCGGCCTCAAGACCCTGCTGGAGACCGGCGAGGACCTCGACACCCCCGGCTCGCTGCGCTACTCCGGCGCCGCCGGGTCCTGAGGGTCGAGTGCGGGTGGGCTGCTCGCTCGGGCTGTCCCAGGTGCGCGCGGGCGAGCGCTCACCCCGCGGGGGGAGGGCGTCGATCTTCCGCTCCGGGTCGAGGATTTCGCGGATCCGCTTGGAAACGGTGTCGCCTCGCATGTAGTGGAGCAGCGGCACCAGGATGAAGGCCTCGTGCTCTTCCCGGAAGAGCGCGTGGAGGGCATCCATCCGCTTGACCAGGTCGTCGCCGCGAAGCGGCGCCTGCGCCTCAGGGGTGGACGCCTTGACGGCGTCGGCGAGCTTGCGGTAGTCCCGGGGGCTGAGGTGGATGACCAGCCAGCGGCGATGGTCGGTCCAGATCTGCGCCACGGACGAGCCGCTCTCACCCGCCTCCTTGTCTCGGCGCAGCCCCTCGGCGAGGACGGCCGCCCCCACCGCCGCTTCGGCGAGCTCGGAGCGCCGTTCCGCCCAGAACCCGTAGCCGCGGCCGACGGCCAGGCCGATGACGACGCCGAAGAAACCGATCAGGGCGGCAGCCATCCCTGCATGCAAGCAAACGCGGGCTTTCGCTCCCTAAAGAGGGCGTTTCAGGCGGCGTCGAGCTCGGTGACCAGTGCCTCGACCCGGCCGGCGATCTCGTCGCGGGTTGCTCGGACGACGTCGAGGGGCTGGCCCTTGGGGTCGGGGAGGTCCCAGTCGAGGTAGCGGCGGCCGGGGATGTAGGGACACTCGTCGCCGCAGCCCATCGTCACCACCACGTCGGCCCACTCGGCGTCCGCGGTGGTGAGGCGGCGCGGCCGGCGGTCGCTGAGGTCGATGCCGAGCTCCCCCATCGCCTCGACCACCTCGGGGTGGACGCGCTCGCCCGGCGTCGTCCCGGCCGACCGGGCGCCGTGGCGCCCGCCCGCCACGCGTTCGAACAGCGCCTGGCTCATCTGCGAGCGGCCGGCGTTGTGGAGACAGACGAAGAGGGCGTTGGCCATCAGCCGGGAAGCCAGGCGCTGAGCTCGTCGAGGGCGCCGGGGAGCACGTAGTAATAGGCCCAGAGGCCACGCCGCTCGGAGGCGACGATGCCGGCGTCGCGGAGGACCTTGAGGTGGTGGGAGACGGTCGGCTGCGAGAGCTCGAAGAGGGGGACCAGCTCGCAGACGCAGACCTTGCCGGCGTGCTTGCGCAGGACGTCGACGAGCTGCAGGCGGATCGGGTCGCCGAGCGCCTTGGCGATCGCCGCCATCCGCTCGGCCTGCTCCGGGGAGACGTCGGGATGAACCGGCGCCTCGGAGCGGCACTCGCCGGCGGGGCGCTTGGTCTTCGGGGCGAGCTCCAGCTCTACGGGCATCTATTTATATATATCTATTGAAATTACGTATGTCAATGGAATAGGGTGCCGCCGTGACCGCCTCCCCACTGCCCAGGCGCCTGCTTGCCGAGTTCCTCGGCTCCGCCTTCCTGGCGGCGACGGTGATCGGGTCCGGGATTGCGGCCGCCTCGCTCTCGCCCGGCGACACCGGCCTGCAGCTGTTCGAGAACGCGGCGGCGACGGCGGCCGGCCTCTTCACTTTCATCCTCATGTTCGGGCCGGTCTCAGGCGCCCATTTCAACCCGGTCGTCTCGCTCCTCGACGCCGCCTTCGGCGGCCTGCGCTGGCGCCACGCGCTCGCCTACATCCCCGCCCAGGTCGCAGGCTGTGTCGCCGGCGCGGTCGTCGCGAACGCGATGTTCTCGCTGAGCGCGATCAGCATCTCCACCCACCATCGCGCCTCGCCCGGGCACCTCTTCGCCGAGGTGGTGGCGACGCTCGGCCTCCTGCTGGTGATCTTCTCCCTGGCGCGGACCCGGCGCGGGGAGCTGGCGCCGGCGGCGGTCGGCGCCTACATCGGCGCCGCCTACTTCTTCACCAGCTCGACCAGCTTCGCCAACCCGGCGATCGACATCGGCCGCGTCTTCTCCGACACCTTCGCCGGCATCGCCCCCGCTTCGGTTCCGGCCTTCGCCGTGGCGCAACTGGCGGGAGCGGCGCTGGCCTTCGGCATGATCCGGGCGCTCTACCCGGACCTGACCCCGGACGAGGCCGCGGACGCGGTGCTCCCGCACGCCGAGAATGCCGATCCCTCCTAGCGACGCGGGCGGTTGAAGGCCGCATCCGATTTTGAGCACAGTGGATGTGCTCAAAGTCGGATGCGAGGGGTCCTTGCCAACCGAAGACACCGGATTTCCGGCGCCGGCTGCGGCGGCGGTCCCGGATCCCGGCGGTTCGGGGTCGGGGCGCGGCGGCCCGGGTGGCCCCGGATCGGGTGCCGGCGACGGCGGCCGTGGGTCTGGGCGCGGCGGCCCCGGGTACGGCGTGTCGAGACGCGGCTCCATGTCCCGCCCTTACCCCATAGCGCTCCAACCCGAACTGCATCAAATTTCCGGCCTGGCAGGTAGGAAATTTGATGCAGTTCGGAATTTGAGGCCGGTTTCTCCTGGCTGTACCGTGGGGTAGCGGGAGCGCACCCGAACGAGGAGGAGCTGCCGATGAGCCAACCGACCTTGGAGGACGCCCGCGCCTTGACCGAGTGGCGCCCGCCGCTGGGCGTTCTCTCCGTCTATCTCGGCTTCGACCCCGCCGACCGCAGCGGCGCCTGGCGGACCGAGCTGCGCAACGGGCTCGACGCCGTGCTGGAGGCGAACGAGGACGCCGAGCACGAGCGCCGCGTCGCCCTGCGCGAGACCGCGAAGCGGCTGATGGAGCGGTTCGAAGACGGCGACTTGCGGCCGCCGCCGCGCGGCGAAGCGGGTTTCGTCGAGGTCGCCGAGAAGGCGGGCGCCGAGCGCTGGTGGGGGATGGCCATCGCCCCGGTCGCCGACGCCTGCGTCGAGTACGGCGAGGAGCCGATGGTGTCGCCCCTGGTCGACCTCTCCTGCCGCGGCAAGGCCCGTGGCGTCGCCCTGCTCTCCTCCGAGCGGGTGCGGCTGCTGCGCAGCGCCGACGGCACCCTTGAGGACGTCGAGAACTGGGAACTGAGCGTCACCATGCTCGACTGGCGCGAGCGCAAATCGCAGACCACCAACAACCCCGCCCGCGCCCAGGGCGTCAGTGCCTCCGGCCACGACCAGTTCGGCGAACGCCTCGACCACAATCGCGCCCGCTTCCTCTCCGAGTGCGGCGGCCTCGCCGCCCGCTCACTGGAGGAGAACGAGCTCGACGAGCTGCTCGTCTTCGGCCCGCCAAACGACCTCGAGAGCTTCAACGCCGGCTTCAATTCCGCCCAGGCGCGACTTACCCACGGAGGCGATGCCGAGCTGATTTCCGCCCCCAAGGGCAGGCTGACCGAGGTCGTCGCCGACGTGGCCGCACGGCTAGAGGACGAACGCGAGCGGGAGCTGGTCGAGCGGGCTGTGGGCGAGGCCAGGGGTGGCAGCCGCGGAGCGCTGGGGGTGCAGGAGACGGCCGAGGCGCTGACCGAAGGCCGGGTCGACCACCTCGTCCTCGACGGCGGCCTTGGCGAGCGGGCCGAGCCGCTGGTCCGCGGCGCCCTCGCCGGCAGCGCCCAGGTGACCTTCGTCCACGACGAAATCGCCGCTCCGTTAGCCGAAGCCGAAGGAGTAGCCGCGATCCTCCGCTACTGACGGGCCAAAATTTCGCCTCCGCATGGCCGACGGGACGAAAACCGCCCTATATAGACGGAAATCGTCCCGTCGGCGGTGGGGAGTGTGATTTGCGCACGGTTCGCTCGCGCCCTGGCGGGGGTAAGGGGAGAGCGAGGCCAGAGACTCGAAAGGAGAAACTTTGAGCATGCAAGAGCGGGTCGCCGGCGGGGCCTTGGGCAAGGTGGTCGGTCGGGCGAAGCAACTGGCGGGAGCGGCACTGGGCCGCGAAGACCTGCACCGCGAGGGAGCGCTGCAGGAGGTTCGGGCGGACGCCGAGGCGGAGGCCGCCACCCGGGCGACCGAGGCCGAGCGCAGGGAGCAGGAGGCGGAAATCGCGGCCGAGCGGGCGGAGACCGAAGCCGAGCGCCGCGAGGTCGAGCTGGAGGCAGCCGAGATCGAGGCCGAAGAGCGGGCCGAGTCGAAACGGGCCGAAGCAGAGCGCGAGGCCGCCAGCCGCGCCCAGGTCGAGAAAGCCGCTGCCGAGCGCGAGCGCCTGGTCAAAGAAGAGCGCGCCGAGGCCAAACGCCAGGAGGCCGACGCCGAGAAGCAAGAGGCAAAACGCGAGGCCGCCGAGCTGCAGCGCGAAGCCGACCGCGCCGAAGAAGCCGCGGCCACGATCGACCCGAAGGAGGAGTAGCCCGATGTCGATGCCGACGATCTCGAAGACGATCTTCAACTCGTCGATCAAGCTGGCGCGGACGCCGTTCGACCTCGCGCTCGGCGCCCTCGGCGGCTCCGAGTCGCAGGCCAAGCACCTGGTCGACCGCGCCGAGGCCGGCGCCCGCAGCGCCACCGGCGTCCTCTTCCGCGACGAGGGGCTGCGCGAAGAGGGCCGCACCGCGCTGCTGGCGACCAAGGAGCGCGAACGGGCGGTGCGCCTGCGCGAGAAAGCCGAGGTGCAGGAGCGCGAGGCCTCCGAGCGCCAGGCCGAGGTCTCAGAAGCCGCCAAGGAGGCCGCCGCCGAGGCGCGCCGCAAAGCCGAGCAGGAGCGGCGCAAAGCGGAGAAGCGCCGCCGCGAACGCGAGGCCCGCGCCGCCAAGGCCGAGCGGAAAAAGAAGGAGAAAGCGGCGAAAGCGGCCGCCAAAGCCGAACGCACTAACGCCAAAGCCGAGAAGGCTGCGCAGCTGGAGAAACTCGCGGCCAAACAGGAGAGCATCGAGGCCAAAGAGGCGGCGGCGGCTACCGAGCGCGAAGCCGAGGCGCTGGCGCAGGCTGCCGAGCGGGCGAAGAAGGCGCGAAAGGACGGCACCGGCAGCTAGCCGGCGCCGGAGGTCCCAATGGCAGGGTCGAGGACCTTCTTTCACTGTCATCCGGCCGCAAGCGACCCCGGGGAGCTGCTCGATCCCGAGAACCAGGTCAGCGAGCCCTGGGGCGAGCCCCAGTACGGCCGTTGCGACAAGTGCAGCGGCAGCGGCACCACCGTGTACGAGTGTTTCTCCTGCATCGAGGCAGGGTCCGACCCCGATTGCCCCGCCTGCCAGGGGCGGGTCCGCTTCGAGGAGACCTGCCCCACCTGTCAGGGGAGCGGCGAAATCCAGCGCACCCAGCGGCGCGGGGTCGCCGTCTTCCCCAGCCGTGCGGGCCTCTACCGTTACCTCGCCTGGAAAAACGACTCCGACACCGACGGCAAGCTGGTGGTCGAGGTGGCGGGCAACCTCAGCGACGACTGCGACCTTGACGCCGACCACGGGGCCCTGCTGGTCTTCCCGCAGCGGCTGGTCTCGGTTGAGCCGCTCGACGCCGAGGTCGTCGAGGCGATCCGCCAGCGGACGGGAGAAGAGGCGGGAGCCCGCTCCGGCAGGAGCTGACGGTCGGGGCCCCTGAAGGGGCAAGAGACCCCGACCGCATTCATCAACTAGGAGGAGGAGACGAATCTCCAGCCCTATCCCCTGAAACCCGCTCCAGGTACCCGGGTGGCAGGTTCCTAATCACGCCGCGATTTATCGAGGCCCATCCGCTCGGCCAGTCCCGTCATCTCCAGCAGGCGAGTTACCTCCGGTGAGGCGCTGGGGAGGAAGCTGAGCTTGCCCGCGTCTGGACGGCCCAATGCCGTCACCAGCAGGGAGACTCCGGTCGAGTCGAGGAACTCGAGCTTGCCGAGGTCGACCACGACCCCCTTGCCGGAGCCGAACGCCTCGGCCAAGGTCAGTTCGACCGTCTTGGCGTTGGAGAGGTCGAGCTCACCGTGCAGGGCGAGGCGCACGGAGTCGGGCGCGACGACTTGGTGGACGACGAGCGGGCCGTCCCTGACTTCGGTATCGCTGATGGCGGGCACTTCCCTTCCCTCCCTTCGCTTGGCTCCGGAAGTCTCGGGGGCGCCCTGCGCGGGGCGCCAGCGGTCTTGCCTTATGACAGGGAGCGCCTGCCCCGGACCGCGAATGCGGCACGGGCAAACCCCCTTGACGATGCTACCGCAGTCTGGCGAGACCGTTCGAAGGAATTGGCGCCAGGCGCCTGCGGGCGGCGAGCACGCGCCGCAGCAGCTGGTCGCGTCTCAGCGCCGGCCCCAGCTCCGGGCCGCGGATTTCTTGACTGGAAGCTGCGCGAGGGGTCGCGCCCTTGGGGCTGAGCGATGCAGATGGCGGGTTCATCTTTCCTCCGGGCTGGGAAAATCGGGTGTTCTAACGGGCCTCTCCCAATCTCCGTCGCGGCGCCGTGAAAATGAGCGGTTTACCTCTCGACACAAACGGCGCTGCGACCGTTGTGCCTTGCGGCGCAAATACCCGAGGACCGATCGCTCAAAACGATTTTGCCATGTATGTCACTCGCAGTTTGCGGGGGTGTCGCGAACGGTGGAACCTGTTTCGAGGCGGCGATAGCCGGGAAGACAGATCGCAAAGAGACTTAGAGCAAGCGAGCTGCAGCCATGAACCAGTTGGGTTTCCAGCACGAGGCCCTGATCTACGAGGGCGACGACGAATACCTGGCGGGGACGATCCCTTTCCTGCGGGCTGCCCTGGAGGCGGGCGAGCCGGCCATGGTCGCCGTCGGACCAGCCCAAACCGCGCTGCTCGAAGCCGAGCTAGGAACGGACGCGCAGGCGGTTCGCTTCGCCGACATGCAGGAGGTGGGGCGGAATCCGGCCTTGATCATCCCCCTCTGGCGGGAGTTCGTCGACGAGAACGGCGGCCGCTCGGTGCGGGGAATCGGCGAACCGGTTTGGGCCGCGCGCAGCACGGCGGCGGTGGAGGAGTGCCAGCGGCATGAGTCGCTGCTCAACGTCGCCTTCGCGCCGGGGACGCCCTGGTCGCTGCTCTGCCCCTACGACGCGGGCTCGCTCGAGGATGGCGTCCTCGAGAAGATCGCCTCCTCCCACAGCCAAGTCCGGCACGAAGGGCGTATCGAGTCAAGCTCCTGCTTTGACCCCGAGGCTGACTGCTTCGCCGGCGATCTGCCGCCGCCGGCCGCGACGCCCGAGACCTTCGCCTTCGGCTTGAAGGAGCTCTCCGAGGTGCGCCGCCGCGTCGCGGCTGCGGCCGAGCAGGGTGGGGTGGATCCGCGTGGAGTCGCCGACTTCGTCATCGCCGCCAGCGAGCTCGCCGCCAACAGCGTCATGCACGGAGGAGGCAGCGGGACCCTGCGGCTCTGGCGGGAGAAAGGCAGCCTGGTCGCCGAGGTCGAGGATCAGGGCCGGATCGAGGAGCCGTTGGTGGGGCGGCTGCGCCCGGGTCTCGCCCAGGAGGGAGGCCGCGGGCTTTGGCTCGCCAACCAGCTCTGCGACCTCGTCCAGATCCGCTCCGGCAGGGCCGGCACCAAGGTGCGCCTGCACCTGGCTGCGTACGAACACGCCTTCGTCTAAAGAGGAGCGTCGCAGGCGTAGGGGAGACCGGGCCGGGTATTCGGATGCTCCTATGTCAAGCCACCGCCGCAATCTGAGCGGGGGACCCCCTGGGGGTGGCGCAAGAGGTAAAGGTAAAACAAGCGAAGACGGAGGCGGACCTCTGGGATCGTTTTAGTCGTACTCGCGATCCGACGACCCGCGAGGACCTGGTCCACCTCTACCTGCCGTCGGCGCGCGGCATCGCGCTCGGGTTCTCGCGCGGCGGCGAGTCCTTCGACGATCTGCTGCGGTCGCGAGTGTCGGATTGCTGGAGATCGAGACGACCGACGTGCTGGAGGCGATGGAGGCGGTCGAAACCGGCGCACGCTCTCGATCGACCGGCCGCCACGGATCGATGGCGACGAGGAGGCGGACAACGCGGAATGGCCGGGGGCGGAGGACGGCGGCTCCGCTCTGGTGGAAAACCGCCTGGCGCTGACGAGCGCGCTTCCGGACCTGGAGGAACGTGAGCTGCTGATCCTGCGCCGGGTGCTGGCGCGAATACGGGAGGCTGCCGATGCTGAAGTCACTTAGGTACACACACAGTGTGTAAGTGTGTGTACTAACTTCCCAGTCGTACACTTGCGCCATAGCGAAAAACCCAAGAATTTGAGCGGCAATTGGACGGGGTGTCTCTTTTTCACCCTCAAAATTTCCGGCGGCCACTTGACATGCGGCTATTGGTCACATAGCATGCTGCCGCGCCTTATCGCGCCCAGGGAATGAAAGGCCTTCCACGCGGGAGGATGGACATGGGACCAGGGCGTTGATCCGCAGGGAACGGGTTAGCGCCGAGGCCGCAGGCATAAACGATCAAAAACACTGGAGTTTGTCTCAGCTTGCCAAGCCCTGCTGGTATCGGATGGGTTGAGAGCCTCCTTCGATCTTCGTCAGCACGCTTCCCGAAGCCGGAGATCGCCCTTTATTTGTCTCGCTGTCCAACCGCAGGGCCCAAGCCAACGGAGCAGCAATGCCCCTGAGCCACCGAAAACTAAATAAGTAGCTAGGAGCCTTGGGGAAGGGGAATGTGAGCAACGCCGGTAAGCAGAAGAAGAGAGCGAAAAGCGGTCGCCCCGGAAACAGTAGTCGCCCCCCGAAGCTGGTGGGACCCTCACAGCGAGCAACGGAGTTGCTGGAGCGCCTGCTGCCGGCGCAGGACGAGCAAAGTGGGACTGCATTCGCCGATCGGCAAACCAGACGGAGGGCCGCGCACAAGATGGAGCAGGCCTTCGACCAAATGAAGGAGACCTTCGGTGCCATTGAAGAGGCGATCGATGAAGAGAAAACCAGTAACGAACAGCGGGAATGGACGGACCGTGACCGCCGTCGTGAATCCGACGAACACATTCGTGAACGGGTGGAGAACCGCAAGGACGTTCGTCTTGAAGTTGAAGTGGAAGAGCGGCGGAGGGCTTTGCGCCGTAAGGATGTGATGCTGGGTTTGATTGTGTTCACCGTACTGGCTGCGGTAGTACTGGCTTTCATCGCGGTACAGCGTAAGGAGCTGGGATTTGCGGGTGCCTCCGCGTTCACCACGGGGTGCGTGATGTACCTACTCCGCTCGCCACTGGGGGGCGGGCGGCAGCGCTCGCCGGGCCGCAGCTAGGACTCCTCGTAGGGTCTTCTCTCCAGCCAGCAGATCTGCCCCTCGCCGGCCTGCTCGTTCAGTTTCTGCAGCACCGCCCAGTGCCCGACCTCGCCGGCCTCGGCCATGGTCATGAACTCGAAGCCGTCAAGCCCATCGGTGTCGTCACCGGCTCGATGCCGAGCCGACGATCCGACACCTGTGAGGTGCTCGATGCCGAGCGGCTCAGGCGTTCCGCTTGAACAGACCGGAGAGGGCGCCGCCGGCGCCCGCGAAGAACGCTCGGCGCGAGGCGGCGGTAAAGCGGCGGCGCTACCGCGTAGAGGATCTCCTCGAAGCGGCCGTAGGCCATCGTCGCCGCACCGCCGCCGCCACCGGTTCCTCCTCGCGCGCGCAGAGCGCCAACGAGGCGTCGCGCCGGGCCAACTGCAACGCCGCCGCGCGTCCGATCCCGCTCGACGCGCCGGTAGCCACGACGACCGCGTCCTCCAGCGCTCGCGGCACCAGGCGCCCCGGCCGGCTCAGCCCAGGCCCTTCTCCTCGGCGGCTTTGTAGGCGATCTGGAAAAAGTCAGAGATCGTCAGCGCCGTGAAGAGGGAGGCGACGAAGCGGGTGACGCGGGGGGCGAAGAGAAGGCCGACCGAGAAGCCGGCGACGACCCAGAGCCCGAGGCAGAAGGGGCAGATCAGCAGCTCGCCAATCGCCTTGCGAACGCCGGTCCCGCGGGAGCGCTCTTCGAACTCGGCCGGGCCACCGTTGCCTTCGAGTTCGGTGAAGGGTGCGCGCAGCGGGCTCGTCACCTTGTCCTTGGAGAGCAGCCGGGCGAGTTTGTGGGAGGCGGTGCCGACCAGCAGCAGCTCGTCCGGGTTGACCTGTTGCGGCAGCTCCCGGTCCTGGTGCTTGGCAAGCGCCAAGGCCGCCGCGACCAGCGCGCCGAAGCTGGTCATGAAGCTGAGGTAGGGCAGGAACGGCGGACGCTTCTCCGGCTCGGCGTAACCGGCGACCGGGGAGGGCGCGTCTCTTACAGAGGGAGTCACCCGTCACTTGCTACCCGCATTGCGCTGCCCCAAAGCCCCCGCTAGGATCGCCCGACTGCTTCGGGCTCAGGCGCCGGGGTAATCGGACCGATGATGCAGCGATTCAACGTCAACGAGCGCGACCTTCAGCCCGATTGCCGGGACATCCAGATCGAAGGCGAGCTCGACCTCGCCGTCGCCGGCCAGCTCGAAGAGGTGCTCAACGCCGCCGCGCAAAGCTACAAGCGCGTCCTGGTCGGGCTCCAGAACTGCACCTTCATCGACTCCTCCGGGATCGCGGTGATCCTCCGCGCCCACCAGCGGATGCGGGAAGACGGGCATTACCTCGTCGTCTATGCGCCGACTGACCAGGTTCTTCGGGTCCTCTCGATGACCGGCCTGACCGCCAACGGTCTCGTTTTCGACAGCGCCGAGGAGGCGCTGGCGGCGCTCGACGAGTCCTAGGGGCGGCGACTCGCGCGCACCGGCAGGCTCGATCTCTGCATGGGCGAGCGATTCGCCGCCGCAGCGGCGGGCGCCATCGCCGAACGGGGATAATGGCCAGGAGGGGCTGAGTCGGCGAGCCAGCGCTCAGGCTCGAAGCGGTCGCGCCTCGACCGCGGCGGGGTCGGTGACGACGAAGGTCGGCCGCGCCGTCAGCAGCCGGATCTGGAAGACGTCGCCAAACCTTTGCTGCTGGGCGCAGAAACTCGAGCGAGTCGCGGTGGAAGGCGACGGTCTGGACGAGGACGCCCTGCCATGACGGCACGTCTACCCTTTCTCGACGAAGCTGATCGCCTCGCCTGTACGAGAAGGTCAAGGTGGACACTGAGTCCACGTATACGATTTATATCTGCTCGCATAAGGAAGCTTTGCGAGCCAGGAATTAATACACAGTGTCCAAAATTGCACATTCTATTAGAAAGCCACATCACAACCCATAATTTTGTGGATTGTTTTCGCGGCGGCCTTCGTTAAGGATGCCGGGCTGACTGGGGATACGCACCGAGCGGGTTCCCGTCCCAACTTGAAATCGATAGGCGGGGGGAACCGTGCAACCAACGACGAGGCGCATCACTGGCGTTTCAGGGAGAACGATCTGGTGCTGAGGCCGTCGCTGGCTGGACGCGCCCACTGCGCGCTCTGTTTCGCCCTGCTTCTCCTCGCCATTACCGCGGTCCCCGTATTCGCTGCTGAAACGCCTGGGGGCGGCGAAGAAGCCCCGTCCCTCAGCGAAATCCCGGCCCCGAGCGCCGAAGAACTCGCCGGGGCCGAAACCGAACAGCGCGAACGCGCCGAATGGCTGTCGAGCCCAGAAGCCCGAGAAGAACGCGAAGCCTCCCTTACCGCCTACGCCTCACTCTCGGCCGACGAAGCCAAGAGCCTGCTCGTCGAAGCCTTCCCTGAACAGCTCGCGCAGCTAAACGCCGATCCGGCCCGTGTCCTCAGCGAACTGGAAGTCGAAAAGCCCCTCGGCACCTACGGGGCCCTGGTCGCAGATGAAGCGGGAGAAACCGCGATCCTCAACTCCTCCGCCCCGGTCGAGAGCGAACTGGGCGGCGAAGGCGAGCAGCCGGTCGACCTCGCGCTGGAAGAAACCGGCTCCGGCTATGTGCCGCAGAACCCGATCAGCGAAGTCGCGCTGCCGGGCTCAGCGGAAGGACCGATCCAGCTCGAAGGAGGAGTGGAAGTCGAACTGCCGGCGAGCGACGACCACGCTGCCGAGCCCCTGGGCGAAATGAACCTCTTCATGCCGGAAACGGAGACCACGACCGACACCCTGCTCGCGCCGAGGGCGGGTGGGGTGGAGGTGTTCGAGCAGCTGCGGTCGCCGGAGAGCCCGGAGCGGTTCAGCTTCAACCTCAGCCTTCCCGAAGGAGCGACCCTGCGCCCGAGCGAAGCCGGCGGGGCGGAAATCATAAGCTCATCAGGGGAGAAGATCGAGGAAGTGCCGCCGGCCTCCGCCACCGACGCCCAGGGCGCCGCGGTGCCGGTGACGACCAGCGTGGAAGGGGACTCGCTGGTCCTAGAAGTGCAGCATCGCTCACAGGAAATGGCATATCCGTTGCTCCTCGATCCAGAATTCGTCAACGACACCACCTCGTTCGGCGAATGGGTCCCCAGCCTGAATTCCCCCTACGAATACATCCTCAACAACAACGGCTCCAGCCTCGACGCGATCTCCAAAGGGCACTACAAATACCCAGCCGGCACGCACGGCCAGTGGGCCTACGGGGCCTACGGGCAGACCAGCTACATCGCCGCCGCCACCTTCTCGCCGATCGACTTCTACGTCCACACCGCCAGCTGTCAAACGTATGACCCCCACGGCTACATCGGCCTCTACAACCCGGCTTCAGACAGCTACGTCGCCCGGGGCATCTGGGCCTGGGGGACCTCCGAAAACGCCAGCTACCCGACCGGCTGGCTCGGGAACACGGGCACGAAGGACGCGATCATCGGGATCGGCGCCGACCATGAAATCGAAATCGGCTGCGCCCACGAACTCTACGTCGGCGGCTACTCGATCCAGGAAAAGGACCCCGAGGCGCCGAGCATCACCTCGGTCGGCGGCGTCTCTTCCGGATGGGTCAAGGAACTGACGGTCACCCCCCACGTCAGCGATCCGGGCCTCGGCGTCAAGGCGATCACCCTCAGCCCCGAAGGCAGCTCCCCCCACACCAACGCCCAGGGCTGCAGCGGCGCCAACGGCAGCCGCTGCCCGGCGAGCTGGGAAACGAGCTTCGGCGGCTCCTACTTCGCCGAAGGGGAACGCAGCGCCGCCATCAGCGCCTACGACCCGCTCGGCCCCGACGTGGCCTCGCACGTCTCCGCCAGCTACCAGTTCACGACCCGGGTAGACCGCCAGAAACCCGAAGTCGAACTCGAAGGCGAATTCACCGAAGCGCTCAAAGAAGCAGAAAAAGAAGGGGAAGGCAACAAAGCCCCGGCGCTCCACCTCCCCGTCTACAACCTGAAGATCAAGGCCACCGACAAGGCCAACGAAGGCGATCCGAAAACCGAAGCCAAAGCCCGGCGCTCGGGCGTCAAGAACATCAAGTTCTTCCTCGAAGGCAAAGAACTGAAAGTCCCCTGGGGGCCGCAGGAATGCCCCGGCCCCGAATACAGCTGCCCGATGAGCGAGACCTTCCCGGTGCCGCTGAACGAAGTCCAAGGGACGGGCGTCCACAAGCTGAAGGTGATCGCCACCGACCAGGCGGGCAACGAACGCGAACGCGAAATCGAATTCGAATACTTCCCCGCCACCGGGATCAAGGACGAATACGTGATGCAGCACTTCCCGCTGCCCGACGGGGAAGGCAACGAAGCCGAAGAAGAAGAACCCAAGCGCCCCGAACTCGCCGTCAACGTCACCGACGGCAACCTCGTCTTCCGCCAGCGCGACGTCGAAGTCACCGGCCCCGGGACCGCCCTGGAAGTCGAACGCTTCTACAACTCCGAGCTGCCGAGGTCCCAGGCAACCGAATGGGGGACCGGCTGGACGCTGGGGCAGACCCCGAAGCTCGAACCCGAAGAAGCCGGCGAAGCGCCAAAAAAGGCGGCCCTGGTCGGCACCAGCGGCACCCTGACCGGTGCCGTCTCGCTCCCGACCGAAAGCGGCGGTGAAAAGTTCGAGCCGAAGCTGCAGGCGGTGGTGACCAAGGAAGCCGGCGGCTATGCGATCGCCGACCAGAGCGGCGAAACCGACGCGACCCAGGTCTTCAACCAGGCGGGCAAGATGACCGAACTGCAGACCCCCGGCTCCGCCGTCGTCAAGTACAGCTACACGAGCGGCATCCTCTCGCAGATCGCGGTCAACGACCCGGGGACCGCCGGCTCTTCGATCCGCACCGGGGCAGAAGCCGAAGCCGAAGCCCACCTCGCCACCCCCTCCTATCGCAGCTCCTTCAGCGCCGCCGGCTCGGGCAACGGCCAGTTAAAACACCCCGCCGATGTCGCCGTCGATGCCAAGGGCAACCTCTGGGTCGCCGACAAGGAAAACAACCGGGTCGAGGAGTTCAACGAAGCCGGCGAATACCTCCGCGCGGCCGGCTCCCTGGGCTCGGGCGCCGGTCAGCTGAACTCGCCCTCGGGCGTGGCGATGGACTCCTTCGGTGACGTCGACGTCACCGACACCGCCAACAACCGCGTGGTGCGCTTCAACGAAAAAGGCGAATTCGTCTCCGCCGTCGGCGCCAACGTGAACAGGACGAAGGTCGAAAGCGGCGGCACCCTGGCCGAAAAGAACCACTGCACCGCCTCCTCGGGCAACGTCTGCCAGGCCGGTACCTCGGGCAGTGCCGAAGGGCTGATGGCAGAACCGATCGGCATCACCACGACCGGCGGCGGCAACTTCCTCGTCGTCGAGAAGGCCAACGGCCGGGTCGAGAAGTTCAATACCTCGGGCGAACTGCTGGCCAAATTCGGCACCTCGACCACGGAAGGCCACCAGTTAAAAGAACCGACCGCGATCACCAACGCCCCCAATGGCGGCGGCTACTTCTGGGTAGCCGACACCGGCAACAACCGGATCGAGGAGTGGACCAGCTCCTTTGCCTTCGTGCGCGCGGTCGGCGTCGAAGGCACGGGCAACGGTCAGTTCAAGCACCCCGACGCGATCGAGGCTGACGCCGAAGGGAACGTCTACGTGGCCGACAAGGGCAACGGCCGGGTCCAGGAGCTGAACTCGAGCGGCGAATACCTGGCCAAGTTCGGCTCGAGCGGCTCTGGGGCCACCCAGTTCAGCCTCGCCGACCCGGCCGGCGTCACCGTCGACAACAAGGGCAACATCTGGCTCACCGATCCGGGCAACGACCGCGTCGAGCGCTGGCTCGCCCCCTACAACCCCGTCTATGCCTCCCAGCTCGGCTCCACCGGCAGCGGCAACGGCCAGTTCAAACACCCGGCCGACGTCGCGATCGACGCCAAAGGCGACCTCTGGGTCCTCGACAAGGAAAACAACCGCATCGAGGAGTTCAACGCCGCCGGCGAATTCGTGCGAAGCGCCGGCTCCCTCGGCTCCGGCGCCGGCCAGCTGAACTCGCCCTCGGGCGTGGCGATCGACTCCTTCGGCGACGTCGACGTCACCGACACCGCCAACAACCGCGTCGTGCGCTTCAACGAAAAAGGCGAATTCGTCTCCTCCGTGGGGGCCAACGTCAACAAAACCAAGGTCGAAAGCGGCGGCACCCTGGCCGAAAAGAATCACTGCACCGCCTCCTCGGGAAACGTCTGCCAGGCCGGCACCGCCGGCTCGGCCGAAGGCCTGATGGCAGCGCCGATCGGGATCACGACCAGCGGCGGCGGCAATTTCTTCGTTGTCGAGAAGGCCAACAACCGGGTCGAGAAGTTCAACACGAACGGCGAACTGCTCGCCCACTTCGGCTCGCTGGGCTCAGGCGAAGGCCAGCTCAAAGAACCCACCGCGATCGCCACCGCGCCCAACGGCTACCTCTGGGTCGCCGACACCGGCAACAACCGGATCGAGCAGTGGACCTCCTCCTACGCCTACAAACGCACCGCGGGCAAAGAAGGGACGGGCAACGGCGAATTCAAACACCCCGACGCGATCGAGGCCGACGCCGAAGGCAACGTCTACGTCGTTGATCAGGGCAACGGCCGCGTCCAGGAGTTCTCCGAAACGGGCAAATACCTGAGCAGGTTCGCCTCCAGCGGCACCGGAACGGGCCAGCTCAGCCTCAGCGATCCGGCTGGCGTGGCGGTCGAAGCAAACGGCAACATCTGGGTCACCGACCCCGGCAACAACCGGATCGAGAGGTGGGTGGCTCGAAGCACCGCGCCGAGCAGCGCGACCGCCCCGGTCGAAGCCGATCCCGCGGTCGCGGTCAAAACCGCCTCCGGCCTCGTCACGGGCGTCGAAGGAGAAAAGGCCGGAGCCACCACCTATGCCCACCAGGGCTAGCTGCTTACCTCCGTCAATGGATCACGGGGCAAAACCGAATACAGCTACGACTCCCAGGAACGCCTGACCAAAGTCACGCTTCCCAACGGCACCTGGGGCGAAGTCAAATACGGCCCCTACGGCCGGGTCGAATCGGTAACCGTCTCGGTCGAAGGCGGCAAAGCCAAGACCACGACCTTCCAATACAAAACCGAACCGCACCGGACCACCGTCTCCCCAGAAGGGGAACCGGCGACGATCTACGACATCGCCCCCGACGGCTCCGTGCTCAAGTGGTGGAGCACCCAGGTTCCGCCGGAAATCGAGAACCTCTCGGGCAGCCTCTACGCGAACAAGGAAACCGCAGCGCCAATTGAAACGGGGGACTACGAGCTCCTGGTCCAGGCCTTCTCAAACGAAGGCATCGCCTCGATCCAGATCGTCGCCAACGGCAACCAGCTGGTCGACGAAAAGACCTGCGAAGTAACTGAAGCAACGAACTGCAAAACCGTCGAAGACCCCTGGGTGACCAACACCGCCAACTGGCCGCCCGGCATCCTCCAGCTTGAAGTCATCGTCAAGGACCGCTGGGGCAACAGCGAAAGCTCGCGCTTCTGGGTCAACATCCCCTACGCGCCGCCGCCGAACCCGGAAGCGCCGGAGCCCCCGACCTTCGAAGAAATCCTCCACTTCCGCGAAGAATTCGGCCTCGACCTTGACCTCAAAGGCAACGAGATCGCGATCGACGAACGGATCTTCAATCTGATCGGCGACTGGTACAACCCGCAGACGCCGGACGGCGAAGTGGCGCGGGCGACGGACGAACGTTGGGGGGTGCCATTGAGGCCCGTAGACGCCGCAGAGCTGGAATACCGGGAATGGTATGTCGAAACCGACGTTCCCCTGATCGAAGACTGGGCCGAAACGCACCGCACTGAAAGTTACGGTGGGTATTACGTCGATAACCGGGCAGGAGGTACTCTCTATCTCGGCTACACGGAAGATCAAAGCGGGGGACTCGCAGAACTCGAGCAGCAGACGCCACTTGTCGCCACTGCGCGGCTAGCAACCTACCCGGCACCTCCTGCGGTATCGCGCAATTCATTGCAAGCCATCTTGAACGAAGTAGAACTCCTCTGGGAAACCGACCCAGAACTATCAGAAACTATCGTGTCAACGGGCATCGACGAAACGACTGATACCGTAGAAGTCGGAGGTACTGACGTAGCGTTGATCGAAAACCATCTAAAGGCGGCGCTAGGCGCGACCGTCCCGATTCACGTCGTCTACGAAGACATGGGCGAAGACTTCGCAGGCCGAAACCACACGGATGGACGCATTCACGCAGGCGATCGGATGATCGCGACGGATTTCGAAGACAACCTAACGAGAGCTTGCGACGCCGGGTTCGGCGCCTGGGAAAAAATTGGGAAGAAGCCGAGTGGCGAACCAAAGATTGCCCCCTTCGTATTAACCGCTGGGCACTGCGCACGGCCCCAGGAATACTGGTGGCGGTCTGATTACCCCGGGTTCCAACACGCAGACGAATGGCAACCAATCGGCCACTCTGCGCGAACGGGACTACCGCTTGGGGGTCAGGAATATGAAACCGATGGTTCAGCGATCAAACTTAATGCTGGCGGTTTGATGCCAAGATACATATATGACAATGGACAACACCTGAAGCCTGTTGGACCCGCCGCACCGGGACGACATGGAGAAATACTCTGTTTTTCAGGGGTAGCTACTAACGGGCGAAAATGTGGCGAAATGATCGGAGTAAGGCGACGGAAGTCTCGCTCGCCAGGAAAGCAACTGTTCATCATTGCGCGGTTTGCTGGCATTCCCGGAGATAGCGGTGCTCCGGTGTGGAGTCCCGGGACCGGTCATGCGATAGGCCTATTGAGTGGCGGTCCCGGTAAGCCTGGCCTGTATAAGGACTGGATCACGCCGCTGGTCAAGCCACGCGGATTCCCTGCGTATAAGGTTCCTGGAATACTTAATGCACCTGGTATGGGCTCTCTGAACCTTGCGGTGCCAGGGAAGTAGTCATGAAGCCAGCTAAGAGCAATGTTCCGCAGTGGAGTCGGGCGAGGCATAGCCTCACTTTGCTCATGATTGTCGTTGCTAGCGCGTTCCTTGCCGGATGCGCCGCTAGTGGACATGGCAACCCGACCAGAGCGACGACCGGCGATGGTAATGCCGCAGCGGCCTCGGCAAGCCGGTCGGCTACTACGAAGGCGGTCCGCTGGAATGTCGTGGCAAATCATGACTGGCGGCTGGTGATAGGTGCATTTGTCCCGTTCTGCGGAGAAAAACGGGAGCGGCCCTGGATATCGCGGGTCGTCCGGCGGCGGAGTAGCAGCCGGACCACCTTAACTATGGACGTCCATTTCCCCGCTCGCCACGGACCGTGTGTGGGCTATGAGCTCGGCGTAAAGTCTGTGATTCGACTGTCCCGGCGCGAATTGCGCTTGCCGGTGTATGATGGGGCGACCAGTCCACCTGAGCTGATGGTACGTCGCTGACATGTGGCTGCCTCTGCCTCATTTCTTCTCGCAATCCTTTGCGTCGACGTGCGTGGCCATTTCGAAGGTCCTCGTGGACCGCACGATGCTGATCCGGGTGGCCTACGGCACAGGGGTGGCCCCAGCATGAGTCGTTTTCCCATGTCGGCAGGGAGTTGCTGGAGAGCATTGATGGTGGCAACCGTGTGTGCTGCGATGCTGATGTTGGTGTCTGGTCACGCTTATGCGGCGCTTTATTGGACCAACGGATCGGAGTTGGCGCGGGCCAACATGAACGGTTCTGAATTCGATCTCGAGTTCATTGCAGAAGATCCGGATCCGATCGGTACCCCCGTCACCTACGCGGGTTGTGAAAGTGTTGCGGTTGGCCCCTCGCATATCTACTGGTCAGAGCCAGCCCGCGGCTCAATCGCTCGCGCCAACCTGGATGGAAGCGGTATCGAATATCACTTTCTTTCTGGGCTAGAACACCCATGCGGGATCGCAGTTGACGGAACGTCCATCTATTGGACCGAAGAGGAGATGGGGACGATCGCCAAGGCTAACCTTGACGGAAACGAAGCCGATCGGACCTTCATCAGTGGCTTGGTGAAACCGTGCGGGGTAGCGGTCGGAGACGGATACCTTTATTGGGCCGGGGGTCACTACCTGGCGCGGGCGCCTCTAACGGGTGGCGTACCGCAACAGATCTATAAAGAGGGCGAAAATGCCTTCGATCTCTGCGGGGTGGCCCTTGATGCAGCCCACGTGTACTGGGGAGGATTTGGCGAAAGCATCGGGAGGGCAGGGCTGGACGGCTCCAATCCGGAACCCTCGTTTATCACCGGTATCGACCGACCCTGTGGCATCGCCGTGCAAGGCGGACGCATCTACTGGACCCGAAACGAACCGGTAGGGTCTGTGCAAAGTACTGACCTCGAAGGAAACCACGTTGTCGAAACGGTTGTCGATCAAGGGGGGTATCCATGCGGGATGGCAGCGGACACTACAATGCTGTCTCGCCCGCTGTACCCGCCGTTCGTTCCACATGAGATTTCCTTCGGGCGCTCAAGGCATGGGATCCACTCACCGGTCACCTTCATCAGGATCAAGTTTCCACAGGCAGGAACCTTTAAGGTTCGAAGTGGACCTTCGGTGAGATGGCGAGTCCTGCCTCATGCGTCGGCTACGTTCACCCTGCCGAAGCCGGAAGAACGTGTGCTCAAGGTCTGGCCTGCGGCTGGGAATCAGCGTGCCAAGAAATTGGGGGCCATACTGCGTAGGATTGGGAAAGCCCAAGTCTCGATCAGCGTTCGGTTTTCGGCCGAGGACGGAGTCACTTCGACTAAACAGGATCTACTCTTCTTAATCGACCGACGCCACGGCCGGAAACACCACACCAGTCGGTCACCCGGAGCCTAGGGCGGTCCTCCGCCAGCTCAGATACACCAGTGAAACGTCCACCTACTGCGCCTTCTCGACGAAGCTGATCTGGCCGTTGGTCTCGAGGATCGCCCAGCGCACGTCTTTGAGGGAAGAGATCTGTTCGATCCGGGCCTCGGATTCGATCTCCTCGACGGTCAGCCGCTGGCGCTTCAGGTTGGCCTCGATCGGCTCGCCGTCCTCGACGAGGACGATCGGCTCGCCGGCGAGGATCGGGCGCAGGCGCTTGAAGCGGAAGCTGCTCCAGGAGACGAGTACGGTCAGCAGGGCGATCGTCGTCACCGCCAGTAGGGCGCCGGTGACCGAGTAGTCGCTCTGGGTGACCCCGTTCTGGACGAGGTCGCCGATCAGGACCAGGAGGATGATGTCGAAGGGCTCCATCGAGCCCAGCTCGCGGCGACCCAGCATCCTCGTCAGCACGTAGATGAAGAGGAAAACGACGGCTGCGCGGATGACGATGTCCATCAGGGGAAGTTCACCTGGGTGCGGTCGACGGAGGCGATTTCTTTGGCGGCGTCGTAGAGGGCGACGCCCTGGTTATGGGTGCCGACGTCGTTCGGGTTGGCCTGGAAGTTGAGGTAGACGGTGAGCAGGCGGCCCGGCGGCAGCGGCGGGAAGCGGGCCTTCAGGTGGCCTTCGTCGGTGGTGGTTTCGGCCGGTTCGGGTTCGAGCGTGTTGAGGGTCGTTTCTTCGATCCAGCCGCGGTCGAGGACCAGCGTCGGCGCCCCGATCGGCTGCAGGGCGTGGATCTCGATCCGCGCCTGGTAAAGGAGGCCGCCGCGGACCCGTTCCGGCGCGGTCACCTTCAGCGTCGCGGCCGGCGCCCGCGCTTCCGTGGTGACGGCGTCGGCGCCGAAGACGTTCAGCAGCGCCGCCACGACGAAGGCCAGCAGCACCACCAGGTAGAGATGGCGCAGCCACTGGCCTGGTAATTTGCCCTTGAGGTCCCGGTGTCGCCGGAGGTCGATCCCGTCCGGTAGATCCGACATGGGCGTCACCCTAAGTCCCTAGGCGGCGGCAACCCGCTAGGCGGGTTGCTTCACTTTCGCGGCCCATCGCAGTGGCGTTGATGATCAGGTTTTCGTAGACGCCGATCTCGTGGTGCTCGATTTCGAGGACCTTTTCCTCCATCTTCAGGGTCGCCCCGAGCTTGTAGGCGTAGGCCTCCTCGGGCGTATTAAGGCGCTCGAAACATTGGTCGCTCCTTTGTGCTGTGGGGTTTGTCAGTGCGCGGACGCCCCCCGCGTTCCGCCGCTGTCGCGGGGTACCCGGAGAGGGCAAGCGAAATCAGGAGGTAGCTAAAAATGGAAGGGCGAAACGGACACGGTGAGTTAGCCGAAGTCCGGGAGCACACGCGGGTCGTCCTGCAGCCGATCGCAGCTCCCTCGATCCTCGGCCTGTTCGGGTTCGCGGGGGCGACGTTCATCGTCGCGGCGCACCTGGCGGGCTGGTACGGGGGCGAAAAATCGCCCGAGTTCCTGTTCCCGTTCGCGGCGATGTTCGGCGGCCTCGCGCAGTTCCTGGCGGGGATGTGGGCGTTCAAGGCCCGCGACGGGATCGCCACCGCGATGCACGGCATGTGGGGGTCGTTCTGGCTCGCCTACGGCGTCCTCAACCTGCTCGTCGCGGTCGGCGTCTACACGTTGCCGGCCGGTGCGTTCCCGGAGCTCGGGTTCTGGTTCATCGCCCTGGCGGTGATCACGGCCCTCGGCGCGGTAGCCGCGGTGGCCGAGAGCCTCGGGCTGACCACTGTGTTGACCACTCTGGCGGTGGGCGCCGGGTTCCTGGCGCTGCACTACCTGACCGGCGAAGGCTGGTGGGAAACCGCCGGCGGCTGGATCCTGATCGCCTCGGCGATCGCCGCCACCTACACGGCGGGGGCGATGATGCTCGAGTCGGCATGGGGGCGGGTGGTCCTCCCGCTCGGCAAGGTCGCGCGCGAGGCCAACGTGCCCGGCACCAGGATCACGCAGCCGATCCAGTTCGAGCACCAGGAGCCGGGTGTGCGAATGGGTCAGTGAGCAGTGGGGTAGGCGCTTGAGGTGAGATCCCCAGACCTCAGGCGCCTGCTCGTCCTCGGCCTGCCGACCTTCGGCATGGCCCTGGCGATCACCGTCGTCTCCACCTACCTGCCGGTTGTCGCGCGCGGGGAAGGCGGCTCGACCACGGCGATCGGCGTGATCATCGGCGGCGAGGGGCTGATCGCGCTGTGGCTGCCGGTGCTGGTCGGCTCCCGGTCGGATCGGCTGCGGACGCCGATCGGCGGGCGGCTGCCCTTCGTCCTCGGGGGGACGCCGGTGATGGCGGTCTGCCTCTGCGTCGCCGGGCTGGTCCACTCGGTGGTGGCGATGGGGCTGGTGGTCGGTGTGTTCTTCACCGGCTACTTCGTCGCCTATGAGCCCTACCGGGCGCTCTATCCCGACCTCGTTCCCGACGAGGTGGCAGGACGCTCGCAGAGCGTGCAGGCCGGCTTCCGCGGGGTCGGCACCGGCCTGGCCCTGGTCAGCGGCGGCCTTCTGCTCAGCCTCGCCAACTTCGTCCCCTTCGTCTTCGCGGCGGTGCTGCTGGTGGCGAGCGTCGTCGCCTTCGTCTTCCTCCTGCTGGGGCGCGGCTACGCGGACAACCTCCACGGCACGGGGGAGGAAGATGCGGCGGAGAGCGGCTATGCCCGGGTCTGGGAGCTGCTGCGGGAGCGGCGGGCGCTGCGGCTGTTCCTCGTCGCCAACGGCCTCTGGGAGCTCTCGCTGGGGGCGATCAAGACCTTCGTCGTCCTCTACGTCACCGCCGGGCTCGGCTACAGCCTCGGCCAGGCTTCGCTGATCGTCGGCGCCGTCGCCGTCATCGTCCTCGCCGGGGCGCTGGCGAGCGGCAGGCTCGGCGATCGCCACGGCCGCCTGCGCGTGGTCGAGGCGGGGCTCTGGGTCTACGGCGTCACCCTCCTGGTGCCGGGCCTTACCACCGCCCCGGCGGCGATCCTCGCCGCGATCCCCTTCGTCGCCCTCGGCGGCGGCATGCTGATGAGCCTGCCCTACTCGCTGCTGATGCCGCTGATGCCCGAGGGCGAGCACGGCGCCCTCACCGGCCTGTACAGCCTCAGCCGCGGCCTCGGCGTCATGCTCGGCCCCCTCCTCGCCGGCGTCGCGATCCAGCTGGCCGAACCCCTCTTCTCCTCCACCGAAGGCTACGCCGCGACCTGGTGGGTGGCCGGCCTCGCGGTGCTTGTCAGCCTCGTGCCGCTGCGGCGCCTGCGAAAAGTCATCTCGCTCGGCGCATCCGACTCTGAACACGGCGGGGTGTGCTCAAAATCGGATGCGGCCTTCAGCCAGACCTAAAGCTCCTCGGTAACCAGTTCCGGCTCGCTCGCCGAGTCCTCGGAGAGTTGTTTGAACTCCGTCGGTGGGGGACCGTGGAGGCGCCAGGTGCGGTCATGGCGGGTGAGGACGCCTTGCTGCTGGAGCTTGGCGAGGGCGGTGGAGACGGAGGGGCGGCGGGCGGCTACCAGCTCGGCGAGGATGCGGTGGGTGAGGGGAACGGGGACGTCGATGTGCTCGTTGTGGACGCGGCCGAAGCGGTCGGCCAGGTGCCAGAAGAGCATGGTGAGGCGGGTCTCGACGCGGCGCTGGCTGACGATCGCAATCAGGGTCGCGAGGTAACGGGAGCGGAACATGCCGCGGCGGATCAGCGCCACGCCGATTTGGGGGAACGGAGCGCTGCGGCGGGTGAAGTCGCCGTCGAGGACGGCGAGACGGGCGGTCTCGATCACCAGCCAGTCGGCGTCGGTGGGGATGCTCGACCACTCGCCGATCTTGTCCCAGGGCCGCAGCAGATCGCCGGGCCCGAGCAGCTCGGCGCCGTAGCGCTGGCCCTGGACGACACGGCGGCAGAGGAGACCGGAGAGGACGAGCAGGCCGTAGCCGGCGGGGTCGCCGGCGGCGCTGCCTTCCCAGTCCCACTCGCCGCGTTGCGCCTCGATCACGCGGGCGACGCAGGCCCGCTGCGCGATCTCCAGCTTCTCCGCAGGGATTTCAGCCCCGAGGTCAGGATCCTGGCTCAGGAGCGAAACCACGTTCATCGTTCGGAACCTACCCGCGTTTCGCCGCTCCATGCAGGGGTAAATCCGAGGCGTGGCAGCGCGCGCGAGTAGAGCCGCCTTGGCCTGGGCCGCCGTCGCGGCGGTCCTCTTCGCGGTCTGGATGCTGCTGGTCGACACGCGCGAAACGCCGCAGCTGATCGCCGGCGCCGTGGCCGCGGCGATCGCCGCGGCCGGCAGCGAGCTGGTGCGGCGCCAGCGGGCTGCCAAGGTGCGGTTGCGGGCGAGTTGGCTGGCGCGGCTGCCACGGGCAGGCGCCGCCGTTCCGCGCGACCTCGCGCGCCTCACGGTTGCGGCGGTACGGGCAGCGCTCCCGGGCGCGCCGGCGCCCGCGGGTCGCCTGCGTGCGCTCGAGTTCGGGCCCGGACAGGTTGATGAGGACGCCAAGCCTGAGGACGTCGGTCGCCACGGGCTGGCCCTGATCGCCGGCTCCTTCTCGCCCAACACGATCGTCATCGGAGTCGAGGGCGAGCGGCGGGCGCTGCTCGCCCACCAGCTCGTCCCCGATGAGAAGCAGCCACGGCGCTCGATCGACCCGCTGGACCTGGGGTGAGGGCGCGATGAACGAGTGGGGGGTCGCGGCACTCGTCCTCTTCGCGGTGCTCGCGGTCTGCCTCGTCCTGCCCGCCCTCTTCGACCCGATCGACGGGCTGATCGCGCTTGAGATCGCCGGCACCACCGGCACCGCGATCCTCCTGCTCCTCGCCGAGTTCGTCAACCGCCAGTCGTTCGTCGATCTCGCCCTCGTCTTCGCCCTGCTCTCCTTCGTCGGCGCCCTCGTCTTCGTCCGCCTGCTGGAGCGGGGGACGTGACCGTCGTCGGCGTCGTCGTCGCGGTGCTGCTGGCGCTCGGCGTCGGGCTGCAACTGGTCGCGGCACTCGGTCTGGTGGCGATGCGCGACACCTTCGCGCGCCTGCACTACCCCGGCGTCAGCGGCTTCGGCCTGGCGGCGATCGCGGTCGCGATCTTCGTCCGCGAGGGCTTCTCGATGATCGGCGACAAAGCGCTGGCGACCGCTGCCGTCACCCTCCTCGCCGGCCCGGTCCTGGTCCATGTGACGGCCCGCGCCGCGCGGGTGCGCCGGCTCGGTGACTGGAAGGTTCAGCCGGGAGAGAGGGTCGAGGAGGTTGAGCGGTGACGGCGCTGCAGATCGGCGCCCTGGCGCTGCTCACGCTCGGCGCCCCGGTCGTCGTCCTTACCCGCGACCCGCTGCGCCAGGCGCTCTGCCTCGGCGTCTTCGGCGCCGTGCTGGCGCTCCTCTTCTTCGTCTTCCAGGCCCCCGACGTCGCCCTCTCGCAGATCGTCGTCTCCGCCGTCGGCCTGCCGGCGATCATCCTCATGGCGCTGACCAAGATCAGGGAGGAGCAGCGGGGGGAGGACGGCGAATGAGCCGCAGCGCCCGCCTCTGGCTCTTCGGCGGCGGCGCGGTCGCGCTGGCGGCGATGCTGGTGCTGGCGGTCGCCGACCTGCCCGGCTTCGGCCACTACCCGGGCCCTTACGGCTTCGTGATCGAACGGGCCGGGGTCGAAGCGACCCACGCGACCGACCTCGTGACCGCCGTCAACTTCAACTTCCGCGCCTACGACACGCTGGGCGAGGAGTTCATCCTCTTCGCCGCCGTGCTCGGGGTCGCGATCGTCCTCCGCGGCCAGCGCGGCGAGCAGGAGCGGGCGCCGGACGAGCCCGCCGAGGAGCACCGCTTCGGAGAGCCCAGCGCGGCCCTGGGGATTGCCGGTCTGGGGCTGGTGGGGCCGCTGATCGTGCTCGGCGGCTACGTCGTCACCCACGGCCACCTAACTCCGGGGGGCGGCTTCCAGGGCGGCCTCCCGCTCGCCGCGGCGGCGCTGCTGGCCTTCCTCGCCGGCGAGTACGTGGCGATGAAGGTGGTCGCGCCGCACTCCCTGCTCGAGGCGGGCGAGGCGGCGGGGGCGGCGGGCTTCGGCCTGATCGGGCTCGGCGGCCTGATCTTCGCCGGCGTCTTCTTCCAGAACTTCATCGCCCTCGGCTCGCCCGGCAGGCTGCTCTCGGCCGGGGTCGTCCCGCTCGGCAACATCGCCGTCGGGATCGAGGTCGCCGGCGCCTTCCTCCTGCTCTGGACCGAGTTCTCCGACCAGGCGCTGGTGGTGCGCTCGGGGGACGGGGGAGGCTCGGAGTGACCCTGGTGCCCTACCTGGTCGCGATCTGGGTCCTCTGCTGGGGGCTCTACGGGATCGTCAGCAGCCGCAACCTCGTCCACCTCGTCGGCTGCCTGGCCGTCACCCAGGCGGCCACCTACCTGCTGCTTGTCGGCGTCGGCTACCGGACCGGCGCGGCGGCGCCGATCTACGCGGGCATCCCCGCCTCGACCCCGGTCGTCGACCCAGTCGTGCAGGCGCTGGCCCTGGTCGACATCGTCGTCGAGGCGACGGTCGCGGCGCTGCTGCTGGCGCTGGCGGTGCAGACGCAGAAGCGCTTCGGCACCGTCGATCCCGACGAGCTGATGTCGCTGCGGGGCTGAGCCGGTGAGCCTCGAGCCCCTCGTCGTTGCGATCCCGCTGCTGGCGGCGGCGCTGCTGGCGGCGACCGACTCCGTCTCCCGGCGCTGGGTCGCCGACAGCGTGGGCGTGGCGACCGCGGCGGCGGTGACGGTCCTCTGCGCGATCGTCCTCGCCCACACCACCGCCGGCGAACCGCAGGTCTACTGGCTGGGGGCGTGGGAACCGCAGCACGGCGTCGCGATCGGCATCTCGCTCACCGCCGACACCCTCGGCGCCGGGATGGCGACGCTGGTCGGGGTGCTGGTGACCGCGACGCTGGTCTTCTCGGCCCGCTACTTCGATGCCGTCGGCCACCTCTTCCACGCGCTGATGCTCGTCTTCCTCGCGGCGATGGTCGGCTTCTGCCTCAGCGGCGACCTCTTCAACATGCTCGTCTTCTTCGAGCTGATGAGCGTCGTTGCCTATGCGCTCGCCGCCTACAAGATCGAGGAGCGGGGGCCGCTGCAGGGGGCGATCAACTTCGCCGTCTCCAACAGCATCGGCGCGATCGCGATCTTCATCGGCATCGCCCTTGTATATGGACGGACGGGAGCGCTCAACCTGGCGCAGATCGGCGCGGCGCTGGCCGGGCGGCCGCCCGATGCGCTGGTCGCCGTCGCCTTCGCCCTGATCGTGCTCGGCTTCCTCGTCAAGGCCGCCGCCTTCCCGGTCCACTTCTGGCTCGCCGACGCCCACGCGGTGGCGCCGACGCCGGTCTGCGTCCTCTTCTCGGGGGTGATGGTCGAGCTCGGCGTTTACGCGGTGGCCCGCATCTACTGGACCGCCTTCGACGGTGCCCTCTCGCCCGACGCGGCGGCGCTGCGGCCGATCCTGGTCTGGATCGGAGTGGCGACGGCGCTGGTTGGGGCGGCGATGTGCCTGCAGCAGCGGCACCTGAAGCGGCTGCTCGCCTTCTCGACGGTCAGCCACATCGGCCTCTTCCTGATCTGCCTCGGCCTGCTCGAGCACAGCGGCGTCGCCGCCCTGGCGAGCTACGTGCTGGCGCACGCCTTCGCCAAGGCGGCGCTGTTCATGTGCGTGGGGATCCTGCTGCACCGCTTCACCGAGGTCGACGAGCTGCGGCTGCGGGGGTGCGGTAACAGGGACCGGGCGCTGAAGTTCGTCGGCGCGCTGTTCGTCGCCGCGGCGGTGGCGCTGGTCGGGGCGCCGTGGCTGGGCGTCTTCGACGGTAAGTCGCTGGGGGAGGGGGCGGTCGCGGAAGCCGGCTACGGCTGGGCGATCGCCGTCTTCATCATCGCCTCCGGGATGACCGCGGCAGCCATTTTGCGGGCGGCGGGGACGGTCTTCGCCGGCTGGGGCGAGGACGAGCCGCCCGAGAGCGGGCAGCCGACCGAGGAGGACGAGGAGAGCGAGACCCTGCAGCCGCATGACCGTACGCCGCTCTCGATGCTGGTGCCGACGGCGCTGCTGACCGCGGCGGCGCTGGCCTGCAGCTTCTTCCCCGGCCTCGACCACGCGATCCAGGAAGCCGCCGGCCGCTTCACCGACTCGCACGCCTACGCCGAAGCGGTCCTCCACGGCGGTGCCCACTTTTTCGAGGTCATCCATCCCGAGGGCCTGAAGGCGGTCGACTATCTCTGGTCGGTGCTGGCCCTGACGCTCGCTCTCGGCATCGCGGCCCTCTCCCTCTTCGGCGCCAAGCTACAGGTGCCCGCCCTCACGCCTCTTCGCCGCGCCGCCGACCGCGCCCAGACCGCCCTCGGCGCGATCCACAGCGGCCACGTAGGCGACTACATCGCCTGGATGACCGCCGCGGCAGGCGCGTTCGCGGTGGCGGTGGCCTTGGTGGTGCGCTGATTCTCCTCAGTCCAAGTAGGGGGCGACCCAAGCCGTGTACGGACCGATGAAATCCCGAGTCGTGGCGGCCAGCAGCGCGATCGCTTTGTGCAGTCTGCCCGCTTTCATCCGGACGTATTCGTGCTCCACTGCGGAGCGAGCATCTTGCGTCTGCTTCAACCGCCTGCACGTGGTGGCGTCGATCACGCCCGCGGATTTCAAGGCCTCGAACGATCGTGCGGCTGCACCCTGACGGATCTTCGGAAGATCGAGGCCTGCGAGCATAGCCCCGCTCTGGGAGAGCTGGGCGATGTAGTTCTGGACTCGCGTGAAGCTTCGTTCCAACGCTTGCACGCGAAGATATCCCTCGGTCCCGTTCTTCCCTTCGAAGGAGTCCTTGAACTCCTTCAGGTCGAAATTGCTGCCGAAGACATTAATCCCAGCTTCCAGGGCATCGAGCTGTCGCGGAAAGTCTTCAAGGTGGGCGACGATTTCCTTCTGCAGGCGATCGGTGTCTCTCCGGCTCGGGGCCATCAGCTGGCGAGGAGGCGGTCGATCTCGTCGAGGGCTCGTTTCTTCTGCAAGCGATAGTCAGCTCGGGCCCGGCGTTCCAGCTTCTTACGCTGAGAGCTGAGCCGTGGCCAGCGGTCTTCCCGGTCGACGATCACCCGGCCGTCTCGCACCGCGTGGGTCAGTAGCAGCGAGTTTTCCTTGGCGTTCGCGAAGGTCAGGACCTGGACCTTCTTCCCGAGCAGCGGTTCGAGCTTCAGCGCGAGGTCGATGTCCCGCATGGAGGAGGAGTCGCGCATCTCCACCAGCAGGTCGACGTCGCTCGCCTCGGTGTCGTCCCCGCGAGCGGTGGAGCCGAAGAGGAGGGCGAAGCGGACGTTCGACTCGGTGCGCAGGGCCTCGCGGAGTTGCGCGAGCAGGGGCCAGTGCTTGCGGACGTACTCCTTCTCGGCGACCGGCAGCCTCAGCTTGCGCGGCGAGATTCGGTTGCCGCGGAGGGTGCCTTCGTTGACCGCCCGCCGCAGCGTGCGCTCGCTGACGCCGACTTCGTCGGCCAGATAGGCGAGCTCACTCATGTGTCCATTATAGATGGCACATGTGTCCGATAAATCGGTTCATATGTCCATTAATTATCGGCTGCGGCACGCAGGGTGTCGCTTGCCTCGTAGGCGGTGCTCGGTCCACGTCCCCGGCGCCGGAGAAGGCCGGCGTCGACCAGGCGGCGGAAGTCGCTACTGGCGGTGACGGGGGAGACATCCGCCTCTTGGGCGTACCTGGCGCGGTCGGTCCGGCCGGCGAGGGCCTGCTCGAGCGCGAGCACGATCCGGTCAGGCCAGTCGCGCTCAGAGATCAGTGCTTCGAGCTTGGTCCAGCGAGTGGCGGCGCGTTCGATTTGAGTCAGCCGCCGCTGTGCCTGGGCGATGTGAGCCTCGACGCAGAACTCGACCCAGGAGGTCGCGTCGCGCTCCGGGTGGAACCCGCCCTCTTGCACCTCGCGCAGCGCCGCGTAGTAGGCCTGGGTGTGGCGGCCCAGGTATTCCTCGATCGAGAAGAGCTCCGGAGAGCCGGCGCCGTCGAGTGCCAGCACCAGCGATTGGACGATCCGGGAGACGCGGCCGTTGCCGTCGCGGAACGGATGCACCGAGGTGACGTTGAGGTGCGCCATCGCGGCGCGGACGGCGACGTCGATCCCCGGTTCCTCCTTCGCAAGCCAGTCGACCACCTCCGCCATCAAGGCGGGAACTTCCCCGGCGTCCGGACCGTGGAACTCGAGAGAGCCGTCTGCCGCCGTTACGCCGATCGATTCTCGCCGCCATAGCCCCGGGTCTTTGTCCCGTTGGAAGTAGCAGGCGTCGAAGTGGAGATCGAGGATCACCCGCTCGGACCACTGGAATTGTGGGTCGGCTGCCATGGCGCCGACATGGTCCATTGCACGGGCGTAGCAGGCGACCGCTTCGCGGTTTTCGTCGTCGCCGGCCGTGCCGCCGCGCTCGGTCAGCTCCACCGCTTCCTCGGGGCTGACGGAGAAGCCCTCGATCGAGGTCGAACTGGCGATCGAGCCGGCCCGCACCTCGCGGCGCAGCGAGCCCATCCAGCGAGCCGGCTCTCCGGATTGCTTTCCGAGCTGCTCGCGGAGGCGGTTCATCTCGTCGAGACTCTCGGCGAGGGCGCCTTCTATTGGAGGGACGGGGTAGATCATCCATCCATTTAAACGATTAAACGATTACTCGTCAAGTCCAATGATCGTATGAAACTCACGAGGCGGCGAAGGAATCGAACCTTCCAAGCGGTGGGCTGCACCGCCCTGCTGGCTTTGAAGGCCAGATGGGCCACCAGACCCCTGCCGCCCCAGGGAAGTGGCGAGCTTAGTCGCTGGCGGTGGGGGCGTGGCGAGGGAGGTGGCGGTCGCCGTCGCGGCGCAGGCGGCGTTCGGAGTCGAGCTGTTCGAGCAGGGCCTGGGCGTATTTGCGGCTGAGGCCGAGGGTGTCGCGGACCTCGGCGATGCTGGTCGAGCCGTCGCGTTCGGCGAGGGCGACGATCAGCCGCGCCAGCTTCTCGTAGGCGGAGGCGGCATAGACGACGTCGGCCTTGGCGTGGACCGCCGCGCCCACGGCGCCGAGTTCGCTGAAAGCGCGCTCGACTGTGCGACGGTCGCTGCCCAGGTCCGAGGCCAGCTGCGCGGCCCCGCGGGGGCGGGTCGCGTCCTTCTCCAGCTCGTCCAGGACCCTGTGGGCGAAGGGGCTCGGCTCCAGGGGGGGAGGCGGTGGCGTCGGGGCCGGCTCTGCCTCGACGGAACGCCGTGCCCAACCAGGCCCGTGCCGGGGTGGGTATGGCTCCCGCACCACCCCGCCGCCGAGCGTGTCCGGGGGGGCGATGCGGCGCACCACCAGGCGGTCGCCGGCCCGCGCCAGGAGTGGGCGTTCGAGTCGGAATTGAGCGGCGTCACCGCCGAGGGCGGCCACCCGTGCCGGGCTGTCGCGGGTGCCGAGGTGGACCTGCACGCGCGGCTCGGCGAGGATCGCCGCGGCGCCGGTGAGCAGCTCGACGTCGAGTCGGTAGGTGACGTGGACGCCGGCGCCTTCGGTGGTGATGACGTCGCCGCGGGCGATCTCGTCGCGGTCGATGCCGCCGAGGTTGAGGGCCACACGCTGGTGAGCTTCGGCAGTGTCGCAGGGCCGGTCGTGGACCTCGATCGAGCGGATCCGCCCCTCGTGCTCTTCGGGCAGGACCGTGACCCGCTGCCCGCGCTCGAACTGGCCGGACCAGAGGGTGCCGGTGACGACGGTGCCGTGGCCGGCGACGGTGAAGGCACGGTCGACGTGGAGGACGGGCTCGTCCCAGGCGTCGGCATCCGCCAGCGGCGTTCGTCCTTTTAGGGGCATATGCCCGGAAAAGGACGAACGCCGCTTCGATTCGACTTCGGCGGCCGTCCGTGCGAGGGCCGTGCGCAGCCTCTCGACTCCCTCGCCGGTCCTGGAGCTCACTTCCACCAGCGGCAGCCCCGGCGCGAGCCGCGCGCACTCCTCGGCGGCGATGCGGCGCGTCTCGGCATCGGCGAGGTCGATCTTGGTCAGAGCGACGACGCCCTGTTCGACTGAGAGCGCCCGCAGGACCGCCAGGTGCTCCAGCGTCTGCGGCATCGGCCCGTCGTCAGCAGCAACTACAAGCAGGAACATGTCGACGCCGGCGGCGCCGGCGATCATCGTCCGCACGAAGCGCTCATGGCCCGGCACGTCGACGAGGCTGAGGTGGCGCTCGCCGAGGTCGAGGTGGGCAAACCCCAGCTCGATCGACATTCCGCGCCGCCGCTCCTCGGCGAGGCGGTCGGTGTCGCGGCCGGTCAGCGCTCGCACCAGCGCCGTCTTGCCGTGGTCGATGTGACCGGCGGTGCCGACCGTCAGCGGCAGCGGCGCCACTTCAGGTCAGCGCCTCCCGCGCAGCCGCCGAAGCCGCCGCGGCTTCCTCGTCGCTCATCGTCCTCGGGTCGAGCACGACCCGGTCGCGAACGATGCGGGCGATCACCGGCGGCTCGTGCTCGCGCAGGTGGGTGAGGAGCGCGTCGGCGCCCCGCGCGCCGGGATCGACCAGGCAGACCGGCCCCTCGAGGGCCACATCGGCGAGCGATCCGCCGCCCGGCGCGCCGCTCTCGCGCCCGACTCCGGCCGCGTCGCCGATCGCAGCCGCCATCGCCTCGGCCCGGCGCCGCAGCGCCTCCTCCGGCGCGTCGATCATCGCCAGCGCCGGCAGCGCCGCCGGCCCGTGATCGCGGTGCAGGCGCAGCGTCGCCTCCAGCGCCGCCAGTTGCAGCTTGTCGAGCCGCAGCGCCCGCGCCAGCGGGTGGCGGCGGCAGCGCTCGACCGCCTCGGCGCGGCCGAGGAGGGTGCCCGCCTGCGGCCCGCCCAGCAGCTTGTCGCCGGAGCAGCAGACGAGGTCGGCGCCGGCGGCGACGGCGGCGCGCACGGTCGGCTCGTCGTGCACCTCGCCGAGGGCGCCGGATCCGAGGTCGTCGACCATCGCGACCCCGCGCTCGCGCGCCAGCGCCGCCAGCTCGGCGGCCTGCGGCTGCTCGGTGAAGCCGACGATGCGGAAGTTCGACTGGTGGACGCGGAGGATCGCCGTGGTGCGCTCGCCGATCGCCGCCGCGTAGTCGGCGAGGCGGGTGCGGTTGGTGGTCCCCACCTCGACCAGGGTGGCGCCGGAGTGGGCGAGGATCTCGGGGATGCGGAAGGAGCCGCCGATCTCGACCAGCTCGCCGCGGCTGACCAGCACCTCGCCGTCGCCGGCGAGCGCGGCGAGGGCGAGCATCACCGCGGCGGCGTTGTTGTTGACCGCGAGCGCCGCCTCGGCGCCGCTCAGCTCGCGCAGCAGGCCCTCGACGTGTGCGCCGCGACTGCCGCGACTGCCGCTCGCGAGGTCGTACTCGAGGTTGCTGTAGCCGGCGGCGACCTCCGTCACCCGCGCGACGGCGGCGGGGGCCAGCGGGGCGCGGCCGAGGTTGGTGTGCAAGACAACGCCAGTGGCGTTGATCACCCGGCCCAGACTGGGGGTGGTGAGGCGGACGAGGTGAGTGCTGGCCGCGGCGCCGATCTCATCCGCGCTCGGCGCCGGCTTGCCGGCGAGGACCGACTCCCGGGCCGCGTCGATCGCTTCCCGTGCGGCGGCGACCGCCAGCGGATGCGTCGCTCCCGAGAGCTGCGAGGCGAGCTGCTCCACGGAGGGGAGGCTACGGAGGTGATCTGCGGTTTCGTTGCCCTGCTCGGTTTCCATCCTTCTTCTTCCGGTTACCCTCGAAGCTGATGGCGATCACCGGGGACCGCCCGAAACTGACTGAACTTTCCCACGGCGCCGGCTGCGCCTGCAAGATCGGCGCGGCGGACCTGCGTGAGCTGCGCTCGGTGCTGCCGATCTCAGCCGACCCGGCGCTGTTGGTCGGGCTCGACCCGGCCGACGACGCCGCCGTCTACAAGCTCAGCGACGAGCTGGCGCTGGTCCAGACGCTCGACTTCTTCACCCCGATCGTCGACGACCCGCGCGACTTCGGCCGCATCGCCGCCGCCAACGCGCTCTCGGATGTCTACGCGATGGGGGCGAGGCCGGTGCTGGCCCTCAACATCGTTGCCTTCTCGCTGGAACAGCTGGGCGGCGAGGTGCTGGCCGAGATCCTCGCCGGCGGCGCCGAGATCGCCGCCGCGGCGGGGGTGGCGATCGGCGGCGGACACTCGATCGACGACCCCGAGCCGAAGTACGGGATGACCGTCAGCGGCGTCGTCCACCCCGACGAGCTGCTGACCGCCGCCGGCGCCCAGCCCGGCGACGAGCTCTATCTGACCAAGCCGGTGGGGGGAGGGCTGATCACCACCGCCGCCAAGCGCGGTATCGCCGAGCCGGCCTGGATCGAGGCGGCGGTTGAGGCGATGACCACTCTCAACGCCGAGGCCGCCGAGGCCGCCCGTGCCTGCGGCGCCCATGCCCTCACCGACGTCACCGGGTTCGGCCTCCTCGGCCACCTGCACGAGATGTGCGAGGCAAGCGGTCTCAGCGCCGAGATCGACGCCGCTGCCGTCCCCGCCCTTCCCGGTGCCCTCGACCTCGCTGCCTCCGGCCGCGCCGAAGCCGGCGGCAGCGCCCGCAACGCCGCCGACGCCGCCCGCTTCACCACCTGGTCCGACGACGTCCCCCCCGAGCGCCGCGCCCTCCTCACCGACGCGATGACCTCCGGCGGCCTGCTCGCCGCCGTGCCGCCCGGCGCCAAGATGGCGGGGACGAAGATCGGTGCCTTGCTCCGGCACCCCCATCGGGCCAAACAAAGCTCATTGTTTGTCCAATGAGGAACTTGCCGTTCCGGGGACGCGGCGTTAGCGTCGGAGAGGTCCCAGCGAGGAGAGGGTGGATTCGATGAGCGCACAAGAAAACAAGCAGACGGCTGAAGCCGCCTACCGGGCCTTCAACGCAGGCGATGCCGGCGGCGCGATGGAGAACATCGACGACGGAGTGGTCTGGACCGCCCGCGGCGACAGCTCTCTGACCGGTACCTACGAAGGCAAGGCGGCGGTCGGTGAGCTGTGGACGAAATTCAGCGAGAAAGGGCTCAAGACCGAACCCCACGACTTCGTCGCCGACGGCGACAAAGTGGTCGTGCTGACGACGGTGAAGCTCAACTGCGAGCAGGTGGAGGCTGCCGACGTGCTCACCTACAACGATGAGGGCAAGCTGATCGAGTTCGACCAGTTGGGCGATCCCAGCGTGGCGAACCGCATCTTCCCGCGGTAGTCCAGGACCGGGGGCTGCTCCTCCAGTCCGGCCCCCGGCCCTTTCTGTCCGCGTTGTTGGAAGTCGAAGGCGGTTCGGGTCTATGACGCGGCGCACGGCTTCAACGAGATGCACCGCTGCAGTCAAAATGGGGGCGAGCAGCGTGGATGCGGACCGCGATCGACGAGATCAGGAGCGGCTGCCCGGAGATGATTGAGGGATGGAGCGGGCCGCCTTCGTAGACGCCGAGAGGCCGACTGCGGAGATCGATCGCCCCCAAGGGCACTTCTACGCCTAAAGCGGCTTGGCTTGCGTCAGAAGGCTGACAATTTTGCGCTGATTTCCCTGCCGCGCGCGCGGGTATCTCGGCGGCATGAGCAAAGAACAGGAAGTCGTGGTGGTCACTGGCGCCAGCTCGGGGATCGGGCGGGCGATCGCGAAGCGGTTTGCGGGAGACGGGTGCAAGGTCGCCCTGCTGGCGCGGGGCGAGGACGCGCTGGAGGGAGCGCAGCGGGACGTCGAAGCGGCGGGGGGGACGGCGCTGGCGGTGCCGACCGACGTCGCCGACCCCGAGGCGGTGGAGGCGGCCGCGGACAGGGTGGAGAAGGAGCTGGGGCCGATCGACGTCTGGGTCAACGACGCGATGACGACCGTCTTCGCCTTCTTCGAGGACATCGAGCCGGAGGAGTTCAAGCGGGCGACCGACGTCACCTACCACGGCACGGTCTGGGGGACGCGGGCGGCGCTGCAGCGGATGGTGCCGCGTGACCGCGGCTCGGTCGTGCTGGTCGGCTCGGCGATGGCCTACCAGGGCATCCCCCTGCAGGCCCCCTACAGCGGCGCCAAGCACGCGATCAAGGGGTTCTTCGACTCGGTGCGGACGGAGCTGCGCCACAAGCAGTCGAAGGTCCACGTCTCGATGGTGCAGCTGCCCGGTGTCAACACGCCGCAGTTCGACCATTGCCGCTCGAAGATGCCGCAGCACCCGATGCCGGTGGCGCCCGTCTACGAGCCCGAGGTCGCGGCTGACGCGGTCCACTGGGCGGCGCATCATCGCCGGCGGCAGGTCTACGTCGGCATCCCCACCGTCTACACCATCCTCGGCAGCAAACTCGCCCCCTGGCTGGCCGAGCGCTACCTCGCTAAGACGGCCGTCTCCGGCCAGATGATGGAAGAAGAACCGCCGGACGAGCAGAACCGCGACGGCAACCTGATGCAGGCGCCGCCGGGCGATCCCGGCGCCCACGGCCGCTTCGACGAGAAAGCGCACGACCACAGCGCCGTCTGGTGGCTCAGCCGCCACCGCGGGGCCGTGGCGGCGCTGACCGCCCTCGCCGCCGGCGCCACCGGCCTGGGCCTGGCGCGCGCCGCCGAGCGGTGAGCAGACCGGCAACCGCTCCCCACGCCCTCCGCGACTACGCGCTCCTCGCCGACGGCGAGCGCGGCGTCCTCGTCGGCCCCCGCGGCGACTTCGTCTGGATGTGCTTTCCGCGCTGGCACGACGACGCCGTCTTCTGCGCGCTGATCGGCGGCACCAGCAGCTACGCGATCACGCCGCAGGGGCGCTTCGTCTGGGGCGGCTACTACGAGCCGGGCAGCCTGATCTGGCGCAGCCGCTGGATCGCCGAGGACGCGATCGTCGAGTGCCGCGAGGCGCTGGCGTTGCCGACCCGGCCCGACCGGGCGATCGTCCTGCGACGCCTGATCGCGATCGAGGGGGAAGCCCGGCTCGACGTCGCCCTTGCCGCCGGCGCCGGCTTCGACCGCCACGGGATGGGGCGACTGCGCCGGGAGGATGACGGCGCCTGGGTCGCCGAACTGGGAGAGGAGCGGATGCGCTGGGTCGGCGCCGCCGAGGCGAAGCCGGCCGGGGACGACCCACGCGAGCGGGCGCTGACGCTGGAGGTGCAACTGGAGGAGGGGGAGGAACGCGACTTCGTCCTCGCCCTCCAGCACGGGGAGGCACCGGCGATCGAGCAGCCTGCCGACCACCTCTGGGAGGCGACCGAGCAGGCGTGGAAGGAACGGGTGCCGCAGATCGAAAGTTGCCTCGCGCCGCGCGACGCGAACCACGCCTACGCGGTGATGAGCGGGCTGACCAGCGTCGACGGGGGGATGGTCGCGGCGGCGACCACCTCGCTGCCGGAGCGGGCCGAGCAGGGGCGCGACTTCGACTACCGCTTCGCCTGGATCCGGGACCAGGCGTATGCCGGTCAGGCCGTCGCCGCCGCCGGCCCGCACCCGTTGATGGACGCCGCGGTGCGCTTCACCGTCGCCCGCCTGCTCGAGGACGGTCCCGATCTGATGCCCGCCTACACGGTCGACGGCGACCCGGTGCTCGAGGAAAGGAAACTCGACCTCGCCGGCTATCCCGGTGGCTACGACGTGGTCGGCAACCACGTTCGCGACCAGTTCCAGCTTGACGTCTTCGGCGAGCTGCTGATGATGTTTTCCGCGGCGGCCTCCCACGACCATCTCGACGCCGATGGCTGGCGCGCGGTCGAGATCGCGGTGGAGGCGATCGAGCGGCGCTGGCGCCAGCCGGACGCGGGCATCTGGGAGCTGGAACCCGACTGCTGGACCCACAGCCGCCTGATCTGCGCCGCCGGCCTAAAAGCGATTGCCGCCCACTCCCCCGGCCATGAGCAGCCGGCGGCCTGGCTCGCCCTCGCCGACCGCCTGCTGGCCGAGACGGCCGCGACCTCCCTGGCCCCCAAGGGTCACTGGCAGCGCTCGGTCGAAGACCGGCGGCTCGACGCCTCGCTGCTGCTCGGGGCGATCCGTGGCGCCCTCCCCGCCGACGACCCCCGCTCGCTGGCGACCCTGGAGGCGGTCGCCGCCAATCTCACCGAGGATGGCTACTGCTTCCGCTTCCAGCCCGAAGGCCGGCCGCTGGGCGAGGCCGAGGGCGCCTTCCTCCTCTGCGGCTTCTGGCTCGCCCTCGCCTACGCCCAACAGGACGACCTGCCGCGCGCCCTCTCCTGGTTCGAGCGCAACCGCGCCGCCTGCGGCACCCCCGGCCTCTTCTCCGAGGAGTTCGACGTCCGCCAACGCCAGCTCCGCGGCAACCTCCCCCAAGCCTTCGTCCACGCGCTGATGCTGGAGTGCGCGGCAAAACTCGCGCAGTAGCCCAGGCAGAAATCTTCTGTCTGCCGAATACAATATATTTCGGGCATGGCCAAGCTGGAGCAAGAGACCCATCGCCTCGCGGCCAAAGCACTGGAGCAACAGGAGCGATCACTGGTTGAGCTGCGCGCCAGGACCGGAACCCTGCTGACCGCCTCTTCCCTTGTGGCCTCGTTTCTGGGTGGCCAAGCTCTCACCGGGGAGCGGCTGAGCGTATGGGTTGTGCTGGCGCTGGTTGCTGCCGGTGTCTCAGTCGTTCTCTGCATTTACGTGTTACTGCCAAAAGACGGGTTGGTCTTTGCGTTTGACGCACCGGACATCTATGACGCTTTGTATGAGGTTCGCCAGGACGAGGAGGAGGTGGATCGGAGGCTGGCCTACTGGGTGGAGTCAAACCGCGAGTCCAACCGTCCTACCGTGGAACGCCTGACCACCGGGTTCGAGAGTGCCGGCCTTGCGCTGCTGATCGAGATTGCCTTCTTGGCGACTGGGCTCACGGTAGGCTGAGGCAATGGAGCAGCGCCCGAAACAGCCGACTGCAGCAGCAGAGTCTTCATCTGGGACGAAGCCACCACCGCCGCCTCCACCACCGCCGGGAATTGGCATCACCGAGACCGGCGGCAGGAGATAGAAGCTCTCAGCTTGCCTTCCAGCGCATGCCCTGGCAGTTGGGGCAGACGGGGAGGTTGGTGGTCTTGCCCTCGGGGATGGTGATCTTCTCGTCGCAGTTGCGGCAGCGGTAGGCGCCGCCGACGACGGTCTCGCCGGAGATGAAGTCGACCTCCTTGTCGTAGGTCTCCTTCACCGCTGACCCTCGAGTACCACGTCGGGCTGGCGCTGCTCGGGCTTGGGCTGGGGCGCGGCGCCGGCGCGCTGTTCCATCGCCAGGGCGATCACCTGGGCGGTGTGGAGGGCGCGGCGGTCGGTCATCTGCTCGATCTGGGTCTTGCAGGAGAAGCCGTCGGCAATCAGGATCGTCTCCTTCGGCGCTTCGCGGACCGTCGGCATCAGGCGTTGCTCGCCGATTTCGCGGGAGATCTGGTCGTGGTCCTTCTCGAAGCCGAAGGAGCCGGCAAGGCCGCAGCAGCCGGAGTCGAGGACTTCGAAGTCGAGGCCGAGGCTTTCGTAGAGCTCTTTCTCGGCTTCCATGCCCATCACCGCTTCCTGGTGGCAGTGGCCGTGGACGAGGGCGCGTCCTTCGAGGCGCGGCGCCTCCCAGTCGGGCGCGTGGCGCTGTAAGAACTCGGCCAGGGTCAGCGTCTGCAGCGAGAGCCGCTTCGCATCCTCGTCATGGGGGAGCAGCCCCGGCAGCTCGTCGCGGAAGGCGGCCGCGCAACTCGGCTCGATCGCGACCACCGGCACGCCCTCCCTTATATGGGGCGCCAGCACGTCGAGGTTCCGGCGCCAGAACCGTTTCGCGGTGTCGAGCATCCCGTAGTCGTAGAGCGGGCGCCCGCAGCAGAGCTCGGGCTCGGGGACGACGACGCGGAAGCCGGCGTCCTCGATCACCGCCACCGCCGCCTTCATCGTCTCCGGGTGGAGGAAGTTGTTGAAGGTGTCGGGGAAGAGGACGACCGGCTCGCCCTGCGGGTTGACCGCGCCGCGCTGCCGGAACCAGTCCTTGAAGGTCTCTTCGGCGAAGCGCGGCAGCTCGCGCCGCGGGCTGAGTCCGCCTACCCGCTTGACCAGCCGCGAGATACCCGGCGCGTGGGTGAGGAAGTTGGCCAGCCGCGGCATCCGCGCCGCCACCCGCGCGTGGAACATGATCAGCCCCATCGTGTAGGCGGGCAGCGGCCGCAGCCGCCGCTTGTAGTGGTGGGAGAGGAACTCGGCTTTGTAGGTCGCCATGTCGACGCTGACCGGGCAATCGCCTTTACAGCCCTTGCAGGAGAGGCAGAGGTCGAGCGCGTCTTTGACCTCTTCCGAGCGGAAGCCGTTGGTGATCGTCTGCCCCTCGAGCATCTCGTAGAGGACCCGGGCGCGGCCGCGGGTCGTGTGCTCCTCGTCTTTCGTCACCGAGAAGCTCGGGCACATCGTCCCTTTCGAGCTCTGGCGGCACTTGCCGGCGCCGACGCAGCGCATCGCCGCGTGGGCGAAGCTGCCGAAGTCGGCGTTGAAAGCGAAGTGCGTCTTCACCTGCGGCGGCGAGTAGCCGGTCCCCAGCTTCATGTTGGAGACGATCGGATAGGGGTCGACGACCTTGTGCGGATTCATCCGGTTGCCCGGGTCCCAGAGCCGCTTCATCTCGCGGAACGCCCCGACCAGCTCTTCGCCGTACATCTTCGGCAGCAGCTCCGCCCGCGACTGTCCGTCGCCGTGCTCGCCGGAGAGCGAGCCGCCGAACTCGACCACCAGGTCGGCGGCTTCGTCGACGAAGGTGCGCCACTCGCGGATGCCGCCGGCGCTGGTCAGGTCGAAGTTGATCCTGCAGTGGATGCAGCCGTCGCCGAAGTGGCCGTAGAGGGCGGTTCGGTAGTCGTGCTCGTCGAGCAGGTCGCGGAAGCGGCGCAGGTAGTCGCCGAGTCGCTCCGGCGGCACCGCGGAGTCCTCCCAGCCCTCCCAGTGGTCGCGCTCGCCCTTGATGTAGGCGGTCGCGCCGAGCCCCGCCTCGCGTACCTCCCAGAGCCGTTCCTCTTCGCTCTCGTCGTCGAACAGCCGCATCTCCGGCGCGGTCTTGTCCTTGCGCAGGCGCGCCATGCACTCTTCGGCCCGCTCGTCGCTCTCCGCCTTCGTCTCGCCGCCGAACTCGACCAGGAGCCAGCCGTCGCCGTCGGGCAGCAGCGGCACCTCGGAGGTGTGCTCGCCCTTGCCGACCATGTCTTCGATCAGCGTCCGGTCGAGCCCCTCCAGCCCGGTCGGCCCGTATTCGAGGATCTCGCTGACGTGGTCGGCCGCCTCGAACACGCTCGGGTAGCCGAGCACCAGCAGCGAGCGGGCCGGGGGGGAGTGGACGAGACGGACCGTCGCCTCCAGCACCGTCGCCAGCGTCCCCTCCGAGCCGACCAGCGCCCGCGCCACGTTGAAGCCTTTCTCCGGCAGCAGCTCGTCGAGGTTGTAGCCGGAGACGCGCCGCGGGATGTCCGGGTAACGGGAGCGGACGAGCTCGGCGTAGCGGTCGCGCAGCTCGCGCAGCCCGGCGTAGATCTCGCCGCGGCGGCCGCCGGCGGCGACGATCCGCTCCAGCTCCTCCTCCGAGGTCGGCCCGACCCGCATGCGCAGCCCGTCGTAGGTGACGATCTCCAGCTCTTCGACGTTGTCGGCGGTGCGGCCCGCCATCACCGAGTGGACGCCGCAGGAGTTGTTGCCGACCATGCCGCCGAAGGTCGCGTATTCGTGGGTCGAGGTGTCCGGAGCGAAGGTGAGGTTGTGGCGCGTCTCCGTCACCTTCGCCAGCTGGTCGCGGATCACCCCCGGCTGCACCCGGGCGATCCGCCGCTCGGCATCGACCTCGACGATCTCGCGCATGTACTTGGAGGCGTCGATGACGACCGCGGTGTTGACGGTCGAGCCGGCGATTCCGGTCCCGCAGCCGCGCGGCAGCACCGGCGCCCCGTGCTCGTGGCAGGCGGCGACGGTGGCGACCACGTCCTCGGCGTCGCGCGGCAGCACCACCCCGAGCGGCGGCTGGCGGTAGTTGGAGCTGTCGTGGGAGTAGATCGCGCGGGTGCCGAGGTCGAAGCGGACCTCGCCCTTGACCGCCTCTTTCAGCGCCCGCTTCAGCGCCCGGCGGTCGATCTGCTCGACACCCTCCGGGGCCAGCGTCCGGTGCCCGACCTCGGCGCTCACGCCGCCCAGCGCTCCGTCTCGGCGTGCTTCAGCTCCAGGCCGAGGCCCGGTCGCGAGCGGTCCGGCGCCAGCGCTCCGCCCTCGGGATCGAGGGTGCCGTCGAACAGCATCCGCTCGACCCGGACGTGGTCGTGGAAGTACTCGAGGTGCTCCAGCGTCTCCATCGCGCAGCAGACGTGGGCCGAGACGGCGGGCGCGCAGTGGGCCGAGAAGGGTCGCTGCAGCGCCTTGCAGATGCCGTCGACGCGGAGCATGTTGGTGATGCCGCCGATCCGCGTCACGTCGGCCTGGACGACGTCGACGCAGCCGGCGAGGAGCGGGAACCCCCCTAGGTCCCACTCGTACTCGCCGGCCGCGATCGCCATCCCGGCGGGGGCGCGTTCGCGGATGAAGCGCAGCCCCTCGCGGTCCTCGGAGCTGACCGGCTCCTCAAGGTAGGTGACGCCGTAGGCGTCGTAGACGGTGGCCTGGTCGAGCGCCTGGTGCGGGGCGAAGGCGCCGTTGGCGTCGACCATCAGCGCCACCTCCTCGCCGACGACGTCGCGGCAGAGGGCCAAGCGCTCGGGGTCGCACTTGGGTTCGCGGCCGACCTTGATCTTCACCCGCGGCAGCTCCGCCTCCATCCAGCCCTCGAGCTGGCGGCGCAGCTGGTCCGGCGAGTAGGAGGTGAAGCCGCCGCTGCCGTAGATCGGCGCCGCCTCGTGGAAGCGCGGCAGCGCGTCGGCCAGGCAGACGCCGAGCAGGCGTGCCTTCAGGTCCCAGAGGGCGATGTCGACGGCGGAGACCGCCATCGCCCCGACCCCGGGCCGGCCGGCGTTGCGGATCGCCGCCTGCATCCGCGCCCATGCCGCAGGTGGCGCCGTGGCGTCGCAGCCGTAGACGACCGGGCGCAGCTGCGAGTCGATGAAGGCGGCGACGCTGCGGTCGCCGTAGGTGTAGCCGATCCCGCTCTCGCCGCCGGCCTCGACTTCGACGACGACGATCGTCGTCGCGTCCCATTCCAGCGTGCCGTCCGACTCCGGCGCGTCGGTGGGGACGGTGTAGGCGCGCACCCGCATTTCCGTCACCACGGCGTCGAGCCCCGGCGAGGTGTCGCGAACCGCGATCGCCATCAGCGCGTGGTCAGCTCCTTCAGCTTGCCGCGCAGCGACTGGTTGACGATGCGGGCGCCGTGCGGGTCGCCGTTCAGCAGCGCTTTCGCCAGCGAGGTCGCCTGTTCGAGTTTGATGTGGGGCGGCAGCGGCGGCACCTCGGGGTCGGTAACGGCCTCGTAGAGGACCGGCCGGCCGGCGCTCAGCGCCTCGTCCCAGGCGCCGGCGACCTGCTCGGGGTGTTCGACTTTGATTCCGTGCAGGCCGAGCGAGCGGGCGTAGTCGGCGTAGGGGAAGTCGGGGATCGTCTGCGAGACCTCCAGTTTCGGGTCGCCGGCCAGCACCCGCTGCTCCCAGGTCACCTGGTTGAGGTCGTCGTTGTGGAGGACGAGCACCACCAGCTGCTTGTTGGACCACCCTTCCCAGCGGGCGGCGACGTCGATCAGCGCGTTGATGCCGAGCATCTGCATCGCGCCGTCGCCGAGGGCGGCGATCACCGGCCGGTCGGGGTAGGCCATCTTCGCCGCAAAGGCGTAGGGGACCCCGGGGCACATCGTCGCCAGCGTCCCCGAGAGCGCCGCCCGCATCCCTTTGCGCAGTTTCAGGTGGCGTGCCCACCAGTTGGTCGCCGAGCCGGAGTCGGCGGTGAGGATGCAGTTGTCCGGCAGGCGCGGGCTGAGCTCGTGGAAGAGCAGCAGCGGGTTCAGCGGCTGCGCCCCGACCTCGGCCTGTTCGCCGAGGATCTCCCACCAGCGCTCGACTTCGGCTTCGATCTCTTCGCGCCAGGAGCGGTCCTCCTTGCGCTCGAGCTGGGGGACCAGCTCGCGCAGGGTGTCGCGGGCGTCGCCGACGAGGCTCGCCTCCATCGGGTAGCGGATGCCGACCAGGCGGCCGTCGATGTCGATCTGGACGCCGCGCGCCTGGCCCGGTTCGGGCAGCCACTCCGCGTAGGGGAAGCTGGAGCCGATCATCAGGAAGGTGTCGCATTTGTCGACCATCTCGTAGCTCGGCTTCGAGCCGAGCAGGCCGATCGGGCCGGTGACGAAGGGGAGGTCGTCGGGGAGGACGTCGCGCCCGTTCAGCGCCTTGGCAACGCCGGCGCCGAGCCGCTCGGCGACCTCGATCAGCTCCTCGGCGGCGCCGCGGGCGCCCTGGCCGACCAGGATCGCCACCTTTTCCCCCGAGTTGAGGATCTCGGCGGCGCGGCGGATCTCGCTCGCCGGCGGCACCAGCCGCGGCGAGGCCGGCTCGGTGAGGCTGGAGTAGACCGCGCCGTGGACGCGTTCGGGTCCTTCGTATTCGGCTTCCTGGATGTCGTCGGGGATGATCACCGCGGTCACCGAACGCGAGGCTTTCGCCACCTGCACGGCGCGGTCGATCAGGTGGCGCGCTTGGCTCGGCGACATGCAGATCTGGACGAACTCGGAGGCGACGTCCTTGAAGAGGGTGTTGAGGTCGACCTCCTGCTGGTAGTTCGAGCCCAGCGACATCGTCTTCTGCTGGCCGACGATCGCGACCACCGGCTGGTGGTCGAGCTTGGCGTCATAGAGGCCGTTGAGGAGATGGATCGCGCCGGGGCCAGAGGTCGCCATGCAGACGCCGACCTCGCCGGTCAGCTTGGCGTGGGCGCAGGCGGCGAAGGCGGCGATCTCCTCGTGGCGCGTCTGCACGAACTCGACGTCTTCTTCGTGTTCGTGGAAGCCGCCGAGGATGCCGTTGATCCCGTCGCCCGGGTAGCCGTAGATGCGGTCCACGCCGTGTTCGTGGAGTCGTTTGAGGATGTAGGCACCGACGGTTTCGGACATGGGGGCTTCCTTCCTAGGAGGGGTGGGCGACGGTCGAGAGCAGGGCCAGCGCCGGCTGGCGCGAGTCGAGGCGGGTGTGCTGGACGACGATCGGCTGGTCGGACTCGATCACCGCCGCGTAGGGGGTGTCGCGGGGGATCGGCTCAGGGTCCTCAAGGTCGTTGAAGCGCATGTGCAGCGTGCGCCGCGGCGGCACGGTTTCCCGGTACGGCCCGGCCGGGTCGCGGTCGGCGAAGAAGACGGTCACTTCGACCTCCGCCGGTGACCCGTTCACGTTCAGCAGGCAGGCGGCCTCGTGGCTTTCCAGCTCCGGCCCCTCCCCGGTGCTCGCGGAGGGGATGTAACCCTCCGCGATCGCCCAGGTTCGCGCCCCGATCGCTTGCCGCCCGTTATCCATGCCTTTCGACTACCCGGCAGGCGTTGGCAGAACCGGATTTGTCTTTGCACTGACAATTTTTAGGGACGAAGCGCTGCGGTAAGGAGGGGGTGGGTGTTCCCTTCCTTCCTGGGTTGCTCGCCTGGAGCGGCACCGGCTGACCGCGAACGCCGCTGGTGCGAGCAACAGGACGCCGGTCGTCAGGGAACACCCACCCCCTCCCAGCAACAGAGCTCCCGCTAGCTGAAACAGCTGTTGAACCCTGAGCCGTCTTGCGAATGCGTGTGGCGTGGAGTCCGGGTGATCCTCTGAACGTTTTGCGCCGCTGGCCCAAACCCAATCTCGGAAGGCTGTTGGCGATCCAGCCAGGTAGGCGAGTGAAGAGGATCACCCGGACTCCCTACCGAATGCGCCTTGTCTAGCGTCAGACAAGCGCTGGTTTGAAACGTCCCACGCAGGGAAATCGCTGAGCGGAGATGCTCGGTCCGCTTGGGAAATGGCCGCTGGTCAGGCAGTTGACGGAAGGCGATCCCACGGGGCGGGGGAAGGCGGCGCGCTCGCCGCACACGGCGCAGCTGCGGCCGCGGACCGAGGGGGCGGAGAAGATGGTCCGCTCGATCTGCCCCTACTGCGCGGTCGGCTGCGGGCAGCGGGTTTGGGCGAAGGACGGGAAGGTGACCCAGATCGAGGGCGACCCCGACAGTCCGATCTCGCGCGGGCGTCTCTGCCCGAAGGGCGCTGCTTCCGAGCAACTGGTCAACTCCAAGACCCGGCTGAAGAAGGTCAGATACCGCCGCCCACACGGCACCGAGTGGGAGGAGCTCGACCTCGACCAGGCGATGGAGATGATCGCCGACCGCGCGCTCGCCGCCCGCGACGCCGGCTGGCAGGACGAACGGGAAGGCGAACGCCTGCGCCGCACCCTCGGCTTCGCCCACCTCGGCGGCGCCACCCTCGACAACGAGGAGAACTACCTGATCAAGAAGTTCTTCACGGCGATGGGCGCGGTGCAGATCGAGAACCAGGCCCGCATATGACACAGCTCCACGGTCCCCAGTTTGGGGACCTCGTTCGGTAGGGGTGGCGCGACCACCTTCCAGCAGGACCTGCAGAACTCCGACTGCATCGTGATCATGGGCTCGAACATGGCCGAGTGCCACCCGGTCGGGTTCCAGTGGGTGGTCGAGGCGCGCGAACGCGGCGCCAGGGTGATCCACGTCGACCCCCGCTTCACCCGCACCAGCGCCCTCGCCGACCTGCACGTGCCGATCCGCGCCGGCAGCGACATCGCCTTCCTCGGCGGCATCGTCAACTACATCCTCTCCAACGAACGCGAGTTCCGCGAGTACGTGCAGGCCTACACCAACGCCCGCACGATCATCGGCGACGACTTCCGCGACACCGAGGACCTCGACGGGGTCTTCTCCGGCCTCGATCCCGAGGCCGGCAAATACGAACGCGAGAGCTGGCAGTACAAGGGGATGGAGGAGGCCGCCGCCGCCGGGCTGCGGGAGATGGGGCAGGCCGAAGGCGAGCAGGCCCACGGCGCCCACGGCGGCGAGCTCGAACACGGCGAGCCGCCGGAGGAGGACGAGACGCTGCAGGACCCGCGCTGCGTCTTCCAGCTGCTGAAGCGGCACTACAGCCGCTACACGCCGGAGATGGTGGAGCGGATCTGCGGTGTGCCGCAGGAGACCTTCCTCGAGGTCGCCGAGGCCCTCTGCGAAAACTCCGGCCGCGAGCGCACCAGCGCCTTCTGCTACGCCGTCGGCTGGACCCAGCACACGGTCGGCGTCCAGTACATCCGCACCGCGGCGATCGTGCAGCTGCTGCTCGGCAACATCGGCCGCCCCGGCGGCGGCATCATGGCGCTGCGCGGCCACGCCTCGATCCAGGGCTCGACCGACATCCCGACCCTCTTCAACATCCTCCCCGGCTACCTGCCGATGCCGCACGCCCACGAAGAAACGGGCCTCGACCTCTACGTCGAGCGCAATGCGCCGCCGACCGGCTTCTGGGGCAACACCAAGGCGTACATGGTCAGCCTGCTGAAGGCCTGGTGGGGCGAGGCGGCGCAGTTCGAGAACGACTTCTGCTTCGACTACCTGCCGCGGATCGACGAGGACCACTCGCACTACCGCACCGTCGCCGACATGCAGGACAACAAGCTCGAGGGCTACTTCGTGATGGGCGAGAACCCGGCGGTCGGCTCGGCCAACGGGAAGCTGCAGCGGCTGGCGCTGGCGAAACTGAAGTGGCTGGTCGTGCGCGACTTCGACGAGATCGAGACCGCGAGCTTCTGGCTCGACGGGCCGGAGATCGAGACCGGCGAGCTGAAGACCGAGGAAATCGGCACCGAGGTCTTCCTGATGCCGGCCGCCGCCCACACCGAGAAGGACGGCAGCTTCACCAACACCCAGCGGCTGCTGCAGTGGCACCAGAAAGCGGTCGAGCCCGAGGGCGACTGCCGCTCGGAGCTCTGGTTCATGTACCACCTCGGGCGCCTGGTGCGGCAGAAGCTGGCCGGCTCGACGGCGGAGCGCGACCGGCCGATCCTCGACCTCACCTGGGACTACCCGACGGTCGGCCCGACCGAGGAGCCCGACGCCGAGGCGGTGCTGGCCGAGATCGGCGGCTTCGACCAGGAGCGGGCGCCGCTCTCCGACTACCTGCCGCTGAAAGACGACGGCTCGACCACCTGCGGCTGCTGGATCTACGCCGGCTGCTACGCCGAAGGGGAAAACCAGCCGGCGCGGCGCAAGCCCGGCGACGAGCAGAGCTGGGTGGCGCCGGAGTGGGCCTGGGCCTGGCCGATGAACCGGCGCATCCTCTACAACCGCGCCTCCGCCGACCCCGACGGCAAACCCTGGTCGGAGCGCAAGCGGTACGTCTGGTGGGACGAGTCCGAAGAAGAATGGGTCGGCGAGGACGTCCCCGACTTCAGCCCCGACAAACGGCCCGACTACATCCCGCCCGAAGACGCGACCGCGCAGCAGGCGCTGCGCGGGGACGAGCCGTTCATCATGCAGGGCGACGGGCGGGCCTGGCTGTACGCGCCGAGCGGGATCGTCGACGGGCCGTTCCCGACCCACTACGAGCCGCGCGAGTCGCCGTTCCAGAACCCGCTCTATGCGCAGCGCTCGAACCCGGTGCGCGACGAATACAACCGGCCGGAGAACCCCTACAACCCCAGCGCCGGTGAGCCGGGCGCCGACGCCTACCCCTTCGTCGTCACCACCTACCGGCTGACCGAGCACCACACCGCCGGCGGCATGAGCCGGACGCTGCCCTACCTCTCAGAGCTGCAGCCGGAGTTCTTCTGCGAGGTCAGCCCGGAGCTGGCCGCCGAGCGGGGGCTTGAGCACGGCGGCTGGGCGACGATCGTCAGCACGCGGACCGCGATCGAGGCGCGGGTGCTGGTCACCGAGCGGCTGAAACCGCTGCGGGTGGACGGGCGCGTCGTGCACCAGGTCGGGCTGCCCTACCACTGGGGCAACAAAGGGGTGAGCACCGGCGACTCGGCCAATGACCTCTTCCCGCTCGCGCTCGACCCCAACGTCCACATTCAGGAGGTGAAGGCGGCGACCTGCGACATCGTCCCCGGGCGGCGGCCGCGCGGCGCCGACCTGCCGGCCTTCGTCGCCCGGCATCGCCTCGCCGCGGAGGGGGAAGCCTGATGGAGCGAGTCGGCTTCTTCACCGACACCTCGGTCTGCATCGGCTGCAAGGCCTGCGAGGTCGCCTGCAAGGAGTGGAACCACGTTCCCTCCGACGGCCAGGGCTTCCTCGGCAGCTCCTACGACAACAGCGGCGAACTCGGCGCCGACCGCTGGCGCCACGTCGCCTTCATCGAGCAGAAGCTGCCGGTAGGGGTGGAGGGCGGTGCCCCGGACTCCTTCGTGCAGGAGGCGGCGCGGCAGAACCTGGTCGAGGAGGGTCTCGACCCCCACACCGACGAGGACGGCTTCCGCTGGTTGATGAGCTCCGACGTCTGCAAGCACTGCACCGAAGCGGGCTGCCTCGACGCCTGCCCGACCGGCTCGATCTTCCGCACCGAGTTCGGGACCGTGGTCGTGCAGGAGGACATCTGCAACGGCTGCGGCTATTGCGTCGTCTCCTGTCCCTTCGGCGTGCTCGACCAGCGCGAGGAAGACGGCCGCGTCTGGAAGTGCACCCTCTGTTACGACCGCCTGCAGGGCGACATGGAACCGGCCTGCGCCCAGGCCTGCCCGACCGACTCGATCCAGTTCGGCGAGCTCGACGAGCTGCGCGAGCGGGCCGCCGAGCGGGTCGAGGTCCTGCATGAGCGGGGCCGCAGCGAGGCGCGGCTCTACGGCGAGTCGCCCGACGACGGCGTCGGCGGTTTCGGCGCCTTCTTCCTCCTGCTCGACGAGCCGGAGACCTACCGCCTGCCGCCCGACCCGGTGGTACCGACCCGCAACGCCGGCACGGTCTGGAAGTCGGCGGCGGCCGCAGCGGCGACGATGGCAGCCGGGATCGCGATCGGCGTGCTCGGGGGTCGGCGATGAAGGAGCGAGCGATGGTCCCGCGCGAGAAGCCCACCACCTACTACGGGCGGCCGATCGTCAAGCCACCGGTCTGGAAACCGGAGATCCCCTTCTACTTCTTCTTCGGCGGACTGGCGGGCGCCTCGGCGGTACTGGCCAGTGCGGCGACCTTCGCCGACCGCCCCGAGCTGGCGCGCCGCGCCTGGGCCGGCGCCTTCGTCGGCGTCACCGTCAGCCCCCTGCTGCTGATCAAAGACCTCGGCAAACCGATGCGCTTCCTCAACATGCTCCGCGTCTTCAAGGTCACCTCGCCGATGAACGTCGGCGCCTGGCTGCTGCTGGCCAACGGCGGCGCGACCAGCCTCGCGGCTGGCCTGAACGTGCTCAATGAGAAGCGGCGCGCCGGCGCGCCGGAGCTGGCCGCGGCGGCGCTGGGCGCGCCGCTCGCGACCTACACGGCCGCCCTCGTCACCCACAGCGCGATACCGGCCTGGTCCGAGGCGCGGCGGGAGATGCCCTTCGTCTTCGCCGCCGGCGCCACCGCCAGCGCCGCGGGGGCGGCGCTGCTGACCGTCCCCGCCGAGGAAGCCGAGCCGGCCCGCCACCTCGGCATCGCCGCCGCGATCGCCGAGGAGGCGACGACGGCCGTCATGCACAAACGCCTCGGCCCCCTCGCCGATTCTTATGAGAAGGGCAAAGCCGGTGCGTTCGGCAAGGCCGCCCGCGCCCTCACCGCCGCCGGCGCCTTCGCTCTAGCCGCCGGCGACGAAGCCGTGCCCCTTCGTCTCGGCAAGCGTCGCCGTCGCACCCTCACCGTTGCCGGCGGCGCCCTCCTCCTCGCCGGCTCCGTCTGCAAGCGCTGGTCCGTCTTCAAAGCCGGCTTCCAATCCGCCGAAGACCCGACCCAGGTCATCCACACCCAGCGCGAGGGCGGCGATTGAGTGGCCGGTCGCGAGGAACGGCTCGGCGCCGCCGTCTACCTGCGCCCGGTCGGCAACCCGCTGCCGCTGGCGTTCCTCGCCCTCGCGGCCGGGACGCTTACGCTCAGCGCGATGCAGCTCGGCTGGGTCTCGGCCGGCGAAGGCAAGGACGTCGCGCTCGTGCTGATCGGCTTCGTCTTCCCACTGCAGTTCCTCGCGACCGTCTTCGCCTTCCTCGCCCGCGACGGCGCCGCCGCGGGAGGCATGGGCCTGATCGCCGGCCACTGGCTCGTGATCGGCCTGGTGGCGATCACCTCGCCGCCGGGATCGACCAGCAAGGCGCTGGGCGTCTTTCTCCTCGGCGCCTCCTCGCTCCTGCTCGTGCCGGCATCCGCCTCGCTTGCGACGAAGGGCGTCGCCGCGGCGGTGATCGGCGCCACCGGCCTGCGCTTCGCCTTCACCGGCATCTACCAGCTCGCCGGGAGCGGCGGTTGGGCCGACGTCTCCGGCATCGCCGGCCTGGCGCTCTTTGCGCTTGCCTTCTACGCCAGCCTGGCGCTGAGCCTCGCCGACGCCTCCCACGGCGTCGGCCCGCTCCCGATCGGCCGTGGCAAGGGCGGCAAACCCGTCGAGAGCCGCCCGGTCGAAGCCATCGACCGCGAGCCCGGCGTCCGCCCGCTGCTCTAACCGGCTGTGCGCAGACATCTGTCTGCCGCAGACGATAAGTTTCGGGAGATGTCTCTTCAGACCGGCAACGCCCTTCTCCTGATCGCGGTCTTCGTCCTGCCCGGGTTCGTAACGCTGCTGATGCGCGAGCGGACCTATCGGGTGAGGGATCAGGACTCGTCTTTCGAGCGCCTGCTGAACGCCCTCTACTTCAGCTCGATCATCTACGTCGTCCTTGCCGCGGTCTGGGCGATCGATGGCCTGGGGCAGGAAGTCGTCACTCGCCTGTACGAGGGAGGAAACGTCGGCATCTAGTTCCTCCTGGGAGCGGTAGGCGCCGATGTGGGTGCCGACGACCTGGCCGTAGCTGTTGATGAGGACGGTGAAGGGGGTTCCGGTCGTTGGGGCGAGCGAGCTGAGCGCGGCCAGGCTCGTCGCATAGCTCGGGTAGCCGAGGGGGATTTCGGCGAGGAGCGTTCGGGCGGCGGTCGCGCCGTCTTCGAGGTCGGCGCCGAGGAAGGCGACGCGGCGGCCGAAACGGGCTGAGGCGTTGGCGAAGAGCGGCAGCTCTTCGCGGCAGGGCGGGCACCATGAGGCCCAGGCGTTGAGGACGACCGGGCGGCCGCGCAGGGAGTGGAGGCGGGCGTCGAGGCCGCCGTCGGCGATGAGGGGTGAGGCGGGGCCTTCGTTTGCGGCCCCGGGCTGCGGTGATCCTTCGCGATGCAGAGAGACTCCGTCTTCGCGATGGAGGGAGATTCGATTCGCCTCCCTGACGGCGCCGCCATTGACCCTCGCGCGCATCCCCAGCGAGATCGCGAGCACCGCCAGTCCCGTCACGACCGCGACCCCGATCAACCAGCGCTGCATGGCCCTCGGCTACCCGCCGGCCGGCTTGCGATCACGGCTTGCGGGTAATCAGGGGGCGGTGATCCTCGCCGCGGCACTTCCGGTCAGCGTTCTCTACGCACGGCGCGTGCATACCCTGGCGCGGCGCGGCCGCGGGGTGCGGCTCTGGCGGCAGCTCAGCTTCCACCTCGGGGTCGCGATCGCGGTTGCGGCGCTGATCTCGCCGCTCGACACGATCGGCGAGAGCGAGCTCTTCTACGTGCACATGCTCCAGCACATCGCGCTCGGCGAAGTGGCGCCGCTCTTCATCCTCGTCGGCCTCAGCGGCGCCGTCCTGCGCCCGCTGTTGGCGCTTGCCCCCGTCCGGCGCCTGCGCTTCTTCCTCAACCCGCTGGTGGCGCTGCCGCTCTGGGCGCTCAACCTCTACGGCTGGCACGTCCCCGCCCTCTACGAAGCGGCGCTCAACCACCCGCCGATCCACGCCATCGAGCACGCCTGCTTCTTCGTCGCCGGGCTGCTGATGTGGGGGGCGCTGCTGGAGCCGCTGCCCGGTCCGAGCTGGTTCGGCTCGGCTCAAAAGGCCGGCTACGTGCTGGTCGTCCGCGCCCTCGGCTGCGCGATCCTCGGCAACATCTTCATCTGGACGGGGACGCCCCTGTATCCCTACTACGCCGCCGGCGAGCACGCCCGGGGGATCGCCCCGCTCACCGACCAGCAGGTCGGCGGCGCGATCATGTTCATCTGGGGGGCGCTGATCACCGTCAGCCTCTTCTCCTGGATGTTCCTGCGCTGGATCCGCGAGGCCGAGGTGCGCCAGACCCTGCTCGAGGGCGGCGCCGAGGAGCGCGTCGCTACTCGGGCTGCGCGCTACGGACGGCGGCCTCCTGCTCGGCCTGCACCTCCTCCATCCCCTTGAGGGCGAGGCAGAAGCGCCAGGCGAGGAGCCCGACGACGATCGGCACGAACCAGACCGCCACCCGGTAGAACCAGATCTGGCTGATGTAGCTGATGCCGAGGAAGACCAGCACCCGGTCGGAGGACCCGGCGAGGAAGATCATCGCCACCCAGGTGAGGAAGCCGGCGCCGATGCCGGTCCGGACCGGCGCGTCGCGCGGCCGCTGGAGCACGTTGTGGGCGCGGCGGTCGCCCGTCACCCGTCGCTCCAGCCACGGCCACAGCATCAGCGCCGCCATCACCACCAGCGGGAACAGCACGCCGCCCCAGAACGGGTTCGGCACCAGCGTCCGGTCCCAGACGACGACGTCGAAGCTCGGCACCAGGCGCAGCGCCCCGATCAGCCAGCCGAGGTACCAGTCGGGCTGCGCCCCGTTGGTGCCGTCGTAGACGTGGTAGGGGCCCCAGAGCCAGACCGGGTTGATCTGCACCAGCCCGCCGAGCAGGACCAGCACCCCGGCGACGGCGACCATCAGCCCCAGCGAGCGCGGCAGCTGCCCGGGGAAGGTGGGGATGCCGACCACCTTGCGCTCGCTCGGGACCGACTTGCGCCGGAACTGGGTGTGGTGGCGGGAGGCGACCAGGGTCAGGTGGACGGCGAGCAGGCCGCCGATCAGCAGCGGCAGGACCAGCACGTGGCCGATGTACATCCGCGACCAGAAGCTGGGGTCGCCGGGGAAGGGGTGCCCCCAGATCAGCAGCGCCAGGTTGGCGCCGACGAAGGGGAGCGAGAGCGCCACCCCGTAGCCGATCGCCAGCCCCATCCCGGAGAGCAGATCGTCGACCAGCGAGTAGCCGAGGTAGCCCTCCAGCAGCGCCGCGAACAGCATCAGGACGCCGATCAGATAGGTCAGCTCGCGCGGTTTGCGGTAGGCGCCGGTGAAGAAGACCCGGATCAGGTGCAGGACGATCGCGGCGACGAAGACGTCGGCGGCCCAGTGGTGGGTCTGGCGGATCAGCAGCCCCGCCTTGACGTCGAAGGAGAGGTGGACGACCGAGGCATAGGCCCTGCTCATCTCCATGCCCCGCAGCGGCGCGTAGCTGCCGTGGTAGACGGTTTTCGCCGTGCTCGGCTCGAAGAAGAAGGTGAGGTAGACGCCGGTGGCGACGAGGACGATGAAGGCGTAGAGCGCCACCTCTCCCAGCAGGAAGGACCAGTGGTCCGGGAAGACGTAGCGCAGCGTTCTCTTCAGCAGCGGGGCGCTGCCGCTGCGCTGGTCGAGGAAGCGGATGGTGCGGCGGATCACGCCGTCGGCCTCCGCGTCCGCACACCCCAGAAGCTCGGGCCGACCGGGGCGGAGAAGTTGCCCGCCGCCCGCAGCTCGCCCGCCGAGTCGATCAGCAGCGGCAGCTGCGGCAGTTCGCGCCCGGCCGGGCCGAAGATCACCTTGCCGCCCTCGGCGGGGTCGAAGGTCGAGTAGTGGCAGGGGCAGACGAGGGCGGGCCGGGGCTCGGCCTGCGGAAAGCGCGGCTTGCGGTAGAGGGCGACCGCGCAGCCCGCGTGGGTGCAGATCTTCGAGTAGGCGACGATCCCTTCCGGCGCCCAGTTCCCCCGGCCTTCCGGCAGTTCGAGTTCGGCGGGGTCGACCCGGACCAAGACCAGCGGTGCCGCCAGCTCCTCCCGGTAGGCATTCTCGGGGAAGGCGGTATAGAAGGTTTCGTACTCGATCTCGTCGGCTTTGTAGGGCCTGCCTTCCTCGTCGACCAGGCGGCGGTCGCGGCGCCAGGGCGAGTAGTAGAAGGACTCGGTGTCGAGGAACGGCCCGAGGGAGGCGGCGGGAACGACGAGCGCGGCGCCGAGCGCGGCGCCGGCAGCGCCAGCGGCCCCGATCAGGAGTCGCTTGCGGGTGAAGCCGCCGACGCTCTCGCGGCCGATCTGGTCGAGCTCCTCCTGCGCTTCGGGGTGTTCGATCGGCGGGTAGTCCTCTTCCAGCTCCTCGGTCGGGACGAAGGTCTCGCCGGCGTAGATCAGGGCCGCGGCGATCAGCAGCAGGCAGACGCCGAGGCAGAGGCCGAGCCACTGGGTCAGGTTCGGCCAGTCGAGCGCGTAGACCACGATGAACATCACCGCGCAGCCGGCGGCGCCGAGCAGCAGCAGCGCCACCACCAGCTCCGCGCGCGGATCGCCGCCCTCCTCCCTGACGATCGGCTCGCGCCTGCGCTTGCGGCCGGCTTCGCGCAGGAACCCGAAGGCGGCCAGCAGGGCGAACTTCAGCTTGGTTGCGGTCTTCACGACGAGAGCCTCCTTCCGATCACGGCGCAGAGCCCGGCGAGGACGAAGACGGCGACGAACCAGGCGACCATCCCCTCCGGCACCGGCCCGATGTGGCCGATTCCCCAGCCCCCGGGGTCTTCGGGGTGCTTGCTCCTGTTGATGTAGGCGATGATCTTGTTCAGGTCGGCATCGCTGATCTGGCTCGGCGGGAACTTCGGCATCAGGAAGGGCCCGATCCGCACCGCCTCGGCGATCTCGGTGGGGGTCGCGTGCCCGAGGACCGGCACCTTGGCGCCGGTCACGTAGCCGCCCTCGCCGACGATCTGGTGGCAGCCGGCGCAGTGCTCGGTGAACAGCGACATCCCTTCCGAGAGCGAGCCGTAGTCGGGTTGCGGTTCGGGGACCTTCGGGCCGCCGCCGAAGGAGCCGACGTAGGCGGTGATCGCTTCGATCTCGTGCGAGTTGAAGAAGGGCCGCTGCCGTTCGGGCTCTTCGCCGGCGTGGCCGAGCGGCATCCGCCCGGTGCGCAGGTAGAAGTCGGGGGCGAGTTCGCCGACCCCCACCAGCGACGGGCCCTGGCCGTTGATGCCGCCGACGCCGCTTTCGCTCGGGGTGAGCACGCCTTCCCCGCGGAAGCCGTGGCAGCTGGCGCAGTTGGCGGCGAAGAGGCTGGCGCCCAGCTGCATCTGCTGCTCCTTCGATCCGCCGGGTGCGTGGGTGATGCCGCTCGGCGGCTCCGCCTCGGCCAGCGCGGCGAGCGCCAGCCCGCCGAGCAGGATCGCGCCGACCAGTGCTTTCCGCCTCCCGCTCATGACTGGTTGCAGACCCGGAAGGTGACGACGCCGACGCCGGTCATCAGGATCAGCGCCAGGAAGAGGGAGGAGACGGCCATCCCGACCGCGGCGAGGAAGGCGATCCGGCCGGCCGGGGGCGGTTTGTGGCGGTCGCCGGTGCGCCGGTAGAGCCAGATGGAGGTGAGCCCGGCGGCGATGGCGACGAGCGCCGCCGCGGCGGTGACGACGATCGCCCAGGCGCTGAGCGAGATGCCCCACTGGCCGCCGGTGGGGCTGCAGGCGGCCTCGGCCAGCCAGTAGCCGAGCCCCAGCTGCACCGCGTAGGCCCCTGGCGCGCCGAGCACCGCGAACCAGAGGACCGGCGAGACCGGCGACTCCGGCGGGATCCGCTCCAGTATCGGCCGCAGCGCTCTCATAGCGACGGGTAGAGCTGGGTCAGGACCACGGCGATCGCGGTCACGCTGACGAAGTACCAGTAGAAGGCGGCCACCCGCAGGGCGATCAGCCGGTAGTTGGTGATGCCGCGGGCGAGCTTCCAGAGCAGCCAGGCGTCGATCGCCAGTCCCACCGCGACGTGCGCGTGGTGGGTGGTGATCAGCGCGTAGTAGATCGAGCCGTAGGCGTTCGCCTGGGGGCTGAAGGAGTGCAGGTCGTCGACCATCAGGTGGATCTGCAGGCCGAGGTAGGTCGCCTGGACGACGGTCGCCAGCAGCAGCAGCGACCAAGCGGCGCGGACGGCGCCGCCCTTCGCCGCTTTGACCGAGAGGAACATCGGGACGCAGGTGGCGACGAGCATCCCGGTGAAGACGAGGGGCAGCGTCACCGAGGGCTTTTCGATGCCGCCGAGCGGCCATTCGCTGGTCTTGAAGCGCAGGTAGAAGTAGGTCGCGATCAGGCAGGCGAAGAGCGTCACCTCGGTGGCGATCAGCAGGGCCGCGCCCCACCAGCCGCTCGCCTGCGCCTGGCGCTGCCGGTCCACCGCCTTGACCGGCCCGGGGCCTGCCGCCTCCATGCTGCGCGGGACCGAGCTCATGCCTCCTCCGGCTCTTTGAGGTGGAAGCCGGCGACGGTGAGGGCGAGGATCCCGACGAAGACCGCCGCCGCCAGCCACTGCTGCAGCAGGACCATCGCGAAGACCCCCGTCATCGCCAGGGCGACCAGTGGCGGCCAGGCGGAGTGGGAGGGCATCTCCAGCACCTCGTCCCAGTCGGCGTCGACGGCGGTGCTGGCCGGCGTCTCGTGCCCCTGTTCGAGCGTTTTGCGCCCGAGCTCGAGGTTGCGTGCGTCCTCTTCCCGGTCCTCCTTGTCCCACATCGCGTACGGGCTGGAGACCTTGGGAATGACCGCGTAGTTGTACGCGGGCGGGGGGGACGTGGTCGACCACTCCAGGGTGTCGCCTTCCCAGGGGTCGTTGCCGGCTTTCTCGCCCCTGAAGAGGCTGACCGCGAGGTTGACGAAGACCGAGAGCAGGCCCAGCGCCAGCAGGTAGGCGCCCAGGGTCTCGATCAGGTTGAGGCCGGTCCAGCCCATTTCCGGGCCGTAGGTGTAGTTGCGCCGCGGCATCCCGTCGAGCCCGAGGATGTGCATCGGGAAGAAGGTGACGTTGGTGCCGATGAAGGTGAGCCAGAAGCTGACCTTGCCCCAGCGCTCGTAGTACATCCGCCCGGTGACCTTCGGGAACCAGTAGTACATGCCGCCGAGCAGCGGGAACACCGCGGCGCCGAAGATCACGTAGTGGAAGTGGGCGACGACGTAGTAGGTGTCGGTCGTCTGCTGGTCGAAGGGGATGGCGGCGAAGGTGACGCCGGAGAGGCCGCCCATGATGAAGAGGACGATGAAGCCGATGATCCAGAGGAAGGGCGTCTTGAAGCGCGGCGTGCCGGTGACGATCGTGGTGATCCAGGCGAACAGCTGGATGCCGCTGGGGATGACGATCACCAGGCTGGCGGCGGCGAAGTAGATCGCGGTCGCGCTGGCGAGGCCGACCGCGAACATGTGGTGCGCCCAGACGCCGAAGCCGAGGAAGGCGACGAGGATCTCGGCCAGCGCCACCAGCGGGAAGGCGACCATCTTGCGCCGCACGAAGGTGGGGATGATCGAGGTCGCGATCCCGAACGCGGGCAGGATGATGATGTAGACCTCGGGGTGGCCGAAGATCCAGAAGAGGTTCTGCCAGAGGATCGGGTCTCCCCCGCTCGCGGGGATGAAGAAGTGGAAGCCGAGCAGCCGTTCCAGCTCGAGCAGGACCAGGGCGGTGCTGAGCGCCGGCAGGGCGAAGATCAGGGCGAAGGAGACCGCGAGGAAGGCGAAGCAGAACAGCGGCATCCGGTTCAGCGACATCCCCGGCGCCCGTAACTTGAAGATGGTGACGATCGCGTTGATCGCGCCGAGCGTGGTCGAGATGCCGACGAACAGCAGCGAGAGCGCGTAGAAGTCGATCCCCGGGCCGGGGCTGTAGGTCTTGGAGGCGAGCGGCACGTAGTCGAACCAGCCGGCGCTGGGGGCGTTGCCGGTGAAGACGCCGACGTAGAGGAAGCTGCCGGCGCAGAGGTAGATCCAGAAGGAGAGCGCGTTGAGCCGCGGAAAGGCCATGTCGCGGGCGCCGATCATCAGCGGGATCAGGTAGTTGCCGAAGGCGCCCAGCGACATCGGCACGACGAAGAAGAAGATCATCGTCGTCCCGTGGGTCGACATCATTTCGTTGAAGGTGGCCGGGCTGAGAGTGGACTGGTTGGGGCCGATCAGCTGGGTGCGGATCGCCAACGCCTCGACCCCGCCGGCGCCGAAGAAGAAGAGCGAGGTGAAGAAGTAGAGGATGCCGATCCGCTTGTGGTCGACGGTGGTGAGCCAGCCGAGCACGCCGGGACTCTCTTTCCAGATCCGCTCGAGGCGGTTGAGGCGGACGGTCGTGGCCGGCGGGGTCGAGACCGTCATTTCAGGCCCATCAGGTAGGCGACGATCGCGTGGAACCTTTCCGGGCCGAGGCCGAGGCCGGGCATCTTCACCCCGGGCTTGATGCTCTGCGGGTTCTGGATCCAGCGGAAGAGGTCTTCCGGGGTGTTGGGGATGGTGTCGGCGGCGAGGGTCTGACGGGTGGCCAGGTGGGTCAGGTTCGGCCCTATCGTTCCTTCGGCTTCGGTGCCGGCGATGGTGTGGCAGGCGGCGCAGCCGTCCCGCATAAAGGCCCGTTGGCCCTGGCGGGCCAACGGGGTGGTCGGTTCGCGAGCGGGTTTGCGGATATTCGCCAGCCACGCTTCGAACCGCGGCCGCGGTTCCGCGTAGACGCGGAAGGCCATGTGGGCGTGCTGGAGGCCGCAGAACTCGGAGCACTGGCCGCGGTAGACGCCGGCCCGTTCGGCGTAGAGTTCGATCGAGTTGGCCTGCCCCGGGATCGTGTCGATCTTGCGGTTCAGTTCCGGCACCCAGAAGGAGTGGATGACGTCGGCGCTGCGGACCACGAGGTTGATCGGGGTTCGGACCGGGATGTGGACCTCGTTGGCCGTTTCCGCGTCTTCGCCTTCGTAGCGGACCTGCCAGAACCACTGGTGGCCGATCACGGTGATCGTCATCGCCGTGCTGCTCGCCGCTGGGGCATCGGTTTCGTTGAGCAGGACGAGGTCGGAGACGACGAAGAGGGCGACCAGGATCACGATCGGGATCGCCATCCCGAACAGCACCACCAGGCCGGTGTTCAGCTTCTCGTTCTCGCCGAAGAAGGGGAGGCCCGGACGGTCCCGCCGCACCCAGCCCACCACCAGCATCGCCACCGCCCCGAGGAATACCACCCCCGCGACCGCCAACATCCACCACCAGAGCGTGGCGATGTGGTGAGCGGCGGGGCTATGGGGATTAAGCGGCGACACGCGTCACGTTTCGGCATTACCCGTGAGGGGTAGCGCAAAAACGCTGGTGTCGGGGCACTTACAACCCGCGGAGCGAGCGGGCCGGGTGGATGGCTCGCGGCTCTTCCGCGAGGTCGAACGGGACGGCGAGCGCGATGCCGTCGCGGTCGAGGAACCGCTCGAGATCCGCGTCGATGGCGAGCCGCTGAGCGTGACGATGCGGACGCCCGGCAGCGACGAGGAGCTGGCGCTCGGCTTCCTCTACGGCGAGGGGCTGATCGACGGCCCGCGGGAGGCCGGGCTCAGTCGCGACCTCGCCGCCAACGGGGTCGAAGTCGCCGGGCCGCTGTTGCGCGACCCCGGCTCCCGCCGCTTCTACACGACCTCATCCTGCGGGGTCTGCGGCAAGGGCGCGCTGGAGGAGGTGGCGGTGGCGAGCGAGCCGCTGCCGCCGGGGCCGCAAGTCGAGCGAGCGCTGCTGGCCGACCTGCCGGAGCGGCTGCGCCAGCCCGGCTTCGAGCGCACGGGTGGCCTCCACGCCACCGGCCTCTTCAGCGCCGAGGGCGAGCTGCTGCTGGCGCGCGAGGACGTCGGCCGCCACAACGCGATGGACAAGGTGGTGGGGGCGGCGCTACAAGCCGGCTGGCTGCCGCTGCACGACCGCGCCCTCTGTGTCAGCGGCCGCCTCTCCTTCGAGCTGGTCCAGAAGGCCGCCGTCGCCGGCTGCCCGATCCTGGTCGGCGTCGGCGCCCCCAGCTCCCTGGCGATCGAGCTCGCCGCCGACCGCAACATGACCCTCGCCGGCTTCGCGCGGCGCGGCTCGGTGAACGTCTACGCGGGGTCCGAACGGATCGTCTGAGCGATCTCGTTCAGCTTGCTCGCCGGGCGGCCGCTGCGGCCGGCGACCCAGCAGGCAAGGGGGGCGGCGGTGCGCTCGGAGGCGTGGGCTGCGGTGGCGGCGAGGTGGAGCAGCGCCACCACTTCCTCTTTGCTCGGCGGCTCCAACCCGAGCCGCTCGCAGAACTCGGCCAGCCACTCGTCCCGTTTCATCTCACCCTCCGATCGCGCTCATCGTCCGCGTCGGCGGCCGGAACCCCGGCTCGCCGACGTGGTGTTTCAGCTCCTTGCGCCAGACCGCGTCGTGGACGATCCGCTCCAGCTCCGCGTCGTCGGCGCCCGCTCGCAGCGGCCCGCGCAGGTCGGTCTCGTGCTGGGAGAAGAGGCAGGTGCGGAGCTTGCCGTCGGCGGTGAGGCGGATGCGGTTGCAGTCGGCGCAGAACGGTTCGGTCACCGGGTTGACGAAGCCGATCTCGCCGCGCTCGTCGGCGAAGGCGTAGACGCGCGCGGTGGAGTGCGGCTCGCGCGGCAGCTCGCGCAATGGGTGCTCGGCTTCGACCAGCGCCCGCACTGCGGCGCCGCTGAGGACGTCGTCGGGCCGCCAGGCGCGTTCGCCGTCGAGCGGCATGAACTCGATGAAGCGGACCTGGAAGTCGCGCCGCCGGGCGAGCTCGCAGAAGCGCCGCACCTCCCCGGCGCCGAAGCCGGGCATCGGCACCGCGTTGACCTTGATCGGCCGCACCTGCGGGTGCGCGGCGATCGCCTCCAGACCCGCCAGCACCTGCGCCAGCGCGTCGCGGCGGGTGATCTCGAAGAAGCGGCCGCGGGCGAGCGAGTCGATCGAGACGTTGACGCGGTGGATGCCGGCGGCGACCAGCGCCTCGGCATCGCGGGCGAGCAGGTAGCCGTTGGTGGTGAGCGAGAGGTCGCGGATGCCGTCGATCGCGGCGAGCCGCGCCACCAGCGCCGGGAACTCGCGCCGCACCAGCGGCTCGCCGCCGGTCAGCCGCACGTCCCGCACCCCGAGCGCGACGAAGAGCCGCACCAGTCGCTCGATCTCCTCGAAGCTGAGGATCTCCGCCCGGTCGATCCACGGCATCCCCTCGGCCGGCATGCAGTAGCGGCAGCGGAAGTTGCAGCGGTCGGTGACGGAGACCCGCAGGTCGCCGAGCAGCCGTCCATGGGCGTCTTCGAGGGCCATCAGCCGAGGCTACCCGGCGGGCCGCACTGAAACACTTCGTCGGTATGGAGGCGGACAGCGCGAATGGGCCTGAACCAGGTCGGCCGCCGGCCCTGGGCGCGGTGCTGGCCGGTGGCCGCGGCAGCCGGCTGGGTGGAGCGAAGGCGTGGGTCGAGCTCGGAGGCCGGCCGCTCTGCTCGTACCCGCTGGCGGCGATCGAGGCCGCGGGACTCGACCCCGTCGTCTGCGTCAAGCGAACCGAATCCCGTGGTTCCTTTCGCACCGTATACGTGCGAAAGGAACCACGGAATGAGGTGCTGGTCCTGGAGGAGCCCGACGAGCCGCGGCACCCGCTCGCCGGGATCGTCGCGGCGCTGCGGGCGGCAGCGCAGGAGGGGGAGGAGTCGGTGGTCTCGCCGCTGGGAGGGGGTCGCCCGGTGGTTGTCGTCGCCTGCGACATGCCGTTCGTCACCCCTGGTCTCATCGCCTTCCTCGCCGAAGCGGACGAGCTGATCGTTCCGGTCCTGGGTGACCGTCTGCACCCGTTGCTTGCCCGCTACGACCCCGCGCTGCTGCCCGAGCTGGAAGCGGCGCTCGCGCGCGAGGAGCCGCTGACCCACACCGTCGAATCGCTCAGCCCGCGTCTCCTCGACGAGCCAGAGCTGAGCCGCTTCGGCGACCCTAGCCGTCTCCTCTTCAACGTCAACGACCCCGACGACCTCCGCCAGGCCGAGTCCTTCCTCTAAGTTGTGGTTCCTTTCGCACGTATACGGTGCCAAAGGAACCACGCGATTAGCCGAGGGGGATGAGGCGGGTGGCGGTGGCCTTCCAGGCGGCGATTACGTGGGAGCCTGGGCGCAGGTTCATCGCCTCGGCGGAGCGGGCGGTGACCTCGGTGCCGAGCGGTTGCGGCGTGGTCAGGCCGACGCGGACGCGGTTGCCGACGGGGGTGAGGGAGGCGACTTCGCCGGGCAGGCGGTTGAGCATCGAGTCCGCCGGTACCGCATCGGGGGGCTGCAGCGAGATCTCCCAGGGGAAGACGCTGGCCGCCACCGGCCCGCTCGCCGCGTCGGTGCTGCGCAGCTCGCCGCCGCCGCGCAGGCGCACCAGGGTGAGGCCGCCGGGCTCGCGGCTCGCCTCACCATGGAGGACGACCGCGCCGGCGAAGTCGGCGACGAAGGGCGATGCCGGCCGGGTCGAGATCTCCGCCGGCTCGCCGCTCTGGACGATGCGGCCGCGGTCGATCACCGCGATCCGCTCGGCCAGCAGCGCCGCCTCGTCGTAGGAGTGGGTGATGAGCAGGACCGGGATCGAGAGCTCGGCCAGCAGCGCGTGGAGCTCGCGCAGCGCCTCGCGGCGGCTGCCGGGGTCGAGGGCGGAGAGCGGCTCGTCGAGGAGCAGCGCCCGCGGCTCGGCGCCCAGCGCTCGCGCCAGCGCGACCCGCTGCCGCTCGCCGCCGGAGAGGGAGGTGGGGCTTGCGTCGGCGAGGGCGGCGACCCCGAACCGGTCGAGCAGCTCAACCGCGCGCCGTCGCCGCTCGCGCCGCGGCCTGCCCATCCCGTAGGCGACGTTGCGCCAGGCGCTGAGGCCGGGAAAGAGGGCGTAGTCCTGGAAGACGACGCCGCAGCGCCGCCGCTCGGCCGGGACCTCGATCCCGGCGGCGTTGTCGAGCCAGACTTCATCGCCGAGCGCGATCCGTCCTACAGCCGGCCGCACCAGCCCGGCGACGATCCGCAGCGCCGTCGTCTTGCCCGCGCCCGAAGGGCCGGCGAGGGCGAGTCGCTCCCCGGATGCGACTGAGAGCTCAACGTCCAGGTCGAACTCCAGCAGCGGCATCCGCGCCTCAACCGCAAGCCCCCGCGCCCGCACCGGCACCTCGATCCCGGTCGCGCTCATCGTCCCTCCCCGACCGCCGGCGCTTCGATCGCCCGGTCGCCGCCCAGCAGCTTCACCCCGACCAGGATCGCCGCCGCCACCACGATCAGCACCGATGAGAGCGCCAGCGCCGCGACGAACCCGCCGGGCCGGCTGAATTCGGAGAAGATCGCCAGCGGCGCCGTCTGGGTCACGCCCCGCAGCGAGCCGGCGAAGAGCAGCGTCGCCCCGAACTCGCCCAGCGCCCGCCCCCAGGCAAGCGCCAGGCCCGCGGCGAGGGCCGGCCGCGCGCTCGGCACCGCCACCGTGGCGAAGACGCGGAAGGGGCCGGCGCCGAGCGTCCGCGCCGCCTCCAGCAGCCGCGGGTCGAGCGCGGCGAAGGCGGCAATCGCCTGGCGCAGGAAGAAGGGGGCGGAGACGAAGACGAGGGCGACGACGACCCCCGCCGTCTGGAAGACGAGTTCGATCCCCGCGCCTTCGACCGTCCCGCCGAGGATGCCGTGCGGCCCGAGCGCCGCCAGCAGGGCGATGCCGGCTACCGCCGGCGGCATCACCAACGGCAGCTCGATCGCGGTGAGGACGAGGGCGCGGCCGCGGAACCGGCGCATCGCCAGCAGGTAGGCGGCGGGGGTGCCGACGATGACGATGACCGCGACCGCGATCAGCGTCGTCCGCAGGCTCAGCCAGAGCGCTTCCCGGGCTGCCGCTTCGCCGAGCGCGTCGAGCAGCCGCGCCGGGCTGGTGTGGGCGAAGATCGCCACCACCGGCAGGACGAGGAAGGCGACGGTCAGCCCGGCCGCAACCAGGGCAAGCAGCCCGAAGCCGGAGCGCAACCTCATGGCGGCGGCAGGAAGCCCGCTTCGCGCAGGTCGGCAGCGCCTTCACCGTGCAGCAGTCCCCGCAGGTAGCGCTGAGCCGCCTCGCGGTCGCCACTGCTGCTGACGACCGCTGCTGCGTAGGCGACGTCGGGTTGCAGCTTCGGTGGGACCGGCACCGTCCGCACCTGCCCCGCCACCGTCTTCGCGTCGGTGACGTAGACGAAGCCGGCGTCGGCGGCGCCGCTCGTGACCTTGGCTAGAACCGCCGTCACCTCCGGTTCTTCGGAGCGGACGTTGGCGAGGATCGCCTTGCGCTGGGCCGCCGGCAGGTGCGCGAGCGCTTCCCGCGTGTAGGCGCCGACCGGGACGCTGGGGTCGCCGATCACGATCTTCGTCCCCGGGCGCGCCAGGTCCGCCAGCGACGCCACCGGCCCGTCCTTTGGAGTAACGATGACCAGGCGGTTGCGGGCGAACACCACCGGCTTTTCGACCAGCCCTTCGCGGTGCAGTTCGGCCGGGTATTCGGTGTCGGCCGAGGCGAAGACGTCGGCCTTGGCGCCCTGCTTGATCTGCGCCGCCAGTTCGTCCGAGCCGGCGAACGAGTTTCGGACCTGCGCCCCCGCAAACGATTCTCCGTACCTCCCGAGCGCTTCAGTAAGCGAAGACGCCCCCAGCACCGTCAGCGTCGGTTCGCTGCCTCCACCTCCGCACCCGGCGAGCGCCAACGCGAAAGCAATCATCGCCAGTCCCACCCTGGCGACGGGCCGATTTCGGTTTATATAGGACCGTTTTCGCCCCGTCGTCATCAATTTCATCACTCCCCCCGCTGGACCATCACTGAGGAGGCCTTGACGGTGGCGGTGGCTTTCATGCCGGGGACGAGGCCGAGCTCTTCGACCGAGTCGCGGGTGATCGCGGCGGTGACGAGGTGGGGGCCGGCCTCGATCTCGACCAGCGCCATCACGCCGTCGACCTCGACCGAGCGGATCGTGCCGGGGAAGCGGTTGCGGGCCGAGAAGGTGTCGCCGGTGGCGTGGCGGGTGGGCGCTTCGCGCAGGCGCTCCACCTCGGAGACCGAGACGCGGCGGCGATTGCGGGCGTCGCGAGTGGTCTTGATCCGGCCCGATTTGTCCCAGCGCCGCAGGGTCTCGGTGCTGACCCCGAGCATCTTCGCCGCCTCGCCGATCCCCAAGGTCTTGCCCGGTGCCCTTGCCATGCCTAGGCACTGTATATGCAGATTCAGCGCACCTCAAACAGGGGTAGGCGAGATGGGTGAACCTTCAAGGGTCCGCTTGCCGACAGCCGCTGGGCTGCGGTGGCGTTGGTCTGATGGCGCTCACCCCGTTCGCCGCGGGCCACATCGTCCAGGGCCTCGCCACCAGCCTGATGCTGATCGCCGCGGTACCGCCGCTGATCGTCGGTTGGCACGTCAAGCGATTGCGGCCGACCGCGGTGACGATGAACCTGGCGATCTTCGGCGCCGTCGCCCTCGGTCCCGTCGTCGGCAACTTCTGCGCCGGCCACGAGAGCTGGCGCCCGCTCTTCCGGGCCATCGCCGGCCTCGGCGCCGGCGCCCTGCTCTCCGTCCTCCTCACCTGGGAAGACGCCCCGCCGCAGAACCTCGACGCGCCGATCGATGTGATCTCGATCGCCCGCGCCACCACCGGCGTCGCCTTTTCGGCGTCTCGCACCTGAGCGAACGCCACTTCCTCGACGTGATCGTCCTCCTGCCCCTATTAGTCGGCGTCGCCCTCCTCGCCGCCTCTGGAGGGCGACTAGCACTGCGCTTCCTTCTTTTGCACCGCTGTGCGACGCAAACGCAGGAAGCGCGTCAGCCGAAGTGGCGCTTGAGCGGTTGGAAGGCGCGCCACCAGCCGCGGTCGAGTTGCGCGTGCTCGACCGCCGTCAGCAGCGACCCATCGTCGTCGTGAAGCTCGTAGCTGACCACCGGCGGCTCGCACTCGGTGTCGACCTCGACGATCCGCGCCAGCATCAGGTACGGCGGGCAGCTCAGCCAAACCTCGCCGGGCTTGGGCAGTGATTTGACGTTCGGGGCCGCCATGGGCTTTCGCTACCCCTGCATTCGACGTGAAAACGAAGAACCATCCCCGAAATTAGGGGAAGCCAAGCATTCATCCGCACCCTGTAAGTACCCTTCGCTCATCACCAAGAGGAACACGAGGGAGGGCTAAGGGATGCGATCGAACGAGTCGAAGATTTCGCGGGGGTGGCGACTGACCACCGCTTCCTGGCGATTGATGCGGCGGGACCGGACGATGATCGTCCTCGCCCTGATCGGCACCGTTTGCGGCCTGGCCGGGACGGCGCTGATGCTCGATGTCAGCGGCGTCTTCTCCGGGCACAACTCGCGCGGGCAGTTTGCCGGAACCGCGCTGCTCTTTCTCTACCCGCTCACCTTCGTCAGCGTCTTCTTCAACGTCGCCCTCACCGCCGCTGCCGCGGCCGGTCTCGAAGGCCGCCAGATCGGCATCGCCGCCGCCCTCGGCGAGTCCTGGAAGCGGGTCGGCCGGATCGCGGGCTGGGCGCTGCTCGCGACGATCGTCGGCATTCTGCTCGAGCAGATCGTCTCCCGTATTCCCGGCGCCGGTCGCGTGGTCAGCTGGCTGATGGGCGCGGCCTGGGCACTCTGCACGATCTTTGCGGTCCCACTCCTCGTCGTCGAGGAGGCGGGGCCGCTCGATGCCGCTCGCGGCTCGGTGCGCCTGATCCGCAGCAAGTGGGGTGAGGGGCTGACCGGGCTGGTCAGCATCAGTGCCTGGACGGTCGTGGTGATGCTCCCGGTGGGCATCCTCTTCGGGATCGGGCTGTCTCTCACCGCGCAGGAAACCGTGAGCCAGGGATCGGGCGCCGGGATCGTCCTGATCGCCCTCAGCGCTGTGGCCTTCGTCGTGGTCGGTGCCTTCGCCAACGCGACTCGACAGGTCTTCAACCTCGCCCTTTACCGGTACGCAACCGGACTCGAGACCACCGGCTTCGCCGCCGCCGACCTGGAAGAACCCTTCAAGCGCAAACGCAGCCACCGCGACGGCGACTAGGAGATTGGCCCTCGCGTGCGGCCGGCGGCGGCCGGCACGGCGCCCTGACTGCCCGGGCTACGAAACGAGCTCGATCACTTCGCGCTCGATCTGGCGGCGGGCCTTTGCGGTGAGCCTCCCGTTGTTGCTGGAGGGCGGGTTGATCATGGTGCCGTCGCGGTAGCGGTCGAGCACGCGCGGGTCGATGTAGGAGGCGCGGCAGACAGCGGGGGTGTTGCCGAGCCCCTCGGAGACGCGGTTGACGGCGCGGGCGATCGCCCGCTTCGCCGCCGCCTCGGAGCGCGGCGGCTGCTCGCCCGCCAGCTCGATCGCGGCCAGCACCGTCCCGTGCCAGGTACGGAAGTTCTTCGCCGTGAACTCCTCGCCGATCCGCTCGTGGATGTACTCGTTGATTTCCTCGGAGCGAACGTCGCGCCATTCACCGCCCTGGCGGTAGGCGAGCAGGTCCTCGGGACCGCTGCGGCGCCGGTACATCGCCTCGATCGCCCGCCGCGCCGCCGCGTCGCGGATCGACTGCACCCGTCTCTGCCCGCTCTTGGCGGGGAAGTCGAAGACGACCTCGTTGCGCTTCAGCGTCACGTGCTCCCTGCGCACGGTGGCGAGACCGAAGCTCTCGTTTTCCTCCGCATAGACCTCGCTGCCGACACGGAAGAAGCCGAGGTCGAGAAGGCGGACCGCGCAGGCGAGCGCCCGCTCCCGCGGCATCCCCTGGCGGCGCAGGTCGGCGGTGATGGCGCGGCGCAGCCGCGGCAGCCGCTGGGCGAAGTCGCGCACGAGCTCGAACTTGCGTTCCGCCTGCCGCTGCTGCCAGCGCTCGTGGTAGAGGTACTGCTTGCGCCCCGCTTCGTCGTAGCCGGTCGCCTGGATGTGGCCGAAAGGGTCGGGGCAGATCCAGACCTCCTTCCAGGCGGGTGGGATCACCAACGCCCGGATCCGCTCCAGCGTCTCCTCATCGGCAATCGCCTCGCCGCAGGAATCCTCATAAGAGAAGCCACGCCCGCGCCGGATGCGCCTGATCCCGGGGCCGGCGCAGTCGGCCCGACGCAGGCGGCCACGGGCGACGGCCGGGCTCACCGGGCGGCGCCCCGTAGCGCCGCGCCGACCGCTTCCAGGTCGGCGACGAAGCCGGCGAACTCGGCCTCGCGTTCGTCGTGGTCGCGCAGCCGCAGGATCGCCGAGGGATGGATGGTGATCGCCGCCACCGGGGCAAGCGGAGACTCAAGCGGCCTGCCGCGGTCCTTGGTGACTTTGACCTTCGGCCCGAACAGCGCCCGGCCCGCGGTGGCGCCCATCGCCAGCAGCGCCTCGGGCTTAATCGCCTCGACCTCGGCCTCCAACCAGGGCTTACAGGCCTCGATCTCCCCAGCCCGCGGCGTCTGGTGCAGCCGCCGTTTGCCGCGCGGTTTCCACTTGAAGTGCTTGACCGCGTTGGTGACATAGGCCTGCGAGCGATCGATCCCCGCCTCGGCAAGCGCCTTGTCCAGCAGAGCCCCAGCCGGCCCGACGAACGGCTCTCCCTCCCGGTCCTCCTTGTCTCCCGGCTGCTCCCCAACCAACATCAACCGAGCACTTGCCCGCCCCGTCCCAAACACCGTCTGCGTAGCGTCCTTGTAGAGCTCGCACCGCCTGCACCCCTCAGCCGCCTCCCGCAACGCCTTCAGCGAGCGACTTGCGGGGAGGAAATCAGCGGCGCTAGACATGAGCGCCAGCTACCCAAGCCGCGCGCGCCACGAAACCGTCCCACTTCCGTTTGCCAATTGACCCAAACCGCGCACCACCCGTGCGCCCGAACCCGCCAGCCTGGGCGCATGCCCGCCGAGTCTGTCTTTGACCCCCGTATAGGGGGATTGAGACAGACTCGCGATGCGGGGGAGCTCGATACCGCTGTCGCGGAGCTGGCAAGGCGGCAGTACGGGGTTGTGGCTCGGCGTCAGTTGCTCGAATTGGGGCTGGGGAAGAGGACAATCGAGCAGCGCCTCGCCCGCAGCCACCTGCACCGCGTGCATTCAGGCGTCTACGCCGTCGGGCACAGGTTGATCCCGAAGAAGGGACTGTGGATGGCGGCCGTGCTCGCCGCCGGTCCGAAAGCGGTCCTCAGTCATCACTCGGCTGCCGCCCTCTGGGGCTTGCGGGGCTATTCCGAACGGGCGGTGGCAGTGACCGCGCCGCACAAAAGCACGTCCTCCAAAGTGATACGTCGGCACTACTCGCTCCTACCTGCCGACGAGACGACTATCCGCGTGGGCATCCCGGTGACCACCGTCCCTCGCACGATCCTCGACCTCGCGGCGACCGAGCCAGAGGACGTGGTCGAGAGCCTCCTGCGCGAGATGGAATACCTCGAACTGCGCGACCGGCTCTCGCTGCGGGACCTGGTCGAGCGCTATCCGGGCAGACGCGGGGTGCGCAAGGTGCGGGTGGCACTGAAGTGGCTGGAAGAAGGTCCGGCGGGGCGCAGACGCCAAGGGTTGGAGGAGCGCTTCGCGCCCTTCCTGCGCAAGCACCGCCTGCCCCTACCCCGCTTCAACGACTGGATCTTCCTCAACGGCAAGCGCTACCAGGTCGACTGCCACTGGCCCGGCACGAACCAGATCGTCGAGCTCGACGGCTGGAAGGGACACCGCACCCGCACCGCCTTCCGCGAAGACCGCGCTCGCGACAGGGCTCTCCGCGTCGCCGGCTACTCCGTCACCCGGCTCACCTGGGCTCAGCTCGACGACGAACCCGGGGCGGTCTCTGCGGATCTAGCGGTGCTGCTGGGGGTTGGGAGATAGGAAAAGAAAGAAATTGCTCCCGGTAAAGCTGGGGGCTTCCTACGAAACGGGCGCCGTTGCGACCAGGACCAACGCCGCAATCGCGGCCGCCAGCGCCATCAGCAAAGAGACGGCAAGACGCTTGGCATGAAGTTGGACGAGACCCACGCCGTGAAACTATCAGCGGCCACGGCGGGTCCAGTGGTGTGTTTCTCCTGCAAATGCCCGGTAATCAAGACCGCGCCCGGGGCGTCGGCGCGATCCGATCGAGCTCCGTCAGGTCCTCCGCGCTCGGCTGCCAGCGCACTGCGCCGACGTTCGCGCGCACCTGCTCGGGCTTCGTCGCTCCGGCGATCACCGAGCCCACCGCCGGCTGCGCCGCCAGGCCGCCGATCGCCACGTCGATCATCTCGACACCCCGCTCCTCGGCGTACGCCCGCAGCGCTTCGACCACGTCGAACTGAGCGTCGGTCCCCGGCGTGCTCCCCGCCAGCCGCGTCCCCTCCGGCGCCGCCTCGCCCCGCCGGTACTTGCCCGTCAGCAGGCCGCTCTTGAGCGGGAAGAAGGGGAGGATCGAGACGCCCAGCCGCTCGCAGGCCGGCGCCACCTCGGCCTCGATCCCGCGCTCCAGCAGGCTGTATTCGTTCTGCAGGGTCATGAACCGCGCCAGGCCGCGCTCCCGCGCCACCTGCTCGGCCTCTTCCAGCTCGGCGGCGCTGAAGTTCGAGCACCCGATCGCGCCCACGACCCCTTCCCGCACCAGTTCGTCGAGCGCCGCCAGCGTCTCGGCGATCGGCGTCACCCCGTCGGGCTGGTGGTACTGGTAGAGGTCGATCCGCTCCACCCGCAGCCGCCGCAGCGAGCCCTCGACCGCCCAGCGGATGTACTCGCGTGAGCCTCGCGCCGCCGCCGGCACCCCCTCGACCCCCTGCATCTCCATCCCGAGCTTGGTCGCGATCACGAACTCCTCGCGCCGCCCCTCCAGCGTCTGCCCCATCAGCTCCTCGCTCGCCCCGCCGCCTCCATATATGTCGGCGGTGTCGAAGAAGGTGACGCCGGCCTCCAGCGCCGCCTCCAGCACGGCGGCGGTGCCCTCCAGGTCGAGCCGCCGCCCGAAGTTGTTACAGCCGAGGCCGATCACCGAGACCTCCAGCTCGGAGTCGCCCAGCCGGCGCGTCGGCAGCGGGGTGGTGGGGACGCTGGTGGTCATCGATTCTCCTTCCGGGGTCGCCTCCGAAGCGACTACCCGAATCCGTAGCATGCGGACCAAGAAAGATGCCTGAACCAGTAAAGCGCGGTCAGCGCTACATGCCCGGACTCGACGGGCTGCGCGCGATCGCCGTCCTCGCTGTCATCGTCTTCCACCTCGGCTTCAACTGGGCCCCCGGCGGGCTGCTCGGCGTCGGCATCTTCTTCACCCTCTCGGGCTACCTGATCACCGACATCCTGCTGTCGCAGATCTCCTCCCGCGGCCGCATCGAGCTCGTCCAGTTCTGGCTCGCCCGCGCCCGCCGCCTGCTGCCGGCCCTCTTCGTGATGCTGGCGATCGTCACCGCCTGGGTGACGATCTTCGGCCCCGCCCAGCCCGACCAGTTCCGCAAGGCCGTCGTCTCTTCGGCCTTCTACATCAACAACTGGGAGCAGATCTTCGCCAACGTCTCCTACTTCGCCCGCTTCGCGCCGGAAGGCCCGCTCAACCACCTCTGGTCGCTCTCGGTCGAGGAGCAGTTCTACATCTTCTGGCCGTTCCTGCTGTCGCTCGGGATCAAGCTCGTCCACGAGCGCCCCCTGCCCTCCGGCCTGCGCCCGCGTCTGGCCGTGATGGCGATCGTCCTCGCGGTGGTCGCCTCGATCGAGATGGCAATTCTCTACCACCCCAGCCTCGACCCCTCGCGGATCTACTACGGCACCGACACCCGCGCCGGCGGCCTTCTCTTCGGCGCGGCACTGGCGATGGTCTGGCCGAGCCGCCGCCTCAGCCGCCGCATCACCCCCCAGGCCCGCAGCATGCTCGACGGCCTCGGCATCCTCGGCCTGGCGATCGTCGCCCTGATGATCTGGCAGGTCGGCGAGTTCTCCCGCTTCCTCTACCAGGGCGGCTTCGTCGTCCTCTCGCTGGCGACGGTGATGGTGCTGATGCCGCTCGCCCACCCCGCCTGCCGCCTCGGCACCTGGCTCGGGGTGCGGCCGCTGCGCTGGGTCGGCGTCCGCTCCTACGGGATCTACCTCTGGCAGACGCCGATCATCGTCCTCACCGGCCCCGGCAGCCGCCCGCCCGAAAGCCTGCTCGGCAAAGCGCTGCAGGTGGTGGCGATCTTCGCCGTCGCCGGCCTCTCCTGGCGCTTCGTCGAGGAGCCGATCCGCCACGGCGCGATCGGCCGCTTCTTCGCCCGCCGCCGCGCCGTCGGCTGGCAGTGGAAGACCTTCGCGCCGCCGATGCGGGCGGCGATCGTCGGCCTCGGCCTCGTCCTCGTCGTCGCCACGGCCGGGATGGCGGGCCTCAACTCGGCCCCGGCCGAAGGCAACGACATCCGCGTCGAACAGGCGCGGGCGGCGGGGACGAAGGCGCCGCCGCCGCTGACCAGGGCCCAGGCCGAAGACTCGACCAAATCGTCCTGCAGAGCCGTCGTCCACATCGGCGACTCGACCTCCGAGGGGCTAGACAGCGCCGAATACCTGCCCAACGAACTGGAGCGCATCCCCAATCGCTACGCCGAAGTCGGGGTCAAGGTGACCCACATGGAGGTGCAGGGAGCGCGCTCGATCGAAGAGCGCTTCGAAGGCCAGCCCAACGCTCAGGAAGTCGCCGCCGCCTGGAAGGCCGAAGGCTACAAAGGCTGCTGGGTGCTGGCGCTGGGGACGAACGAGGCTGCCGACGTCGCCGCCGGCTCCAACGTCAGCGAGCGCGAACGGATCGAAAGAATGATGGCGATCATCGGCGACGAACCGGTGCTGTGGGTGAACGTCCGCTCGCTGGTCCCGGCCGGCGATCCCTACTCGAAGGAAAACATGGAAGGGTGGGACGAAGAACTGGTCCGCGCCTGCGCCACCTATCCCAACATGCGCGTCTACAACTGGGCCGCCGACGTCAAAAACGACTGGTTCATCGAAGACGGCATCCACTTCACCTCGCCCGGCTACGCCGCCCGCGCCCAGCTGATCGCCCAGGCGCTCGCCCACGCCTTCCCCGAAAAAGGGAAGACCGAAGGCGGCTCCAAGCACTGCCTGGTCAGCTGAGGCCGGCGATCTCGACCGGCTCGGGGTCGCCGGCCGGCTCGAAGCCCATGATCCGGCCGTAGAAGTAGAGCTCGGCTTCGAGGCAGCGGATGTTCGTCTCCGAGCGGCGGAAGCCGTGCTGCTCGCCCTCGAAGGCGAGATAGGCGTGGGGGATGCCGTTGCGGGTCAGCGCCGCCACCATCGTCTCCGCCTGGTTGGGCGGCACCACTTCGTCCTCGAGGCCCTGGAAGAGGATCACCGGCGAACGCAGCTGCTCGACGTGGTCGATCGGCGAGCGCTCGCGGTAGAGGTCGGCGCGCTCGGGATAGGGCCCGATCAGGCGGTCGAGGTAGCGCGACTCGAACTTGTGGGTGTCGCGGGCGAGCGCCTCGGTGTCGGCGACGCCGTAGTAGCTGGCGCCGGCGGCGAAATCATCGTGGAAGGTGAGCGCGCAGAGAGTCGCATAGCCACCGGCCGAGCCGCCGCGGATCGCCAGCCGCGCCCGGTCGGCCTCGCCCTGCTCGGCCAGGTACAGCGCCGCCTTGACGCAGTCTTCGGTATCGACCACGCCCCAGGTGCCGCGCAGCTTGTTGCGGTACTCGCGCCCGTAGCCGCTGGAGCCGCGGTAGTTGACGTCGACGACGCCGAAGCCGCGGCTGGTCCAGTAGAGGTACTCACGGTCGAGCGCCGGGGTGGCGTGGGAGGTCGGCCCGCCGTGGCTCTCGACGATCAGCGGCGGCAGTTCCCCCGTCGGCGCCTCGAACTCCGGGTTGGCCGGCGGGTAGTAGAAGCCGTAGGCCGTCTCGCCCTCGCCGGTGGGGAACTCGACCGGCCGCGGCCGCGAGACGTAGGCGCGGTCGACCGGCTCGTCGCTGGAGGAGCGCACGATCTCGGTCTCGCCGCTCGCCGCGTCGTGGACGACGACTGCGGTCTCGTTCTCCGGGCTTGCCGCGGCAAACGCCACCTTGCTGCCGCGCGCCGCCAGCGCCGGGAAGCCGAACGCGGTGAACGGCAGCCCGAGGTCGGCTGGTTCCCAGCCGTCCGGTTCGAGCAGGAAGAGCCGTTCTTCGCCCCGCTCGCAGCGCACGCAGGCGATCGCGCCGCTCGCGAGGAAGGCGAAGGTGGCGCCGCCGAAGAGCCACTGCGGGTGGGCGAAGTCGGCCTCTTCCTCGGTCAGCTTCACCAGCGCCCCCTCCTCGCCGCTCAGCTCGGCTCCGGGCTCGCGCGCCCGGTAGAGGTTCCACCAGCCGTCGCGGTCGGAGGCGAAGTGGAGCCGCCCTTCCGGTCCCCACTCGGGCTGGAACACCGACTCCTCGGCGCCGCCCGCCACCAGCCGCTCCTGGCCGGTGTCCTCCAGCGGCGCGACCCATAGCTCGCTGCCGTCCCAGGGCATGTTCGGGTGGTCCCAGCAGGTCCAGGCCAGCCAACTGCCGTCGGGGCTGATCCGCGGGAACGAGTAGAAGTCGCGGCCGCTCGCCAGCACCTCGGGCTCGGCCGAGCCGTCGAGCGGCAGCGAGACGATCTCGTTCATCGCTTCGCCCTCGCCGTGGCTCTCGCGCACGCAGACGATCGTGCGGCCGTCCGGGGAGGGACGCATGTCGGCGTGGCGCAGGCCCGCAGGCTCGTCCGGCTCCGGCGTGATCGCCACCCGCTCCTCGCCGAGCCGCAGCCGGTAGAGCCGCTGGTCGGCGAAGTCGACGAAGAGGACGAGGTCGGAGTCGACCAGGCACCAGGCGCCGCCGCCGTACTCGTGCACCCGCGTGCGCACGTTCGTCCCCTCCGGCGTCACCGGCTCCGGCTCACCGCCGGCGGCCTGCCGCATCAGCACCACCCGTCCGCCTTCGGTCGGTCGCCCCTCGGCCCACCAGACCGCCCCGTCAGGGGCGATCACCGGCGATCCCAGCCGCCGCCCCGAGCGCGCCACCGTCGCCGCATCGATCGCCGAGGACCAGGAGCCGTAGGGGGCGACGGTTGCCACGCCTACTTATCTACCTCGATCTCGTGCAATCGATGCGTATCGACGTCGTAGACAAAGCCGCGCACGTTCTCGCGGTGGGGGATGAAGGGGGAGGAGAGCACCCGCCGGATCGACTGGCGCACGTCCTCCTCGACGTCGGCGAAGGACTCGATCGCGAAGGCGGGCGCCACCCCGGTCGTCTCCTGCAGCTCCATCCGGAAGCCGTCGTCGGTGAGCGTCTGCATGCCGCAGTTGGTGTGGTGGATCAGCATCACCTCGCGGGTGCCGAGCCGACGTTGGGAGATCGCCAGCGAGCGGATCACGTCGTCGGTGATCACCCCGCCGGCGTTGCGCAGCACGTGCGCCTCCCCGTCGCCCAGACCGAGCGCGGTGAAGACATCGAGGCGCGAGTCCATGCAGGTGACGATCGCAAGCTGCCGGCTCGGGTGGACGTCGAGGTGGCGCTCGGCGAGGCCGTCGGCGAAAGAGCGGTTGTTCTCGAGTAACTGATCGATCGTGTCCATGACGCGGCAGCCTAACGGCGGTTTCCCCTCCTGGCACCCGGGGTAGCCGCTGGGCGTAGACGACCGACCCGACCGCGACTAGACAGGGAGTGAGCATGGAGACCGAGAGCCTCGACAAGGGGATCTTCAGCGGTGAGAGTTCCGGTACCCGGGAACACATCGTCGAGCTGCTGACCAAGGCCTACTGGATGGAGATCGAGACGGTGATGAGCTATCTCGCCGCCTCGACCAACCTCGACGGCGTCCGCGCCCAGGAGATCCGCGAGTCGCTGGCGGAGGACGTCGAAGAGGAGCTCGGCCACGCGAAGGAGTTCGCCAACCGGATCAAGGAGCTCTACGGCGTCGTGCCCGGCTCCGAGGAGTTCCGCCCCGAACAGAGCTTCCTGCAGCCGCCCGAGCACCAGACCGACGTCGTCGCGGTGATCCGCGGCGTGATCAAGGCCGAGACCGGCGCGATCGAGCACTACACGCGGATCGTCGAGGAGACCGAGAGCGTCGACCCCGTCACCCAGGACATGGTGATCGACATCCTCCGTGACGAGCAGGGCCACCGCCGCCTCTTCGAGGGCTTCCTGCGCGAGTACGAATTCGAAGGGAAGGCATAGGCCCGCCGGTGTCGGCGCCCCGCTACTTCCACCTCTGCGCGCACGAGCAATTCCCGCCGGATCAGCTGCTGCGCCAGGCGGTCGCGGCAGAGCAGGCGGGCTTCGACGGCATCGGCTGCAGCGACCATCTGCAGCCGTGGTGGGAGCCGGGCGAGTCGGCCCATGCCTGGCCCTGGCTCGGGGCGGCCGCGCAGGCGACCGAGAGCGTCCACTTCGGTACCGCGGTGACGCCGCCCGGTCCGCGTTACCACCCGGCGCTGATCGCCCAGGCCTGGGCGACGATGGAGGTGATGTACCCGGGGCGGCCGTATCTCGGCGTTGGCTCCGGCGAGGCGCTGAACGAGGTCCCGGTCAGCGGCGAGTGGCCGCCGGTCGGGCAGCAGATCGAGCGGATGGCGGAGGCGCTGGAGATGATCCGGGCGCTCTGGGGCGGCAAGCGCCTCAGCGGGCGCGGCAGGCACTTCACCACCGCTGGCGCCTACCTCCACACCCGTCCCGAGGCAGGCCGGCCGCCGATCTACGTCTCCGCCTTCGGTCCGGAGGCGGCGAAGGTGGCGGGAGAGCTCGGCGACGGCGTCTGGACCCTGGCCGCCCCCGAAGCGGTGCCGGGAATCCTCGACGCCTACCGCGGCGCCGCCGAGGACGCTGGCCGCGAGCCGGGGGAGATTGTCCTCCAGGCCGCCTTCTCCTGGGCCGAGGACGACGACGCCGCGCTCGAGGGCTGCCGCGTCTGGAAGGGCGCCCAGCCGAAGGAGTTCTACCGCGACGACTGGCACGATCCGGCGGCGATGTACGAGGAGGGCGAGCGCCAGGTCTCCGACGCGGACCTGAAGGAGGCGATGATCGTCTCCTGCGACCCGGAGGTCCACGTCGAACGCATCCGCGAAATCGAGGGAATGGGGGCGACCACCATCGCCCTGATGAACAACTCCGGTGCCGACCCGATGGCCGCGATCGATACCTACGAGCAGCACGTCCTCTCCCGCCTCTACGTCCTCAACTGAAGATGGGAGAGAGGGAGCGGCTGTCGCCGGAGACCTTCCGGCTGCCGGTCGAGAAAATCCGCGAGAGCTACTACTCGGACTCCTACTTCGCCCTGACCAAGGAGCTGCTGGAAGCCGAGGGCCGCAGCCCGCAGGTGACGATGCAGGTCTTCGCCAAGAAGCGCGGGCTGCTGGGCGGGATCGACGAGGCGATCGCGATCCTCAAGCTCTGCTCCGGTCGCCAGGGGATGGACATCTGGGAGCTGGGCTGGGAGCAACTGCGGGTCAGCGCCCTGCACGAGGGCGATGAGATCGAGCCGCGCGAGACGGTGATGCTGATCGAGGGCGACTACACCCTCTTCGCCCACCTGGAGACGCTCTACCTGGGGACGATGGCGCGACGCTCGCTGGTGATGACCAACGTCCGCCGCGTCGTCGACGCCGCCGGCGGCAAGCCGATCCTCTTCTTCCCGGCCCGCCACGACCACTGGCTGGTCCAGACCGGCGACGGCTGGGCCGCCCACGTCGCCGGCGCGATCGGCGTCTCAACCGACGCCCAGGCGAGCTGGTGGGGAGGCCGCGGCGGCGGCACCATCCCGCACTCGCTGATCGCCGCCTACGGAGGCGACACCGCCGCCGCCGCGCGCGCCTTCTGCCGCCGCTATGGCGAGGAGATCAATGTCGTCGTCCTCGTCGACTTCCACAACGACTCGGTCGCCGAGGCGGTCGCGGTCGCCGACGCGCTCGGCAAGGACCTCTGGGGAGTTCGCCTGGACACCTCCGAGCGGCTGGTCGACCGCGCGCTGGAGGGTGACGCCCGCGAAGGTGGCGACGACGCGGCGCTGCGCGGGGTCAGCGTCGAGCTCGTCCGGCGCGTGCGCGGGGCGCTCGACGCGGCCGGGCACGAGCACGTGAAGATCGTCGTTTCCGGCGGCTTCGACGCCGAGAAGATCGAGCGCTTCGAGCAGGTCGGGGCACCGGTCGACTCCTACGGCGTCGGCTCGGCGCTGCTCCGCGGCTCCTTCGACTTCACCGCCGACATCGTCTGCTTCGAGGGCGAGCCCGGCGCCAAGGTCGGCCGCGAGCTGCGCCCGAACCCGAAGCTGGAGCCGGTCGCTTAGGCTGGGCGGCGATGGCGAGCGTCAACGATCTGACGATCCGGGCGGCGACCGAAGCGGACGTGGCGGTCCTTTTCGACCTGATCCTCGAGCTTGCCTCCTACGAGAAACTCTCAGACGCGGTCAGCGGCGATGCCGAGGTCCTGCGCCGCTCGCTGTTCGAGGAGAGGGCGGCGGAGGCGCTGCTGCTCGAAGCCCGCGACGAATACGTCGGCTATGCGATCTTCTTCACCACCTTCTCGACCTTCGAGTGCCGCTCCGGGATCTGGCTCGAGGACGTCTACGTCCGCCCCGAGCACCGCCGCGGCGGCATCGGCCGCGCGGTGATGGAGCACCTCGGCAAGCTGGCCGAGGACCGCGGCCACGTCCGCCTCGAATGGTGCGCCCTCGACTGGAACGAACCCGCGATCGACTTCTACGAAGGCCTCGGCGCCAAGCGCCTCGACGACTGGCGCATGTTCCGCTTGGAGCGGGAGGGCATCAAACGGTTGGCGGGGGAGGCCGGGAGACCCTCGCCGGACGGTTAGGTGGAGTGTCCGGCGAGGATCTCCCGGCCCTCACTCAGCCGCTCCCGCCCGGTTCAGGAGGAGTTCGCGCTCCCGCCTGTTCTCGGTCAGCTCGGCGGCGCGGCGGAATTCGGTGGTGGCCTCGGTGTGGCGTCCGAGTTTGGCGAGGAGGTCGCCGCGGACGCTGGGGAGGAGGTGGTACTTGGCGAGGGCGGGGTCGTCGGCGATCTGGTCGAGCACCTCAAGTCCCGCCTCGGGGCCGAAGGCCATGCCGAGGGCGACGGCGCGATTGAGCTCGACGATGGGGGAGGGCTGGACTTGGGCGAGGGCGTCGTAGAGGGCGGCGATCCGCACCCAGTCGGTTTCCTCCGCCCGCAGCGCCTGTGCGTGGCAGGCGGCGATCGCGGCTTGGAGGCCGTAGGGGCCGAGCGGGCCCGGCAGCGCTTCCGCCCGCTCCAGCGCGCGCCGGCCGCGGACGATCAGCAGCGGGTCCCAGCGTCCGCGGTCCTGGTCGAGCAGCAACACCGGCTCGCCGCCGGGGCCGAGCCGCGCCCCCATCCGCGAGGCCTGGACCTCCAGCAGCGCGATCAGCCCGTGCACCTCGGGCTCCGCCGGTGCCAGCTCGGCGAGGATGCGTCCCAGCCGCAGCGCTTCCTCGCAGAGCTCAATGCGAATCCAGTCCTCGCCGGCGCTCGCCGCGTAGCCCTCGTTGAAGACGAGGTAGACGACTTCGAGCACCGAGGACAGGCGCTCGTCGAGCTCCGTCCCCCGCGGCACCTCGAACGGCACCTTGGCGTCGCGCAGCGTACGCTTCGCCCGCACCAGCCGCTGCGCGATCGTCGCCTCGGCGACGAGGAACGCCCGCGCGATCTCCGTCGTCGTCAGCCCGCCGAGCAGGCGCAGGGTCAGCGCCACCCGCGCCTCGCGCGAGAGCAGCGGGTGGCAGCAGGTGAAGATCAGCGCCAGCAGGTCGTCGCCGATCTCCTCGTCGGCCGCCGCCTCGAACTCGGAGCGCTCCAGAGCGAACAACGCCCCCGTGTCGCGGCCGATCTCTTCCAGCTTGCGCGCGTAGGTCTGCTCGCGACGCATCCGGTCGATCGCCCGGTTCTTGGCGGTGGCCATCAGCCAGGCACCCGGGTTCTCCGGCACGCCCGAGGTCGGCCAGCGCTCCAGCGCCGCCACCAGCGCGTCCTGCGCCAGGTCCTCGGCGAGGCCGACATCGCCGGTCATCCGCGCCAGGCCCGCGATCAGGCGGGCGGACTCGATCCGCCAAACCGCCTCGATCGCGCGCCTGGCGTCGGTCATCGCTCAGCCGCCGAAGTTCTCCGCGGCTGCCTCCTGCACGTCCTGGGGAAAGTCGTCCATCTCGAACACCCGCCGCACCTCGATCCGGCAGTTCCCGCCGGGGCAGCGGCTCGCCCACTCCAGCGCCTCCTCCTTCGAGCGCGCCTGGATCAGCCAGTAGCCGCCGACGACCTCCTTCGCCTCGGTGAACGGCCCGTCGGTGACCGTCGCCTTGCCCTCGCCGTCGAAGCTGACGCTGCCGCCTTCGGCCGGTGGGTGCAGGCCGTCGAGCGAGAGCAGCATTCCGGCCTTGCGCAGCTCCTCGTTGTAGCGGCTCATCGCGGCCACGGCCTCGGCCGAGGGCTGCCACTCCTCTTCGCTGATCTGGGGGTACATGAACATCATGAAACGCATCGTTTCCTCCTTCGTCGCGGGCGGCTATTCCGCCCTTTTACCTCAACGACGAACAAGCGGCGCCGAAATCGACAGATCCTTCAGCCCCTCCTTCCACCTTGTCCTCGTCATGGTGGGGGAAATGTGGAAATGATCAGCCCGGGCAGGGGCCGAGGCGCCGGAGCTTGCGGCGGTAGATCTGCATCGAGGCGTGCTTCCAGTCGCCGTGGGTCTGGTGGCGGAGGCTCGGCACCAGCTCGCGGTGGTAGGGGGAGCTGAGGCTCTCGGCGTGGCCGATCACGTCGTGGACGCGGATGTGGAACTTGCAGCGCAGCCATTGGGTCAGGCGCAGGGAGGCGTGGAGCTCGCGGTGGTTGTGGAGCGCGTCGCTGTCCGCGTAGCCGACGTGCTCGATCCCGATCGCCGTCCAGTTGAGCCCGACCGTGTGGCGGCAGCGGGTGCGCAGGTTGACGAGGCGGAAGGTCCGCCCCGAGGAGCCGATCACGAAGTGCGAGCAGACGTTGGGCAGTTCGTGCAGCTCGACGTCGGGCACGTCGGGGGCGAAGGTGTTGTGGACGGCGGCGACGCTGCTCGCCTGCGCCATGTGCTCGACGATCACGTGCGGGTGCCGTAGCCGCCACGTCCGTTCGCCGTAGTGCTTCAGCGAGTATTCCGCCATCTCGCGCTTGCGTTTCGGCCCGAACGGGATCGGCCAGAGCGCGATCGGCGGCTTCGCGACCCGCGCCTGCCGCGCCGCGGGCGCGGGGTCTGACGCGGCGAGCAGCCCGCAGAGAAGGGCGACGGCGATGAAAAACGCGGCGAGCGCGAACTTCATCGCGCCATGGTAGGCGCCCAACCTAAGTTCCGGTCAGTCCCGCCCGAAGAGGCTGACCAGCGCTGGGATCAGCAGCGTCCTGGCGATCAGGGTGTCGAGGAGGAGGCCGACGGCGAGGGCGAAGGCCATCTCGCGGAAGGAGACGATCGGGATCAGCGCCACCGCGGCGAAGGAGAGGGCGAGGATCATCCCGGCGACGGTGATCGCCCCGGCGGCGCGGGAGCCGGCGGTGCGGATCGCCGGGCGCAGGTCCTGGCGCTCGGCCTCGCCCCAGATGCGGCTGATGAGGAAGACGTTGTAGTCGGCGCCGAGCGCCAGCAGCAGGATCGCCGCCGCGATCGGGACGAAGAAGGCGAGGTCGCCGTAGCCGAGCAGGTCCTGGAAGAGGTAGACGGTGAGCCCGAGCGAGGCGGCGACGACGAGGACGCTGACGCCGACCAGGTAGAGGGGCGCCGTCCTGCTTTTCAGCAGCACCCAGAGCAGGAAGAGGAGCACGAGCAGGGCCGCCGGCGCCACCCGCTCGAACGCGGTCCAGGTGTCGGCGGTCAGTTCCGAGGCGATCGTGGTGTCGCCGGTGATCCCCATCTGCGCCCCGCCAAGCCCGCTTTCTTCCAGCAGTCCCGGCAGCTTGTCTTCGAGATGGGCGAGGATGCGAATGCCTTCGGCGCTGTCGGGGTCGGCGGCGAGGATGAGGACGTAGCGCGCCGCGTCGCCGTTCTTCGCCACCAGCACTCCGTAGGGATGGGACGCACCCGGTTCCATCACCGGCCCGACCACGCCGGCGACCTCCTCCTGCTGTCCCAGTGCCGCCTGCAGCGACCCGAGCTGCTGCTCGCGTTCGCCGATCCCGGGTTCCTTCAGCACCAGCATCGTCGGCCCGACCACCCCCGGCCCGAGGTTTTCGCCGGCGACGTCGTAGCCCTGCCGTGCGTCGGTGCTGGGCGGCAGGCCGCGGATGATCGGGTTGCCGAGCTCGAGCTTGCGGATGCCGCTGGCCGCCGCCCCCAGCAGGAGCAGGCAGAAGACCGCGACCAGCGCCGGGTGGTGGGCGGCGAACCCGACCACGCGCCCGCGCCGCCCGCGCTCCTTCGGATGCCTGCCCCGCGTTTCCGGCTGCGGGCGGTTCGGCCAGAGCAGGACGCGGCCGAAGATCGCCAGCATCGCCGGCACGAAGGTCAGCGCCACCGCGGCGCCGACGATGACCGCCAGCGCCATCCCCGGCCCGAAGGCGGAGAGGAACCGCACGCCGGAGAGCAGCAGGGTCAGCGTCGCCCCGGCGATCATCAGCGCCGCGGTCGAGATCACCGGCAGCAGCTCGGTCGTCACCTCCCGCACGGCGGCGCAGGAGCTCAGCCCTTCCTGCAGGTGGCGCTGGTAGTCGGAGGCGAAGAAGACGAGGTAGTCGGTGAGGATGCCGAACAGCAGCGCGACGATCACCGGATCGACCTCGCGCGGGATCGAGATCGCGTAGCGTTCGCTCGCCCAGCCGAGGAGGTGGTCGGTGACCTGGTAGGCGATTGCCACCGTCCCCAGCCCCAGCAGCGGAATCCCCGGCGAGCGGAAGTAGAAAGCGAGGATGGCGACGACGAGCAGGACCGTCGCCAGCTCGACCCAGAGCAGGCGTTCGTTGGCGAGGCTCGTTTCCTCCTGGCTGGCAGGGACGGCGCCGGTGAGGTGGGCGGTAGGGGCGCCGGTCACCCGCCGCAGCCCATCGGCGAAGCCTTCGACTTCCTTGTTCGCCTCCTGCTGGATCAGTGCCGGGTCGACGTAGAGGTAGACGACCAGCGTCGAGCCGAGCCGTTTCGATTCGAGCAGGCCGGGGGCGTCGAGCAGCGGCACCGCGCGCAGCAGTGCCCGCCCTTCGGGCACTTCGTCGACGCGGCTGATGTAGTGGGCCGCCGCCTTCCCCTGTGCGAGCGAGAAGCCGCCCGGTTGGTGGGCGACGACGAGGGTGCGGCTCAGGACCGGGACGCCGAAGATTTCGATCGCTTCTTCTTCGACCTGGATCGCCTCCGAGTTGCGCGGCAGCAGGCTGCCGAGGTCGCTGGCTTCCGAGCCGAAGATCGAGGGCAGGTTGAAGCTGACCCAGACCGCCCCCGCGATCCAGGCCGGCACCAATATGAAACGGAGGGCGACGATGAGGCGGGCGAGCTTTCTCACGCCGAGTCATTACCCTGCGCCGCCCCAGTTTCACCCCCATGGGGGGCTGGGTAGGTGATCCCATTCAACCGAAGCGAAGGAGGAGGCGCAGATCGCGATGGCGGATTTGAACGAGCGCGACGCGAAGCTGGTCCAGTACCTCAGCGAGGCCTACGGCAAGGAGCGCGAACTGGAGACTGCCCTGCAGGCCCACATCGCGATGACCGGCAGAGGTCCCTACAAGAAGCGGTTGCAGCGGCACCTGAAAGAGACGAAAGGGCACGCGAAACAGGTCGAGCGCCGGATCAAGCAGCTCGGCGGCGGCGGCCAGACCCCGCAGAGCGCGGTCGGAAAACTGCAGGCGGCGGCGAAGGGCCCGCTGCACGCGATCCGCGGCGGCAGTGAGCAGGAGAAGATGCTGAAGAACGCCAAGACCGAGTACTTCAACGAGCACGAGGAGATCGCCACCTACCTCGCGATCGAGACCCTCGCCGAAAAAGTTCGCGACTCGGAGACGGCGAAATTGGCGCGGGCGATCCGCCGTGAGGAGGAACGGATGGCGACCTTCCTTGCTGGGCAGATCAGGTCGCTGACCAACGCGGTGGTGCGGGAGGACATCCCGGCCGCGCTGCGGCGCGCCGCCGGCTCGACCCGCAAAGCCAAAAAAGCGACGAGCAAAAAAGCGACGAAACCGACCAAAAAATCGGCGGGGCGCAAATCGCCGGCGGCGAAAAAAGCGAGCAGCCGCTCGAAAAAAACGACGACCAAAAGATCGACCGCCAAAAAAGGCAGCACGAAAAAACGCGCGGCGAAAAAAGCTGGCGCGAAACGCTAATCAGCGGCGCTGGCTGCCAGCTCCCGCGGCGCCTCGGCAGCCTCCGAGGTCGCCCGGGGGCGGATCGCCAGCAGCACGAGGTCGTCGCGCAGGGTCCCGGCGCTGCGACCGACCGCGTCCGCCCGCAGGCGGTCGGTCATCTCTTCGAGCTCCAGTCCGGAAAGTGACTGGGCCATCTCGGCAAAGCGCTCTGGTGGCTGGTGGGAGCTGACCGGTCCGGCCTCGAGCCAGCCGTCGGTGCACAGCACCAGGGTCTCGCCCGGCTCGACCACCCGCTCGTGTCGGTCGACGTTTGCCTCGCGCCAGGCGCCCAGCACCGAGCCACCGCCGAGCAGCGTCGATCCGGCCTCCGCCGAGTGGACCGCGGGCGGGTGTCCCGCCGAGGCGAGCACCAGGCGCCATCCCGTCCCCTCACGCTGCAGGCGCGCCAGCATCACCGTGGCGAAGTCGTTGAGGGTCTCCCCGGTGAGCAGCAGCTCGTTGACCCGCCGCAGCACCTCGTCCGGCTCGCCGATCTCGCGGGTCAGCCCGCGCACCGAGTGCCTCACCGCAACCGAGACGCTGGCCGCGGTGCTGCCCTTGCCGGCGACGTCCCCGACCAGGATCCAGCAGCCGTCGTCGGTCGGCAGCACGTCGTAGAGATCGCCGCCGATATCGATTCCCTCGCCCGCCGCCTCGAAGACGACCGCGATGTCGAGCCCCGGCACCTCGGCCGGCTGTGGCGGCCGCAGCCCCCGCTGCAGGCTCCTGGCAACCCGGTCCCGCTCGCGGTAGAGGCGGGCGTTGTCAAGCGCCAGTGCCGCTCGTTCTCCCAGCTCCGCGAGGAACTCGAGGTCGTCGGGGTCGTAGCGCAGGTTGCTGAAGGCATGGAGAAAGGAGAGGGCGCCGATGATGCGGCCGCGGGCGATCAGCGGCACCACCGCCGCGGAGTTGTAGCCGGCATCCTCCATCAACTGCATGTGCTCCTCGTTCTGGGCGACCTTGGCAGCAACCTCCGGCGCTTTCAGGTCGCGCCAGATCATCGGCTGGTTCAGACGCAGCACCTGCGCGACGGGGTGCTCCCCGGCAGGGTCGAGCGGCGATTCGCGGCGGATCCGTTCCAGTCGTTGCGCCATCTCCGGGTTGGCCCCGGCGACAACGCTGTCGCCGAACCAGCCGTCGTGACGGCGGAAGTCGATCAGGCAGAGCTCGGCCAGCTCCGGCACCGCCGTGCTGACGATCGTCCGCGCCGTCTCCATCGGGTCGAGCGAGCTGTCGAGGAGGCGGCTGGCGGCGACCAGGAACTCCTGGGCGCGGCGCCGACGCATCTCGGCGGTGATGTCGCGGGCGACCACCGAGGCGCCGATCAGGCCGCGCATCGGACTGAGGATCGGCGAGACGGTGAGCGAGACGGCGATCCGCGCGCCATCAGCGCGGATGCGTTCGGTCTCATACGTCTCCAGTCGTTCCCCCCGCTTGATCCGTTCGAGAATCACCATCTCCTCGTTTTTGTGGTCGGGGGGGACGAGGAAGGAGATATGACGGCCGATCGCTTCCTCGGCCGTGTAGCCGTATAGGCGGGTGGCGGCCGGGTTCCAGGTGGTGACGATCCCGTCCAGGTCCTTGCTCATCACCGCGTCGTGGGTGCCGCGCACGACCTCGGCCAGGTGCTGGCGGAAGCGCTCGGCCTCGGCGCTCCTCGCCTCCGCCCGGCGGCGGGTGATGAAGGCGCCGAGCTGGTCGGCGAACCCCGCCAGTAGCGCCATCAGCTCTTCCGACTGGGGATTGAAGGCGAGGGTGTGGAACTCGGCGACGGCAAGCACGTTCTCCGGATCGCCGATCGGGACCGGGATCGCCAGTGCCGCCTCCAGCCCCAGTTCGGCGGAGACGTCGTAGCGCGGCGCCGGGGTGGGGTACTCACGGTAGTTGGGGGCAAGCGCGATCTGTCCCGTCGCCCAAGCGTCACCGGGAAGGCCGGTGCCCTTCATGAAGCTCAGTTCGCGGCTGCGCCGCCAGAGCGGTCTGGCGTCGAGGTCGTGGGCGCTCCAGCCGGCGACGAGCCGCAGCGGCGCCGATTGCCCGACGACTTCCCACAGCGCCCCGGCCTCCCACCGCAGGAGGCCGGCGACGATCTCAAGGAAGCGGGGGGCGACCTGGTCCAGCGAGTCCCCCTGAATCAACCGCTCCGCAAGCTCACGCTGACTCCGCAGATAGCGCAGCAGCTCCAGTTCCTGCGGTTCTTGTGTCGACTCCACGGTTGCTCTCCCCGGTCAGCACGGTACCCCGTGGACCCACTGTTTACGCGCTTGTCCAGAGGGTAGTGGAGCCTCCAACAGGTTTAGCCAAACGGGAGAGGCGGGAGCAGAGCGATGTTTCGGTGTGACCACTGCGGAAGCGGATACTCGACGCAGGCAGCTTCGTCATGGACTTCCTGTCCGCGCTGCCTGGCGAAAGAGAAGATCCAGGTTCCGCTGACCTTCGAGCTCGGCTGGCAGCGACAGGAAGTTCGTTCCTCCCAGCCCATTGCCGGCTCTGGCAAAGGCTCCAGTTCGCAGCCTGCCTTGCGCTGACGGCACTCAGTAAGCCGTCCGGTCGTTCTCCGCGTGAATTTGTCGCGACCCTATCGGGCCAGCTCCCTGAGAGAGAGCCCGCCTATGGCGGCCACATAGACAGATTGCATGTCGCCGCTTCGCGAACATTCCCGCGGAGAACGACCGGACGGCTCTACAACACGCTCCAGCTGGACAGCTCAGGGGTGCGAAAGCTGTCCCAGCTCACCGAGACCGCAACGGACCGCGTATATCGCGGTTCCTTGCGGTCTCGCGGCGGGGCGCCTACCGCAGCGCAGTGGAGGGGAGGTCAATTCCGGAGGAGGTGTACCGGTCCCCTTTACCGCTCCGTTTTCACCGTCCTCTTCCTCGGGTAGCCGGGGCTATAGCTGAAAACGAGGAAAGGGGCAAGCGATGTCCGACCGCCTGCAGAACAGAAAAGTCGCCTTCTTGATGGCGAACGAGGGGGTCGAGCAGGTCGAGCTGACCAAGCCGCTTGAGGCGGTGCGAGAGGCCGGGGCGGAAACCGAACTGCTGGCACCCGAAGCCGGAGAGATCCAGGCGTTCAACCACCTCGACAAGGGAGACACCTTCGAGGCCGAGCGCGCAGTCGGCGATGCCGATGCCAGTGAATTCGACGGCCTCGTCCTCCCGGGTGGAGTTGCCAACCCCGACCAGTTGCGAGCCAAACCGGAGGCCCAGAAATTCGTGCGCGCGTTCTTCGAAGCCGGCAAGCCGGTCGCGGCGATCTGCCACGGGCCGTGGACGCTGATCGACGCCGGCGTGGTGGAGGGGCGGACGCTTACCTCCTGGCCGAGCCTGCAGACCGATCTGCGCAACGCCGGGGCCAATTGGGTGGACGAGGAAGTCCACGTCGACCAGGGCCTCGTCTCGAGCCGCAAACCGGATGACCTGGAGGCGTTCAACGCGAAGATCGTCGAGGAGATCGCCGAGGGCGTGCACGAGGGTCAGCGCGCCAAAGCGGGTGTCCACTGAGGCGAGCGAGAGAAGCAAGGAGCGAGAGCGATGCCACCACGCGGAGTGAAAAAAGGCAGCAAACGCGAGCGCCAGTACAAACACATCAAACAAAGCGAGAAGAAAGCCGGACGCTCGACCAAACGGGCGGAGGAAATCGCCGCCCGCGCCGTCAACAAGGAAAAGGCGCGCTCCGGCGAATCGGAAACCTCCTCACGGAGCTCGACCAGCGGCCGCTCGGCCAGCAGCCGCGGCGGTAAACGGTCAGGTCACGGCCCGGGTGGCCGCACGCGCGAACAGCTCTACAACGACGCCAGGAAGCTGGGCATCGAAGGGCGCTCGCAGATGAACAAGAAAGAACTCCAGCGCGCCGTCGCCGGGGCCAGCTAGTTCTGTTTGTCGTCGGGCGCGCGCCGCTTTCCGGCTTCGAAGGCGGCGAGCCCGACGACGATCGAGAGGCCCTCGGCCCCCTTTAGCCGCTCGCCGCTGCGCTGATGCGCTTCGGCCACCAGCTGCGCTGCCTTCTCCATGATCGTGGTGATCTCACGCCACCCCGCCTCGTCGACGGTGAGTGGCATCCAGGTGAGGACGGTCTCGTCGCGGCGGTCGATTGTGCCGTCTTCAAGCGCGTTCGTCGCGGTCTCGATGAAGGTCGTGAGCGCCGCGACGGTGATTTTCTCCCGGACCGCCAACGGCGCCCGGCGCCAGTCCTGGTGGCCGATCGAGGAGCGGGGGGCGAGGCCGAAGAAGTGCTCGACCGCCCCTCGGCGGGGCTCGGTGTGAACCAGTTCGAGGCAGCCGCATTTGACCAGCGTTTTCGCGTGGTAGGAGATGACCCCGAGACTCTCGTCCATCTCCTGCGAGAGTTCGGTTGGGCTGGCGACCCTTCCCTGCAGCGCCTCCAGGATCTCGACCCGGACCGGGTGCGAAAGCGCCTTGACCAGTTCCTGGTCGATCCGGTCGTCCCTCTTTTCTGCCAACTCCCTCTCCCTTAACTCGTTTTCCGCCACTCGGCGACGTTTCGGGCAATCTCTCTTATATGGACAGAGTGGCCAACCCCAATTTTCGGGTTTTTTCGCTTCCAGAAGTCGGAAATTGCGGTTCAGGTAGTCGGCGTGTGTGGTAAGTAAAATCGGCTATCTAGCCAGTTCTCGGAGCGCCTGACGGTCGATTTGCAGCTCCTCGATCGATTCCACCACCTGGGCGGCGCCCGCCTCGCGCAGCTCGGCCTCCGAGAAGCCGCCGGTGAGGACGGCAAGGGTGGGAAGGCCGGCCGCCTTCGCCGCCTTCACGTCCCAGACCGAGTCGCCGACCATCAACGACGACCCGTTGTCGCCGGCCTTCGCCAGCGCCGCGTGGACGAGGTCCGGCTCGGGCTTGGTGTTCTCGACGTCGGCCGAGGTGGTCCAGCCGTCGACCAGTTCGCGGGCGTCGAGCAGGTCTAGGTAGTGGTCGACCTCCTCCTGCTTGGCCGAGCTGGCGAGGATCACCGTCGAGCCTTCCGCCCGCAGCTTCTCGATCAGCTCCCGTGCCCCCGCCATCGGCTCGACTTCGCCGATCAGCTCACCGTAGGCCTCCGCCTCAGCCGCGCGGATCTCGTCGCCTTCGGCCGCGGCTGCCTGCTCGCCGATCAGCGCCGGGAGGATCTGGTCGCCGCCCATGCCGATGTGGCGGTGGACCTTCCACATCTGCACCTGGTGGTCGTGGGCATGCAGCGCCCGATGCCAGGCCAGCGCGTGGTGGTAATTGGTGTCGACAAGCGTCCCGTCGACGTCGAGGATCGCGTTCAGCGGCATGACGACCGCTACCCCTACCCGCAAGCCGGGTAAACGGAGAGGGATGAAGGACGTACGGATTGGTTGCTCGGGGTGGAGTTATGCCTCCTGGCGCGATGGCATCTACGAGGGGGTGCCGCCGTCCCGCTGGTTGGAGCGCTACGCCGAGCTTTTCGACACCGTCGAGGTCAACAACACCTTCTACCGCTTGGTCAAGCGCGAGGTGGTGGAAGGGTGGGTCGAGCGGACGCCCCCTGGCTTCCTCTTCGCGGTGAAGGGGAGCCGTTACCTGACCCACATGAAAAGGCTGCGCGGCATCGAGCAGGGCCTCGCCCGCTTCTGGGAGCCGCTGCAGCCGCTACGCGAGAGCGGCAAGCTGGGGCCGGTTCTCTGGCAGCTGCCGGGCAACTTCCACCGCGACGACGCGCTGCTGGCTGCGGCGCTGGAGTTGCTGCCGCCGGCCCGCCACTGCTTCGAGTTCCGTCACCCGAGCTGGTTCGTGCCGGCGGTGATGCGAGTGCTGGAAGAGCACGGCGCCTCGCTGGTGATTCCCGACGACGGCCGCCGGCAGTTGCCGGAGGCCCGGCCCGTCGGGGAGATCGCCTACGTGCGCTTCCACCACGGCGCTCGCGGCAGGAACGGCAACTACTCGCGCACCGAGATCGAGCACTGGCGGCGGCGGATCGCCGCCTGGCGTTCGCGGCGCGAAGTCTTCGCCTACTTCAACAACGACTGGGAGGAATTCGCCCCGCCCAACGCACTGGCACTGCGCCGGGGCCTCTCGGTTCCCGCGCTGGTGTAGGGGCACGGGCGTCGGGTAAAGAGCGAGCATGTCGACCATCAAGAGAGCTCTTGCCCGCCAGGCGGTGAAGACGACCGCCCGGCACAGCGCCCGCGGGGCGGCCTCGAAGCTGAAGCGCGACCGCGTGCGGGCGGTAACCCTGCTCAGTCTTGGCGGCGCCCTTGGCGTCCTTGCCGGCTTCATGGCCGGCCGCAGCACGGCCGGCACCGCCTCGGTCAGCACCGGCTCCTAAGCCAGTGCCGGCCGAGGCGTCGGCATCCCTCAGGCTGCGATGCGCGAGCGCAGCAGATCCTTGCCTTGCTCGGCGCCCTTGCGGCTCGTCTCCTGGGCGCGGCGGAAGAAGTCCGCGAGGTCGGAGTCCCCGTCACGCTCGGCGTCTTCGACGTAGGTCTCGAGCCGGAGCACGTTGCTGAGGCACTGCTCCGTGAACCAGATGACGTTGTAGTCCTTGTCCTTGGTGCCGGTGATGTGGCCTGCCTCTTGAGTCCCCATCCTTACTCCTTCGGGTTGCTTGCTTGCACCCTGCGACTACCCATTCGCGGGAGGGAGGAAAACGGCGGCGGAGTTTCGTGTCTGCGCGGCAGGGTAATCGGCCGACATGTATCTGATACCGATTGCTGTGATCATCCTGTTGGCTCTGATCGCCGTCGCCTGGTCGCCGCTCTTCGCGCTGATCTTCTTCGCGATCGGCTTCGTCTCCTTCCTCGCCTACGCGGCCATGAGGCCCCGCGCCGACGAGAAACTGGCGCCGCCGGAGCAGCCTGGGCGCCAGCCTCACCACGAGGGCGGAGAGCCCACTGGAATTTGGGGCGAGCGCCGGTCATCATGAGCGAGATGAGCCGCTCAGAGGAAGAGCGCGACCCGATCGCCGACGAAGAGGCCGAAGCCGCCGCCGCGGAAGCGCGCGAGATCGGCGGCCATGTCGACCCCGTCAGCGACGACCCCGCCGAGGAGCCCCTGCTCGAGGCAGGGGAGGGTGAGGCCGAGGGCTTCGAGCTGGCCGAGGAGCGGCTCGAGGACGTCGCCGCCCACGGCGATCAGCACCGCTTCCCGGGGCGCGACGCGCTGCCCCCGGAGGAGTCGACCGATACCGCTTACGGCGAACCGGACGAAGAGATTCACCAAGACGAGTAGGAGGTCCCAGATGGCCCGTCGTTTGATCGCGATCGTCCCCGATGAGCTCCATGGGTCCGAGCCGGTCGAGCAGATCCGCGCCTGCGCCGACGGCGATGGCGTCGAGCTGCGCGTCGTCGTCCCCGCGGTCGAGGAGAACGCCCTGCACCACACGATGGGCGATGTCGACGAGCCGAGGCACCAGGCGGAAGAGCGGTTGGGGCAAGTGCTGAAGCTGCTGCGCGACGGCGGCATTGCAGTGAGCGGCGAGGTCGGCGACTCCGACCCGGTGCTGGCCGCCCAGGATGCGCTGCTGAAGGCTCCGGCCGACGAAGTACTGATCTTCGAGCACGACCCGGCGCACGCGCGCTGGTACGAGAACGGCCTCTTCGAGCGGGCGCAGGAGTCGATCGAGCCACCGCTGCGGATGGTCGTGCTGGAGTGCGCCGACGGGCAGCCGGACCACGTCGTCAACGTGGAGGAGGCCGGGGCGGGCACGGTCAACCCGGTCGCCCACCAGGAAGTCGGCGGCGGCAACTACGTCCCCGGCATGACCCGCTCCGACCTGGCAGGGATGATCGCCGGCATCGCCGGGACGATCGTCGTCGCCGTCCTTGCCGCCGCGGTGACCGCCGGTGAATACGCAACCGGCTGGGAAGCGGCGGCGATCCTGATCGCGATCGGCATCGCCCTCGCCAACCTCGCCCACGTCGTCGGCCTCACCCTCTTCGAGGCCGTCCACTACCACGGCGGCTTCGCCAAGTTCTTCCGCACCCTGGCGCTGGTGGCGACGCCGGCGGCGATCCTGATCAACCTGGCGATCCTGCTCTTCGCCTCCTAGAGGGGACGCCGGTCGTCAGGGGCACCGATGCGGTTTCGGTGAGCTGGAATGCCGCTTGACTCAGCCCTTGATCGCGGCCAGTGCTTCGTCCCTGGTCATGTGGACCGGGATCGAGAGCTCCAGGCCGGTGATCTCCAGCACGCGGCGGACCTGGTCGTTGTGGCTGCAGATGACCAGGGCGCGGCCGTTGTCACTGCCCTCGAGGCGTTGCCAGGCGCGGACGATCAGGGCGATGCCGGTCGAGTCGATGAACTCGCACTCCGAGAGGTCGATCAGGACCGAACCCTCGCCGCTGTCGAGCGCTTCGTTGAGGGGGCTCTCCAGCTCGGGGGCGGTACTGAGGTCGAGCTCGCCGCGGACGAAGATCGTCCGCACGTTTTGCTCAAGATCTCCGACTTGTACCTCGAACGGGGCTGGATTCACGCGTCGATGCTACCGCAGGACGACAACTCCACTGCCGGCTGTTTTTGCCCCCGCCAGCCAGGGTAAGCACGACTTGATGCGAGACAGCAGGTTATGCTCGCGACTCCGATAACAAGCCTCGGTGTTCTGGGGGCAGTCTGAACTTTGAATTCCTCAACCAATGATCACTCGGGGCTCCAGATGTCCCTTCCTGCACGGGCCGAGAACGTTGCCGTCGTGCGTCACGCGCTCGCCGGCCTGGCGGAGCGCCTGGGCATGGACGAGGCATCCCTCGCCGACCTGAAGACGGTTGTCACCGAGGCTTGCATGAACGTCGTCGTCCATGCCTACGCAGAGCAGGAGCCGGGACCGCTGGAGGTCGAGGCTGAAAGCGAACTGGAGGGCCTCACGGTTGTGATCCGCGACCACGGGATGGGGATCCGCCCTCGTCCCGACGTCGAGCGCCCGAGCCTGCGGATCGGCTTGACCCTGATCGCCGCCCTCTCCAGCAGCTTCGAGATCAAGGGCGGTGCCGACAAAGGCACTGAGATCCGGATGCACCTGCCCCTGCAGGCGCGCGAGGAAGGGGCCGCCACGGGGTCTACTTTCCCTGTCGCCGCCGAGGAGGCAACCCGGATCAGGGTCGGCCCGCCGGAGATCATCGGGCCGGTGCTGAGCCGCGCACTCTCGGCCCTCGCCGCCCGTCAGGACATCAGCATCGATCGCCTCTCCGACACGATGCTCCTCAGCGACGCGATTTCTGCCCGCGCCCCGCAAGGCTTCACCGACGGACACGTATCGCTCAGTATTGCCGAGCTGCCCGAAGGCATCGAGCTCAAGGTTGGGCCGATGACTCACGGCGGCGCCGAGCGGCTGCGCACCAGCTTCGAGCTGCCGGAGGTCGGAGGCTCGCTGGAGAAGCTGACCGACGAGCTGCGGATCGAGGAGGGAGACGAAGGCGAGTACCTCGTCGTCGGGATCTCCTCGCTCTCGAAGCGCTAGCGCGACCGCTACTCGGTATCGGCGGTGGCGCTCTGCTCCGCCACCTCGGCTCGGATCCGCTCCAGCGTGCGCCGCAGGATGCGGGAGACGTGCATCTGCGAGTGGCCGATCCGTTCGGCGATCTGTGACTGGGTCAGATCCTCGACAAAGCGCAGCTGCAGGACCAGGCGCTCGCGCTCGTCGAGGTGGGGAAGGGCACCCTCCAGGGCCAGCTTGTCCTCGACCAATTCGTAGCCGGCATCCTCATCGCCCACCCACTCTGCCGCGGGCGATTCTTCGGAGTCTTCGCCGCCGACCGGGCGGTCGAGCGAGAGCGGGCGGCGGTTGTGGTTGGCCTCGAGCACCTCGAGCACGTCGGTGGGGTCGAGCTCGAGCTTCTCGGCGATCTCCCCGACCGAGGGGGAGCGCTGCAGCTCCACCGTCAGCTCCGAGATCGCTTTTTCCACTTCGGCCATGCGGTCGTGCAGGCCGCGCGGCACCCGCACCGTCCAGACCCGATCGCGGAAGTGGCGCTTCAGCTCACCGAGGATCGTCGGCGAGGCGAAGGCCGTGAAGGGGGCGCCGCGGTCGGGATCGAAGCGGTCGATCGCGTTGACCAGCCCTAGGCTGGCAACCTGCAGCAGGTCGTCGAAGGACTCGCTGGCGCCGCGGTAGCGCAAGGCGAGGTTTTTCGCGAAGGGCAGGTAGCGGCGGACCAGCTCCTCGCGGATCCCGGGGTCGCGATCTTTGACGAACCGTGCCCAGAGCACTCGCTCGTTGGCCAGGCCCTCTCCAGGGCCCGGACTCGGCTGGTCGAATTTGGGCGTTTGCTCGCTGTTCACAGCATCGATCGAATAGGCGGCGTTACTTAACCAACGTCGCTGCCCTGGGAGCGTCAGTCCGAAGCCGTGCAGCGCAACGGCAGTGCGCCGTCCTGGGCAACGATAGCGATAGTAGGTTGCGGCTCTCCACTCCTTTTCCCCGGCAATGGATGGTCACGACACTTCATCCATTCCCACAATGAGCGGCAGCCAATCCTCCCCGCTGGGCAGGCGCGAGAGCAAGATTTGCAGCGCCGCTCGGGACAGTGAGCGGCGCCGCGCAGGGCCTAGACGGCGAAAAGGCGCTTAGGAAGCGGTGGCGGGTTCGCCCTTGGCGGCTTTACGCCGAGCCTTGGGGCGAGCCTCCCCGCCGGGCGATTTGAAGTGCATCAGGTTCACTTTGGCGAGGACGCCGGCCTCGCCGCTACGGGCCATCCGTTCGGAAGCCTCGGCCTGGATCTCCAAGAGCCGGCTGAGGCACTCCTTGAGGGTCTCCGAGACGTCATCCCAACCCTGACCGTCGAGGACCATCGGAGTGCGGCTGAGGTGCATGTCGTCCACTTCGTCCAGGGTTCCGGATTTCGACGCTGCCTCGAGATCTTCGAAGACGGTTTTGAGAACGGCACCAGCCATGCCAGGCCTGAGGCTGGCCGGCAGCCGCGACCATTCGTCATCGCTGAGGAATTGGCGGCGAGTGGCGCGGTAGAAGTGCTCGGTGGCGCCACGGCGCTGCTTCGTGTCAACAAGCTCGATGCAGTCGTATTTCTCGAGCACGCGCACGTGGTAGGCGACGAGGTTGAGGCTCTGATCGAGCTGCTGGGCGAGCATGTTCGGGCTCGCGACCTTTTCGTTGAGGATGATCAGGATCTGCACTCGCAGGGGGTGGGCGAACGCTTTCGCGACTATCTGTTCAACGCCCTCTTTCTTGTTTTTCGTCTTCGGCAAGGCCTTTTCCTTCGCTCGGTTTCCAGGGGATAGATGGCCGATAACAAGACTTTACACGTTGTCAATCAGGAATTTCACAACGTTCCTGCGTTTTCCGAATATTGACGACTTTTGCTGCCCTCCTCTTGATTGCTGGAATCTTTTAGAGTATTAATTGCTCAGTCGCTTTAGAGCGATCGCCGTCTGAAAGGCGGCGCAGGGTGATCACGTGAACCAAGGGAGGTGGAAATCGTGCGGATGGGACTGCAGACTCGCGTCACGCCGGTGGCGATTCTCAAGGGAACTTGAGCCAGGCTTAGAGCTTCAAAAGGGGACGGCGCATCGCATCGCGATCGCCGTCCCCTTCGTTTGCGTTGGGCGGGCCCCCCCGGCCACTTATCCGTCCAGCAACTCGCTGAATCGGAGCGCTGCGCGAGTTGGCGTGACGAACTCGTCGCTCTGGTGCAGGAGGCCGACGGCTGCAAGGTCGCGCACCGCCCGCTCGATCGCGTCGCGTTCGGCAAAGCCGCTGCCGTCACCGCCGATTTCCCGTACCAGCTCGACGAAAGTCAGCCGCGTCGGGTGCAGGTCGAGCAATTGCCGTAGCACCGCGGACTCGACACCCTCGTCTTCGGCCCAGGTCGTCTTTTTGTCTTTGTCATTTCCCTTCATGGCGTCTCCCCAGACTTAAGTGCCGGCGACATCCGAGCTCTCCCCTGTGCCGCCGTTGATTTCTCCTAGCCCCAGGACTTGCCGCGCCCACGGCGCCTTGACCGCGCAGCGATAGAAGTGCTGCACGGAGCCGCGGACCGGCTTCGTGTCCACGAGCGTCACGGCACCGCGATCGGCCAACACCCGGACGTGGTAGCTGACGTTGCTGAGCGGCTGTCCCAACGCGAATGAGAGCTCGCGCGGGCTGACCGCCTTACCGTCCGCCATCGCCTGCAGAATCCGACGTCGCTGTGGATGGCGGAGGGCAACCAGCAGATCGTTGTCGTCCGAGGAGTGATGAGGCGCCATGACCGTCCCGACTATAGGGAGTGCGTGGCGTTTTGTCTGTAGGCTTTTTGTCCGCGTGAATTCCGTGATCAATCTGTGATCAAGGCGCGCCGGCGTCCTCGCGGACCCCGCCCATCTCGGTGAAGACGGCGGTGACGCCACCGTCCTCCCGCTGCTCGTCGGCGATCACGTGGGAGACGGCATTGATCAATGCCAGGTGGGTGAAAGCCTGGGGGAAGTTGCCGAGGTGGCGACCGGACTCGGCATCTAACTCCTCGGCGTAAAGACCGAGCCAGCCGGCCATTGCCAGCAGTCGCTCGCAGAGTTCTCGTGCCCGCCGTCGCTCGCCGATCTCCGAGAGCGCCGAGACCAGCCAGAAGGAGCAGATCAGGAAGGTGCCCTCCCGGCCCTGGAGGCCGTCGTCGGTCTCCTCGACCTTGTAGCGGCAGACGAGGCCGTGCTCGGTCAGATCGGAGGCGATCGCGTTGACCGTGGCGACCACGCGCGGATCGTCGGGCGAGAGGAAGCGGAAAAGCGGGATCAGCAGCAGCGAGGCGTCGAGAGCGTCGGTGTCGTAGTGCTGGCGGAAGACGCCGTCGCGGACGCCCCGCTCGAGGATCTCTGCTTTGAATTCGTCGGCCTTGGCTTGCCACTGGTCGGCGAACTCGTCGAAGCCGTGGGAGCGGGCGAGCCGGGCCCCGCGGTCAGCCGCGACCCACATCATCAGCTTCGAGCTGACGTAGTGCCGGGGCTCGCCGCGCGACTCCCAGATCCCCTGGTCGGGGTGCGGCCAGGCCGCTATCGCAGCTTCGACCTGGTAGCGGATCAGCTGCCTTCCGGCCGGCGCGGCGCGTCCTCCGAGCGCTTTTTCGTGCAGGTAGACCGAGTCGAGCAGCGATCCCCAGACGTCGTTCTGGCGCTGGCAGAAGGCGCCGTTGCCGATCCGCACCGGCTTGGCGCCGCCGTAGCCGCCAAGGTGATCGAGCGTCTTCTCGGTGAGGTCGCGCTCGTGGCCGATGCCGTACATGATCTGCAGGTCGGGATGGTCCTGGCAGACGTCGACGATGAAGCGCATGAAGTCGCGCGCCTCGTGGTCGAAGCCGAGCGTGTGCAGCGCCCAGAGGCTGAAGGTCGAGTCGCGGATCCAACTGAAGCGGTAATCCCAGTTGCGTTCGCCCCCCGGCGTCTCCGGCAGCGAGGTGGTGGCGGCGGCGACGATCGCGCCGGTGGGGGTGTAGGTGAGGCCCTTGAGGATCAGGGCCGAGCGTTGCAGGTGGATGCGCCAGGGATGGTCGGGGAACTTCCCGTCGCGCAGCCATTCGCGCCAGAACTCTTCGGTCGAGTCGATTCGCTCCAGCGCCTCGGGGGCGCTGCGCGGTCCGCCCAGCCCGCCGTCGCTCCAGGTCAGGGCGCAGAAGGCGGCCTGGTTTTCCTGCAGGGTGATCGTGCCGCGGGCCGTGGGCCCCTCGAGCTCGAGCTCGAGATCGCTGGTCAGCAGCAGCTCGGTTCCGTCGCCGGCGGTGGCGAGGGCTTCGCCGAGCTCGCCGCCGGTCCACGTTGCGTCCGCAAGTCCGTAGTCGAAGCGCGGCGCGCATTCCATCTCCATCTCGACGTGGCCGTCGATGCAGGTCATCGTCCGCAACAGCGAGTGGTCCGATTCGTGGCCGGTATCCGGGCGCCCCTGCTGGCGGGACTCGCCGCCGGCCGGCACCCACTCGGCGATCGTCAGCGCGTCTTTGACCACGACCCAGCCGGTGTCGGTAACCCAGGTGGTCTCGATCACCAGGGTGCCCGGCTCGTAGCGGCGGGCAATCGGGACGATCACCCCCTTTGGCCGCAGGCCCATGTGCCCGGCGCTGCGGTCGAGCAGGGCGGCGAAGGTGCTGGGCGAGTCGAAGCGAGGGAAGCAGAGCCACTCGACGCTGCCGTCGTAGGAAACCAGGGCGGCGGTGTGGCAATCGGAGAGGAAGCCGTAGCTCCCAATCGGGGGAAAGCGGTCGTTGAGGGAGCTCACGGACGTTGCCAAGCTACCAGCGGGCTACGCTGATTTCGATGATTTTGCCGATCGCCCATGTCGAGGGCGTCTATGCGTTGCTGGAGCTGGCGCCGCTGCTTATTGCGGCGGCGCTCTACGCGAAGCGCAGCTCGACCCTTGCCGGGCGGGGTCGCCCCGCGCCGATTTGGCGCCAGATCTGCTTCGCGGCTGGGCTGCTGCTGATCGCGGCCGCCCTGGTCACCCCGATCAGCGACGCCGCCGAGGAGCTGGTCATCGCCCACATGGTCGAGCACCTGATGATCGGCGACATCGCCTCGCTGCTGCTGGTGCTGGGTCTGACCGGACCACTGCTGCAGCCGATCCTCGCGATCCGCTTCTTCGACCGGCTGCGGATCCTCGCCCACCCGCTGGTCGCCTTCCCGCTCTGGGCGCTGAACTTCTACCTCTGGCATATCCCGACCTTTTACGATGCCGCCTACGGCGGGGCGCCCCTGCACGCGCTCGAGCACGCGACCTTCATCTTCTTCGGCTGCCTGATGTGGATGCCGATCTTCGGGCCGCTGCCGAAGCCGCAGTGGTTCACCTCGGGCTGGAAGGTCGTCTACGTGATCGCGGTCCGCTTCGCCGGCGCGATCCTCGGCAACGTCCTGATGTGGTCCGGCACCGTGCTTTACACGATCTACCGGCCCGGCGAGCGCGAATGGGGGATCACGCCGATCACCGATCAGAGCGTGGCGGGGGTGATCATGATGGTCGAGGGGACCTTCCTCGGGCTGGGGCTGCTGGCCTGGTTCTTCTTCCAGGCGGCCCAGGAGGGGGTCGAGAAGCAGCGGCTGCTGGACCTGGCCTTCGAGCGCGGAGTCGAGCTCGACGAGCGGCGGGCGCAGCGTGCCGTCGCGGCGGGGCAGGGGAAACGGCTGGAGCGGCAGATCATCGCTGGTGGCGGGGAAGCGGCGCCGCAGGGGGAGCAGGGTGTCGCCGCCGGTTAAGGCCCGTGCCTGGCTCGTCACCGGCCCGATCGGACGCGGCCTCGCTTTTGCGATCGACTTCGGCGTTGCCCTGCGAACGATGCTCGCCAACCGTCGCGGGTAAGCCAACGGTCCGATTCCTCTAGGGTCGCCTCCCATGGAGACCACCGTTAAAGAGCTGCCCAATTCCCGTGTCGAGGTCGAGGCGGAGGTTGCCGCCGCCGAGGTAGAAAAGGCGACTTCGCGTGCCGCCCGCGCGATGGCGAAGGAGATGCGGATGCCGGGCTTTCGCGCCGGCAAAGCGCCGGCTTCACTCGTCATTCAGCGGCTCGGCTTCGGGCCCGTGCTGCAGGAGGCGATTCGCGAGGCGCTGCCGGAGTGGTACGAACTGGCGCTGTTCGACTCCGGCGTGAGCCCGATCGGCGATCCCAGCATCGAGATGGTCTCGACGCCGGAGAACGAAGGGGAGTCGCTCAAGTTCAAGTTCGAGGTGGGAGTGCGGCCGGCGGCGAAGCTCGGCGACTACAAAGGCCTCGAGGTCGGCAAGGAGGAAAAAGAGGTCCCCGATGAAATCGTCGACACCGAGGTCGAGCGGATTCGCGAGGGCTTCGCGCGACTGGAGCCGGTCGACCGCGCCGCTGCCGAGGGCGACTCGCTGCTGATCGACTTCGAGGGCTTCGTCGACGGGTCCGCCTTCCAGGGCGGCGCCGCCGAGGACTACCTGCTGGCGCTGGGCTCAGGGCAGCTGATCGAGGGCTTCGAGGAGCAGCTGGTTGGCGCCGAGGCGGGGGAAGAGCGTGAGGTAAACGTCACCTTCCCCGAGGACTACCAGGCCGAGCACCTGGCCGGCGAAGACGCGGTCTTCAAAGTCAAGGTCAAGGAGGTGCGGGAGAAAGTGCTGCCGGAGCTCGACGACGACTTTGCCTCCGATGCTTCCGAGTTCGACACGCTGGAGGAGCTGCGCGACGACGTCCGCGAGAAAGTTGGCACCGCACTGGGCAGCCGGGCCGAGGAAGACTTCCGCATCGCCGCGATCGACGCCGCGGTCGAGGCGGCCACCGTCGAGGTTCCCGCGGAGCTGGCGACGGCGCGGGCGACCGAACGCTGGGAGCGGATGGAACGCCAGCTCGCCGGCCGCGGCATGGACCCGAACGCGTTCCTGCAGATGCAGGGCAAAAGCCGCGACGAGCTGATCGCGGAAACGAAGCCTGATGCGGAAAAAGAGCTGAAGCGCGAGGCGGTCGTGACCGCGATCGCCGAGGCCGAGGGGATCGAGGTCTCCGAGGAGGAAATGATCGCGGCCCTAGAGCACAGCGCCGAACACGAACGGACGACGCCGGAGAAGCTGCTGGAGCGGCTGCGCAAGAGCGGCCGCGACAAGATGGTCAGCGAAGACCTGCGCGCCCGCAAGGCGATCGAGCTGGTCGCCGAGTCAGCCAAACCGATCCCCAAAGAGCAGGCCGAAGCGCGCGAGAAAATCTGGACGCCGGAGAAGGAGCAGCAAGAGAAACCCAGCGAGCTCTGGACGCCGGGCGGCGAGTAGCGCGCCCGTAGAGGCATCCGGTCGTTCTCCGCGGAAATTTGTCGCGCCCTATGTCGAGGCAGCTCCCGAAGATGCTGCCCGCCTATGGCGGGCAATGACCGGATTGCATGTCGCCGCTTCGCGAACATTCCCGCGGAGAACGACCGGATGCCTCCCCACACAGCCCCGGGACGACTCAAGGGTCAGACCATCCCGTGGTTCCTTTCGCACCTATAGCGTGCGAAAGGAACCACGACTTCGGCTTTGAGCTGGATCTGGTGCTGGGCGCCAACCAGAGCTCTGTTGTTAGGGAGGGGGTGGGTGTGTTCCCTGACGACCGGCGTCCTGTTGCTCGCACCCGCGACGTTTCGCGGCCAGCCGGTACCGCTCCAGGCGAGCAACCCAGGGAGGAAGGGACACACCCACCCCCTCCCTACCGGCGGGCGCTCAGGCACGACGGGTGGCTTCTATAGAGTGCGGAACATGAGTCCTCTGGTGCCGATGGTGGTTGAGCAGACGGCGCGTGGCGAGCGTGCTTTTGACATTTATTCGCGCCTGCTCGGTGAGCGGATCGTCTTTCTCGGCACGCCGGTTACCGACGACATCGCCAATCTGATCGTGGCCCAGTTGCTGCACCTGGAGTCCGAGGATCCGGACAAGGACGTAAGCCTCTACATCAACTCGCCCGGCGGCTCGGTGTATGCCGGCCTGGCGATCTACGACACGATGCAGTTCATCAAGCCCGACGTGCAGACGATCTGCGTCGGCGTCGCGATGAGCATGGGCGCGCTGCTGCTCTGCGGCGGCACCGCGGGCAAGCGGATGGCGCTGCCGAACTCGAAGATCCTGATCCACCAGGTCTCTGCCGGCTTCCAGGGCCAGGCGACCGACATCGAGATTCACGCCAAAGAGATCATCGACGTCCGCCGCCGCCTCGACGAGATCATCGCCAAGCACACCGGGCAGCCGTTCGAGAAAGTCACCAAAGACACCGAGCGGGACTACTTCATGAGCGCGGAGGAGGCGAAGGAGTACAGCATCGTCGACCGCGTGATCGAGCACCACTGACGCTGAAGCGCTCGGTCCTCTTCTCCCTCGTTCTCCTCGCGGCGCTGACTACGCCGGCCTCGGCCCAAATCGCCAGCCGCGACGGCGGCGTCCCTTATTACGGACACGTCTTCCCGGTCCAGGGGCCGCACTGGACGCGGGGGTTCATCGGCACCTTCGGGGCCCCGCGCTCGGGTGGGCGCACGCACGAAGGCTTCGACATCGTCGCCGCCTGTGGCACCGAACTCGTGGCGGTCCGCAACGGCAGGGTGCTGCGGCGGGGTTACGACCCGGTCTTGTACGGCAACTACCTGCTGATCCACGGCGAAGGCGAGCACCGCAGCTACTTCTACGCCCACATGCGCCACCCGGCATCGGTCCACAAGGGCCAGCGGGTCTGGGAGGGCGAGCCGGTGGGCGTGGTGGGAAAGACCGGCAACGCCCGCACCGTCGGCTGCCATCTCCACTTCGAGATCCACGTCCACGGCGTGCCGATCAACCCGGAACCGGCCCTGCGTCGCTGGGACCGCTACTCCTGAAGGCGACGTTCGAACCAGAGGTCGGCTTTGGGGTTCTCGTTGTAGGCGGGGACTTCGCGGTAGCCGGCTGAGCGGTAGAGGCCGACGGCGGGGGTGAGGTAGTCGGAGGTGTCGAGGCGGACCGCGCGGCAGCTGTGTTCGAGCGCGATCTCGTCGAGGCGGGCGAGGATGCGGCGGCCGAGGCCGCCGCCGCGGAAGGCCGGCGCCACGTACATGCTCTTCACCTCGGCCACCTCGGTGTCGAGGTGGCGGACGCCGCCCAGCCCCGCCGGCTCGCCGTCGACGCGGGCGAGCAGTAGGACTCCGGCCGGCGGCGCCAGGTCGGCCGGCGGTCCCGCTGCGATCTCCTTATCGAGGTCGACCCCCGCCTCCTCACGGTCGTAGACCAGCGGCCCGTCCGCCTCGCGGACGAAGTCCGCGTAAAGCGCTCGCACCTGCGGATCGTCCCGGCTGATCGACTCCAGACTGAAAGTCACGGAATTGACGCTAACGGGTTGCAGAATTTCTCCAACCTGCGCGCCACGCGCGCGTTACGGCCTGGCACAATCCCTCTGGTGGACCGGAAGGAATTGTCTGAAGTCGTCGCCAATGCTGCTGCACGTGCCGAAGCGGCACGGGCAGACATCGAGGTGTCGAGGGCGGGCATAGAGGCTGCGCGGAAGCGACAGGAAGAGGCGTTCGCGCGCCAAGCAGCAGCCGTGGCCCGTCAGGAGGCGGCCATTGCACGCCAAGAGGCCGCCACCGCGAAACTGGAGGAACTCGAGGCGCGAAGTGAGGCCAAAGGGGACTGGATGCAGGAGGCAGTCAAACGCCAAGAGCAGCTGCTCCAGCGCCAAGTCCGCGGGACCGACGAAATCATCGCCGAGCTCCGGGATCAGCGTGACGAGCGCCGGGCGCTGGTAGAGGCTCTGCTCAAGCTGACGGATCGACTACCGCCGCCTCCTCCGCACCTCAAGTCGGCCTGAGCGCCCCGGTCAGACCCGCAGTTCGTAGGAGACCCACTCTGAGCGCTCGGCGCCGGTGGAGTCATAAAGGCGCTGGGCCGTCTTATTGTCGGGGGCGGTCGCCCACTCGAGGTAGGGGGCACCGCGCTCGCGGGCGACTTCGGCGCTGGCCTCGATCAAGGCGCGGCCGCTGCCGCGGCCGCGGCCGCCCTCGGAGACGAAGAGATCGTTCATCAATACCGTCTCGACCGCCTCCAGGGAGCTGAAGTGCCAGTAGAGGCAGGCATAGCCGACCAGCCGGCCGCCGCTGCGGGCGCCGAGCAGAAGGCCGTCGTCGCTGGGAGCGAGGAAGCGGCGGAAGAACGTGCGGTTGCGCTCCTCGTCGATCTCCTCGACTTCGTAGAAGCGCTGGTAGGCCGCGATCAGCGGCAACAGCTCCTCGAACTCCTCGGCGCTGATCGGGGCTATCTCGACCGCGACGGCCACCGCCCCACGGTAGCGCCGCGCAAGGCCGCGCTCATGTGCAGGGACCGCAATGTCGATGCCGTAAACGAATCCCACGAACCGGTGCAGGTCCCTCTCTAAGCTTTGGGGCGCTGCCGGAGAGCAACGACCGTCCCGTTAGGAGGGGATTCCGCTGGCACGTCCTTCAGACTCGAACGAGCAGCTTCTCTGCAGCTTCTGCGGCAAGTCGCAGCGCCAGGTGAAAAAGCTGATCGCCGGCCCCGGCGTCTACATCTGCGACGAGTGCATCGACCTCTGCAACGAGATCATCGACGAGGAGCTGACGGCGCCGCCGGCCTTCGAGCTGGAGAACCTGCCGAAACCGCAGGAAATCCACGACGTCCTGCAGGAGTACGTGGTCGGCCAGGAGGCCGCCAAGCGAGCCCTCTCGGTCGCCGTCTACAACCACTACAAGCGGGTCCAGATCGCCCAGTCCGACGAGACCGACGTCGAGCTGCAGAAGTCGAACATCATGATGCTGGGCCCGACCGGCTGCGGCAAGACGCTGCTGGCGCAGACGCTGGCCCGCATCCTCAACGTGCCCTTCGCGATCGCCGACGCGACCGCGCTGACCGAGGCCGGCTACGTCGGCGAGGACGTCGAGAACATCCTCCTGAAGCTGATCCAGGCCGCCGACTTCGACGTCAAGAAGGCGGAAACGGGAATCATCTACATCGACGAGATCGACAAGATCGCGCGCAAAGCCGACAACCCCTCGATCACCCGCGACGTCTCCGGCGAAGGCGTCCAGCAGGCGCTGCTGAAGATCCTCGAGGGGACCGCCGCCTCGGTGCCGCCGCAGGGTGGGCGCAAGCACCCCCACCAGGAGTTCCTGACGATCGACACCACCAACATCCTCTTCATCTGCGGCGGCTCCTTCGCCGAACTCGACAAGGTGATCGAGCGCCGCGTCGGCGACCGCGGCGTCGGCTTCGGCGCGGCGATCTCCTCGCGCGTACAGAAGGACGCCGGCGAATGGTTCGAGCAGGTGCTGCCCGAGGACCTGGTCGAATACGGGCTGATCCCCGAGTTCATCGGCCGCCTGCCGGTGATCACCGCGATCCATCAATTGAGCCGCGACGACCTCTGCACGATCCTGACCGAGCCGCGCCATGCGCTCACCCGCCAGTTCCAGCGTTTCTTCGAGTTCGACAACATCGAGCTGGTCTTCTCCGAGGACAGCCTCGAGGCGATCGCTGACAAAGCGCTGGAGCGCGAGACCGGTGCCCGCGGCCTGCGCTCGATCCTCGAGGAGACCCTGCTCGACGTCCAGTTCGAGCTGCCTTCCCGCCGCGACGTCACCAAGTGCGTGGTCACCAGGGAGACGATCACCGAGGGCCGCCGCCCGACCCTCGTCACCGAGGCCGTCCAGCAGGACATCGGGCCGGCTGACGAGGGGCTCAGCGAGGAATCTGCATAGGAAGCATTGCGGTAGGAGGGCCGGGTGCCCCTCCGCTGGAGACCGTATGTCTCAGCAGGGACCGACGAGCTTTAGCGGCGTGACCCAAAGCCTCCATCGGAGGGGCACCCGGCCCTCCAGCGACACGTCTATTTAGACTCGGCTCGTGGACGCCGGGCAGCGGAAAAAGCTGGAGGAGACGACGCGCTACGACCCTTCGGAGGTTGAGGCCAGGATCTTCGCCGAGTGGATCGAGGGGGGGTACTTTCATCCGCAGGCCGAGGGGGCGCCGGAGGAGAACTTCTCGGTGGCGATCCCGCCGCCGAACGTGACCGGCGCCCTGCACATGGGGCACGCGCTGAACGGCTCGATGCAGGACGCGCTGGTGCGGCTGAACCGGATGCGGGGGCGCAACGCGCTCTGGGTCCTCGGCACCGACCACGCCGGCATCGCCACCCAGGCGGTGGTCGAGAAAGAGCTGAAAAAAGAAGGGAAGACCCGCCATGACCTGGGGCGCACGGCGTTCGTCGAGCGGGTCTGGGAGTGGAAAGCCGAGTACGGCTCGCGGATCGTCGAGCAGTACAAGCGGCTGGGCGCCTCCTGCGACTACGAGCGCGAGCGCTTCACCCTCGACGAGGGCTATGTCCGCGCCGTCCACCGCGTCTTCAAGAGGTTGTTCGACAAGGGCTACATCTACCGCGACAACTACATGGTCAACTGGGACCCGGGCTCGCACTCGGCGATCTCCGACCTCGAGGTCGAGAATCGCGAGGTCGAGGACGTCCTCTACTCGATCGACTACCCGGTCGAGGACTCCGACCAGGTGCTGACGGTCGCCACCGTGCGGCCGGAGACGATGCTGGCCGACACCGCCGTCGCCGTGAACCCGGGCGACGAGCGCTACCGCGACCTCGTCGGCAAGTTCTGCGTGCTGCCGCTCGTCGGGCGGCGGCTGCCGATCATCGCCGACGAGCACGTCGACGTCGAGTTCGGCACCGGGGCGCTGAAGATCACCCCCGGCCACGACCCCAACGACTTCGAGATCGGCCGCAAGCACGGTCTCCAGGAGATCGGCGTGATCGGCCCCGACGGCCGCATGACCGCGGAGGCGGGCGAGTTCGCCGGTCTCACCGCGGCTGAGGCGCAGAAGGCCGTGGTCGCGGCGCTCCGAAACGAGGACCGCCTCCGCGCCGAGGAGCCCTACCTCCACTCGGTCCCCTTCAGCCACCGCTCGGGCGAGCGGATCGAGCCGCTGATCTCGCTGCAGTGGTTCTGCCGCATGGACGAGCTGGCGCGGCCGGCGATCGAGGCGGTCGAACGCGACGAGGTGCGGATCACGCCGCCGCAATGGAAGCGGGTCTACCTCGACTGGATGCGGGAGATCCGCCCGTGGTGCGTCTCGCGTCAGCTCTGGTGGGGGCACCGGCTGCCGGTCTGGTACTGCGACGCCTGCGAGGAAACGATCGTCGCCGAGCACACGCCCGAGCGCTGCGGTGAGTGCGGCGGCGAGCTGTGCCAGGAGGAGGACGTGCTCGACACCTGGTTCAGCTCGGCCCTCTGGCCCTTCGCGACCCTCGGTTGGCCTGACGAGACGCCGGAGCTGCGCGCCTTCTACCCGACCAGCTTCCTGACCACGGCGCGGGAGATCCTCTTCCTCTGGGTGGCGCGGATGATCATGATGGGGATCGAGTTCCCCGGCGCGATCCCCTTCCGCGACGTCTACGTCCACTCGGTGATCCAGGCCCGCGACGGGCGGCGGATGTCGAAGAGCCTGGGGACGGGGATCGACCCGCTGGAGGAGATCGACGTCCACGGCGCCGATGCCCTGCGCTTCGGCCTGCTGGCGATGTCCTCGACCCAGGACGTGCGCTTCTCCGATGCCAAGGTGCAGCAGGGCCGCGACCTCGCCAACAAGCTCTGGAACGCGAGCCGGCTGGTCCTGCTGAACGCGGCCGAGGCCGCGCCGGCGCCGCGGCCGACCTGCGTCGAGGACCGCTGGATCCTCTCGCGGCTGGAGCGGACGATCGCCTCGGTGACCGAGAAGCTCGAGACCTACGACTTCGCCCACGCGGTCCAGGAGGCCTACTCGTTCTTCTGGCGCGACCTCTGCGACTGGTACCTGGAGATCGTCAAGCCGCGCCTGTACGACGGGGAGGAGGAGGTTGCGGCGACGCTGCTCTACGCGCTGGAACGGGTGCTGGCGCTGCTGCACCCGACGATGCCGTTCGTCACCGAGGAGATCTGGAGCTTCCACCCGGCGCGCCGGGGCCACCTCGCCGTCCACGCCTTCCCCAGGGCCGACGAGTCGCTTTTCGACGAGGCCGCCGAGGCGGACGTCGAGAGCGGGATCGAGCTGACCCAGCGCCTGCGGGCCTGGCGCGACCTCGCCGGCGTGCCGGCGGCGGCGACGCTGCCGGCGGCGATCGACGGGGTCGAGCCGCCAGCCTTCGTCGCCCGCCTCTCGCGCTTCGAGTTCGACGGGGTCGGCGCCGAGCCGGTCGCCTCGATCGGGCCGGTGCGGGTGCTCGACTCCGACCAGCTCGACGCCGCGGCGGTCGCCGAGCGGCTGGAGAAGCGCCGCGAGGAGCTGCGCAGCGAGGTCGAGCGCGGCGAGCGGAAACTCGGCAACGAGGGCTTCGTCGCCAAGGCGCCGGCCGAGGTGGTCGAGGAGGAGCGGGGGAAGCTGGAGCGCTACCGCGCCGAACTCGCAGAGCTGAGCTGATCGACCCGGACGCGTACTTGGACTCGCTGGAGCCGGTCGGCTGGCGACTCGGCCTCGACCGCATGCGCAAGCTGACGACGGCGCTGGGCCTGCCGCAGCACCGCTTCGCCTCGATCCACGTCGTCGGCACCAACGGCAAGTCCTCGGTGACGCGGATGACCGCGGCGCTGCTGGAAGCGCATGGGTTGCGGACGGGCGCCTGCGTCTCCCCGCACAGCGAACGCTGGTCGCAGCGGACGATGGTCGGTGGCGAGGAGGTGGGGGCGGCGGCCTGGGCAAAGGCGGTCGAACAGGTCGCCCATGTCGCCGAGAGCGTCGATCGCACCCTCGAGGAGGGCGACGCGGTGACGCAATTCGAGGCGGCGACCGCGGCCAGCTTCGTTGCCTTGGCGACCGCGCGGGTCGAGGTCGCGGTGGTCGAGGCTGGGCTCGGCGGCCGCCTTGATGCAACCAACACGATCCCCTCCAAGGTCACCGTCCTCACCTCGATCGGCCTCGACCACACCGAGTGGCTGGGAGGGACCGAGGTGGAGATCGCGGCCGAGAAGCTGGCGGTGTTGCGCGACCAGACGACGCTGGTGCTGGGCGGCGTCTCCTCCGAAGTGGAGGCGCTGGCCGGGGAGACGGCGCGCGAGCGCGGGGCGCGGCTGGTGCGGGCGCCCGCTGATCCCGGTCCCGAGGTGCGCCTCCGGGCACCAGGTGAGTTCCAGCGCCGCAATTTCGCCCTCGCCTGCACCGCAGCGGAAGCTTTTCTCGGGCGCCCCCTCGCGCGGGACCTGGTGATGCGGGTGGCCAGGGAAGTCACAGTTCCCGGCCGCTTGGAGTTGATTGCCGAGGATCCGCCGACCTACGTCGACGCTGCCCACAACCCCGCCGGAGCGGCGGCGCTGGCCGAGTCACTGCCGGCGGTCGTGGGCGGCAAGCCGGTAATCGCCTGCCTGGCGATCCTCGCCGACAAGGACGCGGCGGCGATGATCGCGGCGCTGGCGCCGGTGCTGGAGCGCGCCGTCTGCACCGAGTTGCCAGCGGCGGCGCTGGAAGGACACGGCCGCCCCGGCGCCCGCTCGCGGCCCGCGGTGGAGCTGGTCGCCGCCTGCGAACAAGCTGGGTTGGTCGCCGAGGCGGATGCAGACTTCTATACCGCTCTGCGCCGCGCCCGTGCGCTGGCGGCGGAATCGCCCGGCGCGGCGGTTCTCGTCGCCGGTTCCCACTATGCAATCGCCCCCGCCCGAGCCCTCGTCAGGGCTTGACTATGCGAGGATTCTCTTTATGGATCGACCCCGTAGCGCCGGTTCCGAACTGCTCTCGATGATGGGGCTGGTCGCCGCCGTGGTGGCGATCGTGATCCTCTTCTTCTTCGGCGTCGGCTACCTGTTCGGAAGGCTTTTCCTCTGAACAGGGTTACCGTCGGCGACGGCGAAGTAGACTGCCGCTCCCCCGAGCGCCCCATTCTTTCCTTCTCTGCATTTCCTGACCTATGTCCCTAGCGATCTTCGGTATCAGCAACAGCGGCCTCAACTTGGTCGCGACCCTGTTCCTGTTGATGCTGGTCGTGCTCTGGCTGGCGCTGATCGTCTACACCTACCTCGACGCGCGCCGGCGCATCTCCGACCCGTTCCTGATCGCCTGCGCGACCGTCGCCTCGTTCTTCCCGTACATCGGCACCGCCGTCTACGCGATCGTGCGCCCGCCGGAGTACCTGGAGGATGCGCATGAGCGCGAGCTGGAGATCAAAGCGGCCGAGCTGCGGGTGCGGCAGTTGCGCGAGCAGACCTGTCCCAACTGCGAATACCCGGTCGAGAAAAACTTCCTGCGCTGCCCCAACTGCCAGCGCCGACTCAAGGACCCCTGCCCGACCTGCGGCAAGCCGGTCGACCCGCGCTGGGGCCTCTGCCCTTACTGCGAGACGAGCCTCGGTGCCGGCGGCGAGCGGCCGCGCCGCAAAAAACGCAGAGATCCCGAAGAGCGCCCGGCGCCGAAACGCCAATCGCAGGGGCCGCCGCGGCGGCAAAAAGCACCGCTTGAGGCCCAGGAGGAAGGGGCGCCACCTACCCAAGAGCAAAGGAGCCCCAACCGTGAGCCGGACCCTGATCCTCGTCAAGCCTGACGCCTTCGAGCGCGCCCTCACCGGTGAAGTGATCGCCCGCTTCGAGCGCAAGGGCCTGCGGGTCGCCGCCCTGAAGTCGATGCAGGCCGACGAATCGATCGCCAACCAGCACTACGCCGAGCACACGGACAAGCCCTTCTTCGGCGAGCTCGTCTCCTTCATCACCGGCGGCACCCTGGTGGCAATGATCCTCGAGGGACCCGAAGCGGTGAAGGCGGCTCGCCAGGTGATCGGCGCGACCAACCCGGTCGAGGCCGCCCCGGGGTCGATCCGCGGCGACTTCGCGCTCGAGGTCACCTTCAACATGGTCCACGGCTCGGACTCCGACGAGTCGGCCGAGCGTGAGATCGGCATCTGGTTCCCAGAGTTGACTTGAGCGTTTCCGGCCGGCGGGTCCTGTCGCCGGAGGAGCCGATGAGAGTGACGCTGGCGTCCGGATCGCCGCAGAGAAAAGAGATTCTCGAGAAGTTGGGCGTCGAGTTCGATGTGGTGGTGCCCGGGGTCGAGGAGCTGACCGCGGGCGACCCGGAAAATCTCGTGGTCGAGAACGCGCGCCGCAAGGCCGAGGCGGTCCCGGGCGAGGGTCGCTTGGTGATCGCTTGCGACACCGACGTGGTACTCGACGGCGAGGTGCTGGGCAAGCCTGCCGACGCCGCCGAGGCCCGCACCTACCTCGACCGCATGTCCGGGCGGGCCCACGCGGTGATGAGCGGCCTGGTGGTGCGCTGCGGTGCCGAGGAGCGCGCTGGTCTGGAGCAGACGACGGTTGTCTTCAAACAGTTCTCCGATGCCGAAAAGGAGCGCTACGTGCGCTTCGGTGAGTGGGAGGGACGCTCGGGCGGCTACGCGATCCAGACCCTCGGCTCCTCCCTGGTCGAGCGGTTAGAAGGCAGCGTCTCCAACGTCGTCGGCCTCCCCGTGGGGCTGCTGGCCGATCTAGCGCCGGAGCTTTTTTCTCGCTCCTAGCGGATTTCTGACCCACCTTAGGTGGGTCTGGAATCATGTCTTTCTCTGGAGAACGCGGAGTTCGACAAGTGAGCGTGTTCAGCCGGCTGATCCGCCTCGGCGGCCGCGACATGGCCGTCGATCTCGGCACCGCCAACACGCTCGTCTACGTCCGCGGACGCGGAATCGTTCTCTCCGAGCCATCCGTCGTCGCGATCGACTCCCACAGCGGTCATGTCCATGCCGTCGGGGTCGAAGCGAAGCGGATGCTGGGCCGCACCCCCGGCACCATTACCGCGATCCGGCCGCTCAAGGACGGGGTGATCGCCGATTTCGACGTGACCGAGCAGATGCTCCGCCACTTCATCACCTCCGTGCACTCCAGCCGCTTCGCCCACCCGCGGGTGGTGGTCTGCGTTCCCTCCGGCGTCACCGGGGTCGAGAAGCGGGCGGTGGAGGAGGCCTGCCTTTCCGCCGGCGCCCGCCGGGCGTACCTGATCGAGGAGCCGATGGCGGCCGCGATCGGAGCCGGATTGCCCGTCGGTGAGCCGACCGGCTCGATGATCGTCGACATCGGCGGCGGCACCACCGAGGTCGCCGTTATCAGCCTCGGCGGCATCGTCGTCTCGCAGTCGATCCGGGTGGGTGGCGACGAGCTCGACGAGGCGATCGTCAACCACTGCAAACAGAAGTACAAACTTGCGATCGGCACCCAGACCGCGGAGGAGGTCAAGCTCGAGGCGGGCTCGGCCTCGGAGTTGCCGGAAGAGGTCCGCACCGAGATCCGCGGCCGCGACCTCGTCTCCGGCCTGCCGAACACGATCGAACTCACCTCCGAGGAGGTGCGCGGGGCGCTGGAGGAACCGGTCAGCCACATCGTCGCCGCCGTCAAGGAGACCCTCGACCGCACCCCGCCGGAGCTTGCAGGTGACATCATGGACCGCGGCATCACCCTCGCCGGAGGCGGAGCGCTTCTGCAAGGACTGGAGCAGCGCCTGCGCGACGAGTGCCAGATGCCCTGTCAACTGGCAGAGTCGCCGTTGACGTGCGTGGCGGTCGGTTCCGGCATCTCCCTCGAGGAGGTCGAGACGATCCACCGCGCCGGTCGTAACAACGGAGCGCGGCCCAGGCTGTAGATGATGGCTTTAGCCGCTGCTCATGCGAATCCCCGAACTTAGGTCCCCAACGTGTATCGAAAGCAAGTACGCCGCCGCCGGGCGGTGCTCGCACTTCTGATTGTCGGCTCTTTCGCCCTGCTCACCGTCACCTACGGACAGGGCTCCAACAGCGTGCAGCGGGGCGTCAGCGCCATCTTCAGCCCGGTTCAGTCGGTTGCCGATCGCGCCCTGAAGCCAGCCCGCGACCTCGTCAACTGGTTCGACGAGACCTTCGACGCCAAGGGGAAGAACGCCCGCCTCCAGCACGAACTGGAAATCGCCCGCAAGCAGGCGGTCGGGGCGCAGGCGGCGGTGGCCGAAAACGCCCAGCTGCGCAAGCTGGTCGGCCTCGACCGCAGCGGCGACATCCCCTCCGGCTACACGCCCGTCACCGGTCGCGTGATCTCCCGCTCGCCGACTGTCTGGTTCGCCGAGGTGACGATCGACGTCGGCTCCGGCGACGGGGTGAGGGTCCACGACCCGGTGGTCAACGGCGACGGGCTCGTCGGCTCGGTCTCCGCCGTCACCGGCGGCTCGGCCCAGGTGACGCTGCTTGCCGACCAATCCAGCGCCGTCGCGGCGAAGATCGTCCCCAGCGGGGTGCAGGGCGTGCTCAAGCCCTCGGTCGGAGACCCTGGCGAACTGATCCTCGACTTCCTCAACTCGGAAAAGCGGGTGGGGAAGGGGCAGTCGGTGGTCACCTCGGGCTGGCGCGCCGCGGGGCTGGAGGCGGGCGACCCGCCGAATCTGCCGATCGGCGAGGTGACCGAAGCCTCGCTGGTCGAGCAGGAGGCTCAGCAGCAGGTTCACGTGCGCCCCTTCGCCGACCTGCGCGAACTCGACATCGTCCAGGTCCTGACGGGAGGCTCGCGCGGGTGATCCTGACCCCGAAGATCGTCGCGCGCCTGGTCGTGATCGTCGTCGTCGGCGTGATCCTGCAGCTCTCCTTCTTCTCCCGGGTCGCTCTCTTCCACGTCAGCCCCGACGTGCTGCCCTCGCTGGTAGCCGTGCTCGGCCTGCTCGGCGGCACGATGGCCGGCGCGGTAAGCGGCTTTTCGGTCGGCTTCCTGCTCGACTGCCTGCTGGTCGCCCCGCTCGGCGGCGGCTCACTGGTCTTGCTGGCGACCGGTTACCTCGCCGGTCTTTTCCGCGAGCGCTTCGAGATCCACAGCCCGCTGGTGCCGCCGCTGCTCTGCATGACCCTGACCCTGTTCGCCGAGCTCGGCTTCGGCGCGGTCGAACTGATGCTGGGGATCAACGCCCCGGTCAGCCCGCTGGTGATCCGCGACATCCTGGTGAAGAGCATCTTCGCCTTCTTCCTCGGTTGGGCGATCTACATCGGCCTGCGGCGGGCGCTGCGGCCGGCGCTGGTCGAGGAGCCGACGGTGCCACGCCGCCGGCGACTACGAAAACGGCGCGGTCGGTCGGGAATGCGGCGCGGTAGACGACCGCGGGTGCTGGGAGCCTGAGAGCGATGTACTTGCGCAACGAGGAACGACCACAGCGGACCCGGCTGGGCCTGCGGATCGCTGCCCTCGGCGGCCTCGCCGTCGTCCTCTTCGGCGTCCTCTTCTTCCGCCTCTGGAACCTGCAGGTCCTCGACGGCGAAAAGTACCTGGCGGAGGCGAAGAACAACCGCACCCGCGAGTTAAAAGTGATCGCGCCCCGCGGCGACATCCTCGACCGCGAAGGCAAGGTGATCGTCGACAACCGCAGCAGCCTGGCGCTGCAGCTGAACACGAGCAAGCTGCCTGCAGGCGCTGCCGCAGAACGGGCCGAGCTGGCGCGGCTGGGCCAGTTGACGCATATGTCGCTGAAAAAGGTGCGCAAGACGATCCGCGAAGAAGAAGAAGTCGCCGCTGGGGCGCCGGTGACGCTGCGCCAGGACGTCGGCTTCTACCTCGTCGCCTACATCGAGGAAAACCAGGAGGAATTCCCCGGCGTCAGCGTGCAGCGGGTCTTCGTCCGCCACTACCCGCACGGGACCCTCGCCGCCCACTTGCTCGGCAGCGTCGGCGAGGTCGACGAAGAAGAGCTGAAGGAACCCGCTTACAAGAACCTGGAACCCGGCGACCAGATCGGCAAAGGCGGGGTCGAGGGCACCTACGATCGCTTCCTGCGGGGGCAGCCGGGGCTGACCAAGATCCAGGTCAACGCGCTCGGCCAGCCCACTCCCGGCGGACAATTGGTCTCCAAAGCGCCGACGCCCGGCGAGAGCCTGAAGCTGACGATCGAGCAACCGGTGCAGGAAGCCGGCGAAGCGGCGCTGGCCAGCAAGGGCCTGCCGGGCGCCTTCATCACGATGAACGTCGACAACGGCCAGATCCTCGGCCTCGGCTCGTTCCCCACCTTCGAACCCTCGGAGTTGATCCCACCGATGACCCAGGCGCAGGTCAACGCGCTCTACCGGAGCGAAAGCGCGCCGCTGCTCGACCGGGCCACCGAAGGGGAATATCCCACGGGTTCGACGTTCAAGATCATCACGGCTCTGGCGGCGCTGGAAAACGGCGTGATCACCCCCTCGACGACGATCGACGACCCCGGTCAGCTCTGCGTCGGCGGCGAGTGCTTCAAAAACGCCGAAGGCGCCTCCTATGGCCCGCTGACCCTGGTCCCCGCCCTGCAGGTCTCCGACGACGTCTTCTTCTACACGCTGGGGCTGAAAATGTGGAACACCAACGAGCTGCAGGAATGGGCGCACGAACTCGGGATCGGCCGCCCGACCGGGATCGACGTTCCCGTCAACACCGACGGTCTGCTGCCGAGCAAGCACTGGCGCGACCAGCTCTTCAAGGAAGGCGAAACCGACCGGCCCTGGTCGGCCGGCGACGACATCCAGCTGGCGACCGGGCAGGGCGACCTGCAGACCAACCCGCTGCAGATGGCGGTCGCCTATGCGGCGCTCGGCAACGGCGGCAAGATCGTCACCCCGCACCTGGGGATGGAAATCGAGGACGCGGCCGGGCGGGTCCTGAAGGAATTCGACCCGCCGATCAGGCGCAAGGTCCACATCGACCCGGCCTGGCGCAGCGTCATCCTCGAAGGCCTGCACGAGGCCGCGCAGTCCCCCGGCGGCACCTCCGACTCCGTCTTCGGCAGCTTCCCGGTCCCGGTTGCCGGCAAGACGGGAACCGCGGAACGAGGAGTCGGCCATGCCGACCAATCCTGGTACTGCATCCTCGCCCCATACCCGAATCCGCGTATCGTGACGGTGGTCACCATCGAGGAAGGCGGCTTCGGCGTGCAATCCGCCGCACCCGCCGCCCACACGATCCTCGAAGCCTATTTCCACGACCAGCTGGCGAAGGAAGCCGGCAAGGGCAGTGGCGCAGGCGAAGGCGAAGAACACGGATGATGTACGCGACCAGAACCCGAAACACCAGGCCGGAGCCGTTCACGGTCCATATCGGCATTGCCGAGCGCCTGGGCCTGGCGCACATGGACTGGCCGCTGACGTTCGCCGCGGTGGGACTGGTCGCCTTCAGCGTCTTCACGCTCGGGCAGGCGACCACGCACGACGTCCCCGGCAGCCCCGACTACTACGTCGAGCGCCAGGCGATCTACGCCCTGCTCGGGATCGCCGGGATGCTGCTGCTGACGCGGATCGACTACTCGCGCTTCCGCGAGCTGCGGGTCGGCATCTACACCTTCCTCTGCGCCAGCGTCGCCCTCGTCTTCGTCTTCGGCTTTGCCGCCCGCGGTTCGCGGCGCGCCTTCGAACTTCCCTTCTTCAGTTTCCAGCCGTCGGAGCTCGGCAAGCTCCTGCTTGTGCTCGCGCTTGCCGGATTCGTGATCGACGGCGCCAGACGCGGGTCGCCGGTCCAACGGACCGTGCGCTATCTCTGCCTCGGCTTCTTTCCGGCCGCCCTCGTCTTCTTGCAACCCGACCTCGGCACCTCCCTGGTGTTCGTGGTCGCCACTCTTGGCGTCATGTACTTCGGAGGCGTCCGCTGGACGCACTTCGCGGTCATCGGCGCCGCCTTCGCCGCGCTGATCGCGCTGGTCCTGGTCGTCGCTCCGGCGGTCGGGACCCCGGTCCTCAAGGGGTACCAGGAGGAACGGCTGACGTCGTTCCTGCACCCCCACGAACACGAAGCCGGCGCGGGCTATCAACAGAACCAATCAAAGGTCGCCATCGGCGCCGGTCAGCTGACCGGCCGTGGCAACCAAGCCACCCAAACGCGGCTCGACTTCGTCCCCGAGCGCAGTACCGACTTCATCTTCGCGGTGATCGGTGAGCGCTACGGCTTCGTGGGCGCCGCGTTCGTCCTATCCCTTTACGCCCTGCTCTTCTGGCGGGCGCTGCGGATAACGACGCTCTCGAAGAACTCCTACGGGACTCTTGTGGCGGGCGGCATCGCCGTCTCGCTGCTGTTCCAGACCTTCGTCAACGTGGGGATGAACCTCGGCATCATGCCGATCACGGGGATCCCCCTGCCGTTGATCAGCTACGGAGGGTCCTCCGTCCTCGCTACTTTGCTGGCGGTCGGGGTTCTTCAGAGCATCAATGTCCAAGCGCATCGCGGCCAGAGGGGAAGGTTCGCCTGGTGATCTCTGGAAAGGGGTCCGGCATTGCGTACCTATCCGAACTGAGCTGAATCAACAATGAAAAAAACGATTTTGGTCTCCGCCGAGCGCGGCGAGACTCGTGTGGCCGTCCTCGAGGCAAAGCAGAAGGGCGGCAAAGCCAACGTAGCCGAGCTCTACATCGAGCGGCGCGGTCGTCGTTCGATCGTCGGCAACATCTACAAGGGCAAGGTCGACAACGTCCTGCCCGGGATGGAGGCCGCCTTCGTCGACATCGGCCTCGAGCGCAACGGTTTCCTCCACGTCGACGAGATCCTGCTCCCGGGCGGCGAACAGGCGCCCAAACGCGGGCGCGGCCACGGCCGCCGCATTACCGAGATGCTGAAGCCGGGACAGGAGATCCTGGTCCAGGTCGTCAAGGACCCGCTGAAGACGAAGGGGGCGCGGCTTTCGATGAACGTCTCGATCGCCGGCCGCTACCTGGTCTTCGCCCCCAAGGGGAGCGGCGTCGGGGTCAGTCGCCGGCTGACCGACAAAGAGCGCGACCGCCTGCGCAAGATGGTCGACCGCACCTACAAAGGGCAGGGCGGGCTGATTGTCCGCACCGCCGCCCACGGGGCGAAAAAATCCGACTTCGTGCGCGAGATCGGCTACCTGCGGAAGCTGAACGAGGTGCTGGAGCGCCGGGCCGAGAGCTTGAAGGCGCCGGCCCTGGTCTTCCAGGAGGCCGACCTCTCGATCCGCGTCCTCCGCGACGTCTTCCTCAGCGAGTTCGAAAAGGCGATCATCGACTCGCCCAAGCAGTTCGAGCGGGTGACCAACTTCTTCCAGCGCACCGCGCCGGAGCTGGTCGGCGGGGTCGAGCTCTATGAGGGCAAAAAGCCGCTGCTCGAGAAATGGGGCATCGACAAGGAGATCGAATCGACCCTGAGCCGCCGGGTCGACCTGCCCTCCGGCGGTTACCTGGTGATCGACTACGCCGAGGCGCTGACGGTGATCGACGTCAACAGCGGCTCCTTCACCGGCCGCGGCAAAGGCGGCCTCGAGGAGACGATCACCAAAGTCAACACCGAGGCGGCCGAGGAGGCGGTGCGGCAGCTGCGGCTGCGCGACATCGGCGGCATCATCGTCATCGACTTCATCGACATGGCCCGCGCCAGCAACCGCGACAAAGTCCTGAAAACGATGCGCAAAGCGCTCGACGCGGACAAGTCGAAGAGCTACGTGGTCGAGGTCTCGCCGCTGGGCCTGGTTGAGATGACCCGCCAGAACGTCACCGACGGGGTGCGGGAGATTCTCACCGCTTCGTGTCCGACCTGCGAGGGCGAGGGCGTGGTGCTCTCGGCCGAGACGGTGGCCCTGGAGGGACTGCGGAAGATGCGCGACATCGTCGCCGGGCAGTCCGAGGCCGAGGCCTTCCTGATCCGGGTCAACCCGAAAGTCGCCCACGAGCTGACGGGCGAGGACAGCGGCCTGACCGAGTTCGAGGAGGAGACCGGCAAGCGCTTCCACTTCGAGGGCGGCGATGCGCTGCCGATCGAGACCTTCGAGCTGATCGAGTCCGGCACCCGGGCCGAGATCGAGGAGCGGGCGCTGCCGTTCAAAGTCGGCGAGGAGGTCTTGGTCAAGATCGACGAGCCGCACATGTACAACGCCGACGACGCGGTCGCCCGGATCGACTCCTACATCGTCAGCGTCACCGGCGGCGGTCGCTTCGTCGGCGAGCGCAAGCTGGTGCGGATCGAGGAGGTCGAGCGCTCGGCGGCGATCGCTTCGCTGCTGGGCGGCGAGTCCCCGAACGGCTCTGGAGGAGACGGGGAGAACGGCTCCCAGCTAGACTCCGACGCTCCTTCGCGCAGGCGACGTGGCCGCCGGGGCGGCCGAGGGCGTTCGCGCGCCAAACAAGGCAGCAAAGACGAATGAACACCTACGCAGTCATAGAAACCGGCGGCAAGCAGTACAAAGTCGAGGAGGGCACCTCCCTGCTCGTCGATCGCCTCGACGCCAAAGAGGGCGACAAAGTGACGCTGCGCCCGGTTCTCTTCCGCGGGGACGAGGTCGTCGCCGGCGGCAAGGACCTCGAGAAAGTCAAAGTCGAGGCCAAAGTCGCCGAGCATCTGCGCGGCCCCAAGGTGAAAGTCTTCAAATACAAGGCGAAGAAGGGCTACCGCCGCCGCGCCGGTCACCGTTCCGAGCTCACCCGGCTCGAGGTGACGACGCTGAAAGGCGCCAAAGCCGCCAAAAAAGCCGCCAGTAAAACTTCCAAAGAGGAGGGCTCCGATGGCTCATAAGAAAGGGCTTGGCTCCAGCCGCAACGGCCGCGAATCGAACCCGAACATGCTCGGGGTCAAGGTCTTCGCCGGCCAAAAAGTCAGCGGCGGCGAGATCATCGTCCGCCAGCGGGGCACTCGTTTTTGGCCCGGGGATGGGACCGGAATCGGCCGTGACCACACGATCTTCGCCACCAGGGCGGGGACGGTTGACTTCAAACCGGCCCGCAAGGGCCGGACTATCTCCGTTCTTCAGGATTAGGTGTCTGGAGGGGCGGGGTGCCCCTACCCAGACACCCCTCGCTAGTGGCTCGGGGTTGAGTGTCTGGTGAGGGGCGCCCCGCCCCTCCTGCGAGCCCTCCTGTAGTACGTCTTAAGCTCGTTTGCTGATGTATGACAAGGCGAAAATTTGGGTCGAGGGCGGGCGCGGCGGTAACGGCTGCATCAGCTTTCGCCGAGAGGCGCATGTGCCTCGCGGTGGGCCCGATGGGGGGGATGGCGGGCACGGCGGCGACGTTGTGCTCGTTTGCGACCCCTCGAGACGGGACCTGGGAGCTTTGCGCAGCAGTAAGCACTTTCGGGCGCAGCGGGGGAGGCACGGGGAAGGGTCAAACCGCCACGGGGCGCGGGGGGAGGACATTGAGATCCCGGTGGCGCCGGGGACGCAGGCGAGTGCAGTCGATGGCAGCCGGATCGACCTCGTGACGCCGGGCCAGCGGGCGGTGGTCGCTCGTGGAGGTCGCGGTGGACACGGCAACAGGCGCTTCTCGACCTCGACTCGGCAGGCGCCGCGCTTCGCAGAGAAAGGGACCGCCGGCGAAGCGGACTGGATCGAGTTGCGGCTGAAACTGCTTGCCGACGTCGGCCTGGTCGGGCTGCCGAACGCGGGCAAGTCCTCGCTGCTGGGGCGGCTGACGCGGGCGGCGCCGAAGGTCGCCGACTATCCGTTCACGACGCTCTCACCGGTGCTGGGCACGATCGAAGGCGAGGACCGCCAGGCCGTCGTCGCCGATATCCCCGGCTTGATCGAAGGGGCGGCGGAGGGCGCCGGGCTCGGCCACGAGTTCCTCGCCCACGTCGAGCGCTGCTCGATGCTGGTCCACCTCGTCGACCTGGCGCCGATGGACGGCGACTCCCTCGCCAACTACGAGACGGTGCGGAGCGAGCTGGCGGCGCACGGCGCGGGCCTGGAGCGGCTGCCCGAGCTGGTGGCGCTGAGCAAGCGGGACCTGCTCCCGCCCGAGCAGGTGGAAGAGGCCGTGGTCGAGTGGTCGGAGCGCCTCGGCGACCGGGTCCTCGGCGTCCGTGCGGTCTCCTCGGCGACGGGGGAGGGGCTTGAGGAGCTACGGCAGCGGATCCTCACCGAGCTGCCCGAAGTCACTCCGAGCCCGGCCCTGGACACTGAACCAAGTGACGAGTTCGAGGCCGAGCACCGCGTCTACCGCCCCGCCGGCGAAGGCGGCTACTGGGTCGAACGCGAGGACGACGGCGGCTTCCGCGTCCTCGGCCGTGGCGTCGAGCTGCTGTTCGAACGGCACGACACCGGCAACGAGGAAGCGCTGGCCTACCTGGAGCAGCGGCTGAACGAGATGGGGGTGATCGCCGCCCTCGACCGCGCCGGCTTCGAACCCGGCGACGACGTCCGCATCGGCGAGCACGAGTTCGAGCTTCACCCCTAGACATAAATATGTCACGAGTGATATGCTCTGACATATGAGAACTACCGTTCGGCTCGACGACGCCCTCGCCCGAAAGGCAAAGCTGCACGCCGTGGAGCAGGGGATCACCTTCACCCAATTGATTGACGAGGCGCTTCGGGAGCGTCTTGCCGTTCGTCCGCGTGCGAAGAAGGCGGGGCCCTTCCGGCTTCGCAGTTATGGAAAAGGGGGAATCCGCCCGGGGGTGGATTTGGATGACAACCGCTCGGTGAGGGACCTGATGGACGAAGACGCCCTCCAGTTCGAGGATGGCGCAGCCGAGGGAACGTGATCCTCGCCGACGTAAACGTCCTCGTCTACGCGCATCGTCACGATCTTCCTCAGTACGACCGCTTCTCTGCCTGGCTCGGTGAGGAGGTCGAATCAGGACGTAGCTTCGGCCTCTGCGATGCGAGTCTCACCGGCTTCCTTCGCATCGTCACCAATGGGCGCATTTTCACGGACCCGACTCCTCTGGATGTAGCTCTGCGATCCATCGAAGAGCTGAGAGGGCAACCGGGGGCGATTCACCTCACTCCCGGCGCAAGGCATTGGGGGCTGTTTACCGATCTATGCTCGGCTGTGGGAGGACGGGGAAACGACATCCCAGACGCCTACCTCGCAGCTCTTGCGATCGAGTCGGGCAGCGAGCTTGTGACCGCTGATCGGGGCTTCGGTCGTTTCCCGGGTCTGCGATGGTCCAATCCCGTATGACCCTGGTCGTCAAGCTCGGTTCCTCGATCGTCGCCGCCGACGACGGCGAGCTGCGCACGGACGTGCTCGATTCCGTCTGCGAGCAGGTGGCGCGCCTGGAGCAGGGGGGGGAGCGGGTGGTGATGGTCACCTCCGGCGCGATCGCGCGGGGGATGTGGCTGCTGGAGCTGCCGGCGCGGCCGCGGGCGATGGACGAGCTGCAGGCGGCCTCGGCGGTCGGGCAGGGCGATCTCTTTCGGGCCTACGAGAGCCGGCTGGCCGGGCACGGAACCCGCGCTGCGCAGGTGCTGCTCACCGCCGCCGACATCGCCGCCCGCACCAACTACCTCAACGCGCGCCAGACGCTGCGGCGGCTGGTCGACTGGGGGGTGGTGCCGGTCGTCAACGAGAACGACACCACCGCCACCGACGAGATCACCTTCGGCGACAACGACTTCCTCGCTGCCCAGGTGGCGCTCCTGCTCGACGCGCGGCTGCTGGTGCTGCTGACCAACGTTGACGGCCTGCTCTCCGGCGACCCGCGTACCGATTCGGAGGCGGAGCTGATCGCGGAGGTGGCCGACTTCTCTCAGCTCGACGAGCTGGAGATCGGCGACCGCACCTCGGTCTTCGGCTCGGGCGGGATGCGCAGCAAGGTCGCCGCGGCGGAGATGGCGAGCGAGGCCGGGATCCCGGCGGTGATCTGCAACGGAACGGAGGCGGGGACGCTGCTGGCGGCCGCCGGCGGCGAGGCCTGCGGCACCCGTTTCGCCCCCGGCAAGGGCAAAGCGTCGAGCTTCAAGCTCTGGCTCAAGTACGCGAAGCCGGCGCGGGGCCGGCTGGTCGTCGACGCGGGCGCTGCCCGGGTGCTGCGCGAGAGCGGCTCCAGCCTGCTGCCGGTCGGGATCGCGGCGGTCGAGGGCAGCTTTGAAGCTGGCGACGCGATCGACATCGCCAGCGACGGCGAGACGATCGGCAAAGGGATCAGCGAGTACTCCTCGGGCGAGCTGCAGCGGGTGATCGGGATGCAGAGCGCGCAGGTGCGCGAGCTGCTGCCGCACGCGGCCGACGAGGTTGTCCACCGCGACCGGTTCGTCCTGCTTTAGCGGTCTTTGCGCGGGACCAAGCTCACTCGGTATAGGGGACGGGCATCCCCCGACCTCCCTGGGTTACTCGCCACAGCGTCTCTGACTGCCGCAGAAGTCCTTGGTGCGAGTAACAGGACGCCGGTCGGCCGGGGGATACCCGTCCCCTCTGCGACAGCGCTCCGAAGACGCCCACTGCGAAACCGCGAGAAACCGCGACATACGCGGTCTGTTGCGGTTTCGCTGAGTTGGGACAGCTTCCACGAGGCCGGGCACGGGACGAACCCCAGGTACCCTTTGCCGATGGCCGTCACCGAGACCACTGTTGCGGACAGTTGCGCCGCGGCCAAGCGCGCTGCGCGTGGGATCGCCACTGCTTCGACCGAGGCGAAGAACGCGGCCCTGGAGGCGACGGCGCGGCTGCTTGAAGAGCGGGCTGAGGCGATCCTCGAGGCCAACGCCGGCGACCTCGCCGACGAGCGCGCCGCGGGGCTGACCGACGCGCTCCGCGACCGGTTGTGCCTCACCCCGGAGCGGGTGGCGGCGATGGCCGAGGGCGTACGGGTGGTCGCTGCCCTCGACGATCCGGTCGGCGAGGAGCTGGAGCGCAAAACGCTTGCCAGCGGCCTCGACCTGCGCAAGGTGCGGGTGCCCCTCGGGGTCGTCGCCGTCGTCTACGAGGCGCGGCCAAACGTGACCATCGACTGCGCGGCGCTGACGATCAAGAGCGGCAACGCGATCGTCCTGCGTGGCTCCCACTATGCCGACCGCTCCAACGGCGCCCTCGCCGCGGTGGTGCGCGAGGCGCTCGCGGAGGCGGGCCTGCCGCAGGACGCGGTGGTGCCGCTCGGCGGCGGCGGGCACGAGGAGCTGGCCGAACTGGCGACCCAGGAGGGCCTGGTCGATCTGCTGATCCCGCGCGGGGGGGAAGGCTTGAAGAACGCGATCAAGGCCGTGGCGACGGTGCCGGTGATGTACGCGGCGGCGGGTAACTGCCACGTCTACATTCACAGCGACGCCGACCCGGAGATGGCGCGGCGGATCGCTTACAACGCCAAGGTGCAGCGGCCCGGCGTCTGCAACGCGGCCGAGACGCTGCTGATCGACGCCGCGATCGCCGAGCGCGTCGCCCCGGCGATCCTCGGTGATCTGGCGGATGCGGGCGTCGAGCTGGTGGGCGACGAGCGCGCCCGCGCCGCGGCCGGCGAGGTCGAGGTGGGCGCCGCGACCGATGCGGACTGGGACAGCGAGTACCTCGGCCTGAAGCTGGCGGTCGCCGTCGTCGACTCGGTCGAGGACGCGATCGAGCACGTCAACCGTCACGGCACCGGCCACTCCGAGGCGATCGTCACCGCTGACGCGGAGGCAGCGGACGAGTTCGTCGCCGGCGTCGACGCCGCCGCCGTCTACGTCAACGCCTCGACCCGCTTCACCGACGGGTTCGAGTACGGGATGGGCGCCGAGATCGGCAACTCGACGCAGAAGCTGCACGCCCGCGGGCCGATCGGGATGCGCGAGCTGACGACCTTCAAGTACGTGGCGCGCGGCGACGGCCAGGTGCGTGAGTAGCGCCGGCGGCGCGGGGATCGGCGTGCTGGGGTCCGCCTTCAACCCCCCGCACCTCGGTCACCTCGCGCTCGCCCAGGAGGCGCTCTGGCAGCTCGGCCTCGACGAGGTGATCCTCGTTCCGACCGGCGAGGCGCCGCACAAGCGGATCGTCGACGATCCCGGCTCGGAGGTGCGGATGGAGATGACGCGACTCGCAGCGGCCGACGACGAACGCTTTTCGGTCTCGGCGCTGGAGGTTGAACGCACGGGACCGTCCTATACGTATGAGACCTTGGAGGCACTTGCTGAGGAACGGGCAGACACGGAGCTGGTGTTCGTGATGGGGGCGGACGCTGCGGTCGGCCTGGAGAGTTGGCGCAAGCCCGAACGGGTGGTTGAGCTGGCCAGCCTGGCGGTGGCGCGGCGGGCAGGCGTCTCCGACGCCGACGTGGCGGCGGTGACGCGTAGCCTCGGCTGCGTGGGGCGAGCGACGATGCTGGAGATGCCGCAATTCGGGGTCTCTTCCTCGGTCGTCCGCGAGCGCGCCAAGCAGGGTCGGCCGCTGCGCTACCTCGTGCCCGACTCGGTTGCGAACTTCATCGAAGAGAGGGGGATCTACGGGTGAACCAAGCCCAGTCCGACCAGCTGGCGCGGCACCTCGCCGCGATCGCCGATTCGAAAAAAGCCGAGGACGTCGTCGTGCTCGACATGCGCGGCCTTGTCGCCTACACCGATTTCCTCGCGATCTGCACGGCGCGCAACGAGCGCCAGGCGCGGGCGATCGTCGACGAGGTGCGACTGCGGGTGAAGCGCGAAGCGGGGCTGCTGCCCGGCGGCGTGGACGGCGGTGGCGAAGCGGGGTGGACGATCCTTGACTACCTCGACTGCGTGCTGCATGTGTTCACGCCCGAGGCGCGGGAGCGCTACGGGCTCGAGGACCTCTGGCACGAGGCGCCGCGGCTGGGGCTCGATTTCGAGGCCCCGGAAGCCCCCAAGGCGGCCAGCGCGTAGTTACGTCCGAGCGCCCCCTTACGGTGCGGGCTCATGAGTGGGTTCAAGCGGGTGCTGTGGGGGTACCGCCGCGCAGAGGTGGAGGATGCGATCTCCGCCCGCGACGCGCGCATCTTCGGGCTCGAGCTGAAAGCCGACACCCAGCGTGAGGTGGTCGCCGAGCTGGAAGGTGAGACCGCTGCCCTCGCGGGGATGGTGATCGAGCGCGAGCGCGAGATCCGCGTCCTCGGCGAGCGCCTGGACGAGGCCAACGAGTGCCACGACCGCAGCATCGCCTCGCTGGAGACGATCACCACCCGACTGGAGGAACTGGAGGCGCAGGCCCGCGGCCAGGCGACCCGGATCCGGATGAAAGCGCTGCGCGAGGCGGTCGAGGTGAGCAAGAAGGTGAAGGCGCTGGAGGAGATGGCGCCGGCGCTCGAGGCGGAGGCGAACGGCGCTGCCGCGAGCCCTCCCGCGCCGGCGAGTAACGGCCTCTTCGAGGGCCGGGTGAAGCTGGAGATCGGCCCGCTCGGCGACTTCTCCCAGCTGGTCGGCTTCGAGGACGCGGTTGGCCAGGTCGGCGCCTCGGAAATCTCCGTCGAGCGCTTCTCCGAGGGTCGCGCCACCCTCTCTATGAACCTCGACAAGCCCGTCGACCTGCTCCGCGAACTGGAGGAGCTCTCCGCCCTCGACTTCAAGGTTCGCCACACGGCTCCGGACAATCTGATCCTCGATGTCGATGACGGCGACGGGCCCGAGCAGCGGGCGGCATAGGGAGGCGTCTTTTTTTTATCCGGCCCGCAATGTATTGTCCGTCAGACCATGGACCACGATCCAAATCGCAAGGGCAATGCCGCGGAGTTGGCGATTGCCTATGAAGCCGCGAAGCTCGGACTCCTCGTTTACCACCCGCTGACCGAGCACGGGCGCGCCGACCTGGTGCTCGGCATCGCTGGGCGTCTGTTTCGCGTCCAGTGCAAGTGGGCCTCCTGTCATGAAGATGTGATCCGCGTCAGGCTCAGCTCCTCCTACCACTCGCCGACTCGGGGGTACGTCAAGAGCACCTATGGAGCCGATGAGATCGACTTAATCGCCATCCACTGCGGCGATCTCGGCCGCAACTACCTGCTGCCGATCGAGCTCTTCGCCGGTAGGAGCACGGCTTATCTGCGCCTACGCGCTGCACGAAACAATCAGCGCGCAGCGCTAAACTGGGCGGCTGATTACGAGTTCCGCGGGGCTGTAGCTCAGCTGGCAGAGCGCTTCGCTGGCAGCGAAGAGGCCAGGGGTTCGAATCCCCTCAGCTCCATACCACCACCCTCCGAGTCCACCGAAGAGGTCACCGACAACGTCATCGACGTCGGCGCCCACCAGTTCCGCAGCCACTTCGGCTACTACATGGAGCAGGCGGCCGCTGGGGCTGAAGTTGTGGTCTCCCGTCGCGGCCGCCCCTACGTGTGCATGGTCGGTTCCTAGGCCGCCCCTGTAACCGGATTTATCACCTGGAAAGGCGACATCGGGCTTGCGGAAAAGCGCAAATCCCGGCTTTCGCATGGCCACTTGCGGTCAACTCTATGGACCAAATGACGTACAGCCAATTCCCTTCGCGGGATGCCGCGGCGAGAGGATCCACAGCAAGGGCTCGGGAAGGCGATCCGGGCGCTCCGGACAAACGCGCAACTGAGCCAGGAAGCGCTGGGCGAAGCGGCGAACATCCACGCGACCTGGATCTCCCACATCGAGTCGGGTCGGATCAACCCGACCTGGGGAAACGTGAGGCGTATCGCCAACGGGCTCACAGTGCCCCTTCCTCGGCTCGCGGAACTCGCCGAGAAATTCGAGCGAGAACTGCCGCCTTCCAGCTGATCCAGGCGCAAGGAGGCAGTTCCTGGGCTCAAAATCCGCGTCGCCCCTGCCGATGTTCTAGGCGATGAGTGCCGCCAACCAGCATGTGTTCTCGCACGGGATACGCGACACCCGCGAGACCCTGGATGCATGGAGCCACAGGCCGTGGCGGGTGCTGCGGGGCTGGCTCGCGCTCAGCCTGGCGATTGCGCTTACCCTGCTGACCGCCGTCTGGTTCGTCGCCGGCCTGCTGACGCCGGACATCACCCCGATGCACCTGCCCGGCCTTACCTCGTCATCAGAGCCCGGCGATCTGCTGCCGATTCTCTACCGCAATTCGCTGGTGCTGGCGCTCCACGCCACCGCCTGTATCGCCGGCTTCATCGCCGGCGCCTCGATGCCGATTGCCGCCGCCCAGCGCAGCGGCATCTCGCGCTGGATCCACGTCAAGGCCGGCGAGCTGGCGATCCTCTTCGTCTGCGCCGTGACCCTCTTCTCGCTCAGCACTCAGGCGCTCTTCCTCGGCTTCCAAGGCTCGACCCTCGCGTACCAGATCCACATCTCCCGCTTCGAACTGATCCTCAGCGTCCTCCCGCACGCGATCCCGGAGCTGACCGCGCTCTTCCTCCCGCTCGCCGCCTGGCTGATCGCCAGCCGCCGTGGCGAGTGGAACCAGCTGCTCGCCGCCACCTTCATCACCGTGGTGCTGGCGATCCCCACCCTGATCGTCGCTGCGGCGATCGAGGTCTACCTTTGGCCCCACATCCTGCGGGCGCTCTCGCCGGTCAGCTACTCGTTCCCGCACTAAGAGCCTGAGCCGCTCGCGCTCGCGGCGTCTTCTTGCCACGTAAGATCGCCGGTCCAATGGCCGGTTACGACCCACAAGCGATCGAGCGCAAGTGGCAGCAGGTATGGGCCGAGGAGAAGACCTGGGAGGTCGCCAACCCAGGCCAACCCGGCTACGAGGGCTCAAAGCCGAAGGCCTACGTGCTGGAGATGCTGCCCTATCCCTCGGGCGAGCCCCACGTCGGCCACCTCAAGTGCTACTCGGTCGGCGACGCGATCGCCCACTTCCGCCGCCGCCACGGCTTCGAGGTGATCCACCCGATGGGCTACGACTCCTTCGGCCTGCCGGCGGAGAACAACGCGATCAAAACCGGCGAGCCGCCGCGCGTCGCCACCGAGCGCTCGATCGACTCCTTCCGCCGCCAGTTCCGCGAGTGGGGGATCTCGATCGACTGGTCGCGCGAACTCGCCACCCACACCCCCTCCTACTACCGCTGGACCCAGTGGATCTTCCTGCAGCTGTTCGAGCGCGGCCTCGCCTACCGCACCGAGGCCCCGGTGCAGTGGTGCCCGAAAGACGCGACGGTGCTGGCCAACGAGCAGGTCGTCGACGGCCGCTGCGAGCGCTGCGGCACCGAGGTGATCCAGAAAAGCCTCGAGCAGTGGTTCTTCCGCATCACCGACTTCGCCGATCGCCTGCTCGCCGACTTCGAGGCGCTCGAGTCCTGGCCCGAGCACGTGATCACGATGCAGCGCAACTGGATCGGCCGCTCCGAGGGCGCCGAAGTCGTCTTCCGCTGCGAGGAGCCAGGCCTCGACTTCCCGGTCTTCACCACCCGGCCGGACACCCTTTTCGGCGCCACCTTCTTCGTGCTGGCGCCCGAGCATCCCGACCTGGAGCGACTGGTCGCCGGCACCCCGGCCGAGGAGGCGGTGCGCGAGTACGTCAACCGGGTCGGCCGCGAGTCGGTCGAGGAACGCGGCGCCGAGGATCGTGAGAAGACCGGCGTGCCGCTCGGCCGCAGGGTCGTCAACCCCGTCAACGGCGAAGAGATCCCGATGTATGTCGCCGACTACGTGCTGATGGAGTACGGCACCGGGGCGATCATGGCGGTGCCGGGCCACGACAGCCGCGACTACGAATTCGCCCAGAAGTTCGACCTTCCCGTCAAGCGGGTGATCGAGGGGGAAGACCCTGAGCTCGCCCGCGACGAGCAGGGCCTGCCCTACCCCGGCGACGGCCAGATGACCGGCTCCGGCCGCTTCGACGGCAAGCACAACCGCGAGGCCTACGACGAGATTGTCGCTTGGCTGGGCTCGGAGGGGCGCGGTAAGCCGGCCGTCAACTACCGCCTGCGCGACTGGCTGGTCTCGCGCCAGCGCTACTGGGGGGCGCCGATCCCGGTCGTCTACTGCGAGAAGTGCGGGATCGTGCCGGTGCCCGAGGAGCAGTTGCCGGTCGAGCTGCCGGAGGTCGAGGACTACGCGCCGCAGGGCAAGAGCCCGCTGGCGGCGGCCGAGGAATGGGTGGCAACCGAGTGCCCGCGCTGCGCCGCCGCCGCTCGCCGCGAGACCGACACGATGGACACCTTCGTCGACTCCTCCTGGTACTTCCTGCGCTATCTCGACGCCCACAACGACAGGGCGGCCTGGGACCGCGCCGCGGCCGATCACTGGATGGCTGTCGACCAGTACATCGGCGGCGTCGAGCACGCGATCCTGCACCTGATGTACGCGCGCTTTTTCACCAAGGCGCTGGCCGACCTCGGCCACCTCGGCGTCCAGGAGCCGTTCGCCAACCTCTTCACCCAGGGGATGATCACCCGCGACGGGGCGAAGATGTCGAAGTCGAAGGGCAACACGGTCAGCCCTGGCGACTACGTCGCCCGCTACGGGGCCGACACCGCCCGCACCTACGTCTGCTTCATGGGCCCGCCCGAGCGCGGCGGCGACTGGACCGACGAGGGCGTCGAGGGCGTCAACCGCTTCCTCTCGCGCCTCTGGCGGCTCTGCGAGGAGGTTGCAGAGCGGACCGAGGCGGGCGAGCCGAGCGCCGAGGCCAGAGGGGAGGCGCGCGAGTTGCTCGCCAAGGCGCACTGGGCGATCGACAAGGCAACGCGGGACTTCAACCGCGGCTTCCAGTTCAACACCGTGATCTCGGCGGTGATGGAGCTGGTCAACGAGACCTACCGGCTCAAGGACGGCCTCTACGGATCCCCGGAGGGCGACGCGGCGGTGCGCTTCGCCACCGCCACCGCGGCCTCGCTGATCTTCCCCTTCGCGCCGCACCTCGGCAGCGAGATCTACGAGCGGCTGACCAGCGAGCGCGTCTGGGAGCAGCCCTGGCCCGAAGCCGACCCGGAAATGCTGGTCAGCGACACGGTGACGCTGGTGGTCCAGATCAACGGCAAGTTGCGCGACCGGATCGAGGTCCCGGCCGAGGCGCCGAAGGAGGAGCTGCTGCGGCTGGCACGGGAAAGCGAGAAGGTCGCCCGGCACCTCGACGGTCAGCAAATAGTCAAGGAAATTGTAGTTCCGGGCAAGCTGGTCAACCTGGTGGTGCGGTAGGGCTCTTCGTCAGGCCCGACGCTTCTGCTAGAAAGCCGCCGATGCTGGTCAGGCGAATGCAAGATGCGGCGGTTGAGGAATGGCACCGCCTCCGGGCTCACGTCCTCATGGATGCGGGCGAACTCGGCTCGCGCAACCTCTCCGTGACCTGGGTCACGGTGCCGGCGGGAGCGAAGCAGACGCTGCACTCGTCCGGCGAGGCCGAGCAGGCCTACGTCGTCGTCCGCGGCAGTGGCACGATGTCGGTCGCCGGCGACACCCAGGCTGTCGCCGAGGGCGACCTGATCCTCGTCCCGCCCGCAACCGAGCATTCGATCGACAATGACGGCGATGCCGAGCTCGCCTGTATCTCGATCCAGTCGCCCCCCGTCGCGGCCGCCGAGCTCTACAGCGACCAGCTCGCGGAGGTAGCCGGCTACGACGACGACGACGATTTCTGAGGCGCGGAGGGCGGCGCATCTCAGAAGCATTCTCGTTTGAGAAATTTTTGAATCTGCGCGCCACTCGTGCGTCGGGACCGGTCATCGTCGGCGGCGATGCCGGACCTGAGCCGATCGCAGGTAATCGTCTGCGCCGCTGTCGCGGTCGCCTTGCTGCTGGTCGGGGCGCGAGCGATCCACGGCGAGAAGAGCACCGACGCTTCGTTTGCAGCCGGTTCTGGGAGCTCGCACGGCACGAGCTTCTCGATCAGCGGCCAGGGCGGCGACCTGGTCGTCGACGTCACCGGCGCGGTACGTCGGCCCGGCGTGTACCGGATGCCGGCTGGGAGTCGCGTCAACGACGCCGTTCTTCGCGCCGGCGGTCCCGAGCCGCGGGCGGAACTGGAAGCCGTCAACCTGGCGGCCCGGCTCGCCGATGGCCAGCAGGTGGTCGTCCCGGAGCGGCTGCCGGGCGGCGCAGCCGCTGCCACGACCGGGGCGACCGAAGACGGCCCGATCAGCCTCGGCACGGCGACGGTCGAGCAGCTGGAAGAAATCGACGGGATCGGCCCGGTCACGGCCGGCGACATCGTCAAGTTTCGCGACGAACACGGCGGCCTCTCCTCGATCGAGCAGCTTGACCAGGTGCCGGGAATCGGGCCGGCGACGATGGCGGCGCTGCGGGCGCGGCTGCAGCCGTAGGCGATGCGCTCACCTCGTCCCTCGTTGCCGATCCTGGTTGGAATCGTGCTTGTGGTCGTCTTGGCGCTCGCCCACAGCGGTGAGATCCGTGCGCGAGCCTCCGCCGGGCTCGGCCAGGGTATGCCGCCGCGTGAGGCTGAACTCGCCCGCGGCTTCGTCCTCGGTGAGGACGAAGGGGTCGACGAGCGGACGAAGGAAGACTTCCGCCGCTCAGGTCTGAGCCACCTGCTCGCCGTCTCCGGCGAGAACGTCACCCTGCTGGCACTGCTGGCGATGCCGTTGCTGGGAGCGCTCGGCATCCCCCTGCGCGAGCGGCTGCTCTGGGTGCTGGCGCTGATCGCCGTCTACGTCCCCGTCGCCGGGGCCGGCCCCTCGATCCAGCGGGCGGGGGTAATGGGCGCGTTGGGAGTGCTGGCGACGCTGGGCGGCCGGCGTGGCTCGCGCCTTTACGCGCTGGCGTTGGCGGCGATGGTGACGCTGGCGATCGACCCCGGTGTCGCCGCCGATGTCGGCTGGCAGCTCAGCTTCGCCGCCGTGCTCGGCATCCTGCTGCTGGCGACGCCCCTGCGCCGGGCGATCGTTGCGCGGTTGGGTCCCGGCCGGTGGCGCCGGGCCCTCGCCGAGGGCGTGGCGGTCACCGTCGCCGCCACCCTGGCGACGGCGCCGCTGATCGCCTTTCACTTCGAAACGCTCTCGACGACCACGCTGGCGGCGAACGTGCTGGCGATGCCGGCGGTGGCGCCGGCGATGTGGCTGGGCATGCTGAGCGCTGGCCTCTCGCAACTGCCCGGGCTGCCGCTCGCGCCCCTGAACGGCCTCAATGCCCTCTTCCTCGCCTATATCGCCCAAGTCGGCTCCTGGTGTGCGAGCCCGAGTTGGGCCGAGCTACACGTCCACCTGAACGCTGCCGGCCTGATCGGCACCTACCTCGGCCTGGGCGCGCTGGTCCTGCTCTGCCTCCACGTGAGGCGGAAGCTGCGTCTCGCCAGCGCCAAGCAGAGTGGCGATCGCCCTTTGCGGGGCCATACCCGGAAGAAGGCGAACGCCGGGGTTGCCGTTGTCGCCTCGCTGGCTGTGCTGGCGATCGTCGCCCTTTCGGCACCGGGTGGGGGAGCAGTTCCGCCGGCTTCGGCCCAGGGCCTCCGGGTCGACGTCCTCGACGTCGGTCAGGGCGATGCGATCCTCCTGCAGCCGGCCGGCGCCCCGGCGGTGCTGGTTGACGGGGGGCCGCCCGGGGACGGCCTCGAAGGGAAGCTTGAGGAGGCCGGGGTCGCCAGTCTCGGCGCTGCGGTCATCACCCACGACCAGTCCGACCACGCCGCCGGGATCGAGGAACTGCTTGGGCACTTCCCCGTGCGGCGGCTGATCTTTGCCCGTCTCGACCGGAGCGTCGTTGCGGCGGCCACTGCAGTTGGCGCCGAACCGCAGCGGGTCGCCGCTGGGCAGGAGCTGCGCTCGGGCCGGCTCCGCCTGCAGGTCCTCTGGCCACCACCGGAGCTCTTGCGGGAAGCGGGTCCGGGCGAAGACCCTAACCAGCTCGCCCTTGTGCTCGAGGCCCGCTGGGGCGGCTTCACGATGCTGCTCACCGCCGATGCCGAGGCCGAATCGGTCCCCCTCGACCCCGGCCCGATCGATGTCCTCAAGGTCGCCCACCACGGCAGTGTCGATGCGGGTCTCGCTGCCCTTCTTGATCGCATCCATCCCAAGTTCGCCGTCATCTCCGTCGGCGAGGACAACCCCTACGGGCACCCGGCGCCGGAGACGATTTCCAGTTTTTCGAGGCGCGGCATCCCCATTTTTCGCACCGATCGCGATGGAGACGTGGTGATCGACGTTTCAAAGGGGTCGATACGGGTGGACAGATGATCGAATGAAAAGTTGAGGATCCTCGTCTAATCGCTACGGCTTCGGTATCTGGGGCCGATAAACGAACCGGTGCGCTCCAACTTCCACATCAAGCCCCTGGCCGCTCCGCGGATGCCGGACTTCTCCGGCGGCAGCTTGATTTCGAGAATGCGCAGCACCACCTTCCTGCTCCTCGGCTTGATGACCGCGACCGGCTTGGCGCTGGTGGCGATCTTCGCCACGCCGCAGCTTCACTTGCTCTCACCGGCCCCGCTGCCAAGTGAACCCTCGACGTCAGTCTCCCGGGCGGAAGCGCTGACTGCAGGGCACAGCTCAAAAGCGCCTGCCCCCATCGGCATCGCCGGGAGCAGACAATCTCAGCGCTCTGGAGCGATTCCTCATGTTCAAGGTGTTCAAGGTGGCGCCGGGTCGAGTGGCGGTCGCAGCGGTCATCGCGGCGCTAGTGCACTTGGTTCCCCAAAGGCGGTGAGCTCACCTTCACCCGGCGGCAGCTCGGGAGGCGGAGGAGGCCGACCGGAAGCGGCCCCGACTCCGGCGCCGGTCTCGACTCCCCTCGCCGAACCGTCGCCCGCGCCGGAATCGGTCCCGGCCGCGTCGCCCGGCCCAGGCAAGGGAACCCGACAGCCCTCGTCTCCCACCCGCTCCACGGCTTCCCCCGGTCAGTCCACTCCTTCTACCGATGAGTCCGCTGCTGCGCCAGGGCATTCCGGCACTGCGCCTGGTCATGCCGGCGCCTCTGACAGCCACGCGAGCGCGCGCGGGGTCGAAGCGTCTGGGGGTCACGCGGGCGGTGACCCCGCGGGCCATCCCTCAAAGGCGGCCCCGCCTGCCACTCCGCCAGCAGCCACGCCGGCGCCGCCCGGCCCCCCGGGCAACAGCGACCCTCACGGTCACAGCAAGTAGCCGGCAGGCGAGCCGGGACGGGATCTAGACTCGGCCGCGTGGCTGAGGAGATGAAGCCCCTCTACCTGATCGCCGGCAGCGACGAGGCGAAAATCGACGCCACCCGGGCGCGGCTGCGGGGGCGGGCCGAACGCGAGGGCGGCCCGGCGGCGCTGGAGGTCTTCGAGCCGGGCGAGGGTAGGGGGATGCCCGACCATGAGGCGCTGCTGGCGGCCATCCCGGCGATGTCGCTGATGGACTCGCGGCGCTACCTGCTCGCCGATGGGATCGAGCGCTGGCGCGACAAGCAGCTGGAGCCGGTGCTGGCGGCGCTGGGCGAACTGCCGCCGGACCTCACTCTGGTCTTGATCGCCCGCGACAAGCCGGCGGCAAAGCTGGCCAAAGCGGTGCAGGCGGCTGGCGGCGAGGTCTTCGAATTCGAAGCTCCCAAGGCGCGGGAGATGCCCCGCGTCCTCGTCGGCGAAGCGCAGCGGCTCGGCTTCCGGCTGGACTCGGCGGCGGCGCGGCTTCTGGTCGAGCGGATGGGGGCAAACCCGCTGCGCCTGCGCAATGAGCTCGAGCGTCTGGGTCTGTGGGCGGGCGAGGGGGGAGAGGTAGGCGTCGCCGACCTCGAAGAGATGATCGTCGACACCTCCGAGGCGGCGGTCTGGTCGCTCTCCGACGCGCTGATAGAAGGCGACGCTGCGGCAGCGCTGCGAATCGGCGAGCGGCTGATCGGCCAGGGGGAGAACGTCACCGGCCTCATCTACGGTCTCGCCTCACGCCTGCGCAGCGCCTGCGCCGCGGCGGCGCAGCTGGAGGAGGGGATCCCGCCGAAGCAGGTCGAGTCGTCGCTGAAAATGCACCCCTACGCGGCCAAGCAGCTTGTCTCCCGTCTCCGCGACACCGACCTCGCCAGCTTGCGCACGGCGACCGAGACCCTTGCCGACCTGGAGCTCTGGTGCCGCGGCGGGGCGGACTACGGCGACGAGCTCGCGCTGACCATTGCCCTACGTAAAGCGGCTGCCGGAGCGGCTTAGTTCGATGAGCCAGCGGCGATACGAGCCGCTTTGGCCTTCTTGCGTGCGCCCGTGTTCTTGTGGAGGGCGCCCTTTTGCACGGCCTTGTCAACCTTCGAGACGAGCTCGCGCTGCTCGCTGACGACCGCGTCGGCGTCGCCCGACTCGACCGCGCTTTCGAGGCGGCGGAAGTGCGTCTTCACCGTGCTGGTGAGCAGACGGTTCTCGGTGCGCTCGCGTTCGCTGCGCAGTATCCGCTTTTTCTGTGAGGCTATGTTGGCCATGTTCGAAGGCCCTGGCAGGCATTTGCCAGCCCTGGGCGGCCGCCGACTATAGCGACTGATGTGTCTTCAGTCGCCCCCGAACCCGAATCGACAGCAAGCTTGGAGACCCCCAGGGCACCTCATACACCCGATCCCGACGAGCGGGCGATCAACGCGGACGTCGCCCTCTGGGAGGCGGAGGCGTTCGAACCGGGAGAGGAATTCACCCGTGAGCCGGCCGCGCGCCCGCAGGGGGGCCGGATCGCGCGCTCGACCGCGTTCTTCTCGATTGCCACCGGCGCCTCGCGCATCGCCGGCCTCGCCCGCGAAATCGTCGCCGCCGGCTACTACGGGATCAGCGGCCCGATGTCGGCCTTCACGATCGCCTTCCAGGTCCCCAATCTGATCCGAGCCCTGTTCGCTGACGCGGCGCTGCAGCCGGCCTTCGTCCCCGTCTTCACCGAACTGATCGGCAAGAAGCACCACAGGGAGGCCTTCCGCCTCGCCTCGACCCTGCTGCTGCTGGTGACGATGGTGCTGGGGGCGATCACCGCCCTCTTCGTGTTGCTGGCGCCGGTGATCATGCCGGTCTTCGCGCCCGGCTTCGAAGGGGAGGTCCTCGACCTCACCGTCTCCCTCTCGCAGGTGCTGTTCCCGATCCTGATCCTCCTCGGGATCAGCGGCGTCGTCGTCGGCATCCTCAACAGCTACGACCGCTTCGGCGCCTTTGCGATCTCGCCGCTCTTCTGGAACCTGACGATCATCCTCGTCCTCGTCGTGCTGGAGCCGCTCTTCCACGGCCGCGACAGGATCTACGCCTACGCGATCGGCATCCTCGTCGGCACCCTGGTGCAACTGCTGATCCCGGCCTGGGACCTGCGCCACACGCCCTACCGGTTCAGCTTCAGCTTCGACTGGCGCCACCCGGGGGTGCGGCGGGTGCTGCTGTTGATGCTGCCGGTGACGATCAGCCTCGGCCTGATCAACTTCAACAACCTGATCAACAGCTTCTTCGGCAGCCTCGTCTCCCACGAGGCGCCGGCGGCGATCGACAAAGCCTTCCGCATCTATCAGCTGCCGCAGGGGATCTTTTCCGTGGCGATCGCGACGGTGCTGTTCCCGACCCTGGCGCGTTTCGCCAACGCGGGCGAAATCGACAACCTGCGGGCGACGATGGCGAATGGGATGCGCCAGATCCTCTTCGTCCTGGTCCCGGCGGCGGCGGCGATCCTGGTGCTTTCGGAGCCGATGATCCGGCTCGTCTACCAGCGCGGGGAATTCGGTCCCGCGGAAACGGCGGTGGTGGGGACCGCCCTCTTCTGGTTCGCCTTCTCGCTGCCGACCAACGGGCTCTACCTGCTGCAGACGCGCACCTTCTTCAGCCTGCAGCAACCGTGGCGGGCGACGGCCTTGGCGACGATTGACCTCGCCGTCTCGGCGCTGGCGGCGCTGGCGCTGTACTCCCCGTTCGGGGTGGGAGGGATCGTCGCCGGCACCGGCATCGGCACGACGGTGGCGGTCGTGGCCCAGGCGGTGATCCTGCGCCGCCGCTTCGACGGCCTTGAGCTGCGGCGGCTGCTCTCGACGGGGCTGCGGATCACGATCGCGGCGGCGGCGCTGGCGGGGGTCAGCTGGGTGATCTGGGACGTCCTCGACCAAGCGCTCGGGCGCGGCCTGGCCGGGCAGATCGTCTCCCTCGGCACCGGTCTCATCGCCGGTGGGCTGACCTACGTGGGGGTGGCGTGGCTCCTGCGCGTCGAGGAGCTGCAGCAGATGACCCGCCTGTTGCGGCGGCGGTAGGAGGGACCTGACCTGATGCTCGGACCGGGTCGCTACCTGCTGGGAGTTGTCGAGATCCTGTTGCTCGTCGGGGCCGCTGGGCTTGGCGGGGCGGCGCTGCGGGGGTGGCTGCTGCCGCGCTTCGAGGGGGTGCCCGCATATCTGGCGGCGGCTGTGCTCGGGCTGGCGCTGCTGATTTGGGCTGCGGAGATTCTCGGGACGTTCCGCAGCTTTGAGCCCGTGCCGTATCTCCTCCTTGTCATCGCGGCGGGGGCGATGTTGTGGAAGTTCGTGCCGCGCCCGCCGGAGGGAGGAGTCCCGCACCCAAACCTGCTGGGTGGGGTGCGGGACTCCTCCCTCCGGGGGGACGGACGCGAGTGGGGGAATCTGATTGCGGTTGCAGTCGCGCTGGTGATCGCAGCGGTGGCGGTCTTTCATTTCGGCGCTGAAGTGAAGACGCGCCTGTCCACGGGCATGACCGGGTTCGACAGCACCTGGTACCACGGGCCCTTCGCAGCCGGGTTCTTTCAGAGCGGCGACACGTGGTCGCTGCACTTCATCGCCCCCCAGTTCCTGGCCTGGTTTTACCCAGCCAACAGCGAAATCTTCCACGCGGTCGGGATGCTGGCGTTCAGTCGGGACGTGCTCTCGCCGCTGCTGAATCTCGGTTGGTTCGTCGGCTGCCTGGTCGCCTGCTGGTGCATCGGCAGGCCGTACCGGGTGGCGGCTTGGTCGCTTGCGCTTGGGGCGATCGCGCTCAGCGTGCCGGCGCTGGCGGATCAGGCCGGGGAGGCGAGGAACGACATCGTCGGAATCTTCTTTCTGCTGGCCGCTGTGGCGATTGCTCTGAACGCCTGGGGCGGGGAAAGGGCGCGGGCGGGGGAGTGGCTGGACAGGGAGGGTGGTGCTGCCGGCGTCGGCCCGTACCTCGTGGTCGGTCTTGCTGCCGGCTTCGCGGCTGGGACCAAGCTCAACTTCCTGCTTCCGGCTGCCGTGTTGGTCGTAGGGCTAACCGTGATCGCTCCGAGAGGGGCTCGACTGCGCGCCTTGGTCACTGCGGGTCTGGCCGCACTGGCCGGAGGCGGCTACTGGTACCTGCGCAACCTTTCGCATACCGGCAACCCCCTGCCCTGGATCCACCACCTCGGCCCAGTCACTCTTCCGGCCCCAGAACAGGCTCTGGGCGGCCGCGAAGCCCACTCCGTCCTCGGCTACCTCACCGACGGCACCGTCTGGTCCGACTGGTTCCTCCCCGGCCTGCACCACGGCCTCTGGCTCCTCTGGCCGCTGCTACTCATCGGAGCGCTCGCCGGCTTGCTCCTGCCGCTGCTAGCCCTCCGCCGCCGACGGGCCGAAAACGGTCCTATATGGACCGAAATCGGCCCGTCGGCGGCGACGCTTGCCGTGGCGGGGCTCGCTGGGCTTGCGAGTGCGTTGGCGTGGCTGATCGCGCCGACGTCTGCTTCCGGACCCGAAGGGATCCCGCGCGGGTTCGAATCCGGTCTCCGCTACCTCGCTCCGCCTGCGATCCTCGGTCTCGCGTTGCTGCCGGCCGCGCCTCCGCTGTGTCGATGGTTGACCAACTCCAACAGGGTGTGGTTGAGGTTTGGCTCGTATAGCGGGGCAAAGCTCAACCACACCCCGAGCCGCGGCTGGGTGGTTGGGGGAGTTGTCGGGCTGCTTGCTCTCGCGATTGCGGGGGGCTACTCGGTTCAGCGCCACTACCTGGAGAGCCGGTACAAGGACCCGACCTTCAGCGCTCCGGGCCTCAATGCTGCTTTCGCCTGGGCGCGGGATATCTCGAACGCTCGCATCGCCACCACCAGCACCCGCCAGTACCCCCTCTTCGGCACCGACCTCTCCAACCACGTCCAGTTCCTCGGCATCGAGCGCCCTCATGGCGGCTTCGAAGGCCCAGGCACGTGCCGCCAATACCGCCGCCTCCTCAACGAAGGCAACTACGACTACGTGATCGCCACCCGGGACCGTCTGGAACCAGGCAAGCCTCCGTACCCACCCGCAGCCAGGTGGACGGAAGGCGCTGGAGCCAGGGTGATCCTCAAGAAGCCGCCGACGGTCGTGTTCCAGCTGAGGGGACCGTTGGCTCCATCGGCATGCAGGTGAGGCGGAGTCGCCATACTCCGCTCGCCGATGGACCACATCCGCAACTTCAGCATCATCGCCCACATCGACCACGGCAAGTCGACGCTTGCCGACCGCATCCTCGAGCTCACCGGTTCGGTGGACCCGAAGAAAATGCAGGCGCAGCTGCTCGACTCGATGGACCTCGAGCGCGAGCGCGGGATCACGATCAAGGCGCAGGCGGTGCGGGTCGAGTACACGGCCCAGAACGGCGAGGGTTATCACCTGCACCTGATCGACACGCCCGGCCACGTCGACTTCTCGTATGAGGTCTCGCGCAGCCTCGCCGCCTGCGAGGGCGCGCTGCTGGTCGTCGACGCCGCCCAAGGGGTAGAGGCGCAGACGGTCGCCAACACCTACCTGGCGATCGAGAACGGGCTGGAGCTGATCCCCGTCATCAACAAGGTCGACCTGCCGGGCGCCGAGCCCGAGCGGGTCGCCCAGGAGATTGCCGACCTGCTCGGCGGCGACCCTGAGGAAGCGCTCTGGATCTCGGCCAAGACCGGGGAGGGGGTCTCCGAGGTGCTGGAGGCGATCGTCGCGCGCATCCCGCCGCCGGAGGGCAAGCCCGCGGCGCCCACCCGCGCCCTCATCTTCGACTCCGAGTTCGACCAGTACCGCGGCGTGATCGCCTACGTGCGGATCGTCGACGGCGCCTTCCGCAAGCACGAGCCGATCCTGGCGATGCAAAACGGCACCTCCGCCGACATCGACGACCTCGGCTTCTTCCGCCCGGCGATGACCGCGGTCGAGCGGATGGACGCGGGCGACGTCGGCTACCTGATCACCGGGATCAAGGACGTGACCAAGCTGCGCGTCGGCGACACCGTGACCGCGCAGGCGAACCCCGCCGGCGAAGCGCTCGAGGGCTACCGCGAGGTCCGCCCGATGGTCTTCTGCGGCCTCTTCCCGATCGACACCGACCGCTACGAAGACCTCCGCGACGCGCTAGAGAAGCTCTCGCTGAACGACGCCGCCCTCTCCTGGGAGCCGGAGACCTCGGAGGCGCTCGGCTTCGGCTTCCGCTGCGGCTTCCTCGGCCTCCTCCACATGGAGATCGTGCGCGAGCGGCTGGAGCGCGAGTACGACCTCGACCTGCTGGCGACGACCCCGAACGTGCGCTACATGGTCAACCTCACCAACGGCGACACCAAGGAGGTCCACAGCCCGACCGAGCTGCCCGACCCCGGCACGATCGAGTCGATCGAAGAGCCCTATATCCGCGCCACGATCATCTGCCCGAAAGACCAGGTGGGGGCGGTGATGGAGCTCTGCCAGCAACGCCGCGGCACCCACGTCGACATGCACTTCCTCAGCCCGCAGCGGGTGCAGATCCGCTACGACCTGCCGCTGGCGGAAATCGTCCTCGACTTCTTCGACCAGCTCAAGTCCTCGACCCGCGGCTACGCCTCGCTCGACTACGAGCCGATCGGCAACCGCGTCTCCGACCTGGTCAAGGTCGACATCCTCCTTGCCGGCGACAAGGTCGACGCGCTCTCGATCATCGTCTTCCGCGACTTCGCCTACGACCAGGGCAAGCGCCTGGTAGGCCGGCTGCGCAAGACCATCCCACGCCAGCTCTTCGACGTGCCGGTCCAGGCCGCGGTCGGCTCCAACATTCTCGCCCGCGAGACCGTCAAGGCGCTCCGTAAGGACGTCACCGCGAAGCTCTACGGCGGCGACGTCACCCGCAAGAACAAGCTGCTGAAGAAGCAGAAAGCGGGGAAGAAGCGGATGAAGGCGGTCGGCCGGGTGGAAGTGCCGCAGGAGGCGTTCCTGGCGGTGCTGGAGATCGACGAGTAGCCCTCCTGGCCAGGCGGCCAGTTAGAGTGCCCGCCCATGGCACTCAAGACCGATGCGGTAGGCAAGGAATGGCCCGCCACCACCTACCAGGTGGGACGGGAGAAGATCAGGGAGTACGCGAACGCGCTGGGGATCGACAACCCCGTGCACCTCGACGTCGAGGCGGCGCGTGCGGCCGGCTTCCGCGATGTGGTGGCGCCGCCGATGTTCGCGGTCGTCTACAGCAGCCCGGCGATGGCGCCGGCGATGTTCGACCCCGACGTGGCGATGAACTTTGCCGCGATGGTCCACGGTGGCCAGCAGTTCGAGTGGGACGAGCCGGCCTGCTCCGGCGACGAGACCACGACGACCGCCAAGTGCGTGTCGATCGAGGAGAAAGACGGCAAAGGCTTCTACGTGTTCGAGACGAACTCGGTCAACCAGGACAGCGTCCAGGTCGTGCGCGGCACCTGGACCTTGATCGTGAGGGGGGTTTGAGATGGCTGAGCTGAACGTCGGAGACCAGATCCCGGAGCTGCGGGTCACCCCGGACAAGTACCTGCCGCACCGCTACGCGGGTGCCTCGGGCGACTTCAACCCGATCCACATCGACGACGAGTTCGCGAAAGCCGTCGGACTGCCGCGCAACATCCTGCACGGGCTTTACTCGATGGGCCTGGTGGCGAAAGCCAACGCGGCGCTGGCGGGGGGCGACCCCCGTGCCCTCAGGCGGCTCTCGATTCAGATGCGCGGGATGGGCATCCCCGAGCAGGAGATCGTCGTCAGCGGCACGGTGAAGTCGGTCGATGGCAACCGCGTCGTCGTCGACACGGTCGCCGCCCAGGGCGAGACCCAGATCATCAAGAACGCCGAGGCCGAAGTCGAGGTGTAGCTCCTCCTAGACTTCGAGCGTGCTCTCAGATAGGCAAGAGCTGATCCTCGGGCTGGTCGTCGACGCCTACTTGGCGTCGGCCCGACCGGTGCCCTCCAAGGACGTGGCGGAGCGGCCGGAGGTGGAGTGGGGGCCCTCGACTGTGCGCGCCGAGCTGGCGGCGCTGGAGGCGGCCGGCTACCTCACCCACCCCCACACCTCCGCCGGCCGGGTGCCGACCGACGCCGGCTACCGCCGCTACGTCGACTCGATGCTGGAATCAGACTCGACGCCGCCGGTGGCGAACGTCGAGCTGGAGCTGACCCGCCTGCGCCGCGAGGTTGACGAGGCGATGCGGGAGACGACCGCCGCCCTCGCCCAGGTCACCGACCTGGTGGCGATGGCGACCGCGCCGGAGCCGAGCCTGGCGGCGACGATCCACCGGGTCGAGGTGCTGCCCCTGCAGCCGAACAAGGTGGTGGTGATCGGGATTGCCTCCACCGGCGACGTCATCCGCCGCGTCTTCGAGTTCAACCGGCCGGTCGATCCCGGCCTGATCGAGTGGGCCTCCAGCTACCTCAACGAGTCGCTTTCCGGGCTCGGGGTGGGGGCGCGGATGATCGCGACCCGTCTCGCCGACCCCGGGCTGAGCGGAGTCGAGGCCGGCTTCGTCGCCACCCTCGGCACCACCTTCACCGAGTTCGTCGGCGAGGGCGGCGGCGAGCTCTACGTCGAGGGCACGTCGCGCTTGCTCTCAGAGGCACACCTGCCCGACCTGCCGCGCGCCGACGAGCTGATGACGGCGCTGGAGCGCCGCGCCGACATGCTGCAGATGCTGCGCTCCTCGCTCGACCAGCGCTCGGTCTACTTCTGGATCGGCGGCGAGAACCCGCAACCGGAGCTGCGTTCGGTCAGCGTGATCGGCGCCAACTACGGCCTCGGCCACCGCAATCTCGGTGCGATCGGCGTGGTCGGACCGCTGCGCATGGACTATGCGACCGCGATCGCCTCGGTTCGCCATGCGGCGCGCGAGCTCTCCCGCTACTTCGAGACGGTCTACGACGCCTAGGCGATGACCCGCGACTACTACGAAGTTCTCGGCGTCGGCCGGGACGCGAGCGAGGCCGAGATCAAGAAAGCGTTTCGGCGCCTGGCGCGCGAACTGCATCCCGACGTCAACCAGGAACCGGACGCCGAGGACAAGTTCAAAGAAGCCGCCGAGGCCTACGAGGTCCTCTCCGACGCCGAGCGTCGTCGCACCTACGACGCCTACGGTCAGGAGGGGCTGCGCTCGGGCGGCTTCAACCCCGGCGCCGGCTTCGGTTCGATCGACGACATCTTCCAGGCCTTCTTCGGCGGCGGCTTCGGCTTCGGCGGTGGGCGGGCGGCCGCGGCCGGCGGCGACATCGCAGCCGAGGTGGAGATCGAGCTGGCGGAGGTCGCGACCGGCGCCCGCCGCGAGGTCACCTACGACGCCGTCGGCGCCTGCGAGCACTGCCACGGCAACGGCGCCGAGCCGGGGACGCCGATCACCACCTGCGAGCGCTGCGGCGGCGCCGGCGAGCTGCGCGCGGTGACGCGGACGCCATTCGGACAGATGGTCCGCAGTACCGTCTGCGACGTCTGCGGCGGCGCCGGCAAAGTGCCGCAGACGCCGTGCGAGACCTGCGGCGGCAGCGGTCGCACCCGCCAGAACCGGACCAGCGCGATCGAGGTCCCGGCTGGAATCGAAGACGGGCAGCGGATGCGGATCTCCGGCGCCGGCCACGCCGGGGACCCGGGCGCTCCGCCTGGTGACCTCTACGTCGAGGTTCGCGTCGCCGAGGACGAGCGCTTCGAGCGCGACGGCAGTGACCTGCTCAGCACTGTCTCGATTCCCGCCACCGAGGCGATGATGGGTACGACCGTCATGGTGCCGACGCTGGAGGGCGAGGAGGAGATCGAGGTGGAGGCGGGGACGCAACCGGGCCACCAGTACGTGTTGAAGGGGATCGGCCTGCCGCGCCTCGGCAGCCGCCGCCGCGGCAACCAGCGGGTGATCCTCAACGTCGTCGTCCCCGCCAACCTCAGCGAGGAGCAGCGCGAGCTCGCCGAGCGCCTCGACGAGACGCTGGAGGAGGACAACCTCGCGCCGCAGCACGAGGGGTTCTTCTCCAGGGTGCGGCGGGCGTTCGGTTGATCCGCCTCGCGGTCCGCTGCGCGCCCGAGCAGGCGGACCTGGTGCTGGCCGAGCTGACCGTGCTGGCGCCGAACGGGGTCGAGGAGGAGCGCGGCCCCGGCTACGTCGAGTACGCGATCTATGGCGGCGAGGGGGAGCTGCCGGAGCTCGGAGACCTGGACGCTGCCGTCGCCGGAGCCCGGATCGAGGTCAGCTCGACCGAAATCCCCGACGACTGGGCCGACCGCTGGCGCGACTTCCACAAACCGCTCCTGGTCGCCGACCGCCTCTGGCTGCGGCCTTCCTGGGAGCCGCCTCGCGAGGGCACGGTCGACGTCGTCGTCGACCCCGGCCAGGCCTTCGGCACCGGCGCCCATCCCACCACCCGCCTCTGTCTCGGGTTCCTCTGCGAGCTGGCCGATGCCGGGGACGCCGGAGGAGAGCTGGCCGACCTGGGCACCGGCTCCGGCGTGCTGGCCATCGCCGCCGCCAAGCTGGGCTGGATGCCGATTCGCGGCTATGACCATGAGCCGGCAGCGCTTGAAGCTGCACAAGCGAACACGGCTGCCAACGACGTTGAGGTCCAGTTGGAGCGCATGAACTTGCGGGAACAGCTGCCGGCACTTGCGCCGACGGTCGTAGCCAACATGACCGCTCCGATCCTGAAGGCGGTAGCCCGTCAGGTTGTTGAAGTGCCCGGGGTCATGGTCTGCTCAGGCCTGCTGCCGGCCGAGCTGGACGATGTTGCAGCCATATTCGGGGAGGTGGGGCTGCGCGAGGTGCAGCGCCGCCGCGAGAGCGACTGGGCTGCTCTCCTGCTCCGTCGCACCTGAGCTATAGGGTGTGCGCGATGTTGGCGGCAACGATCACCGGCTTCAGCATCGGCCTGTTCATCCATGTTCTCGCCGTGGTGCTGACGTTCGGGCCGACCTTTGGCTACGCGTTTTTCGTTGGCGTTGCTGAGGAAAGCGCTCCCCGCAGCGTGCCCACGGTGCTGCGAGGGATCATGGCGATCGACCGTTATCTCGTCAGCCCGGGACTGATCGTGGTTCTGCTGGCCGGCATCTACATGCTGATCGATGCCGAAATCTCCGCCGGCGAATCGTTCGTGACTGTCGGCTTCATCGCCATCATCATCCTCTTTGGCATGGCGCACGGCTTCTTCCGGCCGCAGACGCGCCAGGCGCTCGATCTTGCCGAACGCGATCTTGGTCAAGGGGAGACGCTCAGCCCCGAGTACGAAGCGATTTCCAAGAAGCTGGAGACCGGCGGCAAAATCGCGGGGCTGATCGTCGTCATCGCGATCTTCTTCATGGTCGTCCAGCCCTGACGTCCGGCCTCGATCCATCGGCTCAGCTCGATCCCGCCCGCCCGGTGGGGATGTTCGATTCGGGGGTCGGCGGCCTCACGGTGCTCCACGAGTGCCTCGTCTCGCTGCCGCAGGAGGACTTCCTCTACCTCGGCGACACGGCGATGTTCCCCTACGGCGATAAGGACCCGGTGCGGCTGCGGCAGCGGATCGCCCGCATCGCCGAGCTGCTGCTCGACCGCGGCGCCAAGCTGCTGGTGATCGCCTGCAATACCGCCACCTCGATCGGCGAGGACGTGGCGCGCGAGGTGGCCGCCGAGCGGGGGGTGGAGGTCGTGCCGGTGGTCGAGCCGCAGGCGGAGATCGCCTCGGCGATCACCGCCAACGCCCGGGTGGGCGTGCTGGCGACGCCGAACACTGTTGCGAGCGGTGCCTACCGGCGCGCACTTGAAGCCGCCGGCCGCGGGCTCGACGTAATCGAGGTTGCCGCTCCCGACCTCGCCTCCTTCATCCAGGACGGCGCCCTCTTCGACGAGGAAACGATGGCGATGGCCCGCTCCTACTGCGCGCCGCTGAAGCAGGCCGAAGTCGACACCCTGATCCTCGGTTGCACCCACTACCCGCTGGTGGCGCCGATGCTGCAGCGCATTCTCGGCCGCGACGTCCGCCTGGTCAGCGGCGGCCACGCTGTCGCCGCGGCGGTTCAGCGCACGTTGGAGGGACGGGGTCTCGCCCGTCAGCCGCGGGGAGAGGGTGCCTATGACTTCCTCTGCACCGGTGACCCCGATGCCTTCCACGTGGTGGGGACCCGCTTCCTGCAGATGCCCCTCGGGGACGTTGGGCGCGTCGAAATCGGCTCCTGACCCAGATCCGGCGCCGAAAATTCACTGAATTGGCACTTTCTGCGCGCAACACGTGCGTCTCGACCCGTCACGCTTGCGGCCATGCCAACTTTGACGCCGATCAATACCGTATATACTCATCCTGTGGCCAAGGTGATGATCTCCATTCCCGACGACTTGCTCGCGCGTCTCGATCTGCGCGCCAAAGAGTCCGGCGAGACTCGCAGCGGCTTTCTGCAGCGGCTCGCCGAGCGCGAGGTGCAGGCAGCAGAGGGACGTCGGCGCGAGGAGATCAACCGGCTGCTGGATCAGATCCACATAGAGCTTCCGGCTGACGATCCGGAGGCTTGGGATGTGGTTCGTCTGATCCGGGAAGATCGGGAATCTCACTGAATGCTGCTCGTAGACGCCAGCGTTTGGGTGGCGGCTGTGACGCCGCAGCATCCCCAGCACGTTCAGGCCAGGAACTTCCTTGGCAGGGGCGGGCCGATAACGGTCCTAGACCTCACGCTCTATGAGGTGGCCAATGTGATTGCCAGGAAATACGGTCAACCACAGGAAGCGAGAAAGCTCGTGCATGTCCTTCTGACGGCGGCGGCCGACTCCCTTCAACGGGTGGACGCGACCTTGATCGAAGACGGCGTGGCTCTGATGGTCGACCACAACCTCACTTCATATGACGCCGCCTATGTGGCGGCAGCTCGCAGGAACGGCTGGCAACTCGTCAGCCTCGACGTGCGCGACCTCGTCTCCAAGGGCTTGGCCATCACCCCCGACGTCGCCCTCTACCCTTAAGCCGGATGAGCGTTCTCGAGCAGGTGCAAGACGACGCCAGGGCGGCGATGAAAGCACGCGACCGCGAGCGGGCGGGGGCGCTGCGGCTGATCGTCGACGTGCTCCAGCAGGACGCGAAGCTCGGCAAGGGCGACGAGATAGCGGTGCTGCAACGGGAGCGCAAGAAGCGGGTCGAGGCGGCCGAGGCCTATGAGGGCGCGGGGCGCGCCGACCAGGCCGCCTCCGAGCGCTTTGAGGCGGAGCTGATCGAGGGCTACCTGCCGCAGCAGCTCTCCGATGAGGAGCTGGCGCAGCTGGTGCAGGCGACGATCGAGGAGACCGGCGCCAGCGAGCAGCGGCAGATGGGGCAGGTGATGTCGGCGCTGATGCCGAAGGTGGGCGGCCGCGCCGATGGCAAGCGGGTGAGCGCCGCGGTGCGGCAGAAGTTGGGTTGATGTGCTTTGTGAGGACTTCTCTTGGCGCGCAGGCAACTGACCCTCGACAATACGGTTGCGGCCGAGCTGGCCGGCTCGGAAGACACGGTGCTGCGGGCCCTGCGCGGGCGCCTCGACGCGGACCTGCACCTGCGCGGCAACGTGCTGACGCTGGAGGGCGACGCTGATGACGTTGCCGCCGCTGCGGTGGTGGTGGACGAGATGGTCGAGCTGATCGAGCAGGGGATCGAAGTGGCGCCGGGGACGATCGAAGCGGTAACCGGTGCCCTCGACGCCGAAGAGAGCCCGGCGGAGATCCTCGAGGACGTGGTCTGGCGCCACCGCAACACCAAAGTGGCGCCGAAGACGCTGAACCAGAAGCGCTACGTCGACTCGATCCGCCGCCACACGATCACCTTCGGGATCGGCCCCGCCGGCACCGGCAAGACCTTCCTCGCGGTGGCGATGGCGGCCGCAGCGCTGACCGAACGCAAGGTGCAGCGGATCATCCTCACCCGGCCCGCGGTCGAGGCCGGCGAGCGACTCGGCTTCCTGCCCGGCGACATCCAGGCCAAGGTCGATCCCTACCTGCGGCCGCTCTTCGACGCCCTCTTCGACATGCTCGACCCGGATCGCGTCAACGGCTATTTCGAACGCAACGTGATCGAGGTGGCGCCGCTGGCTTTCATGAGGGGCCGCACGCTTAATGATTCGTTTGTAATCCTCGACGAGGCCCAGAACACGAGCCCCGAGCAGATGAAGATGTTCCTCACCCGGCTCGGTTTCAACTCGCGCATGGTCGTTACCGGGGACGTCACCCAGATCGATCTGCCGAGCGAGCAGCGCTCTGGTCTGATCGCGGTCAGTGACATCCTCAGCGACGTCCAGGACATCTCCTTCATCCGCTTCGGCGGCGAGGACGTAGTCCGCCACAAGCTGGTGCAGCGGATCGTCGCCGCCTACGACGCCCACGGTGCCCGCGAGCGCGAGGCGCGCGCCGAACACGGGCCGACGCCGCGTTCGTGACGCAGTGTCTGACCCGACACTAGACCTGACCGACGTACCCGCCGACCTGCGCAGCCCCGTCGCCGCTGCGCTGACGGCTGCCGGCGTCGACGAGGGGCACCTGGCGGTGGAGATCGTCGGCGCCGAGCGGATCCGGGAGCTGAATCGAGAGCACCGCGGCAAGGACGCGCCAACCGATGTGCTCGCCTTCCCGATCGACGAACTCGACCCGGTTGCCGGTCCCCGCGAGCTCGGCGACGTCGCGATCTGTCCCGAGCACTGCTCCGACGTCACCGAGGCCGCCGTCCACGGCGTCCTCCACCTCTGCGGCTTCGACCACGAGAACGATGGGGGCGAGATGCTGAAGCTGCAGGAGCGTGTATTGGCGGGCCTGCGATGACGCGCGCCGGCTTCATCGGCCTCGCGGGCCGGCCCAACGTCGGCAAGTCGACCCTGGTCAACGCCCTCGTCGGCTCCCACGTCGCGATCGTCTCCAACCGGCCGCAGACGACCCGGCGGGCGATCCGCGGCGTCGCCACCGACCTTGAAGCCGAGCGCCAGCTCGTCCTCGTCGACCTCCCCGGGGTACAGCGCCCGCGCGACGTCCTCACCGAGCGAATGCAGGGCCGGGTCGAGCGCGAGCTGGCCGACTCCGACGCCGTCCTCTTCGTGATCAACGGCGAGGAGGGAGTGGGGCCGGGTGACCGCTTCATCGTCCGCGCCCTGCTCGGCGCCAACTCCGACCTGCCAGTGATCTGCGCCGTCAACAAGGCCGACCGGCTCGGCCCCAATGAGCTGGTGCCGGTGCTGGCCGCGGCCGCGGAGCTGGAGGCGATCGAGGAGGTCTTTCCGATCAGCGCCCGCACCGGCGAGGGGCTGCCGCCGCTGCTGGAACGCCTCGGTGAGCTTGTTCCCGAGGGTCCCTACCTCTACCCGCCCGAGGACCGCAGCGACCAGTCGAGCGAGCTGCTGCTCGCCGAGCTGATCCGCGAGCAGGTGCTGAACCGGACGCGGCAGGAGATCCCGCACTCGGTTGAGGTCAAAGTGCTTGAAGTCGAGCCTCACGAGGACGGACTCGTGATCGTCCGTGCCGAGATCTGGGCTGAGACCGAGTCGCAGAAGGGGATCCTGATCGGCAAGGGGGGGACGAAGATCAGCGAGATCGGCACCGCCGCCCGCCGCTCGCTGGAGGGCGAGCTCGACGCCCGCGTCCACCTCGATCTCAACGTCCGGGTGCGCAAACACTGGCGCCGCGACGAGGACCTGCTCGACCGCCTCGGCATCGAATAGGCAAGCTGCGTTTACGATTCCTCGGGATGTTTCCTGAAATCGAATTCGACCAGCAGGGGCTGGTCCCGTGTGTTGTCCAGGATTTCGCCTCCGGCGAGGTGCTGATGCTCGCCTATATGAGCGCGCAGTCCCTGGAAATGACGCTCGAGAGCGGCGACCTGCATTTCTACAGCCGCTCGCGCGAGGAGCTCTGGAAAAAAGGCGAAACCTCGGGCAATTTCCTCCACTTGCGCCAACTGCGCTACGACTGCGATGGCGACTCTCTGGTGGCCCTGGTCGATCCGGCGGGCCCCGCCTGCCACACCGGCCAGCGCAGCTGCTTCTACCGCGAGGTGCTGGGCTCGGCCTCGCCGCGCAAAGACGCGCCGCCGGCGCCGGGCGAGCCATTCCCGGTCACCTACGAAGCGCTCTCGGCGCTGGAGCGGACGATCCGCAGCCGTGCGGTGGAACGGCCGCAGGGCAGCTACACCGTGAAGCTGCTCGACGACCGGCCGCTGATCGGCGAGAAGATCGAGGAGGAGGCCGAGGAGGTCGTCCGCGCCGCCCGCGAAGAGACCGACGAGCGGACCGCCGAAGAGGCGGCCGACCTGCTCTACCACCTCAGCGTGCTGCTGGCCTCGCGCGGCGTCTCGCACGCGAGGGTGATGGAAGTGCTGAATGCGCGTAGCGGCTGACTCCGACATCCGCCTCGAGCCAAGCCTGGAGGAGGCCCGCGAGCTGGCCCGCGAGGGCAATGTGGTGCCGGTCCGCGCCCGCCTGGTCGACGATTGCGAGACCCCCGTCTCGGCCTTCCTCAAGCTGCGTGCCGGAGAGCCGGAGGGCGCGCCCTGCTTCCTGCTGGAGTCAGCCGAGCAGGGCCAAGTCGGGCGCTACTCGTTCGTCGGGCTGCGCCCACGGGCGCTGCTGCGCTGGAGCAACGGCGTGCTCTCGGAGTGGAGCGGGGACGCTGCCCAGGCCGTCACGCCGACCCGGGCCGAGCCGGCCCCGGACCCCTACGCGGCGGTGGCCGCGCGGCTGCAGGAGTACCGACCGGCACCGGTCGAGGGCCTGCCGCCGTTCGCCGGCGGCGCCGTCGGCTTGTTCGCCTACGACCTGGTGCGGACGGTGGAGCCGCTGGGCGAACCCAATCCCGACCCGCTCGGTCTGCCCGACATGGCGCTGATGGTGACCGACGCAATGGTCGTCTTCGACCACCTCCGCCACGAGCTGACGATCCTCGCCTGCGCCTTCGTCGAGGACGACGGCGATGTCGACAGTGCCTACGAGCGTGCCGCGGCGACGATCGCCGAGATGCGCGAGCGCCTGCGCGGCGCGGTGCCGGTCCCGGAGCATCCCACCGTCGCCACGGCCCCGGAGTTCAAGTCGAACATGGCGCGCGAGGAGTTCGAAGCCGCCGTCGCGCGCATCGTCGAGTACGTCCACGCCGGCGACGCCTTCCAGGTCGTGCCCTCGCAGCGCTTCTCGGCGCCGGCGCCGGTCGAAGCTTTCTCCGTCTACCGCGGCCTGCGCGCGGTCAATCCCTCGCCTTACATGTACTTCCTCGAGTTCGGCGACTTCCAGCTCGCCGGCGCCTCGCCGGAGCCGCTGGTGAAGGTGATCGGCGACCGGGTCGAGACGCGGCCGATCGCCGGTACCTACCCGCGCGGTGGCAGCGAGGACGAGGACCGCCGCCTCGCCGAGCGCCTCGTCAACGACCCCAAGGAGCGGGCCGAGCACGTGATGCTGGTCGACCTCGGCCGCAACGACCTCGGCCGCGTCTGCGAGTACGGCAGCGTCGAGGTCGACGAGCTGATGGTCGTCGAGACCTACTCGCACGTCCTCCACATCGTCAGCCAGGTCTCCGGCAAGCTCAAAGAAGGGGTGAGCGCGATGGATGTGCTGCGCTCGGCGCTGCCGGCGGGCACCCTCTCCGGCGCCCCCAAGGTGCGGGCGATGCAGATCATCGACGAGCTGGAGCCGATCAAGCGCTGCGGCTACGGCGGCGCAGTCGGCTATCTCTCCTGGGACGGCGACCTCGACACCGCGATCCACATCCGCACCGTCGTGATCAAGGACGGCCAGTTGCACGTGCAGGCCGGCGGCGGCACTGTCGCCGACGCCAAGCCGGCCTACGAGTACAACGAGTCTGTCAACAAGGCGAGGGCGGTCTTCCGCGCCGTCGAGGTCGCCTGCGAACAGCCCGACTGGGCGTAGCCTGGAGCCCAAGCTATGCGCGTGCTCGTGATCGACAACTACGACTCCTTCACCTACAACCTCGTCCAGTACCTCGGCGAGCTGGGCGCCGAGGTGGAAGTGGTCCGCAACGACAAGGCCGAGGTGGCCGAGCTGCTGGAGCGAAGGCCCGACCGGCTGGTCGTCTCGCCCGGCCCCTGCACGCCGGCCGAGGCGGGGATCTCCGGCGCGGCGATCAAGGCCTTTGGCGAAGCCGGCACCCCGGTGCTCGGCGTCTGCCTCGGTCACCAGGCGATGGTCGACGCCTTCGGCGGTCGCGTCGTCCAGGGCGAGCCGATCCACGGCAAGGAGGGCGAAGTCGAGCACGACGGCAAGTCGGTCTACGCGGGCCTGCCGAGCCCGCTGGTCGCCGGCCGCTACCACTCGCTGATTGCCGATCCCGACCTGCCGGACGAGCTCGAACTGACCGCCCATCTCGGCGACGTGGTGATGGGTGCGCGCCACCGGGAGCTGCCGATCGAGGGTGTCCAGTTCCACCCCGAGTCGGTCCTTACCCCGCAGGGCAAGCACCTATTGGCCAACTTCCTCGGGGAGACGAACTGATGCCCAACGACGTAGTCAGCCGCGCGATCGACGCCGTCTGTGCCGGCGATCACCTCACCGCCGACCACGCTTCGGCGGTGCTGTCCGAGATCATGGAGGGGCGGACCGACCCGATCCAGACCGGCGCCTTTCTGATCGCCCTGCGGGCGAAGGGCGAGACGGTGCCGGAGCTGGTCGGCCTGGCGCGGACGATGCGCGGCCTGGCGGCGCCGGTCCCGACCAAGCGCGACGACCTCGTCGACACCTGCGGCACCGGCGGCGGGCCCTCGACCTTCAACGTCTCCACCACCGCGGCGCTGGTCGCCGCCGGCGCCGGCTGCGCGATCGCCAAGCACGGCAACCGCTCCAACACCAGCAAATGCGGTTCCGCCGACCTGCTCGAGGCGCTTGGCGTCAACGTCGAACTCGAACCCGCGCAGGTCGGCCGTTGCATCGACGAGGTCGGCTTCGGCTTCATGTTCGCGCCGCGCCACCATGCGGCGATGAAACACGTCGTCCCCGCCCGCAAAGCGCTCGGGGTGCGGACGATCTTCAACTTCCTCGGGCCGCTGACCAACCCCGCCGGGGCCGACCGACAGCTGCTCGGCGTCGCCGACCGCCACTACCAGGAGACCATCGCCGAGGCGCTGCTCAGCCTCGGCAGCGTCCGCGCGCTGGTCGTCTCCGCCGAGGACGGCCTCGACGAGCTCTCGCTGGCAACGCGGACGCGGGTGATCGAGGTGGCCGACGGCCGCACCGCCGAGTGGTTCGCCGAGCCCGGCCAGTTCGGGCTCGCGCCGGCCGAGCTCGAGAGCGTGGCGGGGGGGACCCCGGAGGAGAACGCCGCCGTCAGCCGGGCGGTCCTGGATGGTGGGTCCGGCCCGCACCGCGATCTCGTCGTCCTCAACGCGGCGGCGGCGATCTACGTCGGGGGCCTCGCTCCAGATCTCCAGCAAGGGGTGGCGAAAGCAGAAGGGTCAATCGATTCCGGCGCGGCAGCCGACGTGCTGGAGCAGCTGATCGCGGCAACGGTCGTCCCGGCCCTCTAGGCTCTGGAGGTTCAAGTGGGAATGATGGAGCAGCTGATCGCCGGGGCTCGGGAGGGCGTGGAGGCGCGTCGTCGCGACCTGCCCCAAAGCGAGCTCGAATCTCGTCTCGCCGAGCGAGGGGAGAAACGGCCCTTCAACGAGGCGCTGGTGCGTCCCGGGCTCTCGGTGATCGCCGAGTTCAAGCGCCGTTCGCCGAGCGCCGGGCAGATCGCCGTCGAGGGGGTCGAGATCGCCGCTCAGGTGAGCGCCTACGAGCGCGGCGGGGCCGCGGCGCTTTCCGTGCTGACCGACGAACCGCACTTCGGAGGCTCGCTGGCTGACCTGAGCGCCGCCCGTGCCGCTTGCAGCCTGCCGACCATCCGCAAGGACTTCGTCGTCGATCCTTACCAGCTCTACGAGGCCGCCGTGCACGGCGCCGACGCGGTGCTGCTGATCGTGGCGGCGCTCAGCGACGAGGATCTCTGCGACCTCTACAAGGAGGCACGGGCGATCGACCTCGACTGCCTGGTCGAGGTCCACGACGGTGAGGAGCTGGAGCGGGCTCTGGAGGCTGGTGCCGAGGTGATCGGGATCAACAACCGCAACCTCGACGACGGCAGCGTCGACGTCGCCAACACCTACGAGCTGATGCCGGATGTCCCAGCCGGCAAGACCGTGGTCGCCGAGAGCGGGATCTCCGCTCGCGAGGAGCTCGAGGAGCTCGACCGGGTCGGCGTCGATGCAGTGCTGATCGGCACCACCCTGATGGCCGCCGCCGATCCGGAGGCCAAGGTGCGCGAGCTCACCGGCACTGACGAAGCTACCCGCGAACACCTCGTATAAAGCACCGAGGCGGCGGGCTCGCTAATTTAGAAAAAATTTGAAGACCGTTTAGGAAAGCGAGACGGCCTTCGGCAAACCTATCTACATGTCCACGCTCAAAAACAAATTTCGCAGCCCGTTCGGCTCGGCGCTTCTCGGAGGCCTGGTCGTCGCCGTGTTCGGCTGGATCGCGATCGCCGCAGGCGCGATTCAGTCCGATAGCGGCTCGACGACCACGGTCGCAGCACCGATGACGGCGCCGATCGACGCCAAGCCGGCCAAGGGCGAAACCAATGTTGTCAACCAGATCTACAAGACCGATGGCGGTGGCGTCGCCTTCATCGAATCGCAGCTCGAACCGCAGGAAAGCGAAACCTTCAACCCCTTCAGCCCGTTTGGCGAACCGGAATCCAAACCTGAATCCGGCGGCACCGCCACCGGCTCGGGCTTCGTGATCGACGGCGAAGGCCACATCCTCACCAACAACCACGTGATCGAAGGTGCCGAAAAGGTCACGGTCAAACTCGGCGAATCCGAAAAGACCTACCGCGCGCAGGTCGTCGGCGCCGACCCGGGCACCGACATCGCGCTGCTCAAGGTCAACGCGCCGGCGCAGGAACTGCACCCGCTGACGCTCGGTCATTCCTCCGAAGCGGAAGTCGGCGACCCGGTGGTCGCGATCGGCAACCCGTTCGGGCTTGACCGCACCGTCACCAGCGGCATCGTCTCGGCCCTGCAGCGCCAGATCCAGGCGCCCAACGGCTTCTCGATCAACCACGTGATCCAGACCGACGCGGCGATCAACCCCGGCAACTCCGGCGGGCCGCTGATCAACGCCAACGGCGAGGTGATCGGGATCAACTCCCAGATCGCCACCGGCGGTGGCGGCAACGGCAACATCGGCATCGGCTTCGCGATCCCGATCGACACCGTCCGTGCCGAGATCCATCAGCTCGAGACCAACGGCGAAGTCGAACACGCCTTCCTCGGCATCGAAGGCGGGACGGTGACGCCCGAACTGGCGAAGGCGCTGAACCTGCCGGTTGACGAAGGGGTGCTCGTGCAGTCCGTCGTCAAGGGTGGTCCCGCTGACAAGGCCGGCCTCGAAGGCGGCCATACCTCGGCCACGATCAACGGCGCCGAAGTCCGCCTCGGCGGCGACATCATCACCGAAATCGACGGCAAGAAGATCGCCAACATGGAACAGCTCGTCGAAAAGATCCAGGAAAAGAAGCCCGGCGACAAGATGGAACTGACCATCTTCAGCAACGGTCAGGAAAAGAGCGTGAGCGTCACGCTCGGAACCCAGCCCAAAAAAGCCGGATAGTTTCGCCGTGCCATGGCGACGGGTCGGGCCCATAGGTCCGGCCCGTCTTCGCGTACGCTGGCTGTGTGCGAGTCAAGTTCTGCGGGATCACCAACTTGGATGACGCGGCCGAGGCGGTCCGTCTCGGTGCGTGGGCTATCGGCCTGATCCATTTCCACGGGAGTCCGCGCAACGTGGACCCGGTAGTGGCGGCGGAGGTTGCTGCTGCGTTCAGGCGCAAGTGCGAGGTCGTCGGCGTTTTCGTCAATCCGACCTTGGACGAGGTGGATCGGGCGGTGGAGGACGAGGGATTGACGATGGTGCAGCTGAACGGAGCCGAGGGAGCTTCGTTCTGCGCTGAGGTGGCGCGGCGGACGGGGGTGAAGGTGGCGAAGGCGATCCATGTCGCCAGCGCCGCCGACATACACGCCGCGGAGGCCTTCCGGACCGACTTCCACCTCTTCGACCGCCGCGGCAAAGGCATGTGGGGTGGGACCGGCGAGAGCTTCGACTGGGAGCTGTTGCGCGACCACCGCTCCGAGGTGCCGGCGATCCTCGCCGGTGGACTGCGCCCGGAGAACGTCGCCGCCGCAATCGCGATCGCCCATCCCTACGCCGTCGACGTCGCCAGTGGCGTCGAGGTCGAGCCGGGGCGCAAGGACCACAAGGCGATGGCGGCTTTTTTCGATGCCGCGAACTCGGTCGGCGCGCGGGCGGCATGAGCACGATCGAGCAGCGCTTCGGGCCCTACGGGGGCCGCTACGTGCCGGAGACCCTGATCCCGGCCCTCGACGAGCTGACCGCCGAGTGGGCCGAGGCGCGCGAGGACGAGGAGTTCATGGCGCGGCTGCGGCAGTTGCGCCGCGACTTCGTCGGTCGCCCGACCCCGCTCTACCTGGCCGAGCGCCTCTCCGAGCGGGTCGGCTCGCGGGTGTACCTGAAGCGCGAGGACCTCGCCCACACCGGCTCCCACAAGATCAACAACGCGGTCGGCCAGGCGTTGCTGGCGGCGCGGATGGGCAAGCCGCGGGTGATCGCCGAGACCGGCGCCGGCCAGCACGGGGTGGCGACCGCCACCGCCTGCGCCCTGCTCGGGCTCGAATGCGTCGTCTACATGGGCACCGAGGACATCCGCCGCCAGGCGCCCAACGTCGAGCGGATGCGCCTGCTGGGGGCCGAGGTGGCCCCGGTCGAGGCAGGAGCCCGGACGCTGAAGGAGGCGGTCAGCGCCGCGATCCGCGACTGGGTCGCCAACGTCGCCACCACCCACTACGTGATCGGCTCCGCCGTCGGCCCGGCGCCCTACCCGGCGCTGGTTCGCGACCTGCAGCGGGTGATCGGCGAAGAGGCGCGCGAGCAGGCGCTGGCGGCCGAGAACTCGCTGCCCGCGCGGGTGATCGCCTGCGTCGGCGGCGGCTCCAACGCGATCGGCATCTTCACCCCGTTCGTGCCCGACGAGGAGGTGGCGCTGGTCGGCGTCGAGGCCGCGGGCGAAGGCTTGGACAGCGGCCGCCACGGCGCTTCGCTGCAGGGCGGTGCGACCGGGGTCCTCCACGGCTCGCTCTCTTCGATCCTCGCCGACGAGGAGGGGCAGATCCTCGAGGCGCACTCGATCTCCGCCGGCCTCGACTACCCCGGCGTCGGCCCCGAGCACGCGCAGCTGCGCGACAGCGGCCGCGCCACCTACGTCGGGGTGACCGACGAACAGGCACTGGCGGCCTTCCAAGAGCTATCCCGCTTGGAGGGCATCATCCCGGCCCTGGAGTCCTCGCATGCGATCGCCTGGCTGCTGGAGAACCCGGGGGGAAGCGGCTTCGACGTCCTCTGCCTCTCCGGCCGCGGCGACAAGGACATGGCGGAGGCCACCGCCCGCCTCAAACCCCCGAGCGACGTCCTCCCATGAGCGGCGAGGAGCGGATCGCAGCGGCCTTCAAGGTGGCCGCCGACGAGGGCAGGGCGGCGCTGATGCCGTACATGATGGCCGGCTATCCCGACCGGGAGACGGGGCTGGCGGTTGCCGCGGCCTATGCGGACTCCGGCGCCGATCTGATCGAGCTTGGCGTGCCCTTCTCCGATCCGCTGGCGGACGGTCCGACGATTCACGCCGCGGCGACCGCCGCCCTGGAGGCCGGCGCCACCTTCGTGACCGCACTGGAGGTATGCGGCCTGGTCTCGGAGCGACTCCCGGTCGTCCTCATGGTCTACACCAACATGATCCTTGCCCAAGGCGGTCCTGCCGAGTTCGCGAAGATGATCAGCGCCGCCGGGGCCGCCGGGGCGATCGTTCCGGACCTGCCGCTGGACGAGGCAGGCGAGGTGCGCGAGGCGTTCGTGGCGGAGGGGCTGGCCCTGGTGCCGCTGCTGGCGCCGACCACGCCGGCGGAGCGGCGGCGGCGGATCTGCGAGGCGGCCCGCGGCTTCGTCTACGTCGTCTCCACCGTCGGCACCACCGGCGAGCGGGCCGAGGTCCCACCGGCCCTGGCCGAGATGGTCGAAGCGACCAAGGCGGACGCCCGCACTCCCGTCGCCGTCGGGTTCGGGATCGGCACCCCCGAGCAGGCCGCCCAGGTAGGCCGCGTCGCCGACGGGGTGATTATCGGCAGCCGCCTGGTCCGCGCGGCGGGCGAGGGTGGATCGCCGCAAGGCGCTGCCGATGCTGTCGCCTCGTTCCTCAGCGAGACCCGAGTCGCCTTGGCTCAGTAGCCGTTCCCGCGAGGCGATCCAATAGGATTCCGCGTGTTATGGGAATGGTCGTAACCCTCTTCCTCGCCCTCGCCGCGATGGTCACCGCCTACGGCTGGCTCGGCCAGGGCGGCGGCGTCGCCGGGTTGATCTTCTTCGGCGTAATGCTGATCGGCGCCCTCGTGCGCATCGTCCAACCGACGAAGGCCTGACGCGCGACCGCGGCTAGGCCCTAATCGAGATCGCCTCAGCTTCTAAGCTGGGGGCGATGCGAATCGGCGTGCTCACCGGAGGGGGCGACTGCCCGGGGTTGAACGCCGTTATCCGTGCCGTCGTCCGCAAAGGAGTGGGGCGCTACGGCCACGAGTTCGTCGGCTACCGCGACGGCTGGCGGGGGCCGCTGGAGAACGACAGCAGGCCCCTCGGGGTGCCGGAGGTGCGGGGAATTCTGCCTCGGGGTGGAACCATCCTCGGTTCTTCCAGGACCAATCCCCTAGCTGAGGAGGACGGGCCGCAGCGCATCAAGGCGAGCCTCGCCGCGGCTGGCGTCGACGGCCTGATCGCGATCGGGGGAGAGGACACGCTGGGGGCGGCATCCCGCCTGCACGAGGAGTTCGGCGTGCCCGTGGTGGGGGTCCCGAAGACGATCGACAACGATCTCAGCGCCACCGACTACACCTTCGGCTTCGATACCGCGATCAATATCGCTATGGAGGCGATCGATCGCCTCCACACCACCGCCGACAGCCACCATCGCGTGCTGATCGTCGAGGTAATGGGTCGCCATGCGGGCTGGATCGCGTTCCACTCGGGGCTTGCCGGCGGCGCCAACGCGATCCTCATCCCGGAGCGGGAGTTCGACGTCGAGAAGGTTTGCGAGATCGTCGGCAGTCGCTTCGCCAGCCACTTCGCGCCGATCATCGTCGTCGCCGAGGGGGCGAAGCCGATCGGCGGCATCCCCGCAGCCGAAGACGCTCCCGTCGATGCCTTCGGGCACGTCCGCCTGGGAGGAGTGGGGCACTGGCTCGAGGGCGAGATCGAGCGTCGCACCGGCAAAGAGACGCGGGCAACCGTGCTCGGTCACGTCCAGCGCGGCGGCACCCCGACCGCGTTCGACCGGGTGCTCGCCACCCGCTTCGGACTGCACGCGATCGACGCTGCGAACGCGGGGCGCTGGGGGACGATGGCGGCGCTGCGGGGCACCGAAATCGAGCTCGTGCAGCTGACCGAGGCCACCGCAGAGCTGAAGACGGTCCCGCTCTCCCTCTACGAAGAGGCAGAGGTCTTCTTTGGCTAAGAGGGTGGCGTCGGCGCTGATCGCGCTGGCGCTCATCATGGCCGGTTGCGGCGAAGGCGGCGTCGCCAAGGGCGCCCACGTCTCGGTCTACGTGGCGAAGCCGCTGTGTGCCGCGGCGGAAGGTGCGTTGGAAAAGGAAGGGAAGCGGATGGGGGAGGTGCAGGTGCGGATCGTCTGCCTGCCTCCCGTGCAGCGTCATAGCCGCGCCGACCTCGCCACCGCCGGTGCCAACGCCCGCCGCGCTACCCAGGACTCGACTACGGTCGCCTTCCTCGAAGCCTCCGGTGCCGCCGCCAAGTTCAGCGAATCGATTGTCGAAGCCGCGGACATCGCCTGGCTCGAATCAAGCGACGGCGCCACCGCCATGCGCCGCGTCCTCCAGGCCCTCGCGAGTACCCCCGGCTCTCCTCGCGCCGAAGTGCGCGAAGCTCTGGGCTAGGGGAGGGACCACCCTCTCCTCCTACACCAAGTCGCTCAGTGCGTCGTCCAGCATGGGGTACTTGAAGCTGTAGCCGAGCTCCAGGGTCATTTTGGGGATCACCCGCTGGCCGCCCCGCAACACATGCCCGAACTCGCCGCCGAATTTGAGGTCGAGGACGAAGCCGGGAACCGGCATCACCGCCGGCCGGTTGACGGCCCGGCCCAGCGCCTTCGAGAACTCCTTGTTGGTGACCGGCTCCGGTGCGGTGGCGTTGATCGTGCCGCTCACCTGGTCGTTGTCGAGCGCCCAGAGCAGGATCCCCACCTCGTCCTCGATGTGGACCCAGGGGAAGTACTGCTTGCCGCCGGCGAGAGGGCCGCCGACGCCGAGCTTGAACGGCGTCAACAGCTCCTTGAGCACGCCCCCTTTTCGAGTCAGCACCTGGCCGGTGCGCACTACGACCAGCCGCACGCCGCTGCCGTCGAGCTCGTGCGCGGCCTGCTCCCAGGCTTGAGTCACCTCGGAGTCGAAGCCCTCGCCAGGCCCATCTGACTCGTCGACCGCGGTCCCGCCCCGGTCGCCGTAGTAGCCGACCGCCGACTGGCTGACCAGCACCCGCGGCCGCTGCTCCGATGCCTCGATCGCCTGCACCAGGTTGTGGGTGCCCTGGCGGCGGGTTTCCATGATCTTCCGCTTCGCCTCGTCGGTCCAGCGCTGGTCGATCCGCTCGCCGAGCAGGTTGACGACGCCGTCGACTCCCTCGAAGGCTGCCGGGTCGGGTCGTTCCAGCGTCGGCTCCCACTTGTGCCAGGTGACGCGGGGGTTGGCGCGGCGGGCGCGGTTGGGATTGCGGCTGAGGCCGACGACATCGTCGCCGCGGGCGAACAGCGCATCACACAGAGCGGAGCCGATCAGGCCGCTGGCCCCGGTGACGAGGACCCGCACTAGTCCACCGTGGCGAAGGTCCCGGTCTCCTCGTTGAGCCGGGCGATGCCGTCACGTTTGGCCTCCTCGACCACAGCGTCGGCGACCTTCGGCGCCACCTCGCGGTTGAAGACGCTGGGGATGATGTAGTCCTCGGCGAGGTCGGCCTCGGAGACCGCCATCGCGATCCCTTTGGCGGCGGCCAGCTTCATCTCCTCGGTGATGCTGGGGGCGCCCGCGTCGAGGGCGCCGCGGAAGACGCCGGGGAAGGCGAGCACGTTGTTGATCTGGTTCGGGTAGTCGGAGCGGCCGGTGGCCATGATCCGCACGTGAGGGGCGGCGTCCTCGGGCATCACCTCGGGCGTCGGGTTGGCCATCGCGAAGACGATCGCATCGTCGTTCATCTTGGCCAGCGACTCGGCTTTGATGATCCCGGGGCCGGAGAGGCCGATGAAGAGGTCCATGCCCTCGATCGCGTCGTCGGGGGGGCCGCTCACCTTGTCCGGGTTGAAGCTCTCGGCGAACCAGCGCTTGGTCGCGTTCATCTCGCCCGATTGATAGTCCCCGCGCTCGGTCGAAAGGGCGCCCTTGCGGTCGCACCCGACGATGTGGCTGACGCCGGCTTCCTGCATCATCTTGGTCACCGCTACCCCCGCGGCGCCGAGGCCAACCACCAGCACCCGCAGCTGTTCGATCGGTTTGCCGGTGATCTTCAGCGCGTTGAACAGCGCCGCCATCGTCACGATCGCGGTGCCGTGCTGATCGTCGTGGAAGACGGGGATGTCGATGCTCTCCTTCAGCCGTTCCTCGATCTCGAAGCAGCGCGGGGCGGAGATGTCCTCGAGGTTGATGCCGCCGAAGGTGGGGGCGATCAACTCGACCGCGCGGACGATCTCGTCGGCGTCCTGGGTGTCGAGGCAGATCGGGAAGGCGTCGACCCCGGCGAACTCTTTGAAGAGCATGCACTTGCCCTCCATCACCGGCATCGCCGCCTCGGGGCCGATGTTGCCGAGGCCGAGCACGGCGCTGCCGTCGGAGACGACCGCGACCGTGTTCTTCTTGATCGTGTACTCGAAGGCTTTGCCGCGTTCGGCGTGGATGTCCATGCAGACGCGGGCGACGCCTGGCGTGTAGGCCATCGAGAGGTCGTCGCGCGTCTTCAGCGGATACTTGTTGCGCTGCTCGATCTTGCCACCGCGATGCATCTGCATCGTGCGGTCGACGTAGTCGAGCACGCGGGCGCCGCGAGTGGAGCCGATCGCCCGCAGGATTCGCTCCCAGTGGTCGCGGTCGGCCGCGTCGATCGTGAACTCGCGCACCCGTTTGCCCTCGGGCCCGGCGCCCGGCACCAGGTCGACGCCCTGCAGCTGGCCGCCGGCCTCGGCGATCGCAGCGGTGAGCCGCCCGAGCGGCTCCTGCCGCGCGTCGAGCTCGACCCGGATCGTGACGCTGTACTGGGCGCTGACGGCCATGAGTGGCTATCGAATCAGATCGAGGGCGTCGGCCTGTGCCTGGCCGGCGGTCGGCAATGCAAACAAAGAGCCCGGGCGCATCGCGCCCGGGCTCCGGCCAGGAGGACTGGTGGTTGCTTCGCTAGTGCCTGGCGAAGGGGTCGATGTAGAGGTCATCGACCTGCCACTGGCCGCCGCTCCCCACCGGCGTGATCCGGATCTGGACCGAGCTGGGGACGAGGGTGCCGACGATCGTGGAGAGGGTGAGGACCGTTGACATCTGCTGCGACGGCGCCCAGCTCGGGCCCGCGTAGACGGTGCTGATGGTCTTGGTGTGAATCAGGCCCAGCAGCGGGAAGACAGCTTCGACCCGCAGGCCGGAACTGGTGTCGCCGGTGTTGCGGGCGAGGAGACGGAAGGTCGGCGTGTCGAGCGCCATGCAGATCGGCGAGCTGACCGCGGAGCTTCCAGACGGCAGCGCGAGCGAGTGGCTGTCGCCGGCGTCGTTGAGGTAGAAGGACTCGTTGCCTTCGACGGCCTTGGCGCCGCCGGAGAGGGCCCAGCCGGTTCCACCGGCCTCGAAGCCGCCGTTGGGGGCCAGCACGTAAGAGTTCGAATCTCCCCATGGCTGGAAGACCTGTTCGGCCCCGGTGTAGGAACACGCTTGCGCAGTGGCGGCGGAAAAGGCCACAGCGGCAAGAGCGACCACCATGCCGATGAGCAACTTCTGGATTGACTTCATTCGGGTAAACCTCCTGGTCGCAGGCGAAAAAGCCTGGTCTTGACAACCAAGCTGGCGGCTGAGCCATCTCGCTTCTGCGAGACCTCTTGCTTTGCGTCCCTGCCTCGCGACAGGTTTGCCCTTATTCAGCTCACTTCTTGCACTTATGTGGGGCAAGCATCGGCGCTGGAAGGGGGGACTTAACCCCTCTGGACGGCATGTCTACATAGTTTTGTGTAACTAGCGCGGGTGAAAATTTGGAAACCCGCTCATTTGTGGCTGCTTTTTGGCCGATATATGGGCGAGTCTTTCTCCCCCGGGGACCTTTTCGATCCGATGAACACGATCTCGCCTGCCACCGATCCAGAGCAGCTTTTCGTGCGTGGCCGCACCCGCGCCCAGATCAGGGCGTGCGGGCGCGAGCGCGCGGTGGAGCAGTTCACCGGCGCTTCCTTCCTCCTCGTCGCCTTGGGGATGGCGCTGTTTCTCGATTCCCCGCGCAGCCTCGACCTTCCGTCTCTGGCGGTTCTCGTCTCTGCCTACGTCGTCGCCTGCCGCGCCAAGTTCGACATCGCCGACGGCTACACCGTGCCCACCGAGTTGGTGCTGGTGCCGATGCTGTTCCTGCTGCCGACGCCGGTGGTGCCCCTGGTCGTCAGTCTCAGCTGGCTCCTCGGGCGCCTGATCGACTACGCCACCGGCCGCACCAGCGTCCACCGGGCCTTCCACGTCTTCGGCGACTGCTGGCACGCGGTCGGCCCTGCGCTCGTCATCGTCGTCGCCGGCGCCCAGACTTTTTCCTGGGGTTCGTGGCCGAGCTATATCGGTGCCTTGGCGGCCCAGTTCACTTTCGACTTCGTCGCCGCGGCCGGCCGCGCCTGGCTGATCGACGGCACCCCGCCCGTCGCCGTCCTGCGGATGATCACGCCGGTCTACGGTCTCGATGCCGCGCTGGCCCCGGTCGGTCTCTTGGCGGCTTTTGCGGCGATCGAGATGGGCTCCGGGGTCTGCCTGCTGGTGATCCCGCTGGCGGGGGTGCTGGCCGTTCTCTCGCGCGAGCGGCAGACCCGGATCGACCAGGCGATCGCCCTCAGCGAGGCCTACCAGGGCACGGCGATGCTGCTCGGCGATGTGGTCGAGGCCGACGACGCCTACACGGGTAGCCACAGCCGCGGCGTGGTCGAACTCTCCCTCGCGGTCAGCGACCGCCTCGGTCTCGGCTTCGAGCAGCGCCGCAACGTCGAGTTCGCCGCCCTCCTCCACGACGTCGGCAAGATCTCCGTCCCCAACGAGATCATCAACAAGACCGGCCCCCTCGACGAGGCTGAGTGGGAGATCATGCGCCAGCACACGATCGAGGGCGAGCGGATGCTTAAGCGGATTGGGGGCGTATTGGCCGAGGTCGGCCGCATCGTCCGCGCCTCGCATGAGGACTTCGACGGCTCGGGCTATCCCGATGGGCTCGCCGCCGAGGAAATCCCGATCGAGGCCCGCATCGTCACCGCCTGCGACGCCTTCAGTGCGATGACCACCACCCGCTCCTACCGCAAGGCGATGAGCACCGAGGTGGCGATCGCCGAGTTGCAAGCGTGCGCGGGTACGCAGTTCGATCCAAGGGTGGTCGCCGACCTGGTCGACCTAATCGAAACGGGCCGCGTCTAGCGACGAAAAGAAGGCGGGGTAGGGGGAGAGTTCGGCGCGCTGGCGACTTGCTCTCGGTATGCGAGAGGAAACCCCCCCGCCCCGCTCGTCACCATCCCCCACCGCATCCCTGTGACGACCGTGCAGCGCACTAGATGACGAAGAAGAGCCCGAGCGAGTCGTGGCTGACGTCGCTCGGGCTCTTGCTCTTGGCCGAGAGGAGGTTGTTCGCGCTGTCCCTCAGTAGCGGGCGAAGGGGTCGACGTAGACGTCGTCGACTTCCCAGTCTCCGCCGACTGCGGTGATTCGGACTCGGGCCGAGCTGTCGGCGCCGCCGAGCGTTGCCAGGCCGAAGTTCTGCTCGAGAGGTTGAGTGGGACCCCAGGCTTCGTCCTTGTCGCCGGCGACGACCCGGTTCTGAGCCGCTTCGAGGCCTTCATAGAGAACCTCGACCTGCAGCTTCGCGCCCGGAACGCCGCTGTCGCGGGCCATCGACCGCAGGAACGGCGTTTCCTTGGAGATGCAGATCGGGGGGCTGACGGCGGAGCTTCCTGCCGGCAGCGAGAGGGTCCCCGAGGCGACCGTGGCGCTGCCTTCCAGCGTCCATCCGGCGCCCGAGGTGAAGTCGCCGCCGGGAACGAGGACGTAGGAGCGAGGATCGCCGTACGACGAGAAGACGGTTTCGCCCTGTTCGTAGGAGCAAGCGTGAGCTGAGGCCGCGAAGAAAGCGGTGGCGAGAAGCGCGCTGACCGCGACCTTGAGCGTGGTGCGGATGGATTTCACTGCAAACCTCCCGTAGCGCCGAGAGCCGTTTCGACAATGGGTCCCATTCCCTTGCCGGCTGACGGATGTGCAAGGCTGATCGGGAAACACATTGCAGTTCTTAAATAACTTGGACTTGTCGCCTACTTAATTTTCGCTCGTCTCTGAGTGACCATGCGTGCCGAAGCAACCCCTGGCTCGAAATCCGAGCAGCTGTACGCGCGCGGGAGGACTCGCGCCCAAGCCCGTGCCGAAGGACGCGAGCGGCGGGCCGAGTACGGCATGGCGATCGGCTTTCTCGCCGTTGCTCTGGGAATGGCGCTGTTTCTCAACTCCCCCCGCGGCCTCGACGGGACGACGCTGGTGCTGCTCGTCATCGCCTACGTCGTCGCCTGCCGCGCCCGCTTCGACATCGCCGACGGCTACACCGTGCCCACCGAGTTGGTGCTGGTGCCGATGCTGTTCCTGCTGCCGACGCCGGTGGTGCCGGTGGTCGTCAGTCTCAGCTGGGCCCTCGGCCGCCTGACCGATCACTTCGCCGGCGTCATCACCATCCGCCGCGCCTTCCACGTCTTCGCCGACTGCTGGCACGCGATCGGCCCGGCTCTGGTGATTGTCATCGCCGGCGCCCAGACCTTTTCCTGGGGTAACTGGCCCGTCTACCTCCTAGCCCTCCTCGCCCAGTTTGCCTTTGACTTCGCCGCCGCGGCCGGCCGCGCCTGGCTGATCGACGGCACGCCGCCGCCGGCGGTGGGGAGGATGATCGGCCCCGTCTACGCGCTCGACGCGGCGTTGGCTCCGATCGGCCTCGTCGTGGCGATCGCCGCGCTCGAGATCGGTCCCGGCATGTGCCTCACCGTGATCCCGCTGGCCGCCGTCCTCGCCGTCCTCTCGCGCGAGCGCCAAGCGCGCGTTGACCAGGCCCTTGCCCTCAGCGCTGCCTACCAGGGCACGGCGATGCTCCTCGGCGACATGGTCGAGCTCGACGACGCCTACACCGGCAGTCACAGCCGCGCCGTGGTCGAGCTCGCGCTCGCGGTCAGTGACAGCCTCGGGCTGCGCCGCGCTCAGCGCCGCAACGTCGAGTTCGCCGCTCTCCTGCACGACATCGGCAAGATCTCGGTCCCGAAGGAGATCATCAACAAGCCCGGCAAGCTGACCGAGGACGAGTGGGCGGTCGTGCGGCGGCACACGATCGAGGGCGAGCGGATGCTGAAGCAGATCGGCGGCGTGCTGGCCGAGGTCGGCCGCATCGTCCGCTCCTCGCACGAGCACTTCGACGGCCACGGCTACCCCGACGGGCTCGCCGGCGAGGAGATCCCGATCGAAGCGAGGATCGTCTCCTGCTGCGATGCCTTCAGCGCGATGACCACCACCCGCGCCTACCGCAAGGCGATGAGCGTCGAGGCAGCGCTGGCGGAGCTGCGCGCCTGCGCCGGCACCCAGTTCGACCCGGAAGTGGTGGCTGTCCTGACCGGGCTGATCGAGTCCGGCCAGGTCTGACCCGGCAGGTGCGGAAACCGCTCCCACGATCCGCACGAGCGCCTCGTAGAGTGGGCGGCCGATGACCGCCGACGCGCAGCTCTTCCTAATCGACGGCAACAGCCTCGCCTACCGCGCCTTCTTCGCCCTGCCGGAGTCGATCGGCACCAGCGACGGACGGCCGACCAACGCGATCTACGGCCTCGCCTCGATGTTGGTGAAGATCATCGACGAGCACCATCCGCAGGGCGTGGTCGTCGCCTGGGACGCCGGCTGGAGCGGCCGCGAGCAGACCTACGACCTCTACAAGGCCCAGCGCAAACCGCGCCCCGACCTGCTGCGCGAGCAGTGGCCGCACCTGATGCCGCTGGTCGACGCCTTCGGCTACACCAACGTCAGGGTGGAGGGCTACGAGGCAGACGACGTGATCGCCTCGCTGACCAGGCAGGCGCGCGAGCAGGGCATCGAGGTGATGGTCGTGACCGGCGACCGCGACGCCTACCAGCTGGTCGGCGAGGGGGTGCGGGTGATGAGCACCTCGCGCGGCATCACCGAGACGAAGATCTACGACCGCGAGGCGGTGATCGAGCGCTACGGGGTGCCGCCGGAGCTGATCTGCGACCTGATGGGGCTGCGTGGCGACACCTCCGACAACATCCCCGGGGTCCCCGGGATCGGCGAGAAAACGGCGACCCAGCTGCTGCAGCGGTTCGGCTCGCTGGAGGGGGTGCTGGAAAGCGTCGACCAGATCTCCGGCGCCAAACGCAAGCAGAACCTGACCGATCACGCTGACGATGCGCGGCTCTCGAAGCAGCTGGCGACGCTGCACTACGACATCGAGACCGGCGTCGACCTGGGCGAGGCGATGGCGAAGGAACCCGATCGCGGGGCGCTGCGCGAGTTCATGCGCGAGTTCGAGCTGCGGGCGGTGATGGAGCGGCTGGAAGAAGCGCTGCCGGAGGGCGAGGCGGTGCCGGGGCGGCGGGTCGAGACCGAGCTCGAGGTCGAGGCGGTGGCGGGCAAGCCGGGGGACCTGGGGGAGGGGCCGGTGGCACTGGCGATCGCCGACGATCGCTGGGCCGCGGCCGAAGCCGACCGCATCCTTGCCGGCACCTCGTCCCACGACGATCTGGCGGCGGGGCTTGACGGCAAGCCGTTCGCCGCCCACGACGCCAAGTCGCTCGGCGGCGGCCGCCACGGCCTGCTCGCCGCCGCGGCGCGCGCCGGCATCGAGCCGAACCTCGACCACGACACGATGGTCGCCGCCTACCTGCTGGAACCGCAGCGGCGAACCTACGACCTCGTCGAGCTCGCCGCCGACGCCGGCATCGGCCTCGCCGAGGGCGCCGCTGCGGCCAAAGCCGAGGAGGACGACGGGCAGCTGGCACTGGGCGAAGATCTGGAGCCCGGCCTCGAGCCGGCCGAGGAAGCGCGGCTGGTGGCAGCGCTGACGGCCGTGCAGGCGCCGCGGATCGAGGAACTGGGACTGGAGCAACTGCTGCGCGAGGTCGAGCTGCCGCTGGTCAGCGTGCTGGCGGCGATGGAGCGCGAGGGTCTGAAGCTCGACGCCGAGCGGCTGGCCGCGGTCGGTGCCGGGTTCGGCGAGCGGATCGAGACGCTGGAAAGCGAGATCTTCGAGCTGGCGGATGAGGAGTTCACGATCGGCTCGCCTCAGCAGGTCGGCCGCATCCTCTTCGAGAAGCTCGGGCTGACGAAAAAACGCCGCGGCAAGACCGGCTTCTCGACCGATGCCCGCGTCCTCGCCCAGATCCGCGACGAGCACCCGATCGTCGAGAAGATCGAGCAGTGGCGCGAGCTGACGAAGCTGAAGAACACCTACCTCGACTCGCTGCCGGAGCTGATCGATCCCGAGACCGGCCGCGTCCACACCACCTTCAACCAGACCGCGACCACCACCGGCCGCCTCTCCAGCACCAACCCGAACCTGCAGAACATCCCGATCCGGACCGAGATCGGCCGCCCGGTGCGCGCCTGCTTCGTCGCCGAAGAGGGCGCCCAGCTGCTCTCCGCCGACTACAGCCAGGTCGAGCTGCGGGTGCTCGCCCACGTCGCTGACGAGGCGGTGCTGAAAGAGGTCTTCCGCAAGGGCGAAGACGTCCACGCCGCCACCGCCGCCGAGGTGTTCGAGATCGAGCGCGACGAAGTCGACGTCGGCCAGCGCTCGAAGGCGAAGATGGTCAACTTCGGGATCGTCTACGGCCTCACCGGCTTCGGCCTCTCCGACCGGCTCAACATCCCGCGCAGAGAGGGCGAGGAATTCGTCTCCCGCTACCTAGAACGCTTCCCCGCCGTGCGGGCCTTCCGCGAGCGGGTGATCGAGGAAGCGCAGGAGGACGGCTACGTGACGACGCTGATGGGGCGCCGCCGGGCGATCCCGGAGCTGCGCTCCGGTAACCCGAACACGCGGCGGCTGGGGGAGCGGCTGGCGGTCAACACGGTGATCCAGGGCACCGCCGCCGACATCATCAAGGTGGCGATGGTGCGCTGCCACCGGGCGCTGGGGGAGACCGACGGCAGGACCCGCCTCGTCCTCCAGATCCACGACGAGCTCCTCTTCGAGGGGCCGCCGGAGGAGATGGAAGCGGCGGCCGAGCTGGTGCGGCGCGAGATGTGCGCCGCCTACCCGCTCGATCCGCCGCTCGAGGTCGACGTCGGCATCGGGCCGGACTGGCTCGACGCCAAGTAGCTAGTCGACTTCTTTGCCGGAGAGCTCAACCTTCTCGAAGACGGCTTTGCCGTTTTCGAGGTTCAGCTCGGCCTCCTGGACGACTGCGCCGGGGGTGAGGTCGGCAGTGGTGCAGTTGCCGTTGCCCTGACCCTGGTTGTCGTCGCCAGACCCTTCCTCCTGGCCGTTGTCGTCACCCTGCTCTTCCTGGGCTTCGCCACCGTTGTCGTCGCCGGCTTGTTCTTCACCGCCGTTGTCGTCACCCGGCTCGCCTTCGCCGTCGTTGCTCTGTTCATCGCCGGACATGCCGTCGCTGCTGCTGGAAGCGCCGCCGTTGCCCTCGCACTTGATCTCGGTTCCTTCGGTGACGAAGCCGGAGATGCTTTCGTTGCCGAAGAGGTTGATCGTCAGCTTGCCGGTTTCTGCGTCGAAGGAGGCGATCGTGCCGGCGTTCTCTTCGCCGTCCATCACCCCGTCGCCGTTGCTGTCGGCGTTGCGCGGGTTGTCGCCGGCGAGGAACTCGGCCCGGTTGTCGAGGCCGTCATGGTCCTGGTCTTTCCGCGCCTGGTTCACCTTGAGCGAGAGGTGGTGCTTCACCTCCCAGCGATCCGGGATGTGGTCGTGGTTGCGGTCCTTGGCGGCCGCCAGGCTGGGCATGGCCAGGAGCGCGAGCGCACCTAGCGCCAGCGCGAACCAGGTCATGCCGAGGCGGGCTCGCCGTCCTTTGGTGGGGGTCATGCCTTCCTCCTAGGTTCGTGGTTGAACAACTGATTGGCGCTGAAACCCGAGCGGGGGACGAAGATCACGCGGGTTATGGACTTCCGTCCGATCCGCTGGAGTCGCTGCCGCTGAGATCGCCGCTGCCGGAGCCGCCGCTGGTCTCGCCGGAGCTTTCGGTGATCGAGCCGGAATCGCTGCCGCCGTCGCTGCTTTCCACAAGTTCGGGAGTGGTGATGGGTTCGGTGATCTCGCCGCCGCCGTCACCGGACCCGCTGCCAGCACCGTCGTCGCTGCCGGAGCTTTGCCCGCCATCTGAGCCTGACGAAGAACCGCCGCCTGACGAGCTACTGCCACCACTGGAGCCGTCGTCGGAGCCCGATCCGCCTGAGCCGCCCCCGTCCTTGCCGCTGGTGCCGCTCTTGTCATCGCCGCCGCCCGAACCAGGGTTGGGGCCCTGGTTGCTGGGGCCGCCGGAACCGCTGCCTGAGTTCTTGGGGCCACTGTCCGAGTGGCCGGAGCCGCTGCCGTCACTCAGTGAGCCGGAATTGTGGTCACCGCGACCGCTGCGATCACTCGGGCCGCGGTTCTCGCTGTCGTGGCCACGCTTACCGGCGCTTTCTGAGGCGGTCTTCGTGCCTGACGCATTCGCGCTCGCACCGCTGTCGCGGTGCTTGCCGTGCGTCAGCGGTGCCGCCTCGGCCGCTTCCGGTCCCGCGCCGTCGTGCTTGTGGTGCTCGACTGCGACGCCGGCGCCGACCGCGCCGGCGATCAGGATCGTTGCCACTCCAGCTTTGAGCGCGCCGCCGCCGAGTCCGCCCAGGGCCGCACCGCCCGCCGAAGAGCCGGCGCCCGCCGCGATCGCACCGCCGGCCCGGCCGGCGTCGTCGGCGTGCTCGGTCAGGACCCGCACGAGCGGCAGCGGTACGACCAAGCCAAGGCCCTCGCGCAGCGTCGTCCGAGCGCGGTAGAGGACCTGGCGCGCGGCGCCGCCGGAGAGCCCGAGGGCCGCCGCGATCTCCTCGTGGCCCAGCCCTTCCAGCTCGCGCATCACGATTGCCGCCCGGTAGTTCTCCGGCAGCGCGCGCAGCCGCTTCATCAGGTCGGCGAGCTCCTCGCGCGCCTCCGCCTCGGCGGCGGCGCTGCGGCCGCCAGGCAGGGTCTCGGGCAGCTCTCCAGTCGGAGCCCGGTCGCGCAGGTCGTTCAGCGCCGTGTTGCGGACGATCCGGTAGAGCCAGGGCCGCAGCTCGATCTCGGCCTCGGAGCCGCGCAGGGCGAGGAGCGCCTTCGAGAAGGCGTCCTGGGTGACGTCCTCGGAGCGACCGCCGACGATCGCCGCCGCGAAGCGGTCGAGCGAGCGCTTGTAGCGCCGCACGATCTCCTCGAAGGCGGCGTCGTAGCCGTCGCGGACGAGGTCGACCAGGCGCCGGTCCGGCTGCGCCCGGAGAGCCGGCCCCATGAAGATCCGGGCGGCGAACTGCTCTGCCGGCGGTGGTGGAGACATAGCGTGCTGGAATTCCGATCGGCTGCGTTTGCTTACTGCGTTACTGATAAGAGAGCGGGGAAGTTCAATCCCGCCTGGAGCCCCAACACATGTCTGAGCAGAAGATCACGCGAGTTGAGACGAGCCCCCGTGGATAAGGGCGTCGCCGTCCTCCTCACCGCCGCCGCGGGCGGGCTGATCGCCGCCCAGGCGCCGATCAACGCCGGCCTCGGCAGGGCAACCGGGAGCATCCCGGCGGCGCTCGTCTCCTTCTCGGTAGGCACCCTGGCGCTGGCCGCGGTCGTCGTCCTCAGCGGCAAGGCGGGCGGCCTCTCTTCGACGTTCGATGTCAGCTGGTACTACCTGCTCGGCGGCTTCCTCGGCGCCCTCTATGTGCTCAACGCGCTGATCGCGGTCAGCGTGATCGGCGCCGGTGGGGTGGCGGCGGCGACCGTCTTCGGCCAGCTGACGGCCTCGGTGGTGATCGACCGGCTAGGCCTGTTCGGCCTCGACCAGGTCCCGCTCTCGCCCGAGCGGATCGCCGGCGTCGTCCTGCTGCTGGCCGGGACGGTGCTGGTCGTGCGCTGACCCGGCGAGGTCGCCGGCGAAGCTGGGCGGCGCAATCGCCAGGTAATGGTTGAAGGACCAATCGACGAAGCGCTTGCTCCCCATCAGGCGGATCAGCGGCCCGAGGAGGCGCGGCGGCACCCGCGGCACCAGCTTCTGCACCCGCAGCATCCAGCGGAACTTCCACTCGTGCGAATCGTGGAAGGCGGCGTAGTTGGATTCTGCGTTCGCACGGCTCTGGCGCCCCTCGACGACGCCGCGCAGCTCGCGGCCGAGGGCGATCCCGAAGTAGAGCGCGGTCCTGATCCCCTCGGCGCTGAGCGGCAGGCAGTGGCCGGCCGAGTCGCCGGCGAAGAAGACGCCGCCCTCGGTCGCCCGCCGCAGTTTGTGGGGGATCCAGTTGCCCTGGTAGCGGACCCGGTCGCGGCCCAGGTCGTCGGCCAGGAGCTCGGTCGTCTCGCGGACGTGGAAGCGGGGGTCGAAGGAGCCGACGCCGACCCGGAGCTCGTCGCGGGCGGGGAAGGACCAGCCGTAGCCGGCGGGGACGTAGCGGCGGTCGATCCAGACCTCGAGGTCCTCGGCGCTGCCCCCCGGGTGCACCTCGAGCCCGCGCGAGAGCGGCGCGTCGGGCGGCTGGTAGCCGTCGCCGTTGGCCAGCACGCGGCGCCAGCCGAGCGCGTCGACGATGAGCGGAGCGGAGATCACGCCGCGGTCGGTCTCGACCGCGATCCTGCCGCCGTCCCGGGGCGACTTCCTCCCGCTATCCGAGAGGAAGTCGACGCTCGCTGCGCGGCCGTGGACCTTGGCGGTCTCGAAGTTGGCGTCGCAGTCGCGCCAGAGCAGCTGGCAGAGCTCGCGGTAGTCGAAGGTCGAGAAGGTCCAGGGGAGTCGGTAGCGGGCGGTGCCGTGGGGGGTGTGGAGGACGAGCGTGTCGAAGCGCTGGCGCTCGGCGTCCATCAGGCCGAGCTGCCGCATCCACTCGGTCGGGATGCCGCAGGCGGAGGTCTGGCGCTCGCCGATCTCGTAGCGGTCGACGATCAGGACGTCAGCCCCGGAGCCGGCCAGCTCGCGGGCGATCGCGAGGCCGGCGAAGCTGGCGCCGCAGATGAGAACGTCGTGCTCGCTGCTCAGGGGCGTACGTTCGGCACCGCGTTTGGTGGCTCGGACCGGCATCGCGGCGGATTCTGCCATCATTGCCGCCCGTGTCTGCGACCGAGACCATGACGCCTGCGCCCAGCGCCACCCCCGTCGAGGGCTCAAACGGGCTCCTCCTCAACATCGACGGCAGGATCGTCCCCAATTACGCGGCGACGATGGTGTCCTTCGAGGAGGGCGACGTCGTCAAAGGCAAGGTCGTCCGGATCGACAAAGACGAGGTGCTCGTCGACATCGGCTACAAGGCCGAGGGGGTCATTCCCTCCAACGAGCTCTCGATCCGCAAGTCGGTCGACCCGCACGAAGAGGTCGAGCTGGGAGAGGAGATCGACGCTCTCGTCCTCACCAAGGAGGACTCCGAGGGCCGCCTGATCCTCTCCAAGAAGCGTGCTCGCTTCGAGAAAGCCTGGCGCCGGATCGAGGTCGCCGCCGACTCGGGCGAACCGGTCGAAGGTGGCGTGATCGAGGTCGTCAAGGGCGGTCTCATCCTCGACCTCGGGGTGCGCGGCTTCCTGCCCGCCTCGCTGGTCGACATCCGCCGCGTCCACAACCTCGACGAGTTCATGGGCCAGACGCTCGAGTGCAAAGTGATCGAGCTCAACCGCAGCCGCAACAACGTGGTGCTGTCGCGCCGCGCGGTGCTGGAGGAGGAGCGCAAGGAGGTACGCGAGCAGATCCTCGGCCGCCTCGAGCCAGGTCAGGTCGTCGAAGGCAAGATCTCCAACATCGTCGACTTCGGCGCCTTCGTCGACCTCGAGGGGATCGACGGCCTGATCCACATTTCCGAGCTTTCCTGGAGTCACGTCAACCACCCGTCCGAAGTCGTCTCGATCGGCGACAACGTGCGGATCAAAGTGCTCGACATCGATCGCGACCGGCAGCGGATTTCGCTGGGCCTGAAGCAGACCCAGGAGGACCCGTGGCAGCGGGTGATCAACACCCACCGCCCCAACGACGTGCTCGAGGGCACGGTGACCAAGGTCGTCGCCTTCGGCGCCTTCGTCGAAATCCTGCCCGGCGTCGAGGGTCTGGTCCACATCTCCGAGCTCGCCGACCATCACGTCGAGAACCCCGGCGAAGTGGTCGAGCCGGGGTCGAAGCTGAACGTCAAGATCCTCGAGATCGACGAAGAGCGACGGCGGTTGTCGCTCAGCATCAAGCGGGTCGAGGGGCAGAACATGCCGATGCAGGATCTGGGCGAGCAGATCGCTCAGGCCGAAGGACCAGAGGCTGAGGCCGCTGAGGTGGAGGTTTCAGCTGATGCTCCTGCCGCTGAGGCCCCAGAGATCTCCGCTGAGACCCCTGCCGAAGAGGGCTCCGAGGAAGGCGGGGAGCATCAGGAGGGGGAATCGGTGCAGGAGCGGCCGGATTCGCCTGACTCCGTCGACGAGGCTGCCGGCGACGACGACGCTCAGACGGACGAGTCCGAGCAAAGCTGAGCAGCGGCCTTGGCGCCGCTGACGATCGGCCTCACCGGCGGCATCGCGGCCGGTAAGTCGGAGGCGCTGAAGGCTTTCGAGCGATTGGGAGTGGCGACGCTCTCCAGCGACGCGGTCGTCCACGAGCTGCTTGAAACCGAACCGTTGCGCGCTCGCCTGGTCGAACGTTGGGGGCCGGAGGTCGTCGACGCCGAGGGGGCGAACCGGGCAAAGATCGGTGAAGTCGTCTTCGCCGACCCCGAGGAGCTGACCTGGCTGGAGGAGCAGATTCACCCGCTGGTGCAGCAGCGCACCGCCGAGTGGCTGCTGTCCCTGCCGGCGGACACGGCGGTCGCCGTGGTCGAGGTGCCGCTGCTGTTCGAGGCCGGCAGCGACAAAGCCTTCGACACCACCGTCGCCGTCGTCACCGCCGGCGCGGTGCGCCGCGAGCGCGCTGCCGCTCGCGGCCACGCCCTGGTCGACGAGCGCGAGGCGCGGCAGCTGACCCAGGCCGAGAAGGCCGAGCGGGCCGAGCACGTGATCGTCAACGACGGCTCGGTGGAGGACCTCGAGCGGGCGCTGTCCGCCCTGCTCGCAAAGCTGCGCGAATGAAGCGGAGGATGCGCCGCCGCCGTCGCTTGGCCGCCTTCGGGGGTGTCGCGGTGCTGGTCGGCTTGCTGCTCGGGCTGCTGGTCTCGAGCGGCGTTTTCGACCAGACGCTGAAGGAGCTGACCCTGCCGCTGCAGCACGAGGACGTGATCCGCCAGCAGGCGGCCGAAAAGAAAGTCGACGCGGCGCTGATCGCCGCCGTGATCTACTCCGAGTCGAAGTTCAGCGACCAGGAATCGAGCGCGGGGGCACGCGGGTTGATGCAGATCACGCCGGAAGCGGCCAAGTTCATCGAGAAAAAGAGCGGCGGCACCACCTTCAAGCTCGAAGACCTCTCGGACCCTGAAATCAACATCCGCTACGGGACCTTCCTCCTGCACGAACTGCTCGAACGCTATAACGGCAACGAGGCGGCGGCGCTCGCCGCCTACAACGCCGGTCCCGGCAACGCCGACAAGTGGGGTGGGGCGGACCTGCGGGTCGAAGACATTCCCTTCCCGGAAACTCGCGCCTACGTCGAAGAGGTACTCGAGAAGCGCGACGAATATCGCCAGAAGTACGCCAAGGAGCTCGGTTATTAACACCGCCGCTCCCCGACCGCGGGTCGCCGCCCTGGCGCTGGCCGTCGGCGTCATCCTCGCCGACTCTTCGATCGTCGTCCTTGCCCTGCCGGAGATCTACCGGGAACTGGACACCAGCGTCGCCGGCGTCACCTGGGTGCTGGTGTCCTTCAACCTGGTGATGGCGCTGGCGGCGGTGCCGGCGGCGCTGCTGGCGCGGCGGGTGGGACCGGGGCGGGCGGCCGCGGTCGGGCTCGCGATCTTCGCCGGGGCGGGGCTCGCCTGCGGGCTGGCCGACAGCCTCTCGACCCTGATCGTGGCACGCTGCCTGCAGGCGCTCGGCGGCGCCGCGGCGGTGACGGCGGCGCTGGAGCTGCTGCCGGCGGCCGTCGGCTCGGAGCGGCGGGCGGCCACGGTCTGGGCCGCGGCCGGAGCCACCGGGGCGGCGCTCGGACCGGCGATCGGCGGCCTGCTCACCGAGCTCGTCTCATGGCAGTCGATCTTCCTCCTGCAGGTGCCGGCGGCGCTGGCGGCGGCGGTGCCGATCCTCTCGGTGGCGAAACACGAGGCGGCGACGGGGGTGATCGAGCCGGAGCTGCGACGCACCGGGCGGCCGCACGTGTGGGCGAACCTGGCGCTGGCGATGGTCTCGGCGGCGATCGCGGCAGCGCTGTTCCTGCTGGTGCTGCTGCTGATCGAAGGCTGGCGGCTCAGCCCGATCGAGGCGGCGGCGGTGGTCTCGGTGATGCCACTGGCGGCGCTGGCGGGGGCGCGGCTCTCGGAGCTGGTCGCCGACGCGCGCTCGCGCGCCGCCGCCGGGGCGATCCTTGTCTCCGGTGGCCTCGCCGGCCTCGCCTTTCTGCCGAAGGCGACGGTGGCGCTGACGGTGCCGCCGCAGATCCTGGTGGGGGTGGGTCTCTCGTTGGTGCTCTCGGCCCTGACCGAGACCGCGCTGGGCGGGCGTGCCCCGCAGGCGATCCACGGCGGCTGGACGATCTCCGCCCGCCACGCCGGGGTTGTGATCGGCCTGCTGGCGCTGACGCCGATCTTCACCCACGACATCGCCCAGCAGCGCCACGACGCGATCAATGCCGGCACCGCGGTGATCCTCGACTCGCCCGTCAACCCGCTGCTGAAGATCGACCTGGCGGAAAAGGTCAGCGAGCGGCTGGAAGAAGAGCGGGGCAAAGTGCCGACGATCGGCCCTGCCTTCGAACCGCTGCCCTCCGATCCCACCGAGCGGGCAGAAGTGGTGCAGCTGCGGGAAGAACTGCAGGACCAGCTCAACCGCGGCGCCACCCACGCTTTCAGCACCTCCTTCCTCCTTGCGGCGCTTCTGGGTCTGATCGCCCTGTTCCCGATCGCCCTGGCGCGGGAGGTGGAACTGTGAGGGGGCGGGTGCTGGTGATCGGGGCGATCGTCGCCTCGCTGGTACTGGTTGGCGCCTACCTGGCAGCGGGGGGTTCCTCATATGCGCCGGAGAAGACGCAGAACCCCTGCAAGCCGCGACCCTGGAGCAACCCCCAGAGCCTCGGCGAAATCGCCAACCAGTTCACGAACTCCGCGCTTGACGGGGCCGCCTGCCAGTTGGGCGTCTCGCGCGAGACCCTGGCGCAGGCGCTGGCCACGCCCGAGGGCCGCAAGCGCTTCGCCGAAAAGTACGGAATCACCGACGCCAAGCTGGCGAAGGCGATCCGCGCCGGCCTGATCCGCGCCGTCGATGACGCCGAAGAAGCAGGCGCTCTCAGCCCGCTTCTCGCCACTCCCTTACGAGCGACGCTCCAGCATATTCCGCTCAAGGAAGCAATCGAACTGATCCAGGACGCGAAATCCCTCCTCGGCAACGTCCAGAGCTTCCTCGGGCCGGCCAGCGGAATCATCGAACAGTTCCTGCCGTAGGGCTGAGGGACGAAGCTCATTCGGTAGGGAGGGAGTGGGTATTCCCCTCCTTCCTGGGTCACTCGCCACATCGCCTTCAGCTGGCCGCCTAGGTGGGTGGGGCGAGTAACAGGACGCCGGCCGTCGGGGAATATCCACTCCCTCCTAGCGACAGAGCTTTGGCAGACGCCGCAAGGTCCGGCAGGAGCTAAAGCTGGGCCGTCCTGGGGTGCGGCTTGTAGAGGGACTGGTGCCCCCTCCGACGGAGGCTTTGGGTCAAGCGGATGAAGCTCGTTTGTCCCTGCTGGGACATACGGTCTCCGGCGGAGGGAGCACCAGTCCCTTTCCCGCCCCGCCCCAAGCTCAGCGCGGTTCGTCGATCTTGTAGTCCCGCACGTTGGTATCCCAGGTGATCCCGGCGCAGAGCGCTTCGGGCGTGGTGCCGAGAGCGGTGGCCAGCTTGACCATGGTGCCGAGGCGTGGTTCGCGACCACCGCGCTCGAGTAGGGAGACCTCGGTGCGGTGGAGTTCGCAGCGTTCGGCGAGCTCTTCTTGGGAGATGCCGGCGACCTCGCGGGCCCGGCGCAGGTTTACGGCGAATCGATCACGTTTATCCATTGCGTCATTTTTCTGTCGTAGAAGACAGAAACTCTACAGACAAAAACATTCAATTTGATAGGGAGGTGGCTGTTATTCGCGAGTTGCCTGCCAAACCCAAAGCATCGCCAGCGGTTGGAGGGGGAGGCGCGCCCAGAGCGCCCAGCGAGGGAACTTGCGCATATCGAGGCCGCGGATCTGCTCGGGGTTGACCGCCATGTGGATATTGGCGGGGAAGACGGCGACCAGCAGCGCCAATAGCCACCAGCGGCTGAGTCGGCGCGAGGCGGGGTGGAGGACCATCGCCGCCCCCGCGAGCTCGGCGTAGCCGCTGATCGCGACAACCTCTTTCCTGGGCTTCGAGCGCCGGCGGCACGATCGCTTCGAAGAAGCGCGGTCGCAGGAAGTGCAGAGTGCCGACCGTGGCGAAGAAGGCGGCGAGAGCGGTCCGAGAGCGGCTCATCCGCGGAAGTCTCCCATCCCGTGGTTCCTTTCGCACATATACGGTGCGAAAGGAACCACGGGATGGAGTCGCGGGTCGCTATGTTCATCTTCGTGCCGGAGTTCAAGCTGAATCCCGCCTACTCACCGACGGCGGACCAACCGAAGGCGATCTCGGGGCTGGCCGAGGGGTTGCGCGGCGGTGAGCGCTTCCAGACCCTGCTCGGCGCCACCGGCACCGGTAAGACCTTCACGATGGCGGCGACGATCGCCGAGGTGCAGCGGCCCTCGCTGGTGATTGCCCACAACAAGACGCTTGCCGCGCAGCTCTGCAACGAGTTCCGCGAGTTCTTCCCTGACAACTCGGTCGAGTACTTCGTCTCCTATTACGACTACTACCAGCCGGAGGCCTACCTCCCCGCCCAGGACCTCTACATCGAGAAGGACTCCTCGATCAACGACGAGATCGACCGCCTGCGCCACGCCGCCACCGCGGCGCTGTTCGCCCGCCGCGACGTGATCATCGTCGCCTCGGTCTCCTGTATCTACGGGATCGGCTCGCCTCAGGTCTACAACGAAAAAATGCAGCTGTTCAAAGTCGGTGAGGAAATCGACCGCGACGACGTGCTGCGCAAGCTGGTGAAGATGCAGTACCAGCGCAACGACCAGGTGCTCGGCCGCGGCGCCTTCCGGGTCCGCGGCGAGGTGCTGGAGATCATGCCCTCCTACGCCGAGTCGGCCTACCGGATCTCTCTCTTCGGCGACGAGATCGAGGGGATCCAGCACTTCGACCCGCTCACCGGCGAGGTGCTCGACGTGATCGACCACGTCTCGGTCTGGCCGGCCTCGCATTACGTGACGAAAGACGAGACGGTCGATCGCGCCGTCGACGAAATCCGCGCCGAACTGGAATGGCGGACGGCCGAACTCGAAAGGGAAGGCAAAAGCCTGGAGGCGCACCGGCTGCGCCAGCGCACCGCCTACGACCTCGAGATGATCAAGGAGCTCGGCTTCACCTCTGGGATCGAGAACTACTCCCGCATCCTCGACGGCCGCCCACCGGGCAGCCCGCCGCACACCCTGATCGACTACTTCCCCGACGACTTCGTCGTCTTCGTCGACGAGTCCCACCAGACGATCCCCCAGATCGGCGGCATGTTCGAGGGGGATCGCTCGCGCAAGACGACGCTGGTCGACTACGGCTTCCGCCTGCCCTCGGCGATCGACAACCGGCCGCTCAAGTTCGAGGAGTTCCTCGAAAGGGTCAAGCAGCTGGTGATGGTCTCGGCGACGCCGGGGCCGTTCGAGAAGGCGGAATCGAGCCGCACGGTCGAGCAGATCGTCCGCCCGACCGGGATCGTCGACCCCGAGATCGAGCTGCGCGAGACGAAGAACCAGATCGACGACCTGATGAACGAGGTCAAGCGGGTGGCTGAGCGCGGCGACCGCACCCTGGTGACGACGCTGACCAAGAAGATGGCCGAGGACCTGACCGCCTACCTGCTCGAGTACGGGGTCAAGGTCCGCTACCTGCACTCCGAGGTGGACACGCTGGAGCGGATCCAGATCGTCCGCGACCTGCGGCTCGGCGAGTACGACGTGCTGGTCGGCGTCAACCTGCTGCGCGAGGGGCTCGACCTGCCCGAGGTCTCGCTGGTGGCGATCCTCGACGCCGACAAGGAGGGGTTCCTGCGTGGCGAGACCAGCCTCGTGCAGACGATCGGCCGGGCAGCCCGCAACGTCAACGGGCGGGTGCTGATGTACGCCGACAAGGAGACCGAGGCGATGCGGGCGGCGATGCGCGAGACCGACCGCCGCCGGGAGATCCAGCTTGCTTACAACAAGGAGCACGGGATCACGCCGGAGACGGTGCGCAAGGGGATCTCCGAGATGGCCGAGTTCCTGGCGATGGAGGACCGGGCGCCGCGCAAACGGCGCCGCCGTCGCGGTGGCGACTTCTCCAGCCCGGAGGAGCTGGAGAAGACGATCGTCGCCCTCGAAGAGGAGATGCTGGCGGCCGCCGACGAGCTGCGCTTTGAGGAGGCCGGGCGGATTCGCGACGAGCTGCGCGAGCTGCGGCGCGACCTCGACGGGATGACCGCCGGGGCCTGATTTGCACAGGTAGTCACTCCCCTGGTAAGTGGCTTTGTATGGGAACTCCGGCATAGACTCCCCTCTACCAGTCATGCCTCCTATCCTCGAAAAGTGTCTGTTCAGGTCACCGAAGAGACCTTCGATTCCGAAGTACTAGAGCGTTCACAGACGGTTCCCGTCGTGGTCGACTTCTGGGCCGATTGGTGTGGCCCGTGCAAGGCCTTGAGCCCGGCGCTGGAGAAAGCCGAGACGACGCGCCAGGGCAAGGTCGTCCTCGCCAAGGTCGACGTCGACGCCAACCCGCGCCTGGCAGCGCTGTTCCAGGTTCAGGGAATTCCCGCCGTCAAGGCCTTCCGGAACGGGCATGTGGTGGACGAGTTCACCGGCGCCCTGCCCCCAGCCCGGGTCGAAGCGTTCTTCGACTCGCTTGTCCCCTCGCGGGCCGACGAGCTGCTCGCAACCGGCGATGAGCTCTCGTTGCGCGAGGCAGCCGAACTGGAGCCGGGACGCGGCGACGTCGCCGTCGCCCTGGCGAGGGCGCGGCTGGCGCGGGGAGCGGAAGCGGAGGCGCTGGAAGCGGTCAAGGGCCACGACGGCGACTTCGCCGCCGCCGGCATCGCCGCCCGTGTTCAGCTCGTCCGCGCCGGCCTCTGTGCGGAGGCTTTCGCAGCCCTCGATCGCGGCGAGCGGGAAGGGGCGCTCGACGGCCTGATCGCCGAGCTGGGAAGCCTGCCCAGCGACGGCGATGCGCCCGCAGGCGATAGCTCCTCGAACGGCGCCATGACTTCCGGCGAAGCCCGCGACCTCCTCCGCCGCGCGGTGGTCGGCATCCTTAGCGAGCTCGACCCGGGCGACGCGACTGCGCGTGCCTATCGGCGCAAATTGGCCACTGCTCTCGGTTAGCCCTTGGGGAACATCTGTTCGTGTGCGTAGAATCGGATCAGTGGCTGCGTCTGAGCGGATCGTCATCTCCGGCGCCCGGGAGCACAACCTCAAGGACATCGACGTTGAGCTGCCCCGGGACGCGCTGATCGTCATCACCGGGCTCTCCGGGTCCGGGAAGTCGAGCCTTGCCTTCGACACGATCTACGCCGAGGGGCAGCGGCGATACGTGGAGTCGCTCTCGGCGTATGCGCGTCAGTTCCTCGGGCTGATGGAGAAGCCCGACGTCGACTCGATCGAGGGGCTCTCGCCGGCGATCTCGATCGACCAGAAGACGACCTCGCGCAACCCGCGCTCGACGGTCGGCACGGTGACCGAGATCTACGACTACCTGCGCCTGCTCTGGGCGCGGATCGGCACCCCGCACTGCCCCGAGTGCGGCGACGAGATCACCGGCCAGACCCAGGAGCAGATCATCGACCGGCTGATGACGCTGGAGGACGGGACCAAATTCATGGTGATGGCGCCGGTCGTCCGCGGCCGCAAAGGCGAGTACGGCAAATTGCTCGACCAGATGCGGCTCGAGGGCTACTCCCGGGCCAAGATCAACGGCGAGCTGCGCCGCCTCGACGAGGAGATCTCCCTCGACAAGAAATACAAACACGACGTCGCGATCGTCGTCGACCGCCTGGTGATGAAGACGGATCTGCGGCGCCGCCTCTCAGAGTCGGTCGAGGCCGCCGCGGGGCTGGCCGCAGGACTCATCGAAGTCGAGATCGTCAGCGGTGAGCAGGAGGGGGAGACGCTCCTCTTCTCCGAGCAGTTCGCCTGCCTCAACTGCGGCACCTCGATCCCGGAGCTGGAGCCGCGGATCTTCTCCTTCAACTCGCCCCACGGCGCCTGCGACCGCTGCCACGGGCTCGGCTTCCAGCGGGTGATCGACCCGGAGCTGGTCGTCCCCGACCCGACCCTCTCGCTGGCCGAGGGGGCGTTGCAGCCGTGGAACCGCGGCGTCACCGCCTACTGGCGGCGGCTGATCGCCTCGGTGGCCGAGTCCTACGGCGTCGACGTCGACAAGCCCTGGGCGAAGCTGAAGCAGTCCGAGAAAGAGGTCTTCCTCTACGGCACCGGCGGCGAGCGCCACCACGTCTCCTACACCAACCGCTTCGGGCGGCGGCGCTCCTACCGGGTGCGCTTCGAGGGGATCGTCAACCACCTGCAGCGCCGCTACGAAGAGACCGACTCCGAGTCCAACCGCGAGCGGATCGAGGGCTACATGGCCGAGCAGCCGTGCCCCGCCTGCCACGGCGCCCGCCTGCGCCCCGAGAGCCTCGCGGTCAAGGTGGGCGGCCTCAGCATCGCCGAGTACAGCGACCTCTCCGCCCACGCGGCGGCGGAGTGGATCCGCGGCCTGGAGATGACCGAGACCGAGCGGGCGATCGCGCGGCTGATCGTGCGCGAGATCACCGAGCGCCTCTCCTTCCTCGAGAACGTCGGCATCGGCTACCTCTCGCTGGCGCGCTCGGCCCGCACCCTCTCCGGCGGCGAGGCGCAGCGGATCCGGCTCGCGACCCAGATCGGCTCGCACCTGGTCGGGGTGATGTACGTGCTCGACGAGCCCTCGATCGGCCTCCACCAGCGCGACAACGAGAAGCTGATCGCGACCCTCGACCGCCTGCGCGACCTCGGCAACACCGTGATCGTGGTCGAGCACGACGAGGGGACGATGCTGGCGGCCGACCACCTGGTCGACCTCGGCCCCGGCGCCGGCGAGCACGGCGGCCACGTGATCGCGGCCGGCACGCCGCAGGAGGTGGCGAGGAACCCCGCCTCGCTGACCGGCCAGTACCTCTCCGGCAAGCGCACGATCGAGGTGCCGGTGGAGCGCCGTCAACCGACCGGCACGCTGGTCGTCCGCGGCGCCCGCGAACACAACCTCAAGGACGTCGACGTGATGGTCCCGCTCGGGGTCTTCTGCTGCGTCACCGGTGTCTCCGGCTCGGGCAAGTCGACGCTGGTCAACGAGACCCTGCACCACGCGGTCGCCAACCGCCTGCACCAGGCGAAGCTGCGGCCCGGCGCCCACGACGGCATCGACGGCCTCAGCCAGATCGACAAGATCATCAACATCGACCAGTCGCCGATCGGTCGTACGCCGCGCTCCAACCCGGCCACCTACACCGGCGTCTTCGACCACATCCGGGCGCTCTTCACCCAGACGCAGGAGGCGCGGGCGCGCGGCTACAAGCCCGGTCGCTTCAGCTTCAACGTCAAGGGCGGCCGCTGCGAGGTCTGCAAGGGCGACGGCCAGATCAAGATCGAGATGCACTTCCTGCCCGACGTCTACGTCCCCTGCGAGCAGTGTCACGGCAAACGCTACAACCGCGAGACGCTCGAGGTCCGCTTCAAAGGCAAGAACATCGCCGACGTGCTGGAGATGTCGGTCTCCGACGCGGTCGAGTTCTTCGAGAACGTGCCGAAGATCGCCCGGCGCCTGCGCACCCTCAACGACGTCGGGCTCGGCTACATCCGCCTCGGCCAGCCGGCGACGACGCTCTCCGGCGGCGAGGCGCAGCGGGTGAAGCTCGCCACCGAGCTCTCCAAAGTCGCCACCGGCGATACGCTCTACATCCTCGACGAGCCGACGACCGGCCTCCACTTCGCCGACGTGCAGCGGCTGCTCGACGTGCTCGGCCGCCTCGTCGACGCCGGCAACACCGTGGTCGTGATCGAGCACAACCTCGACGTGATCAAGACCGCCGACTGGCTGGTCGACCTCGGGCCGGAGGGGGGCGAAGGCGGGGGGGAGGTCGTCGCCACCGGCACCCCGGAGGAGGTCGCCGCCGTCGCCGGCTCCTACACCGGCCGCTTCCTCGCCGATCTGGTCGAGCCGGCCAAGCGCAAGCGCTCCACCCGGCGCGAGCCGGTGGCCGCCTAGGCCAAACCTGCACGGCTCCCTACTGCGCCTCGGCCAGGATCTCGATCTGCCCGCTTGGGGGGTGAATGGAATGTCCGCATAGGGGTAATGGACCGGGTGACAAATCCTTTCAGGAGGAGGGAACGTATGTCTCATTCGGCGTTGCGACGACTGGCCGTTATCGGCTGTGCGTTGATCGCGGTAGGTCTGTTGGTAGGCGGTTGCGGCGGCGGTGGAGGAGGCGGTCCGAAGATCGCCCTGCTCCTGCCCGAAAACGAAACGCCGCGCTACGAATCCGACGATCGTCCCGACTTCGAAAAAGCGGTCGAAGAACAGTGCGAAGAATGCGAAGTCCTCTACAACAACGCCGGCGGCGACGCCTCCAAGCAGCAGAGCCAGGCGGAAGCGGCGCTGACCCAGGGGGCCGCCGTCCTCGTCGTCGACCCGATGGACTCGAAATCGGCGGCGGCGATCGCCGAAAAGGCGAAGGCCCAGAACGTGCCGGTGGTCAGCTACGACCGCCTGATCGAAAACGCCGAAATCAACGGCTACGTCTCCTTCGACAACGAAAAAGTCGGCGAACTGCAGGCGGAAACGCTGGCGAAAAAACTGAAAGAAGACGGCAACGCGAGCGGCCCGATCATCATGATCAACGGCGACCCGGCTGACCCCAACGCCGCCCTCTTCAAAGCGGGGGCGCACAAAGGGCTCGCCTCGGCCGGCGTCCAGATCGCCAAGGAATACGACACCCCGGGTTGGAGCGCCGAAAACGCCCAGCGCGAGGCGCAGCAGGCGATCACCGCGCTCGGCAACAACGGCTTCGCCGGCATCTACGCCGCCAACGACGACACCGGTGGCGGCGCGATCGCGGCGATGAAGGGCGCGGGGATCAACCCGGCGGAAAAGCCGGTCACCGGTCAGGACGCAACCGTCGCCGGCCTGCAGCGGATCCTCGCCGGCCAGCAATACATGACGGTCTACAAGGAAATCGAACCGGAGGCGACGATCGCCGCTGAAATCGCGATCGCCCTCGCCGAAGGCGAAGAACCACCGAAAGGAAAACTCACCGAGAGCGTCAACAACGGCAAGACCGGGGTTCCCTCGGCGCTGCTCGAACCGCAGGCCGTGACGAAAGAGAACGTCAAGAGCACGGTGGTCGCCGACGGGTTCGTGAGCACGAAGGAACTATGCACCAGCGCCTACAAGACCGCCTGCGAAGAAGCCGGAATCGCCGGGTGATCTGAGGTGGCGTCTGACGCCCCGCTCCTCGAGCTGGAGAAAGTCAGCAAGCGATTCGGCCCGGTCCAGGCTCTGGACCGGGTCGACTTCGCCGTCCACGCCGGCGAGGTCGTCGGCCTCGTCGGCGACAACGGCGCCGGCAAGTCGACGATGATCAAGACGATCGCCGGCATCCACTCGGCCGACGAAGGCAAGATCCGCTGGGAGGGCAGCGAAGTCAGCATCAGCCGCCCCCAGGACGCGGTCGAACTGGGGATCGCCACCGTCTACCAGGACCTCGCCCTCTGCGACAACCTCGACGTGGTCGCCAGCCTCTTCCTCGGCCGCGAGGAGGTGGCGCCGGGCCCGGGTCAGGTGACCCGGCAGCTGGACGAGGCGACGATGGAGCAGGAGACCGCGGAGCTGCTCTCGAACCTGGCGGTGACGATCCCGAGCCTGCGCAGCGAGGTGGGCACCCTCTCCGGCGGGCAGCGGCAGCAGGTCGCGGTCGCGCGCTCGCTGCTGGGGGAGCCGAAAGTGGTGCTGCTGGACGAGCCGACCGCGGCCCTCGGCGTCGCCCAGACGGCGCAGGTGCTGAACCTGATCCGGCGCCTGCGCGAGCACGACCTCGGCGTCGTCGTGATCAGCCATAACCTCGCCGACGTCTTCGAGGTCGCCGACCGGATCTTCGTCCTGCGGCTGGGGCGGGCCGGCGGCGAGTTCAGGACCCAGCAGACGACCGAGGAGCGCGTCGTCGCGGCGATCACCGGCGCCGGCTCGGAAGCGAAGGACGGGGAGAAGAAAGATGAGTGATTCGCGGCGGGAGGCGATCCGCCGGATCGTTCAGGGGGACCTCGCCTCGTTGCGGGTGGTGATCGGCCTGGCGGTGATCTGGGCGATCTTCCAGTTCGAGAACGAACGTTTCCTCTCGGCCGAGAACCTGACCAACTTGATGCTGCAGATAACGGCCGTGGGCCTGATCTCGGTAGGGATCGTCTACGTGTTGCTGCTGGGGGAGATCGACCTCTCGGTCGGCGCCGTCAGCGGTCTCACCGCTGCAGTGATGGCGGTGCTGAACGTCAAGCACGGCTGGAGCCCCTATCTGGCGATCGCCGCCGCGATCGCGGTCGGCCTCGCGATCGGCCTGCTGCAGGGATTCCTCTTCAGCCGCTTCGGGGTCCCGTCCTTCGTCGTCACCCTCGCCGGCTTGTTGGCTTGGCAGGGGGCGCTGTTGCAGGTGCTGGGATCGACCGGGTCGATCAACCTCACCGACCCCAAGATCACGGGCCTCGCCAACACCTTCTATTCGGCTGCGGTCGGCTGGATCTTCGCGGCCCTCGCGATCGCCGCCTACGGGGCGGTGCTGGCGATCGGCTACAGGCGGCGCCTCTCCGCGGACCTCGACACCCAGGGCCCCACCTCGCTGATCGTGCGGTTCGTCCTCGTCGCCCTGGCGGTGATCGTCGCCATCTCGGTTCTCAACTCCGACCGCGGCCTGCCGCTGGCGGTGCTGATCCTGCTCGGCTTCGTGGTCGGGATGGAGTACGTCGTGAAGATGACCACCTTCGGCCGCCACGTCTTCGCCGTCGGCGGCAACGCCGAGGCAGCGCGGCGGGCCGGCATCGGCGTCAACGGCATCCGCATCGCGGTCTTCGGGATCGCCGGCACGATGGCGGCGGTCGGCGGCATCATGGCCGCCTCGCGGCTGCTCGCCGTCAACCAGAATTCGGGCGGCAACGAACTGCTGCTGCTGGCGATCGCCGGCCCGGTGATCGCCGGGACCAGCCTCTTCGGCGGCCGCGGTTCGGTCTGGACGGCGCTGCTGGGAGCGCTGGTGATCGGCTCGATCTCCAACGGAATGGACCTTCTCGCCCTCTCATCGGCGGTCAAGTTCATGGTCACCGGCGGCGTCCTCCTGCTCGCGGTGCTGGTCGACGCCGTCGCCCGTCAGCAGCGCCAGGCCTCTGGCCGAATCTAGCCGGCGATTGAGCGCGAGACGAGAAGTGCGGCGCCCATCGCGCCGCCCAAATCGCCGAGGGTTACGACGCGGACGGCGGGTGGGCGCTCGTCGACGAAGAGGTGCCTGCCCATCTCCTCGGTCAGCGGGCCCATCAGGCGCTCGCCGAAGCGGACGCCGAGGCCGCCGCCGATGATCACCGCTTCGGGGTCGAGCAGGTTGACGGCGGAGGCGATGCCGGTCCCCAGTGCCTCGATCGCCCGCGCGATCAGCTGTTCGGTCAGCTTGTCGCCGTGGTCGAGGGCGCGCTCCCAGATGCCGCTGGTCAGCCGCGGTTTGCCGTGCTTCTCCATCAGCTTGAAGAGGTCGGTCTTGTGCCCCTCTTTGTGCTGGCGGCGAGCCTCGGTTTCCATCGCCGAACGGCCGGCGTAGGCCTCGAGGCAGCCGCGCCGCCCGCAGGGACACTTGGCGCCCCCGCGCTTGACCACCATGTGGCCGATCTCGCCGGCGGCGCCGCGGCCCAGCCACGGCTTGCCGTCGAGGACGAGGCCGCCGCCGACGCCGGTGCCCCAGAAGACCCCGATCAGGCTCTGGAACTCCTGGCCCGCACCGAGATGGAACTCGGCTTCGGTCGCCACCTGGACATCGTTGCCGATCCGCACCTCCGTCCCGAGCATCTCCTTCAGGGCTTCGGCCAGGGGGAAGCTGCCCTCCCAGCCCGGCAGGTTGCGGGCGCCCGAGACGACCCCGGTCTTCTCGTCCGCGTCGCCGGGCGAGCCGACTCCGACGCCGGCAAGCTCGCTGCTATCGACCCCGGCTTCCTTCGCCGCCTCGCGCAGCCCGGTGGCCATCGCCGCGGCCACGTCCTTGGGGCCGCCGCTGGTCGGCGTCGCCTGCCGCGCCTGCCCGACCACGTCCCCTCGCGCGTCGACAACCACCGTCTGGATCTTCGTCCCGCCGAGATCGATCCCACCGCGCAGGTCCGCCACGCCTGCGAGTCTACGACCGATGAGCGGCTGGAGGCTGTGGTGGGCGAAGCGGCGCTGGTATGAGCGCAACCGTCGGCTGCGGCGGCGGTGGCGGATCAACCGGCACGCGGCACGCGGCGGCTTCTTCATCCGTCACCCGGTCGAGGGGGAGGTGCTGGAGGCGCTGGACGAGGGGCGGCTGACGATCGGTGAGGGGGCTCTGCTGGAGCCGGGCTGCTGGTTGACGCTGGCGCCGGGAGCGCGGATCGAGATCGGCGCCGGCTGCTTCCTCAACCGCAACGTGATGATCGCGGCCTACGAGAGCGTGACGATCGGCGACCACACGATGCTCGCCAACGGCTGCTTTGTCGGCGACGCCGAGCACCGCTACGACGACCCGACCCGGCCGATCACCTGGCAGGGCTTCAGTTCGAAAGGGCCGGTGAGGATCGGCGAGAACTGCTGGTTCGGGGTCAACTGCGCGGTGACCAGCGGCGTCAGCGTCGGCGACCGCTGCGTGATCGGCGCCAACTCGGTCGTCAATCGCGACGTCGAGGCGGGCACGATCGCCGCCGGAGTCCCTGCCAGGCCGATCCGAAAGATCGAGTTCGTCACGCCTGAGGACTAGCTACTTGCGAACTTTTCTGTTTCTTTTGTCACAGAACCGCCACGGAGTGCGCCTATAATTTCCACACGGATGGCCGTGACCCCGAAGGGCATGGACCAATGGATGCGAATCTCTCGAATCTTCTAGTGGATACCTCTCGTCCGGCTGCGGCCGCGCTTGCGCTGCGCACGAAGGCCGATCTTCGTGCCGGCCTGAACGACGCCCGCCGCGAGGGCCGGACGATCGGCCTGGTGCCGACGATGGGCTACCTGCACGAGGGCCATCTCTCGCTGATCCGCGCGGCTCGCGCCGAGTGCGACCTGGTGGTGATGAGCCTCTTCGTCAACCCGACCCAGTTCGGCCCGAATGAGGACCTCGACCGCTACCCGCGCGACGAGGAGCGCGACCTCCGCCTCGCCGCCGGGGCCGGCGCCGACCTCGTCTTCGCGCCCGTCGTCGAGGAGGTCTACCCGGACGGCTTCGCTTCCCGGGTGGAGGTCACGGGTCTCACCGAAGTCCTCGACGGCGACCCCTCCCGCCGCGGTCCCGAGCACTTCCGCGGCGTCACCACCGTCGTCGCCAAGCTCTTCAACATCGTCGGGCCCGACGTCGCCTACTTCGGCCAGAAGGACGCCCAGCAGGCGGCGGTGATCCGCCGCATGGTCCGCGACCTCGACTTCCCGGTGCGGATCGAGGTGCTGCCGACCGTGCGCGAGGCCGACGGCCTGGCGATGAGCTCCCGCAATGCCTACCTGGAGCCGGCCGACCGCGAGCGGGCGACGGCGCTCTCCCGCGCCCTTGCCGCCGCCGAGCGCGGCGCCCAGGCCGGCTCGCTCGGTATGGGCCTGGAGGCCGCCCACCGCGAGCTCGACGGCGCCGGGATCGAGCCCGAGTACCTCGAGGCCCGGGACGCGGAGACGCTCGCACCCGTCAAACAGCTTTCCGACCGGCCGGTGCTGGTTGCCGTCGCCGCGCGCGTCGGCGCCGCGCGCCTGATCGACAACGTCTTGATCCAGCCCGACAACGTCTCGGACCAGCCGAACACCTAGCCCGCGAAAGGGGAGACCGTGCAAAGACAGATGCTGAAGTCGAAGATCCACCGGGCGACGGTGACCGACTGCGACGTCGACTACATCGGCAGCATCACGATCGACACCGAGCTGATGGCCGGCGCCGATCTGATCACCAACGAGCAGGTCCACGTCTGGGACGTCGACAACGGCGCCCGCTTCGTCACCTACGTGATCGACGGCGAGCCCGGCTCGGGGACGATGCAGGTGAACGGCGCCGCCGCCCACCTGGTCGAGCCCGGCCACAAGATCATCGTCGCCTCCTTCGGCGCCTACGACGAGGCCGACCTCGAGCGCTACTCGCCGGTCGTCGTCCACGTCGACGACGACAACCGCGCGATCGCCGTCGACAGCCATCCCGAGGTGCTGCTCTCATGAGCTCCGGCGCCCGCTCCCACGCCGCGCCGCCGCAGTCGGACCGCAAACCGGTCAGCCTGCCGCGCCTGATGGAGATGAAGGCCGACGGCGAACCGATCGTGATGGTGACCGCCTACGACTACCCCTCGGCGACCGTGGCCGAGGCGGCCGGCGTCGACGTCGTCCTCGTCGGCGACTCCGCCGCCAACGTCGTCCTCGGCTATCCGGACACGAAGCTGGTCTCGATGGAGGAGATGCTCGTCCTGGGCAAGGCCGTCCGCCGCGGCCTGAAGACGCCGCTGATGGTCGGCGACATGCCGATGGGCAGCTACGAGGCGAGCAACGAGGAAGCCGTCAAGAGCGCCCAGCGCCTGGTCAAGGAGACCGGCTGCGGGGCGGTGAAGCTGGAGGCCGGCGGCGTCATCGTCGAGCGCGCCCGCGCGATCGTCCAGTCCGGCATCCCGGTGATGGGCCACGTCGGGCTCACCCCGCAGACCGCGACCGCCCTCGGCGGCTACAAAGCCCAGGGCAAGAGCGCCAAGAGCGCGATCAAACTGCTGGAGGACACGCTGGCGCTGCAGTCGGTCGGCTGCTTCGCGATCGTGATCGAGGCCGTCCCCTCGGCGATCACCGACGAAATCGCCAAACGCCTCGAGGTGCCGACGATCGGCATCGGCGCCGGCCCGGGCACTTCGGGCCAGGTGCTCGTCTTCCATGACCTGCTGGGGATCACGACCGGCCACATGGCGAAGTTCGTCAAGCGCTACGCCGACATCCACGAGACGATGGTCGAGGCGGTCAAGAGCTATGGCGCCGAGGTGCGCAGCCGCCACTTCCCCGAGCCCGACCACGTGTACAGCGTCGAGCCCGCCGAGCTGGACGAGTTCCGCCGCTATCTCAGCGAAGAGAGCCTCGCCAGCGCCAAGGGCTGGGAGTGGGAGCCGCTGCCCTAGCCGCCGGAGACCGGGATGAACGACGGAGGCAGTTCCGCGAGACCGGGGCAGTCTTTTGCTTCGGAGGAGGAGAAGATGCGGCAGAGGTCGGCGCTGAAGCCGGTGCCGGTAAGCGGTACGGCGCCGGCGCCCGGCAGGTGGACGCTGAGGTCGCCCCTCCAGCTCGCCGGGGCTTCCGGCGCGACTGAGTAGGAGGCGCTGCCGGCAAACGGCTTCGGCGGTTCGGCCACGGCGGTTTCCGGCTGCTTGCCCCGCCGACTGAGACGGAGGACTTTCGTCGGAGTGACTTCGAAGGCGGTCCTGTCGATCGTGACCCGCCCCAGCGTTTCGGAGACCTCAGCTGAGAGGAAGGTCAGGGTGGGATGGGATTTTCCTGGGGCGCTCTTGAATCGCAGCGCTTCAAAAGAGACCGTGCGGCCTTCCCCTTTGAGCTTGGCTGAGAGTAGATCCATCTCTCCGTTTCGATGCCGCTTGTCTTTGATGCTGCGCGAGAGGCTCTCGGCGGGGCGTTTGTGCGTGTGCTTGCAGGCGTGGTCGATGCGGATGAGGGAGACGTTGCCTCGGTGGGTATGCACACCGGGGCCTTCTGGCTCCCCGACGAAGTCGACATCGCCGCGAAAGTGGCCACCGTAGAAGCCGATGCGTTCGCCACATCGCTTCTTGCCGATGAGCGGCACCACCAGTTCCGGCTTCAGCCGGAGGCGGAGGTGCACCTGGCCGAGGACGCCGAAGTCGGCGTCGACCCGGCGAGTGCTGGCGCGTCCGAGCACGGTGTAGTGCACCGCCACCGCCCCTCTGCTCGCCGTCAGCTCGACATGGCGGTGGTCTTCCGCTTCGATGTCCATCGAGTACCCGTTGCTGTCCGGGAGGTGGACATGGAGCTGGAAGAGGTTCGGTCTTTTGTGGCTGTCAGCCTTGGCGGCGGCGAGCGCGGGCAGGCCAAGTACCAGTGACGCAATCACCGCGCAGACCAGGCGCATCAGACTCCCCCTTCCCTTCATCGGGCGCAGGCTATTCGACGAGGCCGGCGGCATCGGGTCGGGTATACGTCTCTTGTGACTTACGGAGGAGGTCGAGGAAGACGGGCCGAGGCGCTGCAGCCGCTCTCGCGGGACCATCTGAAGGCGCTGCTGGCGGCGAAGGCGCTGCGCGAGGCCACGGACGCCGGCGCGGCGCGGGTCGCCTTCCTCGACTTCTGGCGCGATCACGGCGCTCACCACTTCCGGGTCGAGGAGGAGGTGCTGCTGCCGCAGTGGGCGCTGTACGCGGAGGTGGATCGGGCCGGGGTCGATCGCATGCTCGAGGAGCACCTCCGGATCCGCCGCGAAGCGCTGCGCCTGGAGGCGGGGCAGGGGACGCTGGAGGAGTTGCACACGCTCGGCGACCTCCTCCACGACCACGTCCGTTTCGAGGAGCGCCAGCTCTTCCCGGCGATCGAAGATTCCCTAAATGCGGAGCAATTGGCGAAGCTCGTCCCTGCCGTGGAGGAGGCGGAGTTGCGCTGACCTTCAAAATGGCAGCGATGCCGATCTACGAGTTCGAGTGCGAGGAGTGCGCGGCGCGCTTCGAGGAGCTGGTCGCCGCCGAGGGGTCGGTCGCCTGTCCGCGGTGCGGCGCGGAGCGGACGCGGCGGCTGCTCTCGCAGGTCTCACCGCCGGGGCGACAACCGCGGGGGGCGGGGGTGCGCTCGGACGAATCGCGGCGGCGCGAGCGGGAATCGGCGCGGCAGGACCGCCTCGCCGAGTCGCGCAAGCGCAAGGGGGCGGGGAAGTCGTGAGCGCGAGCGCGGAGGAGCGGCGGGAGCAGCTGGTCGCGCTCTACAAGGAAGTCCAGGGCTGCACCAAATGCCCTCTGTACGAGACCCGCACCAAAGCGGTCTTCGGGTCGGGCAATGCCGATGCCGACCTGATGTTCGTCGGCGAGGCGCCGGGGGCCGAAGAGGATCGGCAGGGGCTGCCGTTCGTCGGCCGCGCCGGGCAGCTGCTGAACCAGATGCTGGGGGAAATCGGACTTGTCCGCGACGACGTCTTCATCGCCAACGTGCTCAAGTCCCGGCCGCCCGGCAACCGCGACCCGCTGCCGCTGGAGATCCAAGCCTGCGAGCCCTACCTCTGGCAGCAGGTGCGGTTGATCGAGCCGCGCGTCGTCTGCACGCTCGGCAACTTCGCGACCAAGCTGCTCACCGGCAGCCCGACCGGGATCACCAGGGTCCGCGGCACCCCGCAGGTGCGCCAGCTCGGTGGCCGCACCGTCTACCTGCTGCCGCTCTTCCACCCGGCCGCCGCCCTGCGCACGCCCTCGGTCAAACAGACGCTGCAGGAGGACTTCGCGACGATTCCCGCGCTGCTGGAGCGGCCGCTGCCGGACCCCGTCCCCAGCGCCGAGGAATTGGCCGAGGCCGAGGAAGAGGGCGGCTCGACTCCGCTGCCCCCCAGCGATCAGCTCGGCTTCTTCGGCTGATCAGCATCGGCATGGAAGTCGTGGAGACGCATTCTGCTGCCGAGACCGAGGCCCTGGGGGCGCGAATCGCCGAGCGGCTGCAGCCCGGCGACGTCGTCATCCTCTCCGGCGATCTCGGCACCGGGAAGACGACCCTGGTCCGCGGCGCCTGCCGCGCCCTCGGCTTCACCGGCCCCGTCACCTCGCCGACCTTCACGATCGGGCAGCGCTACGAGGGCGGCCGCCTACCCGTTTCCCATCTCGACCTCTACCGCCTGCAGACGCTGGAGGACGAGGACCCGGCCCTGCTCGACGACTACCTCGGCCCCGGCAGCGTCGCCTTCGTCGAGTGGCCCGCCGCCGGCTCCGGCCGGCTCGGCCGGCCAGCCCTCGAGGTGCGGCTCTCGCACCAGGGCGAGGAGTGGCGACGGATAGAAGTCAACTGGTAGGGGTAGCTGCAAGCGCAGCGAAACACGTTCGAGCGTGTTGAGGCAAAGGTGGCGCCCAGTAGCATCGGCGCTCGAAATCTTCGATTGAGAAAGGCAATGGACGGGATGAAGGGACTGAAAGCGCTTGCGGCTGTTTTCCTGGTGAGCGGACTGCTGGCGACCGCGGCGCCCGCGACGGCCGGCGCGGTGGCCTACAAGCACTACGTCGCCTGCGGGGTCTCCCGCAAGGCGAAGCCCGCCCACAAGTGCCCGAAGAAGGCCAAGAAGGGCGCCTTCTTCAAAAGCCTCAACGGCGACGTCGTCTACACCGTTTGCGTCAAGTTCCCGAGCGGGAAGAACCTCTGCGCCCATGCCCAGGAAGCCGAACAGGGGACCCTTTACGTGAACAAGATCACCTCGACGATCCCCGGCAGGCACGTCGTCAGCTGGTTCGTCAAAGGCAAGAAAGTCGGGTCCTGGGCCTTCACGGTCACGGGGTAGCGACGCCCTGAACGTCGTCGGGCTCGATACCGCGACGGTCGATACCGTCGCCTGCGCCTGGCGCGACGGCGAGGTGCTGCACGAGTCGCAGCTGGGGTTGTCCCCGCAGGGGCGGCCCCTGCATGCGACCCGCCTGCTGGAGGAGGTCGAGCGGGCCGCTACGGCGGCGGGCGGCTGGAAGGCGGTCGACCTGCTGGCGGTCGGCCTCGGCCCCGGCACCTTCACCGGCCTGCGAGTGGGGATCGCGACCGCCCGCGGCCTCGGCGTCAGCCTCGGCCTGCCGGCGCGGGGCATCTGCACGCTCGACGCGCTGGCGGCGGGGATCGGCGAGGCCGGCGCTACCGGTGGGCGGCTGGCGGTGCTCGACGGTTGGCGCGGCGAGGTCTTCGCGGCGCTTTACGACCCCACCGGCGAACGGATCTGGGAGCCGGCCGTGTTCCGGCCCGAGGAGCTGGCCGAGCAAGTCGCCGCGCTCGCAGGGCCCCCGTCGGTCGCCGGTTCGGGGGCGGTACGATTTCGGCAAGAGCTGGCCAAAGGCGGCGTCCAGATACCGGACGATTCCGACCCTGTCCACCGGGTTGCCGCGCGGCACGTGTGCGCGCTGGCGGCGGCTTCGGCGGGCGGAGAGGACCGCGAGGAGCTCGCCCCGATCTACCTCAGACCCCCGGACGCGGAGCGATGGCGTGAGCGAGACGCTTTCCAAAGAGCCGAGTGACGTGACCCAGGAGGTCGGCGTCCGCAGGCTCGCCTACAGCGACCTGCCGGCGGTGATCTCGATCGAGCGACGCTCGTTCCCGACCCCCTGGTCGCTGGCGATGTTCGTGCTCGAGCTCTCAAAGCCCTCGGGAATCTGCCTTGCCGCGACCGGCGGCGACGAGCTGCTCGGCTACGTGATCTGCTCCCGCTACGACCAGGTCTGGCACCTGATGAACATCGCCGTCGCCCCCGAGCACCGCGGCGGCGGCGTCGCCGGGCAGCTGATGCGCCGCCTGATCGAGGAAGCGGGGGGGAAGCTGCCCTTCACGCTTGAGGTTCGCGTCTCCAACCAACGCGCGATCGCCATGTACGAGCGGTTCGGCTTCCGCTCCGCCGGCGTCCGTCCTCGCTACTACCACGACAACGGCGAGGACGCGCTGATCATGTGGCTTGATTGAGACTGGGGCTGACTGATGCTGCTGGCGATCGAGACTTCATGCGATGACACCTGCGCCGCCGTCCTGGACGGCGGCCGGATCCGCAGCAACGTGATCTCCTCGCAGGCCGCCGCCCACGCCGGCTTCGGCGGGGTGGTGCCGGAGGTGGCGGCGCGCCACCACCTGGAGCTGGTCGAGCCCGTGGTCGAGGCGGCGCTGGGGGAGGCGGGAGTGACGCTGGATGAGATCGAGGCGGTTGCCGCCACCGCCGGCCCGGGCCTGATCGGGGCGCTGCTGGTCGGGATCAGCACCGCCAAGGCGATCGCCGCGGCGCGGCGGCTGCCGCTGATCCCGGTCGACCACATCCAGGGCCACGTCGCCGCCAACTTCCTCGAGCCCGAGCCGCTGGACCCGCCCTTCCTCTGCCTGATCGCCAGCGGCGGCCACACGATGCTCGCCGCCGTCCGCGATCACCAGGGCCACGAGGTGCTCGGCCAGACGCTCGACGACGCCGCCGGCGAGGCCTTCGACAAGTCGGCGCGGCTGCTCGGCCTCGGCTATCCCGGCGGCCCGGCGGTTCAGCGTGAGGCCGAGGAGGGAGACCCACAGGCCTTCGAGATGCCGGTGGCGATGGCGCGCAACCCCGGGCTCGACTTCAGCTTCAGCGGCCTCAAGACCGCGGTCCTCTACCGCTGCCGGGAACTGGGCCCCGAGGGCGTGGCGGAGCACCGCGCCGACCTCGCCGCCTCCTTCCAGGCCGCGGTCGTCGAGCAGCTGGTGGCGAAGCTGAAGCGGGCGCTGAAGCAGGGCGACTGGGAGGCGGTCGCGCTCGGCGGCGGCGTCGCCGCCAACGGGCCGCTGCGGGAGGCGGTGGCGGCTCTCTGCGAGGAACGGGGGGTGCGGCTGAAGCTGGTCCCGATCAGCCTCTGCACCGACAATGCGGCGATGATCGGCTCCGCCGCCCGCTACGCACCGCGCATCGAGTACCCCGACTATCTCGGCTACGACGCCTTCGCCACCGGCGACCGTCCTGCCATCGCCCACTGATCTGGTCGTATGGCCGACGTCGTCGTCTACTCCCGTCCCGGCTGTCATCTCTGCGAGGAAGCGCTCGAGCAGATCATCGCCCTGCACGAGCAGGGGTACCGCTTCGACCTGCACGAGGTCGACATCGAGAGCAACGATCAGTTGCTGCGGCGCCACCTGGAGCGGATCCCGGTGGTGGAGGTGGACGGGATGGAGGTCTCGGAACTGATCCTCGACCGCGCCGCCGTGAAGGCCAGGCTCGATACTGTGGGGGCATGGTCGAGCTGATCGATGATTTGGACGCCGCCGGGGCGTTTCCGGTTGAAGGCGAGCGCCTCTCGCTGGGCGTCGCCGCCCGCCTCTCGCGCTACCTGCAGGTGCTGACCCAGGCGCGCAAGATGGGGCGGGAGACGATCTCCTCGCAGGAGCTCTCCGAGTACACCCACATCAACCCCACCCAGATCCGCCGCGACCTCTCCGGCTTCGGCAAGTTCGGCAAGCGCGGGGTCGGCTACAACGTCGACTCGCTGGTCTCGGAGATCCGCAAGATCCTCCGCACCTCCGGCCAGCACAACATCGCCCTCTTCGGCGCCGGCAACCTCGGCCAGGCGATCGCCAAATCGCCGATCTTCGCCGACCACGGCTTCCAGGTCGTCGCCGTCTTCGACACCGACCCGACCGTCGTCGGCAAGCCGATCGGCGAGCTTGCGGTGCGCGACATCGGCGACCTGCCGGACGTGGTGGCCGAGGAGGAGATCGTCGTCGGCGTGCTGGCGGTGCCGGCCGAAGCCGCCCAGGATGTGGCCGACCGCCTCGTCAAGGCCGGGGTGAAGATCATCTTCAACTACTCCGAGCAACTGCTGCAGGTGCCACCGGAGGTGACGGTCCACACTTCCAGCCCCGCCGTCGACCTGCTCTACGCGCTCTACTTCTACCTCGCCTAAGCGGCGCTGCTGATCCTTTGTCCCTCGATCTCGACCTCGCCCGCGAGACGTTCGAGTCCTCCCGGGACTTCACGATCGGCCTGGAGGAGGAGTTCGCGATCCTCGACCCGCGGACGCTGGAGTTGGAGCACCGCTTCGAGGACGTCTACGCGGCCTGCCGGCGCGACGAGGTGCTGGCGGAGTCGGCGGCTGGGGAGCTGATCGCCGCGGAGATCGAGATCCGCTCGGGGCGCGCGGAGACCTTCGCCGAGGCGATCGAGCGTCAGCGCGAGCGGCGGGCGCGGCTGTTCGAGCTGGTCGGGGGAATGGGGCTGACGCTGGGGGCGATGGGCACCCATCCCTGGGCCAACTACCTGGAGCAGCGGATCATCGACACCCCGCACTACAACCGGCTCCGTCAGGAACTCGGCTACGTGGCGCAGCGCAACAACACCTGGAGCCTGCACCTGCACATGGGGGTCAGGGGAGCCGACCGGGCGATCGCCGTCTGCGACCGGCTGCGCGAGCTGCTGCCGCTGCTGCTGGCGGTCTCCGCCAACTCGCCCTTCCTCGACCGCCGCGACACCGGCCTGCACAGCGTCCGCACCGAGATCTTCACCCGCACCTTCCCGCGTTGCGGGGTGCCGTCGCCGTTCCGCGATTGGGACAGCTACGCCAGCTTCATCGAGACCCTGCAGCGGGCGGGCTCGGTGATCGAGTCGACGCAGCTGTGGTGGAGCGTGCGGCCGCATCACAGCTTCGGCACCGTCGAGGTGCGGATCTGCGACGCGCAGACGCGGGGGGAGGAGTCCTTCGCGCTGGCGGAACTGATCGCCGCCTGCATCGCCCAGACGGCGCTGGACTACGACGAGGGCGGCTACGACAGGCAGGGGACGCCGCTCGCCGACCGTGAGATCGAGGAGAACCTCTGGCGGGCGATCCGCCACGGCGCCGGCGGGCGGATGATCGACTTCCGCCAGGGTGGGGTGGAGGTGGAGACGCGGGCGCTGCTGGAGCAGGTGCTGAGCTGGACCGAGCCGGCGCGGGCGCAGCTTGGCCTCGACCCACGGCTGCCGGACCGCAACGGGGCGCAGCGGGCGCGCGAGGCGCTTGACTCGGGGGTCGCGATCGAGGACGTCTACCGCGACGCGGTGGCGGAGACGCGGCGGACCTACGCCGGCGCCGAGCACGCTCGGCAGTCTGCGTAACCGAGTGCCAAGAATCGGGTAATCCAGGCTTCAGAACGGCCTTGGAGCGGTGTCGCCGCCTTCGTCTATAGACTCCCGCGCCGCTAAAACCACCGGAGGAATAAGAACTTGACCGACTTTCTGACCGAATACGGCGTGGTCGTCGCGCTCGTCTGCTCGGGCGCCGCCGTCATCTACGGACTTATCGTCACCCAACGCCTGCTCGCGAAGCCCGCGGGCAACGACCGCATGCGCGAAATCTCGGGCGCGGTCCAGGAAGGCGCGCAGGCCTATCTCAGTCGCCAGTACACGATCATCGCCGCCCTGGCGCTGCCGATCGCCGTCCTGTTGCTGGCCCTGCAGAACTACAAGACCGCGATCGGCTTCCTGATCGGCGCCACCCTCTCCGGGGCGACCGGCTTCATCGGGATGAACCTCTCGGTGCGGGCCAACTCGCGCGTGGCCGAGGCGGCCCGCGGCGGTGTGCCGCCGGCGCTCGACGTCGCCTTCAAAGGCGGTTCGGTCACCGGCCTGCTGGTGGTCGGCCTGGCGCTGCTCGGCGTCGCCGGCTACTACGGCATCCTCGTGCTCACCGGGAGCAGCGACAAGGAGGCCGTTGATGCGCTGATCGGTCTCGGCTTCGGTGGTTCGCTGATCTCCGTCTTCGCCCGTCTCGGCGGCGGCATCTTCACCAAGGCCGCCGACGTCGGCGCCGACCTGGTCGGCAAGGTCGAGGCCGGGATTCCCGAGGACGATCCTCGCAACCCGGCCGTGATCGCCGACAACGTCGGCGACAACGTCGGCGACTGCGCCGGCATGGCCGCCGACCTGTTCGAGACCTACGCGGTCACCTCGGTTGCGGTGATGCTGCTCGGCGTCCTCACCTTCACCGGCTCCGGCGGCGATTTCCTGCGCAACGTCGCCATCTACCCGCTGGTGCTGGGCGGGGTGGCGATCATCGCCTCGATCATCGGCGCGCTCTGCGTGCGGACCAGGACCGACAAAGTCGAGGGCGCGCTCTACATCGGCCTGATCGTCTCCGGCGTCCTCTCGATCGCCGCCTTCTACCCGATCACCAACTGGCTGATGTCCGACCCGGTCAAGTATGGGCTCGAAGTGGGCGCCAAGAGCATCACCGTCGGTGACCTCTGGCTCTGCGCCGTGATCGGCGTCGCCGTCACCGGCCTGCTGTTCGTGATCACCGACTACTACACCTCGACCCGGTTCCGGCCGGTGCGGACCGTCTCGGAAGCCTCCCAGACGGGGCATGCGACGAACATCATCCAGGGCCTTGCCCAGGGCTTCCAGTCGACCGCCGCGCCGGCGCTGGTGATCGCACTGGCGATCCTCGGCGCCAACGAGCTCGCCGGCATCTACGGCATCGGCATCGCCGTGATGGCGCAGCTCTCGCTCTGCGGTCTGATCGTCGCCCTCGACGCCTTCGGGCCGATCACCGACAACGCCGGCGGCATCGCCGAGATGGCGGATCTGCCGGAGGAGGTCCGCAACGTCACCGACCCGCTCGACGCGGTCGGCAACACGACCAAGGCCGTGACCAAGGGTTACGCGATCGGCTCCGCCGCGCTCGCCGCGCTGGTGCTGTTCGCCGCCTTCCGCAGCGAATTGGCCGACGAAGCCCCGGCGGGCTTCGACCTCAACAGCCTCTTCCACCTGACCAGCCCGGACGTGCTGATCGGGCTGATCATCGGCGGCATGATGGTCTACCTGTTCGCCGCCTTCGCGATCGAGGCCGTCGGCCGCGCCGGCGGGCAGGTCGTCGAGGAGGTGCGGAAACAGTTCCGCGAGCACCCCGGGATCATGGAGGGGACCGAGAAACCCGAGTACGGGCGGACGGTCGCCATCGTCACCGCGGCCGCGCAGAAGGAGATGATCCTGCCGGCCCTGATCCCGATCGTCGTGCCGGTGATCGTCGGCCTGCTCAGCGTCGACGCGCTCGGCGGTCTCCTGATCGGCGTCATCGTCGTCGGCCTCTTCGCCGCGATTTCGATGACCGCCGGCGGCGGCGCCTGGGACAACGCGAAGAAGCTGATCGAGGACGGCGCCTACGGCGGCAAGGGCTCCGAGGCCCACGCCGCCTCGGTGACCGGCGACACCGTCGGCGATCCCTACAAGGACACCGCCGGCCCGGCGATCAACCCGATGATCAAGGTGGCAAACATCGTCGCCATCCTGATCATCCCCATCGTCCACTTCTAGGCGCTGGAGCGTCTGAGATTTGAGAGCGGGAGGGCGTTTGCCCTTCCGCTTTTTTCTTTTTCTATCTCCCAATCCCCAGCAATACCCGTAGATCCGCAGAGACCGCCTCGGGTTCGTCATCGAGTTGAGCCCAGGTGAGACGCGTGACGGAGTAGCCGGCAACTCTTAAGGCTCTGTCGCGAGCGCGGTCTTCACGGAAGGCGGTGCGAGTGCGGTGTCCCTTCCAGCCGTCGAGCTCGACGATCTGGTTCGTGCCCGGCCAGTGACAGTCGACCTGGTAGCGCTTGGGGCCTGAGACGATCCAATCGTTGAAGCGGGGTAGGGGCAGGTGGTAGCGGCGCAGAAAGGGCGCGAAGCACTCCTCCAGCGGGCTGCGCTTGCGACCCGACGGCTCCTCCTTGAGGCGGTCGAGCGCAAGGCGCACCTTCCTCACGCCGCGGCGGCCTGGATAGCGCTTGGTTAGGTCCCAGAGCGAGAGCCGGTCCCAGAGTTCTCGGAATTCCAACTCGCGCAGGAGGTTCTCGACCACGTCCTCTGACTCAGTGGCGGCCAGGTCGAGGATGGTGCGGGGCACGCTCGTCACCGGAATCCCCTCCTCGACCGTCCGCTCGTCATCAGGTACCTCTGAGACATGGCGGCGAATGAGGTCGGAGGAGCGGCTTCGGTGCGGAACGGTCACGTCGATCCGCGTTCGCGAGTTCGGTCGGATCATCCAAAGCGCCGCCGCGGACCAGTGGCTGAGGATCGCATCAGGGCCCGAGGCAAGTACTGCCGCCATCCATCGTCCCTCTCTCTGAATCAATCGGTGACCAACCGAGAAGACACCCGCGTGTAGCTGGTGGAGGCGCCCAGCGCGGAGCTTTCTGTCGATCCCGCTCTGGGTCAACCCAAGCTCCCGGAGCTGCTGCCGCGATAGGACCCCGTACTGCCGCCCCGCCAACTCCGCGATCACCCCGTCCTTCCCGGCCGGTTCGCGAGTCCGCTCAGAGCGTCGGTATTCGACGCTTTTCGCGGACTCGGCGGGCATGGGCCGAGGCTGGCGGGTCTGGGCGCACGTGTGGTGCGCAGTTCGTGCCGGTTGTGGGTCAAATTCCACGCGAAGGCCGGGCCGCACCAACCTCACTTGCCGATTGGGAGGTTGGTGCGGCCCGGCTTGGTAGCTTGGCGGCGATGCGGAGGCTGACTTATCCGCTGCGGCGGTGGCCGCGGTTGACGAAGGTGGTGCTCACGGGGGCGGGCCTGCTGGTGCTGCTGGTCGCGCTGGCGAACGCTTATGTGCTCACGAGCGGCGGCGACTCGACCTCGACGATCGCCGACGTGCCGGGGACCGAAGTGGCGATCGTGCCGGGGGCGATGGTCAACGCCGACGGGACGATGAGCACGATGCTGGCCGACCGGGTAGAGCAGGCGGCGGCCCTGTGGCACGCCGGGAAGGTGAAGAAGATCCTCGTCTCCGGCGACCATCAGAGCTGGAGTTACGACGAGCCGGACACCATGCGCAAGGCGCTCGTCCGCGACGGGGTGTCGCCGCGGGACGTGCTCGAGGATCACGCCGGCTTCGACACCTGGGCGACGATGGTGCGGGCGCGCAACATCTTCGGCGTCCGCAAGGCCGTGGTCGTCACCCAGGGCTTCCACATGCCGCGGGCGCTCTTCCTCGCCGAAGAAGCGGGGATCGACGCCACCGGCCTCACCTCGGACCTTCACCCGTATGGCTTTCAGGGAGACAAGAGCGACGTGCGCGAGGTGCTCTCCCGGGTCAAGGCGGTCGCCGACGTGACCCTGGAAACGCCTGCGATGGCAGGTCCGAAGATCCCGATCGCCACCTCAGATGGCCGCGAAAGTTGGGGGCCTGCTCCGCCGCCGGACACGCCCCCGGCCGGCTCGCCGGGTCGCTGACCCGATTCGTAGGGCCACCCGGTCCTCCACCGAGCGCTAGGGTCCGGCGCCGTGACCGAGGACTGGATCAACGTTTTCGACGCCGAGGCTGCCGCCCAGGCGAAGCTGGAGCAGGGCCCCTGGGGGTACTTCGCCGGCGGGTCCGGAGACGAGCTGACGCTGCGGGAGAACGTCGCGGCCTGGGGGCACTGGCGCTTGCGGCCGCGGGTTTTGAGCGACGTTCGCGAGGTCTCGACCGAGACCGAGATCCTCGGCAAGCCGGCGTCGTCACCGATCCTGGTCGCACCCGTCGCCTACCAGCGGATGGCTCACCCCGAAGGCGAGGCCGGGATGGCAGCGGGGGCCGCGGAGGCGGGCACGGCGATGTGCCTCTCGACCCTCTCGACGACGCGCCCGGCCGAGGTTGCTGCAGCCGCGCCGGGCGGCCGGCACTGGTTCCAGCTCTACGCCTTCAAGGACGAGGGCGTCACCCGGGCGCTGATGGAGGAGGCGATCGCGGCCGGCTTCGAGGCGATCCTCGTCACCGCCGACGCGCCCCCCGGCGGCAACCGCGAGCGCGACCGGCGCAACCGCTTCACGCTGCCGCGGGAGCTGGGGACGCCGAGCCTGAGCGCGGCCGCCGGCGGCGACAGGGCGCTGACGATCGAGGAGACCTTCGCGCTGATGAACCACGCCCTCACCTGGGACGACGTCGCCGACCTCGCCTCCGAATGCAGCGTCCCCGTCTTCGTCAAGGGCCTGCTCACCGCCGAGGACGCCGAGCTGGCGTTCGAGCACGGCGCCGCCGGCGTCGTCGTCTCCAACCACGGCGGCCGCCAGCTCGATCGCTCCCTTGCCAGCGCCGACGCCCTGCCGGAGATCGCCGAAGCGCTCGACGGCCGCGCCACGCTGCTGGTCGACGGCGGCGTCCGCCGCGGCGTCGACGTCGCCACCGCGCTCGCCCTCGGCGCCGACGCCGTCCTGGTCGGCCGGCCCGCCCTCTGGGGCCTCGCCGCCGACGGGCGCGAGGGTGTCGCCCGCGTCCTCGGCCTGCTCCGCGAGGAGCTGGAGCTGACCCTCGCTCTGCTCGGCTGCACCAGTCCCGCCGAGCTCTCTCGCGCTCACCTGCGGCGGGCGCCCCACACGTCCGTATATTCGGTCTGAGTGACCGTTTTACGCACCGTCTAGATGGCCCAGAGAATTCCAAGAGACGAGTCGCTCAGCCGCGTCCACGGCGTCGGCGCCCTTTTCTCGGCCGCCTACGGCAACGTCGGCTCCTCGATCTACTACGCGCTCGGCGTCACCGCCTCCTTCGCCCTCGGCCTCACCCCGGTCGCCTTCGTCATCTCCGGGCTGATCTTCGCCGCCACCGCCGCCACCTACGCCGAGGCGACGGTGATGTACCCGGAGGCCGGCGGCTCCTCCAGCTTCGCCCGCCACGCCTTCAATGAGCTGGTCAGCTTCATCGCCGCCTGGGGGCAGATGCTCAACTACACGATCACGGTCGCGATCTCGGCCTTCTTCGTGCCCCACTACCTGGCCGTCTTCTGGCCCTGGCTCGGCGGCAGCCCCGGCGACATCGTCGGCGGCGCGGCGCTGATCGTCGCCCTCGCCGCGATCAACATCCGCGGCACCGAGGAGTCGGCGAAACTGAACCTGATCCTCGCCGTCGCCGACCTCGCCACCCAGGTCGTGCTGGTCGGGATCGGCGTCGTCCTCGTCCTCAGCCCGCAGGTCCTGGTCGACAACGTGCATCTCGGCGTCGCCCCGACCTGGAGCGACTTCGCGCTCGGGATCGCGGTCGGGATGATCGCCTACACCGGGATCGAGACGATCTCCAACATGGCCGAGGAGGCCCGCGACGCCGCCCGCACGATCCCCCGCAGCGTCGGCCTCGTGGTCGCCGCCGTGCTCGGCCTTTACCTGCTGATCCCGGTCGTCGCCCTCTCGGCGATGCCGGTCGTCCACCACGGCGGCGAATACACGACCGCGCTCGGCTCCCGCTACGCCGACGACCCGATCCTCGGCATCGTCCAGAACCTCGGCCTCTCCCACGTCCCGACCGAAGTCCTCCGCTACTACGTCGGCGTCCTCGCCGCGGTGATCCTGCTGATCGCCACCAACGCCGGCCTGATCGGCGTCTCCCGCCTCACCTACTCGATGGGCCAGCACCGCCAGCTGCCAGAGGGCCTGCGCCAGGTCCATCCCAAGTACCGCACCCCCTACATCGCGATCACGATCTTCGCCGCGATCGCGATCGTCACCCTGCTGCCCGGCCAAACCGCCTTCCTGGCGACGATGTACTCGTTCGGGGCGATGCTCTCGTTCACGATCGCCCACGTCGCGGTGATCCAGCTGCGGCGCAAGCAGCCTGACGTCGAGCGCACCTGGAAGCCGCTGGGGAACGTCCACGCCTTCGGCTTCGATGTGCCGATGACGGCGGTGCTCGGCGGCATGGGCACCTTCGCGGCCTGGATCGTCGTCATGGCTCTGAACCCTCGCACGCTCTTCGTCGGCACCGGCTGGATGGTGCTCGGGATCGCCGTCTACATCCTCTATCGCCGCCACCAGCGGCTGCCGCTGACCGAGACGGTGAAGGTGGTGCTGCCGGAGCCGCTCGGGGTCGAGGAGGTCGAGTACCGAAGCGTCCTGGTCGCCTTCGAGGACGACGAGGAATTCTCGCCGGAGATGGTCGCGACCGCGGTCAAGCTGGCCTCCAAACGCCGCCGCGGCATCCACGTCCACTCGATGATGACGGTGCCGACCAACCTGCCGCTGAACGCCGAGATGCCGGAGCAGGAGACCGAAGCGCAGCGCCGGATCGAGGAGGCGAAGCTGATCGGCGGCCAGCGGGTGACCGGGCACGTGGAGCGGGTGCGGCCGGGGCAGGCGGGCTACTCGGTGGCCGATGAGGCGGCGCAGATCAAGGCGGAGGCGGTCGTCGTCGGCCTCAGCTACCGCAACGGCGTGCCGCTCTACGACAAGACCCTGCAGACCATCCTCGGCGAGCGCCCCTGCCGGGTGATCGTCGTCTCCGACCCGAGCGAGAAGCCGCCGGCGGTCCCGGGCGCGGCGCTGGCGGAGGCGGTGCCGTGAGCGGCGAGCGCTTCTACCGCGGCGCGATCCGCGGTTTCTCCCTCGTCTTCATCGCGATCGGGCTGGTGGTGCTGGTCACCACGCTGGTCGACGGCGGCGGCCCGGCCTCCGTCGGGTTCCTGATGGGGATCGCCTTCCTCGCGGTCGGCGTTGGGCGGCTCTGGCTCGGCTTGAGGATGGGCAAGTGAGCGCGCCGGACCGCCTCCGCGAGGGCAACGGGGCGCCGCCGCGCCCCGGCGGCACGAGCGCGCCCGGGGAGCCGGCGCGACCGGAGGGGCCGCAGGACGAGCCGATCCTCCAGCGCGGCCTCGGGGTGCCATGGCTCTTCGCCGCCGCCTACTCGGCGGTTGGCTTCTCGATCTACTTCGCCCTCGGCGTCGTCGCCGATCGCGGCCTCGCCCTGACGCCGCTGATCTTCCTCGCCTCCGGGCTGCTCTTCGGGCTGACCACGCTCACCTACGTCGAGGGCGGAGCGATGTTCCGCGAGCGCGGCGGCTCCTCGACCTTCGCCCGCCATGCCTTCAACGAGTTGGTCGCCTTCATCGCCGGCTGGGCGATCCTGATCGACTACCTGATCGTGATCGCCCTGGCGGCGATCTCGGTGCCGCACTACCTGGAGCCGATCTCCGGCGACCTCGCCGACCCCGGCTGGGAGATCGGGATCGCGGCGGCGGTGATCTTCGTCATCTGCGTGCTCAACATCCTCAACGTCACCGGTCGCGAGCGCCAGCGCCCGCTGGCGATCCTCGCCCTCGCCGACCTCGGCCTGCAGTTGGCGGTGATCGTGGTCGGCGTCTTCGCCGTCTGGCACCCCGACCGGTTGACCGAACACATCCATCTCTTCTCGGAGCCGAGCGCCCGCCAGATCATCTACGCGGCGGTGGTGGCGATGCTGGCCTACGCGGGGATCGAGGCCGCCTCCGACCTCGCGCCCGACATCGATGTCAGCCGCCGCGACCTGAAGCGGATCGCCAGCCTCGGCGCTCTCGGGGTGCCGCTCGTCTACGCCGGGATGGCGGCGATCGCGCTGATGGCGGTGCCGGTGGTCGGCGGCCCGCACGGCCCGCACACGGCGCTCGGCGGCGATTTCGTCGAGGAGCCGGTGCTGGGGGTGGTCTCCGCCTACCACCCGGCCTGGGTGGCGGACACGATGCGCTGGCTGGTCGCGGTGGTGGCGACGCCGGTGCTGATCTGGGCCGCCAGCACCTCGATGCTCGGCGTCTCCCGCCACATCTACACGCTGGCGATCAACCGCCAGATCCCGAGCTGGCTCGGCAAGCTGGAGAAGCGCACGGCGACCCCCTACATCGCGATCGCGATCAGCGGCGTGATCGCGATCGGCCTGGTGGTCCCGACCAACGTCAAGCTGCTGGCCTCGATCTACGCCTTCGGGGCGACGCTGGCGATCACGATCGCCCACCTCTCGATCATCCGCCTGCGGGTGAAGGCCCCCGACAAACGGCGGCCGTTCCGGATCCCGATGGGCGTGCCCTGGGGGACGGCGGTGCTGCCGCTTCCGGCGATCGCCGCCGCGCTCCTCAGCGGTCTCGCCTTCCTCAGCGTCCTCGCCTTCCACACGACCGCGCGCTGGGTCGGGCTCGGCTGGATGGCCTTCGGGCTCGTCTTCTATGTCGTCTACCGCAAGGTGATCGAGGGGACGACGCTGACCAAGCGCGTCTCGGTGACCGAGCGGGCGCTGACCAAGCAGGTGCCGGAGGTCGAATTCAGCAACATCCTGGTGCCGGTCTTCGGGACCAAGCTGGACGACGACATCGTCGCGACCGCCGGACGGCTGGCGGCGGCCGAGCAGGCCGACTCGAAGGACAGCGGCGAGTCCCGGCTCGACATCGTCTACGTGATCGAGGTGCCGCTGACGCTGCCGCTCGACGCGAAGCTGCCGCCTGAGCGCGAGGAGCAGGCGCGGCGGGCGCTGGAGCGGGCGCGCGAGGTAGGTGAGGAGTACGAGGACGTGGTCGTCACCACCGATGTGATTCGGGCCCGCAAGATCGGCGCCGGCATCCTCGAGGCGGCCCGCCGCGGCAACGCTGAAGCGATCGTGATCGGGGGCGAGCCGCCGACCAAGATCCGCGGCGGGGCGATGATCGGTGGCATCGGCGCGGCCAAGCCGGCCGAGATCGGCGCCGCCACCGAGTACGTGCTGAAGAAAGCGCCCTGCCGGGTTCTGCTCACGGCCCCGCCCGAACCCTGACGACCACTCGCTTGAGACTAGTATCCGCGGCTATGTTCGTTCTGATCGTCGGCTGCGGCCGTGTCGGCTCCTCGGTGGCCCGGGCGATGCTCCGCGAGGGGCACCAGGTCTCCTGCCTCGACGAGGACCCGGAGTCGCACGCCCGGCTCGAGGTCGGCCTGGAGAAAAGCTGGGAGGACCTCGGTGGCCAGTTCACCGTCGGCGCCGGGCTGGAGACCGAGGCGCTGGAGGCCGCCGGGATCCAGGACGCAGACGTCTTCATCGCCTCCACCGACGGCGACAACACCAACATCGTCATCTCCCAGATCGCCCAGCGCCGCTACGAGGTGCCGACGGTGATCGCGCGGGTCCTCGACCCGCTGCGGGCCGAGTGGTACCAGCGCCAGGGCCTGAACACGGTCTGCCCGACCCGGGTCGCGATCGACATGCTGGAGGAGGCTGTGCGCGACGCCGCCGGCCGCGGTGGAGCCCCCGACGAGGCCGCCTCGGCGGCATAGAGAGCGAGGCAGCGTGTACATCATCGTCGTCGGAGCGGGGAAGGTCGGCTGGAACCTGGCCCGCGAGCTGCTCGGCAAGGGGCACGAGGTGACGCTGATCGAGAGCGACAGGCGCCGCTACCTGACGGTCGAGCAGGAGCTCGAGCACAACGTCTCCTACGGCGACGCCTCCGAGCTCTGGGTCCTGGAGCGGGCTGGGATTCAGCGCGCCGACATGGTGATCGCGGTCACCGGCGACGACGAGGACAACATGCTGATCTGCCAGGTGGCGAAGGAGAAGTACCTGGTCGACCAGATCATCGCCCGCGTCAACAACCCCCGCAACCGCCACCACTTCGACCTGCTCGGGATCAGGCCCTGGGTCTCGGCGACCGACCTGATCCTGCGCCTGCTCGAGCACGAGGTGCCCGAGTACGGGCTGGTCCACCTGCTCGACCTCCAGCAGGAGCAGCTGGAGATCATCGAGATGCTGCTGGGCAAGAACTCCAGCGTCACCGGGCGCCGGGTCGGCGACCTGCAGATGCCGGAAGGAAGCCTGCTGATCTCGGTCCTGCGCGAGGGCAAAGGGTTCGTCCCCAGCGCCGACACGGTGCTGCAGGAAGGCGACGAGATCCTCGCCGTCCTCGACCCGGGCAAGGAGGACGAACTGAAAACGCTCTTCGGGCCCGAAGGCAACGGCAACGGCGCCAACGGCGGGTAAGACCGCCGTATTTTCGGACACTAACCGGGTAGGAGTGCGGACACCAACCCCGATAGGAGCTTTCTGCGATGGCCGATCGTGAAGTCGATTTCCTGCTGATTGGCGGCGGCATGGCCTCCGCCCACTGCGCCTCGGAGCTGCGTCGGCGCGGGGCGGAGGGCTCGATCCTGCTGGTCGGGCGCGAGCCGGAGCCGCCCTACGAACGGCCGCCGATCTCCAAGGAGTACCTGCGCGGTGACGCCGGCCGCGAGGACGCCCACGTCAACCCGACCTCCTGGTACGAGGAGAACGGGGTCGAGCTGCTGACCTCGCGCAACGTGCTCTCGCTGGATGCGGAGGCGCGGACGGCGAAGATCCAGGGCGGGGATGAGGTCGCCTTCGGCAAGGCCCTGTTCGGAACCGGGGCTATGGTCAACATCCTCCGGGTCGAGGGGGCCGAGAACGAGGGCATCCACTACCTGCGCGCTTTCGGCAACGCAGATGCCATTCGCGCCGACGCCGAGGGAGCGGAGCACGTGGTCCTGATCGGCGGCAGCTACATCGGCTGCGAGGTGGCTGCGTCGTTGACCGCGCGGGGGACGAAGTGCACGATCATCGCGATGGAGGACGTGGCGCTGTCGCGGACCTTCGGCGAGCAGGCGGGGCGCTGGTTCCAGGAGAAGCTGGAAGCGCACGGCGTCACCTTCCATGGCGGGGAGACCCTGGGCGCCTTCGAGGGCGACGGCCGGGTCAAGGCGGTCGTCACCGAAAGCGGGCTGACGGTCGAGTGCGACGCGGCCGTGGTCGGGGCCGGGGTGCGGGCCGACGCGATGCTGGCGCAGCGGGCCGGGATCGAGGTCGGCGACGGCGGCATCGTCTGCGACTCGAAGCTGCAGACCTCGGTGTCGGGGATCTACGCGGCCGGCGACTGCTGCTCGTACGAGAGCGTCATCCACGGCCGTCGCATCCACGTCGAGCACTGGGACGTGGCGATGCAGCAGGGCCAGCACGCGGCCAGCAACATGCTTGGCGACGAGGCGGACTACCAAGTCGTCCCCTACTTCTTCAGCGACCTCGCCGACTGGGCCAGCCTCGAGTACGTCGGCCCCGCCTACGAGTGGGACGAGGAAGTCTGGCGCGGTGACCGCGAGAGCGGCGAGTTCTCGGTCTGGTACCTGCAGGGCGGCCGCGTGGCCGGCTGCCTCAGTGTCGGCCGCTCCGAGGAACTGGCGAAGGCGCGCGAGATGATCGCCGAGCGCGCCGAATTCTCCGCGGACGCGCTCTAGCTGTCCTGCCCACGGACGTTGTGAACGCGACTGATCGGCGGCCGGTCTCCGATTGAGCTGTGTGGCCTGCGCCGGTTGTAGTAGCGCAGGAAGGATGGCATTGACCGTGCCCGCTCGGCTGAGTTGGG